>JAEEGK010000258.1_pt1 | contig 132038 bp, 85 predicted proteins | sample 8958771 | NCBI WGS metagenome assembly JAEEGK01 (sample SAMN16246547, study PRJNA631951) | gut metagenome | biome: gut microbiome; feature: rumen; material: SC-attached | host: Bos | place: Iran: Karaj | collected 2018-10 | reverse complement strand
GATGCGTTGTATGTCAACCTCTTTGCTGCATCGGAACTGAACTGGCAAGAGCGCAAACTGAAACTCCGTCAGGAGACGCAGTTCCCCTACGGCGAGTCGAGCCGCATCACCGTGACCGAAGGCAAGGGACAGTTCAAACTCATGGTGCGTTACCCAGGTTGGGTGCGTCCCGGCGAGTTCGCGGTCACGGTCAATGGTCAGCCGGTGGCATTGACCAGCGGCCCTTCTTCTTATATTAGTATTGAACGCAAATGGAAGAAGGGAGATGTGGTCGAAGTGAACTTCCCGATGCACAGCAGTGTCAAGTACCTGCCCAACTTACCTAAATATATTGCCCTGATGCACGGTCCTATCCTGTTAGGCATGAAGACGGGCACCGAGAACCTCTGGCATCTCATTGCCGACGACAGCCGCTTCGGCCAATATGCCGGTGGCAAGAAACTGCCTATAGATCAGGCTCCTATCCTGATCAACGACGACATCGAAGGCATTGCCAATCAGTTGAAACCTATCGAAGGCAAGCCTTTGCACTTCACGCTGGAGACCAAGATGGAAAACGGTATTCACAACGAAATTCAGCCATTCTTCGAGATTCACGATTCCCGCTACATGATGTACTGGTTGGCGCTGTCGGAGAAGAGCTACAAGGGCTATCTCGATAACCTCGCCAAGCAGGAACAGGAGCGACAAGAGTTGGAGGCACGCACCGTCGATAAAGTACAACCAGGTGAACAGCAACCGGAAACGGACCACAAGATGGAGACCGACCACTCGTGGACGGGCAATACGAACGATGTCTTCTACCGTGACGCCCGTAACGGTAACTACTTCAGCTACTTGATGCAGACGGGTGGCGAGACCAACCTCTCCCTCCGCCTCAAATACTGGGGTGTCGGCGAATGGAAGAGTCACGAGTTCGACATCTATATCGACGACGTTCTCTTCCGGTCGATTAACAATACCGGCAAGTACCGCATCTCGGAGTTCAAGTTCGAGCAATACGAAATCCCAGTTGAACTCCTTCAGGGCAAGACTCAAGTCCGCGTCAAGTTTGTCGCCAAACCGCGCAAGCAGGTGGGCGAGATATATGAGGTGAGATTGGTCAAGTAAGACCCCCTCCCAACCTCCCCGAGGGGAGGGGATTTTCCCTCCTCGTCGCTGCGAGGACCCCGAGGGGGAGGAGAGGTCGCCTCGCAAGAAAAATAAAAAATCTCAAGAATTAGAGAATGAGAGAATAATAATTGAAGTAGATTAGTTGTTCGGGAACAAAAAATTCCCTAATTCTCTAATTCTTGAGAATAAAATATTATCTTCTTGATAAATTCTTGAATATGAATAAAATTCTATTATTCTTGAGCTTCTTGATGTCATGGACGTGGCAGGCGCAGGCTCTTGATAATGACCAGAGATTGTGGTACGATGCTCCTGCCACGCAGTGGTTGGAGGCCTTGCCGTTGGGCAACAGTCGATTGGGCGCTATGGTCTATGGCAGTACCGATGTGGAGGAGATTCAGCTCAACGAAGAGACCTTCTGGAGCGGTGGACCTCACGACAACAATAGCAAGACCTCCATCTATTACCTCAACGAGGTGCGTGACCTTATCTTGAGCGGCAAGGAAGAGGAGGCCGAGAAGATTATCAACCGCGAGTTCATCAAAGGTCCTCACGGACAGAAGTTCTTGACCCTGGGCTCGTTGAAACTTGATTTTGGCCACAAAGAGGTGCAGAACTATCAGCGCGAGTTGGACCTGACCCGTGCTGTGAATACCACCACCTACACCTATCAGGGCGTCAAGTATGTGCGCACCGCCTTTGCCTCGTTGGCCGACAGCGTCATCGTGGTGAACATCAAGGCGAGCAAGAAAAAAGCGCTCAATTTTTCAGTCCGTCATGAGAGTCTGCTCCCTGCCATTGTGGGGATGGGATTGAATTATGAGGACAAGAAGACTCCACAAAGTGCTATTATTACACTAACCATTCAGGGAGTTGAGCATGAGGGCATAAAGTCGGCACTCAAAGCCTCTTGCTTTACCAAAATCAAGTGCGACGGCCAGTTGATCAATGCCGATACTGCAATCCAAGTTAAGGATGCCACAGAGGCTACCCTCTATTTCTACGCTGCTACCAATTACGTTAATTATCACAACGTTAAGGGCAACAGCGCTATGGAGACTGGTCGTGTCATAGCTCACGCTATGGCTCTAAAGGTGGCCGACCTCCAGAAACGCCACATTGCCAAATATCAGGAGCAATATAATAGAGTGAAACTCTCTTTGCCATCGACCGATGCCAACCAACAGCTCACCACCGTGCAGCGCCTCGACAAGTTCTACGGCAGTCAGGACTACGGCATGGTGGCATTGCTCTTCAACTATGGCCGATATCTGTTAATCAGTTCGTCACAGCGTGGCGGTCAGGCAGCCAACCTGCAAGGCGTTTGGAACCAGAGTCTTAACGCTCCATGGGATGCCAAATATACCATCAACATCAACGCCGAGATGAACTATTGGCCTGCCGAGGTGTGCGGACTATCGGACAATGCTGAACCGCTCTTCTCCATGACCCGCGACCTCAGTGTGACGGGTGCCGAAACCGCCCGAGTGATGTATGGTTGCCGCGGTTGGGTGGCACACCACAATACCGACCTCTGGCGCATTGCAGGACCGTTGGATGGTGCCACTTGGGGTATGTTCCCGAATGGCGGAGCTTGGCTCACCACCCACTTGTGGGAACATTATCTCTACACCCTGGACCAAGCTTTCTTGGCCGACTATTATCCCGTCCTGAAGGGTGCCGCCCAGTTCTATCTGGACTATATGGTCGAGCGCGATGGCGAACTGCTTGTCGTGCCCTCCACCTCACCCGAACATGGAGGGCGCGGCAAACGGAGCACCGTGACGGCAGGTTGCACCATGGACAACCAGATTGCCCGCGATGCTTTGAACCAAGCCCTCCTGGCTGCCAAAGTGTTGGGCGACGACCCAGATTGGCAGAACAAGTTATCCGTGGCTATCAGCAAGTTACCGCCTATGAAGGTGGGTCAGTACGGCCAATTGCAAGAGTGGCGCGACGACCTGGACGACCCGAAAGACCAGCACCGTCACATCTCGCACCTCTATGGACTCTATCCATCGAACCAGATTGACGCCTTTACCACCCCCGACCTCTGGAAGGCGTCGCGCGTCACACTTAATCAGCGAGGTGACGAGGCGACCGGATGGAGCTTGGGTTGGAAGACCAACTTCTGGGCCCGCATGTTGGATGGTGACCACGCCTACACTATATTAAGTAATATGTTACGCCTCCTGCCGAGCGATCGACAGATGCGTCAATATCCTAACGGACGCACCTACCCTAACCTCTTCGATGCTCACCCACCGTTCCAAATTGACGGCAACTTTGGAGCAACGGCCGGCATTGCCGAGATGTTGATGCAGAGCCAAGTAGCGTTGAACATATCGACACAGGAAAGCGCGCAACAAGTTGATGCACAGCCGACTATCTTCCTCTTACCAGCGCTACCATCGGCATGGAAGGAGGGTTCCGTCACAGGGCTTCATGCCCGTGGCAATGTCACCGTCAGTGTGCAATGGAAGGAGGGCGCATTGGCGTCGGCTTCCTTGCTCCCTACTCAGAACGGCACGTTGCGCCTGCGTACCAAGACTCCCATTGCACAAGGAGAATTGGTCAAGGAGTACAAAGACCTCGGCGTCTATGAATATGCATTGAATGCAGTTGCTGGCAAACCTTTGAAAATAACCAAAAAGTAATAACCTCTCCCTGCCCCGAAACGGGCAGGGAAATTTCTAATACAAAACCTTTAATTAATTATCAATGAAGCGCTTATTTATTTCCCTTATTCTCTCCGCATGTTGCCTTGCGCAGATGTATGCATTGGAGGAAGTGACTGTGAACGGCACCAAACGAACCTTAATCTCTTACGCACCTGCCAATCTACCCAAACAGGCACCACTAATTATTGCCTGCCACGGTATGAATCAGGATGCACCCTATCTGCAGAATGCCGCAAAATTCGAGAGTGTAGCCGATACGGCTGGCTTCGTCGTGGTCTATCCCAACGGCCTGAACAAAGCGTGGGACATCTCGGGTGACCAGGACACCAAGTTCATGGAGTATATCATCGACTTGATGTATCAACGCCACGGCATCAACAAGAACCGCGTCTATCTGACTGGTTTCTCGATGGGCGGCATGTTCACCTACCATTGCGCCAACCGCCTGTCGGACAAGATTGCAGCCTTCGCACCCGTGAGCGGTTATCCAATGGGAGGACCCAATCCGCGAGCCTCTCGTCCCGTGCCGATTTTGCACACCCACGGCACGGCCGACAGCGTCTGCTACTACTCCAGCGTGGCATCTCATATTGCCGCATGGGTCAACTTCAACGGATGCGACAAGACGCCCGTCACCATCAAGCCTTACCCAAAGAGCAATCCAAGTTCGCCTGCCAAACGCGAGCGTTACCTGAATGGCAAGAACGGAGTCGAAGTGTCGCTCATCACCTTGGCCGACAAGGGTCACTGGTGGTCGATGGATACCAACCAGGCCATCACCTCCAGCGAAGTATGGAACTTCTGTAGCCGCTACTCGTTGGGCGATGCCGAACCCGACGTTGAGAGTATCTCGCCCGAAAACAATTCGTTCGACCTCAACGCATCGACCGACAATACCTTCACGCTCCAGTTCTCGGACAGCGTTAAGTTACAGAACTTCAAGGCCGTACTCAGTTCCGAAAGCGGTACCAGCATCCCGCTGACCGTCCAAGGCAAGGAGGCCGACCTCACTTGCCAAGTAGTCCTTCCCGATGGCACAGTCGTTCCCGACGGCACCTACACCTTGACCCTGACGGGAGTCACCTCGATGGGTGGCACACCCATGCGCACCACCACTTACACCTATGCCTTTGGCGTCGAGGAAGTAGGTCCAACGCTCAACGTCGATACGATCTATCAATCCAACTTCGGAGCCACGCAAGCCACTATCGGTGAGGGCATTCCCGACGGTTGGAAGCGCATCAACACCAAATCGGGCAACGAGGAAGTGACCGAGGGCGGCACTGCCAACTGCGCTGGCGTCCGTATGAAGTACTTCGAGAAGGGCGGTGACTTCGATGCCGGCTTCTACCTCAGTGCCCGCGACAACGACAACTGCCGTCTCGCCTACGGTCTCTATGACAACTACCGCTTGAACGTCGAGAAAGGCAAGTATGCCGTCTCGTTCAACTCTATCTATTGGAGCGACGGTGCCAAGAGTGCCAATGCCTCGTTCAACTTCTACGTTGCCAACCGCGTTGGCACACGCACTCTCAATGCCCCGAGTCTTCGTCCCGTCAATGGCGTGAGCGAGAATACTGCCCAGCAAATCAAGGGTTCAACCGCCCACTACTTCGATTTCACCATCAAGGGTCCCTCCATCTACTCGCTCAACTTCGAGATGGCCGAGGGTTGGAACTCCGTCATTGTCGGCAACATCGTGGTCACCACCCAACCCACTTTGGCCGACCGTTACAAAGGTGGATTCCTCCGTACCCTAGCACAGGCGCGCGAGCTGCTCAGTCACTACGAAAGTGGCACGGCGGTCGAAGCGCTCCAATACACCATCGACCAATACGCCAACTTCGTCAGTACCTCGCCTACCCAGTACACGCAGGCCACGGCAGCATTGCAGAAGGCGATTGCCCAGTTCAACGCTTCGCCCGACAAAGTAGCCTCCCTCAATAAGTTAGAGGCCATTGAGGAGCTCCCCCAGCCTTGTTTCAACCTTCAGGGTCAGCGCACCCACTTGACCAACGGCATCACCGTTCAAGGCAACAAGAAAGTGCTTTGGAATGCAGCAAAATAAGTAAGCAACAACCCCGATAAAACCGGAGAACCGATAGTCCGTCGCAACAACGAACTATCGGTTCTCTTTTGGTCTGTACGCAACCCGAATCGCCCTACCGTGGGGCAACAACCCTCCCGCTTAACTCAAGAAAATCAGCAGGATGCAGATAGGCGCGATGAAACGCATGGCATAGAGGAACGGAAGACTGTACCAAGGGGCCCCGCCCGACATACGGCGAGGCAGAAGGCGCTTGGGGTCGATGAACCAGCCGACGAAGATGGCCATCAGGAATCCGCAGACGGGCATGATGACGTTGGCTGTCACCTTGTCAAAGAGGTCGAAGACAATCATACCACCCACCGAGAGGACGTCGCTGTAGGCGGGACAGAAAGAGAGGGCGCACAGGATGCTGAGCAACCAACCCACCAACGTACTGAGCAACACCGCCTTACGACGTGACAAGTGGAACTCCTCCTGAAGGATGGCCGTCGGTGTCTCCAACATCGAAAGGCTCGACGTGAGTGCCGCCACAGCCAGAAGGAGGAAGAAACAGAAGCACCACACCATACCCAGCGGCATCTGCATGAAGACGTCGGGTAAAGTGATAAATGCCAATCCGGGTCCCGCATCGGGCTGCACACCGTACGAGAAACAAGCGGGGAAGATAATCACGCCTGCCAAAATGGCGATGAAGGTGTCTAACAACGCTATGCTCAATGCCGTTCGACCCAATCGTGCACTGTCGGGCAAGTACGAACCGTAGGTCAACAGACAACCGATACCCACCGAGATAGAGAAGAACGACTGCCCCATCGCCGAGATGATGACATTACCGTCAATCTTCGAGAAGTCGGGCTTGAAGAGAAACTCCAGTCCCTCCATCGCCTTGGGCAACATCAACGACCGGACGCACAATGCCAAGAGCATCAGGAACAACAACGGCATCAGAATATTGGTGGCACGCTCAATGCCCTTGATGACGCCGCCCAACAGGATAACGGCATTGAGAGCAAAGAAGATAGTCATCCACACCAACGGCGCCCAACGCGAAGTGGAGAAAGTGCCGAAGTCGGGTACTTCGCCCACCAGCGTATTGGCGGTATAACAGAGTGTCCAACCTGCCACAACACTATAGAACGCCACAATCAATATCATGCACAGGGCACCGGCATAACCCAACCACGTCCATCGTCCCTGGGGTCGCAACATACGGAACGCTCCCACCGGATTTTGGTGCGTGGCGCGTCCCAATGCCAACTCGGCCAACAACAACGGTGTGCCCAACACCAGCACGCACACCAGATAGACCAAAAGGAAAGCGGCACCACCATGAGCACCTGTCTCATAGGGGAACCGCCAGACATTACCCAATCCGACTGCCGAACCAACGGCTGCCAGCACTCCGCCAAAGCGGGTCACAAAGAGGGCACGATTGTTTGACAAAACAATATTAAATATTAAATAATAAATATTATTTCAAGTTCGCAAGACTTTATCTTGCTCACTTGAAAGGAGTTAAAGGGAGTTAACAGGAGTTATCGCTTCGCTCAAGGAGTTAACGGACGAATGGAGGGGAGAATTAATAATTGATAATTGATAGCCTCCTTGCTCTTCGCTCTTTAGCGCCGAAGGCGATTAGCGTGCGAAGCACTTTTAGCGGCTTGCAGAGCCTTTTAGCCTCCAAAACTATCGTCCCTGTCACTTCTTTGTCACTTCCCTGTCACTTCTTTGTATTTTCAATCTCTCCCTCCCTACGAGGGAGGGTCGGGGAGAGTCCTAAAGCAGATTCGCCACAAAGATAATCAATATCAGGGCGGGAGCGACAAAGCGGAGCAGGATGAGCAGCGGGCGAAGGTACCAACCCGAGTCGGTGCGCCAGTTGGTGATGGCATCGTGCATGAAGTCCTTCTTCAGGTACCAACCCACCAGAATAGAGGTGAGGATAGCGCAGACGGGCATCATGTAGCGCGACGTGAGGTTGTCCAGGAAGTCGAAGAGGTTGTACGACTCCCAGCCGTGACCCGTAGGCAATAGCAACTTGAAGTCACTCCACGCGCCCATCGCCAGGCTGCAACAGATGCCGACAGCCAGGGCATAGATGCTGCTGACCAACACCGCACGGCGACGCGAGATGTGCCACTCCTCCTGGAGGTAGGAAATTGGCACCTCGAAGATGCTCATGCACGACGTCAGACCCGCCAACGTGATGAGCAAGAAGAAGATAGCGCCCAACGGCCAACCGCCAGGCATCTGCTCAAAGACGGTGGGAAGGGTTTCGAACATCAGGCCTGGACCCTGTCCTGCCTCCTGCTGGTAGGTGAAGCAAGCCGGGAAGATCACCACGCCGGCCAGGATAGCCACCAACGTATCGAGCGCAGCCACACTGATGGCCGTCTTGCCAATCTTGGTGTTGTCGCCCAGGTAACTGCCATACGCCACCAGGATACCCATCGCCACACTGAGCGAGAAGAAAGCCTGTCCGATGGCATCCAGGAACGTCTGCACCGTCACATCCTCCCATTTCGGGACAAAGAGGAACGCTACGCCCTCGCCGAAACCATCCAGCGTGGCACTGTTCGCCACCAGCACCAACAGCAGCAACGCCAGGAGCGGCATCATGATGTTCGATGCCCGCTCGATGCCCTTCTGCACACCGCCCAACAGGATGGAGGCGTTGATGAAGATGGCCAACAACGTCCAGAAAAGCGGTTGGTAGGTGTCGCTCACAAAGCCGAGGAACTCGCCCCCGTGCAGGTCGCCCGTCAACGAGACGAACGTATAGCGCAACGTCCAACCACTCAGCACGGTGTAGAAGCCCAGAATGAGCACCGCCACCAACAGACCGAGGCCACCCACCCAGTGCCACTTCGTGCCCGGGGCGGCTTTCCGATAGGCATCCACCACATTGCGGTGTGCCGACCGACCGATGCTGAACTCGGCAATCATCATCGGGATGCCCAACAACAGGACCGCCACGATGTAGATGAGCAAGAAGGCTGCACCACCGTCGCGCCCCGTGATGTAAGGGAATCGCCAGATGTTACCAAATCCCACAGCAGACCCGACTGCCGCGGCAATACCGCCCAGTCGGGTCGCAAAGGTTGTATGTTCATTCTTACCCCCCATCGTACTGCAACAGGGAGATTATTTAGCAGGTTTCACAGCGCGGCCGACAGAGACAATCTCAATCTCGTCAGCGTTCACCTCCTCGCCTGCAGCTTGGGCACGACGGCCCCCAGCAAAGCCAGCATAGTCGGCAATGAACTCATCCGCACGGCGCTCCATTGGGCTGACGTAGATAGAACCGTCGAAGCTGTCCATCTTGCGGAGGTCGATGGTGCTCTTGTTCACGCCGAAGTGACCCTGGAAACGGGTATAGGTCAAACGATAGTCGTCGATGATGAGGTTCATCTCAGGTGCATCGTAGTAGGTCAGGAAGATACGACCCTCGTCCACACGCCAGTCGAACTCATACTTCATGTAGGCGATAGGACCTGAGTTGTAGATGTCCACCTCATAACCCGTACCACGGGTGCTGCCGAAGAGGTGATCTGGGGTGAACGACATGTAGGTCAAGTCTGCATAGGCAATTCGTGGAGTCCTTTCAGCCTTGTAGTAATAGGTGTAGGTGGCATAGAAATCGCCCTGCCACTCACCCGAAAGGCGCATGGATTCTTTCTCGTCCTTGTCACAGGAACTGAACATGCACACGGCACAGAGCATAGCCGCAAAAGCACCAAATAGTTTTTTCATTTTCTGTTAGTTAAATGGTTATTAGTCGTGGGCAAAGATACGGCTAATTTTTGAATTATGCAAGAATTCTATAAAGAAAATTACAAATACGAATTACGAATTACCATTTTGCAAAAAGCTTCGGCGCGAAAGTTATCAATTGTCAATAGACTTCTCTTTCCTGGAGACGCAGCTTTTTCAATTATCTACTTTCAATTTTCACTTTCAATTCTCAATTTTCACTTTCAATTTCCCATTTACAACGTTCCGCCGCAGCCGGTATGTTTCCCTCTCGCTTTTCTCAACCTTCTGCCTTCTTGCTACCTTTAAAAGGGAGGAAAAAGGCAGAAGGTCCAGGAAAAAGTAGGAGAAGGCAAGTGGCAACTGCGTGACGTCGTTGGTGGAACCTTTGGAACCTGATTTCTTTTTTTGCTCCGACATTATTGTACGTTTGCGAAAAAAGCATTATATTTGCGGTCGGAAATAATAGTAACTATAGTATCTATAAACACAAAATTAACTATATTTCAAAACTTTATAACAAACTATCATGGAGAATACACCGCAGAAGGTGCTCAAGAGGATGAGGCCTTATCGCGAAGCATTTTACTACCAGAAGTCGGAGGTGCTGTATCAGATGACGTATGTCTTCTGCCAGCGGTTCCTGCCTGCCCACGGAGACAGAACGGTTGACCAGATGGTACAGGCGGCACGGTCAGGCAAACAGAATATCGTGGAGGGCACCGAGGACGGCGAGGCATCGACCGAAATGCACATCAAGTTGTTGAATGTGGCTCGCGCATCGTTGCAGGAACTGCGGGAGGACTACCGCGACTATCTGTTGTCGCGCCATCTGAACCTATGTGTGCAGGGGCACGAGCGGTTTCGTGGCATGCAAGACTTCTGCCGCGAGCACAACAAGGTGGAACACTATCTGCCCTATATGGACAATTGGAACGATGAAGAGATGGCCAATATCGCCCTGACGCTTTGTTATCAGACCGATTCGATGCTCAACAAAGAGTTGCAGCATCTGGAGAAAGAGTTCATCGAACAAGGAGGTATCAAGGAGAGGATGCACGCAGCCCGAACAGGTTACAGACAAGCCCAAGATGCCGAGTTGGCACAACTGCGTCAGGAAAACCCACAGTTGAAGTCGGAGATAGAGCTGTTAAAGACTGAAATAGAGAGACTTAAAGGTTTGTTGCAACAGCACGGCATTGCGATAGGGGACTAAGGTGGAGACTGCCTAAGATAGAGACTATATTATCTAAAAATAGAGACTATATTATCTATATTAACTATATTTCCTATAGATACAATAGGCACTATCTCATTTTCTTTGGCGAGCGGCAATAACCGGCAAAACTTTGCACATAATTGAACGTTTTGTGCATTGATTTGTAACCAATATTGCAAAAAAGAGGTAAAAAAAGGCAATATTTAGCCCTTTTTGCATAAAACCTTTCATTGACTAAAAAAAAAGTGCTAACTTTGCTGCGGAATATTTTACACAATATATAATTATATAAATCAATTAAGTAATTATGGCATTGAATATTATCGTACTTGCTAAGCAGGTACCTGATACCCACAATGTGGGTCCTGACGCCATGACACCCGAGGGCACCATCAACCGTGCTGCCCTTCCAGCAGTGTTCAATCCCGAGGACCTCAATGCGTTGGAGCAGGCGCTCCGCCTGAAAGAGCAGTTCCCTGGTTCTACCATCAAGGTGGTCACCATGGGTCTTCCAAAGTCTGCCGAGGTTGTTCGTGAGTCACTCTTCCGTGGTGCCGACGAGGGTTTCGTAATCACCGACCGTTGTCTGGGTGGTGCCGATACGTTGGCCACCAGCTACACCATCAGTCAGGCCATCCGTAAGATTGGCAAGTTCGACATCATCCTGGGTGGCCGTCAGGCTATCGACGGTGACACCGCACAGGTAGGTCCACAGATTGCCGAGAAGTTGGGCTTGACCCAGGTTACTTACGCCGAGGAGATTCTCTCCCTGGACGAGAAGGCCCGCAAGATCGTCATCAAGCGTCACATCGATGGTGGTGTCGAGACCGTCGAGGCTCCATTACCATTGGTCGTTACCGTCAACGGTTCGGCTGCTCCTTGCCGCCCACGCAACGCCAAGCGCGTCATGAAGTACAAGAACGCCACCGTTCCTGCCGAGCGTCCAGCTGAGCAGGCCGAGGCTATTGCCGCTGCCAATGCCGCCAAGCCTTATCTGAACATCACTCAGTGGGGTGCAGCCGACATCGACGCCGACCTCAAGCAGGTAGGTAAGGCCGGTTCTCCAACCAACGTGAAGGCTGTTCAGAACATCGTCTTCAAGGCTAAGGAGAGCCAGACGCTCACCAGCAGCGATGCCGATGTGGAGAACCTGATGGTTGAATTGTTGAACAATAAGATTATTGGCTAATAGAGGTGGACTCTCCCCGACCCTCCCTACGAGGGAGGGAGAAAGGAAATAATGAAAAGAGTAATGAGTAAAGGGTAAAGTAGTTTGTTAGAGCTATCCCATTACCTAAAAAACTCATTATCCCCATTAACCCCTCAAAAACCTAACAACAAAATGAATAGCGTATTTGTATATTGCGAAATAGAGGGCACAACCGTCAAGGAGGTATCCCTCGAACTTTTGACTAAGGGTCGTAAGTTGGCCAATACTCTCGGCGTTCAGTTGGAGTGCGTCTGCGCAGGCGCTAACCTGGACGGCATCGAGAAACAAGTCATGAAGTATGGTGTGGACAAGGTGCACGTCTTCGACGCTCCAGGTCTCTTCCCTTACACCTCAAATCCTCACACTGCCGTATTGGTCAACCTCTTCAAGGAGGAGGATCCACAGATCTGCTTGATGGGTGCTACCGTCATCGGCCGCGACCTCGGTCCACGTGTCTCTTCTGCCCTGTTCAGCGGTCTGACTGCCGACTGTACGCAGTTGGAGATCGGTGACTTCGACCTCAACGCCGGTTTCGATGCCGACAAGAAGCCTATCGTAAAGCACTTCGAGAACAAGCTCTACCAGATCCGTCCTGCCTTCGGTGGTAACATCGTTGCTACCATCGTCAACCCAGAACATCGCCCACAGATGGCAACCGTCCGTCCTGGTGTGATGAAGATGGAGGTGCTCGACGAGAACTACAAGGGCGAGGTCATCAAGCACGACGTTGCCAAGTATGTCCCTGAGACCGAATATGTTGTCAAGGTCATCGACCGTCACGTCGAGGAGGCCAAGCACAACCTGAAGGGCGCCAGCATCGTCATCGACGGTGGTTTCGGTGTCGGTTCACGCGAGAACTTCAACATGCTCTTCGAGTTGGCCAAGGAACTTCATGCCGAGGTAGGTGCCAGCCGTGCTGCTGTCGATGCCGGCTTCGCTGACCATGACCGCCAGATTGGTCAGACCGGTGTCACCGTTCATCCTAAGCTCATCATCCTGGCAGGTGTGAGTGGTGCCATCCAGCACATCGCCGGCATGCAGGATTCGGGTATTATCATCTCTATCAACAGCGATCCTAATGCTCCTATCAACACCATCGCCGACTACGTCATCAACGGCACCGTCGAGGAAGTTATTCCTAAGATGATTAAGTACTATAAGAAGAACAGTAAATAAGGTTGTAAGGTTATAAGGTTATAAGGTTATGAGGTATTATACATTTTCATGTAAGTATCTGCCTCATAATTAACGCCTGCAAGGTTATGAGGTTTTAAGGTATTTTAGTAGCTGCCTCATAATTACATGCCACAACGTTACGAGGTTCTAAGATATTATACACTATGCTCGGCCCTCATAAAAACCTTCAAGTCTGGCAACGGGGATTGCAGTTCGTCACGGAACTATATCGTTGTACGAATCATTTCCCACAATCAGAAGTTTTCGGACTTGTGAGCCAGATGCGTAGAGCTGCAGTATCTATAACCTCAAACATAGCCGAAGGGTATGGTAGGAATACGAACACTGAATTGCTTCATTTCCTCTATATTTCACTTGGTTCTTCCAATGAGTTGGAAACCCAAATCATCATTGCTTTCAATTTGGGATTTCTTTCGCAACAGGAATATGACAATCTTACTCAATTGAATGATGAGATTAACAAGATGTTGCGTTCCTTGATTTATATCAAGTCTCAGTTGAACCCGTGACAGCTGAAGCAAACCTACCTTATAACCTAACAACCTAACAACCTCAAAACCTCAATAATTATGGCCAATTTTTATTCCGATCATCCGGAACTGAAGTTCCAGCTTGAGAATAGTCCTTTGATGAAGCGCATCGTTGAACTCAAGGAGCGCAACTATGCCGACAAGGACACTTTTGACTATGCACCTCAGAACTTTGAGGATGCCATGGATAGTTATGACCGCGTGTGCGAACTCACCGGTGACATCTGCGCCAACATCATTGCCCCGAATGCAGAGGCAGTCGATGCCGAGGGTCCTCACTGTGAGAATGGTCGCGTGCGCTATGCCAGCAAGACCTACGAGAACCTCGATGCTACCGTCAAGGCAGGTCTGTGCGGTGTGACCATGCCACGCCGTTACAACGGTCTCAACTTCCCTTGCACCGCCTACACCATCATCAACGAGATGATTGCCACCGCCGATGCCGGTTTCGAGAACATCTGGTCACTCCAGGATTGTATCGAGACCCTCTATGAGTTCGGCGACGAGGAGCAGCGCAAGAAGTATGTACCACGCGTCTGCGCTGGCGAGACCATGTCAATGGACTTGACCGAACCAGATGCAGGTTCCGACCTCCAGAGCGTCATGCTCAAGGCCACTTGGAGCGAGAAGGACAACTGCTGGCTCCTGAACGGCTGCAAGCGTTTCATCACCAACGGTGACAGCGACATCCACTTGGTATTGGCCCGTTCGGAAGAGGGTACCAAGGACGGCCGTGGTCTCTCTATGTTCATCTACGACAAGAACCAGGGTGGTGTCAACGTACGCCGCATCGAGAACAAGTTGGGTATCCACGGTTCTCCAACCTGCGAACTGGTTTACAAGAACGCCAAAGCAGAACTCTGCGGTAGCCGTAAGTTGGGCTTGATCAAGTATGTCATGGCCCTGATGAACGGTGCCCGTCTCGGCATCGCTGCTCAGTCGGTAGGTATCTCGGCTGCCGCTTACGAAGAGGGCTTGGCTTATGCTAAGGACCGCAAGCAGTTCGGCAACGAGATCATCAACTTCCCTGCTGTCTATGACATGCTCGCCATCATGAAGGCGAAGTTGGATGCCGGTCGTACCTTGCTCTACCAGACTGCCCGTTACGTCGATATCTACAAGTGCCTCGAAGACATCGAGCGCGAACGCAAACTCACTCCCGAGGAGCGCGCCGAACTCAAGAAGTTCTCGAAGTTGGCCGACGCCTTCACCCCACTCTCAAAGGGTATGAACTCGGAGTACGCTAACCAGAACACCTACGACTGTATCCAGATCCACGGCGGTTCAGGTTTCATGCTCGAGTACGCTTGTCAGCGCCTCTATCGCGATGCCCGTATCACCTCTATCTACGAGGGTACCACCCAGTTGCAGACCGTTGCCGCTATCCGCTACGTCACCAACGGCTTCTATGGTCAGGTCATCGCCGACCTCCTTGCCGAGACCGAGATTGCTCCGGAATATGCTGCTCTCAAGGCCCGTGTCGAGAAGATGGCAGAGAAGTACAACGCTGCCGTTGCCAAGGTGGATGAGCTGAAGGATGACGAGTTCAAGGACTTCTGCTCTCGTCACCTCTACGAGATGGCTGCCGACACCGTGATGTCTATCCTCATCCTGGGCGATGCCACCAAGCGTCCTGACCTCTTCGACAACAGCGCCCGCGTCTATGTCCGCTACGCCGCTGCCGAGGTCGAAAAGCACAGCGACTTCGTTGCTGACGCTCAGCCTGCCGACTTGGCCAACTACCGCAAGTAAGTCAAGACACTCTTGCTTGAATCAATGAAGCCAGGGAGCACATTCCGTGCTCCCTGGCTATATTATTCGTGCACAAGAAATAATAAATAAATTCTCAAGAATTAGAGAATTAGAGAATTAAATTTCGTGCGTAAAAAGAATGCAGACATAAATTGAATTGATGAGAATTGGAGAATTCGATTGAACTGGAGGTCGCATTTTCTCTTTTAAAATCACTTCTTTCGTTCTCGAATTCGTTTAATATTCCTTTCAGAATGTCGGGCGCGAGCAAGGCTATTCGTCTATATTTGTTCAATTCGGTGATTTAATCCAAGAATTAGAGTATTGAATTCTGAGCGCAAAAAGAAAGTAGAGATAAATTTACTTGATTTATTCCGCGAACGAGGAAATTCTCTAATTCTCTAATTCTTGAGATTAACTTCTACTTCTTTTTTAACACCTACATGGCAAGGCGCTGGATGTTTGCACCAGGAATTGGAGAAAAACGAGGAGAGAAAAGCATGGTGTATCACAATTTTGACTATCTTTGCAGTCGTTTTTTGGTTGGCAGAAGGGACATTTCGCCTGCCAACCGCAGCGATAAAAGGCCACCTGCGGGAGGGAATAAAAAGAAGGAAATTAGGCAAGTTCAAAATCAATGCCAAGCGATTAAGGTGTCTGCAAGGGGATTTTTTTACCGATGCCAACCAATATTTCTTCCCTGCCAACTTAAAAATAAAGTATGCCAACTATCTTTGCAACCGCTTTGGACGTTATGGATATTTTACATCTATTTTATGCAACCAACATTGTTGCGGTGTTGATTAGCGCAGTGCTTACCCTCTTCATCATTTGGGTAGCCATACACTTTCGCCGAAATCCGCTTTCGCTGTGTTGTCGCATTTTTCCCTTCTCCATGCTCCTGTTGGGAGCCTACAAGTTGAGCACCTGCTTCATCGTTTCAGGACAAGGGATAGAAGTGCTGCCAACACAGGCGTTGGGTCTGTGCGCTGCCTGTTTTCAAGTCTTCTCGATGGGGGCTTGCGCTTTCTTGCGTCGTGGGCATTACCGTAACGTTGCCAATTGGGTGTTGTTACTCAGCCCCTCGCTGCTGTTGCTCTTTGTCAACCAGCTGATGACACACTACGGTTATTACCGCGCCCTCTATTCATTCGCCGAGTTGAGTCAGTTCCGTGAGGAATTGCCTATCGTCTTTTTCGGGCGCGTCATCTTCCTGGCCGTCTTGGGCGTATCGGTGATACTGGCACTCTGCTTTTTGATCGATGCCATGACATTTGACAAATGGCATCTGGGCAACCGGCCATCGGACATCAATATCCGAGTACATCAAGCAGAGATTCGGATGATACTCATCTGGACCGTTCTGATATTGTTCGGGTTCCTACCCCTTTGCACCAGAAGCATCTGGTTGCACGTACTCTTCAACGGGATGTACATCGGCGCGTTGGTGTTGTCAGGCTACATCTACCGGATAGGCGTCATAGAGATACGGACCTTAGAGGCCAAAGAAGATCCCACGACGCTCATTATTCAACGATTGCCCCTGTTGCTCGATATGGAGCGGGGCGGGCAAACGGCGTGGGGCACGATGGTAAAGAGTAACCCCTTCTTCTGTGGTAAGGCCCATATCGATGACGTGGCAGCGGCCTTGGGCGTAGAGGTAGAAGATGTCTCGGCCTACGTCTCGGCACGGGGCAACAATATGGTGGCATGGATGAGCGAACAGCGCCTGTTGCATTGCGCCCAGCAGGTGGGCGAAAGCGACCGGAAGATAGTGGAGATTGCCGAATCTTGCGGCTACAACGACCTCCCGTCGTTCACCCGCGCCTTCAAACGCCAGTTCGGCGTCTCACCCAGCGAATATAGAAAAGATTCCGATCATACGAACCGACCACTCAATATCCCAATCAAAACAAACTCATGACAACAAGCTAAAACGAAAATGGGCTGAATTCCGATGGCAATCCGACAGAACTCCACAAGAGTTACTTTTAAATAGAGAAGGTGACGGCAAGGAACGATAATCCCCTTGAGCCGTCACCCACTTGGGAGGAGAGATGAGAAAGAGGAACTTCCTATGCGATTTGGGCATGAAATAGCGCATAGGGGGAGCACAATACGCCAATCCAATAAAGGAGAAATCAAATAGGGCTCAATGAGCCAAGAAAGATTGAATTATAAATACTAATTTTAAATTTTAAGGAAATGAAGCTAAAACAGAGACATTCCTGGAAACGCGCAGCCTTGACGCTGCTTGTTTTTCTGCTCACGGCAGCGACAGCGTGGGCCGTACATACCGACCCTCAAGTTTCCATAGTCAATGGTCCGACGTATGGGACCCAAGCAGAATCTACCAGCCTTACATTAAGAATCTGGTTCTGGAACTACGACGGTGGCAACGCCTTCTTCACGGGTGACACCTATCTCACCATCGATGGTAACACAACCGTAAAACTTAACGGCATGTGGAGTACCTTTACCACCTCAAATGAGGATGATGTTAAAAAAAAATCCGGTTCTGGCAACTATGGCAGTCAGGGTACCATATACCTGAACAACACAAAAGTCGGCACGGCTCAATTTAAGAATTTACAAAAAGACCAAGGGGGCGCCTCTGCTAACAATGGCAAATGGAACACCATTGACCTTGTGCTTTCGTTCAATGAGAACTTCTCTTTTTACGGGCACAGGTTTGGCGTTAAAGGTCAATGGCATGACTATTGCGACTCAGACGCTGAGTACACATCAGAAAAGCACCCTACAGTCACCATTTCGGGCTACCCTCGTGCAACGTCAGTAAAGCTCACGCGCAACGACAACACCCCCAAAACCGTGACTGTGACATGGGACTACGAACGCTATGACATCTTTGCTCGCAAATCAGGAGAATGGCATATCTTCCGCAACGGCAACAAAATAGGCACCACCAGATACAGCACCAAAACATTCACCGACAACAATGTCCCTATCGAAACCGGCAATAGGACATATACCTACACGGTATCTTTCTGCCCAAAAGATATGACGATTACCGCTACAAGACCTGCCGGTCTTTACAGTACGGCGTCATTCTCTACCAACCTCCAGTACGTTAATCTCGGTGCAGGCGGCGATTACAGAATAGACACCCCCCCCTATTACGTGGATGGTATATTTAACTTCTACAAGGTGGGACAGACAGTCTCCATCAAACTCAACGATGCATACAAGATAATAGATAGTAACGTATCAGGTTTAGGAGGCGCATCGGCCAGCGTTGCCAGTGACAAACGCGGTTTCTCATTCACTATGCCGAGTTCGTCCATCAACAATAGCATAAAAGCGACCCTCACCGAGGTACACACCATCAGTGGCGTGCCAAGCAATCTGAGTCTCAGCAATCCATACACCACGATTCAGGGGACGAAATATTACAAGTCGGGCGCGGAATATACCATCAGCCCAACGGACAAAACGAAAACCGTAATCACCTCATGTACTGCCAAGGGTGCCACGGTCAGCAACGTCTCGGGTGCCGGCGCGACCCTTAAAATCAACAGCAATCTGGACGGCAACGTCACCGTCACTGCCACGACAGCCAACATCTACAGCGTCAGCCTTGGCAACAGAGTCTCTATTACGAGCGGCTCGCCCGCTGCCACCTACGATGGCATCGCCTATTTCACAGCAGGAACGCAGATTACGCTCGGCACAGACGATGGTCTGCTTCCAAACCACTACATTGTGAATGGCAGTGCTATTTCGGGCAATACCTTCACCATGCCTGCCAAGAACACGACTGTCAGCGTCAACGCTACCGACCTATGGGGCGTGATGGCAGGTGCCAATGGTTCATCGGCCAAACCTTATGTCATCACCACCACGGCAGGCCTTGACAGGTTGGCCGAGAAAGTGAACAGCAGCAACGACTACGTTTTAAACTATGCCGGCAAATATTTCGAGTTGGGCGCCGACATCGCATACGACAGGTCGGTGAAGAACAACTACACACCTATCGGTGAAGAAAGCAAATTCTTCAGTGGCCACTTCGATGGCAAGGGCCATAAAGTGAGCGGCATCAATATCAACAAGAATTCAGAGGGGTATAAAGGTATCTTCGGCAATGTCAGTAACAACGATGGCAGTGCCGAGATAAAGAATGTGACGATTGACGATTCTTATATTGAGGGACGAAGCCAGAGCGGAGGCATCGTCGGTAACAGTAATAAATGCACCGTCACCAACTGTCACGCTACAGCCAGCGTAACCATTCACGGCTCGTACTCGTGGGCCGATGCCCATGGAGGAATTGTTGGTTATAATAATAGAGGCCGAGTTATCGGCTGCACCAGCAGTGCCAATGTGACAGCAGGAAAATATAGCGATACGAATGACTACATAAGCGGCACGAACACCTACGGCGGCATCGTAGGTAATAATTATTACGGAACCGTCGAGAACTGCCTTGTCTATGGCGGCACCATCAACGGTCGTCAACAAATCGGTGCCGTGGTAGGTCAAAATTGGTACGGCTCCCTTTCCAACAATCGCTACTCGGGCTTCGTGTCGGTGAAAGGCAAGCAGTCGCAGCTTAATCTGGGCGTAGGAACGGACAGCCAGGACGGTGCAGATTTTGCCTGTGCTATCGCCCCCTACGAGGGTGTTACGCTCAACTTCTCTTTAGGCACTCCCACTACCGAATACGACTACAACGGACTGAAGATATATCCCACCGGCATGAGCTACGACGGCAAGTACTATAACTACCTCGCGAACGGCGATGACATTTCTGGCGATATAACCTTCACCGCCACCTATACCGGTGTCGTGCCAGAAGAGCATATTGTCGCTGGTTTCGGATGGGCCTCAGAGGCTGACCAAACAAAGGTGAATATGGATTGGACTGCCACCGACGGCTCTGCCACCTGCACATTGAACACTTACTTAGCCAACAACTATTACATAGCCCCCTCCTTCCGCGATATCTCCTGGGGAACGGGCGACGGCTCAAAGGACCATCCGTACATCATCACCTCTGTGTATGGCATGAACAGACTGGCCCGCGAAGTGAACAATGGCACTACCTATAGCGGCAAGTATTTCGAGCTGGGTGCCAACATCACGTACGACAAGACAGTCGAGAACAACTACACTCCCGTCGGAAACGGTAATAACAACCAATTCTGTGGTAACTTTGATGGCAAGGGTTATGCTATCAGCGGCATCAACATTAACAATGCCCTTGATAATCAAGCTGTTTTTGGTTGTGTAAATGGAGGTACCATCCAGAACCTAACATTGTCCAACAGTACCATCCGTGCAGGAAGAGAGATGGGCGGTATTGTAGGCAAATCGACAGATGCCGTCATCAACTGCCACGTAACGGCAGACGTTACTTTGTCAGGCACATACCGTGTGGGCGGTATTGCAGGTGAATCCAACGCTCTTATCAAGGGTTGCACAAGCGCGGCAACGGTATCGTGCAGCGGATCAGGTTTTGGTGGTGTTGCAGGCTACTTGAACGTCTCTGGAAAGATGCAGGACTGCCTCTATTACGGCAATCAATTTGAAATCAGCGGTATTAGAAGATATGGTGCCCTTGCTGGTTATGTTGAGCGCGGGGGTGCTCTCTCCGACTGCTATTCTACGGCCGATATGGCAGAGGTGAATTGCGAAGACCACCCTGGTGTACATCGTGCAGTAGTACTCGACAGCAAGCCCAGCAACATGGGTAAGGAGGTCTATACTTACGGTGAGGGCAACTACGTAGGCATCACGACCTACGAGAACGGCATCAGCTTCAACGGCAAGTATTACTTCTTGGCATACACCATTTCGCTTGCAGCCAGTCCTGCGGACTACGGCAACGTGACAGGCAGCGACGTGTACAAAAAAGGCGAACGGGTGACGGTTGTAGCAATGGCCAACGAAGAGTATGAGTTCGTCAAGTGGACCGATAGCAAAGGCGTGACGGTGAGCACCGATGCAGAATTCTCCTTCGTCGCCACCGCCGACAGCGCGCTGACGGCTAACTTCGACCTGAAGCACTACACACTGACGGCGACTGTAAAGGGCATCTATTTTAAAGATGCTGAATATCACAAGATTACTTCGGCTACCAGAGGGCAGGTGGTTCGCCTGACAGTGGATAGAGAAATTCTTGAAGTGTCCGAAGGCAAATATCTTGCCGGCTACGAGACGAATGTGGAGGGCGTGACAGTCTCGGATTATGATGTCTTCACCATGCCCGCCCAGAACGTGACGGCGGCTCCACGATGGGAAGACAGGTCACTCAAAATCATCGACTTGACCGACAAAATGGCGCTCGATGTGCCCGAAAAGAGTTTCAATCTCGAAAACCTGTTTACGTATGTGACCATTCAAGATGTCGAGACAGGAGAGACCATGTCATTCTTCGATGCAATGATGAAAGGAAGTGAATTGAAGAATGGCGTACGCTACTTGTTAGACCTAAACCTTGACAACGAGGTGGACATCCAGATTGAACGCACCCGAACAAAGAAAGAACCCATAACGCTCATCTATCAGGTTAAGCGAGTTTCTGGAGCAGATAAACTGACATCGAACTACACCGCGTCCTTCCCGAGCCTCGGGTTGTATTACAACGACCCCTACAATGGTGTCATCTTCAAGTTCAACGATGAATTTGAGAGCGAAGAACTGGACATGATGCTTTTCCCATTGGCTAACAACTCGCAAAACAACAGCTTCTTTTTGCAGATGTTCCATGGCGAAGAGATGGATGAAAGCATTTATGAGGGAATGGGAGTCTATCTGCAAGGCCGCACCTTGTGGTGCGACGGCGACTGGAACACCATCTGTCTGCCATTCGAGGTGGATTTGACCGACAAGAAATGTACACTCTACGGTGCAATAGCCCGCACGCTGGAATCGGCCACACTTACGAACGACGGCCAATCGTTGAAGCTGAACTTCGGTGACCCCGTCGAGACATTGGAGGCTGGTGTGCCTTATATCATCAAATGGGCAGCATCGGACAACAACATCGTGAACCCCGTGTTCAAGAATGTGACCATTGACTTGACCGAACACAGCATGGAATCGACAGAGCCAGCGCACTTCTTCGGCACCTACGACAAGTTGACCTTTGAAACCGAGAATCAGGATATCCTCTTTCTGGGCAGCAACAACAAATTGTACTATCCGGACGGCAAAGCCGCCACGAATATTGGTGCCTGCCGAGCCTACTTCCGCCTCGGTGCCGAAATGAATGCCACCCAGATCCGCGACTTCATCCTTGACTTCGACGACGAGGGTACGGTGACCATCCAGAATGCGTTCGTCCAGGTGGACGAGAACGGCGATGCCTGGTTCTCGCTGGAGGGTGTGAAGTCTCAGGGTGAGGCTACACAGAAGGGCCTCTTGATTAACAATAACAAGAAAGTATTTATCAAATAATGAAAAAGTCATATCAGAAACCAGAAGTCCTGGTAGTAAACATAGAATCTTCGCAGATTATCTGCCTGAGTACCAATGCCGGCCTCACCCCAGGTGGTGGCGGTAACGGCGAAGGCCGCGCTCCCGAAATACGTATGCGTGGCTCCGACTGGAGCGACTACGAAAGATAATTAGGGAACTTCCAAAAAATCCCGTCAATTCACTCGGCCCTCACGCTTATGGCGTGGGGGCTTTTTTTAGGTCTGGGGCTGGATGACCCTCCGACGATGTCACGTAGTTGCGTTCTTTTTCCTTTCTTTTTGCTTTCTTTTTTGATTCTTTTTCGTTCTTTTCAAAGGACGTAAAAAAACGGATGGATTGAAGGAGAAAACCTGTAAGTTGCCTAACAGGACGTAATGTCGAGGTAGTGTACTCCTATCCCGAACTGGGGAAAAAGGTAGTTTATTGGTTCGGAAAACCGACTTAAATGTCTGGAATTGTAGCCGAATCGGACCTTTGTGTCCACTTTTTGGGGAGGTTGATAATCAAGATATTAAAAAAATCATTACCTTTGCGCGTTGTTTGGGCAATGGAAACAACCAAGTAGTTGTTGAAAACGAACATCTACTTAACTCAATTTGGTCATTTATTCTAATCTTCAATGAAAACAATTATTAAGCAGTACTTTGTTTGGCTATGCACTTTGTGCGTAAGCATGTGTTTTGCTACAGCTTACGGCGACAATGTGCCTGTCTTCTATGAATCGTTCAACAATTGCGCCGGTAGTGGAGGAAACGGTGGAACGTTCAATCCCAGTTCCACCTCTGCCATTGTGTATGACAATACAGGATGGACCAATACGGGCAGCATCTATGGTGCCAACCAGTGTGCCCGAGTCGGCACAAGTGGCAAAAAGGGCACATTGACCACTCCAGCGCTTGCTTACAGCGGCAGCAACAAGTTGTGCTTGACCTTCAAGGCTGCGCCGTGGAATACGGAAACCGCAGCGATGACGGTCACCCTCAACAACGACGGTACCATCAGCGAAAGCGCAGATGCTACAAGTACGGCCAAGAGCATTACCCTGTCGAACATGACGTCAGGACAATGGAACGAATATACCCTCTACCTGAGTGGAGTGACCTCGACGACAACCATTGCCTTCTCGGGCTCGAAGAACCGTTTCTTCCTGGACGAAGTCAAGGTGGAAGAGGTCGGCGCAGCTCCGGTCAAGACCTTGACCGCAGTGGCTCTGTCGGGCACTCCCACTCATAGCACTTATACCGTTGGCGACAGTTTCGACCCCACAGGGTTGACGGTCACAGCCACCTACAGCGACAACAGCACCGCCGACGTGACCAGCAATGCCACCTGGCAATGTGACCCTGCCACCTTCACGACGGCAGGACCCCAGACCGTGACCGTGATGGCCACCGTGGGCAACCAGTCGGACATGCAGGAATACAGCGTCAGCGTCACGGCTCCTGTGACCTTGAACGAAATCACCTTGTCGGGCACCCTGGCCAAGAGCATCTACGAGCAATACGAGGCATTCGACAAGACCGGTCTCGTCGTGACGGCACACTACAGCGACGGCACCACCGCCGACGTGACCAGCAGTGCCACCTGGGAGTTTGATCCAGCCACGTTCGAGACGGCAGGCCGTCAGTCGGTTCTGGTCAGTGCCACCTACAACGGCAAGACCGACCTACAGGAATACAGCGTCAACGTCACTGCTGCCTCCTATCTGTTGGCCAAGCTGGGCACCTTCACCGCTACGAATGGCACGTTGAATGAAGATATCTCATACACCTCCTACCGAGGTCATGGCACCTCCGGTCCGAAGGTCGAAAACGGAAACCTGAAACTCTATCAAGCCAGTTCGGCTGGCTCTTACGGCGGCTACATTACCATCGCGGGCGGCCGAGGCGTCACCTTGCAGCAAGTGACCCTCTGGGCAGTGAATGCCACCCAGGTGGGTTACGTCAAGGGCGAAGTCAATGACGAGAACGAACCCGACTCGGGACAGAACGTGGCAGCCGGTGCCTCCTATACCAAGAGCAACCTGAACTGCACCGAGGCATCGTTCTTCTGCATGAGTGCCGAGCAGGCTGAACGACTCTTGATTGACTCGATTGTCGTGAAATATACCAAGACGACGGTCGCGTTGCGGAGTATCACTTTGACGGTGCCAGAAGCAGTACGACATCAGCGCGTCAACACCGAATTCACGCACGAGGGGGTTATCGTCACCGCACATTATGACGACAACAGCACCGAGGTGGTCACCAGTCAGGCCACCTTCTCGACCCCCGACATGACAACGGCAGGCGAAAAGACCGTGACGGTGAGCTACACCGAGAACGGCGTCACCAAGCAGGCGACCTTCACCGTAGAGGTCTATGCTCCCGACTACCTCTTCTATGAGTCGTTCAACGCCAACGCCAGCACGGGTGGCAACGACAACATCTGGAACAACGGCGGTGCAAACGTCGCCTATGACAATACGGGTTGGACCAATCAGGGCAATATCTATGGAGCGAATGCCTGCGTGCGAGTAGGTACATCGGGCACCTTAAATTGGGTTAAAACCCCATCCATCGAGTTCAACGGCATGGCCAAACTGACCTTCCGCGCCGCCCCTTGGACCAACGATGACACCAAACTCCGCGTCAGCGTCACCGAAGGCAAGGTCTGCAACAATGCCTTGGGCGTGGGTGCAGCGCAATACATTCTGTTGGAGACTGTTGCCAACCAGTGGACCGACTTCACCCTCTACCTGAGCGAGGTGGAGACCAGCACAAAGATTTTGTTCGAATCGGTAAACACGTCCAAGAACCGCTTCTTCCTGGACGAGGTAAAAGTGGTGGCCTATACACCATCGCCACTCAGCAGCATCGCCCTCAGCGGCGCGCCAACCACGACTACATACGAGGTGGGCGAATCGTTCGACCGCGCGGGCATCGTCGCCACAGCCCACTTTGAGGACGAGAGCGAGGAGATTGTAACGAACAGTTGCACGTGGACCATCGAACCTGAGACTTTGACCTCCGCCGGCACCACCAACGTCAGTGTGACTGCCGCCATCGGTGGAAAGAGTGCCACCCAGAGCTACCAGGTTACCGTAACACGCAAGGAAGCCAGCATCGCCATCGAAGATCTGGAGGTGGGCGTGAACGGCACTGTCGCTATTGAGGCCACCACCACACCCGAGGAGGCCGAGTTGACCTTCCAAATCACCGAGGGTGAGGAGGTTATCTCCATCGCGGACGGCGTCATTACAGGTCTCCAAGTGGGCACCGCTACCGTCACTGCCAACTTTGCCGGCAACGACGAATATGCCCCTGCCGAGACCACTTTCACCGTCACCGTGGATGCCTTCCAGGTAGCCAGCATCACGGAGTTTTCTACAGTTGCGGGGGCCTTCGGACAAAACAATGCCATTACTTATCAGGGTTATAAAGGTTCTTCTTCGACCGGCCCAGGTGTATATAACAAATGTCTTAGACTCTATCAGGCCACGGTTGCAGGCTCTAACGGTGGTTACATTGAACTGACTGGTGCAGCCGGTGTCACCATCAAGCAAGTGACCATCGCGACAAGCAACTCATACAATACAAAAGTGGGCGTAGCTGTTGATGATGAAGCAGCACCTACCTCTGGAACGTCAGTAAACAAGAGTTCCGAATTTACAGTTAGCGGCCTCTCTTGTGAATCTATTCGCCTGTACTGTTTGGGCGCAGACAAGACCGCCCGTCTGGAGATTGCCGCCATCACCGTGAAGTACGAACAGGCCGCCGGCATCGAACTGGAGAGCCTTTCCGTCGATGTGACCAACGCCCAGACCGAGTTCGTGCAGAACACGACATTCAACCACACGGGAGCCATCGTCACTGCCCATTATTCGAACGGCGAAGACCAGGATGTGACCGCCCAGGCTACCTTCTCGACCCCCGACATGACGACCTCAGGCAATGCCACTGTCACGGTGACATACAACGGCAAGACTGCCTCGTATGGCATCACCATCATTCCAGAAGTTGTTTCTTCGCTCGCATTGAGCGGCAACTATCCGACCCGCTTCCACTTCGGCTTGGACTACATCCACACCGGCATGACGGTGACCGCCACCTACAACAGTGGCCGCACCGCCAACGTCACCGACGAGGCCGAATATGCCGAACCCGACATGTTCACCCCTGGCCGACAGACCGTGACCATCTCGTACGGCGGACAGGAAGTGACCTACCAGATCCTGGTGCTCGACCCTGCTGTCGTCTTCTACGAGTCGTTCGATCTGTGCGCCGGCAAGGGTGGCAACGACGGCGAGTGGGTTAACGGCATTGGCAGTGCAACTACCAAGTCTGACAACACTGGTTGGACATTTGAAAAAGATGGTGCGGCCTACCAGTGCGTCAAGTTAGGTACTGGTTCAAAAGCAGGTTCCGCCACCACGCCAGCCTTCTCGCTGAGAGCCGACGACACCTATATTCTGACCTTCCGCGCCGCTGCTTGGTTGTCGGACGAGACCAACAAGAGCATCACTCTCACCGCCACCAATGCCGAATTGAGCACCACTACCATCGAGTTGGAGAATGGCGTCTGGAACAACTACACCGTTGCCATCCAAAACGTGCAGGGCGCCGTTAAAATCACTTTTGTTTCCGTAACAGATGGCGCTAATCGTTTCTTCCTGGACGAAGTGAAAGTCAGCAGCGGCTACCAGCGTGCCATCGACCTGACCGGCGTCAGCAACAAGTGGGGCACCCTCTGTCTGAACCAGCGCGTTGCCCCCGAGGAGCGTAGTGGTGCACAGTTCTACAATGTGGCAGCCGTCATCGTAGAGGGCAATCCCGTCGTAGTAGGAAGTCCTGACAATCGCGTCCTAACGAGAGGTGGTTTCGGACAGGTGGTCGGCATCCTGCTGGAAGAGGAGACCGACACCCTCGAAGCCGGCAAGCCCTATATCTTCAACGCCTATGCCCCGACGTTGGCCTGTGCCTTCCACGGACTGGATTATGCCACAGAGGCTATCCCAGCCACGGGTCTGGTGGGTAACCTCACAGGTACCGACATGACCGTTGCCGATGGCAATTACCTGTTGGGCAATAACCAGTTCCACCTGGTGAACGGCGCCGACGCCTATATTGGCAACAACCGCGCCTACATCAGCTTGAACGGCGTTCCCGCTGTCTTGCCAAGCACCGAGATGGCCGCCAACCAAGTCCGTTTCTTCCTGGACGGCACCATCGAGGGCGACTACACCACCGCCATCGAGGGCATCGAACAAACGGCGACAGCCAACGACACCGTCTTTAACCTACAGGGTCAGCGTGCCCACGAATTGCAGCGTGGACAGTTGTATATCCGTAACGGCAAGACGTTTGTTGTGAAGTAACCAAGAATATTAACGGGGACTCCCTTTTGCGGAGTCCCCTGACTACTACTGATATGTTGAAATATTATCTAAAACCAAGTTTGCAGGTGGTAATCATCGAGGTTGCACCCCTCATGACCTCGGGTACGAACACTTTGGGCAGAGGTGAAGACTACACTTCCGGCAGAGTGGGTGGCGATGCCGCCGAACTCCGAAAGAACGACTGGAGCGAATACGAAGGAAACTGAAATCGCCCAATGGGCGATTTCGGTTTCAATGAAAAAAGAAAAGTGAAAAAACCGTAAACTCCAATGCGGTTAACCGAGATCGGTTAACCGTTAAATATTGCCCCCCTAAACGGTAAACAATAACCCCTAAACGGTAACCATTAACCCCTAAACGGTAACCCATAACCAGTAACCGGTAACCATTAACCCCTAACCAGCAACCCATTGACATCCGCACTACAACTATTATATAAGGTACAGCACGAGGATTCGGAACCTGCGTTCAGACAACTGTTCGACCAACAGTACGACCGCATGTTCCGAACCGCTTTCTACTTCCTGCAACGCGACGATTGGGCACAGGAAGTGGCGCTCGATGTATTGGCCGACCTCTGGAACAACCGTCACCGGATGGCGCTGCCCAACGACTTCGACCGCTATACCTTAGTGATGGTGCGCAATGCCGCCCTCAACCTCTGGAAACGGGAGCAACGGTTCGTGCACGATGCCGAGACGGAGGCCGACAAGGCCGGGCAGCACACTCCGAGCATCGAAGAACAGGCGGAGAACCAAGAGCTTTTCTTGGTCTATGAGAATGCCTTGCAAGCCCTTCCTCCCCGTTGTCGGGAGGTGTGGCAACTGGTCAAGGAGGAGGGACTGAGTTATGCCGAAGTGGCGACCCAGTTGGAGATATCGACCAAGACCGTCGATGCCCAGATGCAGAAAGCGTTGAAGCACCTGCGTAGTGAAGTGGGCACCTATCTGGAACAACATGAAAGCACAAAAACAAAAAAATTACCACTTTTTTTATTTTTTTCCGTACTTGGCATAGGGATTATTCCAAGTGGCGTTGTCCTCTTGACGGATATACATTAAAACAACAGAATGAAAAAAGCGCTACTTTTGGTAATTGGTTCGATGCTTGCCACCCTCCCGATACAGGGGCAGGGGTTGCAGGGTCGGACTTTTGTGTATGGTGAAGAGGTCAAGTTGGCCCAGCCGTTGCAGATTGATACGGCCGACCACCGTCCCTTGCAACAAATCTTGGACGAGGTGCTGAAGGGCACCGACATTGACTACCGCATCACCGAGAGGCACGTCCTGCTCTTCCGTCGCAAGCAGAACGACACCCCTCCAACCCCTTGTACCCTACATGGTTATGTCACCGACTCCGAGTCGGGCGAGACGCTCATCGGCGCCAACGTCTATTGCCCCGCCTTGGGAGCAGGCACCGTCTCCAATGCCTATGGTTTTTACTCTATGCCGATGGCCCGAGGCCGACAGGCGGTGGTCATCTCCTACGTCGGTTACGAGCCCTTGGTCACCACCATCGACGTGACGGGCGACGTGGCACAGAACTACACGTTGCAACCTGCTCAAGTGTTGCAAGAGGTAGTCGTCGAGAGTGACCGGCCCGAGACGGGCGCTGCCAGCACACGCATGAGTGCTTCGACCATCTCTATCCAACAGATTCAGCAGATGCCCTCCATGTTGGGCGAGTCCGACGTTCTCAAGTCGCTCCAGATATTGCCCGGTGTGCAGACCGGTTTTGCCGGCACCAGCCAACTCAGTGTGCGAGGCGGCAACCTGGACCAGAACCTCTTCCTCCTGGACGGTATCATGCTCTACAACGTGCACCACGTGCTCGGTTTCGAGTCGGCTTTCATGCCCGACGCCGTGAAGCACGTTGATTTCTTCCGAGGTTCCTTTCCAGCCCGTTACGGTGGCCGACTCTCTTCCGTAGCCGATGTCCGCACCAAGGATGGTGACATGCAGCACTATCACGGTCTCTTCTCCATCGGACTGCTCTCCTCGCACCTCGAACTGGAGGGTCCTATCATCAAGGACCGCACCTCGTTCATGGTCTCGGCACGCCGCAGTTACATCGACTGGCTCATCAAACTCGGTATGCGTCTGGACGACAGTGCCGACGACGTCGATAAACTCTCTCTCTATTTCTATGACCTCAACGCCAAGGTCAACCACAAGTTCAGCGACACCGACCGCCTCTTCCTGAGTTTCTACCAAGGTCAGGACGGACTCAAAGTGGCTGCCCGATATGGTGAACACGACTCCGACCGAAGCTATACCAGTGGTCGATTTGCCGAAGACCTTCATTGGGGCAACACCTTCGGTTGCGTACGTTGGAACCACCTTTTCAGTCCTCAACTCTTCTCCAACCTCACCGTCGGCTACAACAGTTACCGACTGCTCTCGGACGGTGCCAATGCCTACCGCGAGTTCGAGAAGGACAAGAAAGTGCTCGACAATAAGTTCCGCTCGAAGTTCTCCTCGGGCATCGATGACTTCATGGCCATCTACGACTTCGACTATCACCCCGCCCAGCAACATCACATCAAGTTCGGCGGTGCCTATACCCTCCACACTTTCCACCCCGAAGTGCAGAGCACGCACATCAAGTTGAAGGACGAAGAGAACGAGATTGACAACCACTACTCCTCGGGCAACCGTGACATGCACGGCAACGAGTTCGCCCTCTATGCCGAGGATGACATGACCCTCACGGACCGTTGGCAAGTCAATGCCGGCGTGCGCGGCGTGCTCTATACCGTCGATGGCAAATGCTATCCCGACCTCGAACCCCGTCTCTCCGCCTCCTACCTCCTGACCCGCGGACTCCGCATGAAGGCGGCCTACACCATGATGCATCAGTATGTGTTACAGCTCACTACGTCGCAAATCAACATGCCTACCGACCTCTGGGTATCGGTCACCAAGGAGCATGTCCCGATGGTTGCCAACCAGTTCGCCGTGGGTCTGTCGTGCGACCGCTGGCAAGGCTGGGAACTGACCATGGAGGGCTACTACAAGAACATGGAACACGTCCTGGAGTACATCGACGGTGCCTCTTTCTCGGGCAGTAGCAAGGGTTGGCAAGACAAAGTCACACAAGGCAATGGCCGTTGCTATGGTCTGGAGTTGGGTGCCACCCGTAACATTGGTCGAACCACCGGCACCCTCTCTTACACCTGGTCCAAGTCCGACCGCTGTTTTCCCAACGGGGCCATCAACAACGGCAAGCGCTATCCCTACGAGTACGACCGCCGTCACGTCTTCCACATCCTGTTGCAACACCAGTTCACCAAGCACGTCGATTTCAATGCCTGCTGGAACTATGCCTCGGGAGGATATGCCACCATCTCGCAACAGACCACGCAATATCTCTTCCCCAGCGACAACTCCGACAACTACAACTACTCCGATGGACATATCGCCAAGACGGTGGCGGACGGCGACTACTACAGCAGCCGCAACAACTTCCGCATGAAGTCGCGCCAGCAGTTGGACCTCAGCATCAACATCCACCACACCACCAAGCACGGCGAACGTATCTGGAACTTCAGTTTGATGAACGCCTATTTCTATAGGAATCAAGACCTTGTCTGGACCGAACAGAAGCAAATCAAGGTCGATGTACCCGACCCGCTCCACCCCGGCCAGACGGTCAAGGAGAAACGCGACTGCCGCGTCCTCGTCCAGGCTACGGTGATTCCGATATTGCCTTCGGCCAGCTATACATATAAGTTTTAAAGGACTCAAATCGTTCGTGTCGTTATTGTCGTTAATAACGTTTGTGTCGTTATTGTCGTTAATAACGTTACTATCGTCACAATTTTCAATTTCGTCACCTATGCAACATAAATTCTTTCTTCTCATACTTGTACTCCTGTTGCTCCTTTCGGCTTGTGTCCAGAAGGATGCAGGGTACCTGCTCAACCCCGATGAGCCGTCCAAGCTCATCGTCAATGTCCTGTGGAACACCAACGACAGCACGCCGTACGTCGATGTGCACCGCACGGGCGCATTGACCGTGCAGGAGGTAACCGACTATCAATGTGAACTTTACGTCAACGGTTTCCCCATGCCACAACGTGCCGGCGACCCCAGCAGTTTCTACTATCGTCCCCAACCAGGCGACCACGTCGAACTCCAGGTCAAGGCCGACGGAGAGACCGCCAAGGCCACGGTGGATGTGCCGCAACCCCTTATCATCGAGGGCATGGACACGCTCCATGTACGCAAGATGCGGAGTCACGACAGCGACCAGACCGACCCCTATGTCCGCTTCCTGATTCACGTCCGCCAACCCGAAGGCATGCGCGGCATGCAGTTCTTCCGCCTGGAGCACGAACGACGCATTTGGTATTTCAGCAGTGGCAGTGAGGGCCACGAGTATCGCGAGGGCAAATACTACTATGTCATTGATTATTCATACAATCGGACGGAAAGCAGATCCACCTATGAGTACGACTTCGACTCTGCCCTGAGCGAGAACGCCAGTAACATGAGCGACGATAATGATGACTACACCCTGGAACTCTTCGACGAAGTGCCCAACAAGTATGGTCTCTTCCGCAACAACTTCTTCCGGAACGGTCGGTACACCCTCTGCGTCGATGTACCAGTAGAAGTATTCTCGTCCTTCGAACGCGACAGCTATCTCGCCGAATACACTTTCCGCATCTTGACCCTGCCCAAGATCGAGTATTACTACCTCTGGGCAGCTACCGCCGTGCGCGATGTCTATGAACCTGGCGTGCTGCTCTCCAACCCACCCATCGTCCCCACCAACATCGAAGGCGGAACGGGTGTCTTCAGCGTCAGCGCTGCCGTTCAGGTCTCTCTCTCCGACAACCATCTCCCTGCAGGTTCTGTCCTGAACGAATTTGGTGGATATGATTATTATCATGAGGAGGAGGTTACAGTGAATGAGTAAAGGCAGAGTAAAGAGTAAAGGGTAGAGAGTAAAGGGTAAAGAGTAAAGTAGTTTGCTCAATAGGCTACAACAAACGTCCGTTAACTCCACAGCCACAGGCTGTTAACTCCAGTTAACTCCTTAAAAAGAGTAAAATATTATGCCAAACCATGAAGTCGATTCCGTGCTTGACCAATTGGCCCAGCAGGTACATGCCCCGAAGGGCAAACAGGCAGACCGTGAACAGGTCTATGCCCAGTTGCAACAACGCATGGAGCGGGACGAGACCTCGCCCCGACTGCATCCCGCGCGCAGGACGATGTTCCGTCTGCCCCGTTATGCCGTGGCAGCCAGCATCGTGCTGGGTGTCTGCTTCCTCGTGACGGCAGCCTGCCTCATTTACACCGACCCCCTCTGGCACGCATCCGACGGCCCCGAACCGACCACGCCGCAGGTCGAGTCCACGCCGCAGGAGATGGTCTTCCAACAGACGCCTCTGTCACAGATAGTCAAGCAGTTGTCCGACCGCTACCATACCTCCGTCCGCATCTCTTCACCCGAGTTGGCCGACTACCAAGTCACCGCCACTTTCTCAGCCGACGAACCGTTGGAGGAGATCCTCTCCGCCCTCGCCATCGTTGCTCAATGCCACTGGCAGAAGACCGAGGAGGGGTATGTGGTGTACTAACAGACCCACCCCCGTTCTTCTCGCAGAAGGTTATCAACCTTCCGCTGCGAGGACCCCCGTAATGGGGAGGGGAAGTAATTACAAAATAACTCAATAAACAAATAAATGACCAAATAGTAAATAATTAATTAGTAAATTCCCCCTATGAAACAATTCCTCATCCTCCTCCTGGCCATGGTTGCATTCAGTGCCACCTATGCCCAGAAACTTTCTTTGCGTAACGAGAAACGTATCACGCTGTCCGTCAACTGGAGTGAAGCCACCATCGTGGGCTACACCGACCAGGAGATAATCAACTACGAGCCAGATTGGGAAAAAGACCAACCTGCCCTGTTACGCCACTTGTGGGAGAAATACAACAAAAAAATGGGAATGCAGTTGCCCGGTGCCTTGAACGTAACCAGCAACTACACCTTGGAACTCCGCCCCCTCACCGTCAACAAGAACGGCGACATGCTCTGCTATGCCGTCATCCTGGACCACGAAGGCACCGTCGTTGCCCAACTCCCTAAGTTCAAGGCCGAAGGCGGTCACGTCGGCTCCTTCCTCAACCTGGTGGGCGACGGCATGAAGTCGGCCGGCACGCAGTTGGGCAAGCGCATCAAGAAGTACACCAAGTAAATCTTGCTCAAGCACTTGTCCATCCGATCATCTGCCAACGTCTGTTTCGTCCCGAAAAACGCTGACAGAGAGACCAAAAGAGGTGATTTCTGGTCAAAACCGACCGAAATCACCTCTTTTTTGGCCAATTATGTAAAAATGCATTATGCAAAAATACATAATGGAACAAAAACAGGGTTCCGACCAGGAAACCCTCCTCCCTTGACCCCCTATCGCGGTGAGGGTCGGGTATCGATTGGGTATCGATTGGATAACGATTGGAGCAAGGTTGAACCGACAGAAATCAAACAACCGATGAAGACCAAATAAAGACCAAAAATGGAGCGTATCGAAAGCGCGAGGTGGGATGCTCGGTCGAAGCGGAAAAACATTTGGCATATAAAACTAATTTCTGCCGTATTGTACCTAGAATAATGCAAGAAAAAATGCATTTTTCCGACCCTTTTTGTTCAGTGTATTAAAATTTTACGTATCTTTGCGCCTCGAAAAAAATATGTCATATATCGACTTGGGTTATATTGTGTGTCTGGGCATTTTTATGGGTTCAATATTTATTACACATGGTGTGTCTGGAAACTATGTTGCTGAAGTCTTATCCAAAATTGACTTTTATTTATCTATCTTATAATTTACTTCTATGGTTAAACATTTAATACGATGGGTCGTATGTCTGTGCCTATGCGCCACGGGCATCAACACTGCATGGGCAGAAACCACGACCTTTGATTTCACTCAAATTGATGGATTCAGCAACTGGGGTTCTAGCTATTCAGACCACAAGGTAGAATATACCGAAGGCGATGTAATTTTCAGCAGTGCAAACAAACAAACGAGCACTATCACCAATATGCCTGTTACCAAAGGGCAACCAGTTTCTTTTGTACTTAAAAATAAAGACCAGATTTTGACTGGTGTAAAGTTCCAATGCAAGCAATGGGGTTCTAAAGCACAGACCATCACCCTTAACTACAGTACAGATGGGGGAACAACTTACGCAACAACGGGTATTACGTCAAGTAATTTCTCATTGACTGCCAATTCATTGCCAGATAACACCAATGCTGTAAAATTCACTTTCAGTTCAACAAGCAATCAAATTGGTATTCAGTCACTTAAAATCACTTACAGTGCCAGCAACGACACTCGCGAAGTAGTTGACATCACCTCTTTCACTGCTGAAAAGACAACTATCAACATCTTTGAGACTGTCACCACAACCGTTGGAAACAATCAATCCGGTTGGACTCCAGCAGCATACACTTACACCTCTTCAAATACCGCTGTAGCCACCGTAGATGAAAATGGTGTGATCACAGGCAAGGCAGCTGGCAATGCAAACATCGTTGTCAAGGCCAATGTTGCCAACAATGACGAGAATTATAAGGCTGGTAAGGCCGACACCTTGAAAATCACCGTAGAGGATAACCGTGCATTGGTCAACTTGACTGGCTTCACAGCAACCGAAACGACATTGACTAAGGGTGAGACCACAACCACTACGGTGAGCAACGATCAGGATGGTTGGACTGCCAACTATACCTATTCTTCTAACAAAGAATCGGTTGCCACCGTGGATGAAAACGGCGTGATTACCGCAGTTGCCAAGGGCCAGGCCACCATTACCGTTACCGCTGTAGTAGATGCTAACGACAGAGGATACAAGGCAGGCGAGACCCTCACGAAGAATGTCGTTATCACAGTAAACAATCCAAAGCACACCGTGACTTTCATGGCCAATGGTCAGAAAGTCAGCGAAGAGGCAATGGAAGAGGATGCAACTATCACTTTCAACAACCCGGATGCTCAGTACATTCCAGAGGGACAGACCTTTATGGGTTGGGCTGCTGCTGCCTTCGAAGGCACACAGGAGAATGCTCCTGCATTGGTAAAGAGTGCCACCGTTGGCACAACTGACGTTACCTACTATGCAGTATTCGCCACCGCCAGCACTTCCGGAAATGCCAACTGGGTCAAGAAAACCGTTAAACAGGTAGTTGACAATCCAGAAACAGGTGACTATGCACTTATTACTCCAGACGGAAATGCATTTAATGGAACTGTTAATAAAGATGGAGATGGCAACTCCACCGAGGACGCGTTCGACTTCAATACGTCAAACGAAGCCACCTCTGCACCAGAAGGCACTTGCATGTTATCTATCTCTCGAAAAGGCGATAAGGGTATTGAAATTGCAATTAAAGACGGAGGGAAAGTCATTACCGCATCGAAAGCTTCTCGTGGTGGTTTTGCCCTAAGCGACAATAGTGAAGGTTATTATTGGGAACTCTCCAGCAACGACCTAATTTACAGCAAAAAATATAATACAAACAATGCTCATTTAAGATCTTACAGCAACACATTTAGAACTTACAGCAATGCAACTAATAATGCTATTGCTTTTGCCTATCGTCCAAGCATCACCTACACCGACTATTGCACAACGGTAGGTGGCAACGTTGATAATCGCGAGTACGTGAAGTTCTCTAATTGGGCTACTGAGAATGGCGAGTTGACTTTGGTAAAGGGCAATACCCTTGCTACGGTTACCACACTCGACAAAGATTGTACTTCAGGCAGTTTCACTTATGAATCAAGTAATCCCGAGGTAGCTACCATCGCTGCCGATGGTGTAATCACCGCAGTAGCCAAGGGCGAGGCAACTTTGACCGCCACCTTCAGCCTTGCCGAGGATGATGACGACTACCGCCTCAGCAAGCAGTACAGCCAACAGACTCTCACCATCTACGTAGTCAACCCAGAGCACACTGTCACCTTCGCTATTGATGGCGAAATGACAGACAATAAAGTCCGTGAAGAAGAGGCTATCGTCTTCCCTGCCGTTACCGCCCCTACCGGTCTTGTATTTGCAGGTTGGGCAGCTCAGGATTGGAAAGGCATGCAGTACACCGAGCCAGCTTGGGTTAACACCACCTCCACCGTCATGGGCGAGACTAACTTGGAGTTTGTTGCCGTATTTACACGTGTTTCTCAAAAGGGCAACGAAGTGAAGTATAGTTTGACTGAGGAGCAGATTCAAGAGCACTTCACTCAAACGGAGCAAGCCTATGGTGATGAAGAACGCTCATGGAACGATGAGTCTGTAACTTGGCGTTTCTTCGGCAAGAGCGTTAAGGATGGAACTTATCTCCAGATTAATTCATCCGAAAAAGAATCATACATTGCATTTAACTCGCAAAACTATATTACCAATATTGCTTTCAACATTTTGAACGGAAGCAGTAGAGAATATGATAATTCTTTGTACATCTATGATGCAACAACTGGATCTTCTGTAACTACCGTCAGATTAAACAAAGTAAAAGAAGCCAGCATTGCAATTGAAGGCAACCATAAGAATCTCTACATCAAATCAGGTGGAGCAGCAAAAATCAGCAACATCGTTCTGACTTGCGTCAAGTACGTCGGCTATGCCACTACGGCTACAGCTGCCAATGAGGTACAGACTGCCAAGGCTACCATTGCTGACTGTGGTTATACCACCATCTGCTTGCCATACAATGCCATTGTAGAGGATGAGAATGTCAAGGCTTATGCCCTCCGTGCCGTAGATGCCAATGGTCTGCACTTCACTAAAGTGGACACCTTGGTTGCTGGTAAGGGATACGTCCTGCAGGCTACTGCTGGTGCCGAGGTAGAACTCACCGAGGTATTGGAACCAAGCAACGACACCATCAACATCCTGGGCGGCGTAGTGAATCGCACTCTCCGCGAAAGCCTCACTTTCCAGGGTACTGGCAACTATGCTTATCCTTGGATTTTGGCTAAGGACGGTACGTTCAAGCGTTATACAGGTACTTACATTCCCGCCGGCAAGGCCTACTTGGATGGTGCCCTATTGCAAGACCTGCAGGCCAACCAAGCTTCCGCCCTGCGCGTCATCCTGGAGGAGGACGAGGTCACCGCACTGAGCCAGTTGCACGAAGAGAAGGCTACTGCCCCATGCTATTATAACCTGCAGGGTCAGCGCATTGCTCAGCCTACTCAGGCCGGCGTGCTCTACATCGAGCAGAGCGGTCGCAAACTCATCCTCCGCAAGTAATCACATTATTATAAACATCTTATAAATTGTCAATAAAAATGAAAAGATATATTTCGCCAGAGATGGTCGTTGTAGAAATTGAGGCAAGCGCGATAATGTTTGGAACATCTCCTACTGGAGAAACGCTAAACATGGGTGTAGTAACCGATCCTACCCAACCAGGTGGAAGTACTGATGACCCCAACGACATGGCAGCTCCATCCTACCGCAGTTCTCTTTGGAACGACTAAACCGTCGTGACATCTAAATATCTACAGCCGAGGCAATTGCTTCGGCTGTTGTCGTTTTACACTCAAATTTCAATTTTCATCTTGCATTTTGTGCCTTTGAGCGCCAAGCCGAGGGGGTGATTGGACGAAAATCGGGCGAATATTTGGAAAAGACGAAACAATATACTACCTTTGCACGCTTTATGATTGGCAACCATTCGAAAAGTTGCTGATGATTAATAACCATCTAAAAAGTTGTTTTCTATGAACTATTTATTTACATCGGAGTCCGTCAGTGAAGGACATCCAGACAAAGTGGCCGACCAGATTAGCGATGCTATCCTCGACCAATTCTTAGCACAAGACCCACAGAGCAAGGTGGCTTGCGAGACACTGGTCACTACGGGACAGGTCGTCCTGGCAGGTGAAGTGAAGAGCTTGGCCTATGTGGACTTGTTGAACACCACCCGTGAAGTTATCAACCAGATTGGTTACACCAAGGCAGAATATAAGTTCGACGGTGACAGTTGCGGCGTATTCAGCGCCATCCACGAACAGAGCGACGACATCAACCGTGGCGTTGAACGTCAGGAGGCCACCGAGCAGGGTGCCGGCGACCAGGGTATGATGTTCGGCTACGCTACCAACGAGAGTCACAACTACATGCCTCTGACGTTGGAGTTGAGCCAGTTGCTGCTCATTGAACTCGCCAAGATCCGTAAGGAGACCAACCTCATGCCATACCTGCGCCCCGATGCCAAGAGCCAGGTGACCATCGAGTACAACGAGCAGAATCGCCCCGTGCGTGTTCACACCATTGTGCTCAGTACCCAGCATGACGAGTTCGACACCGACGAGAAGATGCAGCAGAAGATTCGCGAGGACGTCATCAACATCTTGGTGCCTCGTGTCTTGAAGCGCCTCAACGACGAGGAGCGTGCGCTGTTTGACGACAAGATCATCTATCACGTGAACCCAACCGGCAAGTTCGTTATTGGTGGTCCTCACGGCGACACGGGTCTGACAGGTCGTAAGATCATCGTCGATACCTACGGTGGACGTGGTGCCCACGGCGGTGGTGCCTTCTCGGGCAAAGACCCTTCGAAGGTGGACCGTTCGGCTGCTTACGCCGCCCGTCACATTGCCAAGAACCTCGTGGCAGCCGGCGTAGCCGACCAGGCATTGGTGCAAGTGGCTTACGCCATCGGTGTGGCTAAACCGGTGAGCCTCTGCGTCAACACCTACGGCACTGCCAAGGTGAACCTGAGCGATGCCGAGATCTCGGCCAAGGTGTCGAACGTCTTCGACATGACTCCTTACGCCATCGAGAAGCGCCTCAAGCTGCGTAACCCTATCTACAAGGAGACAGCAGCTTACGGTCACTTCGGTCGCCCCACAGAGGTGGTCAAGAAGACTTTCCACAACCGCTACATGGACAAGCCTATCGAAAAAGAAGTCGAACTCTTCACTTGGGAAAAGCTCGACTACGTAGAGGCGGTAAAGAAGGAGTTTGGGATATGACCCCCTCGGGGTCCTGAAAGGAAGGGAAGTGACAGGGAAGTGACAAAGAAGTGACAGGGACGTTTGTTAGAGCTAATCACGAAAGTCACATTCGTCTCATTCGTCTCATTCGTTCCATTCGTCCCATTCGTTCCACTCGTCCCATTCCCTTAACCCTTAACCCTTAAACGCGTTAAACGTTAACCCACATTAGAAAAAGGCTCGCCGCATTGGCGAGCCTTTTTCAATTGTCTTACTTCTGCGAGAAACCGGTTACGGTCTGGTCGGTCAAAACGGTTTCTCCATCGGAGTTTTGAATCTTGACGTTGCGGAAGGTGATGTCCTTGGCATAGTGCATCTCGGCACCCTTGCGGCAGACGAAGAGACTGTTCTTCATCTCCAAGTTGCTGAGAGGCATCTCGGGCAAACCGTTGAACCACACGGCACGGGCTGCACCCTGGCAGATGATGTCGGAGATATAGAGGTTGCGGAAACTTGGAGTCTCCTCGGTCACGGCAGGAACGGCATCGGCGCTGGAAGTGTCTTTGTCGCTGTTGCCAACGACGGGTTTGTTGGCATAATAGAGGTCGAAGGTGAAAGCGTCGGTGGCAATGTCCACCATATAGATATGGTCGATGTAGATATTCTCGACCAAACCACCACGACCACGGGTAGATTTCATGCGGAGGCCGGTGTCGGTGCCATTGAAGACACAGTTGTGCACCCAGATATTGCGGGCACCGCTGGACATCTCACTGCCAATGACAAAGCCGCCATGACCATGCAGGACGGTGCATCCCTCGATGACGACGTTCTGACATGGACGCTTCCAACTGCGGCCTTCGGCATCTTTGCCGGACTTGATGCAGATGGCATCGTCGCCCACATCGAAAGTGCAGTCCTTGATCAAGGCGCGGTTGCATGACTCCAGGTCGAGGCCGTCGCCGTTCTGCGCATACCACGGATTGCGCACATTGATTCGTTCCAACGTGACATCCTCGCACATGAAAGGATGCACATTCCAGGCCGGAGAATTGGAGAAAGTGGCCTCCTGCAAGAGGACACGCTGGCAGCGGGTAAACTCCAGCAACACAGGACGTTGCAAGGCGCGGCGCATGTCCGGCTGACCCGGTTTGCCCGCCAGGCTGTCGGCCTTGGCATCGGGATACCAGATATTCTTGAACTCAATGCCCTGTCCCGAGGTGAGTTCTTTCCACTGCGCAGAGGTGAACTTCACTTTTTTGGAGGGACGCCAATATTGACCCTGACCGTCGAACGAACCGCGTCCGGTGATAGCAACATCCTCTTTCTCGTAGGCCCAGAGGGGTGACATCTTACGGGTCGATTTCTTGCCCTCGTAGATGGTTTCAACCATCGGATAGGCGTCAAAATCGGTGGTAAAGAGTACCAAAGCGCCATTTTCGACATGGAGTTCGCAGTGACTCTCGAACTGAATCGGACCCGTCAACCAGATGCCGGCAGGAACGACCAGTCGGCCTCCACCCTTCTTGGCTAAAGCCTGCATGGCCTTGGCAAAAGCCTCGGTGCAAAGAGTACCGCCATCGCCCACGGCACCGAAGTCGGTCAACGTGACAGAACGGTTGGGAATGGAGGGTCGAGCCACTTCGGGCATCGGAAACGGACAACGGTCTGCGGCAAAGAGAGTGACGTTGAGCAGCAGAGCACAAAACATCGACAAGAGAGTTTTCTTCATATCCTAAAAGAGATTTTCGATTAGCTGGTATAAAAATAGTGAGAGAGAAAAATGTCCCCATCGGGTCAGTTTCTTAGTGCAAAGATAGTTCAATTCTGGAGATTACAAGCCTCAAAAATGAGGAAATCGGGACATTGAATAAAAAAACACCCATAAATGATTAAAAATTCGACTTTTTTTATTATCTTTGCCCCGTTATAGAGCACACGAGAGTCAAAAAATATGACTTTGAAGATAGTCAACTCCATGAAAATAATCCTCCTCATAGGATTGCTGATAAGTACCCTGCCACAACTGTTGGCACAGCCGCTACTGAAGTGCACCGAATACAATTCGGGCGAAGAGATGCAACACAGTCGCGTGTCGTGCTATGCCCAGGACTCGAAAGGACTGTTGTGGATGGGTACGTGGATAGGCTTGTGCCGTTACGACGGTCGCGAGTTCCACTTCGTGCTCCCACAACAGGGAGGCGAAGAGCAATCACCGTACCCGTTGGGCAGTAACCGCATCATCAAGATGACGGTGGACAGCCGCGACAACATCTGGTGCCTGAACTACGACCAGGGGGTCTATCGACTGGACCGAAGCAACTCCACTTTCCAGGCGGTGTTGCCTCTGGTGGCAGGATATGAACACCATTCGGCCAAGCGAGGCAGGTTCTTTGCCACACAAAGGAACCACGCGGTCTGGGTGGAACTGGAGGACGGCACATTGGTGCGCTTCGATGACCGTAACCCCGCGCAGAACAACGTAGTGACCTGTCCGTCGGGCGTGAAAGAACGTACCGTATATGAGGTACATGAAGACACCCGCGGGCGCGAGTGGATCCTGACCGATCACGGCGTCCTCCTCTATGGTCAGGGAGAGATATCGGACCGCCCCTTCAACCGCATGGTGGAGCGGAACGGACGTTGCTTCTTCTGCTCGAACACCCTCAACCTGCTGGCGGAATACGACGAACAGGGTGGTTTCACCCCGATCGAAACGCCCCAGGAAGCAGGCGTGGTGCAACAGATGCAGGTGATAGACAAAGAGCGCATCGGCATCCTTGCCGAGAATGGCATCCTGCTCTACAACGTATTGACGCACAAGATGCAGCATGTGTCCACCACTACGTCGGGCACCCCATTGCGCAACATCTCGCGCCTGCTGCTTGACAACCAGTCGCGCCTCTGGATGACAGGGGTAGAGGGTGGACTCTATTGTCTGCGTCCCAACGAAGAGAAAGCGCTGGCGCTGAAGGAGATATCGGCCAACAACAAGACGGCGCACCCCTCCTTCCTACTCCAGGACAACCAAGGAGTCATCTGGGTCCGCACAGCGGTGGGCGAACTCTGTTGGGTGGACGAAAAAGAGATGCGTCTGCATCCTTACAGCGAGTGCATCAAAGAGGGTAAAACGTTGGACCTGAACGACTTCAATATCTCGTTCGTGGACCAGCAGAAGAACCTCTGGATAAGCAGCGGCACGAAGTTGTCGCAACTCACCTTCGGCCGTCGGCAGTTCCAGACACAACTCACGCAACCGAACATCGAGGTGCGCGCGTTGTTGGACGAAGACGAGCAACACCTCTGGTACGGCAACAAGCAAGGTATGTTGTGCCGCCGCAACATCGACACAGGCAAGGAACAATACCTCACGCCGCAAGGACATTGGAGCGCGCGCCCCGTCGTCTTTGACGACAATGGTATCTACTGCCTGATGCGCGACAAAGATAACCGCGTCTGGGTGGGCACCCGAGGTTCGGGTCTCTACGTATTGACCCCGCAAGGCGACCATCTGCGCACCGCTCACTTCCAAACCCAAGGAGGACGTTTCGACCTGAACTGCAACAACATATACGACTTCTGCCAAGACGAAATGGGTCGGATATGGATTGGCACTTTCGGGGGCGGCATCAACGTAGTGTTGCCTCAACCCGACGGCAGCATCCGATTCTTGCATCAAGGCAACGAGCTGAAGCAATATCCGTTGGAGGACTTCGACGTGGTGCGTTGTCTGAAAGCCGATGGCCACGGACGCATCCTGGCAGGTACGAACCAAGGCGTATTGGCCTTCTCGACACGGTTTAACCAGCTGTCGGACATACAGTTCCACCGCCATCAAATGCAGAGTCCGCAGGCCTATGCCTTGCAAGATAATATGGTGATGCGCGTATTGTGCGACCAGGAGGGCACCTATTATGTCACTACCTACGCCCGCGGGTTGAGTCGCGTAGAGGGCTCAGGCACAGACAGTTTGCGCTTCATCCCAATCCCCAACCGCGAGTATCCAGCCGGCGACGTGGCAGTGTCGGCCATCGTCAACCAGAAAGGGCAGGTATGGTCCATTGCGGAATGTGGCATCACGGGTTACTTGCCCGAGAAAGGGTTGATGTGGTACTTCGACCAATATGACTTTGAGCAACCCTACGCCCTGACGGAGTGTGCTCCTATCGAGCGGAAAGACGGCACGTTGGTGTTGGGCATGACGGGAGGCATCTGTCTCTTCCATCCCGACTCGTTGAGCAAGTCGAAGCACTCGCCACAGATAGTCCTGACCGAACGCCTCTATGCCGAGGGAGTCAACCTGCATCAACAGGACATCAACGACATGGACACGTTGATAGTCAAGCCGAACCAGCGCTCCTCAGCGTTGCGATTCTCGGCGGTTGACCTCACTCCCGCGCGCCCCATACGCTATGCTTATTGGATGCAAGGGGCTAACGAGTCGATTGAGGCGCCCCAATGGGTCTATACGGTGACCCCCGAAGTGAACTTCACCAACCTCCCTCCCGGCGAATACCGGTTGTTCCTGAAGAGCACTAACAGCGATGGCGTGTGGAGTTCGAACATCCGCATCCTTACCATCCAGGTGGTACCCACATTCCTGGAACGTTGGGGAACCATGATTGCCAACCTGGTGGGATTGATTCTTGCCATCGTGGCGTTGTCGGTCTATCTGCACCGGCTGCGTGAACGCCAACGTGCAGTGGTTCACCACGAAGTGTCGGCAGCTAAGATTGAGTTGCTCTCGCACCCGACCGACCCAAGCGACCAGGAGTTCATCCAGAAACTGATGGCAGTGTTGGAGTCGCGACTGTCGAACGGCGACCTCCAGGTCAACGACTTGGCCGACAACATGAACATGAGTCGCGCCACTCTGTACCGTCGTCTGAAACAGGCGGTTGATCTCTCGCCCAACGACTTCATCCACCAGGTGCGCATGCGTCGCAGCGCAGAACTGCTCACCACCACCTCCGACTCGGTGGCACAGATTGCCTATGCCGTTGGATTCAACAACCCGAAATACTTCAGCAAATGCTTCCGCCAAGACTTTGGCGTCTCGCCTGCCGAATATCGCGCGAAGAAGAAAGCGGAGAATAAGGGAAGTGACAAAGACGATTGACTGCGGTCGAGAAATCGGAGTAATCTGAGTAATCTAAATACTCGGAGTACTCGGAATAATCCGAATAATCGGAAAAGCCGGATGGGCACTTAACATTCTCCTTTACCACCTACACATTAACCATTACTAATTATGGCAAACATATTTGCGACACTTATCAGCCAAACACTTAACCTGCCGCTCAAACAGGTGGAAGCCACCTTGAACCTCTTGGGCGACGGTTGCACCATACCTTTCATTTCCCGTTACCGCAAAGAGGCGACGGGCGGCTTGGACGAAGTACAGATTGCCAATATCAGTGACCAACTTGCCAAACTGCAGGAGTTGGCCGACCGCAAAGAGACCATCCTGAAAACCATTGAGGAACAAGGCAAACTGACAGACGAGTTGCGCCAACGCATTGAACAGAGTTGGAACGCTACTGAGTTGGAAGACATCTACTTACCTTATCGACCCAAGCGCCGCACCCGTGCCATGATTGCCCGCGAGAAAGGTCTCGAACCCCTGGCGCAATTCCTATTGGCACAAGCACAGATGCCCCGTTCGGACATGCCGGTCAACGTTCAGGTGCGCCAATATGTCAACGCCGAAGCAGGGGTCAATACAGCCGAGGAAGCAATCGCCGGAGCGCAAGACATCATTGCCGAACAGATGGCCGAAGACGAAAAAGCGCGTGGCATCGTCCGCCGCAACTTCGACTTCGATGCCATGATCGAGAGCAAGGTGGTGAAAGGCAAAGAACAGGAGGGTCAGAACTTCCGTGACTATTTCGACTGGAAGGAGAAGTTGTCGCGTTGTCCATCGCACCGCCTTCTGGCCATGCGCCGAGGGGAGTCCGAAGGCATCCTCCGAGTTAGCATCGGTGGCAACGATGCCCTCTGCGTGGAACGATTGACCCGCCAGTATGTTCACAATGGCAGTCAAGCAGGTCATCTGGTGGCCGACGCTGTGGCCGATGGTTTCAAACGTCTGCTCAAGCCCAGCATCGAAACGGAATATGCGCAGTCGAGCAAAGAGAAAGCCGATCAGGAGGCTATCCGCATCTTTGTCAAGAACTTAGAGCAATTGCTGATGTCGGCTCCCTTGGGTCAGAAACGTGTCTTGGCACTCGACCCAGGTTTCCGTACCGGTTGCAAGGTGGTGTGCCTCGATGCCGAAGGTAACCTGTTGCACCACGATGTCATCTATCCGCATCCTCCCAAGAGCGCTTTCATCGAAGCCATGAACAAGATGGAGACCTTGGTCAAGCAATATAAGATTGAGGCTATCTCGATAGGCAACGGCACCGCCAGCCGCGAGACGGAGGAGTTCGTTAAAGGTCTGAACCTCAACCTCCCAACCTTCGTGGTAAGTGAGGACGGTGCCTCTATCTACTCGGCCTCGAAGGTGGCGCGCGACGAGTTCCCCAATGAAGATGTCACCGTGCGCGGCGCCGTCTCCATTGGCCGTCGCTTGATGGACCCCCTCGCCGAATTGGTCAAGATTGACCCCAACAGTATTGGCGTGGGTCAATACCAAAAGGATGTGAACCAAACCGCCCTCAAACATAGTCTGGACCAGACGGTGGAGAGTTGCGTCAACAAGGTGGGCGTCAATGTCAACACCGCCTCGAAGCACCTCCTCACCTATATCTCGGGATTGGGACCTTTGTTGGCACAGAACATTGTCGATTATCGCGCTGAGCATGGTGCTTTCCACTCGCGCGAGGAACTCAAGAAGGTGAACCGCATGGGTCCCAAGGCGTTCCAGCAATCGGCAGGTTTCCTGCGTGTCAACGACAGTGACAACCCGTTGGACAACAGCGCCGTACACCCCGAATCATACTGGGTTGTTGAGGCTATGGCCAAGGACCTGAAATGCTCCGTGTCGGACCTGATTGGAGACAAGGGAGAGGCCAACCGGGAACGCATCAACTGGACGTCGTACGTGTCGGACAAGATTGGTCAAGAGACCCTCAACGACATCCGCGCCGAATTGGCCAAACCGGGACGCGACCCACGCGAACAGTTGGAGGAGTTCAGTTTCTCCGACCAGGTCAAGGAGTTGGAGGATGTGCAAGCAGGCATGGTCTTGCCGGGCATCGTCACCAACGTCACCAACTTCGGTGCCTTTGTCGATGTAGGTGTCCACACCAAGGGTCTGGTGCACGTTTCGGAGATGGCCGACCACTTCGTCAAGGACCCCAACACCGTCGTCAGTCTGCACCAGCATGTCTTGGTCCGCATCAAGGAGGTGGACCTACAACGCGGTCGACTGGCTCTCTCGATGAAGGGAGTGAGTAAAGAGTAGAGGGTAAAGAGTAACGTAGTTAGTTCGTGCGGCTAATGGGCTCTGCGAGCCGCTAAAAGTGCTTCGCACGCTAATGGCCTTCGGCGCTAAAGAGCGAAGAGGCTATCAATTGTTAACTTTTAATTATTAATTTTCTCTTTCATTCGTCCGTTAACTCCCTGAGCGAAGCGATAACTCCCGTTAACTCCTATTAACTCCCATTTAGTTCATTTACTCCCAACGAGAGAATAGAAAAATGTAAGCTAACCTTTTCAAAATCGGGCATTTTGAACGGGTTAGCTTATTTTGTACTGCATTTTGTGCAATGGTTTGAACGTTTTCAACTATCTTTGCAACTCCATATTTATTTATTCATTATATAAATCAGGACTTCAATGAAAGTAGCTATTGTTGGCGCCAGTGGTGCCGTTGGTCAGGAGTTCCTCAAGGTTCTTGCCGAGCGTAACTTCCCAATCGATGAACTCCTGTTGTTCGGTTCAAGCCGTTCGGCAGGTCGTACCTATAACTTCCGTGGCAAAGATATCGTTGTCAAGGAATTGACCCACAACCCGGAGGACTTCAAAGGCGTCGATATCGCCTTCACTTCTGCCGGTGGCGGTACCAGCAAGGAGTATGCTGCTGACATTACCAAATATGGTGCTGTGATGATTGACAACTCCAGCGCCTTCCGTATGGATGCCGACGTACCGTTGGTTGTACCTGAGTGCAACGCCGCCGATGCTCTGGACCGTCCTCGTGGCATCATTGCCAACCCAAACTGCACCACCATCATGATGGTCGTCGTCCTCCAGTGTCTGGAGCGCCTCAGTCACATCAAGCGCATCCACGTTGCCTCTTACCAGGCCGCTTCGGGTGCCGGTGCAGCAGCTATGGCCGAACTCGAACAGCAATACCGCGAAGTGCTTGACGGCAAGCCCGCAACGGTCAATAAGTTCGCCTATCAGCTGGCCTACAACGTCATTCCACAGATTGACGTCTTCACCGACAACGGTTACACCAAGGAGGAGATGAAGATGTTCAACGAGACCCGCAAGATCATGCATACCGACGCTGCCTGCTCGGCTATGTGCGTTCGCGTTCCTTCGCTCCGCAGCCACTCTGAGGCTGTCTGGGTCGAGACCGAGGAACCTGTCAGCGTCGAGGCTTTCCAGGAGTCTATCAAGCAGGGCGAAGGTGTCCAACTCATGGATGACCCTGCCAACAAGGTCTATCCAATGCCTCTCTTCCTCGCCGGCAAGGACGATGTCTATGTTGGCCGTGTCCGCAAGGACCTCGCCAACCCTAATGGCCTCACCTTCTGGCTCGTAGGCGACCAGATCAAGAAGGGCGCTGCCCTCAACGCCGTTCAGATTGCCGAGTGGCTCATCAAGAACAACGGACTCAAGAAGGGGTAAAGGGTTAACGGTTAAGGGTTAATGTTTAACGATTAAGGGTTAAAGTTTAACGGTTATCGGTTAAGGGTTAACCAACTACCGCCCCCATAAATATAAATATAGAAGGAGACAAACGCCAAACAGGTGTTTGTCTCCTTCTTGTTTCTTTGCCGAACGACCTCTAAAGCAACCCTTTTCCCCCTTGGAACACCGTCAACGGGAGACAGTAAGGGGAGCCGTCCACTCGTCGGTGGGAGTCTGACAATGGAGCAGAATCGAGGACGAAATCGAGGTGGGCAACTGAACATATTGAACGTATCTTGTAGATGGACCTGCGGTCGCTCTAGGATTTGCATTAGAAACAGTTGCAGGCAGTGGTGTGCCGATTCGATGACCCGAAAGAGAATATAGCTCAATCTTCGTCAACGGGCAGTCCGACTCAACGCAAAGTTGATCGGGACGACAGAAATATGCCCGCACGGAGAGAGGATTCTTCCGTACGGTAGAGAGGGAAGTAGCATCGTAATGCCATTGCCGGTCAAGGAAGGCGAGGCGCTTGGCAAACCACTCTTTGAGTACCTCTATCTCTTCGGCATACGAGGCAACGGTGTAGGCGGCAAAAGCAGCCACCGGATTGTTGTTACCTCCACCCCAGGCACCCCAACCCCAGCCCCATCCACCGTTGCCGGAGTTATTGGAGGACAAGAGATTGGCGTATTTCTTGTAATGGCGCCGTTGCGCCTCCTCCAACAAAGAGGCTTGTCGGTCAATGAAGCGACAGATACTGTCCTGCGAGAGTAGCGTGCGACGCAATTCAGCATAACGTTCCCGAACGGCATCCATGAACGAGGGGTCGGCCACCAGTTTACTCCAGAAAGCCGGCGTCGGATTGGTATAGCATCCTTGATAGACCCACGCCTCGGTGTTGTTGGCGTTGCAGAAGTTACAATTGCCGTAAGCCAGATTATAGTCCCACACCGGACCTGCCACCAGGCGGGCATGTCCTCCGCCCTTGGGGTCTTTCTCCTTATAGAAATAACTGCTGCGCTTGAAGCCATCGGCATTGAGGCTCAACTCCGTATGAATGAAATAATCGACGAACGATTGCACATCAATCCATTGGGCATAGCCTGTTGCCAAGTCGGTATAGTTGACCGACTGGAACGACTCCTCCACCTGACGGATGTACTCACTGATGTAGGACATCTGTTCCGGCTGCAAATCCTCCTTGCTGGGATAATACACCGTCCAAGTGACCGTTCCCGATGAACCGCTCCCCCACATAGCAGGTTGTATGCCCGGCACGGTGGAGGGGAAAGTGGCATCCCCGTCATCGAAAGCATCGACACGGAGGATGTAACCTCCCGTCACGTCACGGCCCGACACGTCGTCGCTCTTGAGTTTGGCAATATCTACCCGTTCGTGACCACGCTTGATTTTCTCGCTGAGGATATAGATACCACCATATTCATCGTTGACGAAGACCTCGCACATCCGTGTATGCGGTCCCCAATGGCCCATCTCGTTCCAAAGCGAGAAAGCAAAGACATCGCGCATGAGCGAGATATCATTGTAGGGGGCCAACAATACCCAATCACTCTCGGCAGGCATACCGAGCAACGACACTTTGAGGTCCGAACTGTCGGCCGACCGGGTCTCGATGGTATATTTCTTTTGTTCAAAACTGAGCGAACTGTTGCCTCGCCATTTGATACCGATCAGACCATCGTAGTCGAAGATGGTATCGTTGAGGCAGTTACGCTTTCCCGGTCCACCATAAATGACACGCATGGTTCCCATCACCTTACTCTCGGCATTGATTGCCTCCGATGTATGAATAATGACCAACGGCAAGTTGGACGAAAACACGCTATCATTCTCTGTTTCTGCCCCTTGCACGGCGAGAAATGTGAATGCTGACATCACTGTCAGCATTCGACGAAATACACACTTAATATACATGAAGAAAGTCCTAAACGAATACTTATGTTGCTATGAAATCTATTATTAGGAGTTAACAGAAGTTAGCGGGAGTTAACAGCCTGCGGCTGTGGAGTTAACGGACGATAGTTCTGGAGGCTAATTATTGCTAAAGGGCTCTTCGAGCCGCTAAAGGTGCTTCGCACGCTAATAGCCTTCGGCTCTAAGGAGCTCGAAAAGTTCGGTTTTTCAATTTTCACTTTTCATTTTTAATTTTTCATTTTTCATTTTCTCTTTCATTCGTCCGTTAACTCCATGAGCGAAGCGATAACTCCCGTTAACTCCATGCAATTAACTCCTCTCAAATTACTTTATCACCTGCTTGTAGGTTTTGTCGGCCTTGCGGACGATGTTGACACCCGACTGAGCATGGTTCAGGCGACGACCATCCAGACTGTAAATCTGCGACTTACTATCGTCCTTCTGAAGAGACTCGATACCCGAAAGGACTTCGTCGAGGTTGAGGTTGGCAACATCGCTCTTGAAGTCGTCGAGCGACTCCGTATTGCACATATTGCAGAGACCTAACTTAAAGCCCGGTTCACAAGCATAGATATAGAGGGTATGGTCTCCTGCCTCCAGGTGTTTGCCGAAAGCAGTCTTATCGGCAGCACTGAGCAACGAATAGAGACTCTTCCATGCCCATGCGCCCTTCGTGTTGGCACCATTGGCCTTATAGGCAGGTTGGTCGTCCATCGAGATAAAGACCGCATCGGCCGACGTCTTGGCACAGTTGACATAGGCATACGGGAAATAATCTCCGGCAGCGGCCAGGTGGAAGGTGAAAGCCAACGCCTGACTCTTGTCCGGGCACTCCGTATATTTGGCTGCATTCGTAGCACACGCAACTGTACCCGTGGGCGAAGTCTCGTCCTCCTGCATGGTCCAGTCGGCTGCCGAGGCAGGAGTCATCTCTTCCGGCTTACCCCAGTTATAAACAGGCACTGGTTTGTCGTTAGGCAACAAAGGAGCTACACCCGTTCCCCACCAATCCATCCATTGTCCGAGGTTCTCCAACGGAGTGGCACGTTGTCCGCCCTCCTGATAGAGCGGTGCGCGGAGGACATTGTCGGTATCAACATCCTTGCCCAACAGGAAACGGTCGATGAAGGCCTGAACCTCAGCATATTGACTCTCGGGCAACTGACAGTGGCTGTGTCCGTCGATGATGGAATAACCGCAACGGTCGGCGATACCATACTGTTCCCAAACCTTGCGAGCAGCGGTCATCGAGACGTAACCCGACCCGTCGGCCAACCAGCGATAGTCGGGATTGCCCAACATCAGGAGGGCACGCGGACAACACATAGCGGCCAATTCGTGGTGGTCGTAAGGCAGGTAGAAGGTATTGTCCTTACCGAAAGTCTCTTTGAGACTCTGCATGAACCAACTGTAATCGGTGTTGTCGAGGCCTTCCCACGACTCCTCCTTCGTATAGTCGCGATTGTGCACACGCGTCACACGCCAGGCTGCTGCACCACCACCTCCTGGTTCCTGTGCAATGGTCAAAGCAATACGTTCATCGAAGGCACCACAGAACAGCGCCATCTTACCAGCATACGAGCAACCCGAGCAACCGATATGAGCCATATCGATCTTAGTTACCTCCGGTCCCAGCTTCTGCAAACCATCCAAGATTCGACTGAAACCCCAAGCCCACTCACTATAAGCGCCATTGGCCGAAAGGTCAGGATAGAGTTTGTCAAAAGGATATTCACCTCGCGAACCAGAACCGCCGAACTGCGAATAACCGTTTACCTGACTTTCCGCGTAGTTGCAGGTAGCGATGTTGCGGTCGCCGAAGAACTGCGACGGCAGCGAGTTATTGCTTGTTCCTATCATAAGAGGATAAGGAGCCTCGCCCCCTTTCGGGTAATTGATAGTCACCGTCTGAGTCAGCGAAACGCCATTGATAGTGGTCGTGACGGTCAACTTATTGCCATCCATCGAAGCTTCGATGTCGTCCAATGAGACCGCTGGTTTCGTACCGATCTCGTAGTGCTCAATCTCACGCTTGATTTCACCACGACGCTTACTCCAGTCCTTGAACTCAAGGGCACGGCCACTGCCATCGGAGAACTCGAAGGGGTCGGTCAACGGTTCGATGTAAGGCAATTGTTCGAAAGTAGGGAACACCGGATCGGGCTGTCCGGCAGCGGTATTCTCTACGTCATAAACCAAAGGAATGTCCTGTGCCTGCATTGCCAAGCCGCAGGACAGAGCACATAAAGAGAAAAAGAGTTTTTTCATAGTTATATTATTTTATAGGGGGATTATTTTAGAAGATAAAGGGAGTTAAATGGAGTTAGCGGAAGTTAACAGGAGTTAACGGACGATACAAACGTCTCCGGAGAACTACCTCCCATTACATTAAACATGAAATATTAACACGTCAGTATTAACACGAGCATCGCGAGTATTAGTACCTGACTCGCTTGCGCGTCTGTACCGTTCCGTCACTGCGGTACTCTTTGACGATATAGACGCCCTTGGGGACTTGCGACAAACGTTGTCCCGCCAGACCATAAATCTCACGGCGAGAGGCACTGTCGTCCGAGATGGTATGCAGCCCCGTAGCAGGAACGACCAGTCGCTCAATCGAGTTGAAGTGAACGGTTTGTTCGGAACCCTGATACTGAAGGAAGACGCGAAGGTAGTCTTCGTCGATGGCAGGAGACGTATAAACGGTGCAACCTTCGGGCAGGGCATATTCGTAGGTGGTATCGTCACCATCGTCGAGCACACAGACCAACGAAAAACCCTTGGGCAAAGGCGATGCCGTGGAGATACGGAATTGATGAGCTGTACCCATATCCACGACACCTTGGTAGAGGCCTACCGTGCCACGGCAAGGAGACGAGAAACGGACATCGGCAGCATAGACCGAGTCCTTTCCCTGCCAGTCGGGCGAGGGTTTCCAACTGTCATTACGCAAGTTGTGAGAGATGACCTCGTTGCCATCTTCATCAATCAAGGCAGCCTCCGCAATGGTGACCGTAATCTTTTCACTCTGAGTGTATTGGACAGCAAACTCCGTGCAGACAGGGTCGTCCTCGAAGTTACCCTCCTCATCCACCTCGGCGAACTCGCCCTCAAGCAACACTTGATTGGCATCGAAGGTGATGTAAGGGCCACCGAAGTTGGAGGCAGAATAGGCGTTACGGGTAAAGAGTTGCACGACCCCCTTTTCGCCGAAACCGCGCTGCAACTTCACACGAAAGGAGGGGAAGTCGATGGTACTGAAGGGCGAAAGCCACAAACGGATGTCGGCCCACTGCCCCTCCAACGTCACCGTCGCCGGATATTCGGTACGGACAGATCCATCGGTATTGAGCACCGCAGCACCAAAGTCGGCGGTGATGGGAAGGGCTTCACTGTCTTGTGCCGACAGCGTCATCGCTCCCATGCCCAACGAAAGACTCAACAGAAGAGTAGATATTTTCATAAAGAACAATTTGTTTAGAAAGTGCGATAAAGGAGTTAACAGAAGTTAGCGGGAGTTAACAGCCAGAGGCTGTGGAGTTAACGGACTTTTCAATTTTCACTTTTCAATTTTAATTTTTCATTTTCCATTTCATTCGTCCGTTAACTACAAGAGCGAAGCGATAACTACTATTAACTACCTTTAACTCCCCTCAAGTGAGCAAGTTATAAGACTTGCGAAACTTGAATGAAAACCTACAAGCCCAGTCCGACGACCGGACTTGCAGGGAAAGTTTTACAGTAATTGTTAGCTATTTCACACGCTCTGTACCTACGCCGAAGGGCGCGGTAACAGAGCGTCCGAGTTATTTAAGAAGGGCCTTCGACGTACGAATCTTTCCATCGCTCAGACGTTGCTGAACAACGTAGAGTCCAGCACGAGGTTGAGCAACACGCATACCCGTAACGTCATAATATGTAGTAGCATACACTGTTTCTGCGTCCTTCTCTACCCCAGGAATATGGCTCACATACTGACCCAAGAAAGCCTCTCGGAGCAGCAGCTTGACCTGACATTCCGTGGCAGCCTCTGCTGCACGGAGAGCAAAGGTGTCGTAACTTGCATTGATGTAAATCATCAACGTATCAGTACCACGACCCTCTTCGATGACCTCCACCGGCTGACCTTCCTTCTGGCAAACGACCTGTACATCATCGCCCAACGGTTGGTCGGTGACGAGGGTGTAACGATGATACGTACCGGCGGCCACGTCAGCAACATAGTTACCCAACCAGCATTCCGTAGTGCCAAAACGCACCAGACCGGCAAAGCAGGGGTCGCCCGAAGTGGCAGCTATCGAGGTGATGGAAGCAGGGTTCCAGCCCGTACCCTTCAGTCCGTTGGTAGGCAAGGTATTCTCGTCTTCGTCAATGATATAGACACGGTCGATGATAACCGATACGGCACTGCCGCCCATGTTCTGAAGTGCCAGTTCGGTGATGGTCATGTCTTCCCCGAGGGCATCTGTATCGAAGGTGATAGTCAACGTCCGACCATCTTCACTCAGTTCTGCCGTCTCGCTGTTGGCCCAGCTGACATACGTACCTGAATAGGCAGCCGCCTGTTCGGCATTACGGTAGTAGAGTTGTACCGAACCCTCGGCAGGAGCCTCTCGAAGCGAGACACGGCAAGCCACATAGGTGGTAGCATCGAACGAACCGTTGTACAGTTTCACGTCACCCCAGTTGCCCGGAATGTTCACCCGGGCAGGCAGACCGTTGTTCTCGTCATTGATGTTCGGGTTGACGATTTCGGCACCATTGTCCGACAGCAAGGGCAGGACCTCCTTCGTCGGATATTCAATCTCGACCTCGACCGAACCCTCCACTACCTCACGCTCTACACCTGTGAAATGGATGGTGAAAGGCACCTCGGCCTCCCCTTGATAAGCGAGGTAGAGGCGCTCGTAAGTTGCTGGCACACACACCGTAAAGGCATTCGTACCCCGTCCCTCACGCTTCATGTAGATCTTTTCGGGGTCGGACGACGAACCGTTGCGGCAGAAGGCATCGAAACCCTCGGGCAGAGGTTCGCTGGTACGGAAAGTGACACGGTGGTAGGTGCCCTCTTCGACCGTACCCTGGAAGTAGCCCAAATAACCGGTCGTGGCATTCCACTGCACGTCGGCCTCATAGAGTACCGGCTTGATAGTCTGGATGGTAGCCGGGTTCCAACCCGTGGCTTTGAGTCCATTGGTAGGGGTGGCATTCTCGTCTTCGTCGTAGATGAGCACCTCCTTGATTGTCACAGTCACCGAGCTGCTTCCCATGTTCTGCAAGGCCAGTTCGGTGATGGTCAAATCTTCGCCCAGAGCATCGGCATCGAAGGTGACCGTCAAGGTCTTACCATCCTCGCTGACCACGGCATTCTCGCTGTTTGCCCAACTGACATAGGTGCCCGAATAGGCTGCTGCCTGATCGGCATTGCGGTAATAGACTTGCACCGTTCCCTCGGCAGGAGCCTCGTCGAGAGTGACACTGCAACCCACATACGTCGTGGCATCGAACGAGCCATTGTAGAGTTTCACATCGCCCCAGTTGCCAGGAATAGTCACGCGGGCAGGCAGACCGTTCTGCACGGCAGGAGGGTTAGGATCAATCACTTCGGCACCACCTGCTGCCACCAGCGGCAGGTGCTCCGTCTCGGCCAATGCCGTCATGCTCACGGCCAAAAAGGCACACAATAAAGTAAAGCACTTTTTCATAGAAAAAAAGATTAAGTAACGTAGAATTTGGTTATATAATTAGAAATATTGAAGAAGTTCCGTCTCCGTCAGATCATATTGTCGCGTATCCAGATAAGAAGACTGTTCCAGAAACACATCCATCAAGTTCTCCGCCTGTTCCCTTACCGTCTCGTAGGGCGTCAAGAGTGCCTGCACGACGGGGACACAGAAAAGCGGATTGCTACAATAAGTCTGTGCCACCCACTCATAGGCTAAAGCGCGGGGCGAGAGATGCCGATTCCATGCCAACCGCCCGAAGGCGTACCAGTTGGCTGCCGCGAGGGGCGAGTCATAGTCACGAGGCAGTTCGTCCAGCCACACCCCGTCGGCATCGGCCAACAGCGTTGACCAAGCCTGAGCCTTATAGAGCGACTGCGTGGCATTGTCCGACTCGGAAGTCAAACGTATGAGGGCCAGCTGATTGAGCATCTGCGGCTCGTACAACCGCAATCCATAATCGATGCAGACCTGCACCCTGTCGGAGTCGGGTGTCGAGGTCACAATGCCGTTCAATCCGACCGATGCACACGCCCGTACGAAGTCGGTCCATTGTTCGTCGTCCAACGCCGGAGGGGCACTGATGAGTCGCCATGCATAGGCCGGAGCCTCGGTGATAGGCTCGTGGTTCGTCAAGGTGCGGCACAGACAGACATCATCCATCGCTTGGGCACGCAGCAGACAATAAGCCCCCTGCAACAATCCCCGCACCGTCGAGGCACCAAGCCGGATACTGTCATCGGTCCGCGTCAACCGATAAGCCTCGGTGGCAAGGGTGCTGTCGGCCACCAACTGTAGGCCGATGGGTGCCCCCTTCCAAGCCGTGAGTTCACTGGCGACGCGCTGCATCAGGAGCGAATCCTGCGTCGGGAGCGACCCCTTCGCCGCCACCTTACAGCATCGCACTGGTTGCTCAGCAGGGTCCAGGCTCTGCACCCAGAGCAGCGACCCGTCCCCCGCTGAGGCCAGATTGACAAACACACAAAATAATCCTATGAAAAACAGTCTATTCATCTTTATTCGTCGTCCTGAAAAGGGGTTATCAGTTAACCGTTGGCAACCATCAGTCCTTCACTACAGGTCCACTTTTTCCTAAACATATACTATCACTATTGACCGACCAATCACGACTGTAGGCAGGTCCCGATGATTGTCAACCATTAACCAATAATTATCTTTGCTATCCGCCAACCCTATCCCGATGCCGATGAGCGTCCGACAGAGAATTGCCGTCCCCTTCCCCCACTTATCCTGTCCCGGAACTCACCTTGTCCTCCCATCGACCTTCTGCCTTTTTTCTCCCTTTTAAAGGTAGCAAGAAGGCAGAAAGAAAGTTGAAGTTCAAGGTCAATTCCATGAAAGGGAAAGGAGGTCATAGAAGTTATGTTGGGCAAGTCTAAGACTTTGCATCCTGGCGGGAAATCGACACCCCAGACAGATATGGGTGAAGCGGTTTTACCGATACATCGGGTTCTGATACATCACACGCTCGCTGTCGGACATCTCGAAGGCATCGATGGTCGATTTCGGGATAGGACGCAGGTAATGACCCAACTGAATGTCGCGCTGAACCGTGTTCGGTTTGTTATCGAGCGCCTTTGTACCACCGATGCGATATTGAGCCGCCTTGAGGTGCCAGGTCTGGGTACGGGTGAGGTCGAACCAACGGTGACCCTCGCCAAACAGTTCGCGCATACGTTCGTCCAAGATATAGTCGATGGTGATGACCGCTGGCGTCTCGGCCACGAGTTGGTCACCGAAGTCGGCAACATACTCCTCGCAGTAGGCCGTGGTGCCATTGACGCGGTGTGACCATCGGCCCGCGCGACGGCGCAGCACGTTGATCAAGGTGCGGGCATCCTGACCGCCACGGATGGTGGCGCCCTTCACGGCAGCCTCGGCGGCCAACAGATAGAGTTCCGAGAACTTGGCGATATTGAACGGGCGAGCGATAGGTCCATTGGGCGAACCCAACTGACGTTTGCCCTCCGACGAGAGAGTCTCCAACGGGTACATACCCAACTTATACAGAGAGGGATAGCGCAAGCGGTTGATGGCCTCGGGGTCGATGACGAACTCCTTGTAGCCGTCGAGCGTACCGCCACCCACCGACGAGACGTCGGCACTGTTCTTGGCGGGATAGGTGACCGGCGTGGCAGGTACCTCGTCCAAGAATCGGAGCACAATCTCGCCCGGAAGGATGTGTTCGCCATGCGTGCCGAGCACCCAAGCGGTGTCGGGGTTCGAGCCATAGTGCCAGTTGGCATGATAGACCGTGGTGAACGTGGCATCGTAACGCGAGTCGCGACTCTTGTCGCCGAAGTTCTCGATAGCATCGATGCAGGGAGCCATGCGAATCCAGGGACGGCCCAACGGCTGAGTGGCTTCGCGCTCGCAAGGGTTGATGAGGTTCTTCTTGTTCACCTCGCTGCAACGCATCTTGATGTTCGGATAGTTCCAGTTGCACATCCAGCCCGAGAAATTGTCGGGCGCAGCACCCGAGGCGTACGACCAGGAGGCGCCACTCTCGTCCATGCCGCTGTACTTGGCACTCTCGGTGGTATGGTCGGCATAGAGCAAGATCTCCTTGTTGCGGTCATGGAGGTAGGAGGTCACCTCATAGTAGGTATCGACCAATCCGTAGGGACCGGGGTTCTCGATAGCATCGAGCGCCACGTTGTAGGCCTGTTGGAAATACCAGGCAGCGTCATGGCCATCGGGATCGACGCGCGGACACTCGGGATAGGTAGGTACGTTGTTGGGATTCTCCAACCACCAGGCATAGGTGAGATAGGCCTCGGCGAGGAACTTTCGGGCAACGGTCTTGGTGACGGCACCCGTGGTACGGGGTTCGTCGGGCAAGTCGTTCACGGCACGGACCAAGTCGGGGAAGACGGCGGTGGTATAGACCTCGGGCACGGTGTTGCGGACCGAGGTGCGCGACGGCGTCTCGTTGAACTTGAGGATGCCCGAACCGAAGTCCATCGGCACACCGCCAAAGGTGCGCACCAGTTGGAAGAAGTCGAAGGCGCGGAAGAAACGGGCCTCGGCAATCTTGCTCTCGGGCATACCGGCAGCCGAGGCGTTCTCGATGATGGCGCTGGCAGTGTTGATGAACTTGAAGGTATTGTTCCAGAGTACGTCGGCACGGCAATTGTCGGCCGTGAGCACACCGGCATCCGAGTGGTCGGCCGCCTTGAAATTCTCGTCGGCACTGCCGCCATAGGTATATTCGTCGGTGCCGGTCTCGCAGATATTGAGGTAATAGCCATTACCATACATGTAACGCAGATGGGCATAGAGCGAGGTGAGACCTCCGTCAATACCCTTTTCGGTCTTGAAGAAACCTGGCGCGAACATGCTTCGGGGCTGTTCGTCGAGGGTGTCGTCACAGGCGCACCACCAACCTGCAGAGAGGCAGGTCAGGAGGGCGCAGGTATATATTGAAATTAACTTTTTCATAGCAAAGGGGAGTAAACTTATTATACTGGGGTCAGAACGTAACATTCAGACCCAACAGGAAGTTACGGGTGGAAGGGGTGTTGTAACCAATCACGGGAATCTGGTGAGCGCCTTTGTAACCCTCCATAGCAACCGACATAGAGTTGCTGGAGGCACTCGTGGCATTGGTTTCGGGGTCCAGTCCGCACTCGTCGGTGTAGGAAGAGAAGAGCACGAAGGGGTTCTGCACCGAGGCGTAGAGACGCAGGCGGCTGATGCCCATGTCGCGAATGGCCTTGAAATGCTCAAAGTTGTAGCCCAATGTGATGGTGCGCACCTTGAGATAGCCGGCATCGAAGTAACCGAGCGTTGACCCATAGACCGGATTGTCGTTGTCCGACAAACCACCGGGTTTCGGATATTTGGCACCGAGATTATCCTCGGTCCAATAGTCCACATCGATCTGTCCGCGTCGGCCATTGAGCATGTTCAGATAACCGTTGGACGAATGTAACGTGCTGACCAACTTACCTCCGCATTGGAAAGCGCCAATCACGGTGAGGTCGAAGTGACGGTAGGACACCGTGGTGTTGAAGCCGCCCATCAAGTCGGGTTCCATGTCCATGACCTGACGGTCATCGGTACTGATTTGCCGCGTCGGCACACCGTTTTCGTCATAGTCGCCCGTATATTCCACCTTGATCATACCGACATTGCCACCCGGTTCCAGGACATTGAGAAGTTCCTCTTCGCCTGGCTGCCAGAGACCCACTTTCTTGAAGTCGTAGATGACATCGATAGGATGACCGACAAACCAACGGTTCTCGACGTCACGCTCGGCACCCGAAGCCAACGCCACCAGTTTGTTGCGATTGGCATAGAGGTTGATACCGGCATCCCAAGTCCAACCGTTGAGGTTGTCGAGTATCACCCCGTTGAGCGAGAGTTCGAAGCCCTTGTTCTCGGTCTTGCCCACGTTGGCCATGTAACTGCTTACACCCGACGGAGTAGGCAACTTGACACTGAGCAGGAGGTCGTTGGTATGCTGCACATAGTACTCGAAGGTACCATAGATGCGACTGTCGAGGAAAGCGAAGTCGATGCCGTAGTTCCAGGTGGTGGAATACTCCCAACCCAGTTCGGGGTTCGGCAGGGTCGATACATAGTAACCCGTAGCCATGTTGGCACCATGATTATAGTATATGGTGCTCAGGGCACCGAGCGTAGAATAGGGGTCGATGCTCTGGTTGGAGGTCTCGCCATAGCCCACACGCAGTTTGAGACGGCTCAACCATGCCACATTGTTCATGAACGACTCTTCGCTGGCGTTCCAACCTACCGAAACGGCGGGATAGGTGTGCCGCTGGTGACCTTTGGCCAAACGGGAAGAGGCATCCTGACGCAAGGCAGCCGAGATCATGTACTTGTCATCGTAGGTATAGATGGCACGTCCCATCCACGACTTCAATCCGCTCTGCCAGTAGTTGTTAGGAGATGCATCGACGTTGAGGTCCGACTCGGCTGCACCCAACTGATAGTATTGGAAAGCATCTTCGGGAATGCTGCGTCCCGACACACGAATGCGTTCGTAGCGTGTCTCTTCGGCCGAATAGAGTCCCGTCAGACTGAGGCTGTGCTTGTCGGCCCACTGGCGGTCGTAACTGAAGATATGCTCCAACGTCCAGTTACGCTTGAGGGACTGAGACACCGTGGCGGAGTTCGGTTCGTTGGCATTGCTCGACCCGATACCCGTACCCGTGAAGGAGCCCGACTTGTCGGTCTTGAAGTTGAGGCCGACGTTGACGCGATAGTTCAAACCCTCGACCCAGGGACACTTGACCCCGACAAAGAGGGTGTTGTAACTGCCGAAACCTTTCGTCTCGTTCATATAGATATCTTCCATATCCTCCAGACGCTCCTTGGTCCAGACATACTGACCATTGTCGAGAGGCATGTTGACGGTACGTTTCAAGTTCCCTTCACTGTCGTAAGGGTTGATCATCGGAGTCTTCGAAAGGACACCATAGAGCCCGACACCGCTACCCGTCGTCTCGCGGAAGTTGGTGTTGCTGCTCAAGCCCAAACGGAACCACTTGCCTATGCCCTGCTCGTAGTTGGCGTGCAGGTTGTAACGGGTGAACCCTTGGGTGGGCAGTACCGACTCGTCATGATAGTAACCACCGCCCAGGCTATAGCAACCATCGTTGGTGCCGCCCGACACATTGATGTCGTGACTCTGCGTGAATCCCGTCTTGTAGAAGAGGTCCTGCCAGTCGGTATCGACGCCCTCCTCTTCGTCCAAGGTGTTGGTATAGAGGCCGGCATAGTCACGCATCTTCTGATACTTCTCGGCATTCATCATCGGGTACTTGTGGAAGACCTTCTTGACCCCCACATAGGCATTGTACGAGATTTTTGCCTTGCTCCCCTGGGCACCTTTCACTGTCGTGATGATGATGACACCATTAGCACCTCGGCTACCGTAAATAGCTGTGGCAGAGGCATCTTTGAGGATATCCATACTCTTGATGTCGGAAGGATTGATGTCGGACAACGAACCCATGAAGGGGATGCCGTCCAACACGATAAGCGGGTCGTTGCTGGCATTGAGCGAACGTTGACCACGGATGCGTATCTGCATCTCGGCACCCGGCTGAGAAGAGGTCTGTTGCATGTTCACACCAGCGATACGACCTTGCAACGAGTAGGCTACATTGGTGGCTGCCACTTGATTGAGCCGTTCGCCACCGATATTGGCTACCGAACCCGTCACATTCTCCTTGCGTTGCGTGCCGTAGCCGATGACCACCACCTCATCAATAGATTGCCGTTCCTCCTGGAGGGTCACTTCCAACGGTTGTTTCGAGGCCGACACCTCTTGCGGTTCGTAGCCAATGAAGGAGATAACCAACGTAGCATCAGGAGCCACCGAGATAGAGAAGTTACCATCCACATCGGTGACAACGCCGTTGGAGGTAGAGCCTTTCTCAACCACCGTGGCACCCACCATAGGTCCCATGGCATCATTGACGCGACCCTTGACCAGACGAGTCTGTCGTGCCTGCTGCGTCTGAGCTTGCGCTTCAGGCACCAAGGCTGGCAGCGTCAGACAGGTCATTGAGAGCATTCCGCCCACCATGTAAGTCTTGATTGTACTGAAATTCATTGTATTGTAATTTAATTTAAGAAATGTCCATTGAATAGTGTCCTTCGGTGCGAAAGAACTCGGGAAGCTGATTTTTCATTTTTCACTTTTCATTTTTCACTTCCCCCGACAGGAGGTGTCCAATCTTTTTCGGCGGCAAAGATACAAAAAGAAAAAACAGGCCTACTTTTTTGTCGTTACATCAAATTTGAAACGGGCAAAAATCGGTTACAAGATTTTTACATATTGTTACAAGCGTTGGATATCAAACAGTTAGAAAATAAAAAAAGTCGCGCCCGTTATTGCTCAGTTGGAAGAAAAGCCGTATCTTTGCCCCGTCAAACACACCTATACATGAAGAATATACTATTGTCGGTGCTGACATCACTCCTCCTTTCGACAGGAGTATATGCCCAAACTTGCCGACTATTCACTACGGGTCATGCCTTGCCCAGTACACTTATAACAGACATCATTGAAGACGGAGACAACTATCTCTGGGTAGCCACCGAATTTGGTCTCAGCCGCTTCGATGGCACGAAGTTCACCACCTACCAATATGATGCCGACAATCCTCACTCGCTCCAGAACAATTTCGTGCGCGCGTTATTTGTAGATGACCAACATCACCTACTGGTAGGAACGCGCGCCGGATTGCAGGTATATCGGCCTGAGACAGACGACTTTACGGCCGTGGCGACCTTCCGCGACACCACTCGCGCCGTGGGCGACGTCTCCTACATCCGTCAACTCAGCAACGGCGACATCTGGTTGAGTGGCAGCGTCACCTGCACCGCTCACATGGACCCCGACGGCACGCCCTGGCTGAGCCGCAATTTCTGTACCGACCGCTTCACCCTCACCGGACAGATGCTGGAGGACAGGCAAGGCCGCATCTGGTTGAGCCGACACAACAAAGAGATGTACCGCTTCGACCCACCAGGTGAAATGAAACGCATCGACACCAAGGAACAGCCAGCCCCCTACAACGTCATGACTCTGGGTGCCGACGGCAACCTCTACTTCGGAGGTCAGACACCCGGCCTGTATCGCTGGGACAACCAACGCGAACAGTTTGAACGCCTGGGTGCGACGGCCGACAGCGACATTCTGGTGTGCGACCTTGCCTGCGGTCCCGATGGACGACTGCTCATCGCCTCTGATAATGAGGGACTTATGACCTACGACTACCAGACGGGCGACATCGCTCCCCTCCTCTTTGACGATGGACGGACCGACCCCACCACGCAGAAAGTGCATGTAGCCTACTACGGCAGCGACCATACCCTCTGGCTGGGTCTCTACCAAAAGGGACTGCTCATGGTGCCGCAACAGCCACAACCTTTCCGCTACCTGGGTGCCCTCTCCACGCAATATAACTGTGTGGGTGACAAGTGTATAACCTCTCTCACGCAGACCCATGACGGAGCAGTCTGGGTAGCCACCGACAACGGCGGACTCTATGCCATCGACACCCTCGGACAGCCCCTACGCCACTTCCCCTATACCGGACAACCCAACACCATTCCCTCGGCGCTGATGTCGGTGTTCGAGGACTCCCGCCAGCGTCTCTGGTTCGGCTCGTACAATCAAGGCTGTGGTTGGGTCAACAAACAGACGGGACGTTGTCACTATCTGCAACAGGGCAAGAATGCCGCCCTGACCATGAATGTCTATGACTTTGCCGAGGACAACAGCGGACGCATCTGGGCCGCCACGATGAACTCCGGTCTCTTTGTCTTTGACGAGTCCTCTCAGTCCTTCCAACAGGAATTCAAGTGCGACTCCTGCCGATGGGTCAACTGCCTCTACTTCGACTCCGCCAAGAACCGCCTCTATGCCGGATCGTACAACGGCCTGACGGCTATCGACATGCAGCAACCCGAACTGCCGCACCGACAGGACCTCGGCACCTATATCATCTACAGCATCACCCCTTACACCGGTGGCCGATTGGCGTTGGGCACATCGCAAGGCCTCATTTTGTTCGACCCCGAATCGGGTGCTTATCGTCGTCTCACCACCCGGGACGGATTGCCCAGCGACATGGTCTTTGCCGTCCGATTGGACCGCGATGGTCTGCTTTGGCTCAGTTCCAACCTGGGCTTGGCATGCTACAACGAGGCGACCGACCGTTTCTACTGTTATACTCTCCAGGATGGTCTGCAATGCAACGAATACTATAAGAATGCCTCGATGCAGGACGAACGCGGACACCTCTGGTTTGGTGGCACCAACGGCCTCACCTGTTTCGACCCCGCCCGCATCCAGCAGACGGGCGACTCTTGTCGGGTACGCATCGTCGGCATCACTGTCGCCGGACAGGCAGTACACCTGACCCACAAGGCAGAGTTCGATGCCAACTCCTTCTCGTTCGAGATGGGCACCCAACCTATCAGTCTCTCCCTGTCGGCCACCTACGTCTATACCCTGGACGATGACCCCTGGAGCCGACTCTCCCCCGGGCAGAACACCGTATCGTTCAGTCACTTATCGACCGGACGGCATCTCTTCTCGTGCAAGGCAGTCATCAACGAGACCGAGTCGCCGCTCTTCACCTACTCGTTTGTCGTCCTGGCGCCCTGGTACCTGCGTTGGTGGGCCTTCCTGCTCTACATAGCACTGGCCGTCGGCCTCGGCGTGTTCATTTTCGCTCAGGTACGTCGGCGCAAAGAAGTGCTCCGCAAGATTGCTCGCCACGTGCAGGAACAGGCCGAGAATGAAGCCAAACTTCAGTTCTTCATCAACATCGCCCACGAGATCCGCACCCCTATGACGATGATTGTCTCACCACTGCAGAAACTGGCGGAAAACGACCACGACGCCGAACGGCACAAGTCGTACGAAGTGATGCACCGTAATGCCAACCGCATCATCGGACTCATCAACCAACTCATGGACCTGCGCCGCATCGACAAGAACAAGATGAAGCTCTGCTTCAGCCAAGTGCCTATCGCCAAGTACGTGAACGATGTGTGCCAGACCGCCCACGACCTCATCGAGATGCAACACCTGCACCTGGAGGTGGTGAACGAGACGAGCACGGACCTCGCCGTCTGGATTGACACAGCCAACTTCGACAAAGTGATTGTCAACCTCCTCGCCAACTCCATCAAGCACACCCCCGCCGGCGGCTCCATCGAAGTGCGTCTCCGCGTTCTGCCCGCCAGCGAAAAATATGCCGAAGGAGCGTTCTCCCTCGCGGTGACCGATACGGGCCAAGGCATCCCCGACGAGGCGAAAAGGCACATCTTCGAGCGCTTCTATCAGTTCCGCCCCGATGCCGGCCGCATGGGAACAGGCATTGGCCTGCACCTCACCGCCTCGCTCGTCCGACTGCACCACGGCACCATCAGCGTGACCGACAATCCCCAAGGACCAGGCACCTGCATCGAGGTCGTCCTCCCGTTGGGCAAGAGCCACCTCACCCCCGACGAACTGACCGAGGCGCGCAACCTCTCCACCAGCATCGACGCGCCATCGTTCGAGAGTCTTTCGGCCGACGCTTTCCTGTCGGACACCAAACACCCCCTCGATGCCTCGCTCTGCAACAAACGCATCGTCATCGTCGAGGACAACGAGGACATCCGCAACCTGCTGCAACGGGAGTTTGCCGACAGCTGCAAAGTCTCTTCCTTCAGCGATGGGCGTGAAGCGTTGGCCGACATCATCCGGCAGGTGCCCGACCTCATCATCACCGACCTGATGATGCCCGTCATGGACGGCATGGAACTGTGTCGGAAAGTGCGGCAGAACGTGCGCCTCAACCATATCCCCATCGTGGTGCTCACCGCCAAGACCTCGGAGGAGGCGCATCTGGAGTGCCTCGAACTGGGAGCCGACGCCTTCATCACCAAACCCTTCATCACCGAGATTCTCAAGGGCACGGTCTATAACCTGCTCAAGAACCGCGACAGCCTCCGCAACAACTTCTCGGGCTTGCAAGTGCCAACGGACAAGATTGACGTGCCCGAGGCCAAGACGCCCGACGAACGCATGATGGAACGCATCATCCGCGTGGTGAACCAGAACATCAGCAACCCGAAACTCTCCATCGAGATGGTGGCCGATGAGGCGGGTATGAGTCGCGTACACCTGTATCGGAAAGTGAAGGAGTTCACCAACCAACCGCCCACCAAATTCATCAAGAATATCCGCCTCACCAAGGCAGCCGAGATTCTGGCACAGAAGAAATGCTCCATCACCGAGGTGGCGGAGCAAGTCGGGTTCGCCAACATCTCGACCTTCACCGTCGAGTTCAAGGAACTGTTCGGTATGCCACCCACCAAGTACATGCAAGAGAAAAAACGGGAGGCCGAAAACCCCTCCTGACCTCCATTTCACCCCCTTCCTATCTTCCTCCTACGCAGTCGCTCTGTCCCTTCGGACTACCTTCGGTCACCCTTCGGTCTTCCCTCGCCCTTTGAAAAGAAGCAAAAAGAACCAAAAAAGAACGGAAAAAGAACGAAAAAAGAACGCAACTCCGTTACGACAACGGTGGATGATAGGAGGGTCGGGGGACGGACGACGGCATCGGCAGAAACGGATGGCATAGGACCGAGGAAAGGCGATTTTGCAACAAAAAGAACCGATTTTTTGCATACAAATTGGGAATTTTGGAAAAAATGCGGTCAATTTCTTAAAAAACACTTATAAAAATACCAGCAAATGGAAAAACTCGTTATCTTTGTACAGATTTTTTGTTGATTCCCCACATGACTACCAAGATTGGAGATACGAGTTTTGCTGACCTTTTCGCAAGTCTGCGTTTTCAGGTAGAATGGTTGAAGAGAAGATGCACCAGCGCCGAACAGGAGGCCGCATCGCTCCGCCAGCAACTGCAAGAACAGCAAGCACACATCGAAGAACTTGAAAATGCCAACAAGGAGATAACCGAAAAATACAACGGTCTGCAAGCAGGCACCGCCACCGGCGCCTCGGCAGAGGAGATTGCCAAACTCCGCGACCGATACCTCGCTATGATACGCGAGATAGATTTGTGCTTATCAAGGCTCAATGGATAAAGTAAATATCAACATACAGGTAGGCGAATTCAAACATCCTCTCACCGTCAATCCGGACGAGGAGCCTATATACAGAGAAGCCGCACGCCTCATCAATGAACGACTGACGGCTTACCGAACGAAGTTCCGCGACGCCCAGTTGCCCGAAGAGTACCTGCTCTCGTTTGCTGCATTGGACATAGCTTCCCATTATATCCGTCAGCGTCGCAGCACCAACGTAGCCCCAGTGGAGGAGGCCATCCAGGCCCTCACTGCCGAACTGGAGGACTTTAACCAAAACCGATAACCTTTTCCCGCACACAATCTCTCTCTGCGTCCATGGCATCGAGCAATGGACACTTTCAACCTATTTTTACATACTTATGGATATCGCAATTATCTTAGCAGCGGTTATTGGCCTCCTCGTGGGTGCCGGTATAGCCGTATACATTTGGACATTTGTTCTGAAAAAGACCTACAAGAAGGCCTTGAACGAAGCTGCGCGCGACGCTAACATCCTCAAGGAGAAGAAACTCCTGGAGGCCAAGGAGAAGATCTCGCGCATGCAGAGTGACCTGGACCGTCAGGCCAACCAGCGCAACCAGAAGTTGCAGCAGAACGAGCAGCGCATCCGACAGATGCAGCAACAGACGCAACAGACGCAACGTGACCTGGAGAACCGCATCGCCGAGAACGAACGGACACAGGACCAGTTGCAGCGCCAAATCGAACTGGCTGAGCAGAAGAGCCGCGAGGCCGACGCCCGTATCTCGGAGGGCCGGAAGATGCTGGAACAGATTGCCGGCTTGAGTGCCGACGAAGCCAAGACCAAGTTGGTGGAGAGCCTGAAAGATGAGGCGCGCACCGAGGCGGCCAGCTACATCAACGAGATTATGGACGATGCGCGCATGACGGCTAACAAAGAGGCTAAGGCCATCGTCATCAAGACCATACAACGTGTGGCATCGGAGACTGCGGTCGAGAATGCCGTCACGGTCTTCCACATCGACTCGGACGAAGTGAAGGGTCGTATCATCGGCCGCGAAGGTCGTAACATCCGCGCCCTGGAGGCTGCAACGGGTGTCGAGATCATCGTCGATGACACACCGGAGGCCATCGTCCTCTCTTGCTACGACCCCGTGCGTCGTGAGGTGGCCCGTCTGGCCTTGCACCAGTTGGTACTGGACGGACGTATTCACCCGGCCCGCATCGAGGAGGTGGTTGCCAAGGTGCGCAAGCAACTCGAGGAAGAAATCATCGAGACGGGCAAGCGCACGGCCATCGACATGGGCGTACACGGTTTGCACCCGGAACTGATCCGTATGATTGGTAAGATGAAGTATCGTTCCAGCTACGGACAGAACCTCTTGCAGCACGCTCGCGAGACGGCAAACCTCTGTGCCATCATGGCTGCCGAGTTGGGCTTGAACGTCAAGAAAGCGCGCCGCGCCGGTCTGTTGCACGATATTGGTAAGGTGCCGGACGACGAACCGGAATTGCCACACGCAGCGCTGGGTGCCAAGATTGCCGAGGAGTATCACGAGAAGCCAGATATCGTCAATGCCATCGCTGCCCACCACGAGGAGTGCGAGATGACGTCGGACATCGCTCCTATCGTACAGATTTGCGATGCCATCTCGGGTGCCCGTCCAGGTGCACGACGTGAGATTGTCGAAGCTTACATCAAGCGCCTCAACGACTTGGAGAACTTGGCTCAGTCATATCCTGGCGTGCAGAAGACCTACGCCATTCAGGCAGGTCGTGAACTGCGCGTCATCGTCGGCGCCGACAAGATCAATGACGCCGAGGCTGAACAGCTCTCGACCGATATCGCTACCAAGATCCAGAAGGAGATGACCTACCCTGGTCAGGTCAAGATTACCGTGATTCGTGAAACCCGTGCTGTAAGCTATGCGAAGTAACAAACCGTTGATGGTAACCGACTGGTTGGCCGACGCTCCGGAATTGCTGCAACAATGGCCGTACGTCGAGGTCCAGTTCAAGAACACCCGCAAGGGCTATTACTTGAACAAGGACGGACTCGACTTGCACCCTGGCGACTGGGTGGCCGTGGAGGGCAATCCGGGTCACGACATCGGCGAGGTCACGTTGACCGGTTACCTGGTTCACATGCAGATGAAGAAGACCGGCTTCCACTTCGACGACCCGGAAGCCGTCAAGAAGGTCTTCCGCATCGCCCGTGAAGCCGACTTGGCCCGTTACGAAGAGGCAAAAGCCAAGGAGCACGAGACCATGATACGCAGCCGACAGATTGCTCAGGACCTCGGTCTTGAGATGAAAATCGGCGATGTAGAGTATCAAGGCGATGGTCAGAAGGCTATCTTCTATTATATTGCCGACGGTCGTGTCGATTTCCGCCAACTCATCAAGGTGTTGGCCGATGCCTTCAAGGTGCGTATCGAGATGAAGCAGATCGGCGCCCGTCAGGAGGCAGGTCGTATCGGCGGCATCGGACCTTGCGGTCGTGAACTGTGTTGCGCCAAGTGGCTCACCAAGTTCCAGAGTGTCGGCACAGCAGCTGCACGCTTTCAGGACCTCTCGCTCAATCCGCAGAAGTTGGCGGGACAATGTGCCAAGCTGAAGTGCTGTATGAACTTCGAGGTGGATTGCTACATGGAGTGCAGCAAGAAACTGCCCTCGAAGGAGATTGTGCTCCAGACACTCAATTCGGACTATTACTATTTCAAGGCCGACATATTGGCACAGACTATCACCTACAGCACGTCGAAAGATGGTCCGTTCAACCTCGTGACTATCTCACGGAAACGTGCTCTCGAGGTTATCGACATGAACAAGCATGGTCAAAAGCCCGAGAAACTGCAACTGGAACAAGGTGAGGTCGAGGAGATTCCTCAATTCACCGATGGCGTTGGCGACGAGGCATTGAACCGCTTCGACCGCCGTCGCAAAAACAACAAACATGCGAAAGGTAAGAAAGGCAATGGCAATGCTCCTGCCAACAATGCTAACCCCAAGCCCAAAGCACCGAAACAGCCGAAAGCTGCTCCTGCTGGCAACAACAATCCTGCTGGCGGCGTGCAATAAGGGTCAGGTATATGATTATTCGGCCGATGTCCATTCTTCGAGTTGGACACCGGCCGACACATTATATTTTCCTATTCACGTCGAGGAGCACGCCACGCCACGTTATCCCATTGACCCTCAGCACACTTACCAACTCTCGTTAGCCGTGCGTTTTGCCAGCTGCTACCCAGCGCCGCAACTGCGCCTGCACTTCTCGCTGTTGGACCAGAACTACCTTGTTCCCCTCCCTTTGGAAGATGAAGAGGGTATGCCCGACATCTCCTGGGCATCGAACAACGTCAAGGAATTCGCCATCACCGAATGTGCCTTCCTCTTCCCCGACTCGGGCAACTACCTGCTCAAGGTCTGGCCCGACACGGAAGTAGAAAATATCCTCTCGCTCACCGCGACGCTGGAATAAAGGACAGATATTAGTGACGGCCGCTCCGCCCACCTATAGATACGTTGAAAGGGATGAGTTCTTGCACGCAAGACTCATCCCTTTCGCATTTGGAACGCTTCGTATTATTGGGGCCGATAGACATTCTTTCCGTCAGCCCATCACCACATCCAGGACCATCATCAAGACAAAACCGATGGCGAAACCGATGGTGCTGAGGTTGGAGTGTTGGCCATTGGAGGCCTCGGGAATAAGCTCTTCGACAACCACATAGAACATCGCCCCTGCCGCAAAAGCAAGAAGATATGGGAGGGTCGGCAGCAACATAGAGGCCAACAGAATTACCGCCAACGCACCAATGGGTTCGACCACGCCGCTGAGGGTACCAATCAAGAATGACTTACCACGCGAATTTCCTGCCGCCCGCATGGGCATGGAAATGATTGCCCCCTCGGGGATATTCTGTATGGCAATGCCGACCGAGACGGCAATGGCACTGGCCAATGAGATGTTGGCGGCACCCTGGTCGGCACCGGCAAAGACCACACCTACCGCCATGCCCTCGGGCAAGTTATGGATGGTGACTGCCAAAGCCAACATCGCCGTCCGAGATAGGTGAGCTCGCAATCCTTCGGGTTTATCGGTGCCGATATGCAAGTGCGGGGTCAGTTCGTCGATAAGCAAAAGGAACCCGATGCCCAACAGGAAACCGACGGAAGCAGGCAACACCGACCACACCCCTCGATGAGCCTCCATCTCCATGGCAGGGATAAGGAGCGACCAGACGGACGCGGCAACCATCACGCCCGACGCGAATCCCAGCAACGACTTTTGCAGACGCACAGACATCTCCTCCTTCATCAAAAAGACGAAAGAGGAACCTAACATCGTGCCCAACAAGGGGATAAGCAATCCGATAGCGAGTATGGTCATCTTATAAAACTTGAATCATTTAAGGGGCAAAGATACTGGTAATTGGAGCATGGAGCAATACCTAAAAGTAGGGAAAAAGAGACAACCCAAGTTTCGCAAGTATTACAACTTTCGAAACTTGAGAGAAGTTAATGGGAGTTAAAAGGAATTATCGCTTCGCTCTAGTAGTTAACGGACGATACTACAAGGAGTCTAAAAGACTTCCGATAACAAAAGCATCCGTCCATTAACTCCTCAGGCATAGCCTGTTAACTCCATATCACTCCCATTAACTCCTTAAAATGATTCATTCCTGTACGACGGGTCGTTGCTCTGCCTGCCAAGCCAAGATACCTCCCTTCAGGTTGACTACCTTGAACCCCTCTGCGGCAAGCATCTCGGCAGCATGAGCCGACCGCCGGCCACTCCGACAATAAATAGCAATCGTCTTATCTTTGGGCAAGGCCTTTCGAGCCTTATCGAGAAAGTCATCCCCTTTGACATCAATCAGAAGAGCCTCTGCAAGGTGACCTTCCAAATACTCCTCCGAAGTCCGGACGTCGAGCACCACCACCTCTGGTTGTGCAATAAGGGCGGCGAAACCCTCCGTATCGACATCCTCGTAATTCTTCTGGCCGCACGCTGTAGTCAGTCCCAAGGCAGCCAATAAACAGGTTAAGAGATTCTTCATATTCATAACGGTTAAGCTTAAAAATCCTGGAAAAGTAGTGCCAAACGCACCTCATTCAACGACCTCCACGTAATAACTGACAGGACGGAAGCCGTCGTTGCAACTCAGCATGGCGCTCATCGGATTTTTCATCCAACCGTCGTAGAAGTTACCTTCACCGCGAGCCAGTTTCTCGACGAAAGGCCGAAGCCCCTCCCACGCCGCGCCACAGAAGCCCTCGGGCCGCTCGGCATTGACCGATATCCACTCCTGTCCTATCTGCACTTCACAAGCATGCTCGATAGGGTTCTCAAACTTCTCCATCAAGTCGGGATAGACCGACCGACGCATGGCGGTAATACGCACTTTCTTCATACAAATCGGTTATAAGATAATTTCCATCGTGGTCTTCTGCACCTGCATCCCCATGTTCTGGTAGAAGCGCAAGGCGGGTTCATTGCCCTCCCATACGTTCAAGGTAATGTGGTGACAGCCAATGGACTGCGCATACTCCTTTACATGGTTGAACAAAGCCTTGCCGACGTGCTTGCCGCGTGCCTTTTCATCGACGCAGATGTCGTCGATGTACAGCATCTTATTGTCCTGCAAGAGCAGGTGATCCTTCACCTCCGATACCTGGCAAAAGGCATAACCTTGCACCCCACCGTCGTCGAACACAAACACAGGCTTGCTCTCGTCACGGAACAATGTTGTCAACTCCTCGGCACTATATTTCGTAGTGTGAGGCTTGAAGAGGTCCGGACGGATTTCGTAGTGCACCATATTCACCTGATGCAGCAGTTCCAGGACCTGGGGAATATCCTTTTCGGTTGCTTTTCTTATCATACGTATCTTCTTCAGGTTCATAAACCCCCCCGATTATTCCGCCAGCACATGGAGATGGACCTCGATGGTAGCACGATAGGTCTTGCCGCCAGCGGGACGGTACAGGACGACCTGGCGGACCGTATAGGTCTTGCCCGCAGTGAGGCGACCGGGGTATTGGCCGACATTGCATTCATACGAGGCAGGGTACATCTCGGCAAAGATGGCAGAGCTGCTTCCATAGTTGGTGACCAGTCCCGCTGTGGTGAACCAATGGCCGTAGCAGGTGGCACTGCTCGTGGTGGTGGTGGTCGAATTGGTCAATGTGCCCGACGGATTGGCGCCGGCAAAACGGGGATTATAGTTGCTGCCGACCATGATGGTGTGCAACTGCGACGTCGTCACGCCCAACGCCTCGCTGATGGCATCCATGTCATATTGCACACGGACGCTGCTGTAACTGGTGCTGCTGGCTGCCAGGTTGGCATGGACCACGATGGTGGTGTCATGACGTTGGTAATCGGCAGGGAAATCGGCATCCGTGTAGGTGTGTTGCAGTCCGACGGGACTCGTTCCCTGGGTGCGCACACGATAAGGCCACTGCTCGTCGTTGGTGGCAGGAGCATCGGCCCAACGACTCCATTCATGGTGCCACCACTGCGTAGGCGCACCCATGACGACCAACCAGAGGCGGCTGGCATCGGCGGGAACGGTATATTCGATGCTGCCCGACTTGGCCGACTGCATCTCGCCGTACTGGGTCGTGCCGTCAGCCATCAAGGTGACCAATCCCCAACGCCAACCAGCGCGGTCGGCATAGACGGTCTTATAGCCCGACTGGTTGGTCAACCCCTCGAAATCAATCTTCAGGGTCGTACCAGCAACGGGCAGTTTCAGTTCCGTAATGTTGTAACCGTAGTTCTGAGGACAGTATTCTGCCGATGGCTGATACCACTCTTCACCCTCCACCGTGACCGCCTGGAGGCGCAACGGATGAGCGCCGACGCGATGCTTGGCATACGTTCGGACAACGTCGATGTCCCAGGTGCACATGTGAGCGAAGCAGTCGTACATCACTTTCGAAAAGTCGTCCTGACTGAGTCCCTGCAAACGCCGGATGGCATCGACAGGGTCTTCGGGGAAGTTACTCTCTCGCCACAGTCGGCCAATGAAGTCCTGTCCGTAGAGCTGACAGAGGTAGTCTTGATAATAACAGTTGTTGTATCGGGCATCCTCGTGCAACAGGTTGAGGTGGCAGGTACGCATATAGGCCTCGAAATATTCGCCGTCCGAGAACTGCCGTTCGGGATAGACTTTATAGCCCTGCCAATTAGCGCAATCCTCCCAGAAGCAGTTGTCGCCCGACCCGTCGGCAGCAAAACCCCAGCCGAAACCGTGTCGGCCATTGGCTCCGTTATCGACGTCGGTGAGATACTGGAAGGTGTGACCCACCTCGTGTGCTACGGTATGTCCACCGCGTGCCTGGTAGGCCGATGGCGAGAGGTTGAGTGTGCCGACGGCCTTGTCCTCACCGCTTCCGCTGGCAATCCAGTCGCCGCTATTGTACATGCGCATCACAATCTTGTAGTTGTCCGTTCCCTTGCTCTGGCCCGGCGTGATGAACCCTAACTGATTGACATACACATCCCAGGCACGCTCGGCACGTTCCAGGATGTAGTTCTGGTCGAAGTTGACTCCCTTCTCCCAGAAGACGACGAAGTGCTCGCTCTCCTTCGAGCGCTCAAAGCACCACTGACTGTTGCTGTCGGTGAAGTCGCAGTTCATGCTCGATGGCCGATAGAGGTAACGCCCCGGACGGGTGAACATGAACTGCCCCGGCTCCGTATTCTTGGGGTAAGAGATGAGCATCGGCGCCTTGCCCTCCTGCGCCGAAACACCTCGCGCCATGGAGGTCTGGAACAACAATGTATCGTAGTCCGCCACTCGCCAACACTTGTTGGGCAGGAAGCGGTTATCGTACTTGAACCACAACGTGTCGGGATGCTGCGCCCACGCCGACGTAGCCGAAATGCAAAACACACCCGATAGTAACACCTTGACCGACAACACACTAAGATTTCTCATCGCTTACAGATTTTCACAGTTTTACTTCCCTGACTTACCACATAGACGCCGGCCGGCAGGGCCGCCAGACATGCCTCGCCCCTGCCCTCGGCCACGACACGACCCTCCAAGTCGCACACCCGAACGTCACCTTGACCGAAGAGGGTATCCGACTGAAGCACCAGGATATCCGAGGCGCCTTGTCGCGTACCGTCGGCACCCGCGTAGTCGGTCGTGCTCAAGCGGAACGACTTGACATCGGCCACGGTGTAACGTTCGCCGTTACAGGTCAACGAACCATCGGCTTGCAACACCATGTGGGGATAGTCGCTGCTGGTTATGACATAATAAACCTGCGTGCCGTCGGCCAAGTGCAGCACCAGACTTCGTGCCGACGCCAACGGCATCGACAGCAAAAGAGCGAGGAACAAAAAGTATCGTTTCATAAGAACATAATGTGTTTAGTTCATGAGGCGCTAAGAAATTTGCCAGTACCCAGACCTACCCACCATCCACCCTCGCGGTCATGCAATGGTAAAAAAAGGGGCAATATTTGGTCTTAATTCGGTGATTGATTTCAGTCGATTCAATCGAACGCCAATCGTTACCCAATCGATACCCGATAGTTACCCGATCAATACCGCAAGAGACTGTCAGAGGTAGGTCTTAAGGGGGGCAAAAAAGAATCTGAATCAGTTGAACAACCACTCCATCGTGTCGGCATTGCCTGCCAAACCGACGTTGCGGGGCTGGATGGTGTCGGAGGTAAATCCAAGCACCAAGGTCAGACCCTTGGGCAAGGTGAGACTGTGATGTCCGGCGGGGAAATGGTAGGCATGGACATTGACCAACGGCATACCCGTCATGTGCAGAGCAGCCACCAGGACCGGTTCGGCCTGGCCGTAGTCGTTGGCCGAGGCATCGATCTCCAACTTCGGAGCCGGTGCGAACTTGCGCTGATCGTCACGATAATAACCTATCAGGAGTTGGACAGGCTCGGCCGATTCGAACTCGATGATGCAGGTCTGCTTGCGCTGTTGAGCATTGTCGTAGAGGATGGGCACCAGGTCACGCAGTTCGTCGGCAAGGGCCTCGACAGCATTCTGCGGCTTGTCGGTAATGAGGACCGAACCCTCGCGGAGGGTGCCGCGCACATAGTCACCAATCAGTTTGACCGGGGCGGGGCGCAGCGGCTGGATGGCAGCCTTTTCGGCCACCGTACCGCCAGCGGCCTGCTCCTTGAGGGTCAACAGATTACGCTCGAAGCAGGCCAGTTCGCTCTCGTAGTAAGGCAGCATCTCCGACCAGTGTTTGTTCAGGCCGTCGTCGCCACCCACAGGGATGCGTCGCTGAGCCGTCTGCATGGAGTTGGCATAGAGGTAAGTGTCCTTGGTCAAGTCGCACAACTTCTTCCACCAGTCGATAGACTGCTGCAAGAGCGGAGCAACGTCGTCCAGGTACTTGAGGTCGTGGCTCCACTGGTAGTCGAGCACCTTGCGGCAGGCCAGCACCTTGTACTGGAAAGCATAGGCGAAGGCGCGGTAGCAATACATATCGTTGCGCAGGCGCATGAACTCATCGCGCTGTGCAGCAGCGATTTGCGAGGGTTTGACCGACTCGATAGCCGCCACCGCCTTCTCGCCATGCTCCACACATTGTGCTACGATGTCGAGCGGCAACTCACCGACGTGGGGTTCGTGCTTCCACTCGCGCTCGGCCCATTCGATGAGCTTCTCTCCCTCGGGACCACAACTCTCGTAGAAACCTGGATAGACCGTATATTTGTACGGATTGACCAACTGTGCACAGAGCATACCGAGGAGCAGGGTCTGACGGTTGCCCTCGGTGATGCCGAAGCGGCGCAACAGCTTGGGTGCAATCTCGCCGCTCTCGTCATACGCCTGACGGATGCGGGCGGCATTGTCGAGCGAAGTGCCGAAACGGTCGGCTAACTGCGTGTCCCAATACTGGTCCTCGCCGACGCTGTCGCGCTCTTGGTGCCAGGCATATCGACCCCATGCCTTGTACCACATCCAGTCGCGGTCTATCTGCTTGAGGCGCTGGCCGTTAGGTAACAGGTCGGCCGTGTAGGGATAGTCCCAATAGGAGGCTTGCGGATAGAGGTGAAGGGCATTGGCACCATGCACGCTGTGCATCGCCCCGACGGTACGACGTACAAAGAGCGGCGACGACCAACGCCAGGGTTCGAGGTTGGCCAGGATGTGCACATTCTCGATATGGGTGCTGCCCAGGCTGGACAGACCACGATGTATCTCGGCCCACGGTCCACGAGGCTGATAAGTGGTCAGGCTCTCGCCATTGTACTTGTGCATCGTATAGAGGTTCTTGTAGAGCGGCAGGGCGGCATCCATCACCATCTTGCAGTCGGTATCGTGCGCACGGAGCAAGAGCGGCGGTTCGTAACCGACATACTTGGGGTCGCGCGCTGCCAAGGCATCGAGGCCGTCGCGCATACCGGGGATGATGGTCTCGCACATCCATTGGACATCGTCCTCGTACGTATCCATAGCTTCTCCGAGGCAGACCAGGAGTCCGACGTTCGGGTATTTCTGGACGAAGGCGGAGATGGACTTACGGGTATAGTCGCTCAACAACGGCGTGATGGGACGATGACGGTCCTGCGTCTTGATGCCATAGTGCTCGGCAAAGGGTTGAGACACAATGATATTGTAGAACATCTGGATGACGAAGATGCCTCGCTTGTCGGCCTCTTCGGTGAGGAAAGCATAGATCTCCTCGTTCTTGGCAAAGGTGGCACTATCGACCTCGACGGCAAAAGGATAGTCGTCCAGTCGGACCAACGAGGCGAAAGGATGTCCGTTCCACAGGTAGAGCGAATTCATGCGGTTCTCGACCAACATGTCAAGATACTCTATCCATTGCTGCTTGTCGTAGAACCAAGGAAAGAGTTCGGGGGTCAAGGGGTACTCATAGACCATTCGACCCTCCAGCAAGTAGGGCTTCTGCTGACCGATGCAACTGCCGCGCAAAACCATCTCGGGCGCATCGGAGAAGGGTTGCGTACGGGTCCAATAACCACCTTCGGACGAAGGTTGCAGCGATTGGTCAATAAATTCCTGTACGCCATAGATGACGCCCGTGCCATCGTTGCCGGTGATGGTGATACGATGGTCGTCGCGAGCGATGGTGAAGCCCTCCTTGGGCGACTTGTTTTCTTCCTGCAACACAATCTGCCACTCTCCGGCAGGGACTTTGGCTTGCGACAATGCCTGCTCCAGACGTTGGGCAGCAAAGGTCATACGCTTGCTGGGTTGTTCGGGCACTTGTACCACAGCCGTACCAGAGCATCCCACCCAAGTCAGCAGTGCTACTACAAACGATAATAATTCCAGTTTCTTCATAAAATATAGGGTTATTGTGGTAAAAGACTATTCGGGAAAGGTATATCCTATCAGGATAATAGTAACAATAAAAACTATAGCAACTATACTATCCGTGAGGTATAGCCACTATAGTTTATATGGGAACGGATCAGCGTGCAGCGGTGACGGAACAACCCTTACATTGGGTGAGTTCGCCACGGAAACGCTTCTCGACAAGGTGGCGCAAACGGTCGCGGACGGGCTCGATGCGGATGCCGTCAATGACGTCGGCCATAAAGGCAAACATCAGGAGCAGGCGAGCTTCGGACTCTGGAATGCCGCGTGTGCGCATATAGAACATGGCTTGTTGATCCAACTGACCCACCGTGGCACCATGCGAACACTTGACGTCATCGGCGTAAATCTCCAATTCGGGGCGGGCCACCATGCGAGCCTCGGGAGTGAGGCAGAGGTTGCGGTCGGTCTGATGGGCATCGGTCTTGTCGCTGCCCTCACGAACCAAGATTCGGCCCAGGAAGGAGCCGCGTGCCTGGTCGTCCAAGACATATTTGAAGAGCTCGTTGCTGGTGCACTGAGGCGCCTGATGGTCGATGAAAGTCAAGCTGTCCAACTGCTGGGCAGCGTCGAGCGTGGCCATGCCGTAGAGCGACAACTGAGCTCCGGGTTCGGCCAACTGCACCTGAATGCGGTTACGGGTACGTCCCGTCGTCAGTGCATACTGACCGATGGCGACGTTGGAGTCGGCTTCCTGATGCACATAGAGTTGGCCCAAGCGGGTCACCTGTGCATGATGTTCTTCGAGGCAATAGAGGTCGAGCATGGCACGTTTACCCACAAAGACCTCGGTGGTCTGAAGACTAAGCAGTTGGACGTTGTCGCGGAGCTGGGAGGCATGTTCGCAGACCAAGAGACTGGCTTGGGCATCGGCCTCCAGGATGATGAGCAGACGCTGCACGGCCATCAAGTCATCGACCGCGCGGAGCAGACTGATGAGTTGGACGGGCTTGTCCAGGTGATGGCCTTGAGGAACATAGAGCACAAAACCGTCTTGACAGAGCATGGTGTTGAGCGCACTCTCGCCCAAGGAACAGGCTTCGTAGCGCTTGGAACGGATATTGCCGGTATCTGTTCGCTTGGAAGCCAATTGGTTATAGTAGCGGGCAGCCACCTCAGGATAGAGGTGGGCGAACTCACGCAACGAACCACAATAGTAGGAAGTGGAGTCATCGCCCGACTTCGCAACAGGGCGCTCCTTGAGTGATACGTACTGCTCGTTGACCAAGAAGTGCACATGGGTGCTCAACTCCGGCACGGCGCAAGTGAAGAGGTCTTCGCGCGACGTAGGTACCTCATGTCGAGCCAGGTTCAAGGCATAGTCGAGCGACAAAACGGCCTCGGGATCGACATGCGTACTGTCTTTAGCCCGTTGCAAACCCACCTCGGCAAGCACTCGGGCTGCCTCCTCGCGGCAGGCATTGAGCACGGGCGCAGCATGGGCATCAATCAGAGCTTTCTGACTGTGATACAGTTCTATATATTGCTTTTCAGCTGACATACTTACTTACAATTATTCACCCAACTCCTGCTTAATCCAATCAAAACCCTCAGCAAAGATGCGGTCCGAGAGTTCGGGACCTCCGTTCTTGACGATGCGACCCTTATAGACGATGTGCACAAACTGAGGTTGGACATACTCCAGCAACTTCTGATAGTGCGTGATGACTATGGAACTGCGCTCGGCACTCTTGAGTCGGTTCACACCATCACTCACAATGCGTAAGGCATCCACGTCCAGGCCGGAATCGGTCTCGTCTAAGATGGAGAGGGTTGGTTCCAACATAGCCATTTGGAAGATTTCGTTGCGCTTCTTCTCGCCGCCCGAGAAGCCTTCGTTCACGGAACGGTTGGCCAACTTGTTATCCAACTGAACGACAGCACGTTTCTCGCGCATCAGCTTGAGGAAATCGGTTGCCGACAAGGGGGCTTCGCCACGATACTCACGTTGTGCATTGACCGCAGCGCGCATGAAGTTGACCATAGATACGCCCGGTATCTCGACGGGATATTGGAAAGAGAGGAAGATGCCCTCCCAAGCACGCTGTTCTGGCTTCATGGCCAAAAGGTCCTTGCCCTTGTAAAGGATTTGTCCCTCAGTCACTTCGTACTGTGGATTGCCTGTCAGGATAGCCGACAAGGTAGATTTGCCTGCACCGTTTGGCCCCATCACGGCATGTACCTCTCCGGGGTTGATAGTCAGGTCGATACCTCTCAATATCTCTTTACCTCCGACGGAGGCATGTAAGTTCTTTATCTCTAAAAGTGACATATAATAATATATTTCAAAGGAAGTGACAGGGAATTGAAAAGGATGTGACAAAGGATTGACAGGAACGATACAACGATTGGTCAATATCACGTTGGCACAGGAACCTATCCATGATCAATTGTCCCTGATCAATTAAAATTGTTCCAAGTAGGCGATGCGCTTTTTCACATCTGGATGGGTGCTGAACAGATTGTTGAAGGTGGACTCGAAGAAGTTCTCCTGCATCTCGTCGGGACGGCAGATGAAAAGCTGGGCAACATCCGACCGACCTACATCGTCCAAACCCGGGTCCTTGGAAATCTTGCGCAAGGCAGATGCCAAGGCCAAGGGGTCGCCACAAAGTTCCGCACCTCCTGCATCGGCCATATACTCACGCTTGCGACTGATGGCGAAACGGGTCAACAGGGCAAAGAAATAAGCGATGGCGGCCAAAACCATGACTACGACAATCACCACAATGCCGCCGCCGTTGTCTTTGTTATTGCTGCGACGTGACGAACTTGGACTATAAAGGAACATGCGGAATGCAATCTGCGCAATCATCGAGAAGATACCTACAAAGACGATGCTCACAATGAGCAAGCGTGTATCGCGGTTCTTGATGTGAGTCAATTCGTGTCCAATGACACCCGCCAACTCCCTATCGTCCAATCGGTTGAGCAGTCCGCGCGTTACCGTTACGGCGTAGGTACTCTCACTGATACCGGAGGCATAGGCATTGAGCTGATCATCTTCGACCACATAGACCTTTGGCATGTTCATACCACCTGCAATGCAGAGGTTCTCGACAATATTATATACGCGCATATTGTCCCGTCGCTCCAAAGGATGTGCCTGTGTGGCATGTCGGATGGTCAGGTCGTTGATGAAATAGGCAATGACAAACCACACCGCCACGACTCCCAAGACCATAGGCAAGGACTCCTTTGTCAACTGGATGGCCAGATCCAAGTCCCAACCAGTCTCTTCGTTGTAGGAAAGGATGACCCAGAACAACCACACCATCGCCACAACGAGCATGGGGAAACAGCACAACAAAAAGATGGACTTCATGTTGTTGCTGGCCTGCTGAGTATGAATGCCGACGTATTTCATATCTTTATTGGGGTTTGAGGTTATTAGGTTCTGCGGTTTTAAGGTAAAATACAAAATGATTGACGTTCGAGATTAAACCTTATAACCTCACAAAGTAACCTACCTCACAACCTTATAACCTTACAACCTTAAAATTTCACCTCCGGCGCCTTGTCCATCGTAGCACGCTCGGTGCTTGAGACTTCGAACATAGGCTCCTTCTTGAAGCCGAACATACCGGCCAAGATATTGCTTGGGAAGGTCTGAACAGCATTATTCAACTCCTTGGTCGAAGAGTTGAAGAAACGACGGCTGGCTGCCAGTTTGTTCTCGATGTCAGCCAGTTCGGTCATCAACTGCTGAAAATTCTGATTGGCCTTGAGGTCGGGATAAGCCTCGACCGAAACACGCAAACCTGACAGAGCAGCCGAGAGCTGATTGTCGGCAGCAATCTTCTGGTTGATGTCGGTAGCCGAGATAGCTGCAGTGCGCGCCTTGGTGATATTCTCCAACAACTCCTTCTCGTGGGCAGCATAGCCCTTGACGGAATTGACCAGGTTAGGAATCAAGTCATAACGCTGCTTGAGTTGCACGTCGATATTGGAAAAAGCATTCTCACGATTATTGCGCAACTTAACCAAGTTGTTATAGATACCAATGACGAAAAGAACACATACGGCTACAATGCCGAGTGCAATAAGACCGATGCTCATAATATTTTTGTTTAGTTGTTAATGAATCAAGTGAAAGTGGAGTAGGCCAGAATGGTCGGAGAGACCGGACTGACCGGACGAACCAGAGGAATCGGATATCGGAGCCCCAAAAGCCAAAGGTCTCACCTTTGTATTTTTTATACTCCCTCCCTCGTAGGGAGGGCTGGGGAGAGTCCTACCCTACCGAATTTTCAATACTCAGGCTCAACAACTTCTGTGCCTCGACGGCAAACTCCATAGGTAGTTTCGAAACGACCTCCTTGGCATAACCACCTACAATCAGACCGACGGCATCCTCCTCTTTGATACCACGTTGCTGGCAATAGAAGAGCTGCTCTTCGTTGATCTTCGAGGTCGTAGCCTCATGTTCGACGATGGCGGTCGGATTCTGGATATCCATGATGGGGAACGTGTGCGCGCCGCAGGTCTTGCTCAACAAGAGCGAGTCGCATTGCGTGTAGTTACGAACGCCGTCCGCCGTCGGCAATACCTTGACCAAACCACGGTAGGAGTTGTGACTATGACCTGCCGAAATACCTTTCGAGATGATTCGGGAACGGCTGTTCTTGCCAATATGAATCATCTTGGTACCCGTGTCAGCCTCCTGAAAGTTGTTGGTCACAGCCACCGAGTAGAACTCACCCTGACTGTTGTCGCCCTTCAAGACGCAACTGGGGTACTTCCAAGTAATGGCGGAACCCGTCTCCACCTGCGTCCACGAAATCTTGGAGAAATCACCGGCACAGAGTGCTCGTTTTGTCACGAGGTTATAGACACCGCCCTTGCCGTTCTTGTCACCCGGATACCAGTTCTGCACAGTCGAGTACTTGACCTCGGCATGGTCGTGCACATATATCTCCACCACGGCAGCATGCAACTGATTCTCGTCGCGCATCGGAGCGGTACAACCCTCCAGATAAGAGACATACGACTCATCGTCTGCGATGATCAACGTGCGTTCAAACTGACCCGTACCGCTACTGTTGATGCGGAAATAGGAGGCCAACTCCATCGGACAACGGACTCCCTTGGGAATATAGACAAATGAACCGTCGCTGAACACTGCCGAGTTGAGCGCCGAATAATAATTATCGCGCACGGGTACTACCTTTCCTAAGTACTTACGCACCAAGTCTGGATACTCGCGCACCGCCTCTCCAAAGGAGCAGAAGATGATGCCCAGTTCGGCCAATTTGTCACGGTACGTCGTTGTCTGCGACTCCGAATCGACGATGGCATCCACCGCCATGTTCGATCCTTCGGTGGCAGCGCCGTTACCCAACAGCATGTCACGTTCGTGCAACGGGATTCCCAGTTTGTCGAACGTCTTCAGGATTTCAGGATCGACCTCCTTGTTCTCCGACTTCTTCTTTGGGGCAGCATAGAAGGAGATTTTGTCATAGTCCACCTCCTCCAACTTGACATGCCCCCATTCGGGACGAGGTTGCTCTCGCCACCAACGATAAGCCTCCAGGCGGAACTCCAACAGCCAGTCGGGCTCCCCCTTCTTCTGCGAGATGAGGCGAACCACCTCTTCGTTCAGACCCGTCGGGATGACCTCTGTCTCGACATCGGTGGTAAATCCATATTTATATTCGCCCGAGGTTAAGTCTCGCAAGACCTCCTCGGATTTCTTTTCTTCACTCATTCAGAGAATATGTTGTTAGTTTTATCTTCGACGGCCAGCAGCCGGAACGTCATGCGATGATACTTGCAAGGTCCCTCTTTAGCAATGGCTGCTCGATGATCCTTGGTGGGATAACCTTTGTTGACACGCCAGTTGTAAGCCGGAAACTCCTTGTCTATCTGCATCATGAAGTCGTCACGATACGTCTTGGCCAACACCGAGGCAGCAGCAATCGACATCATCTTGCCATCCCCCTTCACTATCGTAGTGTGCGGGATATCCTCGAAAGGATAGAACCTATTTCCGTCAATGAGCAGGGCCTCGGGACGCACTTTCAGAACTCGCACGGCACGATGCATGGCCTCGATGCTGCACTTCAGGATGTTCATTTTGTCAATCTCCTTGTTGTCACACACCCCCACTGCCCAGGCGATGGCCTCCTTCTCAATGATGGGACGCAAGGCATAACGCTGTTTTTCAGTGAGTTTCTTCGAGTCGTTCAACAGCTCGTTCTTGAAGTCTGGTGGCAGTATCACTGCTGCTGCAAAAACCGGGCCAGCCAAACAACCGCGACCCGCTTCGTCACATCCTGCCTCGACGACACCTTTATTTAAATATGGTAACAACATTTTGGAATAGATGGGAAAATTCAAACATCCGACTCCCTCCCCATTACGGGGGTCCTCGCAGTTGAAGGTTGATAACCTTCAGCGAGAAGACGAGGCTTCAGCCGAGGGGAGAAACTGGGGAGAGGGTCTGCTATTGTTTAAACATTTCCATCGCCGGACCCAGAATATGTTCCGAAGCCCACGGCATGATGACCTCCACGATGTGATGGAGCATCGGGACAATACGACTCTCGCGCAACGGTTCGGCAAACTTCAGACCCTCCACATGCGCTGCCGCAAATTCCAAGGCCGAGATGACCAGAGCTGCAATCAGGGCATATTTGACCAATCCGAAGAATCCTCCTGCCAAGCGATTGACCCAACCGATACTCAGCGACGAAAAAAGTTTGCCCAACAACCAGGCCAATCGGTTCATGACAAAGAGTACCAACAGGAAGGTCACTATCCACACCACAACCGAGGCCACCAGTTCGTCGGTAATCATGTCGCCCAACCAAGGTTTGGCATAGGGCGAAACGAGGTTGGCAACAATAGCCGATAACAGCAGTCCGACTGTACCGACCAACTCCTTGAAGAAGCCGCGGTACAGTCCGACCGATACGCCTATCACGAGGAAGGCAAGTATGAGGATGTCAAAGATGTTCACAGTTTCGCTTTCACCTCGACCTCAGCGAATGCTTCGATGAGGTCACCCTCTTGCAGATTATCGTAGTTCACCAACGACAGACCACACTCGAAGTTGGTGCCCACCTCCTTGACGTCGTCCTTAAAGCGCTTCAAACCAGCGAGTTCGCCAGTGAAGATGACAATACCGTCGCGGATGACGCGAGCCTTGTCGGTGCGGTGGATCTTGCCCTCCTTGACCAGACAGCCGGCAACGGCGCCGACCTTCGAAATCTTGAAGACAGACTTGACTTCGGCGGTACCCGTAATCTCCTCCTTGACAACAGGTTTGAGCATACCCTCCATAGCCTCCTTGACCTCCTCAATGGCGTCATAGATAATGGAATAGGTACGGATATCGACACCATCCTGGTCGGCCAACTTGCGGGCTGAAGAAGAAGGACGGACATTGAAGCCAATGATAATGGCCTTCGAAGCGGCAGCCAACACCACATCGCTCTCCGAGATCTGACCCACCGCCTTGTGGATGACGTTGATCTGAATGTTCTCGGTGCTGAGCTTGATGAGTGAGTCGGTCAATGCCTCCACCGAACCATCCACATCGCCCTTGACGATGAGGTTGAGTTCCTGGAAATCACCAAGTTTCAAGCGGCGGCCAATCTCGTCGAGCGTAAGGATCTTCGTGGTACGCAACTGCTGCTCACGATAGAGGCGGTCACGCTTCTGGGCAATGTCACGAGCCTCCTGTTCGGTAGGCAATACGCGCAACTGGTCACCGGCCGAAGGCGAACCGTTCAAACCGAGCACCTGTACTGGTGTTGCAGGCCCGGCCTCATCGACCTTCTGTCCACGTTCGTTGAAGATGGCTTTGCATCGACCATAATACTTACCGCACAACATGACGTCACCCACATGGAGGGTACCGTTCTGTACCAGGATGGTAGCGGTGAAACCACGTCCCTTGTCGAGGGTCGATTCAATGACCGAACCACTGGCCTCGCGGTTTGGATTGGCCTTGAGGTCCAACATATCGGCCTCCAAGAGTACCTTCTCCAACAACAGATCTACGTTCAGACCGTCGCGTGCCGAGATATCCTGATCCTGATACTTACCACCCCAGCTCTCCACCAGATAGTTCATGGCCGAGAGTTGCTCGCGCACCTTCATGGGGTTGGCGGTTGGCTTATCAATCTTGTTGATAGCAAAGACGATAGGCACACCGGCAGCCGCAGCGTGGTTGATGGCCTCCTTGGTCTGAGGCATCACGCCGTCGTCGGCAGCGACGATGATGATGGCAATATCGGTCATCTTGGCACCACGGGCACGCATGGCAGTAAATGCCTCGTGACCAGGAGTATCGAGGAAGGTGACTCGACGGCCGTCGTTCAGCTTCACCGAGTAGGCACCGATGTGCTGGGTGATACCACCAGCCTCACCGGCAATGACGTTGGTATTACGGATATAGTCAAGCAACTTGGTCTTACCGTGATCGACGTGACCCATGACGGTGATGACAGGTGGACGGGTTACCAACTGATCTTCGGTATCGGCCTCCTGCTCCAGTTCCTGTTCAACCTCCTCACTCATGTACTGAGTCTCGAAGCCGAACTCCTCGGCCACCAGGTTGATGGTGTCGGCATCCAGTCGCTGGTTGATAGAGACCATCAATCCCAAAGTCATACAGGTCGAGATGACCTTGACCACAGGCACGTTCATCATCGTAGCGAGGTCATTGGCTGTCACGAACTCGGTGAGTTTCAGGATCTTGCTCTGTGCTGCTTCCTGCTCTTCGGCCTCGGCGGCACGTTCAGCAGCAGCATTTCGCTTGTCCTTACGGTACTTGACATCTTTCTTGTCACGCTTGTTCGACAGACGGGCCAAGGTGTCACGAACCGAACGCTGGATATCCTCTTCCGATACCTCGTACTTCTGGTTCTTCTTACCCTTGTTGTTGCCGTGCTGGCGCAACTCGTCACGATCCTGACGACGGGCATCGCCATGACTCTTCTTGTCACGACCGCCGCCGTTGTTACCCTTCTTGATTTCTTCGTTGATATCTACCTTCTGGGCACCGTGGTGACGGTTGCGAGCCTCCTGCTGGGCAGCATTTTTCTGCTCACGCTCTTTCTTGCGCTCCTCCTTCGACTTCTTCTTCGGACGAGTGGACTGGTTGATGGAGTCCAAGTCGATGGTAGCCACGACGTTAATCTTTGGCAATGGAGCTGTCTCGGTGCGGAACACCTCGCCGTTACGGGCCGACTCAGGCAATGGGTCATTGTTGATACGGTCACGGCTGCGCTCCCCCATAGCCGTTTGGTTCGGCTTCTTGGCAGGTTGCTGCTCAGGCTTCTTTTCCTGAGGTTTCTTCTCCTGAGGCTTAGGTTGCTGAGCCACAGGGGCTTTCACCTTCTCTTCCTTCACAGGAGCTGGAGCCTGAACAGGGGCTGGTGCAGGTTTTGGCTGCTCCTCCACCGGAGCTGGAGCCGGGGTCTCTGCCACAGGTTCAGCGGCCTTCTCCTCGGGTTCGGGTTCAGCCTTCTTGGGGTTAAGGTCGATGGTTCCGACCACTTTCGGACGACGTGCCAGTTCCTCCTCGCCAGGCGTATGAGCCTTCTCAGGAGTCTGTACTGCGGCAGCCCGAGTCTCTTCTTTAATCTTGTCACGAGTTTGCTGACGCTCCTGGCGTTCACGTTCAGACTCCTCCTTGACGGACTTGTCCTTGTTGAACTCCTTACGCAACAACTCGTATTGTTCGTCGGTTACATTCGTCATGGCCAACGGCTTACCCTCTTCGACGGTGAAGCCGGTCTTCTTTTCCAAGAATTCCACCAACGTCTGTATTCCGACATTAAAATCTTTTGCTATCTTATTTAATCTCATGCTTCGTAATTTATTATAGGTATGTTCAAAAAAGTTTGGTCACCTACCTCCCGCCCTCTGCGAGAGATGGGGCGAGAGGCCGAAGCCTCTTATTCGAACTCCTTAGAAAGAATGTTGCGTACGTCTTCGACGGTCTCCTCCTCCAAGTCGGCTTTGTCTGCCACCAACTTTGGATCGGCCTCCAAGACAGCCTTGGCCGTAGCCAAACCGATGCCCTTGAGTGCTTGGATAACCCATGGCTCGATAGCATCTGCAAAGTCGTCCAGGAAGATATCGTCACCATCGCCCTCACGATAGACGTCAATCTGGTAACCGGTCAGGAGGGAAGCCAACTTGATGTTGGCACCGTTCTTACCGATGGCCAAGCTAACCTCCTCTGGACGCATGAAGACTTCGGCGGTCTTATTCTCCTCACGCACATGGATTTGCGAGATGGAGGCAGGTGCCAAAGCACGCTGGATGAAGAGGCTTGGGTTGGTGGTGTAAGGAATGACGTCGAGGTTCTCGCCGCGCAACTCACGGACGATGCTGTGGATACGACCACCCTTCACGCCGACACATGCACCAACTGGATCGATGCGGTCATCGCTGGTCTCGACGGCAATCTTGGCGCGCTCACCTGGCAGACGTACAATCTTGACGATGCGGATAGTGCCGTCGGCCACCTCGGGAATCTCGCGCTCCATCAAGCGCTGCAAGAAGATAGGTGAGGTACGAGAGAGGATGATCTTTGGATTGTTGTTTGTGTTGTCCACACGGAGCACCACGGCGCGTACCTGATCGTTCTTGCGGAAGTTGTCCGATGGGATCTGCTCCTGACGTGGCAGGCTCAATTCATTGCCCTCCTCATCGACCATCAGCATCTCGCGCTTCCAGATCTGATAGACCTCGGCGGTAGTGATGCGGCCAATCAAGTCCTTGTACTTGTTGTAGAGCACATCCTTCTGGAGCTCCAAGATCTTGGCTGCCAAGGTCTGGCGCAAGTTCAGGATCGTACGACGACCGAAGTCCTCGAAGTGTACCTGCTCGGTGAAGTCCTCGCCCACCTCGATGTCGGCAACGGTCTTACGAGCCTCGCTCAAGCTGACCTCCAGGTTCTCATTCTGCAATTCGTCATCAGCCACAACGGTACGGTTCTTCCAGATTTCGAAGTCGCCCTTGTCTGGGTTGATAATGATGTCGAAGTTCTCGTCGGTCTCGAACATCTTTGCCAATACCGAACGGAATGAGTCCTCGAGTACGCTGATCATGGTAGCTCGGTCGATATTCTTCAACTCATTAAACTCCTGGAAGGTATCAATCATAGAGATAACCTCCTCTTTCTGTCGTGGTGCCATTTTTGATGTATGTGTATTTAGAAATTAATAATATATTTTACTTGATTCACGTCGGAGTGCTTCAGATGCTCATCGTGCTGCACCTCCTGTTTCTTTTTGCTGGGTTTGCCTGTAGCCGGATCGACCACCTTTTCCATAGTCACCCAGTGCAGGTCAAATCCCTCCTCGTCGGCAGCGCCCAGGGTGCCGGTCAACTTATGACCGTCGCGCAAGAGTACCTCCACCTCCTCGCCTTCGAACTTGGCGTATTGGCGCAAGACCTTGAGGGGCGATGTCAGTCCGGCACTGCCCACCTCCAGTTCGAAGTCCTCCTTGTCGCGGTCCATGTGTTGGTCGATGTACTGGCTGATGGCGGCACATTCGTCAATATCGACGGCCTCGTCGTTGTCAATCTCGACCACAATCTGGTTGTCGCGGCTCACCGTGACGTCCACCAGGAAACTCTCACTTTCGGTCTCCAGCAGGAACTGGTCCACCAAATCAATTATATCTTGCTTGTTAATCATACGAATTTAATATCTGCTAAAAGACTCTTCGAGTCGCTAAAAGTGCTTCGCACGCTAATGGCCTTCGGCACTAAGGTGGCAAGCTTTTTCATTCTACTCCCCCTCCCTACATAACGGGTCCTCGCAGCGATAAGAAAGATTGATAATCTTTCAGCGAGAAGACGAGGCTTTAGCCGAGGGGCTGGGCTGGGGAGTGGGGCTTGTTCTTATAAAAACTGAAGAGAAACGCTTTGTTTAGCGCCTCTCTTCACTCATTTCCGATGCAAAGATACATATTTTAAATGAAACTGACAAGAAAAAATCATATTTTTTTCATTTTTATCACGTTTTTAGTCATTTTTCGCTATCTTTGCACACAAAATTGCACAACACTAATAAAAGTAGGTGTCCAGAATTTGGAACCACCTACAGACGATATTTTTTAGAACAACTACTTATATGGCAAACCATCTTGTAATCATGGCAGGCGGCATTGGTAGTCGCTTTTGGCCAATGTCCACACCTCAGTGTCCCAAGCAGTTTCTCGACATCATGGGCTGTGGCCGTACGATGATACAACAGACCTTCGACCGCTTCGGCAGTCTCATCGACCTGGAACATGTCTGGGTCGTCACGTCGAAGAATTTCCAGACTTTGGTCTCCGAACAATTGCATGGCATCAATCCTCAGCACATTCTTCTGGAACCCTGCATGCGCAATACCGCTCCCTGTCTCGCCTACGTGAGCTGGAAGATTGAGAAAGAGGACCCCGAAGCCAACATCTTCGTGGCTGCATCCGACCATCTGGTCACCGACACCGCCGCCTTCCAACGCTGTGTCGCTCAGGGCATTGAGTTCGTCCAACAGGGCAACCGCATCCTCACCCTCGGCATGCAACCCACCCGTCCCGAGACGGGCTACGGCTACATCGAGCAGGGCGAAAGTCTCTCGGCCGCCGATGCCCGTGGCTCCTTGCCTATCTGCAAGTTAGCCGCCTTCCGCGAGAAACCCGACCTGTCCACGGCTCAGCAATATCTCGCCACAGGTCGCTACACCTGGAACAGCGGTATGTTCCTCTGGTCGGTCAAGACCATCGTCAGCGAACTCCGTCAACATGCCCCCGAGATTGCTGCCGTCATGGACCAGATTGCTCCCACTCTCTTCACGCCTCAGGAGCAGGCCAAGGTCGATGAACTCTATCCCACCTTCCCCAAGATCTCCATCGACTATGCCGTCATGGAGAAGACGCAGTCGGCCTACGTCATGCCCTCCGAGTTCGGTTGGAGTGACCTCGGCACCTGGGGTTCGCTCCACACCCTCCTGCCACAGGATGCTGCCGGCAACGCGGTGGTTGGCGACCAGGTCAAGGTCATCGAGAGCACTGGTTGCATGGTCCGTGTCCCCAACGGCAAGCAGGTAGTCATCCAGGGTCTCAACGACGTCATCGTCTCGGAGCACAACGGCGTCCTCCTCATCTGTAAGTTGAGCGACGAACAGCGCATCAAGGAGTGGCACGACTAAGCCCTCCGTCTTAAACTCTTAAGACTCAAGAGAATATAAATCGAGCAGGAGACAAACGCTAATCATAGACGTTGGTCTCCTGCTCGTTTCTTAATTACTCACGGACAAGTCTGACCGCCAAACCACCATTCTTTATGGTTAGAAGCAACTCCATTTCGTATGTATCCTTACTTGGATGTGCCTGGATGATATAGCGGAGATCCTTATAAGACTCATCCCGATGAACGCTATACCATTCTGTCTCTAACGATAAGAGAGTACCTCCCTTGTAAGAGACTTTTCCGACCAACTCATTTTTCGAATTGACGAAAGCAGTATCGCCTTTGCTCATATAAGCTTCAAGAAGTGGATTGCGGGTATCCCGCTCTACCAATGTGATGTTATGTACCTCATACTTTTCCTTGTCGGTCAAGTAAAGGGTATCGACACCTCCCTCCTGACTAAAAATGAACTGATTCTTGTTCACCGAAGGGCAACGAGAATTAATTGGATCATCTTCTGAGCACGAAGAAACGATTGGCAGGCTCACCAAAGCGGCTGCCACTATAAACTTTTGCAATACTTTCATTTTCATAAAAAATATAGGTTACCAATTCTTTTCAAATGTATAGGTCAAAGAACAATATCTCAAATCATGAGTAAATATTACTCCATACACATCTCGAGCTTCTTTCACCTTCCATTTCTTCTTCGAACTAAGGACGTAAACATTTCTATTAATACTGCCCCAACCGTAATTCAAATGGAGATAATAATTATCATCTGTATTATATTTAACATATCCATCTCCGATAAAGGCATGTCCATCGACATTATGTTCCCAAGGTCCCCATCCATGCACTGCTCGGTATCCCGAAATTACTATAACTCCATGTTCCGTCCTTAACACATCTATAGCTCTTTCTGCATCATAATCTTTCAAATCGTATCCATTTAATTTATATGTATCCAATAGAAATTTTCTTAATTTACTATGCTTCACTTCCGAACGGCCCTCAGCATAGTTCATACCTACAGATTTTCCCACATAATATATCAATTTCGCAATTTGATCTTGAGCATATTCCGATGGGCGCGGGACCGTTACCCAATACCAAGAGTTTATTAATGGCTCATTGTCTGGTTGAAGAACGGTCAACGCCTGTGCACCTGCAATTGCCGCACATCCTGCTTTTGTTCGTTCTCCTTTTTTGTTCAAACAATATCTGTTATATGGATCTTCATCCTGCGACCACGCCACTTGGCATTTAGGCTCTACTCTTTCTATGATTTCCTCTGCATCCCCCGCAGCTCGGGTTTGATGCTCTACAAGATCACAATTCAAACCAACCTCTGCGAGATAACCCATTAAGAATCCAAGGTCAGAAAGAGTATCTTTCAAGCATTCATCAATGTCCAAATCTTGCTCATTCATAAAATAAGCAAGGGGAACATAAGAATCATTTACCTGTGCAATAACCACACTGCCCATATCTTGGTCAAAAGCAACAGAATAGATATCCACAGATTCATCTGTAGCTCGTGTGGAAGCAAGGCCTTTTTGCATCTTTTTGATAGACTTAACAACGCAATCCGTAGAATTAGCACGCGTTTTGCCTCCATCCATGTCATTCTTAAACTTGATGGCAGTCTCTGCAATAGGGCTATTGGAGATGATGTCGGACTGGGGCACTTCCAATACGTCAACTTCATTTTTGCACGAAGCAAGACCAGCTACGCACAGACATAAACATAATAGTTTTTTAATCATTTGTTAATAGAATTTAATTAATAGAATATAATCTCTATTCCTTGCCATGACGTCTTTTGGCAAGCAATAGAGGGGGGAAGTTTTGCCAACCCACAGTAAGACCTGCTCAATCCAATTCATCACGCAAAGCAGAACGCGACAGTTCGGATAGTCTTACTATTTGTCGGACTACACTCTTTCTTTGTTCTCCGCCTTTATCGTGCTATAAATTCAGAAAACAAAGAGATTGCTGCTATTCTTCAGCACGAAAGAAAGCATATGATACGCCCATTCACGATGCCACTGCACTCTTGGCACAACGAAAGGACAGCTCAAATAGCAAAAATATCTTGACATTACAAATTAACCGTATGACTGACAACGACTCGGTTGCAGTTCAAATATAGGACATAAGAGCCACTACGTAGTCCTGCACAATCGAGCGTCAACTCGCAATCCGAACCAGCGGCATAATGGTGTGACTCCTGCCGCAATACCATGCCCAGCACGTCACAAACGAATCCTTTCACAGTGGCGTCTTCGTTCAAATCAAAATTCACCTTTATGGTTTGACCGACAACAGAAACATCACACCTGGACACAGGAGATGGATTATCTCCATCCGCAATCATAGAACTTGGGGCCCCTCCACTAATCTCTGTTTTCATATTTGCCAACTGTTGCCGCAACAATTCATTTTCGGCATCGTCCAAAGTTTCTTGAACTGCTGGAGAAAGATAGAACGCCTCTTGCTGAGATGTCTTACCTTTTTGCTTTCTGTTTACCATTTCCAATACTGGATAACGATAGCCTGGGGCATACCAACGGTAAATGTCTGTCACCTCATGCCTCATACTGTCCTGCAAACCTATGAGGATACTGTCTGTAGTATAGGGAGCAATGCTGTCCACATAAGTTTTGAGTTCTTCCTGGGTTGAGATATGTGAATAAGGGATCGACACTTTCACAGTATGTAGATGCACAAGATGAACATTATTCAAAGTGTCTCCTTCTGGCATCAAAAGCATACCCTTAGCATCGACCGACAATGACCAACTTCCGTACACGCGCGAGAAAATGCGTTCACAATATGACATCCTACCATGGAAAAAACCATTGTACTGATTGCCCAATACGAGAGGAGTATGCAACTGCATGATAGGTCGGTCATACACTTCCTTGGTCAGATTATTTTCACTTCCCCAAAAGAGTAGAGAGTCATTGCGTTGCTCGAAATAATATCTGGTATTTTTCTCCACGCTCGACACGAATTCTTCAGTTTTCTCATATACTGGCAAATAGGTCACTCTGCGCCGAGTTCCCAATTCCTCCAACTCCAGAAGGTTCCATACTGAGTCTTTCGGCTCAATCATTGTCGCTTCATAAGCCACTATTTGTTTTCTTACCTCATCTCCTACGCGATACTGGTAATTGCCCTCGATATTTTGGGCATACCCCTGGCCAGTGGCCAGGAGTATTGGTATGATTGTTGATAGATATTTCATTTTCATTATTACCATTTCAGTTTAAAATTGGATAGTTTTTCTTCATCTATATAGTGTTTAACTTCCAAGAAATTGACGCAGCACTCCTTAACAGAATGTTATTCATTTGCAATAGGGAAGTCAGACCTATATAGGGAAACAGAGATCATCAGATGAATCCACATCTGTTTCTTAAGAATGATTATGGCCTTAATTCAGGGAAAAGTTCATAATCTTGCTCCATCCAAACGCATGGAATATGATTATAATAATCTCGAATTCGGTCTGTGACATGATTCTCTCCCCAAACAGCGCAACGCTCTAATCCTCTAACGTTTTCCTTCGTTGTGGAAAGGATCTCTCCCGTCTCAGTAATATATAAACTAAATTCTCCTGTAAATTTGTCATATATAAACTGATTGGGTAGCTTATCCAACTCTTTACGAATTGGTAATTTCCCTACTTTATGCCAAATTCCTTTAGCTACAACATACCTGTATACACATAGAATGAAAAGTATTGGCGCATTGTTCAAAACAGAATAGTCAGCAAGCGGTTTTTCATTACGAAAATCGAAAAAGGCTATTTCCCCCTTAGGTAATATTTGTGCATAAACAAAGTATCTCCCTTCAATGGAGATTTCCAAGATAGCGCCGATCGTAATTTTTTGACGTTTAGGCTTATTCTCCAAACTCTCTTTTTCTTGCTTCTTCATATTGTTGTGCTTTAGGATTATGGGGACTAACTCCATTTATAGCGTTTCCAGACGTTCCGCCTTGTGATTTCGCACCGCCAAACTGATCTATACGATATTGTTCTTGGCCTCTTATGGCATCTGGATTATCTGATGACTTATCTAACTTAGCTGGGCCAAAACCTTCTTTGTTTTTATGATGGTTTTTGTCCCTTTTTGCTACATTTTCTAGTGGAGTTCCCGTTCCACTAGTCCTTCCGACATAAGTCTCTCTCGTTGTAGGATTATACTTAGTATAAGTTTGATAGGTCTTCTTCGCATTGGAAGTTCTTCCTGCGGTTTTCTCCACCAGGCCAACGGCTTTCCCTACATCTTTTAGATCATTAACACTTACAGGAAGCGCCTCCGATGCCAGACTAAGACCAGCAGCTACCCTTTCCCATCTTGATGCATCACTGGAGGTAAGCGTATTATAATCGTCTATGATGTCCGCAAAAGCATCAGCATAAGTTACACCCTTTTTCAAAGAGGAGAAACCCTCCTTAGCAACAATTTTCCCTAGCTTAAACGCACCTTTGGCTGCCTTTGTCCAAACACTGTTTCCGTCAGGATCAATGTTCTTGACAGGATTATTAAGAGCATAAACGTAAGGACTGACGTCTGGATAACTTTCTGCCTTATTGTCTATGCACCTCCATATTCCTAAAGCTGCATCATAGTGCCGTGCTCCATAGTCATACCAGTCCAGACCGTTCATGCGGTCAAGTTCCTTGCCATTGTACTTGAATCGTTGAACGTCGCCCTTAGTATTTCTTCCCAACAATCCGCCATAAGGGTAATAGTGGTTGTTTTGGTCCAAGGTAGAACTCTTCTTGGAAATACCTACGACCATTCGGTTGTTTCCCAAATGGTCTCTCATGTAAAGATGATACTCCGGCGTAGAGCCGCCGAAGGTAATATATCCACCATCTATCTGAATCTGTTTCAGGACATTATCTTCATAAATCTTATTACCGCAATAGTCGGTCGTCTTCATAACAGAAGAATCGGACTCCTTGTAACAGACTCGAATTTTATTGCCTGAAGCACTATAGGTATAGGCAACCCTCTTACCGTCAGCGAAATTGATATTCAACGGCAAATGTAACAAATTATATTGAATTGACAAAATATCCTTGTTCAAATCTTTCGTCAAGCTGCCATTCTTGTCATAGGTGTACTCTACGTCAGCATCAGCGCCATCTCGGAAATGGAAGGCTCCTTCGTAAGTTGGGTCGGTTGCATCATCCGTCACAGCAACGACTTGATTACCATTGTAGCTGTATGTCAGGTCATCTATCAACCCGTATTCACCCCATTCGTATTTCAAGCCATAGCGCTGCAATGATGTAACATTACCCATCTTATCATACTCATACGATGTGCTATAATCCGGTTGTGTCTGACGATTCGGATTATACAGTGATTGGGTCAGACGTGAAAGGTTGTCATAACGATAGACATAAGTATCCGCAAAGGAACTACTGCACTGAAATTCAGTTGCCGATATATTGCCAGACCAACAAGGTGTACTGCCTTCAACGCTTTCATTATAAAACAATCTTTCGCTGAAGGCTCTGAATTTCGAAGAACCACTGGCAGGGGTTCCGATGCTTGTCAACCAACCTCTAACGTTGTATGTATAGTCTGTCTTTATCGTCTTCAACCCATTGCGTTTATCTTCTATTAAACGCCCCAGATCGTCATATTGATTATCCGACAAAACAACCTCAGAACCCTCATCCAACTGGTGTGTCTGTTTCAGCAGACGGTTCATGTGGTCATAACTATAGCGATAGGTTTCTTTATGCACAGAGGAGCCTGAAGCATGATGCTCCAATATGCGCACTTCAGGAGAACCTAAAAAGTTCAACTGAATATCCTCAATATCATATCCGCCCAAATGGTTAGTAACCTCCGTATGGACAACCCTGTTTCGTTCATCATATCGGATAAGACTGTAATCATATTGAGGGTCATCGTCTGCACCCAGACGCAAATCAGCAGTACCCGTCAGCAAACCTCGGGTATGGGGTGCTTCACTTCCATACAACGGCATTCGATTGGGCAAGTCAAAATCATCGGCAAAAGAGTATGTGTCATAGTAATTGACATGAGTAATACTCACCTGGTCAAACAGACCTACTGGCTCATAACCCAACCAACGACCCTTTGCGCCCACATATTTGCACTTATTCGCACGACCGATATAGTCCTTGCCTACAATACCCTGAATACATTCTCGACCTAAGGCATCATAGATATAGACCGTTCTCTCTTTTTTGCTCCACTGCTCACCATCGGCACTACTGGTCAGGCGGTCATTGTCATCGTACGTATAATGACACCAATCTGCTCCTGGCAGTTTTTTCAGTGTCAATCTATCTCTATTATCGTATGAATAGAGATAAGCATACTTATCTACCAAATCCGTACTGAGATTGCCAGTTGCAGCCTTATCTGCCAAAGCGGGAGGCACAATGGCACGAAGGCGGCCAATGCCATCATAAATATAATAGGTATCAGCATAGTCTTTATCGCCCAACACCTTCCGAGACAGGACCGTTCTGTCCTGCATATCCTTAAACTCAAAGGTGACATGGTCATCCTCGTCCTGACTCTTTATTACTTGCAGCTTCCCTTTAGCATACTGACCGGAACTGGTTATGGTCATGTCCATACCATCGCCTTGAACCTTGAAGAGACGGCAAGCCAGTTCCCCTGAACCATTGAACAGATATTCCAACTGAACACGTTTCTGATTCTGATGCCACTGTTCTCCCTCTCCATATTGCTCCGACAATCGATTTAGGGGAGTAGGTTCATAGACTGGATAACTGAAAGGTTCGTTATCTTGGTTCGTGGCCTGAGCCGAAGCCTGGCAAACAGCAAGAGGCTGGTACTCTCCTGATCCAGATTCAGATTTGGCAGGCAACCACTTACGGCTTTCACGACCGAACTGATCATACTCCTGGTAGGCTACCAGATCCTTTTTGTCGGGAGTTGCCGCAACACAGACAGACTCCTCACTACGACCGAAGTCATCAAAATAGTCAATGGTCGTTATCCCCGTCTTACTGTTTCCTGAGGTACTGACGAAAGTAAATACTCCATTCCGATTGGATGGAAACAAGATTTCAGATATCCCAGGCTGGGGTTCTGGAAGCATCGGAAACTCACCGTCAGAAGGCTCCACATTGACGGCGGCAGCAGAGAGGGATACCGCAATCCTATAATAGGGATTGACGATTCTTCTTGTACTCTTTGTTGTAGAAATTTCCTGCGAAACTTGGCCATCCTGTTCCCCAAAAGGAAGCAACGGTTGGAATGGAAGTTCATCATTAAATCCATAGACGGTAAGCAGATAGCGTCCAGGCATCAGGAACTCGAACAATTCTGTTTGTTTTGAAAGATCCTCAATACTGTCAAACCTTACTTCTATGTAGTCCTTGCTCAACGGTTCGTTGTCCTTACTATACACCTGCTCAAGCAGGACATTGAAACACGTCGTTTCAACGGTTACATTTTGATTATCTCTGAAAGACGAATAATTCTGAAAGTTCAAAGTCAAATCAACTGGAGAACTGACTTCTACCATGCAACGGTTAATATTGCAAGAAACGTCCTCGCCGAAGTATTCGAAATGCTTTGTCTCCGTTCTTCCTGATTCTGCCTGAAAGGTTTCGTCCTCATCTTGAACGAAATCAGGGAAAACAGCATGAGCCGACAATGTGACATCAATCATGTGATGTGAATTGATTATCACAGAAGAAGCTATCGAGGCTGCCCCTTGATAGGACGTCGACGTTGGCGTCACCCCAGCAAAGGGAAAGATGGGAGAATTGAAATTTATGCCATGAAAAGAGAGAAGATATTTGCCTGGCAAAAGACAGACAAAGGTATCCTGACAATTAGTAAGCGCGCCGGTCTCTCGATCGACTCTGACCTGAAAGGAATGACTGAGCAAAAACTTGCCATCCTCGCTGTACACCTGATCTAAACGTATATTCAATGAAGACACACCGTGAGGCGCACGCTCTCCGATTTGCTTATAGTATGAATAGCTGTGAAAGTCAAAGGCAATATTAACAGGATGACTCACATAGATCATGCATTCATTGACATTGGAGGTCACCCCCTCTCCATAATAAATAAAATGCTCGATTTCCGTTTTCCCGGGATTGGCATCGAACCGACATTCCTCTTTAATAGGAACTTGGGGAATCTCTGGAACGGGCTCAAATTTTCCTTGCGCTGACAATGTCAAGATGTAAGTCAGGCAACCAATCAGTATGGTCAAATATCTTTTCATGCTCTCGACTATTTAATCTCTTTATAATACTGATAATCAAAACGCTTCAATAGTTTTTTCTCTCCACCTTCGACATAGTACATTTCCGTCAGACGGCCAAACTTGTCGTAGTTATAGAACGTGGTCATCCCATTGGGAGAAGTCTCGGATAATAATTGTAAGTCTGGCGTATATCGGTAAAAATGGAAAAGAGCAGAAGGCAACTTATCCACAAGACCAAGTAACTTATCACACTCTATGTTGGTGGTAGTATTTTCGAGGTTCAACAAGTATTTTACTTTTGCATAATCAACGTTTTCAACGCGTGCCATAAGACGCTGACCTTGACACCCCCAACAGAGAATATTGATGATGCCATCTACGACCATCTCTACGGGGTTGCCATACTCATCCACACGAAGTACCTCATACTTCGTCTTTTCTGTCTTGCTTCCATCTCCCATCGTCAGTTTCTGGACATATGGAACTCCATTTGCACTTGCATAAGTCTCCGTTTCTGTTCGAATCAAACTGCCAGAAACTATTCTCTTTTCGATTACGGGTGATGTAATGTTGGCATTTGTCATCCAATTATATTTACTGTAGTCAAACGGATATGTATAGGTCTTTTCTTGTATGGTGCCGTCACTCATTGTACTTGTCTCTCGCTTCAGCGTTTTATGTTCATTATAATCATAAGTACGAATCCTAAAATCCTCTATCTCTCCTGTAGTCGAGCGAATGGATTCTGTAACCGAAACAGGCAGATAACTTGCCGTATGGGTATAAAGCAAGTCTCCCGTACTATAGTTAATAGTACTCATAAAGTTCTGGCTTGCCGTAAACAACGGCTTATTAGACGTTCGAGAATAGTTGTAAACCTCTTTTCTGTATAAAACATCTCTTTTGTCAAAGAACTCTTTGGATAACAGCTTTCCTCTTTCAAAAGACAAACTCGTATATGAAGCCATTACGTCATGAACAGTTCGATTGGCTGATAATAAAGCCGGCTCGTCCAGATGCTTTTTCCCATCCATTCCCTCATCATAATTTGAATAGTGATACCGAACATAGCCTATGGAGTTGTTCATAGAATCAAGAGTTTCTTCTATCACCCAAGAGTAACCGACTATAGGACTATTCATATTTGTTACAGGAGGCATATATCCAGAACGGCTTTTCTGAATTGTTGTACGGAGCACATTATCTTGTTTGCAATCATAGAACAAAGAAGTTATTGGTAATTCTCTTAAAATACCACTACATTCAGAAGTCTTCATCTTAGAATAATAAAACTTCTTTTTACTTATTATGCGATTATTTATATCAAAATGAATTAATTTAGAAAGGCGCAAACCTCCTGCAATTCCTCCATTGCGGACTAATTGATGTAGAGAATCTAAACTCCAAGAATACCGATTCTGTTCATATTCAAAACAAGTTCTTCCTCCTGTCGGGAATTGCATTTCTGTTAGTATCTCGGCTTGAGAGGCCTCTAGATTAGGGCAAACCATATCCAAACTACCATCAGTAAGAGAATTATTCTCTCCGTGGTAGAATCCCCAACAATCAGTTTCGGCTATACCAAACTGCGCTGGCATTTTTTTTGAAGTATTATACTTAAAATGATACTCTTGTGCTTGTGCAAAAGAGGAATCATTTAAATCTTTCCCAACCACCCCTTCACTCGAAAATGTTGTGTGTTTAACAATAGTAGACAACTTCCTACGATTGGATTTTACATATGAGAAGTCAAATATCAACCGATTGCATTTCTTTTGGACATTAATTTGAGACAAATAGGGACTACTGAACTTTTTAGACAACTCTTTTTGTATGTCATGAACACTTTTACTCGAAATATTGATTAAAGACGAAAACTGACTAGCGGGATCTTCACTTGCATTACGATTCCTAATTAATTCTATACTGGCATAGCCCATTTCTCTCCAATAGAGAGCGTCCCGCCAAAATATATTCTCCGAATTCTCTTCTGGCTGATATATTAACTCAATCGTCTCATTCGGCGTTATAATTTTCTTAAGTTGTACAGGAAATATCAAGTCCCCTGAGAACCCTTTCCTTCCAACAAATAATTCAATGTATTTCTCGTCAATCTTTAATTCACCCAATAGCGCTTTTTCTACTTTTTTCCAAAATCTTCTCCACCAATTTTTAGGCTTTTCTGGAACTGATTTTGCAGTCATTTCCAAAGATCTTGGCATATATTGCAATTCACAGGTAAGCAGATTTGATTCATACTCAAATCGGATGGTTCTCTTGTCTGGAGTAATTATTTTGGTTAGGCGCCAAGTTGTTGCATACATTGGACTACTATTTCTATCATAATAAGGTATGCTAAATTCCATTGCATCCAGTCCACCAAACTCATATCGGGTCCCATCTGGTGCTATGATTGCAAATTTACTAAAAAACCTTTTACTACATTTTCCATACGACCAATGGCCGGTATTTATTAAATCCGACTTCTTCGATTCCCTAAAATCCTCTATATCTATGAAACCATTATTTGGGTCAAACTCAATCTTTACATCATAATCGGAGACCACTGTCCATCCTCCTTCTTCATTAAGATAGAAGTTGCCACTATATCCGCAACAATCAAATGAAAACTCGTCGGCAGACAATTCATATGTACAGGTATCCAAACTTAAGGCAAAAGCTTCCTGCAATTTCTCCTTAAGTTTTTTATTCTTGGAATCTTTCGAATAATCATCCCAATATCGTTTAACTTCCTTCAACTTAGATGTATTTTCATACAAACCAGACTTCCATTCCTTATTTCTTCGCTGGTCGATGTACTCATCTGGATCCAATCTTACAGACCTAGTGATATACCCTCCTGCGATAAGACTCCACCCCAATCCTAAAGGACCAGGTGTTTGATTGGGTTTCACTGAACCGATATGATAACTGGCTGTAATTGGCATTGAGAAATTACCAACCTTCACCTCATACAAAGGTACGGAGATATCGGGCACACCCGTATAATAACTGACGGGAACTTGTCCATATAGTCCTAAGTTCGCCACTTCTGGACTTGGAACATTGTACACTTGCTGACTCTGTGCGTCAAGGACAGCGACAGACCAACAACAAGCTAATAAGAAAAGAAATACTTTTTTCATCTAGATTGAATGAATATTTTGTTAACGTCCTTCCAATGTTATACAACAAAAAAGGTTATATACTCAAGGGATTGGTTTGCGGGTTTGCGGCGCAAATTTATCCACTATATTTCTATTCTCCAAATTGACAACTATAATTTTAACAATGTTTTACTCCACCCCACCCCAGATTAACATTTATTAACTCGGTACAAGCAGCCAGAAAGCGGTTTCCCGTTATTGGGGCATCACACATCCCCTATAAAAAAACAATACGAAACATATATGGCAGTCCACCGCCGCACCTTGTTATGATAGTCTTACGATCCTCCCATACGGCCAATAAACGGTTTGTAAACGGCAAGTAGAATCTCAAGATTACCAAAAGCAGTCGGTCCACAACGTTTCCCTCTTCCCTATTTTCACCCCCACACTTCCAGTCTTTTTGCCTCTCATAAACGTCTATGAAACGACCTTATAAACCAAAAACCGCACCCTCTACTGGCGAAAAATGCGTATTTACGCAAAAAAAGTAAATAGGTATGGAGATTAATCGAGACTATCATCTACAGAAACTCATTGATAGCAAACACAATGGGATGATCAAAGTGGTGACCGGCATGCGCCGTTGCGGCAAGTCGTATCTGTTGTTCAACCTTTTCTGCCAACACTTAAAGCAAGAAGGGGTATCGGACGACCACATCATCAAGATTGACCTGGAAGATCGACGTCATGCAGAGTTACGTGACCCAGACAAACTTCTCGCCCATATTGACAATCAAATGAAGGACCAAAAGATGTACTACATCCTGCTGGATGAAGTACAGCACGTCCGTAACTTTGAAGATGTCTTGAACAGTTATCTGAAAATTGAGAATGCCGATGTCTATGTAACTGGCAGCAATTCCAAATTCCTTTCGAAAGATGTCATCACCGAGTTCCGTGGCCGCGGTGACGAAATACACATTACTCCACTATCTTTCAGTGAATTCTTCTCCGCATTCGAGGGTAGTCGCGAACAAGCGTTGGAGGCTTACCTTCTGTATGGCGGACTTCCAAAGATACTCGCGTTCCCCACTGTCGAGAAAAAAGAAGAATACTTAAAAAGCCTATTCTCGACCACCTATCTGACCGACATCAAGGAAAGATACAACATTAAGAACAACGAGGATCTGGAAGAATTGATTGACGTCATTGCCTCCTCCATTGGAGGATTGACCAATCCAACCAAACTGGAAAATACGTTTCAGACGGTAAAGCACAGCAACATATCCCATACCACCATCAAATTATATTTGGACTTTCTGCAAGACGCTTTTCTCATCGAAAAAGCCGTCCGATACGACATCAAAGGCCGTCGATATATTGACACCCCTGCAAAATACTATTTCACCGATTTGGGGCTCCGTAATGCACGCATCAACTTCCGTCAATACGAAGAAACTCACATGATGGAAAACCTCATTTATAATGAACTGAGACAACGTGGAATGAGTGTGGACGTGGGAGTGGTCGTAAAAAACGAAAAAGATGACAAGGGCGTAAGCGTCCGAAAACAATTGGAAGTGGATTTCGTCTGCAACAAAGGCAGCCAGAGATACTATATACAATCGGCTCTGAGATTGCCTTCCGAAGAGAAACGGCAACAGGAAATTCGAAGTCTAAAGAATATAAATGACAGTTTTCGCAAATTTGTAATCACCGAAGACCTCATCAGCCGACATCAAGATGACGACGGAATCATCTATATGAACATTTACGAATTCCTCTTGGATAGAAACAGTTTGAAATTATAAGGTTCATTCTCTACTGGCGAAAAATGCGTATTTACGCAAAAATAGTAAATAGGGATAACGGACAATTAGCTCTTTGAATTATCAATTATCAATAAAAAACTCCCCCCGTATCTCAGCGAAAGATGCGGGGGGAGTTTTTTATATATTCGGAATTACTTCACGCGAACGCCAGCAACGTTGAAGTTGCCGTTAGCGGTCTCGATGACGAGACGACCGTTGCGGAAGACCTTCTTGGCAGCTACCTTCTGCTCAGCAGCAGCGAGGTTCTGAACACCAGCGCCAATCATTGGCACGAACTTGATAGAAGAAATGAAGATGTTGCCAGTGCCAGAGTACTTCTGGAAGGTGTGGATGCCAGCACCGACACGGAAGGTAATAACATTGCCCTCTGGGTTGAGAGCCAAGTCCTCACCACCGTAGTTCTTACCATCCACGTTGACGAAGCACTGACGGTTAGCACTGATGGTATCCTGACCACTTACCTTACCCTGAGTAATCTCTTCGTCAATGTTCTTGCAAGAGTTCTTTGAGCATACTACAGTAATCTCTACCGAGTCACCCTCAGCCACGCTGAATGAGATGTTGGTGTTGCTCATCTGGATGTAAGCCTCCTGACCAGCAGGAACCTGATACTTAGCCTTGGCAGCATCTGCATTAGCCAATGCACCGAAGGTCAGGTTCTTAACAAAGAAGTCCATCTTGTCGGCGGTGATAGCACCATTCTCTATCTTATAGACAGTACCGGTAGTAGAGGTTGCCGTAGCTTCCGCATCTTCGACAGCAGTACCGCTGACGGTGATGTTCTTCTCCTCCTTGATGTCGTTCAGGACATAAACGTCTGCAATGACGCTCTTGGTGGTGAAAGTAGCGTATGTGCCATTGACAATCTGAGAATAAGCAGTTACAGTAGCCGACTCAGTAAGGGTAGTACCATTGCTCTCGATGGTATCACCTGCCATTACATAGTAGTTCTTAGCACCCTCGTATGGAGAAGTAATAGTGAATGTTGCACCATTGGCTTCCAAAGTTGGAGCATCGAATGAGAACGAAACAGCAGCATCGTAATCAGCATTTTGACAAATACCTGATTCTCCAGTAGCCTCGGCATCGTAAGCCTGGAACTTAACAACCATATCCTTGTAGCACTTAATAGGCTCCGTATAACGGGGAGAATTGAAATTAGGTGCAGTGCCATCGGTGGTATAGGTTACAAAAGTAGGCAATTCCTCTCCATCTTCCACAACAGGCTTTGGAGTACATGTTACCTCACGGAACCAGAGACCACCCTCAAAGGTCTGAGGACCGACCTTGACTGAAGGTGTACCAGGAGCCTCATTGGCTTCGACAATCAGGTAGCTGATATAAGATTGGTTTTCACCCATGATATAGAGGTCCATATCATCTGGAGCTGTCCACTCAACTCGTCCGATACCCTTACTGTTCAATTCTGCAGTAACCATCGTTCCCTGGTCTGCTAACAGTTTTTCTTTATTAGCTTCTGTACAGAAAAGGGGACGACGCGCTGTAGCCTTATTATTCTCATAGAAAATAATAATCTTAGATTTGGCTGTCACCTTCAAAGCGACACCATCCTGATTGTTTTTGAGACGAAGAGAGTTACGATGTGAACCATACTCACCATACTTGGCTGCAATTTCTTCTGTTACAATCACTCCATCTACAGCCGAAAGGTCAACGGAACCCTTGCCAGTTGATACTGAATGTGAAGCATCTGAACCAACGAGAAGGAAATAACCATCGCCTACTAAAGTGTAATTCTGAGGCTGTACAGTTCCATCGTTCGTGTAAGCATCGCCGACCAAGACATAGCTGTGCTTACAAACCTTCACATCATCAATGGTAGCTGCATTCACAGCGCCAGCGAGCCCCAAAAGCCCGCATAAAAGAGTAAAGACTTTTTTCATAATAATATAGATTAAGAAGTTAATATTGCGGTTCATCCCAAACAAGGACGGTCTGGAATGAACCATTTATAAATAGTATTATTGTCTAATCAAGTAGGTTTGGGTAGGCGTATCTCCATAGTGGCACACCGTGAGCACCTCTTTCTTGCCTTGGGTCACAACGGCAATGAAGACCTTCTCCAACGAGGTGGAAGTACGACCATTGGCATCGGTCTTCTGCACGGCTTTCTTGATTTCCACCGTTCCGGTAGCCGAAGAGTAGGTATAGACGTAGCTGGGCACCTTGGCTGTGTTGGAGTCATCGGTCCAGGTTCCTTCGGTACAACCTTGGCTCATGACCACACGAACCGAGTCGGTACTGAAGAAGTCCATGCTCTCGACAAATCCCTGTATCTCTTCACCATAGGCATTGTATTTCAAGCCATTGCCACGCACCCACTTGGTGGAAGCCAACGACTCGGGATGACCCACTTCGGAGCCCTCCTCATACCCCTTGACGAATGACGGATTGTCGGTATCGGTATCCAGATACTCACACGCATCGGAGCAAGCCGTGGCAAACGTCAAGGCCAAAGCAGATGCCAAACACAAAAATATATTGTTCTTTTTCATAGTAATTGTCAATTATCAATTTTCAATTGTCAATTATTTTTGGTACCAACGTTGTGCACCTACTCCATGACTTACGATGTCATTGTCGAAGTTCTTGAAGTAGAGGTTGACGTTGTACTGCGTGGTGGCAGTACCATCCAGAGCATCAGCACGGTGCATGTTCTGGTCGTTGGCACTGGCAGCCTTGTGTGGTGGACAAGGACTGGTGAAGAGTTCCTGTGCTGAAATGTTGGCCACATTGACGTCCAATGAACCATTCAACGTTGCAGTACCATCCTTCACCAAGGTGCCGAAACTGTTGCTTGACGAACTCCAAGCCTTCTCGCTGAAGATGGAACCGTTGGTCAAGTCGTTGCTGGTGGACCAGTTGTTGTTGAAGTTCAAGGTCACGTGTGCAGCGCTACCATCGGAGAGGATCATCGTCTCGCGGATGTCAGCACCATACGAATTGAGCACACGCTCGTCGCCCTCCTGCTTGCAAAGCGAGATGAGGTTGTTGTTGACGTTGAATACGGAACCGTCTGGCAGGACGCGCAAGTTGAAGATGACGCCACTGGCACGGGTATTGAAGTTCACCAACGTGTTGTTCTCGAAAGTGATATTCCATGGTCCGGCAGTCCACTGCATACCATCGGTCGATTGGTTGAGCAAAGATGGGAATGGACAATCGAAGATGGTGTTCTCCACAAACTTGAAGTCCTTGAAGAGGTTGGTAGCATTGTTGGTACCTGCACCAGCCACCCAAGCGTAACCACCTGCGCCATTGGTATAGTAACCGCAGTCGTAGAAAAGGTTGTTCTTGATGAGCACATGGTTCCAGACCTTGTAGTTCGGACCCTGTTCACGAATGAAACCGCGAACCAGACGCTTGAAACTACAATTTTCGATGACCAAGCTGTCCAGGGTAACGGCCATGCCGTTGGAGAACATATTGAAGAAATAGTTGCCCGATGCGCCACCCAAGCCGGCAGCGTTGTCGCCATAGTTGAAACACTTGGGGTTGTCGAAGTCGATGTCGTAGAAGGCCAACTTCTTCATGTAGATTTCTCCGCCTTCACCGGCTTCCGGCTGACGACCGAAGACGAACATCGAATAAGGACAACCGTTCCACTGTTCGCCATTCTGACCCTGGTTGTACATAGCATTCTTGCCCAAACCGCAGATGACGCGGGCACGCTTGCCTTGCTTCAAATCTGCTGGATCGGTAGCCAAGACGAAGCCCTTGCAAGTCACGTCGTTACCATCCAGATAGTAGGTCTTGCCGCCCTCCAGATAGAAGGCCTGGCCCTCGGCATAGTTGGTATTGGAAATGAAGTCGTACAACGTCGGACTGATAGGAGCAGCATCATAGTCCGCTGCGGCGGCAAATGTGTCGGAACGGCTGGTGCCATATTTCGCCATCAACTCATCGTGCTTCAAGAGGATAGGCTCACCTGGTTTACCATCGGAACGGGTGGTACAGGTGTTGTACTTTGCATCGACTGGCACCGTTACCTCGGGGTCAATCACGTCAATGACATAAACCGAGTTGGCCGTAAGTCCATCAATGTCAATGTATCCACGAGTACGGTCGGCATCGGTAATCTCATAATATTTCCACTTCTCACCCACGGTCGAATTTGGGTTGTTGGGCGAGGGTGCTACTTGCAGATACTTGTAGCCGAACGTTCCGTCTGGGGCAATGTTGAAGTTCTCATAGTAGCTCTCCAACTTATCCTTGTCGTTCGAAGCAATATCAGGCAACTTATCCAAAATGTCTTGCTTGGTGAAAGAGCCTTTCGACTTGAGTTCGTCAAGCAACGCGGTTGTCATGCCCGAAAACTCTTTCACGAAGTCGAGCACATTGCTGTTGATGCAGACGTGCATGGTCGATTCAGTGGTCTGCGACTGATCTACATAGACGGCATAAGGGGTTTCGTAACGGTCCAACGTACTGATTCCCAAATACTCTTGCCACTGACGGCCACCGCCATGACCATACCAGTTGGAGGCATGCGAGAAGTCGGTGATGTTATCATCCTTGGGCGAAAGGGCACGGATGGCAAAACGGAAATCGGTCGAATACATCTGGTCCTTGATGACCAAATCCAAGACGTTTGGACCGACGATGGTATCCAACAACAGGTCACTGGTACCCTGCACTGCCTCCCAGGCCGAAGGACCCAAAGCGACCTTGTTCTGGATGGCCATTTGTATCTGATAACCAGCACATTCCTTCACGCCATACCAGTAGAGGTGGATGGTGTTGCCGTGTGGATAGGCAGCATCGCGACCACAGTTATAAGGGTAGTCGGCACCTTTACCACGGGTATTGTCACAGATGAACATGGTCATAAACTCTCGGTCCGTGGAGGCCGATCCGCCATTGTCGTCGTCCTTACAGGCAACGAACATCGCAGAACCCATCGAAAGGGTGAGCAACATGTATCCTATATTATTTTTCATAGTCAATATTAATTTTGGAAAGGAATTTAATGGAAGTGACAAGGAAGTGAAAGAGAAGTGACAGGGACAATAGAAACTGCTAAAAGGGATTTCTACATAGTCTTTTTCAAACTACACTACTCTTTACTCTCTACACTCTACTCACTAATTAATATCCATACTGATTCTTATAGGCCCCACCAGAACGCTGGATGAGGGAATTAGGATATGGCAGAATGTAACGTACCACTGGCAACTCCTCGGAACTTGGAATGGAAAGTGGCAACAAGGTCAATGAACCGTTATCCACCAACCAGAGGTTACCCATTTCGTCACAACGCACATAACCGTAGAAAGAGTACTTGCACTCGTCCTTGACCGAACCCGTAGCATCGTTACCCCACTGATAGAAAGAGGCTGAATACCAATCCGTAGCGGTAAATCCAAAATCGGAAATCTGCGAACGGGTAGGTTGTGCGGCACTCTTATAAGCATTCAGGATTCGGAAAACCTGTAACTGGGAATTGGGATAAACAGTCACAAACTGTTTTGTCTCACCATCCACATAACAACCATAAAGTTGAGAACGACGAGCTTGAGTTCTGAAGGCATAGAACGTGTTGAATTCATCCGTTACACGATACGTATGATAATAGATCTTGCTGGGCAGGCGGTCAATATACTCACGTCCGTCGTGGGCATTGATGGCATCCTCATATCCTGTGGTACTGCCTAAGTTCTGAATACCGGCTGCATAGTAGCGGAGGAAGGAATAGACAATCTCCTCGGCATAGAGGTTATTGCGCACTAGGTCACGCCAACGACTGTTCTCACCGGCAAACTCCCACTTACGTTCATCCAAGACAGCTTTCTTGAACGTAGCCTTGTCTGCCACAACGGCCGACATATAGGTTGGATCACCATCTGCAAAAGCGCGGTTGTGTACTTGCGTCAAGCAGTCGATAGCTTTGTCCGATGGGCTGGAGGTCAACTCGTTATCTGCCTCGGCAAACATCAAGAGGATATCGGCATAACGCATGTAGGGATAGTTGATACCCGTGGCACCCGTCGAGATGGAACCCAATGCAGAACCAGACTCGGTCCAGAGTTTTGACCACTTGTTGTTGTGCATGTAGTAGTCGTTGCGGATATAGACACTGTCGTACATAGTGTTGTTCACCGACACATACGAATAGTACCACATACCGTTGACAAACTCACGACGCTTGTCGTTGTCGCGGAAAAGGAAACGGTAGAAGGCATTCAGTCGCGCACTACCTTTGCACTCACCCCAAGGTCCCATGGTAGCGCCCTCATAAGACTTGTACTCAGGACCTTGCAGATAACCGGTATTACCTGTCGAATTTTTCGCAAAGGGAATCTCGAAGATTGGGTCATCGTCATTGACAACACGGTAGTTGCACTCGTTGACAAAGACATCCTGGTATTCGGCACGGAGACGATGCGTGTTGCTGGAGATGACCGAATCGGCATAATCACGAGCTATCTGATAGTATTCCAGATAGTTGCTGGGGCGCTCCATCTTGCCGTAACTACGTGGGTTCGACTGGTCAGGACGGAGGGAATAACCACCAGCAGTCAATGCAATACGGGCAATGAGACCTTGAGCAAACTCCTTGGAAGGACGCTCCACCGTGACGGCACGGGCGTAAGCCATATAGGGCGCAATGCCTTGCAAATCAGCAATCAAAGAGTCCTGAATAGCCTGACGGTCCAGGATTGGGAATAGATACCCATCCCCCTCTTCGATGCGCGCATGGGCAGGAGCAAAAGTGAAAGGCACATCGCCAAACATGACCACCAAGTCGTGGTAAGCCATGGCACGCAAGCACTTGGCCTCGCCCATATACTGCTTTAAGGTAGCGTTGTCCGCAGTGTACAACTCACTGTTTTCCAAGCCATAGATGAAACGGTTACTAATCTCTATCAAGGCATAGGCAGCCGTCCAGTACTTCTCAATATCACCACCCAAGGCGTCGCAATCGAAACGGGCATAGGTATTGTGAGCATGGACATTACTCTTGTTGGTAGTGATATCTACGTCACTGTTCAAAATGAAAGTACTTTGATAAGCTTTGCCGTACAGGTCTTCGACTAAAGCCGATTGATAGACACCATTCAAGGCACGGGCAATCTCGCTCTCCTGACTGAAGACAAACTCGTCGGAGTACCTTGATGGCGCATCAATATCCAAGAAGTCGTTGCAGGACGTCAAAGTCGCACAAGCGAATCCAGTTAATACAATATTCTTAATATTCATGGTTACGAATACAATTAGAAGGTTATGTTAGTACCAAAGACGAAACTACGGCTACGTGGATAGCGGTTGTAATCTACACCACATTCCACTCCCGTCTGGACATCCACTTCCGGATCATAACCCGAATAGTTGGTCAGGATGAACAAGTTAGACGCCGAAGCATAGAAACGTGCGCGAGTGATACCGTACTTGAAGGTCCATGCCTTAGGTAAGGTATAACCGATGGTCAAGTCGTTGCAACGCAGGAAGGAACCATCCTCAATGAAGTAGGAATGGGTAATCCTGTTGGTGATATCCGTTGGATTCCACAAAGTACGGTTGGCATTGAGCCCCTTATACATATCCAACAGACCATCCAAGTGATCCTGGCCATAGAGAGCCTCTCCCTTGGTACCTGTCAACGAACCGTCAATGTCGTTGTACTGCCAGCCGTTGTTGAACTTCGACAGGACATTGTAGAACTTGTTTTCGTTCTTATACGAAGAGGAGAGCATATAACCCGTAGCATTGTTGACATCGAAGTCCAACATGTACGAGAAGTTGATGGCAAAATCCCACTGCTTGTACTGACCATTGAAACCGAAACCACCTTGGAATCGTGGATTGGTGTTACCAATCACGGTGCGGTCGTTCTCAGTGATACGACCATCGCCATCCAGATCCTTGAACTTCGGTTTGCCCGGCATGGTAGCATTGCCCGAGTTGGACTTGCTCAACACGTCATTGATGACCGTGACATAACCGTCATCACGAGGACGGCAACCATTGGCAGTGCCATTGTCGGCAGCACTGGAACCCCAAGGTACAGCCTTGAACTTGTTGGTTGGGTCATAGTAGAACTCATCCAAACCATACAGTCCGTCATAGACGAAACCATAAATCAAGCCCACTTCGTCACCCTCGCGGAGGCAAAAGTCGTTATAATCGACTTCCCAACGCTTGTGACGACTCCAAACGGCTTCCTCGGTGCCGTTCAACTTGTCAATCTTGCTCTTGTTCCAACCCATGGTGAACATGCCCGACAGGACATAGTCCTTGCCACGGAGAATGTCGCCATTGACCGACAATTCGATACCGCGAACCGAGAGTTGTGCAATATTCTGCATCTGCTCCGTATAACCTAACTGAGGCAGATAGGCACGATAGATACAGTCCTTCGAGGTGTTCCAGTAGAATTCTGGCGTTACAGTCAAACGACCGCCCAGAGCCGTGAAGTCGAAAGCAAGGTTACGCTTGTAGTCGGTCTCCCACTTGATCTCGGTATTGGTCATCTTCTTTCCTCCGGCATTGGTATAGTATTTCTCACCGAAGTTTACGTTCTCGCCGAAGCCCGGACCACCCGTTGCCTCAATGGAATAAAGCCAACGCCACAAGTCGCTGTCCAAGTTATCATTACCGGTGATACCATAAGATACACGAACCTTCAACTGGTCAATCCAATCCAGATTGTTCATGAATGGCTCCTCCGACATCACCCAGGCACCTGCCACCGACGGGAAGTTACCCCACTGATATTCAGGAGCAAACTTGGTCGAAGCATCGGCACGCCATGATACCGAGAAGAGGTACTTGTGTGCGTAATTATAGTTGGCCTGCGCGAAGAACGAGGCGGTACGCACTGAAGTTTGCAATTCTGTTTCCGCCTTGTAGGAGGTACCGAACTGCATGTTGTTCCATGCCTGACGAGCCGTGAATGCACGTGGGAACATGTGATTGATGGCATTCTTGTAACTCTTCTGCTTGTGCATGATTTCCTGACCCAAGAGGAAACTCAGGTTGTGGTCGTCCTCCAACGTGAAGTTATAGTTTGCCGTATTGGTTACCAAGTAGTTCAACTGCTTGTAGTCCTCCAACTGAGCCAACGGCTGTTTGTTGTGGACGGTCTTCTGTGCCTCCGTAGTAAGGGCTCCCCAGAAACGACTCTGGTCTTGCCACATCATACCGATATTGGCATCGGAACGGAGGGAAAGTCCCTTGATGGGATGCCAATCCAATGAGGCCGACAAGGAACCATTGTAAGTATGCTTCAGCAACTGGTTGATGTCGATATCGCTCTTTGGGTTGGTATAGGTAAAGAGGTTCTCTTCATCGGGGTCGGCATAAGCAGGGTCAATGTAACCGTACTCGCGGAAACCGTTGGTTGGACGGTAACGCAACACGTCGATGATGCCACCGGTACCGACATTGTCGCCACCGGCACCCTCGTCACGACGGTAGTTGAACTTCGGATTGACCTTGAGCGAGAGGTACTTGGAGATCTCGAAGTCGGTCTTGAGGTTCAAGTTGGTACGACGCACACCCGAACCCTGAATGATACCCTTATCTTCGCTCTGGGTCAACGAGAGATAGAAACGTGCCTTCTCGCTACCACCCGAAACAGAGAGGTTGGTCGAATAGTTGACTGGTGTCTCGCCCATCACCTCATCCTGCCAGTCATGCGATGGCAAAGTAGAGTACATATCGAGGTCGTAGGCATTGCCGAAGTAGGATTTATACTTCTTGCCGTTGTCCGAACGGACACCATTACAAGAGTGCCACTGGTACTGATACTTAGCAAAATCGGAAGCATTCATCAGGTCCAGTTTCTTGGAAAGGTGGCTCACCGAGAGGTTGGCATTGAGGTTCACCTGTATCTTACCCACCTGAGCCGACTTAGTCGAGACGACTACGACACCGTTGCTACCCTTGGCACCATAGATAGCGGTGAGGGAAGCATCCTTCAAGACATCAATCGAGAGAATGTCCGAAGGAGGGATATCGTTGATGTTGTCCTGAATGAAACCGTCCACAATATAAAGTGGTGAGTTGGACTGAGTAATGGAGGAACCGCCACGCACACGGATATTGACATCGGCACCTGGCTGACCATCGACGGTCGTGACCTGTACGCCCGAGATTTTACCCTGCAAGGCAACGGCTGCCGACGTGGCTGGCACCACTTCCAGTTTGCCACCAGTGATGGAACCGACCGAACCGGTCAAGTCCTTACGCGCCTTGCTGGTGTAGCCCAAGACGACGACATCTTCCAACACGGCATTGTTCTCTTCGAGCATGACGCTCATCTTCTTGCCTGGTGTGGGTGTTAATTCCTTGGTTGCCATACCGACATACGAGATGGTAATCTTGTTCTTGTCACTGGTGAGTTTCAGTGAGAAGTTTCCATCAAAGTCGGTCATGATACCATTGCTGGTACCTTTTTCAACGACGGAGGCTCCCGGGATAGGATCACCGAAGTTATCGACGACCGTACCTGTCACGGTGGACTGAGCATAAGCCGCAGACCACGACAGCACTGCCATCAATATCAGCAGGAAACTCCGACGAAATGTGAATGACACTTTCATAGAGATTGATTAAGAGTATAAAGTTAGTATTTGAAAATCATGGTAAGCATCTATGCCCATGGTCGATTTTCTGGTATGTTCTAAATGTTTCTCAGGGAAATTTTAGAAACGCCTCTATATCGATGCAAATATAGTGTTTTTTTCTGGATTAAATGCCACAAGACGCAATTATCTGCCCAAATCTGGATAATTTTGTCTTGTTTGGGCTCAAACAGCGCTTTTTTTACCCTCTATTTGAGCCCAAACGGAGGTCAACGGACCAACACGACACGCCCTTGACGCAACTGGAGACCTCGGTTTTCCGACGACATCGGCCTACCCTGCAGGTCGTAAGTTTGTCGGTTGTGCGAAGTCTTTTCGGAGCGCAAATTCTCCAAGGCACTACTGCCCTGCTGACGTTGCACCTCGATGGTGCTCACGTAGATACCTCCGCCCGACACGGACAGCGCGACAGTTCCGTCGGCCAACACCAGGCCCTGTTTGGTCACCTGCGTGCCGTCGGTCAACATCGATGCCACCGAGAGGTTGGTGATACTGAATCCGCGCTGTGCTGACGAATTGGCCGATTTCCAGGTGACCAGCACTTTGTCGTCTTTCTTCAAGTCGGGCAATTCGATGACCGAACCCTCTTTGTTCAGACGGATTCGGCCACCTGTATAGATGACCAACTTATCGGCCACGGAAGTAAACTTCAACCCCTCGGCCTCGGCAATGACGTTGCCGTCGGCGGTCAAAGCGGCATGACTGAGGGCGGACTTGTTGGTGTACGACGAACCGTCTGTACTCCAGAGAGTTGCATCGGCTGCCAAATCGCTCTTCGTCTCGGTCGAGAAGCTCGAAAAGTCCCACTTCCGGAGGGTCTCGAACTCACTCGGTTGGTTGACTACGACAGTCGCTTCGGCCGAGTAGGTACCGAACTGTGGGTCATCGACAATCGCCTTGATGACGGCTGTACCCACGCCGGCGGCACGCGCCTTGCCCGTTGCGTTATCGACGGTCACGACGGCGGGGTTGTTACTCTCCAACGTATAGTTCACGCCCGCCCAGTTGCGTATAGGCAGGAGGATGGTGGTACCCTTCAAGGCCTCAAACTTCGACTCGTAGAAGCCGAAAGTCTCGGCGCTCAACGTATTGTAGCCTAAGGGCATATACAGTTCGTCCAACGTAGCGCCCGCACCGTGCTGTGCGGTCAAGACCTGTGGCACAAGCACATAACTGATGGGCGTCGGATAAGTGTAGGGCAACGTCACGCTCTGGGTGGTCGAGGTGTACGAGAAATTGTTGTTGCGCGCCAGGATATACCGTTTCTCGCCGCTGCCCGTGAGGGGGTCTTTCACTCCCGAAGCGGCATAGTTGCCCTCCACCAGGGCGGTGGTATAGGCATTCAACGTCATGCCCACCGAATTGCCCGGGCAGTTGTGGTAGTTGTTGACCAAGTGCAGATAGGCGTCATCGGCTTGTGGCAGACGACGTTGACAACCAGCGCCCCACAAGTTGTAACCCCATGTGACATGCAGCACGGTGCTATGGTTACTCACCCAACCCAAACCACAGGTATAGGCGTGCGAATAACTGCGGTCGGTATAGTAGAAATGGTTCCACGTATAGGTATTATAGTTGCCACGGGTGTCCAAAGCTCCGTCCTGCGAGTCGATGAAGGTGCAATGGTCCACCCAAAGGTGGTTGGCATAGGCATCGTAAATCAGGTCCACGCCGTCAATGTCCACAGCACCAGGACCTTGCAACACGAGGTTACGTACGATGACGTTCTCGCAAGTGCCATCGAACTGGAAGATACCTGCCTTGTTGGGCAAGGAATAGACACCCGTCTTCTGGTACTGGAGTTCCATCATCGCCTTCTTGGTGAAGAAAGCACGACGGTCGCAAGTCAAGGTCGTGCCGTCGGGCAACGTACCGGTATATTGGTCGGTGCTGCTCAACCCCTCCAGATTCTGGCTCTTGAGATACTCTATATCGCTGGGCGTCAAGTAGAACTGCGTCGATAACGTTGCACCGTTGCGTCCCACGATGGTCTTGTTCTTGGCATTGGAGATGGCCATCTGCTCGTTGATGCGGAAGTTGCCTTTCGAACCATCCAGCACGATGATGTCGTATTGCGCTATGGCATTGCGGATGGCGACGCTGTTGTCGGCGCCGTTGGTGGTCAATACGATGGTCTTCGGTTGCGTGGCTCCCATTCCACCATTCAGGGTATAGGCAGTTCCTGCCTCATCGGCACACACGCCCCAACCCCAAGGGTTGCCATCGAAGTAATCTTTTGCATCGGTCTCGGCCCGACCGGTGGTCAGGCATACAGAAAATGCCGTAAGACACAATGCCTTACGTCCGAGAGAATACCAAGAGTCTTTCACGTTTCTCATATTACGGTCAGTACAAGATTCTAAGTTATGTAGTTGGTCAAAAATAATGAACTATAATAAAATTAATTTTGAACAACTACTTAGTTGTGTCACACTTTATTCAAGGTTCCAGAGTGCCATTTACTGGGCGCAAAGATAAATAATAATGTCGGATTGGCGAAATATCGGAGCCAACTTTTCTCGGCTTGAAACAAAATTATCCCTAAAAAGCAACGATTTTAGCCCCTCTCAAAGGCTAAAACCGTTGCTGATAATGTATTTCTTGCAATCGATGGACTGGAGCTTTCCTAGGATTTCCTAGATTATCTAGAATTTCTAGAACATCTAGACTTCCTAGAATTCCTAGAATTCCTAGAAACTCTAGATCATCTAGAATTCTTAGCCTCTCACGCCAGCGTAAAGTCTATCGTCCTGCGGTCCATGTTGACCGCTGCCACCTGCACCTTCAGGGCATCGCCCAAGGTGTAACGCTTGTGGGTGCGACGACCGATGAGACAGAAATTCTTCTCGTCATAGACATAATGGTCGTCCTTCAAGTCGCGCACAGGCACCAGACCCTCGCACTTGCTGTCGTTGAGTTCAACGTAAATGCCCCACTCCGAGACGCCGCTCACCGTACCCTCGAAGACCTGTCCCATGCGGGCGGCAAGATACTCCACCTGCTTGTACTTGATGGAGGCACGCTCGGCAGTGGCGGCCAACTGCTCCATGTCGGAACAGTGCTTGCACTCCTCTTCCAACTGCTCGCGCGGCACGCTTCGGCCGTTCTGCAACAGATAGCGATCCAGCAGTCGGTGCACCATGCAGTCGGGGTAACGGCGGATAGGCGAAGTGAAGTGCGTATAGTAGTCGAACGCCAATCCGTAGTGGCCGATGTTCTCGGTGGTGTAGATGGCCTTGGCCATCGAACGGATAGCCAACATGGAGAGCATGTTCTCCTCGGGGCGGTCGTGTATCTCGGTCATCAAGTGATTGATACCCTGACTGATCGCCTTGTTGTTGCCCGTCGCCGGCATCTTGTGACCGAAGCGGCTGGCGAGCGATGCCAGGTTCTCCAACTTCTCGGGCAACGGTTGGTCGTGCACGCGATAGACAAAGGGCTTCGGTTTCTTGGACGACTTGCCCTTGGCCCGAAGGTTGCCCGACACCTTGCCGATGGCCTCTGCCACCGTGCGGTTGGCCAGCAGCATGAACTCCTCGACCAACTTGTTGGCATCCTTGCTCACCTTGAAATAGACGCTCACGGGAGTACCCTTCTCGTCTATCTCGAACTTCACTTCGGCGCGGTCGAAGGCAATGGCACCTTCGGCAAATCGGCGGGCACGCAGTTGCTTGGCCAGTCGGTCCAACTGCAACACCTCGGCGGCATAGTCGCCCTTGCCAGTCTCGATGATGTCTTGTGCCTCCTCGTAGGTGAAGCGGCGGTTGCTTCGGATGCAGGTGCGTACGATGCGGCTCTTCAATACGTTGGCATCGTCGTCCATCTCGAAGATGCAGCTGAAGGTCAACTTGTCTTCGTCCTGTCGCAACGAGCAGAGTTCGTTGCACAACCTCTCGGGCAACATCGGTATGGTCCTATCTACCAGATAGATAGAGGTAGCTCGACTGAATGCCTCCTTGTTGATGATCGACTCGGGACGGACGTAGTGGGTCACGTCGGCGATGTGTACGCCTGCCTCCCAATGTCCATTGTCCAACTTACGGAGCGACAGGGCGTCGTCGAAGTCCTTGGCATCGGCGGGGTCGATGGTGAAGGTGCAGACCTCGCGATAGTCCTCGCGACGGGCTATCTCCTCGGGGGTGCAACCGTCGGCAATCTTGTCGGCAGCCTTCTCGACGGCCTTCGGGTAGCGGTAGGGCAAACCATATTCGGCCAGGATGGCATGCATCTCGGCCGTGTTCTCTCCCTTGCGACCCAACACATCGACCACTTTGCCGATAGGGTTCTTGCTGAACGCTGGCCAGCGAACGAAATCGACGACTACCTTATCGCCATCCTTCGCTTTACCCAACAACTCGTTCGGAATATAGATATCCTTGTCCAAAGCACGGTTGTCGGGACTCATGAAGGCGTACTTGTTGTTCTTCTGCAACACGCCCACATAGCGGTGCTCCACGCGTTCCACTACCTCGATGACACGCGCCTGGGGTCCACCCATGCCGCGCGACGAACGACCCTTGCCATGACTCTGTTTCTTCTGGATGCGCACTTTGTCGCCCGACAGCGCCTGCATGTCGTCGCCATCCAGCACGGTGAACGGCTCCTCGTAGCCCTCCACGGTCACTTGGTGCATACCGTTGTGACGGCGGTCGAAGATGCCCTCCAACTCCTCGCCCTTGATCTGACTCAAGGTGTATCGGCCCGTCGAGACCTCGCGCAGGAAACCGCTCTCCGCCAGCAGCGTGAGGGTCTCATACACGTCCGAACGGTTGCTCCGACCGAAGATGCCGAGTTCCTGCGATATCTGTAAATAATTGTAGGAATTATTGGGGTGCTGGTTAAACCACTCCGTGATTCGTTCCACTAACTTGATCGATGAGTTCTTGGCCATAGTAGTGAATGTTTTAGTTTCTGAAATATTTCAAGGAGGTCCTGAACAGCATTTGATAGCAAAGACATCCTCTTACATCTGTTTCTTGCAAAGACATCGGTTACAACGCTTTACAGCAAGGATGTCCCTACATTTTTTTCTCGCTGACTTATATTGCAAAGGCCGCCCAATTCGTTGTTATAGCGACGGCGTCACTTTCTGATTACCACCTTAGTTCTTAAATTTCTAAAAGTGTGCTGCAAATATAAGCTATTTTTTTGATTTGCGCAATAGTTTTGCCATTTTTTCAACCAACACGGCTTTTTCTTCATTCTACTCCCGCTGTCGTTCCCGCCTCCGAACCTCCTATCACCCACCGTAGTTGCGTTCTTCTTCCGTTCTTTTTGCTCCCTTTTTTCTACCTTTTTCGCCCTTTTAAAAGGCAGGAGGTAAACGGAAGGTCCATCGGAACTCAAAAGAAAAAATCCTATTACATAATAGGATGAGAATAGCGACAAAAAAACTACAAAAACCTCATAACCTTAAAACCTCACGAGAGAATCAAACTCATAACCTTAAAACCTTACAACCTCACAACCTTATATCAACCTTACCAGCGAAGCGACCTTAAAACCTCACAACCTCACCAGCGAAGCAACCTTAAAACCTCATAACCTTACAAGCGAAGCGACCTTACTAAAAAATGATACCAGCTCTTTTCAAACAAAGAGCTGGCACCCAAAAACCTTGAGATAAAGTTGGCAGACACAAACCCAACTTTATGAATAACTTAATTTCTAACTTAATTGTAACAACTAACCGAATCAAAATAATTTTGCCGCAAAGTTAATAGGTTCGGCATCTAATACCAAAAAAAAGTGTAACATTAAATTTATTACTGGTGACATAGCCAAAAATGTTACAAAGCGAAAAGTAAAATGTTACAAAATAGCACAGAGAGGTGCCTGGGACTTTGAAAGACAACATTCTACAGGACACGCCGCAGTGAGGAAAAGGGACATCGACAATGCAAGATTCAGCCCCGTGAAAAGCGCCGCTGCACAAAATTAAAAAAATAAGCGCACTCATATATAATAAAACGCGCATCGGTACGTTATAGAAATAGTTGTTTAGAATTTAGGTAAAAAAAAGACTCCCTCAGCAGCTGCGCCGAAGGAAGAGAAAGAAGGGCAAAATAATTCTGAACACCTACACAGAGAAAAGAAATAAGGGACTTCTAATAATTGTCATTCTGAACGAAGTGAAGAATCTCTATCCTCGTTTTACTGATGTCAGAGATGTTTCGACTGCGCTCAACATGACATTTTTAGAACAACACATAATCATTTTGGTTTCGCCATACGAAGAAGCGACATTTTACTATGAAACTGAAAAAAGTTCTTATTATCCTTACGTTGACGCTGATGCCTTGGACGGTATGGGCCGACATGACCGACGCACAGATCATCCAATACGTCACCGAGCAATCGGCCAAGGGGACCAGCCAGTCCCAGATGTTGCAATATCTGATGAGCCAAGGCGTTACGCCGCAGCGTCTGCAACAAATCCGTGAAAAATACAAGAATACGTCCGCGGGCGGCAAAGGTGGCAGCACCCGGACGACCGCCGACCGCAGCCGCAGCAACAACGGCGTTGCCACGAAAGGCAGCTCCCATGGTCGTCTGTTGGGCACATCGGGCAAAGACGGTAAGTTTGACGAGACGTCGCCCGACTACCTTGCCATGCAGGACGCCCTCACAGGGTTGACTCCCGACTCGACCAACCAGACGATGTACCCATTGGAACCACAAGGACCACGCATCTTCGGTCACGAGATGTTCAACAACGAGAACATCAATTTTGAGCCCAACATGAACATCGCCACCCCTGCCAACTACGTACTGGGTGCCGGCGACCTCATCTACATTGACATCTACGGAGCCTCGCAGCTCACCATCGAGGGAACCATCTCGCCCGACGGTTTCATCGTCATCAACGAATATGGTCCACTCCAGTTGGCCGGTCTCACCGTCGAGGAGGCCAACCGTCGTGCCCGCACCAAACTGAGCAGTTGCTATGCCGACTCGAAGATACAACTCACTGTGGGACAGACCCGTACCATCCAGATCAACGTGATGGGCGAAGTCAAAGTGCCAGGTACCTACACGATGTCGGCCTTCGCCACCGTGTTCCACGCCCTATATGCTGCTGGCGGCGTCAACGAGATTGGTTCGCTGCGTGACGTCAAGCTCTACCGCAACAACGAACTGAAAGCCAATGTCGATATCTACGAATATATCCTGAACGGTCAGTTGTCCGGCGACATCCGCCTCCAGGACAACGACGTATTGGTCATTGCTCCCTACTCGGTTCTGGTCAACGTGGCCGGTAAGGCACGTCGCCCGATGTACTACGAGATGAAGCCCTCCGAGACCATTGCACAGGCCATCCAGTATGCCGGTGGCATGGCAAGCGACGCCTACACAAAGTCGATGCGCCTGGTGCGCAAGGGTGGCAGCAAGATGCAGGTGTTCAACATCGATGCCAACAACATGCAGAGTTTCACCGTGGCCGATGGTGACTCGCTCTATATCGACTCGCTGCTGATGCGTTACGAGAACATGGTCGAACTGAAGGGCGCCGTCTTCCGCCCAGGTATGTACCAGTTGAACGAGCAGACCAGCAGCGTGAAGAGCCTCATCGAATATGCCGACGGAACGACCGAAACGGCCTTCCTGAACCGCGCCGTGCTGCAACGCCGTCGTGCCGACCGCACCCTCGAAGTGATGTCGCTCGACCTGCGTGGCATCCTGAAGGGCTCGGTAGCCGACGTCGAGTTGCGCAACGAAGATGTGCTCTTCGTGCCCGACCAGAAAGACAACCAAGAGGGACAGACGCTCACCATCCGTGGCGAGGTGTATGAGCCTGGTATCTACCAGTTTGCGCACAACACCTCGATTGAGGACCTCGTCCTCCAGGCGGGTGGTTTGAAAGAGTCGGCCTCAACCGAAAAGGTATCTGTCGCCCGCCGCAACAAGAACGGCGGCATACAGACCTACGAGGTTGACCTCCAAAAGGATTTTGCCCTGAACGGCAAGTCGAACTTCGTGCTCGAACCCTACGACGAGGTCTTGGTAAAACGCCTGAACGGTTACACCGAGAAGCAGACCGTCCGCATTGAGGGGGAGGTAAACTTCCAAGGCGAATTCAGTCTCAGCAAGCAAGATACCCGCATCAGCGAACTGTTGCAGATGGCTGGTGGATTGACCGAATCGGCTGCACAGAACGGTGTTTATGTGCTCCGCAAGATGAACGACGAGGAGTTGCGCATCCGCCGCAACCGTCTGGACGAGAGTCGTTACCAGAATTCGTACAGCACGACTATACGTTCGTCGCAGATGCAAGGCGTCACCAAACTGCCTATCTCCGACTCCCTGTTGGTGGAACGTGACCTGCGCGAAGACATCTACAAGGTGGCTGTCGATATCCGCCAGGCCCTCAAGAAACCAGGTAGCGACAAAGACTTGGTATTGCGCGACGGAGACTGCATCGTGGTCGAGAAGCAGAAGAACACGGTGACGTTGACAGGTACTATGCCTTACCGCAGCACCGTTCCTTACGTCGAAGGCAAGACCTTGAAATACTACCTGCGCCAAGGCGGCATCCGTCCGACTCGTCGTAACCTCAAGATGTCGTACGCCATCGCCCAGAATGGTCAAGCCACCTCCTACCGCCGTTGGCACAAGATTGAACCAGGCACCGAAATCTACCTGCGCGAGACAACCAGCGAAATGACTACCACACAGAAGATTACGATCTTCTCGTCCGTGGCAAGTACCTTCGCCACCGCCGCTGCCGTGGTCATCGCGGTGCTGAAGTAAGTGCACTGGCCAAAGTTATTTCTAAAAAGTTAACGATTTTGCTAACATAGATTTATGGGAAAGAATATAATAGATCTCAAGCTGGTTTGGCAGACCATTTGGCACAAGAAGAAACTTTTTTTCAAGGTGGTACCTGTTGTGATGGTACTTGCGGCAGCGTGGATTTTTCCTCAACCTCGATACTATCGTGCCGAAATTTCTTTGGCACCCGAAGCGGGTGGCGCTGACATCGGCGGAGGTTTGGCTTCATTGGCATCCTCTTTCGGCTTCAACATTGGCGGTATAGCCAACAGCGATGCCATCTATCCATTGTTGTATCCCGAACTATTCGAATCTCCACAGTTTAAGGTCAGCCTATTGTCAATTCAAATAGAGACAGCCGATGATTCCTACAAGGGGGACTATTATACATATCTGAAGAAACATCAGAAGAAGAATCCATTGACTGCGCCATTCAAGAAACTGAAAAAAAGCATTGTGGAATTCTTCAAACCAAAGACAAAAGGCGTAGGGAATCCCGCTGCCATTAATGCTTTCCGTATGACCGAAGAGGATTTCGAGCTTGTTGAAGGTCTGTCGGACAAGATCACCTGCAAGAATGACAAGAAGACGGATGTCACGACAATCTTGGTAGAAGCCCAAGATCCCTTGGTGTGCGCACTCTTGGCCGATTCAATTTGCTCACGTTTGCAGGATTTCATTGTAGCTTACCGAACCAGCAAGGCTCGTATGGATGTCGCATTCTATCAGCAGTTATCGGATTCGGCCTATACGCAGTATCTGGCGGCATCGGCCATTTATAGTGCCTATGCGGATGCCAACAAGAATGCAAGCCGTCAGGCAATCCTTTCTAAAAAAAATGAGTTGGAAACAGAAATGAACCTTCGTCAGAATACATGGCAGGCCTATCTGGCACAACTCGAAGTCATGAAGTCGAAGGTGCAGGAACGTACACCCGCATTTACCGTCCTCAGAACACCCACGGTACCAATCAAGCCAGCGGGTCCCAAGCGCGTGCTCTTCATTCTCGGTATGGGCATTTTGGCCACATTGATGACTGGATTGTGGACAGTGCGAAAAATAATTTTTGCGTAATGAAACTCAGACTGAAAGAATTGAGTTTTTTGCCGGCGGCAATGATGGCCTGTTTCGTTATACGCAGTGCCATAACGTTTGATGTGCTTGAGTCGGCCCTGTTTTCTTACGCTACCCTTGGTCTGATTTTTTTATCCTTCATTCTGGCGTGTTTTTTCCTATTCAATGAGCCACTTCTCTCGCGATTCGATTTGCTTGCCGTCCTCCTGCTCGTTTCGGTCGGAATTGTCTCAATGATTGATGCCGTTGACTGGGTACATTGGATTTATATATCGCTTTCCGTCGGTCTTGTCTCCATACTTTTTCATTATAATCGGGAGCATCTGAATCCGTTGGTGGTCGGTGCACTGGTAGGCTTCTCTTTTTGTGTCTATGCTGGTTTTTTGCATACTGCGAGTAATCCTCATCTGTGGCTTATCGGAGATGCCAAGAATGCCACTGGCTATTTGCTGGGTGATAATTATAATCAAATCGGATGCCGTGTTTTATGTGCATTTGCCACTAACATCGTCTGCCTGCGCATAAGTAAATGGTTTTGGGTGAACTTCGTGTTCTTGATATTGGCAGGTGTCGGTCAGTTGCTGATGGTCGGGTCGATGACATCGACCATGGGTGTGGTTCTGTTTTTGCTGTTGTGTTGTATCCCCAGCAAACGTCTGCAACGTATTGGAGCATGGAGTGTCTTGACAATCGTGGTACTTTTTCAGGTTTTCGTGTGCTTCAACGGAAAGGGTCTGGAAAATAATGAATTTGCGAACTGGTTGGTGGTGGATGTCTTGGGCAAAGACCTGTCATTCACCTATCGAACAGATATGTGGGATTCTGCCTTGCGTATTATTGTCAAGTCTCCTTTGTGGGGTTATGGATATGTGTCAAGCGATTGGTATGTCGAGAATATGTCATCATTTGCCATCGGTCCGCATAATATGATTTTTGCTGTCATGATTTATGGCGGTGTCATTGGATTGGCCATCTATCTTGCACTTTGGGGAGTCTCATTGAATAAGTTGCTTTCCAATTCGCAATCTCGTCTCTCCAATATGCTCTTTTCTTTGATTGCTGTATTTATGGTGATGATGTTGATGGAATACTATCCCATCGTCCTCATTGTCTATGTAATTTTCCTGACCTATTATTTCCCGAACATTGAGGAACAAAACAAAGGTGCAAAAATAGATGAACACTAACACCCGATTGATTTTAAATACAATAGCGCAGAGTGTACGCACTGTGATAAACATTGTGCTGTCGCTCTACTCGACGCGTTTGGCGACCGAGGCATTGGGTGTGTCTGATTATGGCATTTATATGCTTGTCGCGGGTATTGCGTCTTTGTTGTATTACTTCAGCAGGGCAATGGTAGTTACCACCCAACGACATTTGTCATACAGCTATGGTCGCTCAGACATGCTTGGCGCGCGGACGGTCTTTTCGAACTCCAATATGTTGCATTGGGCTGTCGGTTTGGCCTTGGTCTTACTTTCAGCCTGCTTTATCTCTCTGATTTTCGATTGCGGTTTCCTCAACATTGATGCAGCCAAGATTGGAGAAGCGAAATGGGTCTATGTCATGGCTCTCTTGTCCGTGCTTCTCACCGTTACATCTTCTCCGTTCCGCGCTTTGCTGACAGCACATGAAAACATCGTCTATATCTCTATCGTCGATGTTTTGGACGGTGTCTTGAAGTTCGGACTGGTCTTTGTCCTGTTTTTTATTGACGAGAATCGGTTGGCTGTATATTCTACGACATTGGTCGCTGTGATGCTGTTTGATTATTTTGCTCTCGCAATCTATGCCGTGCTGAAATATGAAGAATGCTGTTTTTTCCCGACACTACGTTTGTTGAATATGCGCGTTATAAGAAGTCTGATGGGGTTCACTTCATGGACGTTATATGGCATGGGAGCTGTCTTTGTGCGTAACCAAGGTGTGGCAGTCCTGCTAAACCGTACCTTTGGTACGATTTATAATGCCTCCTATGGCTATGCAACGCAGGTATTCGGAGCAGTGCAGTTCTTTTCACAGGCTGTCCAAAATGCATTATCTCCACAAATTGTAAAAGCAGAGGGAAGTGGCAACCGCGAGCGCATGATTTCTCTGTCGGAAATGGCAAGCAAATATTGCTTCCTTCTCTTGGCGGTCGTGGCTGTGCCTATTATTTTTGAAATGCCTTTGTTGCTGGAATTGTGGCTCGGAAATGTCCCCGCCTATGCAGTATATTTCAGTCAAGCCCTGCTTGTTGCTGCACTTATCGACCAGCTCACCATCGGTTTGAATATTGCCAATCAAGCAATTGGCCGAATACGCAATTATACCCTGCTTGTATATACAATCAAGGCGACGACCGTTCCTGCGGTGTGGCTTGGTCTTAAAATGGGAATAGATTTATACGTTGTCTTTTCTTTCTACGTCATTTTGGAGTTTGTCGCAGCTGTCGTCCGCTTGCCCTATATGCGACGGAACATTGGTCTTGATGTGGCAGCATACCTGCGACGTGTATGGTTACGAGTCTTAGGTCCTGCATTGGCAATGTCTGTCGTCTGTGCCTTGGTGATTCATGAAATATCCGACTTGTATGGATTCCGTTTCTTGCTTACAGGCATACTCAATGTACTGACTTGTGCTTTGGCTTGTTGGCTCTTTGCGTTTACAAGGGCAGAGAAAGATTACGTACTCCAATTGGTAAGTCGAATAACTAAGTAGTTGTTCAAAATTAATTATATGTACCCGTAGGACGTTTTTATTCCGAACACCTACTTAACAAGTCCGAAAAATGATAAGCATCATCATACCTTGCTATAATCAGGCCGAGTTCTTGTCTGGAACAATGAAATGTATTCAGAGCCAGACCTGTACCGACTTTGAATGCATCATCGTCGATGACGGATCAACCGATAATTCGGCCGAAATTGTCCGTTCGTATGCGGCCGACGACCCGCGCATCCGTCTGATAACAAAGACGAACGGTGGAACGGCCACGGCGCGGAATGTCGGCCTGAAGGTCGCATCGGGCGACTACGTAATATTTCTTGATGCCGATGATTTCCTGCATTCCGAGGCATTGGCCAAGCAATTGGAACACATGACGCAACGGCAGTTGGATGTATCGCTCATGGAATGGAGCTACTTCGTTGAGAGGGAGAACCACGAGATAGTCTATATGAAGCACACATCCATCAAGTCGCGCATCTTCGTTTCGCTTCATGTCTCGATGCTGACACGCTGGGGTATCGATTTCTCTTATCCGCCACACGCCATAATGTATCGCATGGAATTCTTGCGTTCGCATGGATTGGCCTTTTCCGAGAAAATCCGTTACCGCGAGGATTGGGATTTCCTGCTCAATGTGAGCGGCATCCGCGATGTACGTGTAGCTGAGCTGCGCGATTTCGAGGGTGCCTATTATCGGCAGAACCCGAAAGGAAAAACCAGCTCGGGCAGCAAGATGTCAAGGGGCAATTTCATCTACCTGCAATACAAGTGCCGCATGGTGGATTTGACCGAATTTCTCCTGCTTTCCTACAGACTATCCAGCGAGTTGATATTGTTGTTGGGACGTATGGTGAAGTTCCGTGACTTGTCTATGCTTTCGCACCTGGGCATCCTGTTCGGGCATTGGCGCTCGGTGTTGATGCTCCTTATTGGCATTTGTTTCCTACCCTTGGCCGTCTTGCATGTGGCAGTACGTTCGATTTTAGAATATAGGAGTTGATTTGAATAAATCGCCTGCGACCTGCACCCACGCATGTCGCCCGATGGTCGTTTTGTCTGCTTCGACTCGGTCCATACGGGCAAAAGGGCTATCTGTGTCATGCCTCTTGAACTAAATAATGAATCCTGATGAAAACATTAGCCATATACTGCGTTAATTATAATTCGGATGCCGAGTTGAAGAAATTCCTTCACTCGGTTTCGGAAGCGACTGCTTTGGTTGCCAACGAGATAAGTGTATCGGTTTTTGTAGCCGACAATTCGGACCATCCGCAACCGCTTTCAGCTTCGGATTATCCGTCGTTTCAGTATGTCCACTTCGCTACAGGTGGGAACTTAGGCTATCTGGGTGCCGTACAAAAGTGCATGAAGGAATACTCTCCTCATGGGTTCGATTATGTCATTATCAGCAACGTGGATCTGGTAGTCGAAGCCGATTGTTTTGCACGTTTGTTGCAATTGAACCTGAACAATCAGGTCGGTTGGATTGCTCCTCAAATCTACTCGCTTCAGGAATCCAGGGATAAGAATCCCAAGAACATGAACCGCTATTCAAAACGAGCTTTACAGATTTGGAATATAATGTACAGATATCCATGGCTATGCAAACTCTACGAAATGACGCTCTATAGACGAAAGCGAATCATCTCTTCGTCTCACGCCGAGGGCACACCTATCTATGCAGGACATGGGTCATTCATGATATTCACCCGTTCTTTCTTCGATGCCGTTGGTCAACTGGATTATCCTGTATTCCTGTTTTGCGAAGAGATCTATCTGGCTGAATTGTGCCGCAAGCATCATCTGCAGGTCTGCTACTACCCCTCGGTACGTGTGGTGGACTCCGAACATTGCTCGACGGGAAAGATTCACTCTAAGGTCTATTACAAGTACAACGAAGAAGCAACACGATACATCCTGCAAACCTATTACAAGACTGACGTACGATAACGATAACGAAAACGAAAAAACTTAAAGGCGCAGCGAATCGATTGATTCACTGCGCCTTTAAGTTCTTAAATGTATAGGGGATCGGGACTCCGCTAACTGCTAACCCTTAACCGTTAAACCTTAACCGTTAAACTTTAACCCTTAAACCCTACCCGTTATTGTTCTTGACAAAGGGTGCACGGACAAATTGGGGGAACTTGCGTAGCACTTTCTTTATCAACGACTTGCGGGGTGAAAGCCCCATTTGTTGATAGATACCCAAATCCTCGCGCCAACGGAGGATGGTCTTCGAAAAGTTGGTAGAGAGTCCACCATAGGCCATACGCACCACGTAGTTGTGCATATAATGCACCTTGATATCGGTCTTGTAGAGACACTTCAGGAGCCAAAAAGTATCGCTGGAGATGACGTAATCCTCTCGGTAATAGCCATATCGCTCAAAGACATCGCGCTTGACAAAGACGGTAGTGTGCAGGGGCAACCAACCGTTGACGATCTTCTCGTTGGAATAGGAATCGCCTATCCAATCGCGGATGACCCAATTCGGATTGGAGGGACTGACGAACAATCCGTCGGCATAGAGGAAGTCGCAATCGGTCTCCTCAAAGCACTTTACCACCTTGGCAATCACGTCGTTGTCGTAATAGACATCGTCCGAATGCAGCCAACATACAATGTCGCCCGTCGCCAATCGCACCCCCTTATTCAGCGCTTCATAGCAACCGCTATCCTTCTCGCTCACCAGTTGGGCGATGCGAGTTGAACCACAATCGGCAATAGCTTTCAGCGTTCCGTCCGTGGATGCGCCGTCTATCACGATGTGCTCTATGTCGGGATAGGTCTGTGCCATCACACTTCGGATGGCACCACCAATCGTGTCTTCGCGATTGAAGCAAGTGGTAACA
>JAEEGK010000257.1_pt1 | contig 132141 bp, 107 predicted proteins | sample 8958771 | NCBI WGS metagenome assembly JAEEGK01 (sample SAMN16246547, study PRJNA631951) | gut metagenome | biome: gut microbiome; feature: rumen; material: SC-attached | host: Bos | place: Iran: Karaj | collected 2018-10 | reverse complement strand
TATCTCGTCCGATGCCAACTCCCTCACCATCGTCGATTCCGTTCTGGCATGAGAAAGCATATCGATGAAGTTCACCACAATCACGTTCAACTGCTTCGTACTCAATTGCCTGAACTGGTTGACCAGTTTCTCCGTCTCTGCCGAATGATTCAGTTTCGAGTAACTAAAGCTCTCGCTGCGTCTGTATCTGTCGAGCTGCGTCTGAATCAGTGGTGCTTCATTGAGGTTCTTGCCTTCTTCCTCGTCCTCATCCACCCACAACTCAGGGAACATCGTCGCAATCTGGTTCGGCATCAGTCCTGCAAAGATGGAATTACGAGCATACTGAGTAGCGGTCGGAAGAATCGACACATAGAGGTTCTCATCGAAAATGAAATCATCTGCCAACTGCTGACTAATCACCCTCCATTGGTCATATCGCAAATTATCGAACACCACCAAATAGACCTGTTCTCCTGCGTTGAGCAAAGGGAAAATCATCTTCTTGAAGATGTCGGGGCTCATGATAGGACGATGGTCTGGGTCATTCAACCAGTCGATATAGTTCTTCATGATGAACTTAGCAAACTCCTGATTAGCATCCGACTTTTGCATTTGCAGCATCTCCTTCATCGGACTGTCGGTCTCTGCCAACTCCAATTCCCAAAACACCAACTTCTTATACACCTCCATCCAGTCGTCCAAATTTCGGGCATCATTGATTTGCATACTGATATTCCCGAAATTCTGCTGATAACTGGAATTGGTCTGGTCAGTCTCAATCGCTTTCTTGTGCAGATGGCGTTTGAGCGTCAAAAGTATCTGGTTGGGATTGACTGGCTTAATCAGATAATCCGCAATCTTTGCACCAATCGCCTGGTCCATGATATTCTCCTCCTCACTCTTCGTCACCATCACCGTAGGCACGGTAGGATTCACCTCCTTGATGCGTTGCAAGGTCTCCAGACCCGTCAAACCCGGCATATTCTCATCCAGGAAAATCAAGTCGAAGTTCCTTTCTTGGCACAAGTCAATCGCGTCCTGCCCATTCGTAGCAGTCACCACCTCGTAATCTTTCTTCTCTAAAAAAATAATATGTGGGCGAAGCAATTCAATTTCATCATCCACCCACAGCAATGTTCCTTGTACCATTATCTTAATATTTTGTTCTTAAATTTCACTAAAATCCCTCCTTTTTCAGCCACCGTGCGCCTCGGTTTTGCCGAGGCCTTTCCTCTTCCCTCAGCCACCGTGCGCTTCGGTTTTGCCGAAGCCTCCTTCCTCAGCCACCGTGCGCCTCGGTTTCGCCGAGGCCTTTCCGCTTTCCTTTCTCAGTAAGCCTCGGTTTTGCCGAGGCCCTTCCTCCTTAGAAGATGAAGTTCTCATCATCTTCCATCTCTTCCTCCTGCTGTTCCTTCATCTGCATGTCCTCCAGTTCCTCCTGTGTAGGCAAGTCTTTTGGTTCGTCAAGCAAATTCTCATCAAGCTGCAAGTGAGCAATGCGGTTGAAATTCCTGTCATAGAAGTCGAAGTATTCCTCAAAACTCTTGCCGTTCATCAGCACCTTCATGTTATCCTCCGAAATGATAAACATCTTTAGTCCCTCCAACTTCTTAGCCATATCCTTATAATTCATCAGCTTATGCATATACACGTATGCCTCATCATAATTCACAAAGCTTTTCACCTGCAAGAGGTCGATGCCATCGCCACGCACGGTTTCCATGTCGAAATAACGAATGGCGAAGTTCGAGAAGTTATAGCGAGCCACCTCGAAAATCAACTGGTTCTCGTTGATGCTGTCATGCTCGTAGGCAATCACGAACATGTGATTCACATTCTTGTCAACCTTAAACACCGTATCTGCATTCGTCGAGTCTGCCAAAGCCATTCCCATGCGTCTGCTCCAAATGCTACCCGAACTCATTCTGCCGCTGGCAAGAATCCTTCCTTCCTGCAAGCCTTTCACGTATAATCCTGCCAATTCGCTCACCGTACTTTGTGGATAGGTCTGCACGATATTCTTCATGGCATTCATAAACTGCCCACGGTCGCCCTTCTCCAACTTACTCATCGCATCGATGAAGAGGAATCGGGCACGGTTGTCACCTTTCGGATATTCCTTCTCCGCATATTCATTCGTTGCAATCACATGGTCGAAATTGCCTTCTTCGTAGGCATCATATGCAGCCGTATAGAGCGAATCCTCTATCTGCTTACCATAGCGTCCCTTGAATTCGAAGTTCGGGTCAGCAATCATCTTGCCATGCTCATTGTCAGGGAAACCCTCAATGAGTTTCTGTCGATAATCCTCGGCATCCTCCCCTCGTCCTTGTCGAGAATAGAGTTGGAACATATTATAGTATAGCTCATCCAAATGCTCAAAATCCTCGAAGTCAACGAGAATTCTTTGGAAGGTTCGCTCTGCCAGTGGGAAGTTCTCCATACGGTCCTTGTAAATCACAGCAGAGTTATAGAGTCCATCCACAAGGGCAGCATTCGAGGTCGCCATCTGCTCCTCGGTGTAAGGAATATCCTTGATATAATACTCACGTCGGTGTGGGTCGGCTTCGTATTCTTTCAGCTTCTCCAGTCGCTCCTTCTCCTCCTCACTCAGTTCTGTACCATCTGGATTGAGCATCGTGGAGTCGTTGGCAAGACTATCCGTCATCACACTATCATTCATCACTGAATCTCCCTCAGCAACTTCATCATCAAAACTGCTCAACACCGTCTTATTACTTCTTCGCCAATCATCTGCCAATTCACGCTCGCCCCATTTCCGCTTAAATTCGTTCTTACCAGCACTCACCGAAGCTGGATTATAGAAATACCACAAACCGCCCTGCTGATTACCTGCACCCATCTGATTCTGAGCCGTCTGTGGCTGGTTAGGACGATTATTCTGTGCACCACCACCCGTCGCTTCCATCTGCTTGCGCTCTTCCTCGCGCTCCTTCTTCTTCAGTTCCTCAATGATTCCATCAATCTTTTTCAGCATCTCCGTGGAGTCCATCCTCGCCAATTCCTGTAAACTGTCCTGCAACTCCACAGCCTGAGCGAATGGTTTCAGTTCCTCCAAAATCTTCGCACGCTCATCAATTTCCTTATAATCATCGCGCTCCTTATCAAACAGACCCAGCACTCCCGCATAGCACTCCTGAGCCTTCACGAATTCTTCTTTTTCCCAATAGAGTTGACCGAGATGAAGCCATACCACACCTTTCTCCACACCGTTTCTCGTGCTCTTCTCCACACCGTCCTTATAAGCATAGATGGCACGGAGCGAATCACCTTGAGCAAGATAGATATTACCCATCGCGTAATACACTTGGTCCAGATAGTCGAGATTCTTGCGGTTGCGAGCCATCGCCTTCAACCGACTAATCATTTTCTTGCTTTGTCCCTTCGACATCACTTCGGTCTGCTGAATCCTCGCATTGAATTCCAATTCGTAAGGCGGATTGCTCTTATACACCTTCTTGAACTCCTTGAAGGCAAGCTGGTTCTGACCAATCTCTTTATAGAGCTGACCCAACAAGAAGTGCAAACGTGCCTTCTCCACACCCTTGCTCTTCTTCATAGCAAACTTGATATTCGGAATCGCCTCTTCGTACTGTTTCTGCCTCAACTGATAGTCAGCGGTAACAGATGCACGCAAAGCTTCCAAATTCTTCGGAAAACTATCTCTGCGTGTCTCATTCACCAATCGCTCAGCATCATAAATCCAATCGAGCTCGGCATAACACTTCGCCTCACTCAGTCGGGCACGTGCAATCAAATCAGGTCTGGAAAAATACAAGCGTTGGATATAGGCAAAGGTGGAAGCAGCTTCCATGTATTCACCCTTCCGAAACTGTGCCTCACCCATCAAGAACCATGCCTTCCACAAGAATGGGTTGTACTCCTTCTGACTCAACCAAATCTTATCCTTTGGAGTCTTCGGTTTTGAACTCTTCCATTCAGGACGAGCCGTAATCGAGTGTTGTTTGATAGTCTTCTGGCACTTTTCCACCGTCCTGTCGAAATTGCCCTTTCCCAAAGCAGCTGTCTTCGGATTCCCCGTCATATAGAGCGGAATCACCTCCATATAGTTATCCTTATTCCCCGTTCTCTGTGCCTGCACTCCCTCCTTATAAGCCTCATGTCCATTGAAATAAGTATTATACCGTGCCTTAAATGCCTGCACACGACGAGTCAATCCCGTATTCTTTTTCGTAGAACACGAGACCATCACGCCCAATACCACCAGGCACATCAGCAATGTCAATACTTTCTTCATCAAAAATCCGAATCAAATGACTGTCATTCTATCAAATAACGTATTTCTTTCCTTTTTATTGCATCACCATCCTTCATTCCTCTTTTAAATTCCTTATTCCTAATTGGCATTGACCTTAGCGTTAGCTTTCCATCCGGATGGCTTCCCTCCCCCTTGGGGGAGTTGGAGGGGGCTGTCCTTGGGGGAGCTGGAGGGGACTATCCTTGGGGAAGCTGGAGGGGCCTGTCCTCTTTTCCTTTCTCCGTAAGCTTCGGCTGAGCCGAAGCCATTTCCCATCCTTCTTTCTCCCACAATCATCACCACCTCGTCCTTCACCTCATTAGGCAGTTCCACAGCTCTCAACTGCAAGCTTCTCACCCATCCAGCCACTTCCGTTTCCTTCATCGTATAGAGCACCTCGCGGAATTCCTCCACCTCCTCCTCCGAGTACTCATCCCCATCTCGTCCTTGGAACCTATCCAATTCCTCATCATTATAATACTCGATTTCCTTACTGATGGCAGACAACAGACTCTCCTTCTCGCACACCTCATGCTGTCCGCAGCACTCCATATCTCGTGCCTGCACGATATTAGGCAATTCCTGAATCTCCCCCCTCTCCAATTTCTTTTGAAGAAAGTGGTTTCTGAGCCATCCAGCGACCATCGCCACCACGCCCAGCACAATCAATCCTATAGCTAAATAAAACACCTCTAGTTAATTTAAAGTAGAAAAAACACATTTTGTCCGAAGACAATTAAGAAGTAATACTAAATCCAACACTCCTTAGAGCTTCCCAAAACCCTGGATACGACTTGCTCACCACCTGCGGTTCGTTCACCATCAACCTCTTCACGCGCATCGCCGCTGGCGCAAAACTCATTGCCATCCGATGGTCCTCGTAAGTATCAATCGCTTCGGGTTCCATCATCAAGTTCGATGGCTCTCCGTCAGAAACCACTGCATCTGGTTCCCACATCAATCCTATGTTCTCTACATCCTCTTTCTTTCTCTGTAAGCTTCGGTTTTGCCGAAGCCCTTCTTCACCTTCGTCCTTAGAAGAAGACTCAACGCTGAGCTTGAATCCCAGCTTTCCCATCTCCTGTATCAGTGCAGCAATCCTGTCCGTCTCTTTAATCTTCAGGCTCTGCAAGCCCGTGAAACGAAACGGCACACCCATCAAACAGCACGTCACCACAAATGTCTGTGCCAAGTCGGGTTGATTCACGAAGTCATAATCCAATCGTTCGCACACCTTTCCTTTCTTCCTCAGTCGCACACACGACACCCCTTCTTCTTCAAAAAACGTCGATTCCACCGATAGTTTTTCGAAAATCTCCGCCACTTTTGCATCGCCCTGATAGCTCTCCTTGAACAGTCCAGGCAGCACCACCTCAGCACCTTCTTCCGACAGTGCCACCATCTCGTACCAATAGCTTGCAGCACTCCAGTCATTTTCCACGTAGTAGTCGCGACTCACATAGTGTTTCGTTCCCACCACAATTTCGTTTTCGCTCACCCAATCCACCTCTGCGCCAAATTCTCGCATCAGTTGCATGGTGAGGTTGATATAAGGACGGGAAATCACCGTACCCGTCAGTGTCAGTCTTAATCCTTGCTTCAGCACGGGACCAATCATCAGCAGTGCCGAAACATACTGCGAACTCACATTCCCTGGTAGCGTCAACGCACCACCCTCCAAGTCGTCTCGGCCCTTGATGCGCAGTGGAGGGAAACCCTCTTTCTCAACATACTCCACCTCAGCCCCTAACTCTCTGAGTGCATCCACCAACACAGCTATCGGACGGTTCTTCATGCGTTCCGTACCCGTGATGATTCGTTCGCCAGGGGTGACAGCCAACAATGCCGACGAGAAACGCATTGCTGTTCCCGCCGCACCAATATCCACCACAGCAGGTTGCTCTGCCAACCATCGCAGCATCACGCGCGTATCATCGCAGTCCGACACATTCCGAGGCACCCCATTGGTTGCCCCAGCCAACTGATTGATGACCAGCACACGGTTGCTGATACTCTTAGATGCAGGTAGTGCTACACGCCCTTCCACCCGCTTCGGTCCTATCACCTCTATTTGCATATTCTTAGGTAGGTTTTCAACAAATTCGCGCAAATGTAGCACAAATTATTTTCTCCCCCAAATTTGTTCCACGATTCTTGCATTCCCTCTCTCATTCATTGATTGATTAACCCCTAAAAACACATGAGTTGAGTCAAAAAGGTGGCAGAGCACGTAAGCACCCTGCCACCCTTTATATAGTAATATCTCTATTACCTACGTTGTAACTTGTACTTTGTACTTAGTACTTGAAATTACCATTCGTATTCGAAGCCTTCGCGTTCCTTCGTCAGAATATCGTCGGAGTTCTCGATGGTTGTTTCACTATTGAGAGGCAGAGACTGAGTCTGCATAAACATTTCGAGGTTTGATACTTTCACCTCAATTTCTGGCTGAATATATTTTTTCATTGTTCTAATTGATTTTTGTTTTTTTATTTAGGAAAGAAATTAGAATAATTAATATAATTATATCAGAAATATTATGTTTTTAAATAATAACACCTATTTTTGGAGAAATTATTCTAATTATTCCAATTTCTTTCCGAAGATAAATTTACACTTAGTACTTTGTACCTTGTTCTTTGTACTTTGTACTTACTTAACAACCACCTTCTTGCCGTTCACGATGTAGAGACCACCATTCTTAATGCTCTCCATCTTCTGACCAGCGATGTTGTAAATAGCACCGTTAGCAGCTTCCACAGCGATGTTGTTGATAGCATCAGCCTCATCACCAAGTGCCAAGTAACCCTTAACAGGTGCTTCTCCTTCCACACCGATGTAAGCCTTGCCAGCAGGAACTGTAACACCTTCAGCAACTGGATAGAAGCCAACAACATCCTTCTTTGCCAAAGCGTAAATAGTAGCACCATCACCAGCAAAAGGACCTGCCTTCAGCAAATTACTAGAAACGTCTTCAGCATCAGCAGAATTGATAAATGGAAGTGTATATGTGCCCTCACCCTTCAAAATGATTGGTGTGCCAGCAGGAACTTTCTCAACTACACCCAAAGCAACACTCTTGCTTGTAATAGCATCTACTGTGAATGCCTCAATGTCAGAAGGAATCTGAACAGCACTCTTTGTCACGTATGTAGTATAACCTGCAGAACCAATAGTTACAGTTTCTTCTGGAGAGTAAACCTTAATGGTTCGGAGCATTGTATCAAAGCGATAAAGTCCAAATGTAGCTGCTCCATTTAATACAGTGTTAAATGTACCACTACCATAGTTGTTCCAACCATTGTAAACTACAAAATCGGTTGTTTGAGTGTCATTCACTGTAAAATTCATGTTATTACCATTTCCAGAAATTTGATTGTATGGAGTCAAAAGTCCATATCCAATATAAACTTCAGGTTGACGTTGTGCTCCGTTTGTAATGGTTATACCATCAAGTACGGCAGAACAATCGGCACTTGAATCCAACAACTTATAATAAGTAACATCTGCAGGAATCTGAGCTGAGCCATTGGTCCAACGATCACGAGGTGAGCCTGTAGCAGTTTCCCATACACTTGTGTCAAAATCATCTGCTGTCAAAGCACCAAAATCAATAGTGTTCTTCAATATGTAAGAATCATTCACTGTATATGTAGCTGAACTTGAAGTATATCCTTCAGCTGATGAGGTAACTGTGAATGAGCCCTTGCCTGTGAATGTATATGGAGAAGTTTGGTCGAATGTTGCTACTGGAGCACCCTCGATTTTGGAATTGTCAGAAGAGAATGTGATTTGTGGATAATAGAAACCATCTTCTGCCAATACCATATCGGTTACAGTAAATATTGGAGTCGCCAAAGTAACCTCACCTGCTGTAATTGCTTGAGAAACAACAGGGGAAGTAGTTGTTCCATTAGTATGAAGAACATAAGCATAATAAGTACCACTTTGTGCAAAAGAAACATCAACACTTGTTTCAGTTGTGGAAGTGTAAGCTTCTGAACCAACTTCAGGAGCCTCGTCTGCTGCAGCTGTTGTATAATACATAGTTCCTGAACCATTAGGATTTGCTATTGTATAAACTCTATTTGCGCCAGCAACCTTCTTAAATGTAAATGTTGGAACAGAAACGGTCACACTTGCTGTATAATCGTAAATATCAAGGTTGTCAAAAGCAAGGTATCCATAAGTACGTCCTACCAGTCCAAAAAAGCCCGTTATTGTAGGGAGTTCTGAAACAGCCAAAGATCCTGTCTTAACTGTTTCTGTACCCTTTGTAATGATAAAATCAACAGAAGTTTCAGTAACAGTCAATTTGAAATGATGCCATGCATCAGCTAATGTAATTGAGTTGTTAGTATTAGTTAAATCATTGACATACCAAGTGGTTTCCAACCCTCCAGTTGTATTTGTAGGTTGTGAAAGAGCAAAAATGTAATCTTCACCTGAATAGGTGCCGTTGGTGGCGAGATTAGGATTAGGTTCACCTTTTTCAGTTGTATGAGTTGTTACTATAAATTGCGCTGCACTTCTATCAAATTGCCGACCGCCAGCCATACGCAAATCAAACTCTATAACATAGCCTTTTGTTGTCATTTCTGCTGATGTATAGCCGTCAGGTTCATAATCATAGCTTACATATTTGTAACAACTGCGATTGCCATTTCCACTGACATCAACTCGTGCATAGTTTCCATATGTTGCATCACCTGTTTTGAAAGAAACAGTACCATTAGGACTTGTCCAGTCTGCAGCAGTTGCTGTTTCGTAATCTTGTGAATTAAGGACACGCTTAGAGCCATCTGCCCACGCACTACTTGCTCCGGCTGTCATCAACAAGCCGAGCAACAAAGATTTAATAGTAGATTTTCTCATTTTAAATTGTATTTAGAAAGTTAATGAATATAATTGGTAATACATTTGCGCTAGTATTGGCTTAAGCCAAGTTTCAAGTTGGCTATGCCAAGTTTCAGGTTTCAAGTTCCAAGAATCCTTATAAATCCTTTTAATCCCTTATTCAAGTTTGGCTGTGCCAAGTTTCGAGTTTCAGGTTCCAAGTATCAAGAATCCTTATAAATCCAATAAATCCCTGATTCGACCTTCGGTCTTGAACCTTTAGCTCGACGAAGTCAAACTGGCACACAGTGCCCTTGACCTTCAATAGTTAGATATTTGGCCTCTTCTTGCGATATTTTTAGATTTCGTGGCAAATTTAGAGGCTTTAATTATAAAAAACAATTAAAATCGTACTTAAAATTATTAAAATCGTGCGCATCTCAGAGAATTGGCTTTATAAGGTCTAAAGTCGAAGGTCAAAGGCTTGCCATCCAGATGGCGGTTTTCGTTATCAGTCAACAAATTCTCACAAATATAGCACAAATTAATGCGAAAGCCAAAGATAATAATTTGAGAGAATTTGTGAGAATTTGTTGACTAAAAACTCCTTTACTCCTTTACTCCGTAGAGATTTTTGAGTAATTTGTGTTCATTTGGCTACGCCGAGCTAAAGGTTGTTTGACTCACTTTAGGGGATTGACTGAACCGCTCCTTTGAATTCAACTAGTTGCCGAAGGCTCGCCATCGCAACGGCGAGCGTTCGGCGTTGCGATGACGAAGGCTCGCCGTGTTAACGTTGAGGGCTCGGTGTTTCAGTAAAATCAAAGGATCGGTTCAGTGGAATCAATGGAAAGATTGGCATTCGCCGAACTGAAAGTTCAGTGAAATCAAAGAAAAGAATCACGTAAAATGCCAACGCTTTTACACATTATTTATAAAATAAAACATTTTTTTTGAAAAAGATTTGAGGGAATGGAAAAAAAGCTCTATATTTGCACATTCGTGTTTTTGAAAGAGACATTGTTTTATGAAACAGGAATGAGTGGAAAGAGGGACAGCACTCCCGAAGAGAAGAAAAAAACACCTTCCGAACCGAGTTCCTCTGCAAGAAGTTTCAGGTAAGCAAGTATGATGAAAAGTACCGATGAATTCGCCGAAACTGAAGCATCACCTAATCACTTCCGAATATCTAACAATTTTATTCACTATATATTATTAACTTCAAATTTTTAACAACATGAAAAGAAAAAGATTACTTTTCGCTGCGATTGCATTAATCGTAGGTGCGTTGAACATCAATGCACAAGGCTGGACAGCAAGTGAAGTTGGTGCCGGTAGTTTTTACCTTTACAATGTGGGTGCACAAGGTTACGTCGTTGGTGGTAACAACTGGGGTACTCGTGCAACCATCACTACTCAAGGTGGTATTTTGACAACCCTTGTAGGATCTGAAAACGCATACGAGATTCAAACTTCTCCTACATTCAATGGAAGACATCTAGGCTATAATGGTTTCGTTGACAATGGCGATGCTAACCAGATTTGGACCTTTGAAGCAGTAGAGGGTGAATCAAATGTTTACAAGCTGAAGACATCAAGTGGTACTTATCTTTTTGCTGATGCAGGTGCTACAACCACAACTGTGGGTGCCGATCCAGGCACAGACTATGCAAAGTGGAAGTTGGTGACTCGCGCTAATCGTATTGCAGACCTTGCTAATGCAAGCGCATCAAATCCTATTGACGCTACTTTCTTGTTGACAAACCCTAATTTCGACCGCAATTCTAACACTGGTACTTGGAATGGTGGCGTAGCTCTAGGTGGAAACAACGAAAATTACTGCGCAGAGAAGTTCAACACCACTTTCGACGTGAACCAGACAGTGACTGATGCTCCTAAGGGAAAATACGTGCTTGCATTCCAAGGCTTCTATCGTTATGGTGGTCATGGTATCACTCCTGCCGGAGATGCAAGAAAGGCTGGTACAGAGCAACTGAATACAAAGCTCTATGCTAACGACACAGAGGCTCCTTTGATGTCGATTCTGGACGAGCCTAATCCTGCAGCAGGAGATGCTGTGTATGATGGAGTAGCCTATCCAAACAGCATGAGTCATGCTTCATCATGCTTTAGCGCTGGACAATACAGCACCGATATGACATTCACGGTGGATGCCAACACCATCAAGATTGGTGTGAAAAAGACTGTTGCAGTTACAAACGACTGGACTATCTTCGACAACTGCCGCTTGACTTATTACGGAGCAGTGGTTGACCTCTCTATCTACGTAGAAAACCTTGCTACTGCAGTGGCAAACGCTGAAGCTCTCTATGATCAGCTTCCTACAACAGAAAAAGCTGATTTGCAGGCTGTAGTAGCAGAATACAACAAGACATACACTACTGCCGATGATTATATTGCTGCTATCGGTGCTATCAAGGCTGAAACTGAAGTTGCAGAAGCTCTCGTTGCTCCATACGCAGCTTGGAAGGAGACAAAGGCAACTGCTGAAAGTGACTTTGCAGGAAACACAGTGGTAGAAGCAATTATTGCAGATAAGGGAGCTATTGTTGAAGCTGCCAAGGCAGCAGAAACAATCACTGGCGCAACCGCAGAATTACAGGCAATCCTCGACGTTGTTGGTGAATACACTGTGATAAAAGAGTATGCTCAGAACTTGTATGATGTGGCAGACTACACAGAAAACGTAGATGGTGCACACGACGCACTCGGCACTGCTATCACAGAGAACAGCGGCACATACACTACAGCAGAACAATTCACAGCTGCTACAGCTGCTTTGAAGGCTGCTGCTACTACATATGCTGCGGATGCAGATCCTAAGGGTGATGCTAAGTTCGACCTCACATTCATGTTGACAAACCCAGATGTTACTGAATATTGGGATGGCACTTGGGGCGTTCAACCAGAAGGTTGGTACAACGAGCAGAATGGTGGAAACTTCCAGGTAATGGCTAATGAAGAGATGGGACCAGGTGGTGAAATCTTCATGGAATACTGGTCGGAAAACGCTGCAACCAATGGCTTCGTACTTTGCCAGAAGGTAACTCTTCCAGAAGGTGCTTACCAGATGGCTGGTCGTGTAGGTGTTCGACAGTATGATGCTCATGGTACAACTACCAATGTGACATTCTCAGCTAATGAAGTAGATGGTACTCAGATTCCTTTCGGTGGTCTCACTGATGGCTCAATTGAATTCATCAACAATGCTGAGCAGGAAGTGAAGATTGGTTTGAAGGCTCATGCAGGCAACAATACTCGCTGGATGGGTATCAACAAGATCCACCTCTACAAGATTGCTCCAAAGGCATTCATTATCGATGAAAATGCAACAGAGAACATTATCGCTGCTGGTGCTGGTGACGTTAAACTCACTCGTACTATCAAGGTAGGTATGAACTCTGTAGTTCTCCCATTCCAGTTGACAGCTGAAGATATTGTTACTCTCGGTGGTGAAGGTGCAGTTGCTTACACAGTTACTGAATACGCTAATGATAATTTGAAGCTCGCTGAAGCTACAACTATTCAGCCAAATGTTCCATTCTTCCTCAAGGCTACTGCAGCTGGTACTGAATTCGACTTCGAAGGCAAGACTATAGCAGCAGAAGTGCCTGTTGTTCCTGTTGGTGATGCAACACTCGTTGGTACATACGCTAAGATTGACGCTGTTCCATATGATTCTTACATCTTGAGCGGTGGCAAGTTCTACTTGGTGAACTCTACAGTTTCTTTGAAGCCAACTCGCGCATACATCACTATTGCTGAACCTACTGAAGTAAGCGCTCTCGGTTTCACAATTGAGGATGCAACTGCAATCGTAGGCGTTGAAAGCGAAGTAGCTAACAGCGAGGTTTACGACATCGCTGGTCGCAAGGTAAGTGCTCCAGTACGCGGTCTCTACATTGCTAACGGCAAGAAGGTACTCGTGAAGTAAGTACAAAGTACAAAGAACAAGGTACAAAGTACTAAGTGTAAATTTATCTTCGGAAAGAAATTGGAATAATTAGCATAATTTCTCCAAAAATGGGTGTTGTTATTTAAAAACATATTATTTCTGATATAATTATATTAATTATTCTAATTTCTTTCCCAAATAATCATAAAAAAAAATAAGAACAATGAAAAAATATATTCAGCCTGAAGTTCAAGAGAGAAAGTCTTTGATTAACAATCCTATCTTGCTCGGAGCAAGCACAGAAGAAGGAAACATCATTGGAGATGGTGGCGGTACCAGTGAAGGTGGTGTCACAGAAGGCGATGCAAAGCTCCGTGATGAATGGTCAGATGGACTTTGGTAATCTCTTAAACACAATTTAAAGTACAAAGAACAAATTACAACGTAGGTAATAGAGATATTACTATATATAAATAAGGTGGCAGGGCACTTATAGGTGCTCTGCCATTTTTGTTGATGAGTGAATGGGGAAATGGTGTAAAAATCTATCTATCAAGTAAAAAACTGAAAAAAAATGATGGAGTGTTAAAAATAATTTGTACTTTTGCAACTTGAAGGTGGAAAAGGTCAAGCCTTTAAAGGTCGTTTCAAAGCACTTTGTGCTTGTTTCAAGTTTCAAGACCAAAGGTCGTTTCAAGATTGGCTTAAAGGCCGAAGGTCTAAAGCCAATTTAACTGCTAATCCTTTTTTTTAATCAATATTATTAATTAAATTCTAACAAAACATGAAAAAGAAATTACTCTTCGCTGCGGCAATGTTGCTTGCTGCAGTTGGCGTAAACGCCCAAACAGACGTGACGAGTACTTATCTGACGAATGCGGACTTTGAGGCAAGTACTGCGCTCACATCAGATTTTCTCTATGGCTATAGCAAAGACGGAAGTCCTTCAGGTTTCCAAGCTGTTGATGGATGGTCATACACAATTCTTAAGTATGACGGAAATGAACAATCTGGTATGGGTGGAGGCGTTGTTGCATACGGCTCCAACACAGCATTGAAAGGTAATAACAAAAAAGCACCTACTAATGCATTTACTGATGGTGAAAAAAATTCATTGGCATTTTTCGGTGTTTGGGGTTGCGGTGGCTACTATTATCAGGAAGTTGAACTTCCAGCAGGTGGCTACGAGCTGACTATTCCTGTTTACAACGCTTCAGGAACTCAGGGAAACACAAGTTACATTGGTTTCATACCTAACGAAGGCACTTCTCATACAGTAGCTTGCAATCCTTCAGTTGAAGTGTGGACAACATTGACAGTGAAATTTACACTCACAGAGAAAACCGCTGGTCGCATCGCTCTTGGTTACAAGTCAAATGGAAGTGGTTCGGGTGCAAATCCTCACCTTTTCTTTGAAAGTGTATCCATCACATGGACAGACCCACTTGTGTCTTTGAAGGCTGAATACCAAGAGGCTCTTGCTGCTGCTACAGCAGCTAATGAAGACCCAGTATATTCAAATGTAGATGGTTCTGAAAGGATTGCTCTTAATAATAGCATTAGTGACACTCCAGAAGAAACTGCTGAAAGCTATTCTGAAGTAATTAAGGCTCTAACTGATGCAACTGCTGCATTCAAAGCTGCAAAATCTGCTTATGACCTTGCTGCTTCAACCCCTGAATTGCCATACTCAGACCCTGATAAAGCCCCTGTTATTGATGAAGGAACAGATGCTGCTAATTTGTTAATAGCTATTCGTGCATATTATGAGAGCAATGCTGCTGCTGAAGGTATGGAAGGTGCTGCAGACGTGACAAGCAAGTTGACAAACGCTAAAAACCAGTCAAACACCAATGGTTGGACTGTAAATAATACCACTGGCAACTGTAACCTTCGTACAATGAGCAACGAGCCTTATGTCTATGCTGATGGCACGACAGCTACTGGCTATCTCGATACCAACAGTTGGGGATCGGCATTTGCATCCTCTGTTACTCAGAATGTGGAGCTTTATCCAGGTAAGTACATTCTCTCTGTGAAGGCACGTGGTGCAGAAACCACTACCTACCAGTTGACTGCTAACGACAAGACTGTTGACATTACATCTATGGGTAACACCGGTGGCGTTTTCGACCGCGGATGGAACAGCTATACCGTTGAGTTTGAACTCGAAGAAGCCGGTTCTGTTGCACTTGGCGTAAACTTTGCAGGTGACAAGTGGCTCTCTTTCGGCGACTTCCAGCTCGTCCAATTGGAACTTTACACTGAGATGGCTGATGCTGATGACTATGCAGCCCTTGCTGCTGCCATTGAGGAAGCCGAAGCTAAGACACTTGGTTTTGACGCTGGTGAATATGCACCTTATAACAACATAGAAGCTCTTCAGGCTCTTGCTGCTGCCAAGACAATTGATCCTGAGAACCCAGGTGGAAATGCAAAAGAAGAAGTTGTTAACGCAACAACTGCTCTGAATTCTGCTTGGACTGCCAACACTGAAGAAGTGAATGCCATCTATGATGGTGTATTTGCGAACACTGAGGCAAATACAACTTCAGGCGACATCAATCTTCCAGGTTGGACAAAAGTACAAGGCATCCGCTTGTTGGTGAAGGATGTGGAAGAAAACCCAGGTTTGGCTAATACAGATGGTAAGGCAGCTGTGTTCAGCTGGGGTGGTACAACGCTGACCTATGGTGAACAAACAGGCTACACATTGCCTTTGAACGCACATCAGGTTTATGAATTATCGTTCAAGATTTCTGGTTGGAGAGATGGTGGTTTCCCAAGTGTGGTAACTGCAACTCTCGATGGTGTTTCTTACACATTGAATCCTTCAAAATACGTGAGTCGTATTAATGATGCAGAAGGTAATCCATTCAAGGAAGTGAAGTTCTATCTCACTCCAGAAGCAGAGAATTCCATTTTGAAGATTTATGCAAATCAGCACTTCACTGTCGCTGATCTCAAGCTCATGCAAGTTGCTGGCAATTTGGCAATTAATGATGCTCAGAGCTATGACATCATGCAATGTGGTAAGATTGATGCAGAATTGACTCGTACTATCAAGGAAGGTGTGAACTCTGTTGTTCTTCCATTCGAATTGAATGCTGACGATATTGTTACTCTCGGTGGTGAAGGTGCTGTTGCTTACACAGTTTCTGGCTATGATGCTGAGAAAGAAAGCTTGAAGCTTGCTGAAGCAGAATCAGTTCTTGCAAATACTCCATTCTTCCTCAAGGCTACTGCTGCTGGTACTTCATTCGTATTCGATGAGAAGACCATTGTTGCTGGCGAACCTACTAAGACAGTTGGCGATGTAACACTCGTTGGTACATACGCTAAGATTGACGCTGTTCCAACAGGTTCTTACATCTTGAGCGGTGGCAAGTTCTACTTGGTGAACTCTACAGTTTCTTTGAAGCCAACTCGTGCTTACGTAACTGTTCCAGCTGGTGCAGGTGCTAAGAGTGTTCTTAACGTTGAAGTTGAGGATGCAACTGCTATCGTAGGCGTTGAAAGCGAAGTAGCTAACAGTGAGGTTTACGACATCGCTGGTCGCAAGGTAAGTGCTCCTGCTCGCGGTCTCTACATTGCTAACGGCAAGAAGGTACTCGTGAAGTAAGTACAAAGTACAAAGAACAAGGTACTAAGTACAATGTACCACGTATGTATTCATTTAATAACAAATCAAAAACGATTAGAACAATGAAAAAATATATTCAGCCAGAAGTTCAAGAGAGAAAGTCTTTGATTAACAATCCTATCTTGCTCGGAGCAAGCACAGAGGAAGGAAACGTCATTGGTGATGGTGGCGGTACCGGTGAAGGTAATGTCACAGAAGGCGATGCTAAGCTCCGTGATGAATGGTCGGACGGACTTTGGTAATCAATCATAAGTACAAAGTACAACGTAAGTAATAGAGATATTACTATATATAAATAAGGTGGCAGGGTGCGTATGTACCCTGCTTCTTTTTTTGTCAACAAATAGCTACAAAGAAGACGAGTCAACAAATTAACACAAAGGGACACAAATATATTTATTATCACAAAGAGGAACAAAGAACGAAAACGAAGACTGCCATACGGATGGAAAACTAAAGCTATTGCCAATGCTAATGCCCAAAAAGCCTTAGTTATCGCTTTCGTTTTCGTTTAATAATAATTGAGAGAATTTGTGTTAATTTGGCTACGCCGAGCTGAAGGTTGTTGACTCATTTTTCATGAAATCGTTGATGGATTGAAGAAGATTGTGTATCTTTGCAGCACCTATTTTATGTTGAAGACGAGTCAACAAATTGACACAAAGGAACACAAATTATTTTATTATCACAAAGAGGAACAAAGAACGAAGACGATAACGATAACGATAACGAAGTCTTTTAATTTTTCATTTTTAATTTTTACATTTTCATTTTTAATTCTTTAGTACCAGGATAACATGTATCAGATTGAATTTAAGATTGTGGGCCTCCCTTATCATGCGTGGGGAGACGAGAGATTAGGTGAACGGGTGCGCACGGCACTGGGCAAGCGTGTGACGCTAACGCATGACTGCGACAACGAGAAGAACCCTGAGGCGACGATGGTGGTGATTGACACGCAATTCGTGGGCTACGTGAGCAATGAACAATGTCATGTGGTGAGTCGGTATTGCGATGAGTCGGTGACGAAGACGCTTCAAGCGGTGGTGGTGGATTATGAGGCACGAGATGAGCATTTCGCGCTTTGGGCACGTGCTGAGGTGGAGAAGTCGATGGATATGGATGCTGTGGGTGAGCATGCTGAGGCACGGCTTTGGAGCGAGAAGTATTGTTGGCTTGCGATGATGCCGAAATCGGATGATGCACAACGGCTGAAAGCGCTGGTAGGAGAAATCAAAAGGGCACTGCTGAATGGCGAGGGCATGGAGGATGAGAACAAGCGTGTGTTTGATACCTATTTGAAGGATTGTCGCTGGGACGTGAGTTGGGAAGCGACTCAGGAACGGGAGGAATTGCAGCGTTTGTCGGCTGAAAGTGAACATGAAGACATGCGGGAATGGAGTCGGCAACTGAGCAGCGTGATGACAAAGATGGGGAGCGAACAGCATTTGGAAGAAATCTATGTGCGTGTGTTTGAAGAGACGAAAAAGAGTCGTGCATTTCAGAAGTTGTGTCGCATGCATGAGGATTTGGAACTCGGAGCTTTGCGACAGGCATTGATGCGCTTCCCTGGGTGGATGTACCAGTACTTTGGAAAGATGGAGAAATGGGAATATATGTCCACCTTATATTATATGCGCCTGCCTGAGGCGGCGCTGATGCGTTTCGTGACGGGTGTGCTGATGGAGCAGGAGTTGATGGCAAAGGCTAAGGGTGTAAAGAGGAGTGATGTGCCTCAGGGGAAAGTCGTATTGTTGAAGGATGGTTGGAGTGGTCGTCGCACACGAGACGAACATGCGACTGAAGAGGGGAACGAGGTACCGATGAATCGGGAGGAACGCCTGAAGCGAGTGATTGAACAGATGCGGGAGGAGCAGTGTTTCCGTCATCAATACGATTATGTGTGGCTGATGATTGTGATGAACAAGACGGAGGGAATGCCTCATTTTGATGGCTTGCAATCGTTCACGGACTATTTGCATGATGACCTCGGTTTCACGGATGCTCCTGCTCGCTCCACGATGCACTCGAAGATGTACGTGTGCCAAGGTGGTAAGCGTCCGGATGACTGGACCTTCTCGGACACGCAGGACTCTAAGGAATGCCATCGACGCATCAATGTGGCAAAGCGGTTCCTACGACAGTGGGAAGAATTAAAAATGAAGAATGATGAATGAAGAATAATTAAAAACTCCTATACTCCGAAACTCCGTAGAGATTTAAATGAGGAATGGCTTCGGCAAAACCGAAGCTTACTGAAAAAGGAAGAAGGAAGAGGATGAGAACGATTCTTTTAGCAACTCCTAAACTCCGAAACTCCGTAGCAGTTATTGTTTCTACGGAGGATAGGAGGAAAGGAGTTTTTTTTTTTAGTGGGATTTCCTTCGATGAATTCGCTCTTTTTCGACAAAGGGGGTGACAAGTTTTCGACGGAGTCGTCAGTTTTCTCGACAAACGTGAGTCGGTTGTTGCAGGGATGGAAGGAAGAAGATAACTTTGCAGTGGAAAAAGGGATCAGGGATTTAAAGGGGTCAGGGATTTGAAGGATTTAAAAGGATTCCTGGAGCCTGAAACCTGAAACTTGAATCAAGGATTTAAAGGATTAAAAGGATTCCTGTAACTTAGAGCTCGGAGTTGCCAAACTTGAAACCTGAAACCTGAAACCTGAAACTTGCGCGTAGCGCACTGAACTGGTGCTTGCACCCTAATACATTATTAATATCATGGATAACATCAGAACACAACTAATGAATGCCGTAATGGCAAAAGCAATGAATGAAGAAGAAATACTACGTCGTCAGTATAAGATGAAGACGGGCGTTGGCGAAGTGAAGAAAACGTTAGTATTGGAAGAGGTTCCAGCCATCCAGAACCCGATGAACGAGGAGGTACGCTCTTGTGTGGGCTGCTTCTTCTACCATAATACCGACTACTCGTGTCGTGACCTCTCGCGCTTCGGGCTTCCCTCCTGCGTGCAGTTTGTGCATGTCATCAAGAAGAAAGAGATGATCTTTGCGCTAAGAACGAAGTAAATGAGAAATAAAAGCCTCACCCCCGACCCCTCTCCAAAGGGCGAGGGGAGTAGAATGAAGAATGGCGTTGGCTTACCATCCGGATGGAAATTCCTCACTTCTCATTCCTCACTACTCACTAATAAAAAAAACGGGGCAGTTTTTTCGGGAGGGGGTCGAAAACTATTGCAAGGAACAGAGAAAGGCATTAACTTTGCATCGCAATTCAGAAAAAGGGCACAACAAAACAATTCAGGATAACAGGATGAATGAGTGCCCGCCATGAGAAACTATTACTTATTTTATGTTTAACCAGGGACGATGTGTGCGTCAGGTTACGTCGCGAAAGCCGAACTGCTCATCTCCCACAAATTCCAACAACAATTATGGGAAAAGTGAATCCACTCATGAGGGTGAAGATCAACAAGCACGTGTGTGCCGTTGACAAGAAAGAACGCTACTTCACCAATGTATCTCGCGCTACAGACATTAACGATGAGGACCTCATCCGCTATGCTACCGAAGACTCGGGCATGCGTATCGAACAGATTTCATCGGTGTATCGCAGCCTCATCACTCAGGTACGAGAACTCGTCTGCAACGGTCACTCGGTGGAACTCGGTGACATGGGAAGTCTTTACTTCACCGTTCACGCGAAGATCTCTGCAGACCTCGAAGGCGCTGGTTCGGCAGCTATCACCAGCAAGCGCATCTCCTTCCGCGCCAGCAAGAAGATGCTCCAGAAGCTCGACAAAGTGAACTTCAGCGTGTAATGCCCCTCCCGTAATTGCTCCTATTCCGCAATTACCCCGAGGGGAGGAGAGAGTGAAGCGTGAAGCGTGGAGCGTGAAGAGAGGGTAACTAAAATCAGTAAATTGTAAATCTTTAAATTTTAAAATCAGTTTGTATGGGAAAAGTTTTTATCAAGGCTAAACAACAGTTTTTCAAGCCAGGTGAAAGTCAGATGTACTTCACCAAGTCGATCACTTACAGCAAGATAGGTTTCGACCTGCTCATCAAGCATATCGCTGCCGACTCAGGAATGAGCGAGGGAGCCTGCGAAGGTGCAGTCCGTTCGATTGTCAAGCAGATAGAAGAGATGGTACTGTCTGGTCACACCATCTACGTGAAGCAGCTCGGCACTTTCAAGCTCTCCTTCTCTGCCAAGGCACCGCTCACTTCGGAGGAAGCAGGGGCAAAGCAGGTGTACCGTCGCCGAATCCTCTTCTACCCTACCGAGGAAGTGAAGGACGAAATCGCGAACACTCGCCTAGAGTGTGTCACTAAGTTGAGCTGATAGTCCAACGGCTGTGTGAAGTGAAAGAGGAAAATTACTCTCTTTCTTTTCTAAACAAGCGTAATAATTTGGATGAATGTGCGAAGGCACCTTACCGCAATGGTAGGGTGCCTTTTTATTTTAAGGTAGGTTCTAAAAATTCTGTTTTTTAGTTCACTACCAATTTACTATATTTCATTTCGGTTGCTTTTTGTTTGATTTGAAGTCTTTTTGCCACTTTTCTCGGTTACATAGCTCGCTATGCGCCCTCAAAAACTGACAAAAATCCAATCAAATCAATTCAAAAAACAATCCGACATAATTTTTAGAACCTACCTTAAGAAATTGATGGGCGAAAATCCATTTTTTTTCCATTTTCCACCTCTTTTTACTGTCTTTATTGACAAAAATCACGAAAAGAATACGGAATGAACTAAAAAAAGAATGAAAAAAAACGTTAATTGCATAAAAATGCGTAACTTTGCAACTCAAATAGGGTAATAAAAGAATTAATTGCAATTAAATAAGTCAAATTCATTTATTCGTTACACAGTGTAAGTAGCAAGAAAGATAAGAATCAACATCATTCAACGTTCTTTTGAACTTCATTGCACCTTACATTGTTATTACTCCATTAAATGGAGCAGAGAGAGTTGCGTTAAAATACGTTAACCAACACGCACTTATAATTCTAACTCATTGTAAATAAGTTATTTACATAGGCTTAGGAGAAATATTAATGTTGCCTTGCGGCAAGGTTTAGGGTGCTAAAGCACCGGTTTCGATGCGCTAAAGCGCAAGTTTCAGGTTTCAGGTTTCAGGTTTCAGGACGCTAACGCGCAGGTTTCAAGTTTCAGGTTTCAAGAAATTAAGCGCAGTATCAAGGAAGAAATGGAGAGAGTTCGAAGATTTGAAGATCTCGCTATTTACCAATCGGCAAGACAACTCTGTAAGGAAGTATATACTATTACCTAAGAAGGTGAATTCCAAAAGGATATTCGTTTTGTTCAACAAATACATGCTGCCGCTGGTTCAATCATGGACAATATTGCTGAAGGTTATGAACGAGATGGGAACAAAGAATTCATCAATTTTCTCTATATTGCAAAAGGCTCATGCGGAGAAGTCCGTAGTCAGATTATTCGTGCTTCTGACATCTGTTTCATCGATCAAGAAACAGCAAAAAAACTTTACAATGACTGTATTAGCCTAAACAGAGCCATATTCGCATTCATCAAATCACTAAAGCAAAGCAATTTACCAGGTACAAAATACTTGAAACCTGAAACTTGAAACGTGCTTCAGCACTTGAAAACTGAAACAGGTGCTTCAGGACCCTGAAACGTGCTTTAGCACATGAAACTGCACACCGTGCACTGAAACGCGTTCTTAGCAACGAACCATGACATCGGCAGAATCAAAATTCTTTGAATTACTTCGTGTTGCTCTTGGCACACAAAAGGAATTGATTTCCACCATTTCTTTGGAGGAATGGGACGAGATTCCCGAGATAGCTGTAAAACAGAGCGTAATGGGGTTGCTGATGAGTGCCATTGAAAAATTGCCTAAGGGTCAGCGTCCTCCTAATAATATCCTCCTTGCCATTCATGAGCGTGTAGAGGAAACCGAGGCGAAGAACCGCTACATGAACAAGCTCACTTATGCAACGAGCAAACGCTTCGAAGTTGATGGTTTTCCCAACTGCATTCTGAAAGGTCAAGGCATCGCTACCCTCTACCCTAACCCACTCCGCCGTGAATCAGGCGACATAGATGTTTGGTTGCAGGGTGATCGAGACAAGATTATTGAATATGTGAGGAATGTTGGAGAAATTGGTGAACTTAACAAGATACATGTCGGTTTCGACTTGAAAGATGGTACACTCGTCGAAGCCCATTTTACACCCAGTTATTACAGCAATCCTTTCACAGACCGTAAGTTCAATAAGTGGGCAAAAGCACAGCAGGCAGAGCAAACAAAGCATTATGTTCCGTTCGACAACGGTACGAAATTGCCGATTCCAACGAATGAATTCAACATTGTTTTCATCCTCAGCCATGCCTATCAGCATTTCATTGGCACAGGTGTTGGGCTCCGACAACTCATCGACTATTTCCATGTGCTGAAGCATGCACACGAAGAAGCTTCGCCGTCGTCTTTTCACGCTTTACGCTCCACGCTTCATGAACTTTCTCTTGATAAGTTTTGTGCTGCAGTTTGCTGGCTCTTGCATAATTGTCTCGGTCTTCCATCAGAATATCTCATCGTTGAACCTAATGCCAAAGAAGGAGAATTCCTATTGAAAGAAGTCCTTCTCACAGGCAATTTCGGCCATTCCGACGAACGCACTGCCAACGGTCATCGTCTCAGTGGCAAGCGATATCGCCTCGGTCACCTCCTCCTCGCCTACCCCTCCGAAGTTTTTTGGTACACTCTTCAGGGCATCAAGCGATTGATAACGAGAGAAGAACCGATAGATTAAAATATAGTAATTCTTAAATAAATACTTTTTTAAAACAAGTACATTTTTAAAAATCACAATGAATAAGTTTATGATATTGCCAAGTACTCAACTTTGCTTGATTTTATCAATGTTTTCGCCTTGGTAATACATGCAGATTTTTATACATTACAACCACCCACATATTCAGAGGTAATAACGAACCCATCCTCATCCTTCGTTAGATTTCTTATTCAAAGTCTTGCTGTCGTTTACATTGATTTATTTGTCATAACATTAGGTTGGGCAGGAATTCAAATGAAACTTCAAGATTTTGGAGGATTTATTTTCCAATGTATATTATATACAATTGGTATCTATTTCGATTTTGTGCTCCTTGGCTTTCAACCATTTAGCTCCTCAAAAATTCTTGAAAGCATAGGATTTGCAAATAACATGTGGTGCATCAAATCATTAGTGTTTTTGTTTATACTACTGCCCATCTTAAACCAATGATGCAAATCAACAAGTGTAAAACAACAGAGGAACGTTCTTATAGCCTTTTTTGTTTTTCAGATCATCTATGCCTTGATTAATATGGCCACATCATTTTTATAGATGGTTATTCGGGAGTATCATATATTGGCTTATATTTATTGGGGAAATATAAAAAAAAGCATCCAAAGAACAAGTTTTTTAACTTTCATCCTCATCAGACTTTCTAGTTTATACTTTTATATGCTTGTTCATTACCATTAGTTCTTTTATGTCCCAAAGAATAGGAATAGAATACGTACCTTTTTGAATGTATAGCTACATAAACCCTTTGTTATTATTGCTGCGGTTTATCTCTCATTAGGCATCACAAAATTAAAAGTACGATTTAATTGGCTTAAGCCCTTTGCCGTTTCATGTTTTTCCGTGTATTTACTTAACAAAAATCCAAATATCATGGATCCTTTTTTGTTCCCATTACAAAAATTTTTATAACAATCACAGTGGTATCTATTGTATTTTAATTATAACGGCTTTCTGTTTGGCAATATATTTGTTGATTACCCACATTCTCATTGATCAATTAAGAATTCTAACATGGAAACATGTTAACAAAATGTAAATAAATGAATTTTATAAAAACACATATTGAGGGTGTATTTATCATTGAACCTCGAATTTTCGAGGATCCACGAGGCTATTTTTTTGAGTCTTACAATCAAGTAGAATTTGACAATAATATTCGCCCCATTCACTTTGTTCAAGACAATGAATCAAAATCGTCTTACGGTGTTATTAGAGGAGTTCACTTTCAAACAGGAATATATGCACAAAGTAAATTAACGAGAGTTGTTAAAGGTTGTGTTTATGATGTTGCTGTAGATGTTCGAAAGGATTCTTCTACTTTTGGTCAATATGTAGGAGTTGAACTAAGTGAACAAAATCACCGTATGTTGTTTATTCCAAGAGGATTCGCACATGGTTTCAGCGTTTTGAGCGACGAAGCCATATTTCAATTCAAAGTAGATAATATCTATAATAAAGAAAGTGAAGTGGGGGTTGCTTGGGATGACCACGATATTAATATAGATTGGCACCTTCCAATGAATGACATAATAGTTATTGAAAAGGATTCCAAATACCCTCAATTAAAGGATATTATTGCGTTCTAATATATTTAATTCCATTTTTTTTAGAATCAAGTTCTCCAACATAGATTAAATGGACAAGGTATCTATAGTAATACCTATTTATAGAGTAGAAAATTACATAGAACGATGCATTTTGTCAGTGCTTAACCAGACTTATCCAAATATTGAGATAATTCTAGTTGATGATGCTAGTCCCGATAGGAGTATAGACATTGCAAAAAATACAGTTTCTGTCATAGGGAAAAAAACTACTTGTAATATTCAATACCTGTCTCATGATTATAATAGAGGATTATCAGCTTCTCGAAACACTGGTTTGTTAGCAGCGACTGGAAAATATGTTTATTTCTTAGATAGTGATGATGCTTTACCACCAAATTCCATCAATGATTTATATAGCACAATCGAACACTACAAGGGATTACAGATGACTTTTGGTTATGTAGAGACGTTTCCTAATCATATCAATTGGTATGATATATCAAAATACGGTCTTCATGATGTGTATCAATCAAATGATGAAATACGTCAAACTTTTTATCGACCAAACCAGAAGACATCAAATCACGCATGGAACAAACTATTTTTAAGAGAATTCCTTTTGTCTAATCATTTATTTTTCAAAGAGGGGTTGATACATGAAGATGATCTTTGGACTTATATGTATGTAAAAAAACTATGTTCATTTGCCATTACCCGTTATGTTACCTATCATCATTATATACGTTCAACTTCCATAACACGGACAATTTCACTAAAAGAATCCGCATTAAACAAACATATTGTTATCACAGAGATTTTAAATCATTTGGATTCATATTGTAAACAGGAATTAAAAAAAGTTTTCATCACTATTTTTCTTCCAGAATACAATCTTTTCTACCATTTACCAGAATATATAAAACTGAGAAAAGAATTTTTACGGATATCGAATGACAATCGAATGTATTTTTTTTCTTTAAGGATTCGTATATTGCCTTTTTTTGTAAGATTAAAAACTTTAATAAGGTCTTTGATTTATTATTGGAGATAAGGAGATGTTAGCAATTGTTTTTTACAACTTATTTCATCTATTTATTATATAAAACATTTTATTCATAGTTAATTTACATCAATAAAACGTGTCTGATAACAAACGAATAGCAAAAAACACATTGTTCATGTATTTCAGAATGATACTCGTGATGATTGTATCTTTATACACATCACGAATTGTTCTGCAAGTATTGGGTGTTGAAGACTATGGAACCTATCAAGTTGTAGGTGGCATCGTTGGTTTTTTAGCTTTTATCAATACCACTCTTAGTCAAGGCTCTTCAAGATTCTTACTTTTTGAAATGGGTAAAGGTAATAAGAAAAAAGTTGCCATGCTTTTTTCCACTTTGCTAAATGCGCATATTCTCCTTGCTTTATTTATCATTTTAATTGCTGAAACAATTGGGCTTTGGTTTCTATATAACAAACTGATAATTCCAGAAGGAAGAATGCATGCAGCTGTGTTTGCATATCAGTTATCAATCATAACATCTTTCTTTTCATTAACCCAAACCCCCTATTCAGCTGCCATCAAAAGTCATGAACGATTCGACATTTATGCATACACCAGTATTATCGACGTGTTTGCTAAACTTGCTATTGTTTATGCGCTAAAAGTATCCCCAATTGATAAATTATCGTTTTACGCATTACTTTTATGCATTGAACATGTAGCAATTACTTTATTCTATCGATTTTATTGTATTCGACATTTTGAAGAAACCAGATATCAATTTGTTTTAAACAAATCCCTTATTACCAAAGTCACATCATATTGTGGTTGGAATTTCTTCTCAAACATATCAGGTGTATTGAACAGTCAGGGACTTATCATGCTCATAAACATGTTTTTCAGTCCAGCAACTGTAACCTCCATTTCGATAGCTACAACGGTCAAGAATGCAGCAAACTCATTTGTTCAGAACTTTAGACTTGCTACCATACCACAAACTGTAAAATCTTACGCATCAGGAGATCATTTACAAAGTAAGACTTTATTAATTAATTCAACTAAATATAGTTTTTACCTACTTTTATTATTAGGCTTACCTATTTTTTTATTGGCCCCAGATATTCTATATCTTTGGCTCGGTTTTATACCCGAAGACTCTGTTCTATTTCTTCGCGTAATTATAATTATCAGTTTTTTTCAACTTTTGAACAGTTGTTTATTTACAGCTCAAGATATTATTGGTAGAATCCGAAAATATTCGGTATGCTATGCAGCCATGATGTTTATCAACATTGTGGTAATTTACATTTTTTTTAAAATGGGAGCACCTTCTACCACATACGTTTTTGTTTTGCTGATAACATTCATCTTTATTAGTATGGTCATGCAGCCTTATCTTGTCGTTTCGCAAACGGAATACACCCTATCCGAGATATACCATTTGTTTTTCTCATGTTTTTTCGTATCAATTCTTGCTATCATCATTCCATTATTATTATATTATTACATACCAGACATGGTTCCATTCGCTCGTTTAATTATAATGACGTTGGTGAGCATCATTTCAGTCGTTTTATGTGTTTGGTATTTTGGAATGGATAAAAAAACTAAGAAAAAGGTATTAATGTTTGTCAAATCAAAAATCAACAAGTAATGGGCATTCTCACATCATTAAAAAGAACAATCATTAATTCAAGTAAGGAAGTACTGTTACGTAAACTCGTCCGTAAAACGCCGGTAGTCATCAAAGACATCGAAACCAACTTATTGAAAGGGAAACATGCTTTGATAACGGGTGGAAATAGTGGCATTGGTTATTGTATAGCAAAAAAAATGATGGAATCAGGAGCCACCGTGACAATTATTGGTCGTAATGAGGAAAAAACCATAAAAGTATCCAAAGAATTAAATTGTGACTATCTTATTGAAGACATTTCAGATGTGAAACAATTAATCATTGATATCACAAATTATCTCCAGACTCATAACATAGATATTCTTGTCAACAGTGCTGGTATCTTAGATAAGGAACCCTGGTTAGCAAAAACCATTGAAGGATTTGACAAAGTGATGGATACAAATTTGAAATCTATTTACTTTCTATCCCAAGCTATTGCTAAAGACATGATCAAAAAAGGGATTCATGGCCATATCCTTAATATTAGCAGTAGTTCATCAGAACGTCCAAGTTGGGGACCTTATCAATTGGCAAAAAGAGCATTAAATGGTTTAACACTAGGGTTTGCCCAACGATTGGCCCCCAATGGAATCACTGTAAATGGGTTGGCACCTGGAGTGACTGCTACTCCCATGATGGATGGTACACTTGAAGAAGGGAGCCTTACATATAACAATCCTTTACGCCGTGCAGCTGCCCCTGAAGAAATTGCCAATTTAGCAGTTTTTCTTGCAAGTGAATTAGGGAACAGTGTTGTGGGAGATACGGTTATGATGACAGGTGGTTCTGGTAATTTAAGTTTTGACTATTAATTATGGATAAAAACAATCAATTCTATACATCAATTCGCAATACTCAAATAGTTCTTTATTTACTGAAGCAAAAAGGCATTCGTAAAGTAATTGCATCTCCAGGTACTCAAAACATGAGTCTTGTAGTTAGTATGCAACGCGATTCTTGGTTTGAGATGTATTCTGCGGCTGATGAGCGTTCCGCTGCTTACATGGCTTGTGGTATGGCAGCAGAATCTGGAGAGCCCGTTGTTTTGAGCTGTACAGGTGCTACAGCTTCTCGTAACTATGTTCCTGGATTGACAGAGGCATATTATCGTCATCTACCTGTTGTGGCAATTACATCTACAGAACGAGTCACAGCTATCGGCCACCACGTTCCACAAATTATCGATAGAAGTATTATACAAAAAGACATTGCCAAGTGTTCCGTATATGCTAGAGCTGTATATTGTGATAATGATGCATGGGATTGCATGATTCAAGTGAATAAAGCCCTGTTAGAGTTAGATCATCATGGCAAGGGACCTGTTCATATTAATCTTGAAAAGGTGGATGGAACGGATTATTCTGTGAAAGAATTACCTTCATGTAGAAATATCGAACGGTATTTGCTTGGAGATCAATTTCCAAAATTACCTCATGGAAGAATTGGTATATTTGTTGGAGCACACGTAGCATGGAACGAAGAAGATATAGCTATCGTTGATCATTTTTGTGAGGCAAACAACGCAGTGGTATTTTGTGATCAAACCAGTAATTACAAAGGGAAATATGCTATTCACTTTTCTCTCGTTGCTTCTCAAGATTGGTATATCTCACCCCTGCTAACTACAGATTTGCTAATCCATATCGGAGAGGTATCGGGTGACTATTTCCAGCTTGGGAAACTTGGAGGTAGATCAAAAGAGGTATGGAGAGTCAGTGAAGACGGGGAGATTAAAGATACCTTCAAAAAAATGACAAAGGTATTTGAAATGAAAGAAGGCACTTTCTTTTCATCATTTCTTCATAACAATGGACAAAACACTGAATATTTCGAAGCTTGCAAAAAAGAAGCAGACACTATTGAAAGTAGAATCCCTGAACTACCATTCAGCAATGCATGGATAGCTCAAAGAATGGCTCCTCATATTCCTGAACATTCAGAAATCCACTTTGGTGTTCTCAACTCTCTTCGTTCATGGAATTTCTTCAAAGTATCAAATACAGTTCATGCATACTGTAATGTTGGTGGATTTGGCATAGATGGAGGGATGTCAACGCTGATAGGTTCATCACTTGCACATCCTCAACAACTACATTTTGGTGTGTTTGGCGATTTGGCATTTTTTTATGACATGAATTCTTTAGGAAATCGTCATGTTGGAAAGAATCTTCGTATTTTATTAGTCAATAACGCAAAAGGTTCTGAGTTTAAGCTATATATACACCCAGCCTCCAAACTTGGAGATGAAGCTGATAAGTTTGTTGCTGCTGGAGGTCATTATGGGCATCAATCACCTTTATTAGTAAAGCACTATGCAGAAGATTTAGGCTTTAAATATCTCTATGCGACCAATAAAGAAGAATTCATTGAAAAACAAAATGATTTTTTGACAGATGACATGTCAAAACCGATTCTTTTTGAAGTTTTCACCAGTTCAGATAATGAAAGCGAGGCTCTTCGATTACTCAACAGTATTGAAAAATCTGCAGAGAACAAGCGCAAAGATATGATAAAGAATTTGATAGGTGAAGAAAATGCTCACAGATTAGGTCGTATAATCGATAAGTTTAAATAAGATAGATGAAAATAGGAATTTTAACATTCAATCACGCCATTAATTTTGGCGCAGTTCTACAAGCCTACGCTCTTAAAGAGACACTTAAATCTTTGGGACACGATGCGTGGGTAATAGACTATAGACAACCGAAAGTTGAAAGAGTGGACAGACCAACTTATTCTGCAAAAAAGAGATGGAATCTTTTAAAGGGTTTTCATTTACGATCATGGCTTTACTATAATAAAAACAAAAAAGCAGCACTTGAAAACAGAAAAAGATTCGACGATTTCACCAATCAATATCTACACCTTACCTCACCTTGTATAGCGTCCAGCATGCCTCAGGATTTTGACATGTATATCTCAGGAAGTGACCAAGTTTGGAATCATCGAATTTGCGGAGGTATGGATGATGCTTTTTGGGGTAATTTTCAAAGACCTATGAACAGCAAGATGGTTGCTTACGCTGCCAGCACATCTGTTCCAGATTTGCAAAAGAACACTCATGAAGAACTACAAGCAGGACTCAACAACTTTGATTTAATTAGTGTTCGAGAAAATGCAGTACGTGATTTTTTAAATACAAATTTCAACACTCCAAATGAAGTTCTCACTGTATTAGATCCCACATTAGTCGCAGATAGATCTATCTGGGACTCTTTTGAATCAGGCAAATACAAAGACAAGAAATATGTTTTATATTTTGCAGCAAGAACATATAGTCCTAATCCTTATATCGTAAAGGAGAAAGCTGAAATCTTGGCTGAAAAATTAGGGTGCGATGCTATTTCAATTAGAATTAGTAAGCATTCACCAAGTGATTTCATAGAATTATTCAAACATGCCACTTATGTGGTTAGTTCTTCGTTTCATGGTGTTGCCTTTTCTCTCATTTTCAATCGTCCATTATTTGCAGTCATGTATGGTGATGAGCAAGATGGCAGATATGTTAATTTACTTCGATCTGTTGGGGCAGAGAATATGCTATTAGGAGTTAATGACATACCTCATCCGATTGATATCGATTACTCGAGTATCAATCGGAAAATGAATCTTATAAAAGAAAGTTCTATTAATTTTTTGAAATCGCTTTAATTATGGAGATAAATATTGTTGCCACACCTAGTAACAATTATACAATGCAGTGTGGCATTATGTTTTATTCAGCATGTGTAAACAATCCTAACAACACATTACATTTCTTCATAATAACAGATAATAAATTTACAGAAGAAAACAAAAAAAAGATAGAAAACACCATTACTCCCTTTGGAAATACTGTTAAATTTATCATCATTGATGATAGCACCTCCAAATTATTTGAAAAATTTGATTTACATTGGTATGTAATGCAAGTTTTTTACCGTTTATTTATGGCAGACCTACTTCCAAAAGAAGTGCATAAAGTTTTATATTTAGATTGTGATATTATTGTTCGACATCCTTTAGACAAATTGTGGGAAACAAATCTTGACAATTTTGGAGTAGCAGGAGTTCATGATGCACAGGAAGGGACAATGGATCATTACAATCGTTTAGGTTATACTTATGACAAAGGATACATAAATGCAGGTGTCATATTAGCAAATATTGATTACTGGAGAGAGCATCAAATAACTGCAGCATTTGCTGATACTATAACAAATCATTCTGATATCATAAAGTTACATGACCAAGATGTACTTAACTATGTGATGCAAGACTCAAAAAAATTTGTGGATTTCACATTCAATATGCAATCTGGTTTTTTATTTCAGCCCCAATATATGCAATTTGAATATATCAAATATAAACAAGAGATTGATGATTCCCGTGAAGATCCTATTATACTTCATTTCTCAGGAGTAAGACCCTGGACAAAAGGAAGCATACATCCTTATATAGATGAATATTTCAAATATAAGAATCAAACCATTTGGAAAGACGTACCACAAACATCCCATAGGCGTTCATTAAGTTATCGGATTATTAATAAATTCAGGAAGCCTCTTAGCAAATTAGGATTATGTTCTGTAATACCTAATCCATATAATATGAATCTAAAATTAAAAAAATGAAGAAAAATAATATTACAATTGGATACATTTCCAACGTTAATCCTTTTGAAGATAGAAAACACTGGAGTGGATTAACATACAAAATTAGAGAGGCTATTGAAAATGCAGGCTTTATAGTAAAATATATTCCATACCGAACGGATACATTTTCTCAGCGATGGATGAACCGTCTTTTAGCTTTTGTTGGGACAATAACTCAAAAACATATTATTGGTGGAGATCAATTCCCTTTAATAGCAAAACTTGCTGCAAAAACCATTGATTTTAAAGACATTGATGGTTGTGACTATCTATTTTTCCCTAATAACGGTCATATTGCTCTACATCTAAATACAACAGTGCCCAAAATAGAGTATTCAGGAGCAACAGTACCTATCATGTTGGATTATTATTGGTTTAACGTTCTACAAGCATCAAGAAGAATTTCTATTGCACAAGATAGAAAAACGACCATGGATGCGTATGTGAATTTAAAAGCATCTGATTGGGCTGCAAATAGTGTTATAAACGATTATGGATTCCCCAAAGATCGTACTTTTGTGCTAGAATATGGTCCAGCCATAGATACCCATGATATCATCCCTATCGAGCCTTACAAATCAGGTCCATTCAATTTATTATTCTCAGGTGTTGAATGGGAACGTAAGAACGGTGACATTGCTATTCAAACGGTGCAATTATTAAGAGAAAAGAATATCGATGCTCATATTTACATTGCGGGGATAAGGAATCTTCCTGAATATTGTAAAAGTCTTAACTATGTGCACTACGTTGGTTTTTTAAATAAAAACACAAAGGATGGTTATCAAAAATATCTGGATCTATTCCATACTTGTCATATTATGCTTGTTCCGACTAAAGCTGAATGTGCCGGTGTAGTTTTTTGTGAAGCATCAGCTTTTGGTATGCCCTCATATACTTACAGAACAGGAGGTATTCCTAATTACGTTGTAGATGGCGTAAATGGAAGAACAATTGAATTATCAACTGGTGCAGAAAGTTTTTCACAAATTATCTATGATGACATTATAAATCACAGAATGGAAGAATTACGAAATGGCGCTTTAAGAATAAGTAAAGAAAAGCTGAGTTGGGAAGCATGGTCTCATCATTTTAGAACTATCATTGATAAGATTTAATAATGGGAACTATTCGTAAAAGTAATTTTGAATGTTTAAGACTTTTTGCAATGTTTTGCATAGTCTTATATCATTGCTATTTATTATACGTTTATGATGAAAGTTCTCTCATCATTCATAAAGCTATTCAAATACCCTTACATATTGGCGTTATCCTTTTTCTTTTAATCAGTGGTTATTTTGGAATTAAAACATCTATTCATGGTTTCATTAATCTGATAATGATCATGTTTATCTATACTGTACCATTATCAATTATCAATTTTTACTTCTTTAAAGGCTCATTATCAGATTTATTATTCATATCGCATTCACCATATTGGTTTATGCGTCAATATTTATTTCTTTATTTATTTGCGCCAATCATTAACTATTATTTTGACAATGTTTCTTTTAAAAAGAAAATGTACTTTATTATCATTTTAAGTTTTATCTCAATATATTGCTGTACACTATTAAAAGGAAGAGTGGAATTTGAACAAGGTAAAAATTTGGTTAATTTCACTTTGTTATATTGTATTGGCAAATTATTATATTTATATTCTTCAAAGTTCAAAACTTTTTCCAATTTACTCTTAATTTTATTATTTATAACACTAAACATTATCGAGGTATTTCTTTTTTCTATTAGCAGTAGTTCTATTTCAAGTGTAATTTGGCAATTATCTTTCCCTTATTATAGTCCTCTTCTTATTTTAAACTCTATTCTTATTTTTATAATCTTTAGCAAACTAAATTTTTCATCTCTTACAATAAACAAAATTGCAAAATCCACATTAGCTGTTTATTTAATTCATTTCCATCCGTTAATCGTATCAAAACTTTTTGGTATAATACCATTATATTTAACGAATCTCAATTTAGGATTTTGGGGATTATTTGTTAGTCTATCATTATATACATTGTTAGTAATGATTATTTGCATTGGTATCGATTTTCTTTTAAAACCTATATATAATTATTTCAGTCAAATTATATCGCAAAGAGTATCACTATCCTTATGATATTCAATTCTTTCGAATTTCTTTGGCTATTCCCACTTATCTTTTGCGTGTATTATTTGATTATCTCGCAAAAAAACATTAATGATAAATGGCCAAAGATAGGTAATTTTATCTTGTTAATCATCTCTTATGGACTATATCTCAAATGGAAGCCTGTATATGGGTTAGTTCTATTTGGCGTTACAGCTATAACCTATTATTTCGCTTTACTCATTGAGAAGAAAAAGGCTTTTGGGCAAAAGAGATTTATTATATTCTTGGGCATTACCCTTGCATTGCTTCCCCTATTAATATTCAAGTATTATAACTTCCTGAATGATCAGCTTATCGTTCTTTTACACTCTATTGGCATAGAAACTGGTCTTCCAGGCCTTAATTGGGCTATGCCTTTAGGAATATCTTTTTTCACTTTGCAAGCTATCGGCTATTTAGCAGATGTTTATTTACAAAGAATAAAAGCTGAACACCATTTTGGGGATTATATGTTATTTGTAAGTTTTTTCCCACAAATAGCATCAGGTCCTATTAGCAAAGCAAAAGATTTACTACCTCAAATAAAAGCTCAACGTTCGTTCAACTACAATCAAGCTGTCCAAGGATTGAAATGGTTGCTTTGGGGTATGTTTCTGAAAGTGGTTGTCGCTGATCGTCTCGGTATGCGTGTTGATAATTTCTATCTTACGTATCAAAGTTCTGGAGGGTTTGATTGCTTCATCGTCTCTTTGCTTTACACATTTCAAATCTATTGTGACTTTGCAGGCTATTCCTTTATGGCATTAGGTGTTGGTGAAATATTGGGGTTTGAATTGATTAACAACTTTAATCGTCCTTATTTTTCACAAAGTATCACTGAATTCTGGAGACGCTGGCATATATCTTTATCATTGTGGTTAAAAGATTACGTTTATATTCCTTTGGGTGGAAATAGATGTTCTAAGTTGAGGAATTATTTTAATATCCTTCTCACTTTTACTATAAGCGGAATATGGCATGGAGCCAGTTGGTCTTACATCATTTGGGGATTATTTCATGGCATTTTACAAGTTTCCGAAAAAATCTTTGGAATTAACAAAAAAACGAGTACTGGTGTAATGAAATTTGGTCGAATTATAATCACCTTATTTTTATTAAATCTAACATTCATTGTTTTTAAAATGCCAAATATAGAAGAAGCTTATCATTTATTCCTTCGGATAACTACCAATCATTCTGGTAATATTTTACAATTTTTGACCCCTTTTGCATATATTTCAATAGTTCTTTTTAAGGACTTAGTAGATGAATATCAAATTAAACCCTTGATGTTATTTCATCATAAATATACCATCGTTCGATGGGCCACATATTTGATTCTTTTATTTATGATTGCCATTGACGGAGTATTTGGTGGACAATTTATCTATTCTGGATTCTAATATGAAAAAATACCTTTTTAAAATTGCTATCTTCTTTGCTATTTTTGCACTTTTAGATGCACTCTATGGTAAAGCGTGTGAATATCTTCGAGAACAAGCTCAAGGTGGTTCCACTTATGACGATAAGTATGTCTGTGATAGCACTACCCAGGATATATTAGTTTTTGGTTCTTCGAGAGCTCGACATCAATATGTTCCCACCATTATTCAGGATTCTTTGGATATGACATGCTATAATTGTGGAGCAATTGGAATGGGTATCATTTTTCATTATGGTAGGATGAGAGTTATTTCCCAAAGATATATTCCAAAAGTCATATTATACGATGTCCTTCCTGTGTTAGATGAAATGGAAAGAGATGACAATGCCATTTTCATCAATCCTTTAAGGCCTCATTATGATATTAACGGAATAGATTCTATATTTAATAAGATAGACCCAACTGAAAAATATAAAATGCTTAGTAATACATACAAATATCATTCAAATTTATTTACCTACCTTTCAGACTATAGAAACAGTTCACATACTATCTTAGGATATAATCCTCAACAAGGTGTTATACAAAAAGGGGAAAAAATTGAAGAAAAGACAGATTATAAAGTAGATAGTTTGAAACTATATTATTTGGAAAGATTCATTCAAGAATACAAGGATAAAACAAAAATCATCTTTTTAGCCTCTCCTCGCTATCAATATGAAAAAAGTGGAAACGCTTTCGGCCCTCTCATGTCATTATGCAAGAAATATGATGTGCCATTTCTGAATTACTACAACGATAAGCGATTTATCTACGATGAACATTTTTATAAAGATGCAACTCATTTCAATCAGTTAGGTGCAGAGACTTATACCCGAATGATTATAGGCGACTTAAGAAAGATTTTAGATAAATGAAATATTCCATTACAATACCAGCTTATAAATCAACATTTCTAAAGGAGTGTATTGATAGTATCCTTAATCAGACATTCTCTGATTTCGAACTAATTATACTTAATGACGCATCTCCTGAACCCATTGAAGATATAGTTAAGCAATACAATGATGCACATATCAAATATGAAAAAAATGAGAAAAATGTTGGAGCAGTTGATGTTGTAGATAATTGGAACAAATTATTAGAATTAGCACAAGGTGAATACATCATCTGCATGGGTGACGACGATATGTTGGCACCAAATTGCTTGGAAGAATATAACCAATTGATTGATAAACATCCTGGACTGGATGTTTACCATGCCAGAACAATGATGATTGATGAAAAATCAGAGTTTTGTAACTTACAAGAAGCCAGACCTGAATTTGAATCTGTCTATTCCATGATTTGGCATCGAACTTTTAAATACAGAATTCAATTTGTTGGAGATTATCTTTATAGAATTAAAACCCTAAGAAAAAACGGTGGTTTTTACAAATTTCCATTAGCTTGGGAATCAGATTGTGTCACTTCTTTCATTGCTGCGTCTTCTCATGGAATTGCAAACGGAGATATACCAACATTCTTCTATCGTCAAAATAACCAATCGATTACAAGTAACAAACAAATCAAACTGAAAATGGACGCTACCATCAAATATGAGGAATGGTTACAATCGTTTTTGAAGACAATACCAAATGATTTTCTTGATTCAAAATACCATCAACTACTATCTGTTGGTGCATTTAATATTATTCACAAGCATAAAATAAACATGATAGCTTCTGATTGGAATCATCTTTTATATTGGTCAAAAAACAGAAAGAAATATGATTTGTCATATAAAGATATAATTATATCTCTTTTTATCTCTTTGGCTTTAAAATTAAAAAAATAAAAACACCATACATTTTTATAAATGAAGTCGTTTTCATAATAGGTAGGTTCGAAAAATTATGTCGGATTGATTTTTGAATTGATTTGATTGGATTTTTGTCAGTTTTTGAGGGCGCATAGCGAGCTATGTAACCGAGAAAAGTGGCAAAAAGACTTCAAATCAAACAAAAAGCAACCGAAATAAAATATTACAAATTGGTAGTGAACTAAAAACAGAATTTTTAGAACCTACCAATAATCAATTTTTATGTTTTCTTCCTGATAAAGGAAGCATCACACCATAAATAAATTGAATCAAATAAAATAAGCAAATCCATGTTTGAATATATTTATTCTAAAAAAAGCATCTCTATTAAAGATGTATACTATAATGGGGCAGATTATATTCCCACTGTCTGGACTGAACACTGTGTTGAATGCTCTGCTCCCAAATGCTATGCAACTTGTCCAAAATACAAAAAAAGAATCGACGGAGACTGCATTCGTATAGAAAATGGTATCACACCCATCACTTCCGACAGAAAAATGGGAGCTATAGTTGAATTTCGTGCATGGTCCAAAATAGAGACACAAATGAGTACCTCTACCATTACGAGCAAAGATTACACAAAACTTGCAAAGCAAATAAAGAAAAGCGAGTTATTAGTAAAAAAATGTATAAAATATGCTCCTGGCACAAAAATAAAAAGTTTATTTGCGGATGCTTTGTATAGTTATCGACAAAAATATATCAATAAATTCCAATCCATTAATAGTCACAATAAGACAAATTCCATCAGTTTATTCGGAGATGTTCAAAACGATGGCAAAAAGGTAACAATGCTTATTGATGTAAAAAATGGGATAGACACTCTGTATAGAGACTCCATAGATATACCTTCTGGCTCTTCGTTTTTTATGATTCCTCTTCCCCCTTTAGAATCGAAAGAGGAGAACTATTATGTTAATATCCATCCTGCTGATGCCGAAAAGCATATAACCCTTATTTTTAACAGTTTGGAGTTGAAACCCACTGATATCTTCTATGGCAAAAAAGTGAAATGTGTAGTTTGGGACTTAGATAATACCCTATGGGATGGCATTCTTATTGAAGATAAAAACGTAAGAGCAAATACTACTTTTATTGAATTAATAAAACAATTGGATGGATGTGGCATTGTAAATAGTATCGTTTCCAAGAATGATGAAAACGAAGCTATTGAAAAATTAAAAGAACTGGGAATTGATGAATATTTTGTTTTCAAGAAAATCAATTGGGATCCCAAAAGTGTCAATATTAGTAAGACCATTCATCAAATGAATATTAGTCCTGATACTGTGGTGTTTGTTGATGACAATCCTTTTGAAAGGCACGAAGTAGCTATCAAACAACCAAAAATCACCTGCATTGATCCTAGCGAACTTCTTGATTTGGTAAAATGTGATCGATTTAAGATGGTTGTTACCGAAGATTCCAAAAAACGTAGAGAAACCTATAAAATGTTAGAATCTCAGAAAAAAGAGGAAGAAAACTGGAAAGGTGATATTGATGACTTTTTGAAAAGCTGTAGTATAAAATTAACAATTTCATCACCGACAGAAGAAACTCTTCCAAGGTGTTACGAATTACTTCAACGTACAAATCAATTGAATTCCTCAGGAAGAAGACTTTCACTTGAAGAAGTTCGCTTCATTGTAGCAAGCAAAAACTTTGATACATACGTACTTCATTGTTCTGACAGATTTGGGAATTATGGTATTGTAGGATTTATGATAGTAGATAAGAGTAATGACATACCAGCCATCACAGATTTTGTTATTTCATGTCGAGTTGCAAATAAAAAAATAGAACCTACTCTCATTAATTATTTAGCAAATAAATATAAAGGTAAGGTGCTATTTAATTACAAAAAGACATCAAGAAATGGACCAATGTTTAAAATAATAGAAGATTTGAAGATGAAACCATTTTCATCCAATGATGACGTTGAGGCATTCGTGCATCAATACAATGAGACCTATCCAGATGTTGTTTCGTTATCATCACGATAATAATTTTTTATCATTCAAACATGAAACTTGTACTTATTTCCTTTATTACACCAGCAAAGGAAAATATTCGAGGAACTTCTGCTCTTCCATATCATCTATTGGTTGATAGAAATAAAAACAAAAGTTATGGGGATATTAATTTAGAGATATTTAGTTTTAATAATAATCAATTATCTGATAAAGAAATTAAAAACGTGGAACTTGGACTAAACGCCCAAATTCATGTTTTAACCCAACCTTTTTGGCTAAAGATCACAACACTCCTCCACATTATATCTTTCGTAAAATTATTTCTCAAATTTCCTTTAACAAATTATATTAAATTACAATCCAGACAAGTTGATATTATAAGATCTTTAGAACCTGATATTATTTTCATATATGGTGAAGAATTATCAAGAGTGGTTAATCAGTTTAAAGAAAAAAAAGTCGTTCATTTAGGACCAGACTCAGAAGCTCTTTATTACTATAGAATGCTCGGACAACGTTTCGTCTTTACAAACACATCTTCTTACATAAAAAACGCTATTATGTATCTAAAATATTTAAGATTAGAAAACAGATACATTTCTAGCCCAAATATCAGATACCATGTAGTTGGAGAAGAAGATGCTAATTTTATAATCAACAACAATCCTCAAGCAGATGTACACTTCCTGCGTCACCCTCACTATGAGATGTCTTCAAAGAAAGAGAAAATACATTTCCATCATCCTAAGATAAAACTTTTGATAGCAGGGCAATACAATTTATACATGAAACAATCTGCCGATGAGGCACTCGAAATGTTTTGTCAAAATGAGAATCTTTCATTACATTATGATATTACATTTTTAGGAAAAGGCTGGGATTCTTGGGTGGAACGTTTAAAAAAGGATTATAGATACTTCGTTGAACATATTAAGTTTGCTCCAAACTACATTCAAGAAATATGTAAACATGATATTCAATTAACTCCTATTACCATTGGAACAGGAACTAAAGGTAAAGTACTTGATGCTTTAGCTAATGGATTATTAGTTATAGGAACTAAATATGCTCTTGAGAACATCGCTGTTTATAATGGTACATCATGTTTAGAATATAAAACGGCTCATGAATTGTATCAAATTCTAACAGATATTCCAACTAATTTTGATAAATATGAACAAATAGCTGCATTTGGACGTGAATCTGTCATTACACATCATAATAAATTGGTATTATTTGAAGAACTCATTGGACAATAGAATATCATGTTATTATATTTATTTTTATTTTTTATTCCTGTTTTTTACTTTTTATTTACAGGGGGAAAAGGAGACAAGAATACTCATTTTCTTGGTTATTACCTATTTGGACTTGGATTATTTGTAGGGCTTGGAGATATGATGGGAGGGTACGATCGATACATTTATGCTGAGTATTTTGATGTACTTGCCGATGATTTAAAATCAGGGGCTAATATTTGGAATAGTCCTATTTTTGTTTATGGGTTCTCTAATGAAAAAGGTTATGGACTAATTAATTTAGGTATTGCAGTATTAACATCTAACAGATATATATTTATATTAATATTGACATTGATTATCTACACACTCCTTTTCTTTTCATTGAAGAAATATGCTAACAATTACCCATTCGCTTTAATCCTATTTATGGGCTTATGGTTTTACTTTACATTTACCTATTTAAGGCAAGTGCTAGGTGCTACAGTATGTTGGTTAGCTATAGATTATATAATACAAAGAAAAAAATGGCAGTTTTTCTTGATTATCTTTATAGCTTATACAATACATAATTCAGCTATCGTGTTTTTACCATTGTATTTTATTCCAATAAAAAAATTCCATAAAAATACAATTATTATAACTATGGTTTTTCTCTTCTTATTAGGATTAACAAATATCGTCGGTGCTTTGTATTCTGCGTATGGTGCAATATCTGATTCTGCCATGCAACGAATTCAAGGAATAGAATCTCATGAAGGATCTTTCAGATTTGCTTATTTGGTAGAAGCTCTATTTTTCTTATATTTTATTTTTACTAACTATGATAAAGTAGGAAATACTAAAAGAAGAATAGTATTTTTAAATATTGCTATCTTTTTTTGTGGTACATTACTTACTTTTATACGTTCAGAAAATGGAGGACGCATAAGTTGGTATTATATGATTGGTATTATTGTAACAATGACATATATTTTTAAACATGTTAGAAACAAACAAAATTATTCAATATTTATCATCATTGTCTGTCTCTTTTTGAATATGCGAATATTCCGTTCTTGGCAAGTTTATCACACACTATATCCATATAAAACATTTTTAACCAATGGACCGAGATTAAAGAATGACGTAATTAGTGATTACTATGAATACGATCATAACTATGATAAAAATAAATTTTATAGATAAAATGACACAGAAAAAAAGAATTTTATATTTTGACGCGATCAAAACACTTACTATTTTTCTTGTTATATGGGGACACGCTTTAGTACGTTTTGATTCAAAATTGGAATCAGGAACAGGATTGTATATTTTTATTTACAGTTTTCACATGCCTCTATTTATGGTCATTAGTGGTTTCTTTTCAGTATCTTCTTTTGAACGTAGTCTTAAAAAAGTTGTTAATACAAAAATAAAGCAATTAATAATTCCTGTTATTTTTTGGACTATTACTACATGCTTATATATGTTACTTATGAATTATCATAAACATGTGATTAGAGACGAGATAATAGGTAATAATTGGTTTCTGAAAACTCTATTTGTTTGTTATATCTATAGCTGGATTGCAAATAGACTTATTCCCTTCAATAAGATTATTGCCTTTTTTCTATCTTGGAGCATATTACTAATAATTCCCAATTCTTCATTTCTTCAATTTAATTGGCTATATATATTTTTCTGGGTTGGTATTTTTCTACGATATAACATTGAACTATTTAATAAAAATAGAACTTTTCTTTTTCTTGTTTGTTGCATATTAATACCACTTTTGTATTTAATAAAAGTTAACAATCATTATGACAATTATATACCATTGACTTTTTCATCTCTTATAAATTCATTCCCAATCCATCTAATACGATTTGCAATAGCATTTTGTATGACAATTCTTGTTTTTATTATTACTCAGTTTTTATATGAGAATTTGAAGCATTCAAAATTATTAACAATAACATCCAATTTTGGACAATACACTTTAGGTATATATGTTTTGCAATCATTCTTTTTAGATAGAATACTATCTGATTTCTTAAAAATTAACCATAATAATTTTGTATTATATCAATACCTCTATACACCATTAATTAGTCTCTTCGTCTTAATCTTTTGCATTGTTATTATTCGTTTGTTAAGCAAAAACAAATTATTAGATATACTATTGTTTGGAGGACAATATTTTTCAGCAATAAAAGAAAAAAAATGATTTTTAGTGTTTTCACTCCTTTATATAATCGGGCACATCTACTATCAAAAATCTTCATGAGTCTTTGTCATCAAACCAATCAAGATTTTGAATGGATTATTGTAGATGATGGCAGTAACGACAAAAGCGAAGAAGAGATTGATAAACTCAACAAAAAAACACATGAATTTCAGATACGTTTTATCTATCAAAAAAATGGTGGAAAACACAGAGCTATCAATCGAGGAGTAAGAGAGGCAAAAGGCGAACTATTCTTGATATTAGACAGTGATGATACTTTACCACCTACTTCCTTAGAGACGATTTTACGTTATTATAGCAGAATTAAAGATGACGATTCTTATGGTGGTGTAGCTGGTTATATGGCACATCATGATGGAACAATTATTGGACATTGTTCTAAAAAGGGTGTTGTAGATGCCAACTCTTTAGATTACCGCTATCAATATGGTGCAACAGGAGATATGTGTGAAGTCTTTAAAACATCTGTGTTAAAAGAGTTCCCTTTTCCAGAAATTGAAGGTGAAAAATTTGTTCCAGAAGTTCTTGTTTGGAATCGAATTGCTCAGAAATACAAATTGCGTTGGTTTCAAGAGGTGATTTATTATCGGGATTATCTTGAGGGTGGATTGACCGATAAAATTGTCAAAATAAGAATGAAAAGCCCTGTTGCTTCTACTAAATGCTATCAAGAATTGTGTACATTCAATGTACCCACGAAAGTCAAAATCCGCTCTGCTATCAATTATTGGCGTTTTCGTTCGTGTGGCTCTCCCCATAAATTTCCTCATTTGCCCTTAAGATGGCTTTGGACCATGCCTATTGGTTGGGTGATGCACTTAAATGATTTGAAAAAACTATGAGAATACTTCATGTCATTACTACACTGCTCGTAGGTGGAGCAGAAAAACTCATGGTTGATCTACTGCCAAGACTGAGAGATATGGGCAATGAAGTTGAGCTCGCTGTTTTCTATGGAGCACAAACACAATTTGTTGAACAATTAGAGGAAGCAGGCATTAAAATCCACAAATTTGGTATGAACTCGAATGTTTATCATTTGAGTAACCTTATTAAACTACGTTCTTTTTTTGATGAATTTGACATTATACATACCCATAACACAGCTTGTCAACTTTTTGCAGCCGTAGATTCCATCGGTAAGAAAACGATTTTATGCACTACTGAACATAACACATCCAATAAGCGACGTGAGATAAAAGGACTAAAATGGGCAGATAAATGGATGTATTCTCGCTATCAGAAAATCATATGTATCTCAGACCAAGCGGAACAGAATTTACGTAAATACCTCAACAACACAAGTTCTAAAATAATTACCATCTATAATGGTATTAATCTGAAATCTTTCTTAAATGCAGAACCTGATTATTCATTAAAACGGAATAAGAATAAAATAATCATCACTATGGTGGCGGCTTTTCGTCCACAAAAAGACCATCAGACACTTTTCAAAGCATTTAAACTACTTCCTAACAATTATGAGTTATGGATAGTAGGCGATGGCGAAATAAGAAAAAAGGTCGAACAAATGTGTGAGCAGGAAGGAGTGAAAGAAAGAACGATCTTTTGGGGATTGAGAAAAGACGTGCCTACCATCTTGAAAACATCTGATATTGTTGTGATGTCGTCCCACTACGAGGGATTATCTCTGTCTAACGTGGAAGGTATGTCGTGTGGACGACCTTTCATTGCGAGTGATGTAGATGGGCTTAGAGAGGTTGTGAAAGGCCATGGAGTGGTGTTTCCTCATCAAGACTACCAGACCTTGGCAAAAGAAATCATACGATTGACGGAAGACAAAGAATACGCTGACCAAATTGTTCGCCAATGTCAGGCAAAAGCGGCGGAATATGATATTAAGGTGATGGCTGAGAAGTATAATGCAGTTTATCAAGAACTTTGTTCTAAACGAAAGACGAAGGACGATAAACGAAAAACGATAAACGAAAAACGAAGAACGAAGAACGAGGTACGATAAAGGAAGTGAATCCATAAATAAATAACACAAAGAATCCAAAGAAAAGATTTGAGAAAATTAAAATTTGCGAATCATTTGTGGTCATTTGTTGACTAAAGTAATTATAGATGAATTTGGTTGAGAATTTGAAACAATTGGCAGAGAGGGTGTATCGATTGGAGTGGAATATTGCACTGGTGGAAAATACTCTGGAAGGATTGTTTCAAGATGAGCGGCTAAACTTGAGAATGTTGAAACATTCTTATACAGACAGATGGTTTGCAGACCCGTTCATTCTGGATGTAAAGGATAATAAATTATTTCTGTTGGTGGAGGAATGGATAAGGAAAGAGAACAAAAGTAGGATTGCAAAATTAACCATCAACTTGGAAGATTTCTCGTTGGAATCGACTATTCCAGTGTTAGAGATGGAAAAGGTTTTGAGTTTTCCAGCCATCTATCGGAAAAACGGAACGGTCTATATTTATCCTGAAATGGCTGAAAACGGTTCATCAAGGATATATGAATATAACATGGAAAATTGTCATTGCATCGCATCTAAAGCTTTATCAAACAGGAGAGTAATCGATGGTGTGTTGACAGATTTGTTTGGTAACACACTTCTTTTTGGGACCGAAACTCCTGAATGCAATGGAAAAAACCTCAACGTGTATAGAAAAAGTACCGATGGATTCGAACTATCCGAACAAATTCATTTCTCAGAGAATGTAGCACGCATGGCTGGAAATTTCTTTACATATAAAGGTAATATATATCGGCCCGCACAGGATTGTAACAAAACATACGGCAATGGAGTGGTGATTCAGCGATGTGATATGCTAAATGGTAAACTGAAGATGGATAATGTCTTCAGGCTTTATTCTACAGATGAGAAATATCGCTTCGGATTTCATACTTTCAACATGTATAATAATATCATCATAGGGGACGCACTCTATTTTAAGCATCCATGGATAAGAAAAGTGGCGAAGAGAGTATATGACTGTTTTAGTTGACGAAGAACGATAGACGAAGAACGATAGACGAAGGACGATAAATGAATGACGAATAACGAATAACGAATGACGAATAACAAAGGACGAAAGACGAAAACGATGAGAATGGAAAAGAAAAAAATCATAAAGACATCAACAATACCAGCATCATTAAATACATTTTGCAAAGGTCAGCTGAAGATGCTGTCTGAGCATTTTGAGGTGGTGGCAGTATCATCGCCTGACAAAGAGCTGAAATGGATTGAAGAACGAGAAGGGGTGAGAACAATAGAGGTTCCAATGGAACGGCATATATCTATTGTCAATGATTTGAAATCACTTTTCAAGATGATTCGGGTATTCCGTAAGGAGAAGCCTTATATTGTTCATTCTATGACTCCAAAAGCGGGACTCATATCCATGTGGGCTGGAAAGATTTGTGGGGTACCTGTGAGGATGCATACTTACACTGGCTTAGTATTTCCTACTGCAACGGGTATGAAACAGAAGATTCTGATATGGATGGACAAACTGCTTTGCGCTTGTGCTACTTATATCAACCCTGAAGGACAAGGAGTGGCTAACGACTTGAAACGCTTTAATATTACGAAAAAACCGCTGCATATTATTGGTAATGGAAATGTGAGGGGCATAGATTCTGATTTTTGGAAAAGATCTAACGAAGAACGAAAGACGAAAAACGAAAAACGAAGGACGAAGGACGATGAACGAAAGACGAAGGACGAAGGACAAAATACCTCACTAAACTCCAAGGTTTTTACCTTCGTCTTCGTAGGCAGAATTGTCGGGGATAAGGGAATAAATGAATTGATTGAAGCATTCAAGAGGTTGAAGCCATCGGGACAATGGAATCAAATTAAACTACTATTAGTGGGGCCATACGAAGAGAATCTTGACCCAGTGAAACCTGTGACAAAACAGGAGATCGACAATAATCCAAACATTGAAGCAGTCGGAAGTCAGCAAGACGTACGTCCTTTCTATGAGCAAGCAGACGCCTTCGTATTTCCAAGCTATCGAGAGGGATTCCCGAATACTGTGTTAGAAGCAGGTGCGATGGGTTTGCCAAGTATCGTAACAAACATCAATGGAGCTAACGAAATTATCATCCCTGAGGAGAATGGTCTCATCATTCCAAGCAAGGATGCAGAATCACTATATCAAGCAATGCAACGTTTCATTGATGAACCAGAGTCGTTGAAGAAAATGGCAAGTAATGCTCGCAAGATGGTTATTGACCGTTATGAGCAGAAGTATATTTGGGGAGAGTTGCTGAAGGTTTATCAAAGTTTTGAATAAGGACGAAGAACGAAGGACGAAAGACGAAGAACGAAGGACGAAAGACGAAGAACGAAAAATATGGAAAGGGATAAGAAGGCTAGAAACTTCAGAAATTATACAGTTTGGCAGGAGGCCGTTGATTATGCAACGAAAATCTACCAACTTACAGCTACTCTTCCATATTTTGAGAAAAAAGGACTTTGTGACCAATTACAACGTGCTGCAGTTAGCATCTCGAGCAATATTGCAGAAGGGGCCGCAAAACCAACAGATGCAGATTTCGCACATTTTCTTGATACAGCCCTTGGTTCCGCTTACGAAGTAGAAACTCAATTAACTATAGCTCACAATGTTGGATATTTAAGCCAAGAACTATTCGAAATGCTAATTAACTCAATCGTTAATATCGAGAAACAAATTTCTCTTTTAATAAAGACTATTCGCTCATAATAGTATCTTCTTTTGTTTATCATCCTTCGTTTTCATATTTCGTTCTTCGTTTATCGTTTTTCGTAAAAACAAAGATTATGTACAAGTACTTTTTTAAACGATTCTTGGATTTCTGGATTTCCTTGATTGCATTGATATGCATCTCACCTATATTATTGATTGTAACTATTTGGTTGCATTTTGCCAACAAAGGTGCTGGAGCATTCTTTTTTCAAGAAAGACCAGGGAAAAATGCAAAGATTTTTAAGGTCATCAAGTTCAAAACGATGACAGATGAGCATGATTCTGAAGGAAAATTGCTTCCAGATGCGGTCAGGTTAACAAAAATTGGTAAATTTGTACGCTCAACGAGTATTGATGAGTTACCTCAACTCATTAACGTACTCAAAGGTGATATGGCACTAATAGGTCCTCGCCCTCTTTTGGTACAATATCTACCTCTTTATAGTAAGGAGCAAGCACGTCGTCATGAAGTAAGGCCAGGTATCAGTGGATGGGCGCAATGTCATGGACGCAACGCCATTACTTGGACTCAAAAGTTCAAATATGATGTGTGGTATGTGGATCACATTAGTTTGATGACTGATTTAAAAGTCATTTTAATAACGATTAAGAACGTTCTTGCCCGCAAAGATATATCTCAAGCAGGACAAGCAACAATAGAAGCATTTAACGGACACAATTAGAATTATGAAGGATATAGCAATATTTGGAGCTGGTGGATTTGGGAAGGAAATAGCTTCTTTGATAGGTCGAATAAACGAATCAGAACCAAGATGGAATCTCATTGGTTTTTTTGATGATGGAAAAGAAAAAGGAATGTCTATTTCCCATTATGGAACAGTTTTAGGAGGGATGGATGAACTGAACAACTATTCTTCACAGTTAGCAGTATCAATTGCTATTGGGAATCCAAAATCACTTAAAAATGTAAGAGAAAGGATTACAAATAATCATATTTATTTCCCTAATATTATTTCTCCAAATTTTGGAATGGCTGACAAAGCCACATTTAGCATTGGAGAAGGCAATATCATCGGTGGTGGGTGTTGGGCCTCATGCGATGTATCCATTGGAAATTTCAATATTTTAAATGCAGACATTGTCATAGGTCATGATGTTAACATAGGTGATTTCAATGTTATCATGCCAGATATTCGAATATCAGGTGAGGTAAGTATTGGTGAACAGAATCTTTTAGGAATAGGAAGCATTATTTTACAACAAATAAAAGTGGGTAATCATGTCCATTTAGGTGCTGGTGCTATTTTGATGAAAAAGCCTAAAGATGGTGGCGTCTATTTAGGAAATCCAGCAAAACTATTTAAATATTAATTCATTATTTTAAAAGTATTATGGAAATTAAAGAATTTATTGAAAATTTCGCTGATCAGTTTGATGATACTGACGCAAGTGAATTTACTCCAGAAACAGTATTTCATGAGTTGGAGGAGTATTCTTCATTAATAGCACTTTCCATCATTGCTATGGTTGATGAAGAGTATGATGTAACCATCAAAGGTGATGATATGCGTAGCGCTGTCACTATCGAAGATTTGTATAACATCGTAAAGAGTAAGATGTAATGGCTTTTTTTAAGATTTCACATGTCGCTATCAAAGGAGTAGCGGCATGTGTTCCATCCAAAGTTGAGGAAGTTAAAGATTTGACTTTTTATAAAGAAGGAGAAGCAGAATCCGTTATTTCAACAACAGGTGTTGAACGTAAACATGTTGTTGAAGTAGGCATGACTGGTTCAGATTTGTGTTTAAAAGCAACAGAGAAACTTTTAGAAGAACTTGGATGGGAGCGAGAATCAATAGATGCAATTGCTTACGTTACTCAGACACCTGATTACACATCCCCTCCAACCGTTTTCATCATGCATGATAAACTCAACTTATCTGAACAATGCTATTGTATCGATATTAATCATGGTTGTCCTGGTTGGGTTGTTGGATTGAACACAGTCGCTTCCTTACTTAGTCACGGAACCATCAAACGCGTTCTTCTTTTAGATGGTGATAACATAACTTCCACACAATATGGTTTAGATAGAGAATCAAGACCATTATTTGGAGATTGTGGAACAGCTACAGCACTAGAGTTTGACGAAAATGCTGCCCCTATGTACTTTGAGATGGGTACAAATAGTAAAGACGGTCGTGCTTTGATGCATGAAAAAGGAGGTTGGCGTACACCTTATACACTTGAAACGTATAAAGAAGAACTTGAACTTCGAGCTGGTACTCGTTCAATGGAAGAAGTATCAGATGCTATGGATGGAATGAGTGTATTCTCATTTGGTATAACTGCACCTCCAAAGAGCATGAAACGATTATGTGCTCAATGTGGATTTGAGCCAAACGACATGGATAAAATCTTGATTCATCAAGCCAATAAGTTTATGGTTACAAAAATAGCCAAAAAGCTTAAAGTGGATTCAGATAAAGTACCATTTAGCTTACAAAATTATGGTAATGTAACGAGTGCCACTATTCCATTGACATTGGTTTCTCAATGTAAGGATGATTATACTCATTCTAAACAAAAAACACTTGCCTGCGGTTTTGGAACAGGCTTAGCATGGGCTTCTGTTTATTTTGAGACAGAAAATATTGTTTGTCCAGAAGTAATTGAACTTTAATTTTATATCTATGCAAAATCCTTATTCATTAATTGGTAAAAACGTTCTTGTTACAGGTGCTTCCTCAGGTATTGGAAAAGCAACTGCTATTGAATGTTCACTCTTAGGAGCAAATGTAATTATCACAGGGCGCAATGAAAATCGTTTAAATGAGACATTTGAAATGCTCGATCATAGTGAAAGCAAACAACACATGCAGGTTTTAGCGGATTTATCAACAGAAGAAGGTATAACATCTCTCATTAACACAATTCCGTCACTTGATGGCGTTTCCAGCAATGCAGGTGTTCCTTGCACACAAATGATCAAATTCATTAAGGATAAAACACTTAGTAATGTATGGAACATCAATACGGTATCTCATGTTCAATTGGCAAAATTGTTGTTTAAGAAAAAGAAGTTGAATACATCCGCTTCCTATGTGTTTACAGCATCAATTGGTGGAACGACAAGCTTTGGTCCAGGCAATTCTATTTACGGAATGTCAAAGGCTGCTATTAATTCATTCATGAAATTTTGCGCAATAGAATTTGCAAGTCGTATGATACGATGCAATAGCGTTTGTCCAGGAATGATTGTCACTCCGATGACTCAAGATAGCAGTACATTTACAAAAGAGGATTATGAAAAAGATGCTGAGAAATATCTCCTAAAAAGATATGGAAAGCCTGAAGAAGTGGCAAGAACCATTGCGTTTCTTATTTCCGATGCATCATCATTCATTACGGGTGAGTCCATTCTCGTAGATGGAGGTTTTTCTGCAAATCATTAATTGAAATGGCTTTTTTATCAATCAACAACGTTGAAATAAAAGGAGTGGCATGTGCAGTGCCAAAGCAATTAAAGATTGCGAAAGAGCTACCTTTTTTCACAGAAGTCGAAGCACAGAATTTCACGAATGTCACAGGTGTGGTTCAATCACATTTAGCTCCTGCTGACATGACTCTTTCGGACTTATGCGAAGAGGCTGCCAACCAATTGTTAGATAAGGCAGGATGGGAAAGAAATAGCATAGACCTCATTATGTTTGTTTCCACTTCACGCGATTTTTACATTTGTCCTAACACCTCGAACATTCTCCAACATAAATTAGGGCTTTCCACCACTTGTATGGCGATAGACCTCCCATTTGCTTGTTCAGGTTATGTGTATGGACTATCCGTAGCTTCATCATTGATGCAGAATGGACAATTGAAGCGTGCTTTATTGCTGGTTGGAGAGATGACTTCTAAGAATCAATCTAATCAAGACAAAACTGTTTGGCCCCTTCATGGAGATGCTGGCTCTGCCACTCTATTAGAGTATAATCCTGTTGCTAAGCATCCGTTACAATTTAATTTGGGTTCTGATGGTAGTGGATGGAATGCTATATGCTGCAAAGAAGTGGGAGTGAGATACCCTACGACAATCGAATCTTTGGAAATGAAAGAGTTTGAAGCAGGAGTTATCCGTAATGGCATGCAATGTTCCATGGATGGCATGTCTGTTTTCTCGTTTGCTATTACCCGACCCTATAAATGTATTCAAGAACTCTGCGAGAATTTCGAAATTGACCTTCCAAGCATCAATTATCTTTTGATTCATCAAGCCAATAAAATGATAGATGAGAAGATAAGAAAGAAATTGAAACTTTCGTCAGAACAAGTTCCTTATAGCATGCATATATATGGTAACACCAGCTCCTGTACGATTCCCATCACTATGATTTCACAAATTCGCATTAATCTTGAAGAAAAAGAAAATGAAGTAGTAATGTGTGGTTTCGGTTCTGGTTTATCTTGGGGTTCTGCTCACGTCCTTCTTGATAGAATTATCACTTTACCTGTCATCGAAATGTAATCATGGGAAAACTTGAAGGAAAAACAGCTGTCATTACAGGTTGTAATCGCGGTATTGGAAAAGCTATTGTTGAGAAGTTTGCATCAGAAGGATCAAACATCATTTGTGCCACCAGAAAAGATAATCCCGAGTTTAAGGCTTATACAGATGAACTGTCAGCAACATTCAATGTTAATATCGAACATGTGTTTTTTGACTTAACTGATGAAGAGAGTATTAAAGCCACAATGCGAGAACTTGGCAAACAAAAACAGATTATTGATGTACTCGTAAATAATGCAGGGATAGCCAGATTTAAGCCATTTATAATGACCAGTATTGGTGATTTTAAAGAATTAATGCAGGTCAATGTTTATGCACCAGTATTGATTTGCCAACAGATATTCAAATTGATGCTTAAGCAAAAGAAGGGGGCTATTATTAACATATCCTCTATCTCTGGCATAGATGCAAATGCTGGGAATGCTGCATATGGAGCTTCAAAAGCAGCCATCGCATCTATAACACGAACTATGGCAAAGGAGTTTTCAAAGGCAAACGTCAGAGTAAATGCTATTGCACCGGGGTTTGTGGATACAGACATGAATGCTCAAATTTCTGCTGATTACATGAACAATATAATGCAACAGATTGCTTTAGGAAAGTTGGCGACTCCCAAGGAAGTCGCAAACCTTGTGGCATTTTTGGCCTCAGATGAGGCATCCTATATCACAGGTCAGATCATTAGGATAGATGGAGGATTATAATTATGAATCAAATTGAAAAATGTGAAAGATGGGCGAGAGATATTCGCTTGGAAATCATACAAGCCTCTCATGATGTTGGCAAGTTGGGTGTACATATTGGTTCGGCCCTATCATGTGCTGATATTCTGGCAGTATTATATGGTGCAGTATTAAAATATAATGTGCATCAAACTCAAAGTGAAGAAAGAGACTTTTTTATTCTTAGCAAAGGTCACGCCTACATAGGTTACTACGCAACTCTCGCAAAAGCAGGTTTTTTTACTAATGAATTTATCAAAGAGCAATTCATGACCGATGGAGGGGTACTACCTGTTCATCCCGTTAAAAACATTTCTTTGGGAATTGAATTTTCAGGAGGTAGCTTGGGAACTGGAATGCCATTTGCTGTGGGTAAGGCTCTATCACTCAGATTGGAAGGAAAAACAAATAGAGTTTTTTCATTAGTGGGTGATGGCGAATGTAATGAAGGAAGCATTTGGGAAGCATTTATGTCAGCTTCCTCGTTAGGCTTGAATAATCTAACGGTAGTTGTTGATTGTAACGGACTACAGCAAGATGGACCTACAAATGAGATTTTGAAGATTGACATTTCTAAACAAGCAGAAGCATGTGGTTGGAATGTATTAGTAATTGATGGACACTCCTGTGAGGCACTTCTACAGGCTTTTGATGAAGCAGACAAAAGTGAAAGGCCAACATGTATTGTAGCTCATACGATAAAAGGGAAAGGTATCTCGTTTATGGAGAATGACAATTACTGGCATCATTCTTTTATGTCGGAGAAGCAATATAATCAGGCTATTGAAGAACTAAAATCAACGGAACAATGATAGAATATAATGCAAAGAACATCAAGCGTTGGATGATGCTTGGAACACGCAATGCATTTGGTACATTTCTGACCGATTTAGCTGCAGACGATAAAAGCATCATGGCATTGACCGCTGATTTCACGAAATCGACAGGTCTTACAAAATTCAAAGAACTATACCATGACAGATTCTTATCAACAGGAATAGCAGAGCAAAACATGATTTCCTTGGCTTCTGGACTTTCAACAGGTGGAAAGAATGTATTTGCATGTAGTTTTGCTTCTTTTGCAACAACAAGATGCTATGAACAAATCAAAGTGAATCTTGGTTATATGCAACATAATGTTAAGGTCGTTGGAATTGCATCTGGTTTAGGAGTTTCACATCAAGGAAACACCCATTTTGGACTTGATGATGTTTCACTTATGCGTGCCATCCCTAATTTAACAATTGTCGTTCCATCTGATTGTACTGAAGTAGCAAAAGCAACAGAAGCATTAGTCAACTATAAAGGACCTGCCTATTTGAGATTAGTAGGTGAAGGATTTGTTCCTATTGTCAATCCTGAAGATTATGAATTTGAAATCGGAAAAGGGGTTGTCAAACGTGAAGGTGGTGATGTGCTGATTGTTGCTAATGGTACAATGGTCAATCAAAGTTTAAAAGTAGCTACTTCTTTATCCGACAAAGGTATTGAAGCAACAGTCATTAATATGCATACGGTCAAACCTTTGGACAAGGATATTCTAAGTGATAATATTAAAGGTAAGAAACTCATTGTAACCATTGAAGAAGCACAAGTTAATGGTGGACTCGGATCTGCAGTTGCTGAATTCGTCTGTACTCAGAAAGATGCTCCCAAAATGATGATTTTAGGTGTACAAGATATTTTCCCTCATGCAGGTTCCTATCCTTATCTATTAGACCAATGTGGTCTTTCGGTTGAGAAAATTGAACAATCTATTATTTCTAATTTATAATTCGTATTACAAATGGACGTTAAAGAAAAAGTATTTGAAGTTATCGCAGAAGTATGCGAAGTGGACAAAAGTGAAGTAACCCTTGAGAGCAGTGTAGGTGATTTTCCTGCATGGGATTCAATGGGTCACTTAGCAATTCTCTCTAATGTGGAAGAAGCATTTGACATCAGTTTCGATCCTGAAGAAATGATGGAACTGGAGGATGCATCTGATATAATTAAGGCAGTAGAAACAAAAATTTAATTCTTGTAAAGAGAGTGACTGGACTAAATGTCAGAAATTAAAATGGATTCATTATAATAAGTTATCGAGATTCTTGCTACAACTTGCAACGTGGGGAAGAATGAAGTAAATGAAGATAACATAGTTGGCGATTTTTCCGCATGGAACTCCGTGCGCCATCTGAGCATTCTCTCCAACGTTAAAGAGACTTTGATTTAAGTTTCGAGCCTGAATAGTGATAGAAATGAAAGATATCATTGCTACAGAAAAAAATTAAATTACATAATATAAAATAGCATATAATATGTTTTTCCGTAAAAAAAAATATTCAAAAATCTGTATGATTTGTACAGTGTATTCTCTGTTTGAATATTTATTGTATTCATCTGTAGAAGATATCAAAAAAACATTCTTTGTGTTCGAATCATGGATGTGGCCAGATTTCGGTGATAAATTTGAGAATTCATATTGTATGGTCGAGAGAGGCTTCAGAAAGAAGTGGGAATATGTGGCATGGCTTTATTGGTATTTAATTAAATGGTTTAAATTACCCAATTATAAGGATGCTGATTTATTCACATTAGACCATCTTCCTCATTACCCAGTATTAATAGGAAAGCATAAATACACACTTCTGGAAGATGGTCCTTTTTGTCATTCTGTTATGATGAAAAATAATCTTCCTTATTCAACATTTGAGGAGCAAGAATATTTACTCAACTTATCAATTGTTGAAAAAGGACTTTTTAAAATCAGGAAGAAACTATATGGACCTGTCTATTATAATCGATGGGGGAAAAATAAGTATTGTACTGATATTATTTTGTCAACGGATGATTATTTAGATTATTTTAAAACAAAAAAAATACATCGTTTAAAGTTTGAAGGCATTTGGGATAGTTTTTCGGATGAAAAGCAAGAGTTGATTCTCAAATCATTTGACATGACACGAGATGATGTGTCATTACTGAAGTCAAAAAAAATAATAATTTTGACACAACCTCTATATCCTGATTACATAAGCAATGAGGAACACGGGGAAATCTGGAGAAGAATCATATCAAAATATCCTTTGAATGAAATAATAGTTAAACCGCACCCTCGAGACAATTATAAATACGAGGACGATTTTATCGGATTACCTGTATTTCGGAAAAAAATACCATCACAATTTTTTGAGGTTCTGAATTTGGAATTTCAAAAAGCAGTGACAACATTTACCTCGGCTGTATTCGGTCTGAAGGTTCATGAAATAGACTGGTATGGAACAGAGGTTAGTGATACAATTCATAAACGAATAGGCGGTAAACCATTCATACCAGAAGGGTTAGAAGTAAACCATTGTAAGATATAATAATATAGTATATGAAAATAGTAGCAATAATGCCCATCAAGCTAAAAAATGAGCGTTGTCCGGGCAAAAACACGAGAATGCTTGGCAGTAAGCCATTGTTGCAGTATGAATTAGATAACCTAAAAGAAACGGGGCTATGTGATGAAATTAATGTGTTTTGTAGCGACGAGGCAGTAGTACCCTTTCTTCCAGATGGAGTTATTTTTCTCCAAAGACCAAAGGAACTTGATTTGCCAACATCTAACTTTACTCAGATATTCTCCTGTTTCATGGCCGAAAGAGATGCTGATATCTACGTGTATGCACATGCAACAGCACCTTTTGTTACTGTGGAAACAATGAAGCAGTGCATTGAAGCAGTAAAATCAGGTGAGTATGATTCGGCTTTTTGTGCTGTCAAATTGCAGGATTACCTTTGGAAAGATGGAAAGCCCCTGAACTTTGACGCAACTAATGTTCCTAGAACTCAAGATTTGGAGACAATATATCAAGAAACCTCAGGCGTCTATGCATTTACAAAGGAGGTTTTCGAGAAGTATAAGCGCAGAATAGGAATGAAACCATTTATTAAAGAAGTATCATTCCGAGAAGCAGTTGATATTGACAACCCGGAAGATTTTGATCTTGCTGAAATTATGCTCAATGTAAAGCTATAAATAATCATTTATATGAACTCAATTAAGGTATTAGATGTCACACTGCGTGACGGCGGCTGCGTTAATGACTTTAATTTTGGGCAGGTTTATATGGAGAAAATCCTGAAAGCCCAAGAAGAGTCTGGAGTCGATATGATTGAGATGGGTTATCTTGACGACAACAAAGGAAGTCTTCAAGGAAGAACTCAATGGAAAACTTCGGAAGCTATCTACGAGACGCTCATGAAAACCAAAAAGCAAGGCGTTACCTATTTAGCTATCATGGACTATGGCAAATTCAACGTGGATAATCTGCCACAATGTTCAGATAAAACGATTGACGGCATACGAGTAGCTTTCCATAAGAAGAATATGCGTGACATCCCTGTTATTGGCCGCAAGATCATGGATAAAGGATATCAGTTCTATATCCAACCTATGATAACCATGCGTTACTCTGATAGGGAAATGCTTGATTTAATTGAAATGATCAATAAGGAGTTACCTGATGCATCTGCTTGTTATATTGTTGACTCTTTTGGAGAAATGCGTCCTAATGACTTGCAGAGACTACTGAATATTGTGGATAATAATCTTGTGCCAACTATGACAATTGGTTTCCATTCTCATAACAATCTGCAAATGTCATATTCAAATGCCTGTTCAATGCTTCAATTTCCGACCAACAGAGATTTGATGCTTGACAGTTCAATTCTGGGTATGGGCAAAGGTGCAGGTAATTTGAATTCAGAGTTACTGCTTGAGCATTTGAACCTGTTTTACGGTAAGAAATATAATATTAGTCCATTATTGGAAGTGATTGATAAAGTTCTGAATCAGTTGCATTCAGAATTCTATTGGGGGTACGCGCCTGAGTATTATCTTTCATCTGTTAATCATTGTACACCGAGTTATGCAAGTCATTTCTACAATAAACATCAACTGCCAATTGATGAGGTTGGAGAACTTCTTAGCATGATACCAGAAGACAAGAAAATATCTTTTGATAAGAATTTTGCAGAAGAAATATGGCGCACTTATAACGAAAGAAAACAGGTGGATGATTCAGAAGTCGTAGTCGAAATGAAGAGCATACTGGCCAATAAGAAGGTATTGTTAATTGCTCCAGGTAAAAGCATTGTTGAACATAGGTCAAAGATTGAAAGCATTATCAATCAAGAAGATGTTATTTCAATTGGTTTGAATTTGACGGAATCTTATCATGTTGACTATTTGATGACTACACGCCAGGATGTTTATGATCTTGCAATGGAAGCGGGTAAATCTGTGATAACCACCTCAAATGTGTCCAAAGGTGCTCGTGGTAAGGTTAAAATATTGAATTATAAGAATTGGATTGACATAAGTGATGGCAGAACCCACGATTCTTCATCAGTTATCATGCTTAATTTCTTGAAGGCATGTGATGTGAAGGAGATTATGCTTGCAGGGTTCGATGGTTTTGCTGTGAATATTAATGAGAACTATTCAGATCCAAACCTTCGTAGGCCTGTTAGTGTTGAACAGGTAAATCGCAGGAATGCTTTTTACAAGCGTTTTATAAAAGAAGTTGATTCAACTGGAATTAGAATTTCTTTTGTAACCCCATCTAAGTATGAGTAAGATACGTTACCTTGTAATGGATGTAGATGGTACCCTGACGGATGGAAAAATCTATATGGGGGCTAAAGGGGAGATGATGAAGGCTTTCGACATTAAAGATGGCTATGGAATACATGACATATTGCCACAGATTGGTATTACTCCGATAATCATTACAGGTCGTAGTTCTTCTATAGTTCAAAATCGTTGTAAGGAACTTGGTATTACCTTGCTGTATCAAGGAGTGTCTGATAAGGTTGGGAAATTGAAAGAAATCCTACTAGAACAAGGAGGAGATCCTTCGGAAGTTGCTTATGCTGGTGACGATTTGAATGATTTCCAGAGTATGCTTTACGTTAAAAACAATGGGGGACTTGTTGGAGTTCCAAACGATGCTTGTCAACAGGTAAAGAATATCGCATCATTCATTGCTACTTCAAATGGCGGAAACGGTGCAGTTAGGGATTTTGTCGATTATTTATTCAGTATTTCCTGTAATAGAACGTTATAATATGTCTATAAAAGCTATTATTATAAATATTATCAAACGCAACCCAGAGTTGTTCTTAAACAAATATAGCTCTAAATAATGAAGAAAGTTTTGACGGTAGGAGTTTATGATTTACTCCATATAGGCCACGTGAATTTGTTTCGCCGTGCTAGGAGGCTTGGTGATAGTTTGACAGTTGCAGTTCAGCGTTCAGAAGTGGTTTTGAAATACAAGCCAGAAGCGAAGCTTGTGTACTCAACAGAAGAACGTATGTACATGGTAAAATCAATTAGATATGTTGATGAAGTCATCGAGTATGAAGGAGTTGATGAAATAGTTAAAACTGCAGATTTTGACATTTTCGTAACAGGTCCTGATCAAATACATTCCGGATTCCAAAATGCAATGAAATGGTGAAGAGAGCATGGAAAAGAGATAATAGTCCTGCCAAGAACAGAAGGGATATCATCATCTTGGCTTAAAGAACAAATAAAAGAAATGTAGGCATGGATATAAATGGGTTGAGGAATTCATTTCAATACGGCATGCATGGATGTGGCTTTTACAAAGGTACCTATCATGTAAACGCTCTTGAAGCCTTAAAATATTGGCGAAAGCAGGGGGTCAAGGTAATGGAGATAGATATGGCAAAAACGCAAGATGGCGGTTTTGTTGCTCTAGCTCATTTAATGAACAAGCATTATCTTAATTTGGTAGAAATTGATATCCCTGAAGACGGAGAACAATTAACAGAATCGTGGTTTATGAACCAGAAATTGTGCAAAAGAACGACGTCTGGACTTTCTCCAATAAATCTATCAATGATTGTGGAATTAATGAGAGAAGATCCTGAACTTATTGTTATGTTTGACCTTTGGAGAATGTGGGAAAGAATTGATACAAGAAACTTCTCAGAACAATTATCCATTCTAGCCTCAGATGATATTAAGGGAAGGTGCGTAATAGAAGTATATAATAAGACAATGTTGGATGGAATTAGAGATGCTGATAACAAGTTGAGAATAATGTATTGCGTTCATGGATCACAAGATCCTCATTTTGATGAAGAAGTTAATCCAACAATTCTAAAAGGGCTGGGGATTAATATCATATCATATCCTTGGTTGTGTACAAAAGACCACCCAGGTGAATTGGAAAAATATAAAGAGGCAGGTTTTATTATTTTTTCATTGTTCAAAGATAATCGATTTAGCTATCAGATGCAAAAGGTTGGGGTTAATGTGAATTTGGTCGATGTTAAATACAATCTTCATAATTTTGTAGGTATTATTATGACAAAAATTGAGAATCAGATCCGATGGAGAATAAATAGAATAAAGCAGAGATGAGTAAAATGAAAGAGATGACAATAAATGAAATTCATGAAGTAACCTTAAAAATCATGAAGGAAATTCATGAATTTTGTATGAAAAATAACATTCAATATTCGTTAGCTTACGGTTCCATGATTGGTGCAGTCCGTCACAAGGGGTTTATTCCTTGGGATGACGACATTGATATCTGGATGACCAGACCTAATTATGAAAAGTTTACCCATACTTTTAAAAGTAAACATGGCTATCGCCATTCAAGTATGTATGACAAGGACAGTCTTCTTTGTTTTGATCGTGTGTATGAGATGGATGAAACACGAATAAAAATGGCTTTTAAACCATGTGATGGAGATGTTGGTGTTTTTGTGGATATTCTTCCTTTAGATGGAGTTCCCGAGAATGAGAAGAATAGAGATAAACAATATATATCATTTTCAAAAAAAGTAACATGTCTTTTACACGCAAGATACTGGTTAAGGAGTATCGAATGTAGTGATGGATGGCAGAAGGTCAATGGTTTCTGTCATCTTGTATATAATACAATAAAAAGAGGTGGGTATCGATTTGCACACAAGAGGATGTTAGAAATAGCTAAGGAAGTGAACCTTGAGAAAAGCAAATTCTGTTGCTATTTTCAATGTGGAGATGCTTATCGTAAAAACAAACAGGAATTACTTCCGACAGCTTTCTTTAATAAATATATACTAATCGATTTTGAAGATACCCAATTTATGGTATCAGAAGAGTATGATAGAATCTTAAAATTGATATATGGTGATTATATGAAACTACCACCAGAAGAAGATAGACATCACAGTCATGGTAATTGTTATTGGAAATAATTATTAAGGTAGGTTCTACAAATTATGTCGGATTGATTTTTGAATGGATTTGATTGGATTTTTGTCAATTTTTGAGGGCGCATAGCGAGCTATGTAACCGAAAAAAGTGGCAAAAAGACTTCAAATCAAACAAAAAGCAACCGAAATGAAATAAAACAAATTGGTAGTGAACTAAAAAACAGAATTTTTAGAACATACCTAAACAAGAAGGTTGGAGGATGCAACTGATATTATTTAAGCAGTAGGAACTAAACTTTAAAAACATTGTCAAATGACAATTGAAAACATCATTCAACAATATTCTTCGGCAACTCCTGAGAAAATTGCTATAATCTCAGGAGAAGTTGAAGTAACATATTCAGATTTATGGAATGGAATACGTCAGAAAGCATCGTATTTCAAAAAGAAAGGTATTCAACACGGAGAAAGAGTCATTATTTCAGCCAGTAAGAATATTGATTTTGTGTATTGTTACTTCGGTGCACACATGGCTGGATTGATTTGTGTGCCAATTGACTCTGAAACTAATGAAACTCGACTTCTGAGAATAGTAAATTGTAGTCAACCAGCCATAATAATAGGCGAATTGAGGCACAAAGATCATTATGAAGTTGTTCCTTTCAGTGAAATACAATCTGAAGAAATGATTGCTGATGATGTTTTTCCACAAGAAAACGACATTGCTGATTTGCTCTTTACTACGGGTACTACTGGTTTACCTAAAGGTGTAGCTCTCTCATTTAAGAACGAATTGGCAGCAGCAAACAATATAAATACATTCATTCAGAATACCTCTGAAGATAGAGAACTTTTAGCACTACCTATTAGCCATTCTTTTGGATTGGGACGACTGAGGTGCGTACTCTGCAAAGGAGCAACACTTGTTATTTTGGGTAGTTTCGCTAGCATGAAAAAGTTCTACGGAGAAATGGAACGATGCAAGATAACAGGATTTGGTATGGTACCTGCCAGTTGGTCGTATATTTCGAAAATGAGTAGAGATAAGATTTCTCAATTTGCAGACCAACTGAAATACATCGAAATAGGTAGCGCATTCATGCCTCTTGAGGAAAAGAAAAGGTTAATGAATCTTTTGCCTCAAACACGAATCTGTATGCACTATGGATTGACCGAAGCTTCACGCAGTGCCTTCATCAACTTCCATGAAGATGAAAATCATTTAGATTCTGTAGGTAAAGCATCACCAAATACAGATATTGAGATTTTTAATGAGCAAGGGGAAATCGTGCCTGTTGGAGAAGAAGGAGAAATTTGTGTAAAAGGCAATCATGTGTGCTCTGATTATTGGGGATACGCACCAGAAGACTTTCAGAAAGAATTCTATGGGGAGTATTTCCGTACAGGTGATTGCGGAACAAAGGATCATGAAGGATACATATACATTAAGAGCCGAATCAAGGAAATTATCAATGTAGGAGGCAAGAAAGTCAGTCCGTTGGAAGTGGAAGAAGCTCTTAATTTGATTGATGGTATTGAAGAATCAGCATGTGTGGGAGTTCATGATGATGTTTTGGGAGAAGTTGTAAAGGCATTTGTTGTTGGAACCGTTTCAGTTGAAGACGATGCTGAAATCAAGAAAATTCTTACAGCAAAATTGGAAAACTATAAAGTACCTGCTGTGATTGAACATATTAGTAGCATTCCTAAGACACACAATGGAAAAATACAACGGCTCGCATTAAAAAACAAATAATTATCTGAAAATCAATATATGGAAGAACAGACATTCTTGACAGACGAATTATTAGCTGATGAAGCATATAATGGAAGTACGGAACACGAAGAACTATTCATGAAAGCTCTTCAGGAAGAACTCATCTTCCACTATAATCATAATAAGATGTATCGCAAGTTTTGCGATAGAAAAGGTTTTGATCCACATCTTGAAATTAAAGATGTGGCAGACATTCCACCTGTGGCTGTAAGTGTGTTCAAGGAATTGGGTTTTCAACTTAATTCAGTACCAAAGGAGGAACTGACGCTTGCTCTACAGTCATCTGCCACTTCGGGAGTTCCAAGTACCATCGTGGTTGACAAAATCACCTCCAAACGCCAATCTAAGGCTATGGTGAAGGTGATTAGTGAATTCATCGGCAAGAAGAGAATTCCATTTCTTATCATGGATATTGACCCAAGGTCCTCCTATAAGAAATTATTAGGTGCCAGATTTGCAGCTGTGACTGGTTATCTGAAATTTGCAAATAAGGTAGGATACTTCTTGAAAGCTAATGAGCAGGGGGTATCGTATTTCGATGTTGAAGGTATCAAGGAGTTCATAGCGGATATTTCAACTGATCAACCTGTCGTGGTTTTTGGCTTCACTTATATTCTCTTCCAAAATGTCCTGAAGGAGATTCAAGAACAGGGAGTCAAACTTCAATTGCCAAAGGGTTCGAAGATTATTCATATTGGTGGATGGAAGAAGTTGGAAAGCCAGAAAATTAGCAAGGAACTATTTAACCAACAATTGTCTGAGAGCTTTGGCATTAAACCTACCGACGTTATTGACATTTATGGATTCACAGAGCAGATGGGGTTGAACTATCCTGATTGTGAATGTGGATGCAAACACGAATCATCGTATGTGAAAGTTCGGGTAAGAGATGTAGTAACAAGAGAGATTCTGCCTGCTGGAAAAGAAGGCATGCTGGAATTCATCACTCCTGTACCTCACTCATATCCAGGTAATGTGGTATTGACAGACGACATAGGTGTGATAGAACCTGGACCATGCCCTTGCGGAAGAAGTGGACAACGATTTCGTGTGGTAGGTCGTTTGAAAAAAGCAGAAGTAAGAGGATGTGGTGATATTCTTTCTGCCAAATTAACTTTCCAACAAAAGAAGGCAGAAAAGAATCAGGATGCGAATGAATTGGAAGTTCATTATTTCAATGGAAATATTGAGGGTGAAACAGGTGAGGAACAATTGCAAAGCATAATCAATGGATTGAATCAACAAATTGGTTGGATTCGTCAACAACCTATAGAGGCTTTGATTGGACTGATTGGCGAAGCATCAAAAAAATGGTTGTCAGACCCGTCTTTCGCCTTTCTGAAAGACAAAGGACTGCTGTTCTTGTCACAATGGTGTGATGCATCGCATCTGAGAATGGTTGCTGAATATGGTTTACGAGGTAATATCCATTATGCTGATGAATTCCAAGCATTCTATGGCAATGACAAGCACTTCCTAAAAGCAAACTCTCGTGGATTAGTGTGCCATTGGTTGGCAGGAAATGTTCAAGTACTTGGATTTTTCGCACTCGTTCAAAGTATTATGACAAAGAATGTAAACCTCTTAAAAGTAGCAAAAGCTGATGGAGGAGTTTTCGATTCTTTAGTCAGAACATTTGAAGGATTGGAATATGTAACCGAGGATGGTTATTTAATCAAGGGAGATGACCTTTTGAAAACAATTGGTGTGATATATTTTAATCGTCACGCCAATAAATTGGGCGAATTGATGTCGAAATCTGCCAAGGTGCGTGTAGCTTGGGGAGGTAAAGAGGCTGTTGAAACAGTGGCTGCCTATCCATCAACTATAGAATGTGAAACAGTCGTTTTTGGTCCTAAACTTTCATTCTCTGTGATTGCGAAAGAAGAATTGAATGATGAACAGGCTGCAAGGAAATTAGCAAGACGTGTGGCTGTCGATACTTTTGTCTTTGACCAAGCAGGATGCGCCTCTCCTCACAATTTATATATTGAAGATGGTGGGAACATATCTATTGAACAGTTCTGTGATTTATTGACAAAAGCATTTGATAAGACTGAAATACAAATTCCAAAGCCACCGATTTCACCAGAGCAAGTCAGCGCAATTCATTCAGCAAGAGGTGTGTATGACTTCAAAGGAAAGGTTTATGGAAGCGACTCTATGTCTTGGACAATTCTTCTTTGCGATGAAAACGAATTGGAGCCACCAGTTTATTCTCGTGTTCTTTTTGTCCACCCTGTCAAACAGTTGAATGATGCTCTTTCCAACATACGGGAATATATTCAAACAATTGGTATTGCTGCACCTGAAGAAAAAGCAAAAGATTTTGCAATGAAAGCAACAGAAGCAGGTGTTGCAAGATGTCCTCAGATTGGTCGAATGTTAAATTTCGAAATGCCGTGGGATGGTGTTTTCTTAATTGACAGATTAGTACGTTGGAACACACTCTTCGGTCCATTGAGATAAGAACATCCTTGAATATATATAAAAGTACTATATTTCTAATAGATAAAGAACAGAATTAGTTAATAATCAATAAGTTAAATATAGAATACAATAATATATTATTGTACAAAACAAACGATAGAAAGTATAACAAAAACAACAATGGGAAGACTAAATAAAATCGTCCCAATTTATTTTATTATCATTACTAAAACCCCGACAACATTTTTTCTTTTGTCTATTTTTTATGAAAAAACGTTTACGATATGTTGATGCTTTAGCAGGTATTATGATTACCTGGATGGTTTTAGGCCATTGTAGTTACTTATCTCATTTTAATGTTCCCTTTTATTCGTTATTATGTTTCTACATGCCTTGGTTTTATTATAAAAGTGGAATGTTTTATAATCAAGAAAAACAAACTGATTTGATAAGAAAAGACATAGGTAAATTTTTGAAACCTTTTATCATTTTCTCATTTATAGGTTGGTTCGTTTGGAGTGTTTGTGGGATGATTGATGGTACACAAACACCTTTGAACTGTGTACTATCAGTATTTCATAATTTTATCAAACGTGGTTCTATCTCAGGCAATGGTCCTCTTTGGTTTTTATTAAGTTTATTTTTGGTAAGAGAATTTGCCAATGTAATTATTCATAAAAACTTACCTATCCCTATATTTATTGTAATCTGCTTCCTTTTTGGTTTTGGACTCTATTATTGGGGATGGTACAATTATTCTTGGTGGATGGGAATGTTTTTAGCGGGCTGTTTTTTTTTCTATCGGGCTATTGGTTAAAAGATAAAGAAAAGTCCTTTATTTTGATAATAGTAGCAGTTGTTGTTTTCTTAATCTTTGTTATTGGACACTGTATAAGATTGATTGATTTCCCATATTTATACATGTATGCTAATACGATGTATAAAGGTAATTATATATTGTTTTATCCTATGGCTATTGCAGGTATTATTGTTACAAATAACATGTTTAGAATAATATATGCTAATAGTAACTATAGATTTATAATTCTTGAATACATTGGTCGCAATAGCATGAATATTTATGTAACTCATTGGATTCTCTTTGTTTTGGTTTCATTCATAGCTAAAAGTTTGCTACATATTGAATCTGCCGCAATTCTATTTTATTGTTTTCTTGCAGCAAGTATCATTTTTTTACCTATTATTTGCTATTTTATGAACAAAATAGGCAAACAAAACAAAATGGCCAAATGATTGTTTTTGTAAAGTAAATCAACTCATTCAATGGGAATTTTCTGTGAAAGTTTCTTTTGAATGTACTTGGTAACTTATTATCATTTGAATTCATGAAATGATTTACTCTATAATAAAAAACTCCATATTTAATTCTGCTACCTATCTACTTAATTTAGCAAAAAAATCTTTGTATCTGATAGATTGTGGAGATGTTCAGCCTGTCATTAGTTATATTGAAACAAATCACTTATCACTGAAAGGTGTTTTCCTTACCCATTCGCATTTTGACCATATTTACGGACTAAATGAATTGGTTCAACATTATCCCAATTGTAATATCTATACATCTCAACATGGAGCTGAAGGATTGAAGAATCCAAAGCTTAACATGTCAAGGTATCATGATGATGTGGAGGATTTCGTATATCAATTCAATAACATTGAAATCCTCACTGATGGACAACAACTACAGATTGGAGATCGAGCTATGAAGGTTTTGGAAACGCCTGGACATGATTGGAGTTGTTTATCTTTTCATCTTGATAAATATCTCTTCACAGGGGATTCATATATTCCAGATACGAAACCTCAATACATGTTTCCTAAAGGGAACAAGAAACAATACTACGATTCAGAATCACGTATTTTAGAATATGTAAAAAAGAATCATTTGATAATAAAACCAGGACATATTGTTTAACGAATTAATTGAAAGAGAGTTCCTTTATAATTATATAAATTGCGTTTTCCTTTAAATATGAACCACATATTTACTAAGTTGGCAAATTGGTATTTCACTAAGGATGCCATGCCTTATTGGATAGTTCTGCTTTTCGACTGCATTGTCGTGATAGTATCTAATTTGGTGGTCTATACATTGAATCACGGTGGATTTGCCACTTCACTTGCGTTCCGACGATTGGTGCCTACGCTCATCATTTACTTGATTCCGTATATCATCGGATTTCGCATTTTACATACTTACAGTGGCGTGATTCGATATTCGAGTTTCTCGGATTTGCTTCGCATCGCTGCTGCGAATATGTTCGGTATTGTCTGTGTGGAGGGACTAAGATTCTTTTTCCATACAGACCGATGGTTGACTGAGATACGATTCCGTGAATTGCTCTTCGCTTGGTTGTTAGCTACGTTCATCATGTTCGTTGCTCGTATGTTAGTAAAGTATATGTACGACCGGCTGAGGGAGGACAAAGCAAGCCACGGGGTGTTCATTTATGGATGTAAGTCGGGCGGCATGATGCTAGCGAAAGCAATACGTATGGAAGATCCAGCCCGATTCACGCTCAGGGGATTCATCAGCGACAGCGACGACATGCCTGGACATATCCTACAAGGAGTCCGTGTTTATAAGAACGATGCAAACATCATTCAGAACATGCTCAAGGAGCATGCTGACGCACTGCTGGTGTCTCCACTCAAGATTGACGATTTCAACAAGAACGAGGAATTCAAGACCAACTTGTTGGACAACGGCATCAAGGTCTTCATCATGAAGATGTCGCACTTGTGGGATGGTAAGAGTGACCTCAGTTCCTCCGAATTGCAGGAGGTGCAGATTGAAGACTTGCTGCCACGCGACGAAATTGAGGTGAACATGCAGGAGATTGAAGAGATGTTGAAAGGCAAGTGTATCATGGTGACGGGATCGGCTGGTAGCATCGGTTCAGAAATGGTGCGACAGATTGCGTCGTTTGGACCAAGTCAGATGGTGCTGATTGATGAAGCAGAAACACCTCAACATGACATCCGCCTGATGATGAAGCGAGACTTCCCAGATGTTCCTGCATATATCATTGTCACAAGTATCACAAAGCAAAGGCGGATGGAAAGCCTATTTGCCCAGTTCAAACCTGACTATGTGTTCCATGCCGCTGCCTATAAGCACGTACCTATGATGGAGGACAACCCAAGCGAGGCTGTGCAGAATAATGTGGATGGTACGCGCATCATTGCGGATCTTGCTGTGAAGTATGGGGTGAAGAAGTTCGTCATGATTTCAACGGACAAGGCAGTGAACCCAACGAATGTAATGGGTTGCTCCAAGCGTATATGCGAGATTTATGTTCAGTCCCTGGACAAGTATTTGGACAACAAACAAAGCGATGAAAAAGCACAGTCGAGGACACAGTTCGTCACCACCCGCTTCGGCAATGTGCTGGGTTCGAACGGTAGTGTCATTCCACTCTTCAAGGAGCAGATTCGCAAGGGAGGTCCTGTCACGGTCACACACCCTGACATCATCCGTTATTTCATGCTGATTCCTGAGGCTTGTAAGCTGGTTTTGGAAGCTGGAACAATGGGAAAGGGTGGCGAAATTTTCGTATTTGACATGGGGAAACCTGTAAAGATTGCGGATTTGGCAAAAAAGATGATTCAGCTATCGGGAGCAAAGAACGTAAAAATTGAATACACAGGATTGCGTGATGGTGAGAAGTTATTTGAGGAGGTGCTGAACGATGAGGAGATCACCAAACCTACCTTCCACAAGAAAATCAAGATTGCTCAGGTGCGGCAATATGACTACAACGACGTTTCCAAGCAGATCAATATGCTCGTTGAGACCAGCTATCATTATGATGACATGGAGACTGTACGCATCATGAAGCAAATCGTACCAGAATACAAGTCCAAGAATTCAGTGTACGAATCTCTCGATTAGTCAACAAATTAACACAAAGAAGCACAAATATTATTATTGACACAAAGTGAATAACTTAACACAATGATGAGAATTCGTGAATAATTTGTGATAATTTGTTGACTAATAATAGATTTTTAAAGATGACTCCTGAAGAAGAGAGGAATTTGGCTAATAGTATATACCCAGATGAGACTTATGCCATTGTGGGTGCTGCTATGGAGGTGCATAGGATTCTTGGTCCTGGATTCAGCGAATCGATCTATCAGGAGGCTTTAGCAATTGAATTCGAAAGACAAGGAATACCTTTTTAAAAAGAAAAATCTATCATCGTTAAATATAAGGATATTGACCTGCATAATACTTTTCGAGCTGATTTTGTCTGTTATCATGATATAATTGTCGAACTTAAAGCATTGGAAAGTACAACACTAGAACATCGTTCTCAGGTTATCAATTATCTAAAAGCAACAGGATTGAAATTGGGGCTACTCATCAACTTTGGAGAAAGACAACTTTATCGACGAAGAATCATCAATACGTCTATCTTCCAATAATAAGAAATTTTAGATCAACAAATTAACACAAAAAGACACAAAAAAATTTGAGCTAATTTGTGAAAATTTGTTGACCCATATAATAACAATTTAATTTGATGAAAAATAATATGGCAAAAAGAATATATCTATGTCTGGCTCACATGAGCGAGGAGGGGATTGAACAGAAGTACATACAGGAAGCATTTGACACCAATTGGGTGGTGCCACTCGGTCCTAATGTTAATGGATTTGAGAAAGACTTGGAGGAATTTGTCAAGAGCAAAGAAAGTGTATCCAAACTGGAAAATTCCTCACTACTCACTACTCATTCCTCACTTGAAAAAAAGCGTGTCGTAGCACTCTCATCGGGTACCGCTGCAGTGCATTTGGCACTGATTGCTTGTGGTGTTGGTCCAGGTGACGAAGTCATCGTACAGTCGTTTACATTCTGTGCCTCCTCCCACCCTATCACCTACCTCGGTGCAAAACCTGTGTTTGTGGATTCGGAGAAAGACACGTGGAATATGGACCCTGCCCTACTCGAAATTGCCATCAAGGACCGTATTGCAAAGACAGGAAAGACTCCTAAGGCAATTGTGCCTGTAGCTCTGTATGGTATGCCTTACAAGATTGATGAAATCATGGAAATCGCCGACCGTTACGACATCCCAGTCATTGAGGATGCTGCCGAAGGATTTGGCTCACGTTTCCAAGGTCAAGTGTTGGGTACTTTCGGCAAATATGGTGTGCTGTCTTTCAATGGTAACAAGATGATTACTACTTCTGGCGGTGGTGCGCTCATCTGTCCCGACGATGAGTCGTGGCAAAAGATCATGTGGTATGCTACTCAGGCACGTGAGTCGTATCCATACTACCAGCACGAAGAAATTGGATATAACTACCGCATGTCGAATATCTGTGCAGGTATTGGTCGCGGACAAATGACGGTGGTGGATGAACATATCAAGCATCATCGTCATGTGCAGGCGCTCTATGAGGAATACTTCAAAGATACTAAAGGTATTGAAGTACATGCACAACCTGCCAGTGGAGAATATGATTCCAACTACTGGTTGTGTACTATCGTACTGGATCCTCAGTTGAAGGTGAAGGGACAGGAAAATGCCTATAAGACGATGGTAAAGGGTGCCGTGGGTGGTGCAGCTGGTGTGATACACGCAGCTGATTCAGCTACGACCGACTGCCAACCTAACGATAATGTTGAAGCCATGCGTATGGGACTCGATGCCCTTGGCATTGAATCGAGACCACTTTGGAAGCCAATGCACTGTCAGCCAGTATATAGGACTGACAAGGCTCAGGTTTCAAGTATAAAGTCTCAAAATGGCGAGGTGGTTTGTCAGACATCAGAGAAGAGTGTGGCTTATATCAATGGAGTCAGTGAAGCACTGTTCAACGTAGGCATGTGTCTCCCTGCTGGTCCTTGTGTCACAGATGAAGACGTGAAGTTTATTTGTGATTCCATCAAGAGTCTCCTGATTCCGTAAACCACTCCTCCCTACTCATTCCTCACTCCTCACTACTCACTACTCATTCCTCACTTCTCACTTCTCAAGAAACACTTTCCTTCCATTGATAATGTAGATACCATGTTGAAGAGCTGTCCGCAAGCGTTGACCATTCACATGATAGATTTGAGTTGAAGTAGTGATTTCATCAGCAATAATGGTAGGTATGGCATTCAAATTGCTTGTAGTCAAATCATAGAATGGCTTTGATGGCATACCTTTAGAAAGTTCTAAATATACTTGACCTGCTGGAATCACCTTACCAGTTTCCACTCTTGAGAAGCCCATCACGCCATTGACGGATGACAGAACAAAGATGGTGTAACCATCACCATAAGTGTCTGATGTAGCTAATTTGAGTAGATTGGAAGAGATGGAAGGTGCTGAAGCACTAGTAGGAACTCGATAGGAGGTAGCTTGCGTTCCACAAACGAGAACAGCTGTATTCGCTGGTACCTTCTCCACTTTCTGCAGCATAAGTGTTCCATCACTAACCAGGTCGGTAACAATATACGCATCCAGTCCATCCACTTGTGAGAAATCAAGATTAAAGTCTGATGAAGCGTATGTGGCAAAGAAACGGTCATTCATACCTTCTTGCACGCTGACAGTGGTGTGACGCTTGAAGATTTCTATATATTTCTGATTGTTTTCATTATAGTAACAACAGAAATTCTCCCAAAGGTCATTATAGCCTATATAACTGCGCTTACTTCCAGTGAAATGGATAGTAAGCGCATTTTCTTTTAATTTTGCAGGAATGATTTCCGCATATCTCTTACTGTCATTCTTATTGGTTGTCTGAAGTATGTTGTCTGAATTAGAGGGTGCGTAGAGATACCCATTACCAACATTGAGAAGCCAAGTGCTAGCTGAGTTTTGTTCAAGGGAGATGAGTTGCACCTGATCACTGATATTCGTGATAATGCCATCCTTTAATTCGATGGGAGTCTGAGAACGGTTATTCTGGTTTTGTGTTGTACTCATCGCGACCCCATTAGCAATGTTTGTGATGATAATTTGATCCCCATCAGTAAGTGAAGAAGCATCAGTTACTTGATAGAACGTATAATCAGATGGCGTTGTATCAGTTGACGTAGGAGGGAAATCGTCTGATGTAGAGCGCAAAGATTGCAATACGCATGAAAGATGTGAGTACGTATGACCGAATCTGAGATTGAGATTTGCCCATACATTACCACTAATGAGGAGCATTAGTAAGACGAGAATGCCTCTGTTTATTATGAGTTTCGTTTTCATGGTATTCCAATTTCTTACAAATGTACTATGAATTTTAGAAATGTTGCTTTGGTTCATCATTAAAGGCAGTTAACCTCAACAGAAATAATATCGAATTTTCTCTTTATAATTGGCATAATACTATGTCTATGATATTCTGATTTCAATCTATTCTATTTATTAACAATTCAACAAAACCTCTACCCACTCATTAAAATGAGGACACTTCGCACGAAGTTTATCAATACCTATTTCCTTTGTCACAGATTTACCAGTAGTGGGTTTGTTATAATTAAAGTGAGTTTTCCTATCACCTTCAATGGCCTTAATGATACGTTTGCTAGGAGCAGTCGTCGGTCCATTGTCTATGAGTTCGGGATTCCCAACTTTCTGTAAGTCATTGGTTAGTTGTTCACAACGCTTCTCACAACCTGGATAGAGCTTCGACAAATAGCTGATACCACAAAAAAGTAAAGCCTCAAACTCATGCAGTTGGATATATGGAATAAAACGTTTCTCATCTATTGCTTCCAAGAATGATTTTTCCAATGCCTTCACACGATTATATGGATCATTAATGGTTGATGCTTCAGAAAAACCAGGAAAATCATCGGGCAAGGCATATAAATCAAACATCGTTGTAAAAATGTGACGTTCATAATCGTTATCATGCTTTGTCAGTCGTAGCAGATTCAAATTCATTTCAGCGTGTTTGTATGTCAACATACCGCCACGAGCATTTATTTTCTTGTTGGTGGTGATAAGAATACTTTTTACTCCTGTCACACCTCTGTCTTGAAGATATGGTCGAAGGACTTCCTCGACAAATCCTTGTTCTGTCTGACCCTCGCAGAGCACATGAATTATCTTCGCTTTCATATTGGTCGTCCTCCAATAATGTTTTTATCCCACAATTCACTTATTGTATATTGCTCAAGCCAAAGCTTATAGTCATTTTCTTTCAGGTGAATTACAGAAGTACTTTGCGTATTCTTGTCCATTTCAACAACAGAGATATTATCAACGTCAAAATGGTCAACCAAATCCTTACTTTGCGTAGCAATAATTACTTGTGCATGAATGGATGCGTCTTTAATCATTTCTGCCAATTGAGTAATTGCATAAGGATGAAGTCCCAATTCAGGCTCATCAAGTATAATGACATCCGGCATTGTCTTTGCCGGCTGCAATAAAAGTGTCGCTAAAGCAATAAACCTGATAGAACCATCTGAGAACTGATATGCATTGAAACGATAATCTGTTGCAGAATTGTCAATCCAGCGAAGTGAAATTGTTTTGTTATTAGGTTCAAGATAAAAATCTTGGAACTGGGGAACAACATCACGCACATAATCAGCTATTCGTTTATATGAATCTGCAAAATTATCGCGTAGATACAACAAGAAGGATGGAAGATTATTTCCGTGAGACTGAAGATAATTCGCTGTATCTACTGGACAAGCCTGACGCAAAGGACCTTCATTAGAAGAATCATGGAACTGATATACTTTGCAATAGGCCAACATCCAATAGATTGATTTTGCAACATAATCTTTACTATCAGCAAGAGCCGATTCTTTAAAGTTTGGTTCCAATAAAACCTCGTATGGCTTATTCTCCGTCTTACGATGCCATTTTATGCTTTCTTCAGTAATGATGAGTCTATCAGGAGCAGCATTTGATAATGAAAAATGATACGAGTCAACAGATTTGTCGTCTGTAAATTCCAATGTGCCAGACATTATAGGCGTTATTTTGGAGCCATAATGAAGTAAGGAATTGGCAGTACCTGATTTCTCAACATATATGCCGAAAGATTTACTCATCATATATCCCAGCATCCTAAAGAAACTAATTATGTTACTCTTACCTGCTCCATTCGCTCCTAAAAGGATATTCACATCGCCAAGCTTTAATGTAACAGGATTGTCAAAGGCTATAGATTTGTAGCCCCTAATTGTAACCTTACTTAATTTTTTTCGATTATGATTCTTTGCCATCAAAGTAATATTTATATTTCTGAATGCAAAAGTAGCAAATATTTTTCTAAAATATTGCCGAATCAGCCATTTTTACACATTATTTATAATTATATGCAACGTCTTCTATGGTAACTTACGACCTTTGGTCCTGAAACTTAAAAAGGCATCTGCTTCACAGCGGATGCCTTTTTTGATTCTTTAATCCTAAAATTAATAATCAATTAACCTTAACTAACTTTTGAGAAATAATCAACTAATATAAAATCTTATGAGAGAGTATGAATTCAAACTTATAGACGCTGAGCGTCTGTTTCAAGAGATTAGCTCTCCTGTATTGGTTGAGGTGCTTGAGGGCGCTGCTGAGTCTGTCCTTGAGGTCCATGAATGCGGCGCATCATACGCTTGCCTGGCATTGCACCCATCTGACGATTTTGAGGACCGCGGCGACCTATCTGCATTCTGCGGTTGCCACCGAAGTTTCTTTGACCGAATCCGCCTCTGTTACCTTGAGCATATACTTTTTGGATTTGCTTTGGTGAAAGCACCTTGCGGAACTTTGCATAATAGCTTTCCTTCACGCTTAGCATTTCCTTCTGCTCTTTCATCTGATTCAGGATGCGCTCTTCTATGTCCTGGTCGGTGATTTGTTTGCGCTCCTTCATCTGAGGTTTCTTACCCTCTGCAGGCTTCTGTGCTTGTTCCCTCTTTGGGTGGTATTTCTGACGGACAGTCTGCAAATCTTTCTGATACGACTGGTAGATATCCTTAAACTTAGCGGCATTTGCATCGTCAAGCATCAGTTCGTTTGTGAGTCGAGCAGTCTGCATCTGCACCATTTTTTCCGCACTCCAGCGCTGTCTGCCTTCTTTATTCACGCGTTCCTGCTTGTCTTGCTTCTGCTTCTTTACACCCTGAGGGTTTTGTTGTGCAAAAATGTTCTGACTCATCAGAGCTGCCAACATTGCGATCAAAATAGATTTTTTCATAATTTCAGTTTTGGTTTAAATAGTTATGATTGTTTTTTTGTAAGTTTTTATTTCATTCAGTTTTTAAACTTGAAACTGTCTTGTAGTGCTTATTTATCGCCCTACATTGTGATAGATATGCCAAATTCAGAAAGGTTTATTTCAATAGCTCAATTTTTAATTTCTTTAACATAAAAAGAGAGCATAGAGATTCCTTTTAAATGACATCTCCATGCTCTCTTTTCGTCTGCCCAACGGGCATCCTCTGCCGCTGAGGATACTATTCCTTCACTCTTCCAAAGTACTTGGTATCAGCCAATTGAAGGAGATACTGACCATATTGGTTCTTCTTCATTGGTTGAGCGATCTCGCGGAGCTTCTCCGTACTGATCCACCCATTCTGGTAAGCAATACCTTCAAGGCAAGCTATCTTCAGACCTGTACGTTTCTCCAGCACCTCAATATAAGTAGATGCTTCTGATAGCGAATCATGTGTACCCGTGTCAAGCCAAGCAAAACCACGACTCAGTTTTTGCACCTTCAATTCCTTATCGTTGAGAAACACCTGATTAACGGTCGTGATTTCCAATTCTCCACGTGGTGATGGCTTGATGTTTTTTGCCACTTCTACCACCTTATTAGGATAGAAGTAAAGTCCCACCACAGCATAGTTGCTCTTTGGCTGAGCAGGTTTTTCCTCAATGCTGAGACAGTTACCTTCCTCGTCAAACTCAGCCACACCGTATCGCTCTGGGTCGTTCACCCAATAACCAAACACTGTAGCCTTGCGCTCTACCTCAGCAGTGCGCACACATTCCTGAAGCATCTTCGTGAAACCTTGACCTTGGAAGATGTTGTCGCCCAACACGAGACATACATCATCGTCGCCAATAAACTTTTCACCAATGATGAATGCCTGAGCCAATCCATCTGGAGATGGCTGTTCAGCATACTCGAAGTGAACACCATAATCACTACCATCGCCCAACAAACGCTTGAATCCAGGCAAGTCGTAAGGCGTGGAGATGATAAGGATGTCTCGGATGCCAGCAAGCATCAACACAGAGATTGGGTAGTAAACCATCGGTTTGTCAAAGATTGGGATTAGTTGCTTACTAACTCCCTTTGTGATAGGGTAAAGACGGGTGCCGCTACCACCAGCAAGAACAATTCCTTTCATATATACTCAATTTTAAATGTTTATTCATTAAAACTTGAAACAGGCGAAGTCTGAAGCCTGAAACAGCCGCTCTGCGGCATGAAACCTGAAACTACTATTTAGTCTCTTCTGAAAATATCTCGTGTATAAACCTTCTCTTCCACATCGTCAAGAACAGAATCGTAACGATTGGCAATGATAGCCTGACTTTTTGCCTTGAACTCATCAAGTTTGTTGATGACACGACTACCAAAGAAGGTTGAACCATCAGGAAGACTTGGTTCGTAGATGATGACTTCAGCACCTTTAGCCTTGATACGCTTCATCACACCCTGAATAGAACTCTGACGGAAATTGTCAGAATTACTCTTCATCGTAAGACGATAGACACCGATAGTACAAGTTTTTTCATCAGCTGCATTATATCTGCCACGATTGCTATAGTCATAATAACCAGCAGTCTGTAGCACACGGTCAGCAATGAAATCCTTTCGGGTTCGGTTACTTTCTACGATAGCCTCTATAAGATTCTCAGGCACATCGGAATAGTTGGCAAGGAGTTGCTTGGTGTCTTTTGGCAAACAATAGCCACCATAACCAAAAGATGGGTTATTGTAGTGCGAACCGATACGAGGGTCAAGACCCACACCATCGATGATTGCCTTGGTGTCGAGTCCTTTCATCTCAGCATAGGTATCGAGTTCGTTGAAGAAACTCACACGCAATGCAAGGTAGGTGTTGGCAAACAGTTTCACAGCCTCTGCCTCGGTGAATCCCATAAAGAGTGTGTCGATATTCTCCTTGATGGCACCCTCCTGTAACAAACCCGCAAAAGTTTTGGCAGCATTGACGAGACGTTCGTCGTCCATATCAGTACCGACGATGATACGAGACGGATAAAGATTATCATAGAGAGCCCGACTTTCACGCAAGAACTCTGGCGAGAAGAGGATATTCTTACTATTATATTTCTGACGTACATTCTTGGTGAATCCTACAGGAATCGTAGATTTAATCACCATAATGGCGTTTGGATTGTATTGCATCACCAACTGGATGACGGTCTCCACAGCACTTGTATCGAAATAGTTCTTCTGGGAATCATAATTCGTTGGGGCTGCAATCACCACGAAATCGGCATCCTTATAGGCTTCTTCTGCATTAAGTGTAGCCTTGAGGTTCAAGTCCTTGGTGGCAAGATACTCTTCTATTTCTTTATCGATAATTGGTGATTTACGTTGATTGATGAGATCGACCTTCTCTGGAACAATGTCCACAGCTATCACCTCATTATGCTGCGACAAGAGGGTAGCAATAGAAAGTCCCACATAACCTGTTCCTGCAACTGCTATTTTCATCATATATAATCTAATATTATTTGATTGGTTTTATAAACTATTTCGGGTTGATTTAGAAAATACAAATTTACTGCCTTTTATTGAATCAACAAAACTTTTACTTAAAATCTTAAGATGTGTTTTCATTTTCATAGTCCTCAAAGGAACATAAAATTTGGTGGAATGCTAAATTTTACCTACTTTTGTCGCTTAAAACAATAAATATGGTAAAAGCGGAAGTTAAACGTTGGCATGTACTGAATTCAAGGAAAAATTCTGTCGCCATAGAAGAATTGCTGAAGATGGACGGAATGGAGACGTTCGTACCGATGCGCTACGAGAAGAAAGAGCGCAACGGACAAGTGGAACGTATCTACACACCTGCCATTCCTGGCATCATCTTTGTACGTGAGCGACGCGCTGTTTTATCCGAATTCATCAAGGAAATGTGGGCAAAAGAGGGAGCCAAAGTGTATTTTGCACGAGAGCATGCCAGTGTCCAAAATGCAGGAGCCACAAAAGGCTTATCTGCACGACAAGCATTCCAAGCCTTAGAACCACTTATCGTGCCCGACAAGCAAATGGAAGATTTCATCTTTGTTTGCCAACAGGACGAAGACAAGATACGTTTCTTGCAACCCGAAGAAATCAGTTTGGTGCCAGGTGACAAAATCCGCATTCATGGCGGACTCTTCGATGGGCGCGAAGGTGAACTAATCGAGGTGAAGGGCATGAAGAAAAAGCAGTTGGTGGTGAGAATTTCCGATATGCTTGCCGTGGCTGCTGTGAATATTGAGCCCAAACTGATTGAGGTAGTGGAACATCGTAACCAACCCGAAGCAAAAAATGGTACTGAAAACAGTGTGGCAACAACCCTAACTGAGCGTGAAGTGCATGAATATGTGGATTCCTTAAATGAGCTGTCCGAGAAATATCTCCTACTTCATGGTAATCCACCTGACAAGGATGAGGCCTTGGTCAAGATGAAGATTCAACTGAACCGACTGACGGGACTTGTGGCAAAGGACAAATTCTTGAAAGCTGCAGTATATGTGAGTTTGGTGATAGGATATGCAGCAACCGACCGCCCCTCAGAATTGAAACAATGGAAAGAGAAGGCTTTGCATTTCGTGGAGAAACTGCCTGAGAGTATTTTCAAGTCAGAACAACGCCTACGTTTAGCGTTGGCTTTGCATGATAAAGACCTGTTCGCAAAAGCAGAATCATTCATTCATACACTTCCCCATCCTCTCTCCATCAAAGCAACGAAATTAACCGAAAAGGGCGAATCCATCGGGAGTTTTCTTCTCGAAAAGCAATAATCAAAATCCCCAAGATCACATCAGCATGACCTTGGGGATTTTTACTAGAGCACTGTCTCTCACCTCTTCCACCGTGCGCTTCGGTTTTGCCGAAGCCCCAATGAATCTTTTAGAGAGAATTTGTGCTAATATGTTGACCCTCTCCTCGTTTCTATTCAGCGCTTGCACCATAATACCTTGCATACCACTCAGCAAATGCTCTGAGTCCCATACGGAGGGGAGTAGCAGGCTTGAAGCCGAAGTCTTGCTCCAACGGAGTGGTGTCAGCGTATGTGATAGGCACATCGCCTGGCTGCATAGGAACGAGTTCTTTGTGAGCCTCAAAGTCGTAATCCTCAGGGAGAACCTTGGCACGCACCAATTCCTCCTGAAGAATCGTTACAAAGTCAAGAAGGTTCTCAGGCGAGTTATTTCCAATATTATAAACCTTGTATGGAGGGATTGGCAGCCCATCCTCACCCGTCTTCTTCTCTGGTGCATGCTGCATCACGCGTACCACACCTTCCACGATGTCATCCACGAAAGTAAAGTCACGCTTACAGTGTCCGTAATTGAAAATCTGGATGTTCTGACCTGCTCTGAGTTTATTGGTAAAACCGAAGTAAGCCATGTCGGGACGTCCTGCAGGACCATACACAGTGAAGAATCGCAAACCCGTACTTGGGATATTATAAAGTTTGCTATAAGCATGCGCCATCAATTCATTGCTCTTCTTCGTAGCAGCATAAAGCGACACAGGATTATCCACTTGGTCATCCGTACTGTAAGGCACCTTCTTATTGCTGCCATACACACTCGATGAAGACGCATAGACAAGATGTTCCACGCTTTCTGAATGGCGACAAGCCTCCAAGATGTTATAGAAACCAATGAGGTTACTTTCCACATAAGCACCTGGATTGGTAATGCTATAGCGCACTCCCGCCTGAGCAGCCAAGTTCACTACCACGTGGAACGGATAGCGAGCAAAAGTGTCGTCAATCAACGCCTTATCAGCAATGTTTCCCTTCACCATCGTGAAGTTCTCAAAGCCTTCCAACTCCTTCAAACGTTCTTCCTTGATACGCACATCGTAGTAATCGTTCATATTGTCAATACCGACCACGCAGATGTCCTTCACTTCTTTCAACAGTTTCTTGGCAAGATTACTACCAATGAAACCCGCTGCACCCGTTACGAGTACAGTTTTTCCTGTTAAATCTATATTATAATTAACCATATTCTGAATCTGTTTTTATTGTTCTTTGGAACCGCCAAACCTCTCCTGTGCTTCCTTATATGTATCAAGACTTCCTATGTCGAAGCGTCCTGCATTCATAGGCCATGCATGCATCGTGGTGTGTTCCACCATGAAATGTGCCAAGTTACCAGGAGCATCATATCCACATCCATTCTCGATGGAAGTCATGATTATCGGAATATCTTCTTTTCGATAGAAATAGAAAGGAGGCACTGCCCAATGGCTCTTAGGCTCTTGTGGCTTCTCTTCCATATTCAATACGCGATAATTCTCGTCAAGAACCACAACACCCGTACGTTGCAACTTCTCAATGGACGGTTGCTCATGGCACATGATACAACTTGTTCCCTTCTCCTGTGCAAATCGGATGAAGTCACGGAACGTGAAGAAAAGGATATTGTCAGCTGCTACCACCAACAAATCGTCCTTGCAAATGCCATCCTCACTATCCTTTGCAAGCGTATCAATAGCAAGTAATAAATCCTTCACAGCCCCCAAACGAGTTTCGTTTGTTTCAGTACCGTCATCCACAATACGAATAGGTTTCTGATAGTGTGTCTCCTTTGCCCAATCCTCAAAAATATGAGCAAATTTATGGTTCGTTACTATCACATGCTCATCCACTTCAGGAATCGTGTCTATATCATCCAACATACGCCCCAAAATAGTGTTATCACCTATCTTCAGCAGCGGTTTTGGAAAATTTCTGGTCAGCTCCCCCAATCGTGTAGCATAACCAGCAGCAATCACTATATTTTTCATGCTTCTCTAAGAGTTTTTAGTATAGTGAGAATTTGTGATAAGTTGTTGACTTAATCATTCACAAATCTCGCACCATCGTCTGGCTTCACAAAATACACACCAAACGTCTGTTCATATTCAGGATACTGCTCCAAATACTGGCGAGTAAGTTCTTCTTGAATCTGTTCCTTATAAGCAGGATTGATGAGCGCAATACAAGCACCCTTGAAACCAGCACCCGAAAAACGTCCACCATAAACACCAGGCAAGCCACGCATAATCTGATAAATGGAAATCAGCTCAGGACTTCCACACTCATAATTATGAATAGAACTCTCGCAACTATCAAAACTCAACTTACCAAATAGATTCAGATTACCACTTTCCCATGCCATCACACCCTGACGCACACGACGATATTCCGAATAGAAATGCTCTGCACGACGAGCAAAACGATTAGGCATCATGTCGCGAGTACGCTCAAAAGTTTCCTTGGAAATATCGCGAAGGAAAGTCTTGTCAAACACCTTCAGAGGTCGGTCTGTATAGGCAAGCATATTCCATGCAGCCGTCTTACATTCCATCACACGCAGATTATAATCGCTCGAAACCAACGAACGAGTCAATCCTGAGAAGAAGATACCGATTTCCATTTCTGGCATCTTTGGATGACGTTTGATGATACGGTATTCATCTGTATCACAGTCCAAGAACAACAAACCATCCTTCTGACCCAAAGCAATACAAGCCTGGTCCAAAATACCGTTATTCAAGCCCACATACTCTCGCTCCGCCTCAGAAGCAATCTTCACGATTTCCATTGGCTTCAATTCGATGTCGTTCGCCTTCGCAAAAGCCATCACATAAGCAATCAGTACGGCAGCACTCGAAGACAGACCACCCACAGGCAACGAACCCTGAATCACACCATCGATGCCATAGCGCAACACAAATCGTTTTCTTAACGCATATTTAGCACCACGGGCATAGTCACCCCAGTTACCCTCCTTCACCTGTGAAGCCATAGTGACATTAAAATTCACCAATCCTTCAAAAGTTCTGGATTCCAAATGTACTTCACCATCATTCCTTGGTGTAAACCACAAATCGACACCCTTATCAATGGCAAAACCAGTCACCAGTCCATGCTGATGATCCACATGTGCGCCCAATGGGCACACCCTGTAAGGAGAAAAAATATGATATTGATATTCCATAAAAATAAATTATTTCAACGCCAAAGTCAATAATATAGTTGAGAATTTGTGAAAATTTGTTGACTCTTCCCTCTTTTATTCTCAGCACACTTCGGTCTTCTTTTTCTCTGTACGCTTCGGTTTTGCCGAAGCCATCCCTCATTCCCAATCTGTATCCATCCGTACGCCAACGCCAAAGCTACTCATTCTTCTCAGGTACAATAAACCCTTTCACATGCCCAAAGGCAATTTGATCTATCTCCTTAGTCTTATCACCTTCTCTTTTATGAATGAAATGATTGATGGAACACTGAACAATAACCCAAAGCGCAATTTCAATACAGAAAATCAAAGTATAATTCAAACCAGCCAATACACCTCCAATAGCAATCGCAATATAAACAGCAGAGAGACACAAGAGCACGATTAACACACCACTAATTCTCAATCCCGTTCTCAACAACTTATGATGAATATGATTCTTGTCTGGCAAAAACAATGGATCACGCCTACGGAAACGAGAAAACACCACCCTCACAATATCCATCATAGGCAGTAAAACCGTCGAGAATGCAATCAAAATCATACCTCGTGGGAAAAGATGCGTTGATTCCTTAGTCATATAAATCAGCAAGAAACTGAGCAGATAACCTAAAGTCAAACTTCCAGTATCACCCATAAAAACCTTCGTTCCTTTATCTGCTTTACCATAAACATTGAAATACCAAAAGGAAATCAACACTCCCAACGCAGCAAAACAAATCATCTCAAACACATACTGATGCTTTATGGCACTGGCACATCCCAAAGCAAATAATGAAATGCAAGTCAATCCCGAAGACAAGCCATCAATTCCGTCAATCAAATTGATAGCATTCGTAATATAAACCACCAAGAACATGGTCAAAGGAATGCTTATCCAAGGCGAAAGATGATGAATGCCAAAAAGTCCCCAAAGATTGTCAATAACTAAATTCGACAGAGGGAACAACGAAGCACACACAATTTGAGCAAGAAATTTCTTCTTATAATTAACACCTACCAAGTCGTCCATCAGTCCAACAAGATACAACAAGGTTAGTCCCGTAATCAAGAGCAAGTATCTTGTAAACAACACCAAGATGTTTTCTCTCAAAAACCAAAAACCAACAAGGTAACTACAAGCCATGGTAAAACAGACTGTTATCAAGATAATAGGAAAGAAAGCCATTCCTCCCAATCTTGGTATAGGAACCCTATGAATTTTCCTACTATCAGGCATGTCAAACAGGCTCTTTTTCAAACTTACCTTAATGATATTTGGAATTGCCCAAATACCTAAAGCAAATGATAATAAAAAGGTTGTAGTAATAGTAATTATTGTGTACATAAGTATGTAATTTTCCTCATGATTGAATATCAAATAACGCCTTTAATACAACAAGGCTCCTTTGAAGTGTGAAATATGTTTCTTGAAAAACTTTACCATTTTTCCCTTTCTCTGACAATATCTGACAATCCTCTTTCGAAAGGTGCAATATCAGCTCTGCTAACCCTTCTGAATCGCCTGCTGCAACAGAACTTCCACAGTCTGCCTCTTGAATAATACGTGGACCTTCTCCATTCAACATAGCGACAATATATTTCCCTGCAGCCATATATCCTTGAATCTTTGCAGGAGCTGTAAGGTTGAATATCGGCACATCTTTCAAACTAACCAACATCACATCAGCCTTTTGATAGAAAGCCTGCATGGCACTACCTGGAAAACGACCTAAAAGATGCACAGTTTCCTGTAGTTGGTATTTATCCACATATTCTTTTACCCAAGGCATTTTCCTTCCATCACCAATTATGATAAAATGAATCAACTGGTGTTCTTTCAAAATCCTTGCGCAATCCATCACATGTTCAAAATCCTGTGCCTCTCCGATATTACCAGCAAACATAATTCGAAAGCCCTTTGGCAATTGAGGGATATGAACATCTTCAGCACTATCAGTAATTGCATCTGGCCAATTAGGATAATAAATCAACTTATCTTTGAAATCCCCTTTTTCCAAAATAGACTTTTCAAACCCTTTAGAACTAATGAGAATTTTGTCGGAATGTTTATAAATCCATTTCGTTAAAGAGGAAAAAAGACCAAGAATCCGTTTATTATTAATACCACCCGCCGCTTGCAAACTTTCTGGCCAAAGATCTAGAACCCAAAAATAAAGAGGACACTTACGTAGTTTCTTAACTATGACAGCGGGTATGCCTATCATGACGGGTGATGTTTCATGAACAAAAATCCCATCATAATGATGCCTCAGAGCTAACCACAAACTGATAAAAATAGAACTAATAAGAAAACTGAAATAGTTAAGCATCAAACGTACCCCTCCTCCACTACCACGAGGAATGATAAATCCACGTACTACCTTCACCCCATTCACGATTTCATATCTTTTCTTAAAAATACCATATCCATCAAAGTATTTTCCCAATGGATAATCAGGTATAGCTGTCAAGACAGTTACATCATGTCCTTCCTTGGCTAAAGAAAACGCAAGATCATTAACCCTAAAATTCTCAGGATAAAAGTGATTCGTACATATGAGAATACGTTTGGCATCCACTCTCTTTCAATCTATTTTTATCATTAGGTGGGTTCTATAAATTATGTCGAGTTGATTTTTGAACCTTTAGCTCGGCGAAGCCAATTGATTTGATTGGATTTTTGTCAGTTTTTGAGGGCGCATAGCGAGCTATGTAACCGAGAACCTTTAGCTCGGCGTAGCCAAAAGTGGCAAAAAGACTTCAAATCAAACAAAAAGCAACCGAAACTAAATCTCATATTTTTGTAAGAAATCATAAAACAGATTTTTTAGAACACACCTTAAACTTTAAACGTTAAACGTTTTTTTGTTTCAACGAATTTTCATATCTTTGCCGCGATTTTTAATCAAGAACAGTTTTATTGTTTCATTAAACTTAAAAACTCAAAAACTTAATTTATTATTTTAACAAAAACGAACGTATGAAAAATCTTAAGTTTCACGCAGTGGCACTGAGTGCTATACTGCTTCTCTCGGGTTGTAATGCTAACAACACAACTAAGGGTGGTTTGATTGGCGCCGGTGGCGGTGCTGCTCTCGGAGCTCTGGTAGGTAATCTCATTGGTAAGAATACGAAGGGCACTGTGATTGGTGCTGCTATCGGTACAGCTGTAGGCACGACTGCTGGTGTGCTCATCGGTAAGAAGATGGACAAGGCAAAGGCTGCTGCCGCTGCTGTTGCTAATGCTGAGGTTTCTTCTGTGAAAGATGCCAACGGCTTGGATGCAGTGAAGGTGACTTTCGATTCTGGTATCTTGTTCCAGACAGGCAAGAGCGCTCTTTCGAGCACTGCCAAGACGAACCTCGCTCAGTTTGCTAACAATGTGCTGAAGGTTTATACAGACTGCGACGTTGCCATACAAGGTTATACTGACAATGCTGGCTGGAAGAACAGTACAGCTGAGCAGAGTGCAGCCAAGAACCAGCAGCTTTCTCTTGAGCGTGCAAACGCTGTGAGCTCTTATCTGTTGAGCCAGGGTGTGTCGAGCTCTCAGATCAAGTCAGTTGAGGGTCTTGGCGAAAGCAACCCAGTGGCTGACAACAGCACTGCTGCTGGTAAGGCTGAGAACCGCCGCGTGGAAGTGTATCTCTATGCTTCTGAGGCAATGATTAACGCTGCCAACGCTGGTACTTTGCAGTAAAAAGCCTCACCCCCAACCCCTGGACCCCTCCAGCTCCCCTGTGAGGGGTGAGATAGGGCGAGGGGAGTAGAGTGAAAAGTGAGAAGTGAGAAGTGAAAGACCCCTCCAGCTCCCCTGAGAGGGGAGAGCATCCATCCGGTAGGCTTTTTCACTTTTCACTTTTCACATTTCTTTTACTTGGTTGCCTCCGGCTCGAAATGAAGTTTAAAATTGAAACGTAAAATTTTTTTTAAAATTATAAACGATAATTCTAAATACAATTTCAAGCGAAGCGCCCCAAATCCTTTTAAATCCTTTAAATCCCTGATTAACTATTCTTTTTTTGACAAAAAAATAATGTTCAAAAAGATTGTTTCTTTTTTTCGTTGGGTTCTTATTTTATTCTTTGCTTCCAGCATTGGGGCGGTGGTTGCCTATAAGTATTTGCCTGTGCCTTGCAGTCCGTTGATGCTGATTCGCTTGGTTCAGCAGGTGAAGCATGGCGAGAAGTTGAAACTGAAGCATGACTGGGTGCCACTGGAGGAGATTTCTCTGCATTTGCCACTTGCTGTGTGGGCAAGTGAGGACCAGAAGTTTTTCGACCATAGCGGTTTCGATTTGGATGAAATCAAGAATGCACGTAAGGAGGCAGAAAGGGGAAAAAGGCGTAGGGGAGCAAGTACCATTTCTCAGCAGACTGCCAAGAACGTGTTTCTTTGGCCTCGTTCCTCATGGGTGAGGAAAGGATTCGAGGCTTATTTCACAGTGCTGATTGAAGTGATTTGGGACAAGCACAGAATCATGGAGGTTTATCTCAACACGATTGAAATGGGGGATGGAATATATGGTGCTGAAGCGGTGGCGCGTGAGCATTTCGGATGCGCTGCCAAAGACTTGAACAAGAGCCAGTGTGCGTTGATTGCTGCTTCTTTGCCAAATCCCTTGAAATTCAACAGTGGGAAGCCTTCGTCCTACATGTATCGTCGCCAAACATGGATATTGCGTCAGATGCGCAATCTCCAAAAGTTTCCTGAGAAAGAAAAAGAATGAAAGTTCGCGAGCTATGTCTTGATTGCCGTTATTATGAAGGCGAGGACCGTTGCCCTGATGCCAGGTATTCCGAATATTGGAACAAAGAGCATGAGTGGGTGACGCTGATGCTTGCGCATGCTCCTGAAATGGAGACATACATGGGGCAATACAGCAACAGGAATTTGGATTTTTTCGATGAGGAAGATGGCACGCCTCTTTCATTGAAGGCTTTGCTCTTCTACCATTATCATCAGGAAACCATTGGCAGGTTCTTTTCCATCTCGGGATTCAAGATGTGGTATCGTGCTGAATATCAGAGTGGAGCGAAAACCTTGCGCCAACGTCAATGGGATGCTCATGCTCCACGACTTATGCAGCATTGCAAGTATTTCCGAGGTGAAATCCGTAATCCTTACACGAAGAAGGATGAGCGTCGTGTGCTATGGCATACGGAACGGTATTGGGTGTCGCTGATTAGCGAGAGTCAATATAATCATGTGTTGCTCACCAAGATGCTTCACGAAAAACAGGTGAATCCCGACACGGGCAAGCGGGAAGTACCCGAAATGATGCGCTGGCTAGCACAATTCTGCGACGAGCACGAGCATCCACGTTCGTTGATTTGTCTTTTCTATACCATGATTGTTACCGCTGTTTGCGATGTGGTAACTCCCGAGTCTTTTCTTTCCTGGTATCAGGACACTTATTTGGCTCTTGCTCCCAAATAATGAAAGGCCCCCCTCAGACTCCCCCGAGGGGGAGGAGAAGGAAAAGGGAAAAGTGAAAAGTGAAAAATGCCATCCGGACGGCAACTCTTCACTTTTCACTTCTCACTCTTCACTTTTTTCCCTCCCCTCGGGGAGGCAGGGAGGAGGCTTTTTTCCTTATATTCCTATGCTTATCCCTTGACTCATGCCATTGCCTTCCACACGGATGAAATATGTACCTTTCAACCCTTGGGTGTTGAAGGTGGTTGTTTTTTGGAATTGTCGAGAACAGAGGCACTTCCCATCCGCTGAATAGATGTTGAGGGTGTAACGGTCTCTTGCATTGGCATCCTTGAGGGAGATGATCAGCATACCTCCGTGTGTACGCTTGATGCTGATAAGGTCGCTTTTTTCGTGTTTCAATGCATGAATCGCTAATTCGTCGGTGTTGGAAATGCTATTTAGTTCTACAGGTAAAGTGGCATTCTTCAGTAAGAAATCCGTTTCGTAGGCACCTAAGTCAGGGGCTTCGCCTGCATATTCAATGGCTGGGATGGTGATGAAGGTGGTGGCATACTTGCTGTCATCTGCTTCTATTTTCACTCCCGCATCGATGAGAGATTTGCCTTCGGATGCTGAGATGTGTGCGTAGTAGATTTCAGGGAGAGTGCCATCGTCTTGACGTGGAGCAATGAGTTGTTCGGAATGGGTCATATCGATGAAATACTCAGGTGGACATTTCCAATCGTTCTGCTCTTCCTTGCTGGCGACACTGACATCGAATCGCCCCCATTTGCCTTTCTTTCCATCATCACCTGTTTTTAGTCTATCATTGATGGCTATGCTGTTTCGAATTTCACAAACGGAGCCGCTTGCCAATTCCTCGAAAATGCGATAGCTGTAGGATTTTCCACCAAATGATGTTTGTCCAATCCCTGTGCAATTATTCATGATGATGTCGCCCGAATTGTGGTTTTGGTCGAATCCCTTATTGAGATTTTCCACTGCTAAGCATCGATTCAAAATGCAATTCATGCGTCCTTGGTCGCTACCCATCTTGAAACCGTTTCCATTTCCGCTCGTGGCAGTCCCGTTCATGATACCGTTTTGGTAGGCGAGGCAGTATTCCATGATGATGGTTTTGTTGTCCTCAAATCCTCCTTCTTTCTTGAAAAACACATCGTATCCATCATCGGAATTGTTCCAAGCACGGCATCCGAAGAAATAGTTTCCATCGCCAACAGAGATTTTTGGAGCAAAGCCGTCGGCATCACCGTCATCCTCATCTGCGTTTTCGTAAGCATCGCAGTTGATGATGTAGTTGTAGGAACCTAAATTCTTGATTTGCAGACCCGTGTCGCCATTTCCATAGAAATTGCATTGTTCGATGATATTGTCGTGTCCATCTTGAGTGCGTGTGAAAATATCGGATGAAGAGCCTCCAGTCGGCTTGTTGCGCTCTATCAGCATACCGTTGTCGGAAGCATGGGTGATGTCGATACGATAGAAATGCCAATAACTGCTGGTGAGACGTACACCTTGATAGGGGTTGTCTGAATGCTTGTGATAGGGCTGAGCGGAGAAATCGAGAATCGCTCTGCCGCCGTATGCAAACACTTCGATGGGTGCATCTTCAGTGCCATTCCTATCGTCGATATTGATGCGCTTATCATAGACGTAGGTTCCTGCTTTCATCCAAATGCGGTCGCCTGGCTCAGCAATGTCGATGGCTCGCTGGAGGTCGAAGAATGGATGGTCGGAAGAACCGTCCGCTGTGGCGTCGTCGGCATCGGGAGCACACCAGATGGCATTGCCAACGATGTCAGAATCCCCGCTACCTTCTTCATCTCCTGTCTTTTCCAGGGTGGTGAAAGATTGTACTTCGCCGTATGCATATCCTGCTGAGGAACGAGCGTAAGCACGGTAGTAAATGGTTTGTGAAGCACGAAGACGTGTGAGCTGTACTTCGAAATGTGCTTGGTTGGTTACTTCACTTTTTGCTATTCTATCAGAGAGAGAAGGCTGGGTGTTTGTCGTGCTCCAAAGAATGCCACATTCCGTGATGGTTTGAGAACCCGCATCGAGAATCGTTCCACAAAGTGTGGCAGAGTTATGAGTGATGTTGTAGGCTGAATCGGTTTGAACCGTGGCGATGGTGCCAAATGCTTGCGCTGTGACTGCAAGGTTGTCAATGTCTGCATCTTTCGATGCTTCGTTTGAAATCTTGATGCGGTTTACTTCGAGGCTTTCAATCTGAATCGTATTGACTACACCCTTTGAACTGGCAGTGCCGATGTTTTGCCATGTGTTACCACCATCGGTGGAGGTCCAAAGTGTGACGGTGGCTCTTCCCAAATAGAAACTCACGGTACCCACACCATTGTTCAGCACGGGAGTAATGACGTAATAACCGCCATTCTTTGGAAGACGTAGATTGGCGGTGGAACCATTCACATTGTAATTGGTGTTGGTGGATTGATAGGTTCCTTTATAGAGCCATTCACCTTGCCCTTCTACCACAAATCTCTGTTCCTCGGTGGATTGGTTGAGAGGGTAGGTGCTTGCATCCTCAAAGTCCTGAATGAAATAGTTTCCAAACTCATCAATTGTTAGAGAGGAAATGTCGTTTTGTGCCGTTGCGCTAAGACTAAATGCAGTTAGCAAAGTTATGAATAAAGGTTTCATTTAAAAAGTAGATAGTTATTTGTTAAAATGGTTTCAATGGTTTGCTCTTTGTTTCTTCTTACTCGAGTTATGTTTCGAGCGTTTTACGAATTCGCCATTCGGATGGATAAAGGTTGTTGGCACGAGAACCCAAATTCTTGACGAACCCTAATGGGTGGTTCTGATAGCAAACAAGCACATATCCTAAGGGAGTGTCAGGAGGGAGAGTCAGGCTTTCAGTACGTAAATATGAAATGGCTTGTTCGTAGTTTAATTCTACTTTTGGAAACAGATTGGAATTCAATGAATTACTCAGGGCTAATGAATGTGATGGTTGAAGTGAGTTTTTTCCTTTTAGAGTGGCAAGCTGGATGCCATAATGTAGGATGTGAAGAAAGGCTTGAGCATATTCCAAGATGGAGGTGTGGTTTTTGGGAAAAGCATAAAAGGATTGGGTTTTCTCTTCTGTGAGGAAATCAAAGCTGTCGGGATTTTGAACCCAATTCTTGATGTCCTTTGGAATCGAAATGCTTTGTTTAGTATGTTTCTGCTTTTTCAATTTTCCTTTACATGCCATGTTTTCATCCTCTTCGGATTTCTGCAAGGCAGCAAGGAAGAAGCCTTCTCCCTTGGTGAGGTGAGGAAAAAAATGATAGCAAGGAAAACTCTCTCCTTTCAACAGGTTGCCCGTTATTCCCCAATTAGCATCAGGTTCACAATCCAATACCTTGGCTTGCATTTCGTCTTGAATCCATTTCACGTTTAACTCATCCTCCAGTGTGTTATAGGTGCAAGTGGAATAGATGAGAATACCACTCGGTTTGAGGCAAGGCCAAATTTGCTGAATGATATTGCGCTGCCGTTTCCAACAGGTTTCTACATTTTGTGGACTCCATTCAGAGATGCTTTGCTGGTCCTTTCGAAACATACCTTCTCCCGAGCATGGAACATCACAAATAATGAGGTCGAACACAGCTCCAAGCGATTGAAAATCTTCTGCATAGTTGTTGGTTACGATGATATTCGGATTTCCCCATTTCATGAGGTTCTCTGCCAAGATGTTAGCACGTTGTTTCACCACTTCATTGGCTATGAGGAGAGAGTCCTTGGGAAGTTCGGAAAGCGTCAGTGTGGATTTACCTCCTGGAGCCGCACAAAGGTCGAGCGCCACGATAGGGTGGGAGAATGGTTCTTCGGAAAGGTATTTCCTCAAGACATGAGAGAGGAACATCGACGAAGCTTCCTGAACATAATAAGTGCCAGCGTGAAAAAGAGGATCGAAAGTGAACGAAGGCCGTTCTTTCAAATACACACCAGTAGGACACCAAGGCACAGTTTCTCCTTCCGCTGCACCTTGCTTTTCTGTGTTGATTCTCACGGAAACGGGTGGAGGGGTGGTAAGTGCGTCTTGGAATCGTTTTGATTCTTCTTTTCCTAAAAGATGGTCGATTTGTTCAAGAAAGGCTTCGTGCAATGAGTCCATTTTTCATTCTTGAGATTTTTGTGTGCAAAAATAAGGAAATATTACGTAATGATTAGTTTTTTTCCTTGAAAAGTTTAGTAATGAAAGATAAATTGTTATCTTTGCAAAAAATTGATTCGATTTATAGGTTTGATTAAATGCTTTCAGCCGATATTTGATACATATTAAAAAACTACTAACTAATTAAAAATGGGACAAATTGCATTAGATGCATTGGATCAGCAAATCCTTCAGATGATTGCTGATAATGCGCGAGTACCTTTCCTCGAAGTGGCAAGGGCGTGTAATGTTTCGGGTGCTGCTATTCATCAGCGCATTGCGAAACTGACAAAGATGGGTGTGATAAAGGGTACTCACTATCAGTTCGACCCTGAGAAAATGGGCTACGAGACTTGTGCTTACATAGGTCTCTTCCTGAAAGATCCAGGTTCGTTTGATAATGTTGTAGCCGAGCTCGAAAAGATTCCTCAAGTGGTTGAGTGTCACTACACTACGGGTGGATATGACATGTTTATCAAGATTTATGCTAAAAACAATCATGACCTGTTGGCAATCATACACGATAAACTCCAACCATTAGGCTTGAGCCGTTCCGAAACGATTATTTCCTTTCATGAAGCCATTAACCGACAGGTTCCTATTCCTACTGCGACAAAGAAAGAAGAGCCATTTGATTTGTAGTATAGGGTATGGTTGTCAATCTGATTTAGTAAAGATTATAAGTGGGAAGAACAGAGTGTAATGACTCTTTCTTCCCACTTACTTATTTTCATTTTACAAGGCTCTTCGTGCAAGTTTGGCTACACCGAGCTAAACGTTCAGGACGCAAGCGCCGTTTCAAGTTTCATTCTACTCCCCTCGCCCTTTGGAGAGGGGTTGGGGGTGAGGCCTTTCACTTCCTTTGTTTTAACAATGGAAAAAGCTTATACTTCCACTTGAATGACGCTGCCGTATGGTGGGACGTTACTGAACGCGTTTTCCAATTCCACTTTTCCTGCTATAGCAAGTGCCAAGGCAAGAATTCCTCCGTGGCAAAAGGCTGCAATGCGTTTGAACCCTAATGATTTCGCATCCTGTATGAAGTCTTGCACTCGTTGATATTGATCCATCACGCATTCCCCTCCAGGAGTATGTTCCGTGAGGTAGTTGTTGCTCCAAACAAGAAAACGAGGGTCGCTTTGATACAATTGGTCGTAGTTTTTCATTTCCCATTCACCGAAATCCAATTCCATGAGTCGGGCATCTTTTTCAGCATGAGGAAATCCACAGAAAGATGCTAACTTCACGGCACGGGTGAGTGGAGAGGTATATACTTTGTCAAAGGTAACACCTTCGATTGTTTTCCATGTGATGGATGCCTCTTGTTCGAAGATATCCGATAATTGTACATCCGTTTTTCCGTAGCAAGTCCCTTTCGGAACGGCAACACTTGTATGGCGTATGAAATAGATTTCCATATTAGAACAATCTTTGCTTCTATGAAATGATTTTTGACTAATTCTGCAAAGATAATTCATTTTTGTCTGATTGCAAGTTGTTTTTCATTTTATTCATGCATCTCGAATGAAAAAAAATATCTAAATTTGCAGTCGATTCATTCCATTCAACTATTCATTACCACGGATTTAAAACTATTAGTAAATGAATTGGCTTTCTCATCTCATAACGGATGGTTCTTCAGTGGCACATATTGTGTTGCTCTATTCCGCAGTGATTTCATTGGGTGTCTATTTGGGTAAGTTCAAGGTCGGAGGCGTTTCGTTGGGTGTTACCTTCGTTCTCTTCGTGGGTATCTTGGCGGGACATTTCTTGAATAAGGGAGTGCAGCTGTATGGATTTACGCCAGAACCCCTGAATGTGCTGAATTTCATTCAGGACTTTGGACTCATTCTTTTCGTCTATTCCATTGGTTTGCAGGTAGGTCCTTCTTTCTTTACGTCCCTGAAAGGTAATGGCGTGAAGTTGAATATGGCAGCATTGGCAATCATTCTGCTGAATATCGTTGTGATGCTGACCATTTACTATGGTTTCATGAACACTTCAGACCCCAAGGCATTGCCGATGATGGTGGGAGTGCTTTGTGGTGCGGTCACCAATACCCCTGGACTGGGTGCTGCCAATGCTGCGCTGGAGCAAATCGGTGCGGAGCATTTTGGTGGAAGTATTCCTGTCATCGCAAATGGCTATGCTTGTGCCTATCCACTTGGCGTGATTGGTATCATTGGTTCCATCATTGCTATTAAATATATATTTAAGGTGGATTTCAAGAAGGAAGAGGATGACTATAACCAGCATAATGCAAAATCGGCGGCATTAAAACCTCATCTGATGCACATTGAGTTGGTGAATCCTCTGATTGACGGAAAAACCATTCTGCAGGTTCGCAACTTCCTGGGACGTGACTTTGTGTGTTCTCGATTGCTTCACAAGGGACACGTCACCTTGCCTACCAAGGACACGGTCCTGAACCTTGGGGATTTACTCTATATCGTTTGTGGTGAGGAGGATAGTGAGGCTATCACGGCTTTTATCGGTAAGGAAGTGAAAGTGGAATGGGATAAGCAGGATGTTCCTATGTCGTCGAAAAAGCTGCTTGTGACCAAGGACAAAATCAATGGACGCACATTAGGTTCGCTTCATCCATCCAGTATCTATGGTGTGAATGTCACTCGCATTTTCCGTTCTGGTATCGAGCTCTTTGCCTCTCCAAGCGTCACGCTGCAAGTGGGTGACCGATTGACCGTTGTGGGTCCAACAGATGCTGTGGAGCGCTTTGAGAATAAGATTGGGAATCAGGCAAACCGTCTTGACAAACCGAATCTGCTGACCATCTTTGTGGGAATTCTTGTCGGTATCATTTTTGGTAGTATGGAATTCAATGTAGGAATGTCCATGCCAGTGAAATTGGGTTTGGCAGGTGGGCCTCTCATCGTTGCCATCTTGGTGGGACGATTTGGTTTCAAACTACATTTGGTGGCATATACCACGAACTCCGCTTCCTTGATGATTCGAGATATAGGACTTGTACTCTTCTTGGCAAGTGTGGGCATCAAGGCAGGTGGAAATTTCTTGGAGACAGTGATGCATGGAGGTTTGATGTTTGTGCTCTATGGATTCCTGATCACCACAATTCCTTTGCTCATCGTCGGTGTGGTGGTCAGATGGAAGTATCAGCAGAACTATTTCTCCATCATGGGTATGATGGCTGGTGCTACCACCGACCCTCCTGCATTGGCTTATTCCACGGCTACTGCCAACAACGACATCCCGTCGGTTGGCTATTCCACTGTGTATCCTTTGTCCATGTTTATGCGTATTATCACAGCTCAAATACTGATTTTGATGCTCTGTTAGTCCATCATTGAATGATAGTAAGTATTGAAGAAATACTCAACCAGATGATGCAGTCAGCAGATTTACCTCTGTTGACTGCTTTCTTGCTAGGGTTAGTGGTGGCACTGAATCCCTGCCAATTGGGTATCAGCATATCTGCTCTTACCTATTTGGCTAAGGATGACACCCATCAATACCACTTCTTGGTTCGTGGTGTCCTTTATTCATTGGGTCGAATGACAACTTATGCCGTTTTGGGATGGGTATTGATGTTTTTTGTATCCAGTGGGATGAAGATAGATGGCTTGCAGCAGCTACTGTCGAAAGCTGAGGATGTCGTTCCATATCTTTTGATAGCATTTGCCTTGTTCTTTTTCTACAGGGCATTCCATCGGCATCATCATCACGATTCCTGTCATCATAGCAAGCAGATGATTCAGGCTCATGGACGGTTGGGTGCTTTTGTTTTAGGTTTGTTATTGGCATTTGCCTTTTGTCCAGAGAGTGCCGTCTTTTTCTTTGGTATGATGCTTCCGTTAAGTATCAGCTCTCCTTTCGGATGGTTGATGCCATTGCTTTTTTCAATGGCGGCAATCATCCCAGTTCTTGTAATTGTCTATTTCATTCGTCTGACAATGATGTCGAGTGCAAGACGCTTCGAGCATAAGATGGAGGCGTTCCAGACGATTGTCAATATTGTTTCTGCCATCGTTTTTACGATGTCAGCAATTTGGATATTTGTTTCATAGAATACATTTACAAATTGAAATTACTCGTTTTTCGCGTTTTTTATACTTTTGTTTTGTCATGTCGCCGATTTTCCGTAATTTTGCACGCAATTTGTGCTTGTAAGTTGCAATGGGCAAGTAGTAAGTATTAATTATATATATAAAAAGCTTTTTAATATTTTTATGCAAGATTCAGAAAAACAAGGTGGTTATGGCTATGGAGATTTCCAAGCCAACCAAATGGTGGAGGAGTCAAGTTTTGACGTCCGTATTTTATGGTTTCTCCTTTTGCGATACAAATGGTGGATTCTCGCTTCCATTATTGCATGTTTGGCTATCGCAAGAGTGTATTTGAGATTTCAAACACCAATTTATAGTGTTAGTTCCAAGATGCTGATCAAGGATCAGGACCGTAGAGGTTATTCTTCATCGATAAGTAGTACATTTAGTGAGCTCGGTCTGAAGAATAACAGTGCTGGTTTTGATAACGAAATTGAGGTTCTTGCTACCCGTACTCTTAATAAGCGTGTGGTGAAAGAGTTGAAGCTTTACACGACTTATATGCAGGAAGGTCGCTTGAAGGATCATGAGGTCTATAACAAGTATGTTCCATTCTTGGTGGATTATGACAACGAGCTGCTTGACTCTCTGGACACTACCATTGAGGTGGAAATGTTGACTGACGAGCAGAACAATCTTCAGGTTGCCATTCGTTATTATGAATCTGAGATTAAGAAGGTGCTCACGGCATTCCCTTCCATCATCAAGTGTTCATTTGGCGATATCCGTATTGAGAAGAATCCTTTGCTGATGTTCTCAAGATATGCTCAAAATAACAAGGACTATAATCCTTACGTTGTGGCACGTCCACTTCATGCATACATCAAGCCTATTTTCCCAATGGCTGGCTCCTATGCAAGTCGATTGAGAATTTCTCCAACGTCGAAGTCAACCTCTATTGCTTTGATTTCTATGGTTGACAACATTCCAGAAAGAGCAAGAGATTATCTGAACCGTTTGGGTGAAGTGTATAATGATGATGCCAATGTGGATAACCTGGCAGAGGCAAGTCGTACTGCAGACTTTATTGATGAGCGTCTTGGTATTATCAGTAAGGAATTGAACACGACTGAGGCTGAGCTGGAGCAATATAAGAGAGCTTCGGGTATCACAGATTACGCTGCCGATACTCGTATGGATGCTGGACAGCAGCTGAGTTATGAGAATCAGATTGTAGATGTTTCCACTCAGATGAACTTGCTTGACTATCTGATTGATTATGTGAATAATCCAAGCAACCATCTTCAGGTGATTCCTTCTAATGTGGGTTTGAAAGACCCTACTCTTGCTTCGATGATTTCAAAATACAACGAACAAGCCATGGAACGTGCTCGTTTACTTCGTACAGTTTCAGAAACCAGTCCTACGGTTACTGTCATTACGAACCAGTTGGAGATGCTTCTTGGTGGTATCAAGTCGTCGTTGGCAAGTACGAAACGTCAGTTGAATATCCAGAGAAGCAATTTGCAGGGTCAGCAGAATAAATATGCAAGCAGGATTAGTGCTGCACCTACTAAGGAGCGTGCGATGGTTGACATCAATCGTCAGCAAGAAGTGAAAGCTGGTCTTTATTTGATGCTCTTGCAGAAGCGAGAAGAGAATGCCATCACTTTGGCTTCAGCTGCCTATAAAGGTAAGATGATTGAGGAACCTATTGTGAATGGTGCTCCTATTTCGCCAAAATCAAGATTGATTTATCTGATTGCATTTGCCATTGGTTTTGTTCTTCCATTCTTGGTTTATTTCATCCGTCAGTTCTTCCGTTACAGAATTGAGACTCGTGAAGACCTTGCAAAGTTGACACATGTTCCTTTGCTTGGTACTATTCCATACGTTAAGGCTTTGGAGAAGGGTGATCGTACTGTGGTTGTTCAGGAGAATAGAAACAGTGTGATGGTGGAAGTATATCGTACTCTTCGTTCAAATCTCCCATTCGTATTGGAAGCAGGAAAGAAAGTTATCATGTTTACTTCAACTTCAGCAGGTGAAGGTAAGACATCCATTGCTTCTAACCTTGGTGCAAGTATTGCTTTCGTGGGCAAGAAAGTTGTTATTCTTGGTCTTGATATTCGTAAACCTCGTTTGGCAAGTTTGTTTGACCTTTCTGATACAGACAAGGGTCTGTCGAACTATTTGTCTCGTGATCCAGACGATGTGGACTATTTGGATTCAGTGATTCAGAATTCAGGTATTAGTCCTAATCTCGACATTCTTCCAGCTGGTCCTATTCCACCAAACCCTGCCGAGTTGCTCGAACGTGAAAATTTGGGCCGTGCCATTGAGCATCTGAAAGAAAAGTATGATTACATCCTTCTCGATACCGCACCTATTGGTGTAGTTTCTGATACTGTTTCCATTGCTAAGTATGCAGATGTTTGTCTGTATGTTGTTCGTGCTAACTATTCGTTGAAGGCAGATTGTGACTTGATCAATGAACTCAGCGACGATGGACGTCTTCCTAATGTCAATCTTATCTTTAATGCTGAAAAGATGGAATCCGGAGGTGGATATAACCGTTATGGCAATAAGGGCTATGGTAGAGGTTATAGCGGATATAGCACCTATGGCCGCTACGGTGGTCGTTACGGAGGCCGTTATGGTAGTTATGGTAAGGGCTATGGCTATGGTAGAGGTTATGGCTACAGCTATGGTTACGGCTATGGCTATGGTTATGGCATGAAGGATGGCGAAAAGCTAGAGGAAATTTAATCTCTGTTGTTTTTAATTAATTATCTCGCTTATGATAATTGGTGTAGATTTCGACGGAACAATCGTTGAACATAAATATCCAGAAATAGGAGAAGAACGTCCATTTGCTACAGAAGTACTCCGCAAGTTCATTGAGGACAGGCATAAACTTGTACTTTGGACAATGCGCGAGGGTAAGCTTCTAGAGGATGCTATTAATTGGTGCAAGGAACGTGGTGTAGAGTTCTATTCGGTCAATAGTGTCTCCCCAGGCATTTTCATGGAAAAAAGGAATGAATTCTTTTCAGTAAAACTCAATGCGGATGTTTTCATCGATGACTTAAATGTTGGTGGACTACCAAGTTGGACTGATATTTATGAAATTATTTCTCACCATAAAACATACGAGCAGGTAATTCGTCATAAGGTGAAGCAGGAGTTGAGTTTAGAGACTCCTGCTGAACCTCCTTATCCTAAATGGATGTTCTGGAAGAAACGTAGTAGTCATCGGCATCACCGTTAATCTTCGTTTGTTCACTCTCTTGAGAGAAACGATAGATTGTGTATGTTGTTTTAAGACATTGTTACTGATAGAAATCGTCCGTTGAAGAAAATGAAGTAGTACGATGATGAAGGTTGTTAATTTTGCAGAGCAGAATACGATTATCAATCAGTATGTAGCAGAATTGCGTCAGATTGATATTCAAAAGGATCGTATGCGGTTTCGCCACAATTTGGAACGAATTGGGCAAATGATGGCTTATGAGGTGAGCAAAACCTTGAACTATTCAACTAAGCAAATTCAAACGCCATTAGCTCTTGCAGAAGTTAATACACCAGACAGCAATCTCGTTATAGGTACTATTTTTAGAGCAGGTCTTCCTTTTCACCAAGGATTTCTAGATGTCTTCGATGGTGCAGAAAATGCATTTGTTTCTGCATATCGATATTATAAGGACAAAGAGCAACAAGAGGTCGGCATAAAAATCGAGTATATTGCATCTCCAAATCTTCAGAACAAAACATTGATTATAGCAGATCCAATGTTGGCAACAGGAGGAAGTATGGAACTGGGGTATCAAGCTTTCTGTTCCAAAGGCATTCCTTCTGAAGTATATCTTTGTTGTGTTATTGCAGCTCAAAAAGGTGTTGACTATGTAAAGGAGTGTTTCAAAGATGCTGATAATTTCACTTTATGGTGTGCTGCTATTGATCCTGATTTGAACGAACACGCTTATATCGTTCCAGGATTAGGTGATGCTGGTGATTTAGCATACGGACCTAAAATCTAAAGATCCATCTGTTACACGAAATAAAAACCTCGGTAGCTTATCGCTATCGAGGCTTTTTTTAATTGTGCCGTTTCGATGATTATTCAGCATCCTTCTTTGCTGCTTTCTTAGCAGGTGCCTTCTTTGCCGTAGCTTTTTTAGCAGGAGCTTTCTTTTCAGCTTTTTCTTCTGGCTCAAAGCGAGCGAGACGCTTTTGGAGCTTTTCAATTTCCTTGTCCTTCTGCTCAATTTCCTCACCCTGATTCTTGATAGTAGTGAGAAGAGAGTTCAATTCCTCATTTTCAATTTCATCTGGATAGAGGGTGTTAACGCGGTTGATGAAGTCGCCAAGGATATTCATGTAATTTGTGAAAGCATCGTAAGGACTGTCATAAATACCACGACTCATACCCACGCTTGTTTGTTTTGTTGTCATGAAGCGGAAGTTGTTCGAAGCCTGCAGATAGTCCCAGTCTTGTTTCAAACGACGGTCTGTACAGATACGAACACGGTCTGCTACACTGTACAACTTGTTGAATGCTTCACGCTGCATGATATTTCCGAGCCAGCAAGAGGTGTCGCGTTCTTCGTCCACCCAACTGATGTTGTAAGGTACTTCCAAAGAACCAACAGACTTGCCCTTTGTGCAAAGTTCTGTAGGAGTGGAGAATGTGATACCTCTGTCTTGAGCACATTTAGGAAGTGCACGGAGGAATTCGAGGATGTTAGAAGAGAGTGGTTGTGCAATACCCAGTGCAGAAAGCTCCATGAAGATATTAATGATTTGCTCTTCTTCAGGAAGTTGAGCAATCCAATCCATATAAGTGTCTGCAAAGAGAGGGTATTCACTCCATTCAGAATTGTTGAAGCGGAGAGAAATATCATCACTCAACTTATAGTCGCGTAGCAAGAGCTTCAGATTTGGATTGAGGGCATTGTTGTAGATGAAGTGAGGAGACTTCCAACCAAGGATGTGCTTAGCACCCTCTGTGAGCATACCCTTGAAGCCCATTGCAGCCACTTGGGCACCGATGTCATCGTTGTAAATGAGTGATGAGTTGCGGAACACTTTTGGAGTCTTACCAAAGATTTCTTTAATCTTGGCATTCATGCGCAAACATTCTTCACGGAAGCTTTCCTCATTTGCCAGTGCAGCCAAACCGTGACTATAAGGTTCGCTCAGGAATTCAACACAACCTGTTTGATTCAGTTCCTGCAGCAAGTCGATAACCTGTGGTGCGTGAACTTCCAATTGCTCCAAACCTACACCAGAGAGCGATACAGCCAGTTTGAAGAATTTGCCATTCTCCTTTGCCATGTCGATGAGAGTTCTCAAGGCTGGCACATAACTGCGTTCTGCTATGTCGGTGATAGAGCGCTCGTTTTCATAGTCGTCGTAGTAGTAGTGGTCGCGACCGATGTCAAAGAAACGGTATCTTTTGAGATGGATAATCTGATGAATCTCAAAATATAAACATATTGTTTTCATTTTCTTTTTATTTTTGTCGTGGTCTTTTCTTCCGTCATTCGTTCTTGCTTGAAACGTTTCTTTTAGAAGCGGATGAGAAAAAAACCGAAAATATTTTAATGATAAAATTTCTCTATAGTCTGTTCGTACAGCCTTCTGATACGTAGAGCCACCTTTTCCCAAGTGATTTCATTCACTTCCTTCAAGCCCTCTTCTTGTAGATATTTGAAGAGTGAAGGGTAGGTGCAGATAGCATAGATTGCATCAGCCATTGCGTGAATATCCCAGTAGTCCGTCTTGATGACATTCGTGAGGATTTCACCACATCCCGACTGCTTCGAAATGATGGAAGGAGTACCGCATTGCATAGCTTCCAGTGGTGCGATACCGAAAGGCTCCGATACTGAAGGCATCACGAACACGTCGCTGTCCTTGTAGCATTCATACACTTGTCTGCCACGCATGAATCCAGGGAAGTGGAAACGGTCTGCAATACCTCTTTCTGCCACAAGATTAATCATGTCCTCCATCTTGTCGCCCGAACCAGCCATACAGAAGCGGATGTTGCGAGTACGTTTGAGCACCAGTGAAGCAGCTTCCACAAAATACTCAGGACCTTTCTGCATGGTGATACGTCCGAGGAATGTCACTACCTTTTCCTTTGAGTGGTCAGGACGAGGAATATCTTGCAAATCCTGAGAAAGAGGATACACGGCATTGTGCATGGCAAATACCTTCGAAGGGTCTTGGTGATATTCATTGATAACGGTGCGGCGTGTAAGTTCAGAAACACACATGATGCAGTCCGCATGGTCCATACCATTCTTCTCAATGCCATACACCGTAGGATTCACATGTCCGCGGGAACGGTCAAAGTCTGTGGCGTGTACGTGTATGCAGAGAGGTTTGCCACTCACCAACTTCGCATGCACACCGGCAGGGTAGGTAAGCCAGTCGTGAGCATGGATGATGTCGAAATGCTCAGCACGAGCTACCACACCAGCGATGATGGAGAAATTGTTGATTTCATCATTCAGGTTACTTGGATAACCACCTGCAAATTCCATGCATCCCATATCGTTCACGTTCATGTATGAGAAGTCTGCATAGATGTTGTCGCGGTAGCGGTAGTAGTCGCCGGCTGTCATGTAATTAGGGATGCGCGACTCTACATAGTTCCAGTCGTGGTCTCTATATACGATAGGCACTTGGTTCATGCCTATAATCTTCAGGAATCGTTCTTCTTCTCCGCATGGCTTAGGAAGGCAGAAGATAGTTTCCATATCGCTCTGTGCGCTCATACCTTTAGTGATACCGTATGAAGCAACAGCCAGTCCTCCGTAGATTTTAGGTGGGAATTCCCAACCAAACATAAGAACTCTCATATCTTTTTCTACCTCCTAATTAAAGATTAAACATATTGTTCATTAGTCTGCTCACGCGAAGCACCTCAGCCACGTTCATGGCAAACGAAAGTGCACCACGACCATGGAATGGAGGGTTACCATCAAACAGTTCTGGCAGTGTGCCTATGCAGTGGTATTGCATTTCCTCTTCCAGTCCGACAAAGATTCTGTCCATGAAAGAGAAGGACGACTTACCATAAACCTTCATGCAGGTTTCAAGATAGAATCCTGCCAACCAAGGCCACACTGTTCCTTGATGGTAAGCAGCATCGCGTTGAGCCTGACCACCCTCATAGATTGGATTGTAGCCACCGCTCTTTGGTGAGAGGCTGCGAATACCCTTGCGTGTGAGTAATTCCTTCGTACAGATGTCGAGGATGCCCTTCTTCTCGCGTTTCGTCAATGGGCTATATTCCAAAGAAGAAGCAATCAGCATGTTTGGACGTACGCTCCAACTGATGTAGTTGCCATCGATGTAGTCGAGCAAATAGCCGTGTTCATTCAGGAATGTATCCTTGAACGACAGACCTGTCTTTTCTGCCAACTGCTCGTATTCACCCGATTCGCGTCCACGTCCTAAGGCATTCAGTATTTCCTCATTGAATTTCAGTGCATTGTACCACAATGCATTGATTTCCACTACATAGCCCGAACGAGGAACCACTGGCATGCCGTTCACGTAGGAATTCATCCATGTCACAGCCTTTTCCCTTCCGTTTGTGTAGAGCAGTCCGTTCTCATGCAGGAAGAGGTTAGGGTGTTTGCCCTGCTTGATGAAATCTACAATGCGATCCACCAAGTCGCCGTATTTCTTCACGGCAGCCTCACGTGAAACGAAGATGGCATATTGCTGGATGCACCAAATAGCCCAGAGCAGTACGTCAGGGTGCTCCATCTCATACATCTTGATGTTGCTTGGCTTCTCCTCGATGAAGTCATTGATAGCCTTTTCGCAAGTCTTCATCACCTCCTCGTAGTAATCTACCTCATCGCAAGCGAGAGAAAGACCAGGTAAAGATATAAAGGTATCGCGCGCGCGAGCCTTGAACCAAGGGTATCCTGCGATGATGTATTCCTCGCCATCCTTGTCGTAGTGGAACTGATGTGCCGCATTGATAAGACATTGGTTGAAGCTGTCGCGAGACTTGTGTACTTCCACTTCGTCGTCGAAGAGTTTCTTCGAAGTCCTCATCGACAATTCCTTCACACCTGCCGAGAACACGATGCTTTCGCCTTTCTTGATGTTGAACTCAAAGTAGCCTGGCACATAAAGGTCCTCACTGTAGTCGTATCCCAGCTCCATATCTTTCTGATATTCTATGCCACGATACCAGCTTGGCTCGAAATGCCATTCGCTCTTCTTGCTCACCTGCATGTAGAGCTCAGGATAATTGTCGTACATCTTCGTCTTGATACCATTGTCGCATTCCTGGTAGTCTCGGCGAGCAGCACTGTTCTCATGCGTCAATTCGTTCACATTGCGGAAGGCAAGGAACGGACGCAAGCGGAGTGTTGTCACAGAGTGAGCATCCAACAAGGTATAACGAATCAGAATTCGGTTGGTGAAATGCTGAAAAACTTTTTCCTTTTTCAGTATCACGCCACCCACGCGATAGATGGTTGTTGGCACCTTGTCCCACTCGCATTCGCGAATGTACTTGTGTCCGTTAGGTGAATAGACACCACCCAAATAGCGATGCAAACCCAAGTTGAATTCAGCTCCATGCTGAATCACCGTCTCATCGAGCGAGGAGAGCAGCACATGGTTTTCATCATCAATTTCAGGAACAGGAACCACCAACAAACCGTGATATTTACGCGTATTGCTATCCACGATGGATGAGCACGAATACGCACCCGAGCGGTTGGTGCGAAGAATCTCCTTTGGCAGACTCTCCTGCAGGTTAACCATCAGGGTTTTGTCAAAACGTAAATAGCTCATAGTTAGTCTTTGTTTATGTTTTTGTCTGGTAGAAAATAATTGATTTATTATCGTAAGTTTTCAAATTTACAAACTTTTCTGAAATTGCACAAAATAATCAAGCAAAAAAACGAAACAAAAATCAAAAACTCCGACTAATACGTCAAAAACATGTTGTTTAACACGTTTTTCCCTCCCTTTTGTTTGTTCAATTTTGCAATTTCCACTAACTTTGCAAAAAATTCTAAGATATTAATTTGTTGTGGTAAAAAGAGAGACAATCCCTGTTTCGGAGGTGATGCAGCACCTCAATGATTTTGTTCAGCTGCTCACAGAAGAGCAACAGGCGGAGTTGCGTAAAAACATAGAAGTTCAGAGTTATGCCAAGAATCAGGACATCTATGTGGAAGGCGATCTCCCCCAGCATCTTCTTTGCCTCATGAAGGGAAAGGTGAAAATCTATAAGGAAGGCGTGGGCAACAAGGTGCAAATCATTCGTGTGATGAAGCCCGTGGAATACTTTGGCTATCGAGCTTATTTTGCCAATCAGAACTATGTCACTTGTGCTGCCGCTTTCGAAAGTTCGGTCATCTGCCGAATTCCCATGGAGCTTATCAATCGCTTCATGATGCAGAACATACAGCTTTCGATGTATTTCGTCCGTCAGCTCGCCATCGACCTTGGCGTATCGGACCAACGCACTGTTTCCCTAACCACCAAGCACATCCGTGGACGCTTGGCTGAATCGCTCATTTTCCTCCGCGACAGCTATGGATTGGAGGAGGACCATGCCACTATTTCCATCTACCTTTCGCGAGAAGATTTGGCGAATCTCTCCAATATGACAACTTCCAATGCCATCCGCACCCTTTCTGCTTTTGCCAATGAACGTATCATTGCCATCGACGGAAGAAAAATTAAAATCATCAACGAGGACGAACTGAAGAAAATCTCCCGATTCGGTTAATTAGATTCAAAATTATTCTCTTTTTCTTTGTCGGTTCATTTAAAATACCTACCTTTGCACTCGCTTTCGAAAAGAAAGCACACAAACTATATTATAATGCGTCCTTAGCTCAGTTGGTAGAGCAATTGACTCTTAATCAATGGGTCCAGGGTTCGAGCCCCTGAGGGCGTACAAGAAGGAAAGTCGAAAGGCTTTCCTTTTTTCGTAGCAGATACGAAAAGATACTTGATGAAACTATGAAAAAGGTCTTGTTATTTTCAGTAAATGCCATCATGTTTTTTTCATACCCTTATCATAAATAACTGATAGGAACTTTTCTTGTGCTTATCATCATTTCAAGCAATTTTTCATAGCATCTTCATTCACAAAACGCAGGCTCGTTTTAACAAGAACGAGCCTGCGTTTTAATTAAAACGAGCCTGCGTTTTGGCTCTCAAACCTCTATTTTGATGTTCTGAGGAAGAAGAGAGGAATTTGTCAAAGCGGTGTACTTCCCATATAGAATCTCATCGTTCCTCCTTGGAGGATATCATTATGATCGAGATAGGTTTTTGTGTAGGGTTCTCCGTTGAGTTCCATTCGTTGGATGAAGATATTTTTTGAGTCAGAATAAGGTGCTTCTATCGTGAAGGTTTTTCCATTTTCAAGATGGAGTGTGAGACGGCGGAAGGAAGGACTTCCGATTTGGTAGCGAGTGGTTCCTGGGCAGACAGGATAGAATCCCATCGCAGAGAAGACGTACCAGGCAGACATTTGTCCTGCATCGTCGTTCCCGCTCAGTCCTCCTGGATGGTCTTTATATTCAGTTTCCATGATGTGTCTCACTTCGCGCTGTGTCTTCCAAGGATGTTGCGTGTAGTTGAAGAGGTAGGCAATTTGGTGACATGGCTCGTTGCCATGCCAATAACGGTTCTCTGAAAACATGGAATCGAGTTTTGCCTCGAAGATGTCGGTTCCTCCCATTGCTTGGGCAAGTCCTTCTATGTTGTGAGGCACATACCAGGTGTAGTGACAAGGTGCTCCTTCCGTAATGTAGTTTTGGAAAGAAAATGCTTCATGGCTATCGGTTTCTACGGAGGAAGAAATGAATTTTCCTTTCTTGTTTTTGGCTTGCACATAGCCAGTAAGAGGATTGAGCACATTTCTCCAGTTTTCGCTTCGCTTGATGAGCTTTTTGTAGTCCTTTTTCTTTCCGAGTTGCTGGGCGATTTGTGCCACACAAAAGTCGTCGTAACTATATTCAAGTGTGCGAGACACTTGCTCGCGGGTGTGGAAGGCTTCCATCACGGAATCCTCCTGAGGTATGTAGCCGTATTTCAGATAGGATTTGAGGGCTCTGCGTCCCATGCCGTTCTTGTAGTCCTCAAAGTGTTTGGGGCTTTCAAATGCGTTTTTTCTTATGCCCTCGTATGCTTTTTCGATGTCAAAGTTGCGCACACCTTTCATATAGGCATCAGCAAAGGCGGCACTGGTGTGGTCACCTATCATGGCAGCGGTGTAGCTGTTCCAACATGGAAAGATAGGCATCCATCCACCATCTTCATACATACTCACAAGGGATTGCATCATCTCTCCACTTTTATGTGGGGATAGCAAGTTGAGCAGTGGGTGAAGTGCCCGATAAGTATCCCACATGCTATAGTCCATATAGTGGACTTTTCCGCTATCGATGCGGTTCAGTTGGGTTTGTGCATAAGCGAAGGCTGGGTGTCTGCCATCCACATCGTTGAAGGCATGTGGGAGGAAACTTGTGTGATAGAGAGCGGTATAGAATTTGTGGAGTAGGGTGATGTCGTCGCTTTCAGCCTCTACAACGCTCAAATGCTTTTGCCAAGTGCTTTTAAGTTCAGCTTTCGTAAGATCGAAATCCCAATGGGGAATCTCTGCATGGAGATTCTGCTTCGCTCCCTCCACATCGCAGAAAGAACTTGCCATTTTCACGAGGACTTGCTCATTTTCCTCAACGTGAAATTTCAACCAAGCATAATTGCCTTCCACGCCATACGAAGTGCATTTCTTATCTTTGAGTTGGATGACGAAATGCCCTGCAAATCCTGCACCTTCGCTCCATCCTTGATAGATGCGATGAACGGGATTAGACCCCTCAATCATGCCTTTCTCAGCATCCACATTGATGATAGCTTCGTTTTCATCACTATTCACTTCAACGAGTAAATAGGCATCGCCTCCTTGCTCGTAGGTGAAACGAAAGATGGCGGCACGACTTGTTCCCGTCATTTCAGCTGTGAGATGTTGTTCAGGGAGGGCTACACAATAATAATAAGGTGTACTGATTTCGTCGGTATGTGTGAAGGAGGTGGCACGTGAGTCGGCATCCTTTCGGAGGATTCTGAACTGAGGCATGAGGGTTACGCTGCCATAGTCCTGCGTGCATCCTCCCACAATCCAATGCGAGTTGCGAAATCCTTGCCATTTCGTGTCATTATAATAATAGGGAGCGATGCATTTCTTCTCGGTGGCACGTGTTTGTGGAGTCCAAAAATTCATACCGTTTGGCACCAGAACGGCAGGAAGTGTTTGCCCGAGGAGTTCCGTGTTTTTTCCATAGATGCTGGCATTCTTGATGATACTTGGAGCCGTTCCCACCATGGTATTCACCATGCTGATGTGTTTTGATTGGCGAAAGTCGTTGAGACGATTCGCTACCAACTGTTTCATTTTGTTCCAATCGTAAAAGCAATCTATTTCGGCTTCCATGGGGAGTTGCATTTCTTGCTCGTTATGGAAAACTTTTACGAGCACCTTTTCGTGTTGAGGGGAACGATAAAAAACGAGTTGCACGTTGGCTCCCATTGGGATGATTTCGTCTAAATGCTGATTGTTGGCGTATAACCCCCAGAGCGTGAGAAGACGATAGAGACAGGAATCGTGCCCAAAGCGAAGGTTTGCAATGGGCTTTCCTTGTGAAAGAGCCGTATCTGCTTTTTCCACAATGTCGTTCCAAAGCGATTCAGTGGAAAGATGAGGGATGCCTCCATTTCCCTCGCAGAGTCCATGGCAAATCCACATGCGTGTGCAATTGGCTTGATAAACGGCTTCCATCTCCTCGCGTGTGAATAAATCGTAAAGGCTGATACCTATATTCACATCCTGCATGTCTGTGGCGATGGTGTGAAATTCTACGAGAAATTTTTCCTTGTCGGCATTGGGTTCAATCGTCTTAAATAGACTGTAAATAAGTCTGTCGGGAGATACTTTTGGACTTACTTTCGTACGTTCGATAAGATACTCTTCCTCGGGAGAAGAATAAGCTAAGTAAGCCATATCCGCTTCCCTTGCATAAGAGCGGAATATCAGATTCGGGTTCATCGACTTCATCTGTTCCAGAAAGGCGTCCCTGCTTTGGATGCATCTTTGAGAGGTGCTGGCATGTGCTTCAATTTCCAAATTCTTTGCAGAAAATAACTGGGAGAAACGCTCCATCATCCGTCGAGCAATGCCTTCGTGTTGATGCTTTCCTACTTCAGTGAGAAGTCCTGCATTGCCTTTTGCATTCGCACAAATTCGTTCCATGCGTTGTTTCACTTCCTTGCCAAGTGGGGTAAGACGACTCTCATCCTCAAACCATTTAATCACCCATTCGTAGCGTGCTTCAGTAGTTACCCAACGACTGCCATGACGTCCATAATGGCTGATATAGACGGGTTGATAACCTTCAGGCAATGTGTGAAAATTGGAAATAGCCCCCTCCCGACCTCCCCGAAGGGAAGAGAGTGTGGAAAGTGGCATATTGAAGCTTTGAAACGGCGCTTGTGACTTGGAACTTGAAACCAACGGAAGTGAAGATGGAGAAGAAGGTGGGGTTGGATAGTTATAATACACTCCTCCTAATTCATCGTAGGTTTTCTGCTTGAGATTTTCTACTTGGAAGTTCTGCACTTGTACTTGCTTTCCATCCAGTGTTTCCTCACAGAGTCCTCGTAATTCTCCTTTCACGAAACCTTCGCCCTTGCAAGGACGCTTATCGAAGATTCCTTGAGGATATTTTCCTTTTGATATGAGTTTGAGATGCACATTTTGGAGTACAATATTTCGCACGCTATCTCCACCTATGAAGCACCCATTTTCACTAACTGCATCAATGTCTTCGAAAAGAATATCACGAACCATTCCACAACGTCCTTGGGTCTCTCCCTTTGGAAAGCGCCAATTGGCATCCTTGTGATTTCCATCGGCACGAGGGTAAGAAGTGACGTAGATAGGTTCTGCTTTTCCCCACCACACATCGCTCCACAAAAGGCACTCCATCTTAATGTTGCGGAAGATGACATTCGTTACCGTACCTTCATCTCGATTCTGAATGCCGAGTCCTCTATTGCTTCCCCAAATACTACAATTCTCCACCAACACATTCGAGATGGAATCCATATTCTCGCTTCCAATTTTCACTGCACAACTGCGGGAGCGCATGATGCAGTTTTCCACCTTGATGTCCTTGCAAACACCATATTCCTCCCATTCGCGTCGGTTCTTGAGGCAAACGCAATCGTCTCCACTTTCTATTTCACAGTTTTGCACAAGCACACGCCGAGAGTGGTCGATGTCGATACCGTCTCCATTTCGAATCTTGATGTTGTTGAGGAGTTTGATGCCATCGATGATAACATCCTCGCAGCCGATGAGATGCACGGTCCAATAAGCACCCTCACGCACAGTGATGTCGTGTATTTCAACTCCATTCACACCGATAAGTGTCAGTACATGAGGACGAGGGTCGAAACGTGGGTCTGCAAGAGGTTTGAGCTCATAGCTGTCCTCAAGTTCTGCTCCCATGAAGGCAACACCATTTCCATCAATTGTTCCTTTGCCCGAGAACTTAATTCCTTCCGTGTCCTTAGCCCAAAGCCAAAGCATTCCTTCGCCACGATTCTCCTTGAAGGCACTCTTGGAGTAAGCACTTTCATCACCAATAGCTTTCCAGATTGCACCTTCCTCGAGTAGGTATTCGGTCTTTCCTTTTAATTCAATTGGACCACAAAGGTAGGTTTTGTTGGCAGGGAAAAGAACTGTTCCTCCACCATCGTTCCAACAGGCATCGATGGCTAGTTGGATGGCAGGTGCATCGTTCGTGATGCCATCACCCTTAGCACCGAAATCGAGTACGCTAAAGGTTTTGCCCTGTGTAGCAAAACAATTGGCTGCACTGCTCCATATAAGAAGCAAGAGCAGCCAATGTTTTAAATGAAAAAAGAAGAAGGCGACAGCCAATGAAGAATGAAGAATGTATTTTACATCCATCCGGATGACTGTTCTCGTTTTGGCTACGTCGAGCTGAGGGTTCATATTTGTTTCCGTTTTATTTATTATTCTTCATTCTTCATTAAAACGTTTTCGTTTTCTTTGATTTCTCCCTCGATGTCTGGGTTTTCTTTTAGGATATATCGCTTGTAGTAGGAGAAGATGAGCGAAGTGAGAGGAAGCGCAATAATCAGTCCTACGAATCCGAGTAGTGAACCCCAAATGGAGAGTGAAAGAAGGATGATGGCTCCATTCATTCCCATTACCTTTCCCATGATTTTCGGTGTGAGGATGGCATCCTGAATGGCTTGCACTATAAACACAGCAATGGCAAAAGTGAGGATGATAATCCAGAAGCCTTGTCCTGTTTCATGCGCTTTGAGAAGAGAAAGGAAGATGGCAGGGATGAATCCTAATACTTGCAGATAAGGAACGAGGTTGAGTAGTCCCATGAAGAGTCCGAGAGGAATAGCCATTGGGAAATCGATGATGCTGAAAGCAATGGCGAAGAGGATTCCGACACAGAGAGCGATGACAGACTGCCCGCGGAAATAGCCCTTCATACCTTTCTCCACATCATTGAGCATACCCTGAATGAAAGGACGCTGTGCCTCTGGCACCAAACGTATAAATCCAATGGAGAGTTTCTCGTAGTCCATGAGAATGAAGAAAAGATAGATGATACCGATGAGCGATGCGACTAAATTGAAGATGGCACCGATACCGCCACTGACGAACTGGAATATTTGTGGCACTCGCTCCTGAAGGATAGAAGTGATGTCAGTGATAGTGAACAACTCAGTGAGTTTCTGTGTGTCGATATAAGGCTGGATGTAGGTTTGGAAGAAATGCGCCATGTGCCCCCCTATATCATTCGTTTGCACAAATTCCACGATGATGCTTTCCATCCGCTTGTATTCCTCTATGAAGGAAGGAACGATGAGCATGCCAGTAAGATAAATCACTCCTGCCACTACAAGGAGGGTGACGAAGATGGCAAGTAAGCGGAATTTCAGTTTGCATCGATACTGGAAGAAGCAAACGATGGGGTAGAGTAGGTAGGCAACAAGCCATGCCACAAAGAATGGGGTGAGCACCTTGCTAAGTTTAGCGATGAGCAAGTAGAGGAGCACGCAAACAGCAATGGTGAAGAGATAGCGTACAAAACGGTCGAATGTGATTTCTTTCATGGAAAAGGGAGAGAATGAGATAATTTATTCGCAAAGTTAATCATTTTTTTTATTGGAGTGTTATAGATAGGGAGAAATTCTTTTGAAATGGTGGTCAAGTCAATAAAAATCCTTAAATTTGCAAACTGAATTGTTTTCATAGTACGAATGTGTTTTTTTATAGAAGTTACAAATAGGTAAAAGGAATATTTGATGAAACGTTTTTTATTTGTTTTTGCTCTGTTGATGACTGCTTGCATGGTTGCTTCTGCTCAAGGAAGAAACAAGGTAAGTGGTTCGGTTGTAGAATTTGAATCGAACGAGGCTGTGACAGGTGCCACAGTTCGTTTGTTGTCGTTGCCCGATAGTGCACTTGTAGTGGGTACGACCACGGATGTGGAGGGTAAATTCCTCTTGAACAATGTGAGGAGAGGAAAGTATGTGCTTGTTGTTTCTTTCATTGGCTATGTGACGAAAGAAAAATTGGTGGATTTGAGCAATCGACGCAGTGGCACGCTTGATGCAGGACGCATCGTAATAGTGGAAAACTCCGAACTACTCGAGGGTGTGGAAGTGACCGCCATGGCATCGAAAGTGCAGGTGAGTGGAGATTCCCTCATGTTCAATGCTTCGGCTTATCCTGTACCTGAAGGGTCCACGTTGGAGGCACTCATCAAGATGCTCCCTGGAGCAAAGGTGGATGAGGATGGAAACATCACCATCAACGGCAAGACGGTGAGCAAGATTTTGGTGGAAGGAAAGGAATTCTTCCTCAACGATAAGGAAATTGCCCTGAAGAACATACCTGTTGATATTATTGCGAAAATCAAGACCTACGAGCGCAAGAGCGATATGGCACGAGTGACGGGTATTGATGACGGAGAGGAGGAAACAGTGCTCGACTTGGCTGTGAAAAAGGGTATGAATAACGGATGGTTTGGTAATGCACAAGGTAGCATGGGTTCGGAAGACCGATATGATGCTCGTACCAGTATCAACCATTTCAATGATGTGATGCAGATTTCAGGTTTGGCAAATGCAAGAAATACGCCTAATCGTTGGTATCGAAATGGTTTGACCAGCAACAAGGAGGTTGGTCTTAACTTCTCCACCACTCGAAAGAAGTTGGAAACGGGAGGTAGTGTACGCTTTCGTTACAATGGTAGCGATGTTCACAACGAGTCGTCGAGCGAGAACTTTGCCGCTCAGCGTGGTGCTTTCAGCGTGAATGAGAATCAGAACTATTCAAGCAATTCGGGCGTGAATTCCAACTTGCGCTTTGAATGGAAACCCGACACAATGACCAATATCATCTTTCGTCCGAATTTCAACTATTCCCGCAATCGAGGCATGGGCAACAGTCGTAGTGGCTCTTTCGATCAAAACCCCAACTTTTTGACCAGCAATGTGTTGGATTATAACGATGAAATTGCCGTCATCAGTAATGGAGAAGGGGAGATAACAGACGACCCTGTGCTGAATCGATTGATGGAGGTGGTGGTGAATACGAACACGAGTAGGAACGTGTCGTACAGCCGTTCCATTTCGGGTGGAGCAGAATTGCAAGCAAATCGAAAATTAAACAATGAGGGAAGAAACATCACCCTGCGACTGACGGGTAATTTCAACGATGGAGAGAGCAAGCAACTCTCGGCTGCTAACATTACCTATAACAGTCTGGGAACCACCTTGCAAAACAACCGCTATTATCGCACACCAAGTCGTAGCCAGAATTTCTCTGCACAACTTTCTTATAGCGAACCGATTGCAGAGAAAACATACTTGCAGTTGTCATATCGATACGACTATGGTTATAACAAGAACGACCGACAGGCACGTGTTTATGATTCAGAGGCTTACCGCTCTTTGAACAATGCACTTTTTGCTAACCGTTACGACGTGGATGCCATGCTTCGCTTCATGGAAGAGATGGGCTATCAGATGCGCGATTCTGTGCGTCTCAGCCAGTTCTCGGAATATCGAAACTACAATCAGAATATCAGTGTGCAGTTGCGCCGTGTGCGTGAGAGCTACAATGCCAGTGTCGGTATCGACCTCTTGCCTCAGCGCACAAAGCTCAACTATAAGTACATGGGAAAGGACTATCCCGAGGTGAAACGTTCTGTGTTCAATTGGGCTCCACGTGCGAATCTACGTTGGAATTTCAGTAAGGACACCAATGTTCGTTTCCGCTATAACGGACGCACCCAACAACCAAGTATGACCGACCTGCTTGATATTACTGACGACTCTAACCCGCTCTATATCCGCAAGGGTAATGCACAATTGAAGCCTTCGTTCTCCCATAATTTCAATGGTAATTTTAATACCTATGATAGTGAAAAGCAACGCAGTTTGTGGGCGTGGGCGAATGGTAGTGTTGTGAGAAACAATGTGAGTAGCAAAACCACTTACGATAAGGATACAGGTGTGCAAACCACTACTCCTATGAATATCAATGGTAACTGGAATGCGAGTGCTGGATTGGGTACGAACATAGCATTGGGTGAGAAGAAATATTTCAACGTGGGTGGAAACGTCGGAGGTGGTTATCGTCATTCTGTAGGCTTCTACAACAATGTGAAAGCTGCCGAGGAAGACCGTCAAGACATTAAGTCCATCACGAAAAACACGTCTCTCGATGCAGGACTCAGCACTTCCTATCGTAAGGAACTGTTCTTCGTGGAACTGAGGGGCAATCTCAATTATAACCACATGAAGAACAATGTGAATACGAATGGTAACCAAAACACTTACAATTTCTCGTACGGTGCTAATCTTCAATGGACTATGCCTTGGGGTACACAGATTGCTACTGACATTTTCATGAATAGCCGTAGGGGTTATACATCGAAGGAAATGAATACGAATGAGTTGCTTTGGAATGCTTCCATCTCACATTCGTTATTGCAAGGAAAAGCACTCACGTTGAAGGCAGAGATATTCGATGTGCTCGGCGAGCAAACCAATATCAGCCGTACCATCAATGCTTTCATGTGTAGGGAATCGCGCACCAACACGATTTATCAATTTGCTATGTTCTCTGTGATTTACAAATTCAGTGTGTTTGCAGGCAAAAACACGATGGGTACGAAAGAAGAACGACGCGAACGCTATATGAATTGGTAAGGAAGTGTGAGGGTTGCTTTTGTTATTCGTTTTCGTTGAAAACGTTAAAATACCCTTTGTTTCCTTTAAAAAACACTTATTTTTGTGAAAATGTATGTTTTTGTGGTAAATTGTTGATAAATTTGCAACTAAAACAACAATGTTCACATGGGAAAATTATATGTAGTTCCTACGCCTGTGGGCAATATGGAAGACATGACATTTCGCGCCATTCGTGTTTTGAAGGAAGCCGATTTGATATTAGCGGAGGATACTCGCACATCGAGCGTTCTTTTGCATCATTACGACATTAAGAACGAATTGCAATCCCATCACAAGTTTAATGAACATCAAACCACCGAAAGTGTGGTGAAGCGTTTGTTGGGTGGTGCCACCATTGCCTTGATAAGCGATGCAGGAACTCCTGGTATCAGCGACCCAGGTTTCCTTTTGGTACGTGAATGTGTACGCAACGGCATCGAGGTGCAGACCTTGCCTGGTGCTACGGCATTTGTTCCTGCGTTAGTGTCGAGTGGATTACCTGATGAACGTTTCTGTTTCGAGGGTTTTTTGCCACAGAAGAAAGGACGACAAACGCGACTAGATGCACTTCTCACAGAGGAACGTACGATGATTTTCTATGAATCTCCCTATCGTTTGTTGAAGACCTTGCAACAATTTGCAGAGGTTTTCGGAGAAGAACGACAGGTGAGTGTGGCTCGTGAAATATCCAAAGTCCATGAGGAGAGTGTGCGAGGGAGTCTGAAGGAGGTCATTGCACATTTCAGTGAAACCGAACCACGTGGCGAAATTGTCATCATCCTTGCAGGATTGAATAATGGTGAAAAACCTCCTAAGGAAATTAATAAATCGAAAAACAAATACAAAAACGATAAGTAATAAAATATTAAATATGAAAAAGATTATTTTAATGATTTCATGTGCTGCTTTGTTGGCATCATGTCAGCAAACAGGCAACAAGAGTGTTGAATCTTCTGTGAAAGAGGATTCTCTTCAGAACATTATCGACCAGAAGGACCAGAGTTTTAATGAACTGATTGGTTTGCTCGATGAGGTACAGGAAGGTTTTGCACAAATCAACGAGGCTCAAGGACGTGTCAACACTCTCGACAAGAACCTTGAAGGTAGCAATGCCAAGGCAAATATTCAGGACAACATGCTTTTTATTGAACAGACACTTGAGGAGCAGCGTCAGAAGATTGAAAATCTGCAGAAAAAAGTGGATGATGGTATCATTACTTCTGGCAAGCTGAAGAGCATGATTGAGAACTTGCAGAACCAACTCACTGAGAAGTCCAAGGATATTGAAGGACTTCGTGCTCAGCTGGCTGATAAGGACATTCAGATTGAGAACTTGGGCAAGAGTGTCACTCAGTTGCAAACTGAGAATGAGCAAGTGAAGGAAGAAAGTGAGAACCGTGCTCAGATTGTCCGTAATCAGGACACCCAGTTGAATACTGCTTATTTTGTCTATGGTACTAACAAGGAACTGAAGGAACATAAGATTCTCCAATCCGGTGATGTGCTTGCAAACAATGATTTCGACCGCGACTATTTCACAAAAATCGATATTCGCAAGACTACCGTTATTCCTTTCGGCTCTAAGTCTGCAAAACTCCTCACGACTCATCCCGAGGGTTCATACACTTTGCTGAAGGACTCAAAGGGTGAATACACTTTGCGTATTACCGATCCAAACAAGTTCTGGAGCGTCTCCAAGTATCTTGTTGTGAGAGTAAAATAAAGAAACTCGCCTTTTCATCTTCCCCTAAGGAAAAATCATAATTACCTATGAAACGTTTTATTCTATTCATAATAGGGGCTATTTCATGTTTGATGGTTTCTGCTCAAATCCTTTCTCCCATTGATGAAGAAAAGGCTGAGGAGGGACGCAGGTTGGATGCTGAATGGGTACCCACTGGTGTATGGCCTTTCATCAATCGTCGTTTCCAAGTGGCTGAAGTGGTTACGGGTTTCGTGACGAAGAAAAAAACACAGGTGCCGTGTAATATCCACATTGGTAAACAAACCCTGTGGTTTGCCCAGCGCGACACCTTGATGGAAGCTAATGCGGGAAGCATCTCGATGGTGAAGTTCAACAATGGCGACACCTATATTCCTGTGAGCCAGAATGTTCTTGGCAAGATTGTTCAAGAAAATGAAGGAGTGGGAAAAGTTGTGCGTGTGCGACTCGTCGATCAGAAAAAGATGGATGAGGAAGCAAAGTCAATCAGCCAAATGGGTTCTTTCTCCTTGAGTAGTGATGCCTTTGGTACCATAGGACTTGACCTGATGAGTGCTTATGTGGGAAATCCAGAAGAACAGCCATTGCCTATCATCGATACCTTCTACTTCATCTACAATCTTGAGATTTTCGAGTTTACTGACAAGAATGTGCTTGCTCGTATCGAACCATCCCGCAAAAAGGAGTACAAGGCTTTTACGCGTAGTGCCGAAATTCTTTCTCACACAGAAACTTCCGCACTGAAGGTTTGGAATGAGTTCTTTGTAAAGCGTAAATAATTTTAGCATACTTCTTCTATGAAATTGAAATACATCCTTGCCATTTCTCCAATTCTCTTTTTCTCATTGTTTCATTTTCAAACGCTGAATGCCCAGCAAGCACAGTATCGTGTCGTTCCGCTTCCGCAAAGCATAGAAGAAATAAATGCTGAGCCATTCCATTTGAGCACCACCACCTCCATTCAGTGTGGTGTCAATGATGAGATGATGAGGCGCAATGCGGCTTTTCTATCAGAATATGTGGAAAAGGCAACAGGATGGAAATTGTCTCTGAACGAAACAAAGAAACGTCTTAAGCAAGATGTTATCACCTTGCGTCTGAATCCATCCGTCAAGGAAGCCGAGGGTTATCGCATTATTGTAAATAAGAAATCCATTGTGATTGAAGGGCAAACTCCCAATGGTGTTTTCTATGGTATTCAAACGCTCCGTAAGAGCTTGCCTATAATCTCCAAATCGGAATCATCAGTTGTTCTCCCTTCTGTCGTTATCAATGATGCTCCACGCTTCCCTTATCGTGGCATGCATCTCGACACAAGTCGCCATTTCTTCCCTTTGGAATTCGTGAAGGAATACATTGACATGCTTGCCCTTCACAACATGAACAAATTCCATTGGCATCTTACCGATGATCAGGGATGGCGTATCGAAATCAAGAAATATCCTCGTCTCACCTCTGTGGGTTCAATCCGCAAGACTACTGTAGTTGGACACAATCTTGATTTCTTTGATGGGGTGCCACACACAGGATTCTATACTCAGGAGCAGGCACGCGAAATCGTGGAGTACGCACGTCAACGCTACATCACAGTGATTCCCGAAATTGATATGCCTGGTCACATGTTGGGTGCACTTGCTGCTTATCCTGAATTGGGTTGTACCGGTGGACCTTACGAAGTATGCACCATTTGGGGAGTACTCGACGACATCCTCTGTGCGGGCAATCCAAAGACTCTTGAGTTTTGCAAGGATGTGCTCGGCGAAATCATGGACATATTCCCTTCCGAAATGATTCATATAGGTGGGGATGAAGCACCTCGTTTGCGTTGGCAGCAATGCCCTAAGTGCCAACAGCTCATTAAGTCGCAGGGATTGAAGGGAGATGGAAAGTTTTCTGCCGAAGCCAAACTCCAAGGCTACTTCACCAAGGAAATTGAGCGTTTTGCAAATGCAAACGGACGACGTATCATTGGATGGGATGAAGTGCTTGAGGGTGATGTGGCTCCAAGTACTATCATCATGAGTTGGCGAGGTACAGAAGGAGGCATCCAAGCATCTCAGCAAGGGCACGATGTAATCATGGCTCCTACTTCCCATTTCTATTTCGACTATTATCAGGCTGATTTCAAGACAGGTGGGGAGCCTTTCCTCATTGGTGGGTATCTACCTATTGAGAAGACCTATAGTTTCGAGCCACTTCCTTCTAATTCAACTCAGCAAATGCAGACACATATCTTAGGTGTGCAAGCCAATCTTTGGACGGAGTATATCGCTTATCCTTCCTTGGTTGAATATCAAGTTTTGCCACGTATGGGTGCGCTTGCCGAATGCCAATGGATGCAACCCGAGAAGAAAGATTTTCAAGATTTCAAACAGCGTGCCGTCCAATTGGCAAAAACCTACCACCTAAACGGATGGACTTTTGCCAAGCATCTATTTAAATGAAGAATGAAGAATAAAGAAATATCTTCTTCGTTAGTTTTTGTAAGCTTCGGTTTTGCCGAAGCTTTTTTATTCTTGAATCTTCAAAGCCGCTTTCACAAACTCTGTAAGCAACTTTGCTGTGCCTTCCAGTCCCAAGAGAGAGGAATTGACACAAATGTCGTAGGAACGGCTATCGCCCCAGTTTGTTTCTGAATAGAAATTGTGGTAGTCGGAACGGATGGCATCGGTGTGTTCAATCAATTCCTTCGCATCTGCTTCGGAGAGGTTGTTGCGTTCCATCACAAATTTCACACGGTCCTCGTAGTCGGCATGAACAAAGATGCTGACGTGGCGTGGATGGTTGCGCAGGATATAGTCGGAACAGCGACCAACGATGATGCAGTTTTCGTTTTCTGCTTTTTCGATGATGATGTCGGACTGCACCTTAAAGAGTGACTCGTTCGAAATGGAATTGTTGTAAAGACTGCTGAAGGCAGCGAAAGGGGAAGAAAGGGAATGGATGACTTGCGACATGAGTCCTTTGCCTGCTGTTTCGTCAGCTTGCTTGAAAACTGCGGGGTCGAATCCGTTTTCTTCTGCTGCCAACTCGATGAGACGGCGGTCATAAACAGGGATAGATAGTTGCTTTGCCATGATTTCTCCGATGGCTTTGCCGCCTGAACCAAGTTCGCGGCCAATGGTGATAACGTAGTGTTCCATGTGATGATTATATTTATTAGTCAACAAATTCTCACAAATTTTCTCAAAAAAATATTCTTTATTATTTTTTGAAACCTGAAACTTGAAACTTGGCTCAGCCAACTTAAAACTATGTAATTACAGGTCTATTTCCGTTTTGTTAATACCACCAGTCTTATAGAAGTGGTAAAGCATTGCGCCAGCGGTAATGACTGTCACGGCATCAGAAGCAGTGATGCTTGCCCATACACCATTGGTGCCCCAAATTCCAGGGAAGATGAGAAGGAAAGGTACAAGGAAGAGAAGTTGGCGGCTGACAGAGAGAAAAATACTCTTCTTTGCCATGCCGATACTTTGGAAGAAGTGTCCGGTGACGATTTGAAAACCAACCAACGGACTGACGAGGACAATGAGTCGCATGCCATCGATGGAAAGTTTTGTAAGTTGCTCATCCTTCGTGAAAAAGCTGACAGGGATGTGAGGGAAGAACTCGCAAACGATAAAGGAGATCGTCATCACGACAGTAGCATAGATGATGGCATATTTCAGCACCAGATTTACACGGTCGAATTTGCGTGCACCATAGTTGTAGCCTGCAATCGGTTGCATACCTTGACAAATACCCATCACCACCATCACAAACAGGAAGGTGATACCGTTGACAATACCGTAGGCAGCTATGGCGAGGTCGCCTCCATGTGTTTGTAAACCCTTATTGATGAGAATCACCACAAGGCACGCACAAAGCTGCATGCAGAACGGCGAAACACCAATCTTCAGAATGTTGTTGACAATGCGTTTCTTCAGTCCATAAATGCCTCGTTCGAAGTGGATAGGCTCCTTTGGATTGCTGAAAACGATGATAACGTAAGTGAGTGCTACGATTTGTGCCAAGATTGTGGCAATGGCAGCGCCACGTATGCCGAGCCCTAAGGTAAAGATGAACAGAGGGTCGAGAATGGAATTCACTATCACCGTAGCAATTGTGGCAATCATTGCCAAGTGCGGATGTCCCACAGCTCTCAGTGCTGCATTCAGTCCCAAATAGAGATGTGTTATCGCATTGCCCAACAGAATGACGAACATATATTCACGGGCATACGGAATGGAACGTTCTGATGCACCGAAGAAATAGAGAAGAGGGTCGATGAAGATAAGTCCCAAGACTGCCAACATTACTCCTAAAATCACATTCAACGTTACTACATTGCCCAAGATATGCTGTGCAGTTTTCTCGTCTCGCTGTCCTAATTTCACCGACATCAGCGTGGAACCGCCCACACCCACCATAGCACCAAAGGCAGCCGACAAGTTCATCAAAGGAAATGTCACCGCTAATCCCGAGAGTGCAAGCGCACCTTCCGAGCCACCTTCACCGATATGTCCGATGAAGATTCTATCCACAATGTTGTAAAGTGATGAAGCCGTCATTGCCACCACCGCAGGGATGGCGTAATTCATCAGCAACTTTCCAACGTCTTTCGTTCCAAGTTCTTTAGGAGATGCAGGCACTTTATAAATGAAAAATTAAAAGTTAAAAATTAAAAATGGCTTTAGCTTTCGCGTTAGCATTGGCTTACCATCAGGATGAAAATACTAATGAAAGTTTTATATTTGAGACAATTTGTGGAAATTTGTTGACTGAAATTCACATCAGTTTTTCAAACGGGAAATCCCTTTTCATTCGGTAGGCAAGGCCTGTCATTGCAGCAATCAACTCACCATCTTCGTTCCTCACCTCGATATTGCAATATGGTAGTTTGTGATGGTCAAGCAGTTCTGTGCATTCAGCCGTGATATGTGATCCTTTCTGAGCCGATTTCAAGAAGGTGATGGTATTGCAAATGCCCAACGACAATGTGCCATGACAGTTGGCAACAGCGGCAAATGCCAAGTCTGCAAGTGTGTAAATCACTCCACCTTGGCACACCCCAGCACCATTCAGATGCTCTTCCTTCACGGTGAGTTCCGCCTTGGCATATCCTTCGCGCACCTCCGTCAGTTGAGCACCAATCCCCTTGGCAAACCTATCATTCTCGTTCAGATTTTCCAGTAATGTCATGGTCTATTTCCTTTTGTTTTCTTATTTTTCCCTGCAAAGTTACAAAAATAACAAAATAGTCAACAAATTTCGAGTCAACAAATTCACACAAAAGTACACAAATTCGTAATCGTTATTTCTTATTCTACGGAGAATAGGAGTATAGGAGTTTTTACTTTTTACTTTACTTCATTCTTCATTCTACATTCTTCATTTATTTCTTTGGGTTCCATTATATAAACGAGCCTGCGTTTTGACCTAAACGCAGGCTCGTTTAACCTAAAACGTAGGCTCGTTCTTGATAAAACGCAGGCTCGTTTTAACTATTAAGTGCTTATTGCGTTATTGTGATTCTTCAATAGTGTTTTTTTGAATTCATTATGGAAGTGAGAAAGAGCATCATTCGTTTTTGAATTGTAATTTACATGGTTGTTTTTTGAACACTTCTTGTCAAATAAAGTTTCATTCTGTCAATTTTTTGTATAATTTTTATAATATGTAAGGAAAAATAATAAATAAGTATTATATTTGCAACGATTTTGTGTCATTAGATAAGAATAAAATTGTTCTTATGTAAACACATTATTGTTTAAAAATTATTGAATCCATCATCCTGCTTAGTGAGAGAATGAATTGCTTTGGTAATACAAGGCTGAATGTTTTTGGATTCAAATTGAGATAAAGACTCCGAGTTGTACTCATTTACAATTGACTTTTAATTTATAATTTTTATTAATATGTTCAAAAAATTAATTTTATTTTTTGTGCTCCTGACAACTATGGTTGGGAGAATGTGTGGTGCAACTACCACATGGAACTTCACGACTATTAGCCTCAGTGCTAATACAGACTCATGGACAGCAACAGGTTCCGATTTGAACACTTGGAGAAGGTCTTTTTCTGAATTTAGTACCACAACGGTAAATGGTTTAGGCAATCTTTTGTTCAATGGAACATGGAGTATTGAAAACAATAAAGATTTATGGATGCATACAGGTGCTGCCATTCAGATCCCTGTTACCAATGGGCAGATAGTGACTGTTGTCGGAACTTCGAATACAGCGGGTGGGATTTCTGTTACCAATGGCTCAATCAATACAATCACACCATCAAGTTATGCATTCAACAAATCATTCACAGCTACAGCTAATGGTTATGTTACCTTAACTAATAACAACACTGATAATAGATACTTTTATTTTACCAGCATCACCGTTGAAGATGCCCCAGAAATCTATTTTGAGCCAGGCACTTATACAGCAAACATTCAGGATTACAATCTATTTACAGAACCTACTCTTCATTACCCTGAAGGTGCAACAGTGGTTTATTCATCCAATGACCAAAAGAAAGCAAACATTTTGGGGAACAAAGATGTCGTATTCCGTGGAACGGGTATTGTTACTATCAATGCAACGGTTACATATAAGGGTGTCGAATTTTTAGCTCAATACAATGTCACTGTCAATGCTCCTCAGGCAGAGCCAGTTATCAATGGCAACACTTGCACGCTGTCGGGAGTGGGGCGTCTGAATCCACAATCAGCCAATGTGCCTGGCCTTGCAATGGAGTTCGGTAACATTTACATGGGAGACCCAAACAAGAACACAACCATTGTACAGTCTATTAATAACAATTTGTACGCATCAACCATTGACCAAAATGGCTATCGACACATTTGGTGGGAAAACGGTATTCCATATCAAGGCTCATTCTACATCTTCAAACCTACAGTTAATGGTACGCTGAAAGTTTGGGTAAGCAATAACACTTCTAGTAAAACTGCATACCTCATCGATAGAGATAATCCTTCAACAAAGATAAGCGTAACTGATCTTGGCATTGCAACAAGTAACAGTCCTGATCAAGTGACAGCGACGCTTACAGCTGGTAAGACTTATTATTTGTGCACAAGTGGAGAAACCTTGCTGCTTAATAAATTTTCTTACGAACCAAGCTTCAAGTTCTCTGCCAACTCTGCTTGTAAACCAAATGGATATGCCCCTAGTGTACAAGACCCATTTGATGAAATCAACCTTGTAGGTGTTTCAGGCAATGTGAGTTACTCAACAGAGATCTATGGTAACATTACGGGTGCTACGGTTGATGCCAACGGTCATATCACGAATATCACATATACATCTGGTGCAGACCAAGGTGGTGCCGTTGTTGTTCATGCCACTTGTGATGCAGGTACTGCTACATACGTGCTGACTGTTGCCTATAAGCAGAATCTTTGGGACTTTACTCTTACGTATGATATAACCGATAATGGAATAGCTCAAGGATTAGAACACGGAGCACCAAAAAGTCCAGTGAATATTCTTGATAATTTAAAGAGTAACAATACAGATTGGGCTATGACCTATAAGGTGCGTACCTATGAAAATAGTGTACTCACATATTTAAATGCACCTGTGATTAGCAATGCAACCCGAGTGGAAGGTAACAATGCAGATTACAACCATTTAACAGCAGGATTATTGATTAAAGCTGAATCCAAGTCGTTTGGTTCGAATGCAGTTCTTCCATCAGAGTATTATTCTGGTAGTAGCATAGATACTGAAAAATTGTATGATGCTCTTAATTATGATGCAAATGCTCTTTCTACCAATAATCAAAGCAGGGCAACGATTCTCACTCTTTATTATGGCAGTGAGTTGACCATACCTGATTTAAAAGCTGGCGACTATGTTCGTATGAAATGGAAGAGTTATGATAATAATAAAGGTGATAAGATTGAATTGACCAATCTGACAGACCTTGAAGGTAAAGATATGGAATATATTTTTGCAAGTAGTATTCGTGACGGAGGAAGCAACAATGGTGAAGGCTACCATGTATTTAAAGTCAAGATGAACGCTGATGTTAAATTCAGGGTGGGTGATTCTGGCTGGCTGAATATTTATTCCATACAAGTGGTTGATCCTTCGGAAGCTGCGAAAGACAGATACACCACTTTTAAGGATGATCATACTTATAACGATAAGATTAATCTTTATTCGAAAGCGATGGATACCAATCTTTCAAGACCAAAGAACTCTGCAATAACGTTCGATAGTGGTACGAGCGTTAAATGGGAAAATACAGGTGGTGCAGTTCGTGGTCAGCAGAATGTTGCAATTGAATATTCTCTTGAAGGTCTGGATGGTGGTGCTATTTCTTCCACTTTAGCAGGTACTGAGATTTCAGAACAAGGACAACTCACATTAAAGGGTCACGGACAATGTGTAGTAGTGTCGAAAGGATTCACTGTTTTGGATCATCTCGGTAATAATGAAGGTTATAAAGCATATGATCGTACTAAATATGTTAGATACTATGTCGATTTGGAACGTACTTTGATTACTGTGAATGAAACGAACACGGTTGCTCAAGAATATCCTTACACTTGGAACTTTGCTGATCTCTCTCAAACAAGCATCGATAATCTAACAAATGACCCAACAAATTGGTCGGTAAATAATGGTGTATTTACTCCAAAAGATGCCTACCAGACAACTTTCGTTACAGGTTCTGCCCTTGGTTATGTGAAGAACGACGATGATAAAAAAATAAAAGAGTATAAAGGTTTTGGAATTAACACCCATGTAGCAAATGGCTATTCCACAGACCTCAAAAAGATTTCCGTGACAAGCGCAGGACTTGTGGTTGGAGAATCTACTGCTCAAAGTACCAGTCCTACATTCACCATTCCTGCCGTTCCTTCAGAACAAACAGTTTACGTTCGCTATTCAGGCAATGGTAGCGTTACTCTTACCAACGGTGGTAATACATCTGTTTCTACTGTTAGTTATACTGATAGTAATACAGATGACAAGGTGTGCAACATTGTTGGAACTGGTTCTACTCAAGATGGCACAGCTGGTAATGTCATCATTACGGCAAGTGATGTCACTATCAAAGCTATTGGTGTCACCAATCTGAAGAAAGAAGGAAGTTTCTATAGCTCTGAGGATGGATTGTATTACAATTCTGAATGTCAAGCGTATGATATCAATTATAATTACACCGATCATTTCACGGGAACTCAAATGGGAGCTTTTCTGGTACTATCAACAGATGCTTCAACTAACACCGTAACTACAGAAGATATTACGATTGTACCTGCTACCATCGGTTCTATTATCTATACTACTGACAAATCAGTGGATCATCCTATATTCGTTCCAAGTGTGAATCAGGCAGTAACAGATGCACAAAAGGAAGAAGCAATTCATTCGAGTATACTAACTGGTATTGTTTCAGCCCAGACATTGCCTGCTTCAAATTCTACAACAAATTATTATGTATTCACAAATGTTTGGGGCTATGTGAAGGGTAATGATTATAGTGATACAAATAGCCAAACTGCAAGTATTCCAGGCTTTTTCAGAGTGAATTCATCAGGCACGCTGAAAGCTCACAGAGCATATCTTGCTGAGGCTGTTAGCACTACGACATCTCCTGTGAAAGCCTATACCTTATTCCCATGGAATGGCGATTTTGTTGATGCCATTGAGGCTGTTCCTACAACGGAAACAGAAAAGAGCATTGATGCGAACGGTTCGTTCTATACGCTTCAGGGAGCGAAGATAGAAGGTCGGCCAAAACACGGCGGTATCTATATCCAGAACGGTAAGAAGATATTTGTGAAGTAATTATATTTTCCAAGAGAAAATGAACCAAATAGATTGAAATACTTAGTCTTTTTGGTTCATTTCCTCGGGAAATCAATAAATTATTAAATACAGAAATTTCAAAAAAGATGAAAGCAAAATACATAACACCCGCAATTGATATTTTAAAGATATGTGGTAAAGATTCGTTCTTAATTGGCTACGATACCAATGAATCTCATCAAAGTGCATGGGGTAACGGAGCCAAAGGTCGTGGCACAGAGTTTGAACAATCCGAAAATAATGAGGAAGGCGTTACCTACGGCAACATCTGGTAGTTCTTCTACAAAGTTCAAATCCTCTGATTTAAACTTTACTTTGAATATTATTTCGCATAAGTAATATTATTTAATTTTTTCATTCTCTTAGTTAGTGCTCCAGTATTTGTGAAAGTGCTGGGGCACTATTTTGTATGCTCCGTATGGGCATAAATAAAGAGTGAAGAATGGAATTATGATTCTCGTTCTTCACTCTTCATTATTCATTTAATAGAACAATTACTTGATGTCGTTCCATTTAGGAGGGTTGATGCCAAGAAGATGGCGGACGAAGAAGTCGTAACGTTTGTGCTCTCCGTAGGATTCACCCATTGTGTGATGGGCACCAGGGATAACAACAAGTTCGAAATCCTTGTTGGCTTTTTGCAGAGCATTCACTACTTGCATGGTGGATGCTGGGTCCACATTATCGTCCAACTCACCCACCAAAAGCATGAGAGGACGCTCCAGACGGTAAGCATTTGCTACATTAGATGATGCTATGTAGCTTTGGTCGATAGGGTAGCTCATCCATTGCTCGTTCCACCAAATCTTGTCCATGCGGTTATCATGGCATCCACAAGCTGCATAGGCTGCTTTATAGAAATAGCCATGGAAAAGTACGGCTCCCAATGCTTCTTGTCCTCCAGCCGAGCAACCATAAATGCCTACGTTATCTGCATCCATGTAAGGATATTTTTCTGCTGCTGCCTTAATCCATGCAATGCGGTCTGGGAATCCCGAATCAGCAAGGTTCTTGTAGCACACATCTTCAAAATCACGAGAACGGAAGGAAGTGGTCATACCATCGAGTTGAACCACGATGAAACCGAGTTCTGCAAGGTCGGCGAGATTGTAGAGCCAAGGTGTGAAGTCCTTTGGCACATATTGGTCGCCAGGTCCTGAATAGATATATTCAATGACAGGATATTTCTTGGATGGGTCGAAATTGCTTGGACGCTGAATGAGTCCCCACATATCCGTCTTTCCATCGCGTCCCTTTGCCACAAACACTTCTGGTGCTTTCCAACCTGTAGCTTCAAGTTTGGAAATGTTGGCGGTTTCGAGCGTGCGAAGAATCTTACCATCTTCGGCAGAACGGAGGACAGTGACAGGTGGATTGAGGACAGTAGAGTAGGTGTCAATAAGGTATTTGTAATCTTCCGTGAAAGTGACTTTGTGGTTGCCTTCTTCAGGAGTGAGACAAGTGAGTCCTTTTCCGTTCAGATTGATTTTATAATAATGAATAAGGTATGGGTCTTCCTCCGTGGCGTTGGTACCAGCAAAGCTTGCATTTTTGCCTCGCTTATCCGACTCACGAAGACCTGTCTTTCCGTTTGCAGAGAAATATATGATACCTTTTTCCTCATCTACACGCTGAATACCTCGAACATAGAATCCACCTTTCGTGATTTGACGGATGAGTTTGCCTGTTTTTCGGTCGTAGAGGTAGATGTTGTTGTAGTTGTCTCGCTCACTCGTCCAAAGGATGTATTTGCCATTACGGAAATCGTGGCGATACTGACGGTTGTAGTTCACGTACTTGTCGGAATGCTCGTGAATAAGTGTGCGTATTTCTCCTGTTTCTGCAAAGAATTCATACACATAAAAGTTGTGGTGCCCACGCTCATTGAACTCGAACGTGACACTCTTACTATCTTTTTCCCAGCTTGGAGCAGACACGTTGTATTGGCTGGCAATGTAGCTGGTTGGAACTTCCTTGACTTTTCCTGTGGCAACTTCCACAATGACAGGCACACGATAGTTGAGCGAATCGCCTGGCTTGGCATATTCCTGCTTGTGGAGAATTGGTTGCACTTGGTTGCGTGGGGAGGATTCCACATAATAAACGTAGTGCTTAGGTGCTGGCTTGATACGCACCGTAGCATAGTATTTGTTATCTGGCGAGAAACTACCCCAAGATGAATAATAATATGTGGAGTCGCCATTGGTAGTAAGTGGCTTACCGATAGAATCGTTAGGAGTACGAACCCACAGGTTGTTGTCCTTGTGGAAAATGGTGTATGCACCGTCATTACTGCGTTGCACACCATCTTTTTCATCGGGTACTTCCATCCAGTGGCGTTGTGGTCCTCGGTTTTGCCAATTGCGGCGAGGAGGTTCTGGATTGCCTGGAAGAATGGTAACAGTATTGGCATCAGCATCCACCTTCTTATAGACCAACCCTGTATCGGATTGTACGGAATAGTAGAATGTATGTGGATTGTTCTCTCCACGGCGACGATTCTGATTGATCACTCGCACATTTCCATACATCATCTTATTGGAATATTTCCCTCGAATAGCGTATGCATTCTTATAATCATTGACAGTGCCTTGAGCGGAAGCCGTAGGAATGAAGAATGAAAAGTGAAAAGTGAAAAGTGAAAAATAAAGAAAAAAAGAATGTTTCATGAGATATAAAATTAAGATGGCGTTGGTATTTGCCAATTTGGGAAAATTTGTGGGAATTGGTTGACTATTTTCTTCCACCATACGTGGCAGGTTTTGCATCCTTTCGTGCCATGCTGGCGAAGGTCTGAGGAGAAATTTTCACAGGCTCTACCATGAATTCAGGCACGTTGTAAGAACGGATGAAAAAGTCGTAGAAGGATGGGTCGCGCTGTGGCAACTCAAAAGCCTTGTAGTCCTTACCATTCTTATCAAAATACGACATGTAGAGGCGAGAGTAATTGCCATCGTCTCGACGAGAAATGAAAATCATCCAGCGTCCGTTGCTCGACCAGTTGTGGAAACTCTCTGCCTCGTTGGAATTGGCATTTTCGAGTTTGTGGGCTTTTCCCAATTTCAAGTCATAGACATAGAGGTCGGCATCTGGATGCCACACGTGGAAACAGCCGTGGTCGCCTTGAGCAAAGAGAATGTATCGTCCGTCTGGACTCACGCGAGGGAAAGTGGCACTCTGATTGATGGCAGCAGCGTCATAAACCAATTCACGAGGGCCAAATTTCTTAGTCTGTGGATTGAAGGACTTGCGATAGAGGTTGTATTTGACTTCCTTGAATCGGCTAATGACTTGTGTTTCATGTGCCGTAGTGTCGGTAAACTCAAAATGAGCAGAACCATAGAAGAGTGTCTTGCCATCTGGCGACCAAGTAGGGAAGCATTCAAATTCGAGCGTGTCGTCTTCGATGATGCTCACTTCATTCTTTTCCACATCGTAGAAGATGATGTCACTTCTTGAGTCTTCCACTTCGATTTTTGCCTTGTCTTTCGTATGGAACGATTGTCCTGTGGAATTGACAGAATAAGCAATGTAAGGAAGGGTAGGGTGCCAGGCAGGATAGACACCCGCACTAATAGTGGAATCCGTTTTGAGATTTACTTTTGATGGCACGCCATTGTGAACAATCATGGTACCACCATGTCCCTGACGCATGTGGAACTGCATGTTGTCGGTGTGATAGTTCTGATAGGCATGGCAGTTGATGCATTGTCCATCCGCCTCACCTGAGATAATCATATTGTTGTAGATTTCTCGCTCATCGAAATTTGTAAGATTTCGCTGGTTAATGCTCAGCATTTCGTATGCCACGTAGGAAGGAGAAATGAGACGATAAGAGATGTATGGGTCGATTTCTTCCTCAGCTACATGGATGGCAAATTCCTTAAATGCTTTCCAACCACCATCTTGCTTGGCAAACACTTCCACCTTGATACTCTTTCCTTTGGATGCTTCAAGCATTTCTTTCCATTCGTCCTCATCGATGAGAATCTTGTTTTCCACACCGTAGGAATAGGACGTTCCATCTGCTGCAGTGAAACGTGCTACACACTCCTCAGAGTTTTCAAGAACTTTGAAATTGAGCGGAGCAATGTTAGGTGGAACCATCACGTCAGTATAGTCGGGTTGGATAGTAGGAACCTTATCCACTTTTGCCGCATCAGTAGGAACAGAAGGATGATGCGTACAAGCAGAAAAGATGAGCAAAAGGAGGAATCCACAAAGGGATGTGAAATATGTATTGAATGAATGATTATTCATGATGTAATTCATTTTGAACTATTAATACGAATGTATATTCCTGCAGAAGAAATAGAACCACCAGAATGTATCGCCAAAGGTGGCACGAGTGGCATTACCCACTTGTTCCACACTCATTCCGCTATTGAGCATCTTTTGAGTGGTTTGCTGGAAACTGCCGTAGCGATCCATTACCTTTTCCTTGTCGAAAGGCATGTGGGTAATATCAACCTTACCCCTTTCCAAATTGCCATAGAGGAATGCTGCCTCCTGATAGTGGATAGGCATTTCTTCCTTTTCATGCAAGGTGGCATAGTTGAAGAAGCGAGGCCAGAAGAGGTCGATGTCCTTCTGAATCAGAGAAAATGCCAGCGTCTGTTCTTGGAATTTCGGATTGCGCTTGTGGACATGGCTGAAATAGTTGATGATATACATTTCCACCAATCCCTCATCGCCATCGAGTGTGTTGTCGTATCCTCTCAAAGGTTGGATGTTCTGATATTCCAATGTCTGATGGTAGAGCTTCTTGTCTCGCAAATATTTTTCCCATTGCTCAGCCCATTCACGATGGAAGGTGGTGTTCTTGAGCATGTTGATGTATTTGAGTGCCACTTTATTTTCATTGCTAATCATTGCACAACGAGTGAGTGTCTTTATGCAATAACTGATATGATT
>JAEEGK010000256.1_pt1 | contig 132288 bp, 106 predicted proteins | sample 8958771 | NCBI WGS metagenome assembly JAEEGK01 (sample SAMN16246547, study PRJNA631951) | gut metagenome | biome: gut microbiome; feature: rumen; material: SC-attached | host: Bos | place: Iran: Karaj | collected 2018-10 | reverse complement strand
ACAGAGAAGTTAAGCTCACGTGCGCCGATGGTACTGCTACACCAAGTGGGAGAGTAGGTTGCCGCCAACTTTGAGAGCCGTAGGGTTATACCTTACGGCTCTTTTTTTGTACATATGTGCGATGCGACTGTCCGGCACTTTTGCGTTGGGCTCTCAAAGTCGGCGGCTAAAGCCGCCTTTTTTATACGGGGGCATATCCCCCGAACCCCCTTCGCTTCGCGGCGCCATCAGGCGCTGACTTGTCCTGAAATAGGTTTACAGATTGAGTATGAACAATGTAAACTTTATTTAGGACATCAATGGAACAGAAATTAGTTCGAAGTTACAGTGATTCGGAGAAACTCCAGATCATTGACGAGTTCTTGAACTCAGGAGAATCGATGGACACATTCCAGACAAAATATGGGATGGGACATTGCACTTTATCGAGATGGATGATTAAATTTGGGCTGAAAACCATATGCCCACCTCAATTCATCGAGATGAAAGAGAAACAAAAGTCAGTACCAGAGAAGTCTCTCCGAGAGCAAACCTTAGAGGCAAAAATCGCCAAATTGGAGAAGGAACTTGAAGCGGAAAAGCTGAAAGCGGAAGCATATAATGCGCTGATAGAAGTTGCCGAAGAGGAGCTGGGTATTGATATACGAAAAAAAGCTGGTGCCAAGCAGTAGGTAAGCTTCGCATATTGCACCCGAAGATGTCAGTAGAGGCAATATGCGCGCTGTTTGGCAAGACGAGGCAAGCTTACTATCAGAGACTTAGCTATAAATATGAAGAGGTCGCCGAAGAAAGCATCATTTTGGATCTTATAGCTGAGTACAGGAGCGAAATGGGTAAGATTGGAGGCCGCAAGTTGTGGCATGAACTGAACCCACGGCTTCCGGAAGGGATAGGCAGGGATAGGTTGTTTGACATACTCGACAGGCATCACTTGAAGGTGTATCGCCGTCGGCGAACAATACGGACAACCTGGAGCGAGTCGTGGCTGCATCAGTTCCCGAACTTGGTAAAGGATATGGTTTTCACGGCAGCCAACCAGGTATGGGTCAGTGATATCACGTATATCGAGACTGCCGAAGGCTTTGTTTATTTGCATCTTGTCACAGATGCTTACTCGAAGAAGATTATGGGCTGGTGTTTGAGTCCAAGCCTTCATGCGGAGTACACGATAGCTGCACTGCAGATGGCGATACGCAATGCCGGCTGTGACTTGACAGGCATGATCCATCACTCTGACAGAGGATGCCAGTACTGCTGCGAGAAGTATGTAAAGCTATTGCAGGACAATCATATCAAAATCAGTATGACGCAGGACGGAGACCCTCGCGATAATGCGATTGCTGAACGGGTGAATGGTATCTTGAAGACCGAATGGCTCAATGATGAGCACTTTAAGGGCTATGCCGATGCCCTTCAAAGAGTTGCGGAGGTGATAAACATCTATAACAACCGTAGGCCACACCTGAGCTTGAACTATAAAACACCTGCCCAGGCATACTTGGAAGAAGGACTCCAACAGCGAGTGTGGAAGAACTATTACTACAAGGGAAGCAAGCCGGAAAAGGTCGCGGTGGTCATCGCAGAGTTGACAAGAGGATGCAGGACTGCCGCAGCATATTGAAAACGATGATTGATTGCTCCCAAGAAAGGCAAAGGTACCGGTCGCCTCACAGTCTGTCAAGGCCAAGACTAGCGCCAAAGGCGGCCTTGACAGAAAGTTCGGCTACCACTCGAGGTTGCCTATCCTGGAAACAATCCGTAACTTTGGAAAAATTAGAAGGCTCTAAACTGTAAAGAAAAATCAGGACGGGTCAACAGATTTATTATTCAGACATAAAATACTGGCATAAGATACAGGCAAATTATATCATTACTCTATGATAAAGGTCATTGCGCTTGATTTCGGCGGCGTTGTCATCAAACTGAATTTCCAAAAGGCCATCCGGCGCTTTGAAGAAGTCGGTCTCCCAGACGTGGAACGCTACCTCAACCCTTTCCAGCAGCAGGGCTTCTTCGGCGATCTGGAAGGCGGCCGCATCAATGCCGAGGAGTTCCGGCAGGAATTCAGCCGGCTGGCCGGCCGGGAGATGACACGCGAAGAATGCATGTACGCCTGCATGGGATTCATCGAAAGCGTCCCCCTGACGAGCCTTGACGCCATCGACCGCCTGCGCGGCGAAGGCTACCGGCTCGTACTGCTCTCCAATACCAATCCTTACGTGATGGGCTGGGCCATGTCTTCGGACTTCGACGGACGCGGACGCGGCCTGCGCAATTATTTCGACGCCTGCTACCTGAGCTACGCCTGCCACATGATGAAGCCCGATCCGGACATCTTCCGTTTCGTGCTTGACAACGAACTGGTCCGGCCCGATGAACTGCTTTTCGTCGACGACGGTCCCCGCAACATCGAAGTGGCCCGATCTTTGGGCATCCAGGCCCTGTTGACCACGGACGTCGAAAGCTGGCCGTCCGAAGTCGACCGCTTCCTTCAAACACAACAACGATGAAAAAAAGAAAGCAACAGGCAAAAGGCGGACTGTGGCTCCTCGTCGCAGGCTTTGCCGTGCTGATGAGCCTCCCCTTCCTGGTGCCGCACCTGGGATTCCTGGCATTGGTGGGCTTTGTCCCGCTCTTCTGCCTGGACAGGGCCCTGCGCGTGCTGAACGTACGGCATCCGTTCTGGTATTACTATGCGGCCTTCGCGCTGTTCAATATCTTTACGACCTTCTGGATCTGGTTTGTTTCTCCCGTGGGAGCCGTAGCGGCACTGTTGCTCAATGCCCTGCAGATGGCCGCGATCTTTGCCATCGGCCGCTGGGGCGGCCGGGTGATCCGGCGGCACGAGAAACGCCCGCTGGTGGCGGAGGCAGGCTCCCTGCTCTTTTTCATCGTGACCTGGCTGGCCTGGGAGCATATCTACTTTGATGTAGAGTTGTCGTGGCCCTGGCTCTGCCTCGGCAACGCCTTCCTCTATTCCCCGCGCATGGTCCAGTGGTACGAGATCTTCGGTGCCCTGGGCGGATCGGCCTGGATCCTGCTGTGCAACGCCGCGATCTTCCTCATCCTGGCCGTGAACACCCATCAGCAACGCCGCGCCTGCACCACGGCGGCAGCCCTGCTGGTACTGGTGCCCATCGTCTGCTCCGAAATCCGCTATGCCAGCTATCACGAGTCACAGGACCCTATGGAAGTGGTCGTCATCCAGCCCAACGTCGATCCTTTCGGCAAATACGGTGTGAAGTCGTCCCAGGCCGGCCTGGATGCCCGTCTGGTCGAACTCATGGAGCAGGAGGTCACGCCTGACACCCGCTTCGTCATCACCCCGGAGACTTTCACTTACAACGTCGATGCCGACCATCCGCTGACAAGTCCGTCCATCGTCAGATACCAGGCATTCCTGGGCAAACATCCCGGTACCGAAATGTTGCTGGGAGCTCTCACAGTCCGATTCTACGAAACGAAGGCCAAGCCTACGCGCAGCGCCCTTCCTCGGGGTGACGGCCACTGGTATGACCGGTACAACGCCGCGCTGGTGCTCGACAGCACACAGGTTTACGGCCAGTATGTCAAGTCCAAACTCGTCCCGGGCGTGGAAATCATCCCGTACGAGAATGCCCTTCCCTTCCTGGGCAGTTTCATCGAGAAATTCGGGGGATCGAGCAGCAGCTACGGTACCCAGGAAGATATGGAAGCCATCCCTACGGGCGACGGCCAAGCGCTCGGTGCCATGATCTGCTATGAATCGGCCTACGGCGACTGGTCACGCCGGGCCACGAAGAAAGGGGCCCGCTTCATGGCCGTGATTACCAACGACGGATGGTGGGGCGATACGCCGGGCTACCGGCAGCACTTCAACTTCGCACGGCTGCGCGCCATTGAAAACCGCCGCGACATCGTACAGGCCGCCAACACCGGCACATCCGGAATCATCAACCAACGGGGAGACGTGCTGGTGAAAACGCCGTACTGGGTAGAAACCACGCTGCGCGGCACTATCCAGGGAAACGAAGCACTGACACCCTTCGTCCGCCACGGAGACCGCATCGGACGCTTTGCCTGCTACGCTTTCCTCATACTCTGCCTTACGCTTTTGGTTTTTGCCGTTTCGGATAGGCGATCCGGGCGTGGTAAATCTGCTGCAGGTAACGCTTGAACGACTCCTTGACCTGGTCGATTTCCTTGAGCGAGATATCCGCCTGGGCCAGCTGTGAATCTTCGAAGCGGCTGGCAAGGATCCGTTCGACCAACTGCGAGATGCTTTCTTCCGAATAGTCTTTCAGGCTACGGGACGCCGCCTCCACGGCATCGGCCATCATCACCACCACCTGTTCTTTTGTCTTGGGCAGGATGCCATTGTAGGTAAAAGGTTCGGTATTGGCCGGATCACCGCCTCCATTGCAGTACACGTTGTAGAAATAGAGCGTACGCGAGCGGCCGTGATGGCTGGCGATGAAATCGCACACGCTTTCGGGCAGATTGGCCTTACGGGCCAGGGCAAGGCCGTCGTCCACGTGCTTGATGATGGCCCGCGCACTTTCCTCAGGCGTCAGTCCGGCATGATAGTTCACGCCCTCCGCCTGGTTCTCGATAAAGCACATCGGATTCTCCAGCTTCCCGATGTCATGGTACAGGGCCCCTACCCGCACCAGCATGCCGTCCGCTCCGATTTCCCGGGCCGCATGTTCGGCCAGGTTGGCTACCTGCAGGGCATGCTGGAAAGTACCCGGTGCTTTCTGCTGCAGGTTCCGCAGCAGCGGGTTGTTGGTATCGGTCAGATCCCACAGACGCGAATACGACACGAATCCGAAGACTTTCTCGAACAGATAGACGAAGGGATAGAGCACGATGCTCAGAATGGCGCTGATGCCCAGATAGAGGAAGTTGGTCGACTTGAATGCATAGGACAGGTCGCCCGTGCCCAGTTTGAAGGAGAAATTCACCACCGCCAGGGCGAGGAAGATAAACAGGGCGTTTACGAATTGCAGCCATCCCCGGTTGAAGCGGCCATAGGCCAGCAGTCCGACCAGAGCGCCCACGGCAAAGGTGAAATAGAGTTCCACGCCATTTTCAGGAATGACCAGCAGGGGCAGCAGGTACACCAGCTGCAGGGCGCAGGCGAGGTCATCGTGGAAAAAGGCACTCAAGTACAGCGCGCCGATGGCAAAGGGGAAGAGATACAGCAAGTGCTGGTCGACCCGGAACAAGACAGCCACTGCCGCGAAGGAAAGAAACAGCAGGAGCATCAGGAAGATCAGCTTGCGCAAGTCCTCGAAGCAATTGCGGTCCACGAACCAGAGCACGAAGAAGAACAGGGCCAGGATGGCGAATACCAGCAGCAGATGACTGATCAGCAGCGCATTGGGAGATCCTGTATAGCCATAGCTCAGCTTGTATTCGGCTTTATAGGAATCGAGGATCTGGCAGATGTCACTGGTCACGATCTCTCCTTCCGACACGATAAGCTGCCCGGCATAGATCATACCCTTTGTCGGCGAGATATAGTTGACGGCTTCCCGGTGGACCATCTGCGTGGTGTTTTCGTCGAAAAGCAGGTTGGGGACGATGAAGTCCCTGATGCTGAGCAGCGTGGCGATGGAGTCGATGTCCATTTCCGGATAGCCGTACACGAGGTCGGATTTCAGGATGCTGTAGATGCGCTCGATGTCATACACTTCGGTGGCCGGTGTCTCGATGAAGCGCTTGTCGCGCTTGATGGAGATCACTTCGTCGGAATACTCACCGGTATTCAAGTCGGCGACAATGCCCCGGTCATACGCCTCGCGCAAGTGATCGTACATTTCACGGGTGAGCTGGTTGGAAAGGTCTATCTCTACGGCCCTGTGGGCGAACTGTTCGAGACGGGGCGGCGCTACGGTCGGATCATAACTGTAAAATGCGACGGTCTCGGAAGCGCGATCCTCCTTTTCCTTGAGCATCTCGGCCTCGGTCTTGAGAATCGGAAAATCGATGGGTGCAATCAGCGTCTCATAAACCCAGGGGCGGCCTTTCTGGTATTCATACTGGAACTTGCCCTCCTTGGGATAGAGCAGGATCATCAGGGCGGCCAGCACGATAAAACAGATATAGATCCGATAATTTTTCATAACTTTGTAGAGAAGCGAATTTGTAAATTTAATAAAAAATCATCGGATATGAAAAAAATCATGGTGTCCCTGCTCGTTGTGCTCTTCGCCTTTGTGGCTCATGCCCAGCAACTTGTCGTGATCTCCTCCCCCAACCTGCATGCCGACGACTCCGTGCTGGTGTTCATCCCGTCGCAGGTCGCCGGCAACTACGCGGAAGAATACTGCGTGGAATGCTGCGGTGAGCCGGACCCGGTGCCGGCCCTCTTCCTGCTGCACGGCTGGTCGGGCTGCTACCGCAACTGGGCCGACAAGAGCGACCTGCAGGCCGTAGCCGACGAGACGGGCTTCATGATCATCTGCCCGGACGGTTTCTACGACAGCTGGTATGTGAACGGAAAAGACCCGGACGCGATGCAGTGGCGCACGTTCTTCGACAAGGAGATGTATCCGCAGATCATGGAAAAATATTACCTGTCACCGGAAAAGACTTTCATCACGGGCCTGTCGATGGGCGGCCACGGCGCCATCAACCTCTTTCTCGATGACATCAACCGCTTCCGGGGAGCCGGCTCGATGAGCGGCGTGCTCGACCTCAATGCCGAGAAAGGCCGGCTCGGCCTCGACCGGCTGCTGGGCCCCTACGAGCCAGAGAACAAACGGCACGACGCAGAATCGGCCATCAACCGCATCGAGCGGGCCCAAGGCAGCGACAAGCTGATGGTCATCAGCTGCGGCTACAGCGACAGCCTCTATCCCTGCAACCTCGCCTTCTGCGAGCGCTGCAAGGAACTGGGCGTGCCCTATATCGAAATCTTTTCTCCCGGCGTCCACAGCTGGAAATACTGGGACTACGCCCTCCGCCTCCACCTCTGGTACTTCTCCCGCATCCTCAACGGCGAGAACCTCGGCTACTAGCGGACGCTGACGTTTTGGATGTCGTCGGCGTCGTAGACGCCTTGACTGAGTTTTTCGCGGACTTCTGCGAAGGCGTTGAGCGTGTATTCGACATCTTCCAGCGTGTGGGCGGCGGTCGGGATGATGCGGTACATCAGGACGCCTTCCGGAACGACCGGATAGGTGATCACCGAGCAGAAGATGTGATAGTTCTTGCGAAGGTCGATCAGGATGTTGGTCGCCTGGGCCAGGTTGCCCTTCATGAAGACCGGCGTCACGCAGGCCTCAGCCACGCCGATGTCGAAACCACGCTTGCGCAGGCCGTCCTGCAGCGCGCGGGTGATGGTCCAGAGCTTCTTGCGGAGCTCGTCGCCCTCAGGACCGCGGATGATCTCCAGACGCTTGAGGCAGCCTTCCACGATGGGCATCGGGAGCGCCTTCGCATAAATCTGCGAGCGGAGATTGTAACGCAGGTAGTTGATGATGGCGTGCGGACCGGCCACGAAGCCGCCGATGATGGCCATGCTCTTGGCGTAGGCGCCGATGTAGAGGTCGATCTCGTCCATCACGCCGAAGTGCTCGGAAGTGCCGCGGCCGTGCGGGCCCATGACACCGAAACCGTGCGCATCGTCGATCAGGATGCGGAACCTGTATTTCTTCTTGAGCGCGGCGATCTGGTCGAGAATGCCCAGTGCGCCCGTCATGCCATAGACGCCTTCGGTGATCAGCAGCACGCCGCCGCCGGCCTCTTCGGCCTCTTTGCAGGCACGGGCGAGGATCTTCTCGCAGTGCGCGATGTCGTTGTGGCGATATTTGTATTTGCTGCCCACGTGCAGACGGATACCGTCGAGCAGGCAGGCGTGACATTCGTTGTCATAGACGATCACGTCGTGACGCGACATGAGCGAATCGATGGTCGAGACGATGCCCTGGTAGCCGAAGTTGAAGAGGAATGCATCTTCTTTCTTCTCGAATTCGGCCAGCTCGCGCTCCAGCTGCTCGTGCAGCGCGGTATGACCGGTGAGCATGCGAGAGCCCATCGGATAAGCCAGGCCCCAGCGGGCGGCGGCTTCACCGTCGACCTTGCGGATGGCAGGATGATTGGCCAGGCCCAGATAGTTGTTCAGGCTCCAGCAGAGTACCTCCTCTCCCTGGAAACGCATGTGCGGTCCCAGTTCCCCTTCCAGTTTCGGAAACATGAAATAGCCGAAGGCCTTGTCGCGATACTGGCCCAGCGGGCCGCCGGAATCTTTGGCGATTCTCTCGAAAATATCCATTGTATGTATTCGGGTTTTAGAAATTATGCATCAATGTTGGCGTATTTGGCGTTCTGCTCGATGAACTCGCGGCGCGGCGGGACGTCGTCGCCCATCAGCATCGAGAAGATGCGGTCGGCCTCGGCCGCGTTTTCAATCTGGACCTGGCGCAGGATACGCTTTTCCGGGTCCATGGTCGTGGCCCAGAGCTGCTCGGCATCCATTTCACCGAGACCTTTGTAGCGCGAGACCAGCAGGCCGGTATCCTTGCCCTTGCCGATGCGCTCGATGGCAGCGGAGCGCTCTTCGTCGGTCCAGCAGTACTCCTCCACGTTGCCCTTCTTCACGCGATAGAGCGGCGGCGTGGCGATATAGACGTAGCCGCTGCGGATCAGGTCGGGCATGTAACGGAAGAAGAAAGTCAGGATCAGCGTGGCGATGTGGCTGCCGTCCACGTCGGCATCGGTCATGATGATGACCTTGTGGTAGCGGAGCTTCGTCATGTTGAGCGCCTTGGGATCTTCCTCGGTACCGACCGACACGCCCAGCGCAGTGTAGATATTCCGGATTGACTCGCTTTCGAAAGCCCGGTGCTCCATGGCTTTCTCCACATTGAGGATCTTGCCGCGCAACGGCAGGATGGCCTGGAACTGGCGGTTGCGGCCCTGCTTGGCCGTTCCGCCTGCAGAGTCGCCCTCCACGAGGAAGAGCTCGCACTTGGCCGGATCGCGGTCGGAGCAGTCGGCCAGCTTGCCCGGCAGGCCGGCACCCGACATCACAGTCTTGCGCTGCACCAGCTCGCGGGCCTTGCGGGCGGCGTGGCGGGCAGTGGCGGCCAGCACCACCTTGTCGACGATGGCGCGGGCATCCTTCGGATTCTCTTCCAGATACTGCTCGAGTGCGGCGCTCACCGCCTGTGATACGGCAGCCATGACCTCGCTGTTGCCCAGCTTGGTCTTGGTCTGTCCTTCAAACTGCGGCTCGGCGACTTTCACCGAAATGACAGCGGTCAAACCCTCTCGGAAGTCCGAAGGGTCGAGGTCGAATTTCAGCTTGGAGAGCAGGCCGTTCTTGTCGGCGTAGCTCTTGAGCGTGGTGGTCAGGCCGCGGCGGAAACCGCTCAGGTGCGTACCGCCTTCTATGGTGTTGATGTTGTTGACATATGAGTGGACGTTCTCGCTGAAACCGTCGTTGTACTGCATCGCGATCTCGATGGGAATGACCTTGTCGGTCTCCAGGTAGATCGGTTTCTCGGTGAGTTTCATGCGCACGCCGTCGAGATACTGCACGAACTCGATGAGACCGCGCTCCGAATAGAAGACTTCCTCCTTAGGCTGGGCCGGGATCTCGTTGCCGTTTTCGTCGTACTCCTTCTCGCGCGGACGCATGTCGCGGAGGGTGAGGCGGACGCCCTTGTTGAGGAAGGCCAGTTCGCGGAGGCGGCCGGCCAGGGTATCATAGTCGTAGACCGTCGTGACCGTGAAAATCTCGGGATCGGGCTTGAACGAGATGATGGTTCCCGTGTCGGAGGCCTCCCCCACGGCCTTCACATCGTAGAGCGGCTTGCCTTTCGAGAATTCCTGCACGAAGACCTTGCCTTCGCGATGTACCTCGGCCTTGAGATGTGTCGAAAGCGCGTTGACGCAGGAGACGCCCACGCCGTGCAGACCGCCGGAGACTTTATAACTGTCCTTGCTGAATTTGCCGCCCGCATGCAGGACCGTCAGCACCACTTCGAGGGCGCTGCGCTTCTCTTTTTCGTGCATGCCGGTCGGGATGCCGCGGCCGTTATCGGATACCGTGATCGAATTGTCTTCATTGATGACTACGACGATATTGTCGCAGTAGCCAGCCAGCGCCTCGTCGATAGAGTTGTCAACCACCTCATATACAAGATGATGCAGACCACGAGGACCAATATCTCCAATGTACATCGAAGGGCGCTTGCGCACCGCCTCGAGACCCTCCAGCACCTGGATACTGTCGGCCGAATAGGTTTCGTTCTGTTCCATTAAAAAACTATCTTCATATAAACGGACAAAGATAACGAAAAACGGCGGAAAAACCTAGTTTTTCCGCCGTTTTTTCAAGCTTCTGAAGCGCTAGAAATTCAAGCAGATACCGCCGCCGAAATTGCGTCCGGGCTCCAGGTAGAGCGGCATGTACTGGTTGCGGTGATTGAGAAGGTTGCCGACCTTGCCGAAAACAGTAATATATTTGTTGATCAGATAGTTGACATTGAGATCCACATCCAGGATGGACGGTACCTGATAGCGGTCGACAATATCATCTGCAATGTTGATGTTGCCGCTCGTGGCGCTGCGCCAGGTACACTCCAGCTGGGCGATGAGCCGCTCGCGGTAATTGTAGCGCACAAAGGCATCGCCCGTGAGCTTCGGCATCTCTGTCACGACCGTCCGCTCGTAACTGTCCTTGTAGCTGGCATAGCGCAGGCGGCCGCCCAAAGTCAGGTCCTGTGAGCGCCAGATGACCTGACCCTGCACGGAGAACTGGTCGACATTGCGGTATGAAGGCAACATCTGGGTCATGTTGAAACCGTAATAGACAGGCGTGAAGATCATCTTGTTGCGGTAGATCTTGTAATTGGTTTCCAGCTCGATGCCCAGTCGTCCGCTAATCACGCTTTCGAGCGTCAAGGTAGCGTCGAGCGGACGGGAACCGAAGTCCATCCTGCAGGTCGGCAGCACGATCGGGCAGTCGTCGATCATGCGGGAATAGGGATTCAGGTCGTTGCCGCCCGTCACCACCGCGTGCGCCCAGAGGGCCTTGTCAATAATCGTATAGCGGATGTCAAAGTCGGGGAAGATGCTGCTGCGCGCAGACAGGTCCAGGCCCGGCTCCTCGATTTCGCCCAGAATGCTGTAGCGGCTGCCGAACTTTACACCGAGCTTGGCTTTCAAGCGCTTGAGGTTCAGCTGGTAGATGGGCGAAAACTCGACCACGCCGATATTGAAATCGTGTACGCCGCTGTAACTTGCATACTCGATGTTCATGTCCACGTAGATACGGTGTTTTTCAAACGAGGCGCCCACGTAGCCGTTCACTTTCAGGAACCCTTCGCGGAGACGGGTCGTGTCGGGACTGCGGTAGATGTCGGCTGTCGTGAAGGCCTTGAAAGTATTGCGGTACGAGAAGGTCACGTCGTAATAGACTGTGTTCTCCTCTTTCTGGGCTGAATTCAGATTGACGGCAGCCGTCAGGCTGTTGTTGCGGTGCAGGGACCGTTCCCAGGGATCCTCGGCCGTGTACTGATAACGGTCGAAATCGTATTTGACGTCGAACATCAGCTCACCGGTCGCCCAGTCATAGGTCAGGTCGCCGCCCACGGTATTCTGCATGCGGGCCGTCTGGAGAATGGGATCAGCACTGAAGCCACGGCCCAGGTCGCCGAAGAACGAATTGTGGCGGCCATATAAACCCGAACAGAAACCGTTCTTGGGCTTGGTCTGCAGATAGAGCTCGCCGGCCGGCATGATTCCGCGGTCACCCGGCACATACTGGGCGCCGAAGCGACCGAAGACAAAAGGCGTGCGGTTGGCGCCTACCGTCGCCAGCTGGATGGTTTCATAAGGCGTGAAATCGTAGAGGTCGCTGTACGGGCGGTTGAAGATCGAGTAGTCGAAATGGACGTCGAAACGATGAAGCGAATCATCGACGTAAACGGGAATGGCCGGCTTCTGGATGCCGTCGAGATTGACGTCGTAGGGGCGGCTCACTTCCACCGTGGCCACCTGCGCCCGGAGCGGGAGCAGGACGAATAACAGGCTGAATATCGAGAGGATCCGTTTCATCACTTCACATTTTTAAGCTGGTTCAGACGGGTACGGACCTGGTCGAGGATGTCGTCGCCCTCACCATAAGGCTGGTAGCCGTCCAGAATGCTGTTGTACGTAGCTTCCGCCTGCGCCTTGTCACCACGGGTCGCGAAAGAGTCGCCCAAGACGATGAAGCAGCGGGCCATCCAGTAAACCTGGCCGGAACCCGAGTCGGAGAACGCATAGACCGCTTCCTGCACTTCGTTGAAATCGCCGCGGTCGAAGGCATCCTGGATCAGGATGTAGGCACTCTCCGCGCCATAAGCGTCATCGCGGTTGGCGGCCAGCTCTTCAAAGACTTCACCGGCCCGCGCACGTTCGCCCTGCTTCCGCAGCGCCTTGGCCATCAGGAAGCGCGCTTCGCGCGTTCCCACCATCTGCGCAGACCTGATCACCTCCGGATAATCCTTTGCGCCGTAAGCCGCACGCATCAGGCCCTGGCAGGCCTCCTGACGGACGTTGCCGTCACGGGTACGCTCAATCAACTGGCGCCAGGCCTCTTCGGATTTCTCATAGTGCTGCAGGTCGTAGTTGATGGAGGCGTAAGCCTTCAGGGCTTCTTCCTGGCAGGCGGGATCGCGCATCACCGTCACCTTCTGATAGGTGTCGGCGGCCGATTCGAGGCGGCCCGTCTGCCGCAGGCAGTCGGCCAGATAGAGTGTGGCACGGGGCGTACGACCGCTGGCCGGATACTGCGCGATGAAACGCTGCAGCGGGTTGATGGCAGCAGACCAGTTGCCGGCATTGTACAGTTGCTCCGCCGAATGGAAGAGCATCTGCTCTTTCTCTTCGTCGCTCTTGATGTCGCTGCGGCCGATCTCGTCCAGATAGCTCAGGAAGAGTTCCGGCTGGTTGCGCTGCCGGTAGAGACTCTCCAGCCCGGCCAGGGCATCCTCGGCCTCCGGCGAATCGGGCGCGTAGTCCACGACGGTCTTGTAGTATTCGACCGCCTTGTCGTACTTGCGGCTGTTGGCATTGATCAGGGCCAGTTCCAGCAGGGCCTTCGTGTAATAGTCGTTCCCCTTCATGCCGAGCAGGGTGTAGAAGCACTCCGTGGCGTTCTCGTTCTTGCCTGCCTGAACATAGGTGCGGCCCAGTTCGAAGAGGGCCTGGGGATAGAGCGGCGCCGTGCGGTTGAGGCGCGTCACCTGCCTGAGCAGTTCGATCTTCTTGGCTTCATTGCCCATCAGGCCGTAGGCGATGGCCGACTGCAGCACGGGGTACAGATCGTCGGAAGCCGGATCGGCCTCGTACACTTTCTCGTAGGTTTCAGCGGCATCGGCATACTTGCCCTGCATGAAGCAGGCGTCGCCGAGGCGGGTCTGGGCGTCGCGCTCGTATTGCTGGTATTCTCCCGACACGTTGAGGAAGTTGCGGAAATTGTTCTCGGCATAGACATAGTTGCCGCTCTTGAGATAACTGTATGCCTGGTTGTAGAGGGCCTGCGGGTATTCGGAACTGCTGCGGAAAGCATCGTCGGCCAGCAGGCTGCTGCCGATGGCGATGGCTTCGGACCAGCGTTCGTCGCGGAAGCAGCACTCTGCCAGCCAGAAGCGCGCCAGATTGGCAAGATCGGGATTTTCGCCCGCGGATGCAGCCACTTCCAGCAGGGGTTCGGCGGCACGGTAGCCCTTCCCCTCGATGAGCTGCATGGCCCGCAGGAAAGCGGCTTTCTGCAGGTTTGTCGAAGACTCCGGCGTGTGGACGCGGATGGCGGAGAGGGCTTCCACGGCGGAGCGGTAGTCCTTCGACAGCAGGAAGGCCGTAGCCATGTAGTTGTGGATGATATCGTCCTTGCCGCTGTCGGGCCAGCGTTCCATATAGGTGCGGAACGGCGAGATGTCGGCGTTCACGTCAAACGAGAGTTTCGCGAAATTGAAGAAGGCGTCTTCCTGGATCACCTTGTCGAAATCGCTTTCCGAAGCCGCCTTGAAGGCATCGAGCGCAGCGATCTTGTTCTTGACCTGGAGGTAGCTGTTGGCCGTGTAGTACCAGGCATTCTGCCCGAGCTCGTCATTTTCTCCCAGCACGTGCGAGAACGACTCGATGGCTGCCGGCCACGACTTGAGGCTATACGAGATGATGCCCGAGAAATAATGGTCTTTCCGGCTCAGTTCGGCGCCGCTCTGGGTGTAGATGTCCAGGTAGCGGCGGGCCTCCTTCTGGTTCCCTTTTTCATACCAGGCCTCGGAGAGGATGCGTGCCAGAGAACTCTGCATCTCATTGTCAAGCTGGCCGAAAAGCGGTTCTCCGTGCTTGATCACATAATCGTAATCCTTGAGCATCAGCTTGCTCTCCACCGCAAAATAATCGGCCATCAGCGAGAACTGGTTGTCTTTCCCCACCTGCTCGAAGAGGGGCACCGCCTGGTCGAACTGCTGGAGGATGTAGTGGACATAGCCTTTGTAGTAGGTGCTGGGGACGGTATATTGGGAATAGGGGCCGGCGAGCACCTTTGCAAAGCCTTCCAGGGCACGTTCATATCCTCCTGTCCGCATGTCGCAGTAGGCTTTCTTGAACGTGAAGTCGGTCCGACGGTTCCGATAGAGGTGGTTGGGATTAATGGTATTGTAGATGGCAAGGGCCTCCACGTATTTGCCGGTATCGAAATAGCGCGAGGCCAGGGCCTCACGGACCATGGACTGCTGCGGGGCATTGGGATACTTGCTGCAGAAGGTGTTGACCAGTCCTTCTGCATTGACCTTGTCGAGGGCGATGGCGCACATCACCTTGTAGGCTTCGATCTCCGAACGGTCAAGGGTGCGCAACGACTCCTTGCCAAGTTCGGTGAACGCTTTTTCCGCCGCATAGTAAGATCCGCTGTAATAGAGTTTTCGGGCCGATTCGAGGCGGTCGGAGTGCTGCCGGTCCTTGACCTGGCCCCATGAAGGCAGCGCCGCCAGGAGCAGCAGCAGGGCCACTGCACCGGTTCTCAGGTATACGCTCACGCTTTTCATCGTTCTATGATGCGAAAATACGTAAAATAACGTAAAATAAGTTATATTTGTGCATCAAAGCATCGTTATGAACCCTGACGCTACACCCGTCGTCGATTTCCGCGCCGCCGACATTTCCAACGGAGAAGTCGTGGTGGTCGACCATCTCGACCTGACCATCCATCCCGGCGAATTCGTGTACTTGACCGGCAAGGTCGGCAGCGGAAAAACTTCCATCATCCGCACCCTCATCGGGGAGAATCCGCCCCTGGGGGGAGAGGCGCGCGTCGGAAATTTCGACCTGACGAACCTCAAGCGTAAGCAAATACCATACCTCCGCCGCAGCCTGGGTGTCGTGTTCCAGGATTTCCAGCTGCTGATGGACCGCACGGTCGAAGACAACCTGCGCTTCGTCCTCGAAGCCACGGACTGGAAAGACAAGGGGGAGATTGCCGAACGCATCGACCGCGTGCTCGGTGCCGTAGGCCTGCAGCACAAAGCCTATAAGATGCCCCACCAGCTCTCCGGCGGCGAGCAGCAGCGAGCCGCCATCGCCCGCGCCCTGCTCAACGAGCCCAGTCTCATCCTGGCCGACGAGCCCACCGGCAATCTTGACGAAGACACAGCCCGCGGCATCATGAAACTGCTCTTCGAGATCAACCGTCACGGTACTGCCATCCTGATGGTCACCCACAACCAGCTGCTCCTGCGCATGTTCCCCGCCCGCGTCCTCACCCTTGAAAACGGTATCTGCCGTGAAGTCGCAGCCGAAGCATAAGCCGGCCTTCGGGCCTATCCTCGCCTGGTTCGCCGAAAACCGGCCCCTGGCAGCAAGCGAGTTGCATTTCGACTCGCCCTACCAGCTCATCGTGGCCGTCATCCTGTCGGCGCAATGCACTGACAAGCGGGTCAACCTGACCACACCCGCCTTCTATGAAAAGTACCCCGACGTCGCGGCCCTGGCCGCCGCCACGCCGGAAGAAGTCTATCCGCTGATCCGGTCGATCTCCTACCCCAACAGCAAGGCCGCGCACCTGGTCGCCATGGCGCAGAAGGTAATGAATGATTTCGGGGGTGAGATTCCCCGTGAGATCGATGCGCTGATGACCCTGCCGGGCGTAGGACGGAAAACCGCCAACGTGGTGACATCCGTGTTGTACGACGAGCCCGTCATCGCGGTCGACACCCACGTATTCCGCGTGGCGCACCGCCTCGGCCTTTCTGACGGCAAGACACCCTATGCCGTGGAGCGCGACCTGGAAGCCGGCATTCCCGAAGAACTTCGGGCCAGGGCCCACCACTGGCTCATCCTCCACGGACGTTATGAATGCACCGCCCGGGCGCCGAAATGCTCATCTTGCGGCCTCTCCCCCTATTGCAGATTTTATGCGCAATCACGCTGACAGCTACGAAACCACCCTGCTCGACTTCCGCGACTACCTGAAGCTGGAACGTTCGCTGTCGGCCAACACCATCGCCGGCTATTGCGCCGACGTGCAGAAATATTTCAGCCTGCTGCGCAGCCGGAGCGTCGCGCCTGCCCAGGCAACGACAGAAGACATCAGCGTCTTTCTGGCACAACTGGTCGATGCGGGTGTGACCAAACGCTCGCAGGCCCGCGCCGTCAGTTCGGTCAAGGCCCTGTACCGTTTCCTCGATGCAGAAGGATCGCTCCCTTCCGGAAACCCCTGCGACCGGCTCTCCGCCCCGAAGATCAACCCTTACCTGCCAACGGTCCTTTCTGTCGAAGAAGTCCTGGCGATCCTCGACAGCGTGGATCTGTCAAAGCCCGAAGGACACCGCAACCGCTGCATCCTGGAAGTACTGTATTCCTGCGGATTGCGTGTCAGCGAACTGGTGGGCCTGAAGATTTCGGACCTGTTTCTTGACGAGCAGTTCATCCGCGTCTTCGGCAAAGGCAGCAAACAGCGCCTGGTACCCATCGGCGAGCCGGCCGTCAAGGCCATCCGTCTCTACCGGCAGGTACGTGACGCCGGCCCCGTGCAGAAAGCTGCCGAAGACATCCTCTTCCTCAACCAGCGCGGTGGAAAGCTCTCGCGCATCACGGTATTCAACATCGTCAAGGAGCAGGCGGCAGCCGCCGGCATCCGCAAGACCATCTCGCCGCACACCTTCCGCCATAGTTTCGCCACGCATCTGGTGGAAAACGGCGCCGACCTGCGCGTCGTCCAGCAGATGCTCGGCCACGAAAGCATCCTCACCACCGAAATATACACCCATATAGATAGTCGTAAATGGCAGGATACCATCCTGAAATACCATCCTGCCCGTACCTGATCCCCTCCCGTCGCATGAGATCCCGACTGTTCATGCTTGTCCTTCTGCTGAGCCTCTGTTTTCAGGCTCATGCCCAGCAGCGCCTGGTCTCCGTCACGTACGATCGGGTGATGACGCCATTCGAACAGTTCAATACAGCGTTCGAAACCTATCCCGGCGTCCTTGATCCGGCCGACTACGCGTTCTTTATCAAGTTCATGGGCAGTATAGGCCGGAACGTCCATTTCGTCTGTCTGAACTACCGGACGGAAGACCCTGACGGAAAAGAAGTGATCGCTTCCGGTCTGCTGGCGCTTCCAGAAGGTCGGCTCAGGGGCGTCATCAGCGTGTCACCCATGTGCCGGGAAAAGCCTATAGCCGGCACCGTCCACCAATGGGCGCTGGAGTGTTTTCCTTCCATGCGGGGTTATGCCGTCCTGATGCCCGACACCATCGGCTACGGCGCCACGCAGGATGAGGTCGTCGCCCTGCTGATGTTTGAAAACGTCGCCCTGACGTCGGTCCATTTCCGGCAGGCCGCGCAAGAATACCTGGATTCATTGGAAAAGCCACGCAAACTGCCTGCAAGGACCATTGTTTATGGTTATTCTATGGGAGCGGCCGGAGCGCTGGCCACAGCCTGCCATTACCACGCCCATCCCGAACTCAAGGTCAAGCCCCATGCCTTGTATCTGGGCGGCGGCGTCTACGATCCGGCCTTGACGATCGAAGCGGCCATCGCCGCGGGAGTCAACGAATACCTGCTGTATCCGGCCATCGCCAGAAGCCTGAACCGGTGGAGAGGGTTGAACCTGGATTACAGCCAGCTTCTCCAAGGAAAGGTGCTCGAAGATTTCGAACGCTTGTCCAGCTGCGAATCCGATATGACGGAGCTGGCAAAAGAATACGGGCGGGACCTGCACGTCTACATGCATCCGGACTGGTTCACTCCGGAACGGAACCCGGAGATCCGGCGTCTGACAGAACATCTCAAGAAGCTGAAAGTCATCGTTGACCGGCATTCCCTGCCAAAGGGGTTGAAGATTTATCTCCGTCACGCAGCGGAAGATCATTATGTCCCGGTGGTATCTACAGACAGTTTCAGGAAAGAACTCCGCGAAGCCGGCTACACCAATGTCACCTATTTCCGGGACAAACACGGTGACCATCTCTACCAGGGTGGCCGCGCCATCATGGAACTCATCCTGCTGGCTTTGTAAGACGCGCGAAGCGCGACCTTCGGGCTACGAAAAAAGCAGGCATACGCCTGCTTTTTTCGTAGCCCCGGGCGGAATCGAACCGCCATCTAAGGTTTAGGAAACCTCCATTCTATCCGTTGAACTACAGGGCCGGGACCCATAAAAGAAATGCCGGATTAACCGGCATCCTTCATCTTCAGCGGTCAGAATTAAGCAACAGTCTTGTTGATGATCTGACGTCCACGATAGTAGCCGCACTCAGGGCAGACGTGGTGATACATGACGGTAGCACCGCAGTTCGAGCAAGTCGTCAACTGAGGGACGACAGCTTTGTCGTGGGTTCTTCTTTTATCTCGGCGCTGCTTCGAGATCTTGTGTTTCGGATGTGCCATTTTCTATACTATTAATTGTTTTTGTTTTTCAATAACTCTTTCAAGCCTTCGAACGGACGGGAAACTTCCCCGTCGGCAGTCGTTTCGCTTCCTTCGTTGTCGCTGATGTAGCGAAGCATCTCAGGGTTGCATTTCCCTTCCGGATGAACCTTCACCAAGGGAAGGCCAAGGCAGACATAGTCGTAAACGAACTGATTGAGGTTCAACTCACTTTCCGTATGGTCGACTACCAGTACATCATCCTCTGCCCCGGCATCGTCGACATCGACCGTACCGAAACCGACGGTCAGATGCGGATCGATGTCCACCTTCAGGGTCAAGTCTTCCAGACAACGGTCGCACTCCACCACCACGAACCCGACAATCTCACACACAATGTCGAGCAGGGTCTGGTGACGCACGACCCGCACCTTTACGCTGCAGTCAGCTTCCTTGATCAGGCTGTTTTCGAACGCTTGAAAGAACGGGTCCCCTATTTCAAACCGAAATGTACTCTCGCCCAGGGGTAAACCCTTGATAGGGATCACGATATCCTGATACTTCCTGTCCATATCGGAAAATTTGGGGCTGCAAATATAGCAAAATAATTTGAATATTAATTTCTTTCTGCTCTTTTTCGTGCCGTTTCGTCGAGAATGATCTTCCGCATGCGCATCGACTTGGGCGTCACTTCCACCAGTTCGTCCTCCTGGATGTATTCCAGCGCCTCTTCGAGGCTGAAACGCACGGGCGGCGGCAGCATCACTTTCTCGTCGGTGCCGGCGGCACGCACGTTGGTCAGCTTCTTGGTCTTGCAGATATTGATGACCAGGTCGAAGTCGCGGGTGTGCTCACCCACCACCTGGCCGGCATACACTTCCTCGCCCGGATCGATGAAGAAGCGGCCGCGGTCCTGCAACTTGTCCATGGCATACGCCACGGAAAGGCCCGTTTCGTGGGCGACCAGCGATCCGTTGGTGCGCTTCTCAATCTCGCCCTTGTAGGGTTCATAATCTTTGAACCGGTGTGCCACCACGGCTTCGCCCTGGGTGGCGGTCAGCAGGTTGGAGCGGAGGCCCATCAAGCCGCGCGACGGGATCTCGAAATCGAGGTGGACGCGGTCGCCGCGGGTTTCCATACGGATCAGGGCGCCTTTGCGACGGGTCGTCATTTCAATGGCACGTCCCACGAATTCCTCGGGCACGTCGATGGTCAGCGACTCGACCGGCTCGCAGCGCTTGCCTCCGATGGTCTTGTCGAGCACACGGGGCTGGCCCACCTGCAACTCGAAGCCTTCGCGGCGCATGGTCTCGATAAGGATCGACAAGTGCAGCACACCGCGGCCATAGACCACGAACGAGTCAGCGTTGACGCCCGGCTTCACGCGCAAGGCGAGATTCTTCTCCAGTTCGCGTTCGAGACGCTCCTTGATATGGCGGGATGTCACGAATTTGCCTTCACGGCCGAAGAACGGCGAGTCGTTGATGGTGAACACCATGCTCATCGTGGGCTCGTCGACGGCGATGGGCGGCAGGGCCTCGGGATTCTCGAAGTCGGCGATCGTGTCGCCGATCTCGAAACCGTCGATGCCCACTACGGCACAGATGTCACCGCACTGGACCTCCTCCACTTTCTTCTTTTCGAGTCCCTCGAAGACCATCAGCTCCTTGATCTTCTGTTTCTCTACGATATCGTAACGCTTGCAGAGCGATACGGGCATGCCGGCTTTCAGGCTGCCGCGGGTCACGCGGCCCACGGCGATACGACCCACATACGGAGAGTATTCCAGCGAGGAGATGAGCATCTGCGGCGTCCCTTCCTTGACCTCCGGGGCGGGAATCTCTTCGATGATGGTATCGAGCAGCGCGGTGATGTCGTTGGAAGGCGTGCGCCAGTCGCGCGACATCCAGCCCTGCTTGGCACTGCCGTAGATGGTCTTGAAATCCAGCTGTTCTTCCGTGGCGTTGAGCGAGAACATCAGGTCGAACACTTCCTCGTTCACTTCGTCGGGACGGCAGTTCTGCTTATCGACCTTGTTGATGACGACGATGGGTTTCTTGCCCATCTCGAGGGCTTTCTGCAGCACGAAGCGGGTCTGGGGCATCGTTCCTTCGAAGGCATCGACCAGCAGCAGCACGCCGTCGGCCATGTTGAGCACGCGCTCCACCTCGCCTCCGAAATCGGCGTGGCCGGGGGTATCGATAATATTGATCTTTACATCCTTATAGGGGACCGACACGTTCTTGGCCAGGATGGTGATGCCGCGCTCGCGTTCGAGATCGTTGTTGTCGAGGATAAGTTCGCCAAGGTCTTCTGCCTTACGGGTAAGCTTGGCCTGGTAGATCATCCGGTCCACAAGCGTCGTCTTGCCGTGGTCCACATGGGCGATGATCGCTACGTTTCTGATATCTTGCATACTACGTGATGATTCTTCCTTGAAAGGCGCAAAAGTAGAAATAATCTCGCAATTATAAGAAACTGTTTCGTATTTTTGTGCTATGGTTGAAAAGATCATCATTCTCGACTTCGGCTCCCAGGTGACCCAGCTCATCGGACGCCGCCTCCGCGAAATCAACGTTTACTGCGAAATCTACCCTTACAACAAGGTCCCCGTCCTCGACGAAAGTGTCAAAGGCGTGATCCTGTCGGGCAGTCCCTGCTCCGTGCGCGACGCCAACGCCCCGCAGGTAGACCTGACGCTGCTGCGCGGCAAACGGCCGCTTCTGGGCATCTGCTACGGCGCCCAGTACCTGGCCCATACCGGCGGCGGAAAAGTGGAAGCATCCAACACCCGCGAATATGGCCGTGCCAAGCTGCGGGTAGTGGCCGATTCTCCGCTGCTGAAAGGAGTCCCGGCCGAAACGCAAGTGTGGATGTCGCACGGCGACAGCATCTCCGTCCTTCCCGCGGGCGCACATGTGATCGCTTCAACGGCCGACGTGGTGAACGCCGCGTTCCAATTTGCCGATGAACCCACCTATGCGGTACAGTTCCACCCGGAGGTGTACCATACGGCGGAAGGATCCCGGATGCTGGCCAACTTCGCGCTGGACATCTGCGGATGCACGGGAAACTGGACACCCGACTCCTTCATCGAGACGACCGTTGAGAATTTGCGCAAGCAGATCGGTGACGAACGTGTCATCCTGGGCCTTTCGGGCGGCGTCGACTCCACCGTGGCCGGCGTGCTGCTGAACAAGGCCGTCGGCAGCCAGCTTACCTGTATCTTCGTGAACAACGGCCTGCTGCGCAAGAACGAGTTCGAAGACGTGCTGGCCTCTTACAAAGATATGGGCCTCAACGTGATCGGAGCAGATGCTTCTGCCGACTTCCTGACGGCTCTCTCCGAGGTTTCCGAACCTGAGGCCAAACGCAAGATCATCGGCCGCCTGTTTGTCGAGACCTTCGACAAATACGCCAGACAGATAGAAAACGCCCGCTGGCTGGCCCAGGGGACCATTTACCCCGATGTCATCGAGAGCGCCGGCATCCCCGGCATCGCTTCCAAGATCAAGAGCCACCACAATGTGGGCGGACTGCCCAAGGAGATGAATCTCAAGATCGTGGAGCCGCTCCGCATGCTTTTCAAGGACGAGGTGCGCCGGGTGGGCCGTGCCCTGGGCATCAAGGAAGAGCTGGTGGGCCGCCACCCCTTCCCCGGCCCGTCGCTGGCCATCCGTATCATCGGCGACATCACGGAAGAAAAGCTGGCCATCCTGCGCGAGGCCGACGACATTTTCATCCGCGGCTTGCGATCGTATGACTGCACCGGCATGGGTTTCCCCTGCGCCTCGGACCCCCGAGTTATGGCTACAAATTTATATGACGCCATCTGGCAGGCAGGCGTCATCCTGCTGCCGGTCAAGAGCGTAGGCGTGATGGGCGACGAGCGCACCTACGAGAACCCCGTCGCGCTGCGCGCCGTGGTCTCCACCGACGCCATGACCGCCGACTGGTTCCCCTTCCCTTACGATTTCTTACGCGACGTCTCCAACGAGATCATCCGCAAGGTCCGTGGCGTCAACCGCGTCGTCTACGACATCTCCTCCAAACCCCCGGCCACGATCGAGTGGGAGTAGAAAATTTGCTCAAAAAAATTTGCATAGTTCAAAAATAGCTGTACCTTTGCAATCCCAATCCCCGCCCAGGTGGTGAAATTGGTAGACACGCCAGCTTGAGGGGCTGGTGCCCGCTTTAGGGCGTGCAAGTTCGAGTCTTGTCCTGGGCACGCGAAAAAAGACCTGCAAAGCAGGTCTTTTTTCGTTTTTACCTATCTTTGCTTTATGAATAAGCGAATTTCTCAATTTGTCGGCGCTGTCCTTCTTTGCATCGGCCTGGCTTCCTGCTCTTCCGATGGCGAAAAGATTGCGCAACTGCACGGCGAGGAAGATATAGTGGGACTTACGGTAGCCACGGCGGCAGGTTCCTGCTATGACCTTGAACTGTCCAAACGGAGTGATATCGATCTCTTGCTGTTTAACAAGGAGGCCGATCTGCTCAATTCCCTGCTGACTGGACAGTCTGATGTCATCGTTCACGACGAGACGGTCTTCAATTCCGAAATCCGTCGCGATTACGGGATCAAGATTGCTTTCAAGGGAGAACAGGAGTTCCCGACCGCCATCATGTTCCGGAAAGACAGGGAAGGTGAGCAGCTCGCGCTGGCGATGAACACGGTCCAGAATAAACTGCTGGAAAACGGAACCATGCAGACCCTCAAGGAATTCTGGCTAACGGATGCTTATCTGGACAACCGGACGTACCGTCACATTCCGGTTGAGACGGAGGGGAAAGTTCTGCGCGTTGTCTGCATCACCAATATGGCACCCATTTCCTTTATGATAGGCGATGAGTGGTATGGTTTTGAAATCGACCTGATCCGGGCTCTCTCGTCTTATCTGCACAGGCCCTTGGAGATCAATCTCTACGATGCTTCCGGTATGATAGCCTTGCGGAACGGCATGGCCGACCTCTTGGTCGGAGGCATGTTCGTCACGCCGGAGCGGCAGGAAGAGTTTTGCTTTTCCGACCCTTATCACAACTTCCATCCGGCCTACTATGTTCTGGACAAAGAAGCGCAGACCGTTGCCTCTGCTGGCTTTTGGGAGCGTTTTAAAACAAGCCTCCAAAAAAATCTCATTGAAGAATCACGATGGAAATACATTACCTCGGGCCTTCTGGAAACCTTGAAGATCACGCTCTTTGCCATCCTGTTGGGATCCGTGCTGGGTGTAGGGATTTGTGCAATGACCCGCAGCCGTCGGAAATGGTTGCGAAACATCGCCGGCTTCTACAATTGGTTCATGGCCGGGATTCCGATACTGGTTCTTTTGCTGATTCTTTTCTATGCGGTTTTCGCGCGCAGCGGCCTTCATCCCGCTACGGTGGCCATCATCGCCTTTGCCCTGGACTTTGCAGCGGGAGCAGGTGATATCTACAATTCTTCACTGGACTCCGTCCCACACGGCCAGACCGAGGGCGGCCTGGCCCTGGGCTTTACCCGGCTCCAGACTTTCTTCCATATCGTGTTCCCCCAGGCGCTCAATCACGGACTGCCGCTCTATCAGAGTCTCTGCATCTCGCTCCTGAAAGGGACCTCGATTGTGGGATACATTGCCATCCAGGACCTTACGCGTGCCGGAGACCTGATCCGGAGCCGTACCTTCGATCCTTTCATCCCCCTGCTCGTAATCACGGTGCTGTATTTCGTGCTTGCCTGGCTCCTCGCCGTCCTGTTGAAACTTGCCATGCCTAAACAGAAAAAATTATGATTACCGTCAACCATCTGAGCAAGACCTATCGCAATCCTGACGGCACTTCTCTGACCGTGCTCAAGGACATCAACTGTGAAATCAATGCCGGTGAGGTGATCAGCATCATCGGTCCATCGGGTACAGGCAAGAGCACTTTCCTCCGCGCCCTCAACCTGCTGGATCCGCCTACTGGTGGCGAGATTCTCTATAAAGGCGAAAACATTCTGGCCAAGGGCTATCCGGTTCACAAGTTGCGCCAGAAGATGGGCATGGTGTTCCAGAGTTTCAATCTGTTCGAGCACATGACCGTGCTTGAAAACATCATGTATGCACCGGTCAGGATTCTGAAAAAAAGCAAGGAAGAGGCCCGGGAAGAGGCCCTTTCCCTGCTCCGGAAAGTGGGCCTCTCCGAAAGGGCCGACGCTTATCCGTCCATGCTTTCGGGTGGTCAGAAGCAACGTGTGGCCATAGCCCGCTGTCTGGCCATGAATCCGGAGGTCATCCTTTTTGACGAGCCTACCTCCGCCCTCGATCCCACGATGGTCGGCGAGGTGCTCAGCGTCATGCGTCAGCTGGCCCGCGACGGGATGACGATGCTGATCGTGACACATGAGATGAAATTCGCCCGCGACGTCAGCACCCGCATCTTCTTCATGAACGGCGGCTATATCCACGAGGACGGCACGCCGCAGCAGATTTTCGAGAATCCCAAACGCAGCGCCACCAAGGAATTCACCCAGCGCATCCGCCGTGTCGTCTTCGAGGTCGGCGACCATTTCGACCTCCCGGGCATGTTCACTACGATGACGCGCTTCTGTATCAAGAACAACATTCCGCAGTTCTGTGAAAGGGTGGAGAAACTGGGCGAGTTGATGGTCACCGACATCATGGCCGCTTACAGGCCCATGACCGTGCGCATCAACTACAAGGAGATAGCGGACGAAGCATCCCTCGACTTCATGGTGGAGGGGCTGGACCACTCTCCGCTCGAAGCAGCCAGCAAGGAAAAGATTCAGCCCCTTTGCCGCGAGATCATTGAAGAACCCACCACGCGCGGTTTCCGCGTGAAGCTGTTGTTATGACGCAGGACCGTTTGAACAAGGATGCTGCCGTGATTTCCGGCATGTTCGATTCGATCGCCTCGAAATACGACCGGATGAATCACGGCATGTCGCTGGGAATCGACAAGTTGTGGCGGCGGCGCTTCGTGCGCCGACTGTCGTCATCACTGGTGCCCGGCGCTGCGGTGCTGGATCTGGCCTGCGGCACGGGCGACCTGACCAGGGCGCTGGCTTTGAAGGGCTTTGTGGTCACCGGCCTGGATATCTCAACTGAAATGATGGAAGTGGGGAAGATGAAATGTCGCGATCTGAAGCCTCAGCCGCAGTTCATTCTGGGTTCTGCGGAGCAGATCCCTTTTCCCGACGCTTCGTTTGACGCGGTCACCATCGCCTTCGGCCTGCGAAATTTCGATCATCGTGCCGAGTGCCTGCAGGAAATCCGGCGGGTGCTGAAGCCTGGCGGACGGCTGGCCGTGCTGGAATTCGCCGTGCCGGAGAACCCGCTCTGGCGCGCCCTCTACCTGTTCTATTTCAAGCACGCCATGCGGCTGGTCGGCAAGGCCGTCGGCAGCGGAGACGCCTACGGCTATCTGGTCGACTCCGTGATGGCCTTCCCCCGCTACGAAGCCCTCTGCGCCGAATTCACCACCGCCGGCTTCACCGACGTCCGCTACGACAGGTATTCCGGCGGTATCGCCTGTGGCTACTCCGCCTGTAAATAACTTTCTGGCTGCACGGGAGCAAATCGGGGCAAAAATGCGCCCCGAACGACGAATAATGCCGATCGGGGCGCAAATAGAGGGGTTTTTGCTCCCGAGACTTACCGCACGCCGCTGTGGCCGCCGCCGGAGAAGCCGCCGCCTCCGCCGAAGGAGGAATGGCCGCCACCGCCGCTGCGGCTGAAGCCGCCGAGCGAACTGCCGCCGCCCGAATAGGAGGACACTGGCGGCGTGGCATAGCGCGACAGCGCGTCGGCATACGAGCGGGTCAGGTAAAGGACGTTGCTCATGTCGTTGTAGTTCATCGAGCAGACTTTTTCAAACATCACCGGATCGATGTCTTTCAGCTCCTTGGCCACCTTGTCGGCAATGCCGATGAGCGAAGCGAAGATCAGGTAGTCGCGCCAGAGCGCCACCTCAGGCGTAGTGCGCTGCTTGATGAGGGTCGTGTCTTCCAGGAATTTCTTGAAGCCCACGATCTTGCGGTTTTCCGTCCGCCCTTTTTCCGTGTATTTTCCAGCATCGTAATAGCCCTTGGTCTTCAGCGAACTGAGACCGCTGCTCTTGACACGGGACGTCCAGCTGTAGAGCGAACTCGTATGGCTCTTGGCCCAGGTAGAAAATTCCTTCTCTTCCAGGACATGATTTTTGCCACTGGCCTCATACATGTATTTCCAGAGCGATTCTTCCGTATGGTCCAATTCCTTGAAACCGCTGCTGTCGGGATTGAAACGGATCTCCACTTTCCCGGTCGCGAGATCGCGTCTCGCTTCCAGAACGCCTGCCTGCAGCATGTGCAGGATCATTGCCGAAGCGACCGAGTTCTTCTTCGTCTTCAAGTCGGACGAAGTCGAAATCACATAATAGTTGCGTAGGATATCACCGTCGTAAGGCAGATCGCGCGACCAGGGGATGCTGGATAATTTGAGCGTTCCGAAGGTGTTTTTCTTCTGCCGCCGCTTATAGACAGCACGGATGATCAGCGGGATGAACGGCAGCATGATCATTCCGAAGAAGAAGACGGCACCCAGAATAGTGTAGAGCGCCTCTTCTGCCTTGCTCATCGGAACATCCGGCTCGTCGGCGCCTTCCAGTGCCCGGTCGAGCACCACCGAGAAGGGCCGCTCCTGCACGCTCTTGGAATCAAAGGTGCCCTTGTCGAAACGCAGGAGCACGATGATGGAGTGGCTGGGTTCCAGCGGGTTTTCGCTCTCAGCGATCACTTTCCCGTCTTCGCGCCAGATGTAGCCGTCGTAGCCGAAGGCCCAGATGCGCGTGAGGGTGTCCATCACGAAGCCGGGCTTCTCGATGGTCACCTTCACGTGCTCACCCTGGAAATCGTTGGGCGTATAGAACTGGTAGTGGATCATGTCGTAATCGTCCAGACTCTTGACCAGATTGGTCAGCGTATAGTCAACAGTATAGGTACGATGTCCGTAATCCCCTATGCCCCAACAGATTTCATAGCCTCCGGAAATGGAATTCAGGCCACAATGGTTCTTCTTTTGCTCGAACGAACGGTCTGTGTTCCAGGAACGGTCTGTCTGGTAGGTCTCGCCTGTCTCGTCGGAGACGGTCAGGTCGAGAATCTTGATATCGCCCAGGTTCTCGCGTCCCAGGTACACTTCCGTGCCCCGGCTGAGGGTCATGTCCCAGACCTCCCGGATGTGCGCAGTGCCGTCGGTGTCGAGCGTCACCTGGATGTCTACGTCATGCACTTTGTTCTGCGCGATGACAGGGGGAACGCTGCACGAGAGCGCAACGATAACGGCAAGAATCAGGCGATGGATTTTCATGGTTGCGGACGATTAGATCTTCATGGAAGGCATTTCCTGCTTGGACTCCTCAACCTTGAGGTATTCAAGCGGCATGAAATGGAAGAGCGAAGCCACGATGGAGTCAGGGAACTGGCGGATGACCTGGTTGTACTTGGTCACCGAGTCGTTGTAGACCATCTGGCTCATTCGCACCTGGTTCTGGTAGGTGTTGACGCTGTCCATGGTCTTGATGAAGGTGGCGTCAGCCTTGAGTTCCGGATACTTCTCAATCACGACATTGAGGTGCTGCATGGCCTGGGTGAAGAGGTTCTCCTGGGCGTTGGCATCAGCACTTGTGCTGGCTGCCGTGATGGGACGGCGCTGTGCGATGGTATCGGTGATGGTCTTGTACTCGTGCTCGGAGTAACCTTTCGTCAGTTCGGCCAGTGCCTTGAGGGCATCCCAGCGGCTGGCCAGCTGCACGCCGATCTGGCTGAGGCCGTTTTTGCAGATTTCTTCCAGTTTGACCAGTTTCCGCTGTACGGAAATGACCCAGAGGATCAGGATCGCAACGATGGCGATGATAATAATGACTGTCATATCAGTACGTTTTTAAACAATTCCAAAGGTATTTTTGATGTTTTGGGCGATTTTGCCGACCAGGCAGATACGGGCTTCCCGGCTCGCCCAGCCGACATGCGGCGTCAACAACAATCGTTCCGGATGCTGCATGTGGAGATACGGATGGTCCGCCGGGACCGGCTCTTTCGTGAAGACGTCGACCGCCGCGCCGGCGATCCTGCCTTCGTCCAGCGCACGGACAAGGTCGGCTTCCACGATGATGCCGCCGCGGCCCATATTGACGATGACGGCACCCGCTTTCATGTGCGTGAGCGCCTCATAGCCGATCAGGCCGTCGGTGCGCCCGTTGAGCGGGCAATGGACGGAAACCACGTCACAGCGCGACAGGAAGCTGTCCAGGCTGGTATCTGCCTCATAACGGTCGGAGTGTGGCTTGCCGGATGTCGGATAGTAAAGCACTTTCATGCCGAAAGCCTCAGCGACACCTGCCACGCGGGAACCGATGTTGCCCAGGCCCACGGTGCCGAAGGTCTTTCCACGCAGTTCTAAGAACGGAACATTCGCATTGGTGAAGCAGCCGCTGGCGCTGTAGGAGCCGTCCTTGACATAGTCGTCGAAATAGCGGGCCTTCCCCACCAGGTTCAAGATATGCATCCAGGTTACCTGCGTGACGCTCTCCGTGGAATAATCAACCGCATTGCGCACAGGGATCCCCTTTGCAGCGGCATAGGCCGTATCCACGTTGTTCGTGCCGGTCGCCGCCACGCAGATGAGTTTCAGGGCCGACGAGGAATCCATCTGCTCCTTGCCCATCCAGACCTTGTTGGTAATCACCACGTCGAAACCGGCAATCCGGTCGAATACCTCTCCGGGTTCCGTGGAAGGGTAGGAAACATATTCACCCAATGACGCGACAGGCGCCAGGGAAATGTCGTTCCCCAGCGTCTGCGCATCCAAAAAAACGATTTTCAGCATCGCTGAAAGGATTTATCAGGCTTTCGTGACCTTTTCAAGCCACTTCACCATGCCCAGCATGACGGACATCGAGACGAAGCAGATGATCAGGAACACCATCCAGCATTTCCAGATCGGCCAGGCGTTGAGCATGATCGGGCCGACGAAGATGAAGAGATTGCCGATAGCGGTAGCACCGAGCCAGAGGCCCTGGCAGAGACCGACCATGTTCTTCGGGGCCACCTTCGAGACAAAGCTCAGGCCCAGCGGCGAAATCAGCAGCTCAGCGACCGTCAGGAAGAAATAGATGACGAACATCACCCAGTAGCCGCATTTCTCAAGTCCGGCTGCCGCCATCTGGGCGGAGTCCATTGCACGGAATTCGTTGCCGGAGGGATAGTGGTGCGCGATGGAGAGGATCACCAGGAACAGATAGGCCAGGCCGGCGATGAACATGCCGAGCGAAATCTTGCGCGGCGTGGACACGCCTTTGCCCTTGCGGGCCAGCGCGGCGAAGATACCCATCACGATCGGGGTGAGGATGATCACGTAGAGCGGGTTGAGGGCCTGCGAGATTTCGGGTGCGATCTTGGAGGAATCCACGAAATCGCGGGCGAAGACCATCAGCGACTGGCCGTTCTGGTGGAACGAGAGCCAGAAGAAGATGGCGATGCCGAGCACGGCGAAGAGGGCGGCCATACGCTGCTTGATCTCCTTGGCCATGGCGAGTTTCTCTTCCTGCGTATATTCGACGCTCTTGGCAGCGACTTTCTTGTCGGGCTGCGGGAACTTGTGCTTGGTAGCCAGGAAGATGAATAGGGATGTCAGCATGGCGGCAGCCGAGACGATGAAAGCCCAGTGGATACCGGTGTTGAACACCTGCACATAGTCGGAGCAGAACTGAGCCGGGTCGGCGAGGACGGCAGGATCCGTCACGGAAGCATTGGCCGTCTCAATGAATTTCTGGGTCTCGACAATGGAGGTCTCACCACCGATGAACTTGTGGCACAGGCCGGTCATGTCGGCGTTGTAGATAAAGTTGCTGCGGCCGAGCCACCACTTGCGGAGCATCGGTGCGATGAACGGGGCGATCACGCCGCCGATGTTGATGAACACGTAGAAAATCTGGAAGCCAGAGTCGCGTTTGTCCCTGGCGATCTTGAGGGCTTCAGGGCCTTTCTTGGCGGCTTCTTCTTCGAATTCGTCGTAGAGCTTGCCGACCAGCGCCTGGAGGTTGCCCTTGAACAGGCCGTTACCGAATGCGATGCACAGCAGGGCGATGCAGGTGAAGATCAGGATGCCCCACCAGCCGCCGTTGCCGTCGATCACTCTGCCGTCTACCTTGCTGAAGAGCGGAATGGCGAGGGCCACGTAGCCGGCCGCCATGATGAAGAGGCCGATCTGGATGGTACGGTTGTAGTTCTGCGTCTTGTCGGCAATCAGGCCGCCGACAAGGGCGAGGATGTAGATGCCGAAGTAGAAGAATGAATAAATCAGGCCGGCTGTTCCATCGGGCAGGCCGAATTTCGACACCAGGAAGAGCAGCAGCACGGCATTCATGATGTAATAGCCGAAGCGTTCGCCCATGTTGCTGAGGGCGGCCGCAATCAGGCCTTTCGGGTGCTCTTTCGCCTTCTTCAGGTAATAGACGACGAAGACCGCCACGACGATCAGAATCAGGATCAGCAGGCACAGGGTTGCGTTGCTGTTCCACAGATTGGTCAGTACGGAAAGTATTTTCATACGTTTTTGTTATTGTTAAATTTCCACAAAGTCCTACAAAGTTAACAAAAACTCTCTAAATAACCAAGGCCGGGGAGCAAGTATGGGTGACGGAGGATCAGGCCAGCGCATTGCCCAGGTTCTGGAGGGCCAGCTGGATGGCGGCCAGGATCGCGCCATAGTCGGGCAGTCCCTGGATCGCGGAGAGGATGCCCGAAAGGGCAGTGGCCATGTTCACGTTTATGTTTGTCGACAGGGTGCCGAGGGCCGTCGACACGTCGTCGATGGCGCCCGAGAGCCCGTCATCCACGTCGCCCAGTTGCTTCTTCAGGGCATCGAGCGCCGCCTGGACCAGGCCCAGGGCCGTCTGATCATCGACAAAACCGCTGTTCAAGGCCGCTTCGATGGTTGCGAGCTTGGTTTCCAAGCCGGCTGCCGGACTCTTGACGACCGCCTCGATGGCCGCCAGTTTCGTATCCAGCGTTCCGCCCAGTACTGCAATCGCCCGCAGGATCAAGTCCATTAATTCTTCCAGACGGTTTTCAGACGTGACGATATCCTCCAAAGCGACCTCGACCAACGCCAGTCTCGTCTCCAGACCCGATGTCTGGCTGGCAACGGCCGACCGGACGGCACCCAGTTTCTGCTCCAAAGAGCCGTTCAGCGAAGAGACGGCCTGATGCAGCTGCTCCAACCGCTTCCGATTGTCGGCGAAACCACCCGCGACGGCAGCTTCTGCCAATGCCAGCTTGGTCGACAGGGCCGTCGCCTGATTGGCCATGGCCGCCGAAATGGCTGCCAGCTTCTCGTCCAGCGTGCCGTCCAGCGAGGATACAGCTTCCAAAGCCAGCGCCTGTGCCGCGGCACCGTCGGCAAAACCATTTTCGACAGTCGCTTCTATCAGGTCCAGCTTGGACTCCAGGCTCGAGGATCCAGCCTTCACCGCTTCCTCGATGGCCGCCAGTTTCTCGTCCAGCGTGCCGCCCAGCGAAGCAAGTGCCTGCTGCAACAGCGCCTGCCGTGCCAGGTCATCGGCGAAACCACTTTCAACGGCAGCGTCGATCAGGCCCAGTTTCGTTTCCAGACTCGTCGTCTCTGCCTTCATGACCACCTCGACGGCCGCCAGTTTCTCATCCAGCGTACCGCCCAATGCCGCCACGGCCTGCCGGATCTGTTCGACCGCCGACTGGTTGTCGGCCAGCCCCTGGCGCATCAGCGACTCGATGCGCGCCATCTGTTCGGACAGCAACCGGCTCGACTGTTCGATCGTCGAAAGGACTTCGCTGTAATCCGTTTCCAGCGTTATGCGAAGATCATCCTGCCCGTTCTCGCAGCCACACGGGGCCAGCAGGACCATGCCGGTAAGCAAGAGGGCGGATATGCTTGTCTTTTTCATGTCTTTCATGGGAATGTCAGTTCACAATCGTTACTACCAAACTATACGAGAAGGATAACGCCAGGACCTTGAACTGAGGATCGGTCTCAGTGGGGAAGATCCACAGGTCGTAATGGGCTGTCAAGCCGAATTTTGCCCCGGGCACAGGATCTGCCTGGAACCGCACTGCCAATTTCAGCGTTTCCGGCAGCAACTGGGCCGACATCTTAAAATAAGGGCCCTCAAGGTCTCCATATTGTTCCTGCAGAATAAAACGGCCTTCCAGCCAGGATCTCTCCAAACCCAGTTTAGAGAGCAGGCTTCTGATATCGACGACCGCGGTATTGTCGCCCTGGATATCGTTAACCCCGACAATGGCACTTTCAGGGAACCAGACGGCATTGTACCACCCGATCTTGAAATTATGGATCGTATCCTTGACATGCCAGCGGTCCGTCAGGACCAGCTTGCCCAGCAGGGACTCATGCTTGACACCGGAGGAATCCTTGAAATTATGCCAGAGTCTCCAGCCGCCGCGGTCGGACGGATCCTTGTCGGGCCAGAACTGGGTATAGGTGATACCCGCCGTATCGGGTATGAAAACAATCATCCTTTTCTCCTTGTCCAACTGGATGAACACCGGTGCGATGGAATCGTTTACCGGAATGAATTGCACCGAATCAATGAACGCTGCCGTATAAGTGCGGGTATCCGACTCGTCTTGCGTCTCGAATACCCCGCTGTCGAGCGAATAGTAGATATTGTTGATACTGCCGTGTCTTTTGAACGTGAACGAGGCTGCGGGATAGGTCCAGTACTTGAGGCCCTTGAGGGCTTTGGGCGCCATCACGAGATCAAAAGGCTCCGTAGAGACATATTTCGGGTTCTGCGCACTTCCACAGGCCGCCGAAAGAGCCACGATAACTTCGTCCCAGACAACATAAGGGCACTGGCAGGATATGGTGACGGCATACTTTCCTTCGACCGAGGGATCTGCCGTCAACGAGAGGGAATACAGGATGGACGATGCATCGCCCTGGGCATTGTTGCCCCAGGTCGGGAAGAACTGCTTCCTCGAAAGAATGTCCAGCTTCAGCTTTGCTTCGTCGATGACCGCATTCGCCGGATTGACCTGGATGTCGGCTCGCCATGAACCGCCGGCTGCCGTCGTCAGTGTCGGTTCACCTACATACTTCAGGCGGAACGGGACAATTGCTTGTTCCAGTTCGGCGAGCGCCTGCTGGACGGCGGCCAGGATCGCGGCGTAGTCGGGCAGTCCCTGAATCGCGGAGAGGATGCCCGAAAGGGCTGTGGCCAAGTCAACGTTAACGTTTGTCGACAAGGCGGTGAAAGCTGTCGACACGTCGTCGATGGCTTTCGATAGTCCGTCATCCGCATCGCCCAGTTGCTTCTTCAGGGCGTCGAGTGCGGTCTGGACAAGACCCAGTGCGGTCTTCTCGTCGGCAAATCCGTTGACGAGGGCTGTTTCGATGAGGGCCAGTTTGGACGAAAGGCTCGTCGTCTGGCTGGCGACAGCCGATTCGACGGCTGCCAGTTTCGTACCCAGCGTTCCCTCCAGGGAAGAAATCGCCTGCGAGACCAGGCTGAGTCCCAAATCCTCCATACGCTCGCCCTGCTTCTCCACCGCCGTTTCGATGAGGGCAAGCTTCGTTTCCAGGCTCGTCGTCTGGCTGGCGACGGCCGATTCGAGGGCCGCCAGTTTCTCTTCGACCGGGCCTTCCAGCGAATCCAGCGCCGTCCGGATCAGGGCCTGCTGCGCCGTCGCCTCCGCAAAACCCCGTTTCACAGCCGTTTCTATCAAGGCCATCTTGGCCGCAAGAGCCGTCGATGTATCGCCGATGGCATTTTCGATGGCCATCAGTTTCTCGCCCATGGTTCCCTCGAGCGAGTCGATTGCTTCCACGATCAGCTCCTGCGCGACGGCGTTGTCGGCAAAGCCTCCCTGGACCGCTGCTTCAACCAGGTTCAGTTTGGTCGCGAAACGCATTTCCTGTGCTTTCACGGCCCCTTCGACCGCCGCGAGTTTCTCATCGAGCGTCCCGGCCAGCGAAGCAATGGCCTGCTGAAGCAGGGTCAACTGCGCCTGGCTGCCGGCAAAACCGCTGGTCACGGCCGCCTCGGCCAGGGCCAGTTTCGTTTCCAAACTCGTGGACTGCGACTTGATCGCCGCTGAAATGGCGTCCATTTTCTTTTCCAATGTACCGCCCATGGAAGCGACGGCCTGCCGGATCATCTGGATCGCCGTCTGGTTGTCGGCCAGCCCGTCGTGCTGCGACGCCTCGATCAGTGCCAGCTTGTCGGCCAGCGGCTGGTTCGACTGGCTGATTGCCTCGAGAACGCCCCGGTAGTCAGGCTGGAGCGCAATGTTGACCGGCGAAGCTTCGTCTTCACAAGCAACCAGCGACAGGGATACCGTCCAGAAGAGGAACCATCTGTATAGAATGTGTTTCATGAGTCTAGTCGATCAAGTTCAGCGTGATACAGTAGTCCAGCAACAGTTGCGTCGGTGCAAAGGAAGGTGTATTGTCACTGGGTTTCGTATTGAGCCGGATGCGGCCGCGAACCCGGTATTTCTGGCCGGCGGCAAGTTGGTCACCCTTCTTGCTGAAGACCAGATTCGCCTCCCGTTTAAGTCCCTTCCACTCCAATCCCAACTGCTCACACCCCGGGTCTTTCGCGCTTGTCAGGGGAATCGTGCTGTATTCGAATGCATAGCGCTCGGGCAGTCGTTCATCGTCCAGCCCTATCTCCTTGAACTTGTCCGACAAATCGCAGGGATAGTACGGATAATTTCCCTTGAAAAGACTCGGGTCATTGACACTGACATCGATATTCAGATCCAGACTGTAGGTGTTGAACCAGGACAAATTGACGCCGAACGTAGACGTCACGCCCCAGTTGTCGGTCAGCGACAGAATACCGACGACTTCCTCATTCTTGATGCCGGTGGCCATCCGGAAATCCCGCCATTTCTTGCTGCCTGTCGTATCGGGATAGAAGCGTACGAAATGCTTCTTGTTGTCGAGGATGCATTTCACAGGAGCCATATTGGCATCGAGCGGAGTAAAACTGGCGGAGGCGATATTGGACGCCGTGTAGGAACGGGTCTCCAAGCCGCTCTTCTGCCGGAATATTACCGAGTCCAGGGCGTAGTATACGACACCCAGTGTATCATCGGGATATGGCTCACTGTTCGCGTTGTAGAACGTATCTATCGCGCAATACGAAGCATAGGGATAGTTCCAGCGATAGACCCCGAAATCGAGATTGGGCAACATCACGGCCTGGAATGAATTCGTAGTGAAAGACTTCGGCTTCGTATCCGTGCCATAGTCATATTCGAAGGCCAGTGTGGATTCATCCCAGATGGATAAGATAGAGACCGCCGTCAGCGTGGCGATATACTGTCCTTCGGTTGAAGGGTCCGCCACAAGGGATGTGAGGGTGAAGTGATCCGCTTCCGTCCCGGCATTGTTAGGGAAGAATTGCTTGCTCTCCAGAATCTTGAGATGCATTTTCTCCATTTCGAGTGTTTTGTTCGAAGGATTGACGCGAAGCGGTATATCGATGGTCTGGCCTTTGACGACGGTATAGGAAGCAACGCCCAGATAGGACAGGGAGAAGTTGTCGACTTCCTCTTTCAGGTCTTCGATGGTTTTCTTGATATCAGCAAGGGCCTGGCTGTAGTCGGTCTGGCCCTGCACAGCGGCAAGGATCTGCGCCAGGGCCTGGGCGATCTGTCCCGTAGTGAGGGTAGTCGAGAGCGTACCGAGATCGGTAACCACATCGCCGATGTCTTTCGAGAGCGCATCGTCCATGTCGCCCACCTGCTTCTTCAGCGCACCCAGCGCGGTCTGCAGGAGGCCGATGGTTGTCTGCCCGTCGGCAAAACCGTTGGTAAGGGCTGTCTCGATGAGGGCAATCTTCGACGACAGGTCCGTAGACTGGCTCTCCAGTGCCGTTCGGATGGCCGTCAGTTTTTGGTTGACTGTACCACCCAATGATGAAAGCGCCTGCTGGATCATTTTCACTTTCGTTTCGATGTCGATCTCTCCGATCGCCGTCACAGCCGCTTCGATCAGCGCCATTTTCGCATCCAGGCTTGTAGTCTGGCTGGCCATGGCCGAATTGATGGCGGCCAGTTTATCGTCCACCGTACCACCGAGGGAATCCACGGCCGTCTGAATCAGTGTCCGCTGTGTTGAATCAGCAGTAAAACCTTCCTTGACAGCCGCTTCAATCAAGGCCATCCGTGCCGAAAGGGCCGTTGTCTGATCGCCGATGGCAGCTTCGATGGCCGCCAGCTTTTCTTCCAGCGTGCCGTCCAGCGAAGCAATCGCTTCCAGCATCAGCGCCTGCGCGGCGGCGCTGTCGGCAAAGCCTTCCGTCACTGCCGCTTCAATCAGGCCTATCTTCGTCTCCAGGCTCGATGTCTGGGCTTTCACGGTCGTTTCGATCTGCGTGATTCGCTCCTCCGTCGAACCGCTCAGCGAAGCGATGGCCTGCTGCAGCAGCACCTGTTGCGCCTGGCTGTCGGCAAAGCCGTTGCTGACTGCCGCTTCTACCAACGCCAGCTTCGTCTCCAGGCTTGTGGTCTGGGCCTTTACGGCTGCCTCGACGGCAGCCAGTTTTTCTTCCATGGTCCCGCTCAATGAGGCCACGGCCTGCCGGACCTGCTCCATCGCGGCCTGGTTGTCGGCCAACCCCTGTTGCAGTGACGCTTCAATCAGCGCCAACTTGTCGGAAAGCGACTTGTTCGCGCTGTTGATGGCCGCGATGATTTCGCTGAAATCCGTCTCCATCGTGATATCCATCTCCGGATGCCGGTTCTCGCACGACGAAAACGCCAGCGGAGCCAGAAGCAGGATTGCCAGCGCCCTGCTGCGCCAAATGCGTCTGTCCTTCGTATTTTTCATAAGTTTCATTTTTATTTCATCAGTTGGAAGCAAAGACCTACGGTGGCAAAGGCCTGGCCTTTCGGCGAGAGTTCCTGTTTGCCTGCCAGGACGAAACGGTAGCCGCCGCTGATCCGCAACGCCACCTGCGGGAGAATGACATATTCCAGCGACAGCGCAGCCGGGATACAGGGCACGACGTATCGGTGTCCTTCGTTGTGTCCCGTGACATGGACCGTATTGCCGGTTTTGTCGGGTTTGATGGTGTTGCTCACGCCGATTGTGTAGCTGTTGCCCGCTGCGAACAGACAGGTCACTCCGGTTCCCACATAGAGAGAAAGGGGGTTCTTCCTGCCGCCCAGACCCAGCAGGTTCAGTTCCCCGGTCAGCCCGGCGCCATGAAAGTTGGTTTTGAAGTCGCTATAGACGTCGCCCTTCACACCGCCGTCGGGCTGGGGCAGCAGACTGGCATTGGTCTGTTCCCGCAACATCCGGGTATAGCTATAGTCGAGTCCCAGACGGAAAGAGGGGTTGAAGTTGAAGAAAATTCCCGCGCCGACCTGGGGCTGGATGGCCGTAAGCGTTTTGGCGCTGGCCCCTTCGATGCCACCGCCTTGCATCCATGAAACACCCCCTTCGAAACGAAGGCCAAGCGTTCCCTGCGCCCACACGGCGGAAGGGACGGCAATCAGCAATACAAGTAAGATCTTTTTCATATACTTCCAAATGATAAGTAAAAGTATATATAAATAATATAAAACACAAAAACAGATTGCGCGGGCTTGAACCCTAAGTTACCTCACGTGGTTCAGATAGCAGTCGAGGGTGTTGCGCATGAGCATGGCGATGGTCATGGGGCCGACACCGCCGGGGACGGGGGTGATCCAGCCGGCAACGGGTTCGGCGGTGGCGAAGTCAATGTCACCGCAGAGTTTGCCGTCGGCGCCGCGGTTGATGCCGACGTCGATGAGGATGGCGCCGGGCTTGACCATGTCGCCGGTGATGATGTTCGGACGGCCCACGGCGGCGACGATGATGTCGGCGGTGCGGGCGATTTCGCCGAGGTTGCGGGTACGGGAATGGGCAATGGTAACGGTGGCGTTCTCATTGAGCAGCAGGGTTGCGACCGGCTTGCCGACCAGTTCGCCGCGGCCTACGACGAGGGCATGCTTGCCTTCGATGGCTTCGCCCGTGGTCTTGATCAGGTGGATGCAGGCGCGGGGCGTGCAGGGCGCAACGTAGCCCTGCTTCATGGTGAAGCCGGACTTCATGCCGAAGAAGCCGTCCACGTCCTTTTCGGGGGCGACGGCGGCGATGACGGCGTCTTTGTCGATGTGCTTCGGCACGGGCAGTTGCACGAGGATACCGTCGACCTTCGTGTCGGCGTTGAGGCGCGCGATGACTTCCAGCAGCTCGTCCTGGCTCGTCTGCTCCGGCATCCGGATGACGTCGGAGACAAAGCCGACCTTCTTTGCGGCGATCTCCTTGTTGCGCACATACACCTGGCTGGCGGGGTCTTCGCCCACGATGATGACCGTCAGGCCCGGTCGTCGGCCGTAGGTCTTTTCCAGTTCAACGACTTCCTGCTGCATTTCTTCATACAGCCCTGCAGCAATGGCTTTTCCGTCAATGATCTTTCCCATGTTATAACAAGACATATTTTGCTATATCGTGACGATAAAAGAGGTTGTTGCAGCGGATCTGGTCGATGCCGGCATAGCAGCGGCGGGCGGCTTCCTTCATCGTCGGGGCTTCGGAGACGGCCATCAGGACGCGGCCGCCTGCGGTGACAAGGCCGTCGTCGGTGCGCTTCGTCCCCATGTGATAGATGCGTTCCCTGAAGTCGGGCGTGATGACGATGGGGACGCCTTTTGAATAGCTGCCGGGATAGCCTTTCGAGGCCATCACCACGCCCATGACGGAGGCATCCTTCCACTGCAGTTCGGGCAGCGCGGCGCCCGTTGCAGCCGCTTCGAACACATCGTAGCTATCACTCTCGAGGCGCGTCAGCACGACTTCCGTCTCGGGATCGCCGAAACGGGCGTTGAATTCGATGACCTTGATGCCGTCCGGCGTTTTCATCAGGCCGCCGTAGAGCACGCCGCTGAGCGGCGTTCCGGCATCGGCCATCGCATCGGCGACGGGCTGCAGGATATGCGCCACGGCAAAATCATATTCTTCGTCCGAAATGAACGACAGACCGCTCTTGCCCGTAGCGAAAGATTCCGTATAGGCACCCATGCCGCCCGTGTTCGGACCGGTATCGCCGTCGAAGGCGCGCTTGTGGTCCTGCGCGGCCACCATCGACCGGACCTGACGGCCGGAAACGAACGCCATCAGCGAGAATTCGGGGCCCGTCAGGAATTCCTCGATCACCACTTTCCCCTCACCGTAGCGGCCGTCGAGCAGCATGTCGCGCAGCGCGGCCTCGGCTTCTTCCAGCGTAGTGGCCACGACCACGCCCTTGCCGGCAGCCAGGCCGTCGTACTTGATGACGGTCGGCAACGAAGCGGCCCGGACATACGCCCAGGCTTCGTCGAAATCTGTGAAGGTCTGATACGCCGCCGTCGGCACCTTCGCTCCGGCCATCAGCCGCTTGGCGAACTCCTTGCTCGATTCGATGGCGGTGGCCGCCTTCGTATGGCCGAATATCTTCAGCCCGGCTGCACGGAACCTGTCGACAATGCCCGCGGCCAGCGCCGCTTCCGGACCCACGACCGTCAGATCGATCTCCTTTTCTTTCGCAAAGGCCAGCAAACCATCGATATCCGTATCTTTCAGCGGCACACATTCCGCCTGATAGGCAATCCCGGCATTGCCGGGTGCGCAGTAAATCTTCTCTACCTGGGGAGACCAGGCCAATGCATCGACGATGGCGTGTTCCCGCCCGCCGCCGCCGACAACCAGAACTTTCTTTCCCATGGTTCAGTCCTCCAGAATTTGTCCGGCGGCATTCTTCGTATCCACCTTCTCGATGATACGCTCCAGAATACCGTTTTCATCAAAAATAAAGGTGCGACGCAGCGTCCCCATCGTGGTCTTTCCATACATCTTCTTCTCGCCCCAGGCGCCGAAGTCCTGCAGCATCTGCGTGGAAGTGTCGGCCAGCAAACGGAAAGGCAGCTCGTATTTCGCCCGGAACCCCGTGTGCGACTTGGCGCTGTCCTTGCTCACGCCCACCACGTTGTATCCGGCCTCCGTCAGCTCCGCATAATTGTCCCGGAACGAGCAGGCCTCGGCCGTACAGCCCGAAGTGTTGTCCTTCGGATAAAAATAGATGATGGTCTTGCGACCCTTCCCGATGAAGTCCTCCGACTTCACCGGCTTCCCGTCCTGGTCTACGACCTCAAACGACGGCATCTTGTCTCCAATCTTGAGCATATCTGTTAATTTCTTCTGTATGCGGGAGCAAAAATGCCTGTATTTGCTCCCCGATGGTTCATTTTACCTGTTGTGGGAGCAAAATCGCCTTTATTTGCTCCCGCTACCATTTTTCACAAAAATACGAATCATTTCTGTTCCCCCCACACAAAACCTGTAGAAAATGGAATTAACAACGGATCCGACCTTTTGCCATCACAAAATGTGATTTCAAAGATTCATTTCCTTATCTCTCATAGATCAAATACTTATCTCGTTCCGCCGAAGCGACGGCGAAAGGTTTGAGGTAACCGTTTTCAACCAGATCGACCTCTCGTTGGATCTTTTTCTCGATATCAAGCTTGAACCGGACAATGTCCAATAGGGATATCTTTACTTCATGGTCATAATCCACCAACAGGTCCAGATCGCTTTCTGGAGTCTCCTCGCCCCGGGCGAACGAGCCGAATACCCATGCACGGAGGATGGGCATACCGGCCAGACAACTTTGAACCTCCGAAAACATCTTGATTCGGGATTCGTCCAAACCGGAGATGCACTGTGACAATTCTTCTGATACGCCCCGTCTGGCGGCATATCGGCCCAATCGGTTCACATTCACGGGATACACCTCCATTTGCTTCTGAAACTCCAGACGGAAATACTCTTCCGCGGCATCTTTACGACGAATGGTATCGACAATCTGTTTCTCAAGGGAAGGCACCTGAATGCCGTTATCTTCGCAGATAGGCGCCTCTGAAACAAGCGGACCAACGATGATATATCCTTCCAGCACAGCCGGAAATCGCTCCGCCGCTTCCGCGTCAACCACCTTCTTGTAGTGTTTACCCAGACAATCCATCAATACTAGAAGATCGCTGCGCGCCGCCTCAACATACAGATTGCCATCTCGCTGATAAAGACAATGGTCTGTCCCGACGCACTCATCCATCAAAATCTCATTCACTTCCCGCATCCACGGCGTGATTTCCTCCCGATAAGTCGGCTTGTGTACCGGCAGATACCTCCCACGCCCCGTCCTTGACAAACGGCCTGCCTCGCACAAAGCCCGGATCCGAGTATACACGGAAGCCATCGGCATCCCCCTCAATACTTCCGTAAAGTCGTCCACCGACAACTCCCGTCCCTGATCAAGGAGTTCCTCTACACGTTCGTTAACTTTCACGATCCTCATAGATTCCCATTTGACCGCAAGATAACGATAATTCGGCAATATTTAAATAATAATTGCCAAATTATCTTAACGCCAAAGCGCAATTTGGCCTGTGACTCCAAGACCGCTATGCCGTTGTTCCTTATTAAATTTACACCAAACCGCAATTTCAGCAATGTGAATTATTGGCGAAAAGGCGCGAACAGCGGCATGGGTGACAGCGGGTCGACGAGAGACAGGATCAAGGTCGATACTACTCCACCCACTTTCCGCTGATCCCATTTATGTCCATACTACATCCTGCTATCTTCGATTGATCTGCACCAAGCGCCTTCGGAAGTAAGGAGGCTGAGCGGAAGCGCGATATATTCTAAGCGCACGGCAGATACCGCTGAAGATGATGACCGTCCTCAATTAAGGCCGTCATTGAGGATGGACGGAATGAAAAATGTTCGCCGTCCTCAAGAGAAGGCTCTGGTGAGGACGGCGAACAATAAGGGACTCGGGACATAGCCCCGTAATACTAGTGTTTGAAGTGGCGGACGCCGGTGAAGAGCATCGTGATGCCCAGTTCGTCGGCTTTGGCAATGGATTCTTCGTCGCGGATGCTGCCGCCGGGCTGGACGATGGCGGTGACGCCGTATTGGGCGGCGAGGGCAACCGTGTCGCCGAAAGGCAGGAAGCCGTCGGAGGCCAGGACGAGGCCTTCCGTGAAGCCGGCGGCCTGCGCCTCTTTCAGGGCGATCTCGGCCGAGCCTACGCGGTTCATCTGGCCGGCGCCCACACCGATGGTGTGACCGTCGCGGACCACAGCTATGGCATTGGATTTCACATGCTTGACAATGCGCCAGCCGAAATCAAGGTCGCGCAGCTGCGCCACGGTCGGCTTGACACTCGTGACGCACATCTCCGGAGAGACCTTTTCGACGGCCACGTCAAGTTGCTGCGCCAGCATGCCGCCGTTGACGCTTACATATTGCATCGGCGCCTGCTTCTCCGGAGCCATCTCCACCTCCAGCACACGCAGATTCTTCTTCGACGACAGAATCTCCAGCGCCTCCGGCGTAAAGGCCGGCGCAATGACGATCTCCAGGAAAATGGGCTTCATGCCCTGCGCCACCTCAGCCGTCAACGGGCGGTTGATTGCCACGATGCCGCCGTAAATGCTCACCTTGTCGGCCTCATACGCCGCCTGCCAGGCCGCTTCGATGGTCTCCCCCACCGCGGCTCCGCAAGGATTCATGTGCTTGAGAGCCACGCAGAACGGTTGGCCGGCAAAATCACGGACGATGTTGAGCGCGGCATTCGCGTCCTGTATATTGTTGTAGGACATCTCCTTGCCCTGGATCTGGCGGGCGAAGGCCAGCGAATACGGCTGCGGCTCCTTCGCCGCATAGAAATTCGCCTGCTGGTGCGGGTTCTCGCCATAGCGCAGGGACTGCTTCAGGTCGTATTCCAGGAAAAGTTTCTCCGGCAGGCCGGCCTGGGCGCGCATATAACGCGCAATCATCGTATCGTACTGGGCCGTATGCGTGTAAGCCTTGGCAGAGAGCGTCAGGCGCGTCTCGGGCTTGGTATTGCCGCCAGAGCGGATTTCGTCGAGGACCTTCTCGTAATCGGAAGGATCACAGACCACCGTCACGTCGCGCCAGTTCTTGGCAGCGCTGCGCAGCATCGAAGGACCGCCGATGTCGATGTTCTCGACGGCGTCTTCCATGGTCACGCCCGGCTTCGCGATGGTAGCGGCGAAAGGATAGAGGTTGACGCACACCAGGTCGATGAATTCAATACCGTTTTCCTTCAGGGCCTGCAGATGTGAAGGCAGGTCGCGACGGCCCAGCAGGGCCCCGTGTACCTTCGGGTGCAGGGTTTTCACACGGCCGTCGCAGATTTCGGGGAAACCCGTCACTTCGCTGATACCGATGGTTTTCACGCCTTCCTGCTCCAGCAGGCGCTGCGTGCCGCCCGTGGCGATGATCTCCCAGCCGAGGGAGGAAAGGGCGGCGGCGAAAGCCGCCACGCCGTTTTTGTCACTTACACTGATGAGTGCTCTCATTGATTATTTCAGTAACTTATTGATAGTGTCTACGTAGAGACGATGTTCGATTTTTTGTCCGATGCGGTGTACTTCATCGGGATCATTGCCTTCATACGGGAAGGCTTCCTGCGCAATGATACGTCCGCCGTCCAGCGTGTCGTCGACCCAGTGGATGGTTATGCCATAGACTTTCACGCCGTAGGCCACGGCATCCTCCACCGCATGCGCCCCCTTGAAGGCGGGAAGCAGCGACGGATGGATGTTGATGATGCGGCCGCCATAGCGTTCCAGCAAGGTGGGGCCGATAATCCGCATGTAACCGGCCAGACATACGAGATCGATGCCCAGCGCATCCATGCGGTCCGCGATTTCCCGCTCGAAATCCGCCTTGCAGGCATAGGATTTCGGCCGGAAGCAGAAAGTTTCCACGCCGAAACGCGCGCCGCGTTCCAGCACTCTGGCACCAGGCACGTCGCACACCAGCAAAGCCACGCGCGCGTCTATGCGCCCGTCGACGCAGGCCTGCGCGATGGCTTCGAAATTGGTGCCCGATCCGCTTGCAAAGACCGCCAACCGTTTCATAAGAGATTGATTTTCACGCCTTCCTCGTCGGTAACACGGCCGATGACCGTGGCCTTGCGGCCGGCCTTCGCCAGGATGGCGATGGCCGCGTCAGCCTCCGAAGCGTCGAGCGCCAGCACCATGCCGATACCCATGTTGAAAATGTTGAACATCTCGCGATGCGGGATCTTGCCCCATTTCTCCAGGGCCTTGAACACGGGCAGGATCTCCCAGCTTCCCTCCTGCACCTCGATGCCCTGGCCGGGCCGCAAGATGCGGGGGATATTTTCGTCGAAGCCGCCGCCCGTGATGTGTGCCACGCCATGGACGTCGCAGTGCCGGATGACCTCCAGCACTTCCTTCACATAGATGTTGGTCGGTGTCAGCAGTACCTCGCCCAGCACCTTGCCATCCAGCTCGGAGCAGCGCTGGCCAAACTGCAGGCCTGCGTCAGCGACGATCTTGCGCACCAGACTGAAGCCGTTGGAATGCACGCCGCTCGAAGGAATGCCCACCAGCACGTCGCCCACCTTCACTTTCGTCCCGTCGATCAGCTTGCTCTTCTCCACCACGCCGGTCGTAAAGCCCGCGATATCGTATTCGCCGTCGGCATACATGCCCGGCATCTCGGCGGTCTCGCCGCCAATCAGCGCACAGCCCGCCTGCCGGCAGCCCTCCGCCACACCGGCGACGATGGCTTCCACTTTTTCAGGAATATTGTGTCCCAGCGCCACATAGTCGAGGAAGAAGAGCGGTTCGGCACCCTGCGCCAGCACATCGTTCACGCACATGGCCACCGCGTCGATGCCGATGGTATCGTGCTTGTCCATCGCAAAAGCGATCTTGAGTTTCGTGCCCACACCGTCGGTGCCGCTCACCAGCACAGGCTCCTTGTAGTTGAGCGAGGCGAGGTCGAACATGCCGCCGAACGAGCCGATACCGCCCATCCAGCCCGGGCGCTTCGTCGAGGACACATGCTGTTTGATGCGCCGTACCACTTCGTATCCGGCTTCCAGGCTGACGCCTGCTTTTTCGTAGTTGATTGCCATTATTGTTTCCTAAAGTATTTAACTGCATTTTCAAAGATCGATTCGCCCACACGCGAAGGAATGTTGCGGTAGAGGCCGGTGCCGCGCCGCTCGCTGTGGCCCATCTTTCCCAGGACCAGGCCGTCGGGGCTGATGACGCCTTCGATGGCGTAGGACGAGCCGTTGGGATTGTAGGGCGATTCCATGGTCGGTTCGCCCGTGGCGGGATCGGCATAGCGGAAGGCCACCTGGCCGTTCGCGAAGAGCTTTTTAGCCTGCTCGGGGTTGACCACGAACTTGCCTTCGCCATGGCTCACGGCCACGGTGTGAAGTTCGCGCGCCTGGAAACCCGCGAGCCAGGGCGAGCGCGTCGTGGAAACGACCGTGGTTACCAGCTGTGAGATGTGGCGGTTGATGTCATTGCGGAAAAGCGTGGGATCGGCGGCCGTCACGCCCAGCTTGCCGTCGGGCAGCAGGCCGCTCTTGATCAGAGCCTGGAAGCCGTTGCAGATGCCCAGGATGAGCCCCTTGCGGGCGAGCAGTGCCTGCACCTGCGCGGCGACCTTCGGGTTGCCGAGCACGTTGGCGATGAACTTGCCGCTGCCGTCGGGCTCGTCGCCCGATGAGAAGCCTCCCGAAAGAGCAAGGATCTGGCACTCGGCCAGGTCGCGGCACAGCGCATCGATGGAGTCGAGCACATCTTGTTCCGTAAGGTTGCGGAAGACCGAGAAACGGGTGCGGGCGCCGGCGCGGCGGAAGGCCGCGGCAGTGTCGTAGTCGCAGTTGGTGCCGGGAAAAACCGGCAGCAGCACGAGCGGGTGCTCAATCGCGTCACCCGGATAAACGGATGCGGGCTTGTGGCAGTAAACATCCGCGAACTCCGGCACGGGATGCGAAGGGAACGGGGTCCGCTCGGGATAGATTTCGGCGAAGCGGGCGAAGCAGGCCTTGCGCAGGGACGCGAGCGTCAGCTCCGTGCCGTTCAGCACGACATCGCCGTCGGTCACCGTGCCGAGCAGCACGGCACCGGGATCCTTCAGTTCTTCGGTCGCCTCGACGACGAGCGAGCCGTAGCCCAGACGGAAGAGCTCCGTTTCGGACAGTTGCACATTGAAGCCGAGGCGGTTGCCGAAAGCCATCTTGGCGAGGGCCTCCCCTATGCCGCCTAAACCCAGAGACCAAGCCGCCACGATGCGGCCGGCTTCGATCTCTCCGTGGACATAGCTCCAGAGATGCTTCAGCGCATCGGTATCGGGCATACGGTCCGCAAGCGGCGTATGACGCAGCAGGTAGATGCGATGGCCCTTCTGCTTGAATTCGGGCGAAATGACATGCGAAGCCTTCACCGGCGTGATGCCGAAGGCAATCAGCGTCGGCGGCACGTGGATCTGTTCGAAAGTGCCGCTCATAGAGTCCTTGCCGCCGATGGACGGCAGGCCGAGGGCCAGTTGCATGCGCAGGGCGCCCAGCAGGGCAGACAGCGGCTTGCCCCAGGTATGCGGATCGTGCGTCATCCGCTCGAAGTATTCCTGGTAAGAGAAGCGCATGGTGGACCAGTCGCCACCGGCGGCCGTTATCTTGGTGCAGGCCTCAACGACAGCATAGGCAGCCGCATGATACGGGCTCCAGGTCGCCAGGTCAGGATTGTAGCCGAAGGCCATCAAGCTGGCGGTGTCCGTCTCACCGTAGACAGGCAGTTTCTGCACGGAAACCTGCGATTCGGTCTCCTGCCATCTGCCGCCATAGGGCATCAGCACCGTGGAACTGCCGATCGTGGAGTCGAACATCTCGATCAGTCCTTTCTGCGAAGTCACGTTGGGGGATGCGAGAAGGGATTTCAGGCGATCCTCCAGACTGTCGCCTTTCACCGCGATGCCGAAAGGATCACGGTCTTCGACGGGCAGGATAGCCGCCTGGGCGAAATGCCGGGCGCCGGCGCTGTCGATGAAACTGCGCGGCAGGTCGGCCACACATTCCTCGCCGTTGAGAATCCGCATCCGGCCCGTATCGGTCACGTCGGCCACATAAGTTACTTCGATGTTCTCTTCGGCGCAATATAGCTCGAATTGCTGGCGCGCGCCAGCCGGAATCACCACCGCCATGCGCTCCTGCGACTCACTGATGGAGAGTTCCATCGCATTCAGGCCGCTGTATTTGGTCGGGACGCGGTCGAGATGAATCTCCAGGCCGTCAGCCAGTTCGCCGATGGCCACGCTCACGCCGCCCGCGCCGAAGTCGTTCGATTTCTTGATCAACCCCGACACTTCCGGACGGCGGAAGAGCCGCTGGAGCTTGCGTTCCTCGGGCGCATTGCCCTTCTGGACCTCACTGCCGCAGGTCGTCAGGGAAGCATCCGTATGGCCTTTCGAAGAGCCCGTGGCGCCGCCGATACCGTCGCGGCCTGTACGGCCACCCAGCAGCAGGATCACGTCGCCCGGCACGGGGCGTTCACGCAGCACCTGTGCCTGTGGAACGGCACCCACCACCGCACCGACCTCCATGCGCTTGGCCGTATAGCCCTTGTGGAAGATTTCACGCACATGCGTGGTCGCCAGGCCGATCTGGTTGCCGTAGCTCGAATAGCCGGCCGCCGCCTTGCGCGAAATCATCCGCTGCGGCAACTTGCCGTGCATCGTCTCGGACACGGGTTTCCAGATGTCGCCGGCACCCGTCACGCGCATGGCCTGGTACACATAGGCGCGGCCCGACAGCGGGTCGCGGATGGCGCCGCCCAGGCACGTGGCCGCGCCTCCGAACGGCTCAATCTCCGTAGGGTGGTTGTGGGTCTCGTTTTTGAACTGCAGCAGCCATTTCTCCGGCTTTCCGTCGACATCCACGTCGATGACGATGCTGCAGGCATTGTTCTCTTCGCTCTCCTCCTGGTTGTCCAGCACGCCCTTGTGTTTCAGGTAGCGGGCGCCGATGGTGGCCAGTTCCATGAGGCAGAGCGGCTTATGGTCGCGGCCGAGCTCGTGGCGGATCTGCTCGAGTTGCGCCAGGTCTGCTTCGAGGGCCGGCTTGATGAAGGAATCCTCCACGCTGATTGCGGTCAGCTCGCTCGTGAAGGTCGTATGGCGGCAGTGGTCGCTCCAATACGTGTCAAGGATGCGGAGTTCCGTCTCGGTGGGGTTGCGGCCTTCCTTGCGGAAGTGGAGCACCACTTCGCGCAGGTCGTCGGTATTCATGGCCAGTCCCCAGTCACGGCAGAAGGCGGCGAAATCGGCCTCAGGCATGTCAGTGAAGCCGTCGAGGGTGGCCAGCGGCCGGACGGCCGCGGCCTCTTCGCCGGCGATGACCGACAGGTCTTTCTCGCGGCTCTCCACGGCGTTGATGAAATAGCGGCGCACAGCCGCCATCCCCTCGTCGGAGAAGTCGTCGTCGAAAATCAGCAGGCGGCCGCTGCGGATGTCCACCTTCGCTGCCGGATCGATAAGGTGTACGCAGTCGAGGGCCGACGAGGCACGCTGGTCGAACTGGCCCGGAATATATTCCACGGCAAGATACCGGCGGCCGGCCAGGTCGAGTTCATCGACCACCGTGTCGGATACGCGCTCACCGAACACCGTGTAACGGCACTTCTCAAGCAGGTCGTCAGAGAAGCCGGTCAGGTCATAGAGATTGACCAGGCGCAGGGACGCCAGGCCGACCGACAGGTTTTCATTGAATTCTTTGCGAAGACTCTCGGCCTCCACCCGGAACGCGGGCTTTTTCTCGACAAAAATGCGGCGTTTGTCCATGGGGTTATAGTTGGGTATCCAATACTTTTTCGGCCTGGGCGGCGCGGAAAGCATCAAGACGGATGGCGAGCATCTCATCGTGCAGGGCCAGGATTGCCACGGCATACAGCGCTGCGTTCTTCGCGCCGTCGATGGCCATGGTGGCCACGGGGATGCCGCTCGGCATCTGGACGATCGACAGCAGGGAGTCCATGCCATTGAGGGCCTTGCTGCGGATGGGGATGCCGATGACGGGCAGCGTGGTCAGGGCGGCGGCCATGCCCGGCAGGTGCGCCGCGCCGCCGGCTCCGGCGATCACGATCCCGAAGCCGCGGTCGCGCAGTCCCGCCATGTACTCCATGAAAAACTGCGGCGTCCGGTGCGCGCTGATCACCTTCTTTTCGTATTCTACACCAAAGGATTCGAGGGTCTCGCAAGCCGCGGACATCACGTCCCAGTCGCTCTTCGACCCCATGAGGATACTGACTTTCATAACTTTACTACTTATTAAAGCATCATGCCGGGCTTGACCCGGCATAACGCTTTACAAATATACGAATAATATTTATATGAATATGTATCGCAGGATGAACAGGATGGCGAGGACCCACATCGTAGGGGTGATCTCTTTGGCCTTGCCGGTGAGGGCATAAAGGACTACGTAGGAGATCACGCCGATGAGGATACCGTCGGAGATGCTGTAGGCCAGCGGCATCATGATCAGGGTCAGGAAGGCGGGGATGCTCTCACGGTAGTTCGTCCAGTCGACGCGGGTGACCGGCTGCATCATCATCATGCCGACGATGATCAGGGACGGAGCCGTAGCGGCGCCCGGGATGGCGAGGAACACCGGCGAGAAGAACAGCGCGAGGGCAAAGCAGGCGGCGGCGGCGAAGGCCGTCAGGCCAGTACGTCCACCCGCACCGACACCGGCCGAGCTCTCGACGTAGGTTGTCGTGGTGGAAGTACCTACACAGGCGCCTACAATGGTACCGATGGCATCGGCCATGAACACCTTCTCGGCATCCTGGATGTTGCCTTTTTCATCAACAAAACCCGCTTTCTGCGAGACGCCGATCACCGTGCCCATCGTATCGAACAAGTCGATGAACAGGAAAGTGAAGACGACGACCAGCATGTCGAAGGTGAAGATTTCGCCCCACTGGAACTGGAAAGCGATCGGAGCCACGCTGTCGGGCAGCGACAGGATGCCACCGAAGTGCGTGATGGCCTCACCCGTTGCGGGATCCTTGATGAACATGCCGATGACGGCCGTGATGAGGATACCCAGCAGGATACCGCCACGGACGTGCAGCATCACCAGCGTGCAGGAAATCACCAGGCCGATGACAGCCAGCAGGCCGGTCCCATGGCACACGTCACCGAGGGTCACCAGCGTGGAAGGACTGTCGACGATCAGGCCGGCATTCTGCAGGCCGATGAAAGCGATGAACAGGCCGATACCGGCGCCGATGGCATTCTTGAGGCTCATCGGGATGGCATTCAGGATCCATGTACGGACCTTGGTGAGCGTCAGGACGACGAAGATCAGGCCCTCGATCAGGACTGCCGTCAAGGCAAACTGCCAGGAGTGGCCCATGGTCAGGCAGACCGTGAACACGAAGAACGCGTTCAGTCCCATGCCCGGAGCCAGGGCGAAAGGCTTCTTGGCCCAGAGCGCCATCACCAGCGTGGCGACGATGGCTGCCAGAGCAGTGGCCGTGAAGACGGAACCCGCCGGCATGCCCGGCAGTGCGCTGAAGATGCTCGGGTTGACGGCCAGGATGTAGGCCATCGTCAGGAACGTCGTCAGGCCTGCCACGAGCTCGGTGCGCACGGTGTGTTTCGCCGGGTCAAAACCGAAAGCTTTTGTCAGGAAACTCATAGTATGTAAGTTTGTGATGGTTCAGGTTCAGTCTCTAGAAAACCCACTTGATACCGAGGCAGGGACGGGCCTTGAAACCTCTGGTCGTACCGAAGTCGTAGCTGAGCTCAACCTCGCCGCCGATGTTGAAATGCTCGGTTCCGCAGCTGTACCAGAGCTGCGGCTCGGAGATGAACACGACATGCGACAGCTGGGCCGACAAATTGTTGGCATACACAGTATGGTCTTCCCACCAGAAATCGGCGAAACCGCTGAAACGGAGACCCTTCGCACCGAAGAGATCCTGCATGCCCCAGACCACCGTGAACTGCATCGGAACCACTTGCTTCGTTTTCATGATACCTTTGTACAGCACCTTCAGGTTGAGAGTGTTGTTGAAGTTCTTGCTGTGGAGGAAGAAGTCGGCACCGGCCAGGAAGGCGTGGTTGATGCCGAATCCCTTATATGCACCACCGTTATATTCAACGTGGGCGCTGAGGAAATTCACAGGGCTGTTCTGCCAGAAATTCAGGCAGCGGGCGACCTCCATATAGGTACCGGCAGGAGACGTAACGTCACCCAGATCTTTCTTCAAAGCGAAATCATGGTCGACGAAGAAGAAGGTGTTACCGCCCTTGTCGGTATAGAAACCTTCGATTGTCGTGGTAATCTGCTGGCGGTCTTTACCGAAATCGTACATGACCTGGATGTTGGTCTGCGCGTTGGCAGTTGCGAAAAAGGCGGTGCAGAGCACCAGTGCGAAAAAGAGTTTCTTTTTCATGGATGTGAAAAGGTTATGTTTTAGGTTAATAATTCAATGATTACAGTTTGGCGTGTTCCGGATGCTCTTCGCGCCAATTGGGGTTGCGGGTCGAACCGCCCAGGTTGACGGTGATGTCGCCGCGGAGGCTGGAGCCGAATTCATAGTCCTTGCCCGGGAGAATGGCGTTGAGGATGATGCCCACCAGCGCCGCAACGGCCAGGCCGCTGAGCGAGGTAAAGCCGATGTTGATGGCATCGTTCGCACCATACTTGATACCGATGGCCAGCACCAGGATGAGGGCCGCGATAATGAGGTTGCGGGAGATCGTCAGGTCAACTTTGTTGTCCACGAGATTGCGCACACCCACGGCGGAGATCATACCGTAGAGGACCAGGCTCACGCCGCCGATGGTGGAGGCGGGCATGGCGCCGATCAGGGCGGCAAACTTCGGGCAGAAGCTCAGGATGATGGCGAAGACGGCCGCGAGACGGATCACGCGCGGGTCGAACACGCGGGTGAGGTTGAGCACGCCGGTGTTCTCGCCGTAGGTCGTATTGGCCGGAGCGCCGAAGATCGAGGCCATGATGGTGGCCAAGCCGTCGCCCATGAGGGTGCGGTGCAGGCCCGGGTTCTCCAGATAGTTCTCACCCGTGGTCGAGGAGATGGCGCACATGTCGCCGATGTGCTCGACCATCGTTGCCAGCGAGATGGGCAGGATGGCGATGATGGCTGCCACGACGAGGCCCCAGTTGGGAGACTTGAATACTGCGAAGGCCGTATTCTGCATCTGGAACGGAGTTCCCAGCCAGGCTGCTTCCTTCACGCCGCTGAAATCGCACAGGCCGCAGAGGGCCGCCACGATATAGGAACCCAGCACACCCATGAGGATCGGGACGATGCGGATCATGCCCTTGCCCCAGATGTTGCACACGATGATGATGGCGATGGCCAGCAGGGCGATCCACCAGTTGGTGTTGCAATTGGAGATGGCGGAACCCGAGAGCGTCAGGCCGATGGCGATGATGATCGGGCCGGTGACCACGGGCGGGAAGAAACGCATGACCTTTTTGGCACCATAGGCGGCGAACAGGGCGGCCAGGACGAAATACATCAGGCCGGCGCAGGCGACGCCGATGCAGGCATAGGGCAGCGACTCGGCCAGGGAAAGGCCGCGTTCGGCACCCATCTGCGTGACGGCGGCATAACCACCCAGAAATGCGAAGGATGATCCGAGGAATGCAGGTACTTTCCACTTGGTCAGCAGGTGGAAGAGAAGGGTTCCCAAACCGGCAAAAAGAAGGGTTGCCGATACCGACAACCCTGTAATGACTGGAACTAAGACAGTGGCTCCGAACATTGCAAACAAGTGCTGCAGTCCGAGAAGTGCCATCTTAGGCTTGCCGAGCGTACGGGCGTCGAAGATTGCTTGATTGGTTGTGTTAGCCATAAAGAAAATTTTTCGCAAATATATGGCAACGCAACCAAATAACCATACGTTATCGGCAAAACTTTATCAACGAATTTTTAACAGTTCCTATAAGATCGTGATAATGTGCGAGAAACCCGTGATGTCAAAAACCTCCTTCACGTGCGGTTTCATGTTGCGCATCACCAGTTTCGCGCCGCGGGCGGAAACGCTTTTCTGCAACATCAGAAACATGCGGAGTCCCTGGCTGCTGGTATATTCCATGTCTGTGCAGTCCAGTTCGATCTCGGCGTGCGAACCGGTCATCAACGGCGTGATGTCCTTCTGGAACTGGTCTGCATTGGTGGTGTCGAGGCGGCCCTCCAGTTTCACGAGCGCCTTGTTGCCTTCTTCTGTGATCGTTACATTCATTTTAGTATAGGTGTTTTTGGTTTATTTCCATTGAATGGTGAGAATAGTGATATCGTCGTTCTGTTCTGCTCCGTTCGTAAATTTCTTCACATGGTGGTATAGATCCGCCACGACGGCGTCTGAAAAAGCGGCAGGATTCAACTGGCTGGCCCATTCCAGAAGCCGGTCTTCGCCGAACTGGCTCTTGTCGGCACGTTCCGCCTCGGTCACGCCGTCGGTGTACAAGACAAGTCGCGTGCCACGCTCCAGCTGGATCGTCTCAGACTCATACGGGAAACCGTCGAACAAGCCGGCGGCCAGATTGGGCTTGGCACGCAGGAAAGAGGCCTTCCCGTCGGGATCCACGACGACAATAGGATTGTGTCCGGCATTGCAATAGACCATGGAACCTGTCTTCAGGTCCAGACATGCGGCAAAGATGGTGACGAACATTCCGCTCGTATTGCCATCGCAAAGGCAGTCGTTCACCCGCTGCATCACTTCATGCATCGGCAGGCCCAGGGCGCCGATGAAACGGAAGGCCGCCCGGGTGATGGCCATGAACAGGGCTGCCGGTACGCCTTTTCCGGAGACATCGCCGACCAGGAAGAAGACGGTGTCCCCCACAACGGCGAAATCATACAAGTCGCCACCTACCTCCTTGGCCGGAACCACCATCGCATGCAGCGAACAGTCGTCACGCACCGGGAAATTCTGGGGCAGCATGCTCATCTGGATATCGCGGCCGATATTGAGTTCGCTTTCGTAGCGTTCGTTGGAGGCCGTCGTGGATTTGAGCTCCACGATATATTCGTTGATTGAACGCTGCATGAATACCAGCGAATTCCGCAACTTCAATATCTCGTCCTTGGTCGTGACCTCGGGTATGGAAGCCTTGAAGTTGCCCTTTGCGATGGTCATGGCGGAATTGCTGAACTCGACGAGCGGCGTCGTCTGCCGGCGGATAATACGGCGACAGCCGAAGAAAAGGGAGAGCAGGCCCAATGGCAGGATAATGAGGATGACAACGATCAGGCCCGTAACTTCCCTGAAGACTTCCCAGAAAGAACAGACCAGCGCCATTGACCAGCCGTTGCTCATCGGCCCATACACGGCGAAGGATGCTTTGTCGTCGTTATCGAATCGTCTCATCCCATGAATGCCGGCAATCATCTCCCTTCCAATCTGGAAGGCAGTGGTATCCTTCATCTCCATCGCCGAAGTGAAAATGGTCTCATTGAGTACCTTCGAACTGTCAGGGTGTGCGATATAGGCGGCATTGCGGCCGATGATCATCGCATAAGAATTCCGATAAGGCTGGACAGAATTCACCAGGTCGGAGAGCCAGTCCAAAGAGATATCCGCCGTCAGAATGCCGAACAGGTTTCCATCCGGATCCCTGAGCGGCAGGGAATAAGTGGACATCCGCTGGCCGCCGCCACCATCGTCATAATAAGGCTCGCTCCAGTAAGGGTGCCCCAGCAATTTGGGAATCTGGTACCAGTCCAACGTCGGGTAATCATAGTTTTCATTGCCCATCTGCATGGAATGGAGTTCATGCGTCAGGTCTCCGATATACGAATAAGGCGCAAAATAATGCCTTCCCTTATAGAATCCGGGGTCAAAAGCCACGGCACTGCCGATGATGTTGGGATTGGCTTTCACCAGTTCCCGCGTCACCTGGTACATGAATTCTTCGTCGTCGAGATGCTGGTAGACCATCCAGTCCACATTGTCTACCGCACGCTCCACCTCCGTAATCACCTTCTCGACCTCGACAATCGCATTGCTGAGCGTCAGTTCGGCCTTTTCCCTCGCGCTTTTGCGCAGAATCGAAATGGCGATGCTCCCCAGCCAGACCATCAATACGATCAGCAATCCTGAAGCAACGATCAGGACATACAGGCTGAGGCGTGAGGAAAAGCTGTTCTTGATGCTCATCGGATCATATCCTCATATTTAATGTCCGACTTCAACGCCCCTGTCTCGTGCATCGCGGCCTTTATATCTTCGAAAACCTGACGGTTCACCGGGGCGAAATCCGCCACGCCCGTAGCCGGATTGATCTGCAGGGCAAGGATTTCCTTCAACATCAAGTCCTGCAGGACGCGGCTGGTGGCCACATTGAACGAATGGATGATTTCCATCGATATTTCAAGAGCTTCCGCTTCATGTTCCCGGGCATAGTCCCATCCCCGCCGCGAGGCACGCACGAATTTATCGACTGTCTCCCGATGCGACTTGTAATACTTCTCCGTGACGTACAGGCCGTCTTCCGGATAATTCAGTCCATAGTCCCTGAACCAGATCACGTTTTCGCTCGGAATGCCGCCCGTTGCCAGCATCAGTTGCAGAAACTCACTGTAACTGTAGCACAGCAAGGCATCCACGGCGCCGGACACATACAGATTGATGCCCTGGATATAGGGAATCCAGTCTACTTGCAGATTGTTCTTGGTACAGAAGATGTCGCAAACTTCGCCGAAGCCGACCTTCCAGCGGCCGATCCGGGCGCCGGAGAGCTTCTGCGGCGAATCAATGGGGAAACGCGCCGCACACATGAGACCGTTGACCTGCGAAGTCTGCAGGACGTTGACCAGCTTGAGCCCCTGGTCCCGGGCGATCAGAGCCGTCACTACCTGGCTGGTGATGATATCCACCTTGCCACGTGCCATCTGCTCGATCGCGGTTCCCGTGGAACTGCCGCCAAAGTGATCGATCACCACTTCTACGCCTTCCTCCGCATAGAATCCCTTCGCCATGGCGACATAATAACCCGCGAACTGTGTCTGCGGGGTCCATTGCGGCATGAACGTAATCACGTCCTGCGCACTTGCATCCAAGTACGCGAAGAAGATCAGGACGGTCAACAGACAGCCTTTCAAACCGTTCAGGACACGCTTTTTCATCAGGCGACCTTCTTGCTCATGGTCAGGACGTTGCAACCGTCCTCATATTTATACTCGATACGGTCCATCAACTGTTTGCACAGGAAAATGCCCAGACCGCCGATCTGCCGTTCTTCTGCCGACAGGGAGACATCGGGATCGGGCTTGTCGAGCGGGTTGAAAGGAACGCCGGCATCCCGGAGCACGATGGTAAGCATCACGCCTTCGGGATCGAGTTCCGTCCCCACTTCAATCCAGCCCATGCCGCCTTCGTAGGCATAGCGCACGACATTCTCGACAGCTTCTTCGATGGAAAGCCGGATCTTGAACTGCAGTGATTCGTCTTTCGGAATATCCGGGGATGACATCAGATACTCAATGATCGCACCGCATTTGTCGATGATGGGTTCAAATCTCTTTTTCATGGTTATGAGGGAAGGAAGAATAAGATTGACTTCTTTGGGTAAAAGATCGATTTGGAAAGTATGGCTGGAAAATATCTCGCCGTCCAGCGAGATGTCGACCAGGTCGCCGGAGATGACTTCGACGTGGCGGGCACGCTTGTAACGAAGGCGCTTCCGCGCCCACGACGTGTCGAGATGTTTCCCGTCGCGATAAACCGGAAGGATACGGAGGAAATCCAGCAGCAGCATCGGACGGAATGAACAGACTTCCATCCAGCCGTCATCCAGCTCCGCCCGCGGGGCGCAGAGGAATTCACCGCCACAATACCGACCGTTCGATACCGTGCAGAGCAGCAGCCTGCGACGGTTCATCCGCTCTCCGTCGGCCACCACCCGGATGCGGTTGTTGCGCGACGTGAAGATGGCCTTGACAATGCCCTTCCGGAATGCGTTCTTCACGCGGCCCGCCTCAATGAACTGATTGGCAAACGACGCAACCATGGCGTCGAAACCGATGTTGATGACATTGATGGCATAGCTGTCGTTCACCTTCATCACGTCGACGGCGATGGGCTCTCCTGTCAGGAGTTTCTTGAGCGAGGTGAAATCCCGGTCGGGGAAGCATTTGGTGAAATCGTTCGTCGAGCCATAGGCCAGGAGGGCCAGCTGCTTGTCGTGCGATCCGACCATACCGGACACCACTTCGTTGAGCGTCCCGGTTCCGCCGCATGCCACGAAGCACACCTTGGCGTTCGGATGCAGGTCGCAGTAGATTTTCACGAAACGGGTTCCGTCACCAATGCCGCGGGTCAGGTAGATCTCGTAGTCCAACCCAAGTTTGGACTCCTGGATCTGCCTTTCCACGTCGGCGGCGATAGCTGCCTTGTCCGACCGCGCGTTGATGATGAAAATATAGTGCATTACTTCAGCAGGTTGTTTTCAATCGGACCGCGCCAGTGCGGCAGCATGGCTTCGCGATTGGCAAAATGGATCATATAAAGGGCTGCATAGGGCTCGATCAGGCGACTCACGGCCTCGATGTCCGCATCAGGGCCGAAATATCCCTTGACAAACACTTCCCAGACCTGTACCATCTGCGCATGGGAAAGATGGAAAAGCCGCTGCGCTATCGCATCGGAAGGATTGCTGATGCACACGAAATAGAGCATGCCCATGTCGAAATACGGATGTCCGTAGCGGAAGTCAGCCAGGTCGATCCAGTAATCCTTGCCTTCGGCGCGGATGATGTTGCCGATATGCATGTCGCCGTGGAGACAGGTCGTCGCGTCGGGAGCGGCCGCCACCCAGGCGTGCAGCTTCTCTTTCTGTGCGGCATTGAAATCTCTCGAAGCGTCGATCGCCGCGTTGAAATGATCCTTGACCGAAGGGAAGACTTCCGTGTTGCAGGGCGTTGCATGCAATATCTTGCACTGCCTGGCAAAATCCATGACATAGGCTTCAAGCTGGTCGGGCTCCTGCGAGATCGCCCGGGCGAAAGAACGCTTGTTCCGGATGCGCTCGAATTCGACGCCCACGCGTTTTCCGTCCGTCACCAGACGGTAAGCCTTGGGAATCCGGAGGCCCAGGTCCATGATGGCCCAGCTCACTGCCAGTTCTTGTTCCGGCACGGAAATCGGCATATAATCAGCGTAGAGCTTCATCATGCGGGTGCCATCCTTGTGATTGTAGCTGATGGCGGTATAACCATCTCCGCTCACTTCGTAGTCATCGAGGTTGATGGGCTCCGGTTTCGGCTTGCCGAAGACATGTTCGATGTGCGCCACGAATTCACTGAAGGCGTGGGTACCCGCCAGGTCATTGAGCGACTGGGCCAGGCCCCGGTAGTGCCATTCATGGTCCGCCCGGCCGCCCGGCGCGTGAAAGCGCTCCCACAGCCGGTCGCCCAACTCGTCGTAGTCGCGGGCGATGGCCCGCATGTTGGACAGCTTGTCTCCCATGGCCACGATCTTGGCTTCATAGGGCGCCGCAGCGATCCGGTCGATGGCGGCCTGCTTGCGGTCGCGCCAGCTGTCCTCTTCGCTGACGCCTTCCACGAATTTGTCACTCTCTTTCTCGACCAGCATGGCTACCCGGTCACCGAATTCACGGCGCAGGTCTTCCAGCCGGATATCCGTGTCTTCCAGGACATCGTGCAGGGCCGCGGCCGCCAGCAGTTCCTGGTCGGGCGTAATGGTCGCCACGATGGCGACAGCCTCGAGGGGATGTACGATATAAGGAAATCCTTTTCCGCGGCGCTCCGTATTGTGGTGTGCCTGTACTGCGAAACAAATGGCCTTGTCGAGCAAGGTGCTGTCAATAAACTTGTTTGCCATTACATGTCGTGGATATCGGTGTATGTATCAAATAAGCGTTGCGCCGTTCCGGCGTTGTATTTGGAAGGACCGTTCAGCATGTCGAGGAAAAACTCGATGCCCTTGGCACCGCCTTTTTCGGCTACATAGACGATGCAGATGTTCTGCAGGCCCAGTGTGGAGGCGATGATGTCCAGGTCGGTGCCGCTGATCTGGTAGACAGCCAGTTGATAGGCCTTCTCCGAACACTCCTTGCGCATCCTCTCCACATCGCCCAGGGTCTTGACGCCCATCTTCAGCAGGGGCTCCAGATAGGGCATGCCGCTCAGCTGCTGGATCTCGGCCTGATTGATGGCGGCAATCTTGTTGTTGAGAGACGCGAAGGGATCGAGCGCCAGGTAACTGCGCCAGGTATCGCCGTTGAGCGACACGGCGTCGAAGTTGCCGTCCTTGACCAGCTGCTCGGCCTTGCGCCGGTAATCCGTGATTTCTTTCCGGATGCGGCTGAATTCCTCGTCGGCCAGCTCCAGGATGCCCGCCAGGCGCGTCAGGCTCCGCAAATGCTCGGGCGGAACCTCCACTCCGCTCTTGTAGCCGATATCATGGTTCATCGATGCCCATACGTGCTGGAGCGCCGTACGCATCTGCATCTCGAAGCGATACTGGTTGATGGCGGGATGCTCCGGATCGCTGTACAGCGAAGCGGGAATGCGGCAGATGTAGTGAAGCGACATGTAGCCGAAGGTGTCTTTCCCCAGCTGCTTGCGCTTGTCGACCGAGTTTTCCCAGTCTATGTCGAACAATTTGTCGACCAGCGCGGCAATTTTGTCAACTTCCTCGGTATAGAAAGTGACCACGCGGACACCCACGATGTCGGTGATGTCGGAAAGGTCCTTGTATTTCTGTCCTTTGAGTTCCAGTTTCCCGGCCAGGCTCGCCTCGGTCTTGACCCGCCCCTCGATCGTATTGACAATCATGTTGCTCTGCTTCAGGCAGTCGCCAAGCATGCGGAGCACAATTTCCTTCATCTTGGCAAAATCTGCCAGATGTTCCCGGTATTCTTCCAGGATCATCGTGCCGTGCAGGTCCAGTCCGTATTGCTCGATCGATTCCATCTTCTTGTCAAATGGCCAGTTCGCGATGCTGCATCAGGATACGGCCGTCACAGATCACAGTGTCGATGATACTGCTGTTCGCGGCATACACCCAGTTGGAGACCAGATGGTGGAGGGGTTTCATGCTCTCATCATCGAGCCTGATCAGGATGGCGTCAGCCAGCTTCCCTTTGGCGATGACGCCGGCATCGATGCCGAATGCCTCCGCGCCGTTGCGAGTGGCGATCTCCATCGCCTCAGCGGCCGGCATGGTCTGCGGGTCCCCGCTCGCACCTTTCGCAATCAGGGCCGCGAATTTCATCTCCTCGCGCATGTCGAGGTTGTTGTTGGAGGAAGCTCCGTCGGTGCCCAGGGTAATACGGCAGCCGGCTTTCCGGACCATCTTGTACGGGAAGGTTCCCGAGGCGAGTTTCTGGTTCGAGCAGGGGCAGTGGGCGATGGTGACGCCGCGGGCGGCCAGGATATCCGCTTCTTCCTCGTCAATATGGACGGCATGTGCCGCAATCACTTCGGGGCCCAGCACGCCCAGTTTGTCGAGGTAGCGGACCGGCGTGGTGCCATGGTCACGCAGGCAGTCGTCCACTTCCGTGCGGGTTTCCGCTACATGGATATGGAGCTTGAGGCCCAGGTCGCGGGCCGTGCGGGAGCATTGCTGCAGCAGATCGGGGCCGACTGTATAGATGGCGTGCGGAGCTACAGTGAGGGTAATGCGTCCTCCGCTCGGATCGACCCAATGCTTGAGCATTTCGAGTTTTTCGGCTTGTTGTGATTTGGAATGGGACTCGACGAAAGTCACGCCGATGGCAGCCCGCATGCCATATTTACGGACGATGTCGATGGTCTCTTCAATGTCGAAATACATGTCGGAGAAAAACACCGTGCCCGACTTGATCATCTCCCTGACGGCGATGCGGGAACCTTTCCGGATGAGGGACGCCGTCAGCTTCTCTTCGAAAGGCCAGATGTACTGATGCAGCCACTGGTGGAGCTGCATGTCGTCGGCAAAGCCGCGCAGAAGCGTCATGGCGGCATGCGTATGCGTATTGTAGAAGGGCGGCAGGATTGCCATCCCGCTGCCATCGATTACCTTGCGGGCCGTCGCGAAGGCAGGAGCGGAAATGCTGGAGAAGCGGTTGCCCTTGATCAGCACGTTCTTCTTTTTTCCGAAGAGCAGTACGTTCTTTATGAGGATATCGTCCATGTCGTGTGCATCAATAGTATTTGACTTCGCGGCCTTCCAGGGCGGAGAGCAGGTTGTTGGCCATGCGGCTGGCGCCGAAACGGAACCAGCGTTTGTCCAGCCATCTTTCGCCCAGCGTGTCTGCCACGATGTTCCAGTAGGTGACGGCATCTTCCGGGGTGGCGATGCCGCCGGCGGGCTTGAAGCCCACCATCCGTCCGGTCCTGCCGTAATAATCTTTGATGCAGCGGCACATCACCTGCGCGGCTTCGGGCGTGGCGGCGGGCTGCATCTTTCCGGTGGAGGTCTTGATGAAATCGGCGCCGGCTTCCATGGCCAGGAAGGAGGCGTCTTCGATCAGCGCCGTCTCTTTCAGTGCACCCGTCTCAAGGATCACCTTCAAGTGTACCTCGGGCCGGACTGCCCGGATGGCGCGGCCTATTTCGACGATCTCCCGTTCTGCCTCCTTGTAATTCTTTTCCAGGAAAGAATTGAGGGCCAGGACGATGTCGACTTCATCGGCGCCATCACGGACGGCGGTCTCGCACTCGGAGATTTTCACGGGCAGCGGGCTCTGCGAAGCGGGGAAGCAGCCGCCCACCACGGTCACGTGGACGTCGGTGTCCTTGCGGGTGCGGGCCACCGTGGCGGCAAAATTGGGATACACGCAAATGGATGCCGGCAAGGGATAGTCCGGGAACGATGCGTGGAACCGGTTGACCTTTTCGGTCATGGCGGCAATCTTGCCGTATGTGTCGGTGCTATTGAGGGAGGTCAGGTCGATCATCCCGAGCACGGTTTTGTATATCGCTTTGTTTTCCATCATGCTATTTCAGTTCTTCTTCCAGTTGCTTGAGCTCCTGCTTCGTCATTTTCTTGCGTTGCCTGCGTTGCGGCTGCTTGCGTTCCGGCCTGGTGGAAGCATCGGTCGGTTCATTCAGTTTTTCGATGGCCGGTTCCGCTCCTTCCTGCAATTCATGCAACACCTGCGGTTCCCGCTCGGTTGCGTCCCTGTCCATGGTGTCGCCTCTTTCTTCCGCCCCGAGCAGCGCGGCCGACTGGTTGTCTGCCAGCTTCTGCAATTCCTCGTGTGCCTGCGTAAAGACCTTCACCAGTTTCTTGGGCTCATGCAGGTAGTATTCGAGCGAGCGGCGGAAATCCTCATCACAGTAGCCCCGGGCCTCCAGAAGGGGGCGATACACCCGCAGCGAGTCGAAATTCGCGCGGCTGGGAGCACCTTCCTGGACCAGGTCGATGGTGGCATCTGCCTCATAGAACGAGGCGATAAGCGACGACATGTCCTTGGGAGGAATGATTCCCTCCGGCTGGCATCCCGATAAAATAATCAGGAAAACAGCGGAACAAAAATATATTTTGGCGGCTCGTCTCATTTTACAGACTGTAAATATAACAATTTTTAACGATTTATCTAACTTTGTACCGCGATGAGGGACAAGTTTTCAGATATTTTGGTTTTTCTGGCAATCCTGCTGGTCCTGGCCGCCTACTTTGCGACGGGCTGGATGGCTTTGCCTGAAAAGGGCACACTGCTCACAAGCGGCCTGCCTGCCATGTCCGTCATCCTGCTCTGCTGCGTCCCGCTCTATTTCATCCACCAGTGGATGCTGCCAGGAATCAGTTTCGTCACCGTCCTGTTCTATGCTTTTCTCGCCGCAGCCAATCCGACGGCTTTCCGCCTCTCCCCTTTCCATGGAGTGGCTTTGCTTCTGGCTGTCAGCCTGTACTGCTATTTGTGCTTCTCGGCTTTACGTCCTGCCTTGAAATACGTGGCCGGCATGTGGCTCACCTTCGGTATTGCCGTCCAGCTTCTTCCTTCCCTGCTCTGGCTGGCGCCTGTCCTGCTGCTCTCTTCCATCGGCAAGGCAATGGATAAAGCGAAATACTGCTTTACCGCCCTGTTGGGGCTGCTGGTGCCGCCCTTCGCCTGGATGGCCATCCGCTACCTCAGCAGCGGGATCGTACCTGTCGGCGACTATTTTCCCCGTCTCTGGTCGGAGATGACGGCGCTGCATCTTCCCTCGCCCAACCTTTCCGCCGCGACGCTGTGCCGCATCGGCTTTACAGCCATAATGGTCATTACGGCCATCCTGCGCATCATGCCGCGGCTGTCCCGCTACAAGACCGCGCAGTATCGCGCCATCCTGCGGCTCATTCTGATGACACTCTGCCTGAGTGCCTATGGCTTCCTGTTCCTGAATTATCCCGCCCTGCCGGCCGGGCTGCTGGTCATGCTGCCGGCCGCTCCGCTCCTGGGCGTCTTCATTATCGATACGATTTCCCGCAAAGGCGCCGGAACATGGCTCGTCATCTTGTTCCTGCTGCTGGCTGCCGAGCGTATCTCCTTATTCGTCAACCTGTAAAATGTCTGTAATATGAAAAAAGTTCTTTGGATCATTCTCGCCGTCCTCGTCGCAGGACTGGCGATCTTCTGCTACTTCCGCTTCTACTTCGTCTTCGGCGAAGGTGTGCGCAGCGGCGAGCTCAACTATGTCGTCTACAAGGGCGTCATCTGGAAAACCTATGAAGGCAAGCTCATCCAGACCGGCATCAAGGCGCAGACCACCGGCGTACAGTCGAACACCTTCGAGTTCTCGATCGCCGACAAGGAGATCGCCGAACGCCTGATGACCGAAAGCGGCAAGGTAATGGACCTCCACTACAAGGAATATTTCGGCCGTCTCCCCTGGCGCGGCCACACCCGCTACATCGTCGATGACATCGTCTCCATCAAGGAGAAAAACAGCACCATCGACCAGCAGAACGAAGAAGTCCTGAGCACCATCGCCCCCGGCACCGAAGGCGCCGACACAGTGATCCCGGGACTGTACTGAGTTACCGGGGCTCTGCCCCACCCGATCCGCAGGCGAGAGCACGACCAAAGGGAGTAAACCCCGCCGTTCCGGCCTGCTATCGCACAATCTACCACAACGGCCGTTCGTTCCACATCGTCATGCCGGGCTTGACCCGGCATCTCTGTGTCTGTAAGGCACTTATCCTCGGCAGGAGCTACGGGACCCTCCTTATCCCGTAGCATCCTGACGGGAGATAAGTGCCCCTTTTGGCACAGCATCTCGGCTGCCTTTGCCCTTTCTTTATACCGGCGGGATAGGTCTCCTGCTGTTTTGGGGTAGGTCGAACAGAAGGTGCCGGACTTACCTCAAAAATCAGCCCTCCAGACCCTCCAATGGGGTAGGACCCAGCCTTTCCGTTCGACCTACCCCATATGTTATCCGGACCTACCCCGCTGAAACTTGGTTATCCAGGCAGGATGTTTTATCTTTGTATAATTATGGAAGAGATCAACGTTTATCAACAGTATTTCTTGGCTTCGTGTACTTTCAACGGCGTACCGCGTCATGCCGTTTCCGTGTTGCTGATTTCCACTTCGGAGGCGGGACGGATCTGCTATGAGGTGGCTGTGAGTTTCTTCCCGCACAACGATGCCGAGGATTTCGCCGTATCGTATGACGCCTACTTCTGCAAAGTGCTATATGATGCGCCCGGCCGACGGTCCAGAAAACGAGAAGCACAGCTTCTGGAAACCCTTCAACATGAAGCCGACGCCCTTGCCGCCGCAGCCGGCGCCACCATCTTCTGGGACAAACCGCTCGGGGCCGCCCGTCGCGGATAAATCGGGCTACAGGTTCTTCTGTAAGTATTGTTCGAATTCGTCGAGGTTGTGGTGACCTTGGAGGACGACGTTGCCTTGTGGATCGAGCAGGAAGAAGTGAGGAACACCCTCTACGGAATAGCGGGCGCTGATGATTCCTTCGAGGTCGAAGATCTGGTCGTAGTCGATCTTCATTTCGGAGATGGCTGCTTTGGAAAGATCCGGCTGGTCACGAACCGTTACACCGAGAATCCTGAGACCTTTTTCGGCGAAAAGGTTGTTCAGACGAATGACATTGGGAATCTCATCGCGACAAGGCCCGCACCAGCTGGCCCAGAAGTCGAGCAGGACATACTGACCTTGGCCGATCCGTTTGTCGTGGCATTCGCTGGCATCCATTTCTTCCTGCTGCAACACGTTTCCCTCCGGCCCCACTTTGACAAACAGGACTCGACCTTCCGTTTTCTCCATGGCACGTGCCTTTTTGTAAGTCAATAGCGACGCCAGTCCTTCATCTTCCCGGATGAAGCTACCACCTTGATTCAGCAATTCCTCCATTTCCTCATATTCAAGATCATGGGAGAGCAGTCGCATGGCTTGTAGTCCGACTGCATCGTAGCTGTGATCAAGGTATGTTTTCCGCATCAAAGAATCCATATAAGAGCTGGCATCTACCTCGGGATTCAGGTCTCCCATCAGCAAGTCGTACAACTCATGGATGAAGCTATTCATTGCTGTTGTCAGCGGGCTGCCTGACGACTGCTGAGTAATGAAATCGACCGTCATCTCTCGTGTGTCGGCCACGATTTCCATCATGTCAAAAATATCGCCGTTGCCGACATCATTTCCTTCTGCATCAATGAGTTTGATTTGTTGCTGGATGCACGGATCCTGAACCGTCCTGAGCGTAAACATTCCGTTTTCAACCAGACAGGTATCCACGCCGTTTTTGTCACATATCAGAACCGCATAGTAATCCTTTGCCGGATCCGGGACTGTGACGGTGCCCTGGATGGTACAGGTTTTGTCGGAAGAGCAGCCGGTGCATAGCATCAGCAGAAACGCGGAGAGTAGGAGCAACTTTTTCATATTATGCAAAGTTAGTTTATTTTCCTTCGTGTACGCAAGAATCTGCCGGTTCCGGCATTTATCAGGAAAACGAAACCCATGAAGAAGCTTTTGAATCTGATAGTATGCTCGGTGCTGCTGATGACAGGGCTGAGCAGTTGTGAGAAAATCGATGTAAACAATCTGGAAGGCACCTGGACGGAGCAGTATGATCCGATGCTCTTTGCGATGGATGGCTCAGTGACGTACACTTTTGACGGGAACAACGGTTATCAGCTCCATGTTTATGACGCGTTGTCTGGCGCATCACACGACTACAGCGGCCATTATGCCATTGACCTGATCGACAAGGGCACCATCACCCTCAACCCGGAGATGTCCGACCTCAGCAATGTCTGCTATACCATCGTCAAGCTGACATCCCATGAAATGGACTGGCAGCGACAAGGAACCACCTACTCCCAGGGCACATGGGGTTACGACTACCGGCACTTCGTGAGAGCTAAATAGACTGAAATACATACCTGACAGGACGAAGGTCATTTAAAAAACATACAATCGCCGAGACGCATTTCGGCGATTTGTGTGTTTATAGGGTGACCATGTGCCAAAGATAGATGCACAAATGTGGTAACTTTGCAGGTATAGAAAAAGTCGTGCGTGTATAATAAGTTGGATGAGCAAACATTGGCCAGGTACTGCTCGCAGAGAGACAGGCAGGATGGCGATGGATGAACTGTATAGGAGATATGCGGTAAGGGTAAATGCGCTCTGCAGGCGATATGTGGGAGACGATGACGAAGCGAAAGATCTGATGCTGGAAACGCTCATCCAGGCACTCGACAAGATAGACAGCTATCACTACACCGGCGAAGGTTCCCTGTACGCTTGGATCAGCAGGATCGCCATCAACAAGTCGATCAACCAGATCAAACGACAGCGGTGGCGGATGGTACATATGGACCTGTGGACGCAGGACAACATTCCGGAACCGACGGAGGACGAAATGGTGGCGATACCGAAAGAGAAGCTCCGGGAATGGATCGCAGGGCTGCCCGATTTGAGAAGAACCGTTTTCAACCTGTACTGCATCGACGGATATTCGCACAAGGATATAAGCAAAATGCTGGGAATCAGCGAGACAGGATCGACCAGCCTCCTGGCGAAGGCGAGAAAGCAACTGAAAGAAAAGATTAAACAATACTTGAAGGAACAAGACACATGAAAAAGTGGGAAGACATCATCAAGGACAAGTTGGAAGAGCCCGACGGCGCTCTCCCCGAAAATGTCTTTGCCGAGTTCCATGCCCGTCTGGATGGAGCCTTACCCGCACCCGCACAGAAGCGGTTACCGCTGGTGTGGGTGGTGGCCGCTGCTGCCGCCGCTTGCCTTGCTGCAGTCCTGTTCCTCCGCCATTCCTCCTCGCCCGACGATGGCATTCAGATTATCCAGAAGCCCGCTACGTCGCTGGCTACCGTTACTGATTCCACGGAAGTGGCAGTAGAAGAAGCCCTGCCCACACAACAGCTTGTCGCCCAGGCTGTCATGCCCGGTGCCGTCCGACGGCCGGCCGCAAGGGAAGAAAAGATGGAGAAAGATGTAATAGCGGAAGAAGTGGCTATCGAAAATGTTGGAAGCAGTGAAAGCGTTGAAAACGAGAAAAATGAGGAAATAACTGAGCCTTCGGAAAGAGTAGAGGAATACAATAAGGGTATTACAAGCGTGGAATTAGTCAAACCCGGCCTGGCTCCAATCAGTATTGCAGTTCCGGTGGCCGGAGCTGTCGGCGGCGGTGTGGTGGCGGCATCATTGCTGGCGACTGCCAAAATCAACTTGAAGGAAGTCTCCGTCTCCGAACCGCAGGTAGACTACCGTCAAGTCAGAGCCGAATATCTTCGAACGATCGATGAACTGTCTGAGAAAGGATCTTCACCCGGACCCGCGTTCGGTGTGGAAGACGATCCGGTGACAGGTCATAAACACTATCTTCCGCTGAAGGTAGGCTTGTCAGCCAGAATTCCCGTTTCGAACAGACTGTATATCACGACAGGTCTTGAATACGCGCTTTATCCCTCGACCTTCGTTTTCTCCAAGGCGGGGGAAATGAAACAATATGCCCATTATCTGGGCATCCCTGCCCGGCTAGATTGGAGCATTGCATCGGGAAGGTGGCTGGACGTCTATCTGGGTGGCGGCATCGAAGGAGACTTCGGCCTCGGAGCCACTTTTGACGGCATGCGCGTTCGGAACAAGGACATATATTTCTCATTATTGGGAGCCGGCGGCCTGCAACTGAACCTCACGAAGAACCTGGGTTTTTATGTGGAACCGCAGGTGAGCTGGACGATTCCGATCCGGACACAGGGCCTGGAAACCTACCGGAGCGAACACCCGTTCATGTTCTCCGTGGGGACCGGACTCAGAATTACTTTTGGAAAATAAACGAAACATACGATCATGAAACAATTTGCTTTACTGGCCGTCATGACGGCCCTTGTCATGGGCAGTTTCTCCTGCGAAAGCCTGAACGAGGAGGAAGAGAACAACAATGTCTGCAGAAAAATGGAACTGACCACCAAATCGGCTGCGTTTGCCCAGCAGGGCAACACCTTCGCTTTTGATTTCATCAGTCGTGTCAACGCCAAGACAGAAGGGGATTATATCATCTCTCCCCTTAGCATGCAGTTCCTGCTGGGCATGATCCTGGACGGCGCCCAGGGGCAGACGGCCGATGAAATCTGCCAGGTACTGGGTTATGGCGCCGGCGAGGCGGATGAGGTGAATGCCTTCTGCCTGTCCATGCTGCAGCAGCTTCCCAAACTGGACAAGAATACCACGCTCAGCCTGGCCAACGCCATCGTTGTGAACAAACAGTATGCTCTTCTGGCAAACTATAAATCGACCGTAAGCAAGTTTTATGAGGCCGAGGTGTCCAATCATGACTTTTCAGATGCAACCGGCACGGCCCGTCAGATCAACCAGTGGTGCTCGCAAAAGACGAACGGGCTCATTCCCAAAGTCTTGGACGATGTAAATCCCAACGCGCTGGCGTATCTCATGAATGCGTTGTATTTCAAGAGCAAATGGCAGGCGCAATTCTCCGGAAACAATACGGCGAAGGAAAACTTCACCCGGGAAGATGGCTCCATGGCTCCGGTGCAGATGATGAAGAACAAGACGCAGTTTTCCTATGGAGAAAACGAAACGCTTCGCGCTGTCCGCCTGCCCTATGGGAATGGTGCCTTTTCGATGATCGTCGTAATGCCTTTGGAAGGAAAGAAACTTTCTGATGTAATTGGTTCGCTCAGCGGAAGTACCTGGCAGACATTTAACGGAAACATGCGGGAGTGTAATGTGGACATCTGGCTTCCCCGGTTCGAGACAAGGTTCCACATCGAAGTGAATGATATCCTGTCAGCCATGGGCATGCCTTCGTCTTTCAACGTCGGAAAAGCAGATTTCACGGCCATGTCCAATCATGCCTTGTGCCTGAGCCTGGTGCAGCAGGATGCCGTTATCAAAGTCGATGAAGAAGGGGCCGAAGCGGCTGCCGTCTCCATGGCAGAAATGCGCGCCACCTACGCACCATCCGTCGGCGAAGTAGTTTTCCACGCCGACCGACCGTTCCTCTATCTGATTACTGAAACCAGCACCGGCGTCATTCTGTTTGCCGGAAAATACAGCGGAAAATGAAACACAGAATCCTTATATTCTTTTCAGTAGCCTTGGCGGTCTGCCTAGCGCTTTCTTCTTGCACCGATTTGCATCAATCAAGATATGGAAGTTCTTCCTGGCAAGGGGAATCTGAAAGAGAATCCGGCATTATAGAAGTATGTTCCCTGACTTTTTCTGAAAACGCACAGCAATGCGATGCCACCTGGGGCGCGAAGGCTCCCGCCGTCGGTTTCGGCTGGGGCCAGTACGAAGTCCGATGGATATCGCGGAATCAGTTTTCTCTTCAGTTGGTGAGTGGTGACGTTCTTCTTGATGAGTTGGCAGGAAAAATTTCCGGCAACAAAATGAAGTTGTGGATTCCCGGCGCCGATCCCGAATTCGCAGAAATGACGACATACGAATTGAAAAGGACCGACTGATAATCCTGGCCGCATTCTGCTATGCTTTATTTGTTTTGCCGCAGGATATCTGCCACTTCTTCACGGGAAATGCCGAAGCCGCGGGCGAGCTGCGGAATGGAGGTATTCGTCGTCCGGTAGATATAGGGGATGAGGCGTGCATGCTCGGTGCGGACCAGCGCGGACACCGGCTTGCTGAACCAGCGGTCGCTGATTGATGTAATCAGTTTGAAAAAGTCGCCGTCGAGTAGCCGAGTCCGGGGTCCGTCGACCAGTTTTTCATTCATTTCGGCCATGTTCACTGTCCCGATGGTTTTGAGCAGGAAAGCCTGGGAACCGTTGAAGACTTCCTCAACATAGGCATAGTCCGTCGCGCTGACAGGCTCCAGACAGCCTTCTGCGTCAATCAGCCAGGGTACTCTTAGCAGAGAATCATTGGTGTGAAAGATCGTCTCCCTTTCACGCTTGGTCAGCGAAGTGACCGGCCGCGTCCACCCTTTGCATCGCCCCCGGCAAAAGAGCGCGCGATAGCCCGACCAAGGATAACTTTCCACGCTATCGCTATTGTCGAGCGCGTTGCGGAAGACATAGGCAATGGCGTTGCGAAGATACCACTCGGTATCGATCCACTGGACATCCACGCATTTGTCATGATAGAGCCTTCGCTCATGATACTTGTAGCTGAACCACATGGCGTAACGCCGACGGATTTCGTCTCCGCAGGCTTTTGCATGCTCGTAGTTTTCCGCCAGCAGGATGACATGCAGATGGTTCGACACTACCACATAGGTTACAACCCTGACGTTCGCTGCCATCGCACACAAAAAGACATACTTGACCATCACATCATAGTCTTCCTCATCGCGGCAGATGATCGCCTTCTTCAAACCCTCCAGACTCACATGGAAGGGATATACACGGCGAGCAGATCCGTCTGGCATCTCCCGCACAATCGCTCGCATCATAGCCATCGGTTCATTGTTTTTACAAAGATAAGCACAGCCGTCAGTATCCGGGCCGCAAAAAAGCAAAATCTTTTACAAATTCGTGTAAATCTCGATGAAAGGAGCAACAATGGGTTGAAACATTCGAAGGTTATCTCCCGCCAGAACGCGCGAGCGCTCCCAATGGGCTCACGCGTTTCCGGCGAGGATAACCCTCATCACTGGTGTAGGTCTAGGAGAAAAACGGGGTAGGTCGAATAGAAAGGTTTGGACCTACCCCACTGGAGGGCCTGGATGGCCGATTCGTAGGGTAAGTCCGACACCATTCGTTCGACCTACCCCAAAATAGTAGGAGACCTAACCCAAAATAGTAGGAGACCTACCCCGCCGGTATAGCGAAAGAAAGATGGCAACCGTGAGGCTGGGCCAGACGAGGAGCCAGAAGAGGAGCCAGAAGAAGAGCCAGAAGAAGAGCCAGAAGAGGCACTTATCTCCCGTCAGGGGGCTACGTGATAAAGAGGGTCCCGTAGCCCCTGCCGAGGATAAGTGCCTTGCGACCAATGAGATGTCGGAATATGCGCAGAAGCTGTCATCGGCTGCTATAGGGTATAGCCTAGAGGATCCTAACCACCCTCGGTTGATAGAGGGAGGGGCCCAAAATTGCCCAGGCAATTTTGGGAAGGAGACTCGCTTGCGAGTCGGTCTGAGAGGCTATACCCTATAGCAGCCGATGATTCCGTTCAGAGCAGGACCGAGAGGTAGATGAGGACGGCGAAGACGAGGGAGGCGAGGCCGTTGGCGGTGAAGAAGGCGGCGTTGAGGCGGGAGAGGTCGCGGGGGGAGATGATGACGTGCTGATAGACCAGCATGGCCAGGAAGAAGATGCCGGCGGCGATGCCCCAGGCGTCGGTCAGGCAGATGGCCGGATTGGCCCGGCCGGCCGCGATCAGAAACCACGGCACCAGCGCGAACTCCGGCACATGGACCGCCCAGGCGATTCCCATCGCCCGCTTGCGACCGAAGCGCTGCGGTATGGAATGCAGGCCCTGGGCGCGGTCAATCTCTTCGTCGGCCAGAGCATAGAGGATGTCGAAGCCGCTGGACCAGAAGAAGACCATCAGCGTCAGCAGGACGACCGGCAGCGTCAAGTAGCCGGTCACGGCGATGAACGCGCCGGCCGGGGCAATGCCCAGTGCCGCTCCTACCCCGAAATGGCAAAGCCAGGTAAAACGTTTCAAGTAGCTGTAGCCCAGCAGGAAAACCAACGCAACGAAAGACAGGCCGCCGCAAAGCGGATTGATGGTCCAGGCCACGGCCACGAAGAGGGCGACATTGACCAGCGAGAATGTCAGCGCCTGGGCGGGCGTAATCCGGCCGGCGGGCACGTCCCGGCCCGCCGTGCGCGGATTGCGCGCGTCGATTTCACGGTCGGCCCAGCGGTTGAAGCCCATCGCGGCGCTCCGGGCGAAGACCATGCAGCCGAGGATCTGCAGCAGGAGAACCCAGGTAAAGTGAGCACCCGGTTCCTTCAATCCCAACAGGAATCCGACCAGCGCAAACGGCAAGGCGAAGATCGTATGCGCGAACTTCACCAGCGATGCATAACGTTTGATGGTCGACAACGGCTGCATATTCAATCCGGACCATGCTCCAGTTCCGAAGGAATATGCTTTTCAGACCGTCGCGCCAGCGCGACTCCTTCCCACCGCTAAAGCGGCGGGACCCTCCCTCTATCAACCGAGGGTGGTTAGGGTCTTCAAAGCATATTCCTTCTCCACTTACGCACAGGCCTCAACATTATCTCAACGTTGCGTCGTGCTTGGTCTCGAAGGCCTTGAGGAGCTTGGACATCGTGGCCTCGACGGCGGCGTCGGTGAGGGTCTTCTCTTCGTCCTGAAGGATGAAGCTGATGGCGTACTGCTTCTTGTCGGGCTGGATCTTCGGACCACGGTACACGTCGAAGAGACTGACCTGCCGCAGGATGCCACGGGCCGTCTGGAAGGCGGTCTTGCGGAGCTCTGCGAACGAGACACTCTCGTCGAGCAGCAGCGCCAGGTCACGACGGACTTCCGGGAACTTGGGCAGCTCCTTGTATTTAATCTTGTCGCGCTTGACCAGCTCGAAGAAGACCGGCCAGCGGATCTCGGCCACGAAGACCGGCTGCTTGATGTCGAACTGCTTCAGCAGGGCTTTCGACACAGTACCAGCCATGGCCAACGTCTTGTTGCCAAGCTTGTAGGTCAAACCTTCAGCAAAGAGATCGGACGGCGCAGCTTCCATTTCAAGATCGTAGAGATCGGCCTTGAAACGGCGGAGCACCAGCTCCAGATAGCCCTTGAGAGCGAAGTAGTTGCCCGCACCCAGCTCGTTGCGCCACGATTTGGCACCCGGACCCGTGACCACCATGCAGAGACGCTGCTCCTCACGGTAGCTCTTGAGTTCCCGCTCCGGCATCTCAACACCCTCCTTCGGCTGGAAACTGTAGCAATTCCCAATTTCGAAGAGACGCAGGTTGTTGTTCTGGTGGTTGATATTGCGTTCCACCACTTCCAGCGCATTGAAGATCAGCGTCTGGCGCATCACATTCAGGTCGCTGCTGAGCGGATTGACGATATGGACCAGTTGATCGGCCGGATAGGTCTTGCACTTGTCGTAGTACTCCCCTTTCGTCAGGGAGTTGTTCATGATCTCGATGAAGCCCCGGTCTGCCAGCAGGTCGGAGACCGTCTTGCGCACCTTCTCCGGATCGGGATGCTCCGACGGATTGATGGACGCCCTCATGCTGACGGGAAGCTCAATGTTGTTGTAGCCGTAGATACGGAGCACTTCTTCCACCACGTCGCACTCGCGCGTCACATCCACGCGATAGGCCGGAACAGCTACGGTGCAGCCTGCCTCCGATGCTGAAAGGATTTTGAAATCAAGACTTTCGAGAATGCGTTTATACGTGTCGGTCCCCAGCTGCTTGCCGATCAGGCTGTCCATGCGGGCATAGTCCAGATCGATCCTGACAGGCTCGAACGGCTTGGCGCACACTTCCTGCGGCGCACCGGCCACGGTGGCGCCGGCCAGTTCCTGGATCAGCAGGGCGGCCCGGCGGGCAGCTGTCATGGTCGCCGTCGGGTCGATACCACGCTCATAGCGGAATGAAGCATCGGTCTTCAGGCCCTGGCGCTTCGAAGTCTTGCGGATGGAAACCGGATTGAAATAGGCCGCTTCGAGAAAAATCTCGGTCGTCGCTTCCGTGACGCCGGAATCGAGGCCGCCGAAGACACCGGCGATGCACATCGGCTTCTCAGCGTCGCAGATCACCAGATCGTCGGTGCAGAGCGTGCGCTCCACCTCGTCGAGGGTCGTGAACTTGCAGTCCGGCGTGCTGCGGCGCACCACCACCTTGCGGCCGGCAATCCTGGCAGCGTCGAACGCATGCAACGGATGTCCCATCTCATTGAGCACGAAGTTGGTGATGTCCACGATGTTGTTGATCGGGCGCTGGCCGATGGCCATCAGACGCTCCTTCATCCAGTCGGGGGACGGGCCCACCTTCACATCCTTGAGCGTGATGCCGATGTAGCGGGGCGCCAGGTCCGGAGCCTCAACCACGACGGGAATCGCCTCGCCGGCACCAGCCTTGAACGCGCTCACTTCGGGCAGCGTCCATTCCACAGGAATGTCGTGCTGCACGCAGTAGGCATAGAGGTCGCGGGCCACGCCGATGTGGCTGGCACCGTCTACGCGGTTCGGCGTCAGGCCAATCTCGAAGAGCGTGTCTTCTTTGAGCTTCAGCTGCTCCCGCGCAGGCGTTCCCACCACGGCGGCGGGATCGAGCACCATGATGCCGGAGTGATCGTTGCCGATGCCCAGCTCGTCTTCGGCGCAGATCATGCCGAGGCTTTCGACACCGCGGATCTTCGAGCGTTTGATCTTGAATTTGCTGCCGTCATCGGTTGGCAGTTCCGTGCCGACGGTAGCCAGAAGGACTTTCTGGCCCTGGGCCACGTTGGGCGCACCACAGACGACCTGCAGAAGCTCAGGCTCACCCGTGTTGAGTTTGGTAACATGCAGGTGATCGGAGTCGGGATGCGGCACGCATTCCACGACTTCTGCCACGATGACACCGGCCAGGCCGCCGGGAATCTGCTCCACGGTTTCCATGTGTTCCACTTCCAGTCCCGTGGAAGTCAGGATGGCGGAGACCTGTTCCGCCGTAAGGTCGAACTTCAGATAATCCTTCAGCCAGTTGAATGAGATGTTCATATCGTTATTCTGTTTTTATTCGAAAAGGGATTCCACGAATTCTTTCTTGTCGAAGACCTTGAGATCTTCGATCTTTTCGCCCACGCCGATGAACTTGATGGGGATCTTGAACTGGTCGCTGATACCGATCACCACGCCGCCCTTGGCCGTGCCGTCGAGCTTGGTGACCGCCAGCGCCGTCACGTCGGTCGCACGCGTAAACTCCTTCGCCTGCAGGAAGCCGTTCTGGCCGGTTGAGCCGTCGATGACCAGCAGCACTTCGTGCGGTGCGTCGGGTACGACCTTCCGCATGACATTGCGGATCTTGGTCAGCTCGTTCATCAGGTTGATCTTGTTGTGCAGGCGGCCGGCCGTGTCGATGATCGCCACGTCGGCATCCTTGGCCACGGCGCTCTTGACCGTGTCGTAGGCGACGGAGGCCGGATCGGACCCCATCTCCTGCTTCACGATGTCGACGCCGGCACGTTCGGCCCAGATCACAAGCTGGTCGACGGCAGCGGCGCGGAAGGTGTCGGCAGCGCCCAGCACCACCTTCTTCCCCTGCGCCTTGAGCTGCGCGGCGAGCTTGCCGATGGTCGTAGTCTTTCCCACGCCATTGACGCCCACCACCATGATGACATAGGGCTTTTTCGAGAAATCGAACGGCTCGGCACTCTTGCCGTCGGCCGCAGCGTCCAGCAGGTCCACGATCTCTTCGCAGAGATAGCGGTTCACTTCTTCGGCATTGAGATATTTATCGCGGGCCACACGGGCCTCCAGTCTTTCAATGATGTTCTGGGTAGTCTCCACCCCGACGTCGGAAGCGATCAGCACTTCCTCCAGCGAATCGAGCACTTCGTCGTCGACGACGCTTTTGCCGGCAATGGCATAGGAGAGTTTCTCGAACAGCGAACGCTTGGTCTTCTCCAGGCCGCTGTCGAGCGGACGCTCCTCCGCTTTCTCTTTCTTCTTCCAATTGAAAAGTCCCATATCACAAGGGTTTATAAAGTTCCCGGATACACCCGTCGGCAAGGGCTTCCAGCGAAGAGATGCCCATGTCGGCCGGAAGGCCGGCCTGCTGATATGCCACGGGGAGTTCCGTGCAGGCGCACACCACGGGGATGCGCTCGTCCTGCCATAATTCTTCCACGATCTGCCGGAAACGCGCACCAGCTTCCTGCTGCTTTCCTGCCTTGACCATATCGGTCACCGCGTGGATACGTTCCTGCATTTCAGGGCTGGGGATACGGAAGCGATAGCCGGAAGCGGCACCATGGTCCTGGTACAGCCCCGTCTTCATCGTGCCCAGGGTCGCGGTGAGCCAGGCTCCCTGCGGGCTGCGTTCACGGCAACTGCGGATGGTCTCGTCGATGATGTGGATCACCGGCACATGGATCAGGCCTTCCGCGATGAATTTGTCAATGAAATGATGGGCCGTGTTGCAGGTCACTGCCAGGCGGTCGGCACCCCACTTCTCGAGGGTCAGCATTCCGTCGAGCAGATACGGCTCCGGATCCGGGCCCTTCCCCAGCAGGAAGGTCGTCCGGTCGGGTGTTATCGTATGCGAGTACACGATCATGCGCGGATGCTCCTGATCGCAGCCGGCCGGCGCCTTGACTGCCAGCAGCCGCTGGAATTCCGCCGTCGCAGCAGGACCCATCCCGCCAAGTACTCCTAAAGTCAAACCGTTATGTTTCATGCTTGTTTTTCAGGTTTCGTATATTGTGCCATCACCACGCCCGCCATAGCCACCACGATCCCCGCCATCTGCAGCGGCAGGATCGTGTCCTGGCCCATCAGAGACGCAGCAATGGCCGAGACAATGGCCACCAGCGGCAGGAACACAACCGTCCGCGTCATGCCGATACGGTCCACGCACGCAGCATACAGCACGAAGGCAACGCCCGAGCAGAGCACCGCCAGCGCAAGGATGGGCCGCAGCACGGGCCACGACAGATAAGCCGGGGTCCAGGTCGGTGCATCCCAGATCAGGAAGGGGACCAGAAAATAGATCGAGGCCAGGATAAACTGCCATGTGACGATCGAAAAAGCGTTGTATCTTTTGTCAACCAGTTTCTTGCAAATGGCCGTGTAGCCGGTTGAGCCGATTACGGCCAGGAAGAGAACGGCAATGCCGTAGAGATAATCCGTGTGCAGGGAGCCTCCCAGCACGATGAAGCTTACCACGCCCGCCACAGCCACGAAGATGCCGATGCGGTTCAGGTGCGAAAGCTTCTCATGGAAGAAGATCTGCCCCACGATGAGGGTGAAGACCGGAATCGTGGCGATGATCACCGAGCAAAGTGTCGGCGAGCCCGTGATTTTCAGGCCGAAAGTCTCGCCCAGGAAATAGAGGAAAGGCTCGAAGGCCGTCATCGCTGCGAACCACTTCAAGTCCCCGCGCCGGATCTTCTGCAGCCGGCCCGTGAGCAGGCTGAAAAGCGTCAGGGCGGCAGCTGCCAGCACCATCCGGGTGAAGATGAAAGTAAATACGGGCACGCCCTGGTCCAGTACCGAATCGCTCCAGAGGAACGACATCCCCCAGAAGAAGACGGTTACCAGGATCGCCAGGTACCAGATCCAGCCTCTGCGCCCGTCGTTGTTCATTGGCGCGGACGGATTTTGCGGAAACGCAGTTTGATCACGCCCCAGAAGGCCTCACCGAAAATACTGGAACTCATCTTGGAGGTACCTTCCTTGCGGTCCTCGAAGATGATGGGCACTTCTGCAATCTTGTAGCCCAGCTTATAGGCATTGTATTTCATCTCGATCTGGAAACCGTAACCCCGCATCTTGATGCGGTCGAAATCAATGCTGTCCAGCACTTTGCGCGAGTAGCACACGAAGCCTGCCGTGGTATCGTAGACTTTCATGCGGAGCACGGTACGGACATATGCGGAGGCATAGTAGGACATGATCACCCGCCCGATGGGCCAGTTGATCACGCTGATGCCGTTGCAGTAACGCGAGCCGACGGCCATGTCGGCGCCGCCTTCGACGCAGGCTGCATACAGGCGCGGAACATCGGAAGGCTTGTGAGAAAAGTCAGCATCCATCTCGAAAATATAGTCGTAGCCATGGTCGAGCGACCAGCGGAAACCCGTCAGGTAGGCCGTGCCCAGTCCCAGCTTGCCCTGTCGTTCAATCAGGTGCAGCTGCGTGGGGAACTCCTGCTGCAGCCGCTTGACGATATCGGCAGTGCCGTCGGGCGACCCGTCGTCGATGATCAGCACGTGATAATCGCCATCCAGCGCGCGGACGGCCCGGATGATCTTCTCGATGTTCTCTTTCTCGTTGTACGTCGGGATGATGATGACTTTTTTGTCCATGATGCCTCGATATTAAGCTATCTTGCAAAGATATGAATAATTTTCTACCATTCAACAAGTATGTCGATCCAGCGCGGGGCGGCGGCACACAGCACGCCATAACCACCCTGCACGTTGCTGTAGAGCGTGACACCTTCCGCGAAAAGATTGAACTGGAATTCCTGCTGCGAATAGGACATGTCATACCAGTACAGGCTTTCATTGACCGTGGATATATTCAAGCCGAGGAAATGAAGGTCTTGCGGCGCGGGGACCCGCAGCAGCTGGATCTTGAATTCGTAACTTGTCCCCTTGAACATGTCGTCGGGGAAATAATTGACCGCCAGGGCTTCGCCCGTCTGGAAATCAAAGCGCTGGAAGGCGCTGACATCCACTTGCTGGAAAATGATGTCGCTCGACTTGAACTGCAATACCTGCACCAGGTCCGAACCCGTCGGGGGATAATGGTATCCTGCGATGGGTTGCAGGCAGTAGTACTTTTCGTAGGAGCCATCATCCGTGACACGAAGGGTCATCTCCACCTCATAATAATCCGGCTCCTCTTCCCAACTTTTTTCCATCAACTTCCATTCTCCGGTCGAGACGATTTCCAACTTCGGCATCAGGGGCACATCGGTTTCCGCCCACACGGGATCGAAACCGGGGAACTCCGCTTCCAGTCGGATATGGTCGCCAGGAGCCGGCACATAGTCTTCCGCCAGGTAGCAAAGGCTGTTGATACTCACTTCCAGGGGCTGCAGCACCATCCGTCTGCTCTGCTGGCTGCCATTGACAAAGCAGCGCACTTCACCATGCAGGGTATCCAGATTCTCGATATAGGCTTTGCCGTCAATGACCCGCTGCAGGAAAAAGACGGAAGAGGCCACATAGACGGAAAACGGTTCGCCGGCCAGGGCCTCCGCCGAGATGGTCAGGCGCGGTTCGGCGATCTCTCCCTTGAATTCGATCACTTTCTCACAAGCGGTTCCCAGCAGCGCTACGAGGGCCAGCACACAGGGTATGTAATATTTCTTCATCGTCTATCCTCCTAAAATTCATACGTATAAGATACCGAAGGCATGATCGGGAAAATGGACAGCTGCTTGAGCTGGTTGCCATCCCGGTACACGAGGAACGGGTTGTTCCGGTTGTAGGCATTGTACACGCTCACGTTGATGGTGCGGTGATGGCCGTTGTCGAAGGTCCGCTTGAAATTGACACCCAGGTCGAGCCGCTGGTAGGAAGGCATCCGGTAGTTGTTGCGTCCCTCCAGATAGTCCACCGGCGAAGTGGGGAAATAGTATTCCAATTCATTGCTGTAACCGTGGATCACGCTGATGCTCTGCATGGCGAGCGAGCCGCAGATGCCCGTGCCGAAGATGAAGGTGGCCGCCACGTCGATCTTCTTGTTGATCTCGTAGGAAGCGGTAACGCTCAGGTCGTGCCGGCGGTCATACTTGGCCGGGAAAGGCTCGCCGAAATTGAGGACGTTCCCCTCCCGGTCGAAGAGCCGCATGGTCTTCGACCAGGTGTAACCGATCCAGCCGGTCAGCTTGCCGGTCTTCTTCTGCGCCAGGAATTCCACGCCATAGGCCCATCCGCGCCCCATCGCCACTTTCTCCTCCCAGCCCGTCGTCGAGCCGAAGAAGGAAGTGCCGTCTCGGTATTCCAGCACATTGTCCATGGTCTTGTAGTAGCCCTCCACCGACAGGTCCATCGGACCCACGCTGTAGAAGATGCCGGCCGCCGCCTGGTTCGAATACATCGGCAGGATCTTGTCGGTGACAGGGACCCAGAGGTCGGTGGGCAGGGTGATGTTGCTGTTGCTCAGCAGATGGACCGACTGGCTCATCCGTGACCAGGAAGCCTTGAAAGAAAGGTCTTCGGTGATCAGGGCACGCAGGCTTACCCGCGGTTCGAGGGAATGATAGGTTCGGCTGTCCGTATGGTAAAGCACGTAGCGCAGGCCCAGGTTGACTTTCAGCCAGCGGGCAATCGACCAGTTGTCCTCGAAATAGGCAGCTGCCTCGTGCGTGAAGAGGTTCTTGTCGCCGTAGGTGGTGTCGATGGCCGTCGGATCGCTGGCGCCGGCGCCTTCGAAGTAGCGGAGGGTCGTGATGGAGGGCTTGAACGCATGATGGATGTATGTGGCGCCGAAACGGATGTCATGCGAGGGATTGGGACTGTATTCGAAATCCGCCGCCGCGGAGATATCCCCGATGCGGGACAGATAATTGAGCGAAATTTCCGCTACGGGCCATTCGCTGGTCTTCTCCGTCGCCTTGATGTTCAGGCCGTGCCGGTAGCGTGTGTAATTGACGGTGGTGTTGACGAAGAGCTTGGGGCTGAAAACGTGGTTCCAACGAACGGAACCCACGATGTTGCCCCAGTTCCAGCCCAGGTTCATCTTCGTGTAGTCCTCCCCGTCATTGATCTTGTAGCGGGCATAGACCCGGTCGTCGCCCATGTAGTAACTCGCATAGAGCTTGTCGCGGTTCGAGAACGTATGGGTCAGCTTGGCGTTGACGTCGTAGAAGTAATAGCCACCCGATGCGCGCTCCCCATCACCCTGCGTCTTGAGATACCACGCAATCAGCGGCTGGGAGAGAATATCGTAGTAGGTGCGGCGCGCCGAGACGTTGAAAGTGGTCTTTCCCTTGATGATGGGGCCCTCCACCTGGAACTTGGCCGAAAGCAGGCCGATGGAGGCGCTGCCATGGTATTCCTTGTCGTTGCCGTCCTTCATGCGGACATCCACGATACTGGACAGGCGGCTGCCGAAACGGGCCGGGAAGCTGCCCTTGTAAAGCGTCACGTTCTTGATGGCGTCGGCGTTGAACACCGAGAAGAAACCCAGCATGTGGTTGACGTTGTAGATCGGGACGCCGTCGAGCAGCAGCAGGTTCTCATCGGGTCCGCCGCCGCGCACATAGAGGCCGGCCGAGCCCTCCGTTCCGGACTGCACGCCCGGCAGCAGCTGGATGGCCTTGATCACGTCCACTTCGCCGGCCAGTGCGGGCACATGCTTGATCTGGTGTACGGGAATCTCGATGGCGCTCATCTGCGATCCGCGAACGCCCAGCTCGGAACGCGAAGCCGTGACGGCAGCGCCGGCCAGCATTTCGGCGGCCGGCTTGAGGGCCACATGGATGACCGTATCGCGCTGGAGCCGGAACGATGCGCTCAAGGTTTCATAGCCGATGTACGACCACTCCAGGGATACTTCCCCGGCAGGCAATGTCAGGGTATAATAGCCAAAATTATTGGTGACCGTGCCCTGTCGGGAAGCCGTTTCCAGCAGGGCGGCGCTGATCAGCGACTCGCCCGACGATGCATCGGTCATATAGCCGCTGATGGTGTATTTCTGTTGTGCGGCGACAGGGGTGGCCGCCAATATGAGTATCGCCGCGACACAGGCGGCGATTACTCCCCATCTCATTCTCTCCATCTCTCTTCTCATTTTTGTAAACCTTTCAGTGACAGGCCGATCCGCTTTCGGTCGAGATCCACCTGGATGACGCGGGCTTCGAGTTGCTGGTGTATTTTCAGGACCTTGGAAGGATCGGATACATACTTGTCGGCCATCTGCGAGACATGGATCAGGCCATGCTCGTGGATACCGATGTCGACGAAGGCACCGAAGGCCGTGACATTCGTCACGATACAGGGCAGGATCATGCCCACCCGTACGTCCTCGATCGACTGGATCTCATGCGAGAACTCGAACACCTGGATAGACCCGCGCGGGTCCCGGCCGCGCTTGGCGATTTCCGTCATGATGTCGGTGAGCGTGGGCATGCCCGCCTCATCCGTCACATAACGCTTCAGGTCGACGTTTTCGCGCACCTTGCCGTCGGCAATGAAAGTGTCGATGCTGACGCCCGCATCGGCGGCCATGCGTTCCACCAGAGCATAGCGCTCCGGGTGTACGGCCGTGTTGTCCAAGGGGTTGGCAGCGTCCGGAATCCGGAGGAATCCGGCGCACTGTTCAAACACCTTGGCGCCCAGCCGTTTCACGTCCATCAGTTCGCCGCGCGATCCGAAGGGTCCGTTCTCGGCCCGGTAGTCCACGATGTTTCGGGCCAGCACCGGTCCGATGCCCGACACATAGCGGAGCAGCCAGCTGCTGGCCGTATTGAGATTCACGCCGACACTGTTGACACAACTTTCCACCGTTTCGTCGAGCCGTTCCTTGAGCAGTCCCTGGTCCACGTCATGCTGGTACTGCCCCACCCCGATGCTCTTGGGGTCGATCTTCACCAGTTCCGACAGCGGGTCCATCAGCCGGCGGCCGATCGAAACGGCGCCACGCACCGTCACGTCGTAGTCGGGGAACTCCTCCCGCGCCACGTCCGAAGCCGAATACACCGAAGCACCGTCCTCACTGACCGAATAGACCCGGACGCCCTCGGGCAGGGCGATCTTCTGGATGAAGGCTTCCGTCTCTCGGCCGGCCGTGCCGTTGCCGATAGCGATGACTTCGATTTTGTAAGCCTCCACCATCTGGGAAATCTTCTTCATGGCCACGATCTTCTCGCTCACGGGCGGATGCGGATAGATGGTGTCGTTGTGCAGCAGATTGCCTTGCGCATCGAGGCAGACCACCTTGCAGCCGGTACGGAAGCCCGGGTCGATGGCCAGGGTGCGCTTCTGCCCGACCGGCGGGGCCAGCAGCAGCTGGCGAAGATTCTCACCGAACACGCGGATGGCTTCGACGTCGGCCTTTTCCTTCGCACGGGCCAGCACTTCGTTTTCGATGGAGGGATGCAGCAACCGCTTGTAGGAATCTTCCAGCGCCGTGTCCACCTGCTTCCGGCAGGCCGGGGTCGGGCGCGGCTTGCGCTCATAGACTTTCCGGGAAATGCGTTCCAGGGCGTGGTCGGGGTTGACCTCCATCCGGACGCGCACATAGCCCTGCTCCTGCGCCCGCAGCATGGCCAGCAGGCGGTGCGAAGGAATGCGGTCGAGCCGCTGCGAGAAATCGAAATAATTGCGGTAGTTCTGGGCGTCGGGCTCGTCTTCCTTTCCTTTGACCACATGCGCGCTCACGGTCCCCCACTGCGTATAGAGATCGCGAAGCTGGGCACGCACCGGCTGGCTGTCGGCCACCATCTCGGCGATGATGTCGCGGGCACCCGCCAGGGCCTCTTCGGATTCCCGTTCCGGGTGATCGAGCTTCATGTCCCAAAGCTTCAGCGCCAGCGGTTCATAACCTTTTTCGCGCGCAACGGAAGCACGGGTCTTGCGCTTGGGCCGGTAAGGCAGATACAGGTCCTCCACGGTCTGGGCGTCGACTTCATTCTCAATGGCGCGCTGGAGTTCCGGCGTCAGCTTGCCCTGCTCTTCGATGCTGGAAAGGATGGCAGCCTTGCGTTTTTCCAATTCGGTGAAACGGAGCCAGTAGTGCCGGACAGCGGCCACCTGCATCTCGTCGAGGGCGCCCGTCCGCTCCTTGCGGTAGCGGCTGATGAAAGGAATCGTGGCCCCTTCTTCCAGCAGGTCGATGCAATGCTCGACTTGCCAGGCAGCAGTCTGCAGCTGTCCGGCGATATGATCGATATACAGTTTATTCATCGGAAACCGCTTTGAGCTGGTCGCGGTACGAAGAGAAAATCTTGCTCTTCGACACGAAACCCAGGTATTTGTTTTCGTCGTCGAGTACTGGCAAGTTCCATGCCTGCGTGGACTCGAATTTATCCATCACGCTTTCCATCTTTTCGTCGAGATAGACGAAAGCCGGAGCGCTTTTCATGATATTGTACATCTTGACCGTGTCGTAACTGGCGCGGTCGAACATGATTTCACGCACGTCGTTGAGTGTCACGATGCCCTGGAAACGGCCCTGTTCGTCGAGAACGGGGAAAAGGTTGCGATGCGAACGGGAAATGGCATCCACCAGCATGCCGAGCGTATCCGTATAGCACACCGTCGTGAAATCGCGTTCCACCATGTCGGAGGTCTTGAGCAGGGTCAGCACGGCCTGGTCGCTGTCGTGGGTCAGCAACTCGCCTTGTGCGGCTATACGCTTCGTATAGATGGAGTAGCGTTCGAAAATGCGGATGGTAGCGTAGCTGACGGTCGAAGCGACGATGAGGGGAATCAGCAGTTCGTAGCCACCCGTAATCTCGGCGATCAGGAAGATGGCCGTCATGGGCGCCTGCATGACGCCGGCCATCAGGCCCGCCATGCCCACCAGTACGAAATTGGCCTCCGGCAATGCGGCAAAACCCAACAGGTTGACCAGGCGCGCGATGACGAAGCCAGCCAGGCCGCCCGTCACCAGCGTAGGGCCGAAGGTGCCGCCCACGCCGCCGCCGGCATTGGTAAAGGCCGTGGCGAAGACCTTGAACAGCATGATGGCGGCAAAATAGAGCAGGAACAGCCAGGGGCTCGCCAGCAGGGACTCACCAAAGAGCGACGGGACCTCCGCGGCGCTGTTGTTGAGCATCAGGCTCAACGAGCTGTAACCCTCGCCGTACAGCGGAGGGAACAGATAGATCAGCACGCCCAGCATTACGGCACACAGTCCCCAGCGCCAGAAAGGATTGTGTATATGGCGCATGCGGTCTTCCACCCGAAGGGTCATGCGGATGAACCACAACGATATGAATCCGCAGAAGATGCCGAGAAGCAGGTAGAACGGGATGCGGGCCATCCGGAATGCCTCGATAGTACCCGCGAACTGCACGTCCGTCCCCATGAACAGGTAGGTGACCACCGTGGCCGTGACCGACGAGAGCAGCAACGGCAGGATGGCGTTCATCGACATGTTGAACATCAGGATCTCGAGCGTGAAAAGCACGCCGGCCAGCGGGGCCTTGAAAATGCCGGCGATGGCCGCCGCAGCACCGCAGCCCAACAGCATCGTCACGTTCTTGTAGGAGAGGCCGGCTTTCCGGGCGATGACCGAACCGATGGCAGCACCCGAATACACGATCGGCGCCTCGGCGCCAACGCTGCCGCCGAATCCGATGGTCACGGAACTGGCGACGATCGACGACCATGTGTTGTGCGGCTTGATGTTCGAATCGTTTTTGGATACGGCCTGGAGCACCTTGGTCACGCCGTGGCTGATGTTGTCTTTGAGCAGATAGCGGACGAAGAGCAGCGAAAGCAGCATGCCCACGCCCGGATAGACGAGCAGCAGCAGGCTGTCATTCGGATCGTCGAACCAGGAGAGAAGCCCGGTCTGGATCCAATGGATCAGGGTTTTAAGCAGAATTGCCGCGCATCCGCACAGCAATCCTACCAACACTGCCAACAGCAGCAGTTTGGTCTTTTCACTCAGATTTCTGGACCGATCAGTCTTCACCTTCTTCCTGGGCAGCTTCGGCCGCGGCGATATCATCGTCCGATGCCGGGAAGCTTCCGCCTTCGCCCTCCTCTCCATCATCTCCATCATCGTTCTTGAAAACTTCCTCTGCATCTTCGTAGTCGTCCACCCTCACCTTGATCTTGACCAGGTAGAGCGCGTCCGGAATCTCCAGGGTAACGGCATAAAAAGAAGTGCCGTCCGGTTTGTCCACTTTGAATATGTCCCCCATATAATCGGCATAGCCATGGGGATACTTCTCCTTGAAAGCATCCATCAACGCCTCCGACATGTTTTCGTAGCTGATTACAGCACGTTTCTTAGGGATATTTTGTCCTGCCATAGTTCGTATTTGTTTGATGGTGCAAGTATAGATGTTTTTTTCACCAACCGCAAAAAAAATTAGCGTTTCTTGAAGAAAAATGATTTCTGCCGCTGTTTTTTTGCGATGTCACGTTCCACGAAGACTTTTTTGCCGGTACGGGGGTCACGCCCGGTTGCGAACATTTCGGTCGAAATGGTCATAGGAGTGGGCGTAAAATCCTGTACCTGCTCGGTGCGCACGCCACGCAGGGCCGGGTGTTTCGAGAGGGCTTCCATGTCCTGCATCGTACAGCCGGGGTGGGCAGAGATAAAATAGGGAATGATCTCGTACTTGAGCCCTTTTTCGCGGATCAGGCGCTGGAATTCCTTCTCCAGCCGGACAAACAGTCTGAAGGAGGGCTTGCCCATGGCGTCGAGGACTTTGTCCTCCGTATGCTCAGGAGCCACCTTCAGCCGGCCGCTGGTGTGCTTCGTCACCAGTTCCTCGAAATAGCGGCGGCAAGTTGCATCGAGGAAGCCGTTTTCGTCAAGGAAGAGGTCGTAGCGGATGCCGCTGCCGATGAACACATGCTTGACCCCGGGCACCTTGAGCACTTTCTCATAGAGTTGCAGCAGGGGCGTGTGGTCGTAGTTGAGGTTCCTGCAGCGATTCGGATAAAGGCACGAAATCCGCTTGCACTTGGCGCAGAGGTCCCTGTCCCGTCCGCCCATGCGATACATGTTGGCGGTCGGAGCACCCAGGTCGGAAATGGTGCCTTTCCATTCGGGATGATGCGTGAGGGCCTCCACTTCCCGCAGGATAGAAGCTTCGCTGCGCGACTGGATGTGCTTGCCCTGATGGGCCGTAATCGCGCAGAAGTTACAGCCACCGAAGCAGCCCCGGTGCGTGGTGATCGAGAACTTGATCATGTCGTAGGCCGGGATACGCTTGCCTTTGTAGCGCGGATGCGGCAGCCGGGTGAACGGCAGATCGTAGATCCAGTCCATTTCTTCCGTGGTCAGGACGGGGCCAAACAGGATGCGGGGCAATTGGGCAAGGGTGCCGTTTTCGCAAGCCTCGGCTACCTGGATCATGGGTTTCTCGCCCATACCGGCAACCAGCAAATCGGCGCCGCTCTCTTCGAGGATCGGCGGCTTCATGCAGTTGTCCCAATAGTCGTAGTGCCGTTCGCGCCGCAGCGAAGCCTCAACGCCGCCGATGACCACGGGGACATCGGGCCAGAGCTGTTTCAAGATCTTCGTATAGACGACGGTAGCACGGTCCGGGCGGGCGCCGGCACGACCCTCGGGCGTATAGGCGTCGTCGCTGCGCAGGCGCTTGGCGGCCGTATAATGGTTGACCATGGAATCCATGGCGCCTGCGCCCACACCGAAGAACAGCCGCGGCCGGCCGAGTTTGCGGAAGTCGCGCAGGTCGTCGCGCCAGTTGGGCTGCGGAACGACAGCCACCTTGTAGCCCTTGGCTTCCAGCACGCGTGCGATGACCGCAACGCCGAACGAAGGATGGTCGACGTAGGCGTCGCCCATGAAAAGGATCACGTCGGCCTGCTCCCAGCCCAGCGCGTCCATCTCCTTCTTCGATGTCGGCAGGAAAAGACTCGTCATTACATCCGTTCGGGGAGGTCGATGCCGAGGATGTTCATCGCGTGGCGGAGGGTGCGGGCGATGGTGGCGATCAGGCAGAGGCGCTGGTCGCGGACGGCCACATCTTCTTCACGCAGGATCTGCGTGTCGTGGTAGTACTGGTTGAATTCCTTGGCCAGGTCGTAGGCATAGTTCGCGATCAGGGCCGGCGAATGCGCGAGACCGGCTTCCCGGATCTTGTCAGGATAGGCACTGAGTATCTGCACGATAGCCTCTTCCTTCGGCAACAGCGTCGCACCTGTGACGGCGGGCCGGTAACCAGCTTCAGCCGCCTTGCGCAGGATCGAGCAGATACGGGCGTGCGTATACTGGATGAACGGACCCGTGTTGCCGTTGAAATCGATGGATTCCTTCGGGTCGAAGAGCATGGTCTTGCGCGGGTCCACCTTGAGGATGAAATACTTGAGGGCGCCGAGCGAGAGCATCTTGAAGAGCTCGTTCTGCTCCTGCTCCGACATGCCTTCGAGCTTGCCCAGCTCCAGCGAAGTCTCCTTCGCCGTGGCATACATGCGGTCGAGCAGGTCGTCGGCATCCACCACCGTGCCTTCGCGCGATTTCATCTTGCCCTCCGGCAGTTCCACCATGCCGTAGGACATGTGGTAAATGGTCTCCGCCCAGTCGAATCCCAGTTTACCCAGAATCAGCTTGAGTACCTGGAAGTGGTAGTTCTGCTCGTTGCCCACCACATAGATCATCTCGTCGAAGTTGTATTCGTCGTGCCGCTGCTTGGCCGTGCCCAGATCCTGGGTCATATAGACCGAAGTGCCGTCCTTGCGCAGCAGCAGCTTCTCGTCAAGGCCGTCGGCTGTCAGGTCGCACCATACGCTGCCGTCGGGGCGACGGTAAAGCACGCCCTTCTTCAGGCCTTCCTCCACGAGCGCCTTGCCATCCTTGTACGTCTGGGATTCATAGTAGATGCGGTCGAACGAAATGCCGAGCCGCTTGTAGGTCTCGTCAAAACCGGCATAGACCCAGCCGTTCATCTTCGCCCAGAGCGACCGGACTTCCGGATCGCCCTTCTCCCACTTGACCAGCATCTCCTGGGCTTCCTGCAGGATCGGAGCCTTTTTCTCCGCTTCCTCGGGATCCATTCCGCCTGCCACAAGTTCCGCCACTTCCGCCTTCAGGAGGTCGTTGAACTTCACATAATAGTCGCCCACCAGATGGTCGCCTTTCTTGCCGGAAGACTCCGGGGTCTCGCCGTTGCCGCATTTGAGCCAGGCCAGCATCGACTTGCAGATATGGATGCCGCGGTCATTGACCAGATTGACTTTCAGCACTTTGTGCCCACATGCACTCAGCAGCTGGCTCACCGACCAGCCCAGCAGGTTGTTGCGGATGTGGCCGAGGTGCAGCGGCTTGTTGGTATTCGGGCTGGAAAATTCCACCATCACGGTCCGGCCGGTGGCGGGCAGCTGCCCGAAATCGGGTTGTGCGGCAATCTCGGCGAGCGTCTGCGACCAGTAGTTGCCGGCCAGCTTGAGGTTGAGGAAGCCCTTCACCACGTTGAATCCGGACACATGCGGATCGTTTTCCTGCAGCCAGGCTCCGATTTCACTTGCAGTGGCTTCCGGAGCCTTGTGGCTGGTCTTGAGCAAAGGAAAGACGACGAGGGTCACGTCGCCTTCGAACTCCTTGCGGGTGGGCTGCACCTGGATCAGGCCGGGGGCCGGTTCCACACCATAGAGGGCGGCCACGGCTTTCGCTGCCGCGGCGGATATATAATCGAGCGGATTCATCATGATCGGATCAACGTTGTTTTTTGTGCCGGGCGAAGTAGCGGTCCATCTCCTTGCGGGCCTTGGGGGCCAGGCAGAAGAGCGTGAACATCGTAGGGAATGCCATCAAGGCATAGGCGGCATCGATCAGGCTGACGGCCACCCTGAGGGGGATGACGGCCGCCACCACCAGCATCGCCAGGAAAAAGTAGTTATAGTATTTTGCGTATCGGGCCCCGAAAAGGAATCCGGTACATTTTTGTCCATAGTATGAATACGAGAACATCGTGCTGAATGCGAAGAGGATCACCATCACGAAAAGCAGGTAGCCGCCCACTCTGGGAATGGCTGCTCCGAAGGCCAGCAAGGCGTAGCGGAGGCCTTCCATCGAGTTCAAGCCTGAACCGGAAGGGATGATGGACGGGTCGATGGCGGATCCGATGAGGATGGCCAGCGCGGTCAGCGTGCAGACCAGGCCCGAGTCGATCGAGGGGCCGATCATCGCCACCAGGCCTTCACGGACCGGCTCGTTGTTCTTCGAGGCGCCGTGCATCATGGAGGCGGTACCCACACCGGCTTCGTTGACCAGTGCCGCACGCCGCACGCCCGTCAGGGCGATCATGATGATGGAGCCGATGCCGCCGCCCAGTGCACCGCGCGGGGTGAATGCCCCGGTGAAAATGTCGCGGAAAACCCCGGGCACCAGCCCGATATGGCGGATCAGGATGAAGATGACGAGCAGGAAATACAGCGCGACCATCGTAGGTACCAGTTTGGTGGCGATCTTGGAGATGCGTTGGATGCCGCCGATTACGACGAACGAGACGATGATCATGATGACCAGGCCGATGATCAGGCGAAGCGTCGCCGTGTTCTGCTCAGGCGCGAAGAAAAGGGTCGTGACCGACTCCGTAAGCTGGTTGGCCTGCATCACGCAGAGCGTGCCGATCAGGCCGAAGATGGAGAAGAAGACCGCCAGCGGCTTCCAGTTCTTGCCGAGCCCTTCGACGATCATGTACATCGGGCCGCCCTGGGTCTCGCCGGCATCGTCCTTGCCCTTGTACATCACGGCCAGGGTCCCTTCAAAGAATTTCGTGGCCATGCCCACGATGGCGCTGACCCACATCCAGAAGATGGCGCCGGGACCGCCGATCGAGAGGGCCACCGCCACGCCGGCGATGTTGCCCATGCCGACTGTCGCGGCGATAGCGCTGGTCAGGGCTTCAAACGAGGAGATCTGTCCGGCGGCACCGTCGTCCTTGACACGAAGCGCCCCGATGGCGCGACCGTAGTAGCGCAGCGGAGCGAATTTCGAATAGACGAGGAAAAAGAGTCCCCCGCCGATGAGCAGGAAGAAAAGCGGATAGCCGCAGATAAAATCGCTGAATGCGGCGATGCCGTGTCCGATGGAATCCCAGAAACCGCCCATGGCTGCCAACGCTTAGCCCAGGTAACCCTTGAGCAGTTTGCTGCGGGCACTGTGGCGCAGGCGACGGATGGCTTTCTCCTTGATCTGGCGCACACGTTCGCGGGTCAGGCCGAATTTCTCGCCGATCTCCTCGAGGGTCATCTCCTGGCAACCGATGCCGAAGAAATATTTGACGATGTCGCGCTCGCGCTCGGTGAGCGTGGAGAGGGCGCGTTCGATCTCGGTATTGAGGCTTTCGTTGACGAGGCCCTTGTCGGCGTTCGGCGAATCGTTGTTGACCAGCACGTCGAGCAGGCTGTTGTCTTCGCCGTCCACGAACGGTGCGTCGACGGAGACGTGACGGCCGGAGACGCGGAGGGTGTCGGCGATTTTCTCGCGCGGAATCTCGAGCATGTCGGCCAGTTCGTCGGGCGAAGGCTGGCGTTCATACTGCTGTTCGAACTGCGAGAGGGCCTTGTTGATCTTGTTGAGGGAGCCCACCTGGTTGAGGGGCAGGCGCACGATACGGCTTTGCTCGGCGAGTGCCTGGAGGATCGACTGGCGGATCCACCACACGGCGTAGGAGATGAACTTGAAGCCGCGGGTCTCGTCGAATTTCTCAGCAGCCTTGATCAGGCCAAGGTTACCTTCATTAATGAGGTCGGGCAGGCTGATGCCCTGGTTCTGGTACTGCTTGGCGACGGACACGACGAAACGGAGGTTGGCGCGGGTGAGTTTGTCCAGCGCTTCCTGGTCTCCTTTCTTGATACGTTGTGCGAGTTCGACTTCTTCTTCGACGGTGATCAGTTCTTCCCGTCCGATCTCCTGCAGGTATTTGTCAAGCGATGCACTCTCTCTGTTGGTGATCGACTTGGTAATCTTTAGTTGACGCATAAAAAAAACAAGTGCCGCAAAAATTCGCGACACTTACTTATACGAATATTGAAAATTAATGTTTCAATAATTTTACAACGTGACGATGATCTCGAGCTGTTTACCTTCGCGGAGGACGGTGACGACGGCTTTTTCGCCGGGACGGAGCTTGCTGATCTGCTCCTGAAGGCCGGCGCTGTTGTGGACGGGATTCAGGTTGATCTCCTTGATGACATCGCCCTGGATGATGCCGGCGTTGAAGGCCGGGCCGTCTTTCTGGACGGTGGTCACATACACGCCGTCGATGTCCACCAGATTGGCCTGGGCAGCGATCTGCGCATTCACGTCGGCAATGCCCACGCCCAGCATCGCGCGCTGGACGGCACCGAACTCGATGAAATCGTCCGCCACCTTGCTGACGATATTGACTGGAACGGCGAACGAATAGCCCGCATACGAACCGGTCAGGGAGATGATCGAGGTGTTGATGCCCACCAGTTCACCGGCAGCATTGACCAGAGCACCGCCACTATTACCCGGGTTGACGGCCGCGTCGGTCTGGATGAACGACTCCACGCGGTACTGGCCGTCGTAGTTCGGCATCGAGCGCCCCTTGGCGCTCACGATGCCCGCCGTGATGGTGGAACGCAGGTCATAGGGCGAGCCGATGGCCAGCACCCATTCACCCAGCCGAAGGTCGTCGGAATTGCCAAGCGGAACGACCGGAAGGTCTTCCGCCTCGATCTTGATCAGGGCGATGTCGGTGGCCGGATCGGTACCCACCAGCCTGGCTTTGTATACCTGATTGTTTTCCAAGGTCACTTCGATGACGTCGGCGTTGGCGATCACATGGTTGTTGGTCACGATGTAACCGTCGGGACGGATAATCACGCCCGAGCCCAGGCCCACCTGGTCGCGCGGCGTCTGCGCGAAGCCGAAGAGCAGGTCGAAAATGGAATTGGGCTGCTGATAGCGCGCCTTCTGCGTCACCTTGACATAGACGACGGCCGGCAGAGCCGACTCGGCGGCGTCGGACAGATTGGCCACCTCCCGGACTTCGATACGCCGTGAAGGAGCTGACTTTTTGTCAGTCGGGACGATGGCCGCGACTTCGTCGGAAGTGGCGGCGGCGGGGAGCCTGCGATTGACGGTCCAAGTCGCCGTCATGTAGCCGATAAGCCCTGAAATAATGACGATTAGAATCAGGTAGAGAAGTTTTTTACCCATAATACTGTATTTTATATTATATTTGTATTTCAAACCCAAGGTATTTGAAATAATAAAAATTATACCAAATATGAAATTCGCAGTATCCAGTTCCGAACTTCTCAGCGGACTGATGTCCGTCTCCAAAGTCATCGTCCCCAAGCCCACCAACTCCATCCTCGAGAACTTCCTCTTCCAGCTCGAAGGAAACACCCTGACCGTTACGGCTTCCGACGGTGAGACCACGCTCAAGACCACGATCAGCATCGCACAGGTGTCGCAGGAAGGCGCCACCGCCGTTCCTGCGAAACTGCTGACAGATTCCCTCAAGGAGTTCCCCGACCAGCCCCTGGCATTCAGCGTGGATGAAGGCAGCTCCGTGATGGACATCGTCTGGGCCAGCGGTGCATCCAAGATTCCCTGCTTCGATGCTGCGGACTTTCCCGAACTCCCGAAGATCGGCGAGATCTCCGAAAGCGTGATCATCCCCTCCTCCACCCTGCTCGACGGCATCAACAACACCATCTACGCCACTGCCGAGGAGGAACTCCGTCCGGTCATGAACGGTATTTTCTTCGACATCGATCCGGAAACGACCACCCTGGTCGCTTCCGACGCCCACAAGCTCATCTGCTACAGCTTTACCGACGCCCAGGTGTCGCAGAAGTCCAGTTTCATCCTCCACAAGAAACCGGCCTCCATCCTCAAGAGCATCCTGGCCAAGGTGGACGAAGACATCACCATCCGCTACGACAACAAGAACGCCTACTTCAGCTTCGGAACCAGCATCCTGGTCTGCCGCCTGATCGAAGGCAACTATCCGGCCTACCGGAGCGTGATCCCGAAGAACAACGACAACCACCTGGTGATCGGCCGCACCGACCTGCTCGGCGTGGTCAAGCGCATCGCCGTGTGCTCCAACCAGATCTCCAACCAGATCCGCCTGAAACTCTCGCAGAACGAAGTGCTCATCTCCGCACAGGACCTCGGCTTCTCGATGTCCGCCCATGAGACCCTCCCCTGCCAGTACGACGGCCAGGAGATGGAAATCGGCTTCAAGGCCCCGTTCCTGCTCGAGATTCTCAGCAATCTCCCCTATCAGCACATCTGCATGCAGCTCGCCGACCCGGCCCGCGCCGCCCTCATCGTCCCTGCCGACGAATCCGCAGGCGGACAGGATATCCGCGCCCTGCTGATGCCCGTGATGATCAACGCTTAAGCGCACGCCCATGCAGCTCGCGCTCAAGAACCCGCTCCTGTTCTTCGACATCGAGAGCACAGGACTGAACGTCGCGTCCGACCGCATTGTCGAAATCTCCATCGTCAAAGTGTCGCCCGGCGGCCCCGGCCAGCCCAACGACGTGGAGGTCAAGACCCGTCGCATCAACCCCACCATCCCCATCACGCCCGGCGCCCAGGCCGTCCACGGCATCAGCGACGAAGACGTGAAAGACTGCCCCACCTTCAGGCAGGTGGCCAAGTCGCTGGCCCGGCTGATGGAGGGTTGCGACATCGCCGGCTACAACTCCCTGAAATTCGACATCCCGATGCTGGCCGAGGAATTCCTCCGGGCCGGCGTCGATTTCGACTTCCGCAAACGCAAGCTCGTGGACGTACAGAACATCTTCCACAAAAAAGAACAGCGTACGCTGAAAGCCGCCTATAAGTTTTACTGCGGACAGAATCTCGACAACGCCCACTCGGCCGAAGCCGACACCATGGCCACCTACGAAGTTCTGGAGGCTCAGCTCGACCGCTATGCCAACGACGAGGAAGAACCCCTGCAGAACGACGTCGCCTATCTGGCCAAGTATTCCTGCCAGAACCGACTGGTCGACTATGCCGGCCGCATCGCCCTCAATGACGACGACGAGCCCGTGTTCAACTTCGGCAAGCACAAGGGCCGCCGCGTGGTCGACGTGCTCGCCAAGGAACCCTCCTATTACAGCTGGATGATGGAGGGCGACTTCACGCTCGACACCAAGCAGCAACTGACCCGGATAAAACTCTCGATGCAATGAACATCCATGTCGTCAGGACTGATGGAAGCTGGTACGCCCGCCCCGACATCACGCTCGTGCGGGATGCCGACCGCTTCTGCCTTCCCGACGACTGTATCAGTGCGCTGGCCTGCCGCTGCCGCTGCATCCGCATCGACAAGGCCGGCAAGGCCATCGCTCCCCGCTTCGCCCGCCGCTACTTCAGCAACTGGGCCCCCGGCATCTGCTTCTACGGCGTCCTCGCCGACGGTGCGGTCACACCGTATCTCGACCGTGCCACCTGGGTAAGCCGTGACTTCCGGCCCGTGGAAGAGCTGCCCGATGTGGCCTTTGCGCCCATCATCGAAGGCATGGAGAGCGTCTCCCGGCACGTGTCGCTCCGCATCGGCGACTTCCTTATGTTTGAACTATCCCTCCCCGCACCACTGAAAAGGGGAGACACCATTGATACGATTTCCATCTTATGAAAGCATTCTTCCAGAAATATGGCGTCTACCTGCTTGCCCTTGTCCTTTTCATCGGGCTGGCCCTCATCTATTGCAAACCCGTCCTGAGCGGGAAAGTGCTGCAGTCGGGCGACAATACGAATGCCATCTGCAACCAGCAGAACGGACACTACGGAGAATACTCCTGGTGGAACGGCTCGCTGTTCAGCGGTATGCCCAGCTACCAGATCGGGGGCGGCATGTACCAATCAGCCAAGATCTACATCCTCCATCGCTTGTCGCACCGTGACATGAACAACCCGGCATGGGTGCTGTTCTATTATTTCCTGTGCTTCTTTATCCTGCTGCGATGTTTCGGCGTCAAGCCCTCATTGTCCATAGCCGGGGCCATCGCCATTGCCCTGTCCTCCTATTTCCTGGTCATCATCGGTGCCGGGCACTACACCAAGACCACCACGCTGACCTTCATTCCGCTGGTGATGGGCGGCTTCTATCTCATCTATCGGAAACGCTACTGGCTCGGAGCCATTTTCGTGATGGTATTCACATCCATGGGCCTGACAGACCATCCGCAGATGGCCTATTACATTTTCATGATGATCGGGCTGTGTTTCCTCGCTGAACTGGTCATCCATGCCCGCGAGAAACGCTGGAAAGATTTTGCGCTGGCCACCGTAATCTTCGTCGCCGCTTTGGGGATCGGCATCGGGACAACGACATCGAGTATTTTTGCCAATGCCGAATATACGCGTGAAACGATGCGCGGCGGCCACTCCGACCTTGTCCGCGAAGGAGAGACCGCCGATGATTCAAACGTCAACGGGCTGGACATCGATTACGCCACCCAGTGGAGCTACGGCATCGATGAATCCTTCAGTTTCCTGATTCCGGGCTTCAAGGGTGGTTCTTCCATGTACCCGCTGGGGCCTTCTTCGAATACTTACAAGACGGCCCGGGCAATGGGCATTCCGGCCAAGTCGGCCCAGGACTTCGTCCGTGCCCTTCCCATGTATTGGGGCGACCAGCCTTTCACGGCAGGCAACGTCTATATGGGCGCCATCGTCTGCTTCCTCTTCCTGCTGGGCTGCCTGATCGTGCCAGGTCCCTATAAATGGGCGCTGATCCTCTCCACCCTCTTTTCCGTGATGCTGGCCTGGGGATCCAACTGCATGTGGCTCACTGAATTCTTCTTCAAGTATTTCCCGTTCTACAACAAGTTCCGGGCGGTATCCTCCATCCTGGTCGTCGCCGAATTCGCCATGCCCCTGCTGGGATTCCTGGCACTCAAGGCCCTGACGGACGGTACTGTCACAAGGGAAAAAGCGAAGAAGAGCATCCTGACAGCCGGCGGCATTACGGCCGGCCTCTGCCTGTTCTTCGCCCTCTTCGGGAAATCGGTCTACAGTTTCATCGGCCCGGGTGATGAAGCCTTCGCCGGCCAGATTCCCGTCAGGATCTACGATGCTATCCTGGCCGACCGTGCCGCCCTGCTGACGGGCGATGCCTGGCGCAGTTTCCTCTTCATCGTGGCCGCCGCCGTGCTCATCTTCCTGTATAACGAGAAAAAACTCAAGCTCGTCCCGCTGGCCGTCGGACTCGGCGTGCTGATCCTTGCCGACATGTGGCCGGTCGACAAGCGATACTTCAACGACCACAATTTCGTCTCGCCCAAGGCTAAACAGTCAACCTTCGACAAACAGCCCTGGGAGGAGCTCCTCCTGCAGGACCCCGATCCGCACTTCCGGATCATGAACCTGACGACCGACACTTTCAACGAATCGCGTTCCAATTACTGGCTCAAGTCGATCGGCGGTTACCATGCAGCCAAGCTCCGCCGCTACCAGGACCTGATTACCGAGCACCTTTCACAAGGAAACCTGCCCGTCATCGGCATGCTCAATGCCAAATACCTCATCGTTCCGGGCGAAGACAACCAGCCCACTCCGCAACTGAACCCCTATGCATTGGGCAATGCGTGGTATGTGGGGGACATCCTTGTCGTCGACAACGCCAATCAGGAGAGTGATGCCCTGAACGACATCGATCTCGGGAATACCGCCGTCGTCGACCGCCAGTTCGCCGGTTTCGTAAAGGATCCCCATCCGGGCATCGCTCCGGATGCTTCCGTCGAGCTCACCTATTTCCGGCCCCGGAAAGTCGAGTACGACAGTCACTCGTCCGCCGACGGGACGATCGTCTTCTCGGAAATCTACTATCCCTACGGATGGAAAGCCTCCATTGACGGAAACCCTGTCGACCATTTCCGCGCCAATTATACGCTGCGGGCCCTCAACGTCCCTGCAGGCGACCACCATATCATTTTCATTTTCGACCCCGACAGCGTCCGCAAGGGCGACACCATCGCAATGACCTGCATCATCGCCATGTACCTGCTCATCCTGGTAGCCATTACTTCAGGTTGCATCCGATCCTGTCGAAAGAAAACGGATACCCTGGCCCAATAACGTTATAAGCCGAGACCTATGTTCAATCTGAACAATTTTATTTCAACCAGCATAACCTTCAGGCGAAACAGTCTGTTTGCCGCTGACATCGCGATGAACAAGGACGCGTTGAGCCGCGAAATCAATGGCAGTAAGGTTTGCGTGATTGGAGGAGCCGGTTCCATCGGGTCCAGTTTTATCAAGGCGCTGCTTCCTTTCGAGCCCAAGAGCCTGGTTGTGGTTGACTTGAATGAAAACGGCCTGGCCGAACTTGTACGAGACGTAAGGAGTACCGACGGGCTATTTGTCCCCGAGGAATTCCGCTGCTATACGCTCAACTTCGCCGATCCTATATTTGAACGGATATTTCGTGAGGAGAAGGGGTTCGACATTGTGGCGAATTTTTCTGCCCACAAGCATGTGCGCAGCGAGAAAGACCGTTACAGCGTACAGGCTTTACTGGAAAATAATGTCATCAAGGCAAAGAGCCTGATGGATTTGCTGACAGCGTATCCTCCAAAGCATTTCTTTTGCGTTTCAACCGACAAGGCGGCCAATCCCGTCAATATCATGGGCGCATCGAAGCGCATCATGGAAGACCTGGTGATGTCTTATAACCCATTTTTCAAAGTGACAACGGCAAGATTTGCCAACGTGGCTTTTAGCAATGGATCATTGCCCGACGGTTGGCTGCACCGTCTGCAGAAGCGTCAACCCCTTGCCGCGCCTAGCGATGTAAAGCGTTATTTTGTCTCGCCCGAAGAGAGTGGCCAAATCTGTATGCTGGCTTGTATCCTCGGTAAACCGGGTGAAGTATTCTTCCCCAAATTGGGAGAAAACCAGATGCTCACCTTTTCAGCGATCTGCGATGACTTTGTGAAAGCGGAAGGGTTCGAGAAAAGAGAGTGTTTCACAGACGACGAAGCCAGACGTTATGCCAGCCATATGGGTGATGACCCCAAAGACTATCCTGTCGTCTACTTCCAAAGCGATACAACGGGAGAGAAATCCTATGAGGAATTCTACGTTCCCGGAGAGAAGATTGACCTGGATCGATTCAAAGCGCTCGGCGTGGTGGAACATACACATAGGCACGACATAGCTGAAGTGAATGATTTTTTAAATACTCTGGAGCAGCTTTTTGCCCGGGATCATTTTACCAAAGCACAGGTAGTAACGGCCATCAAGGAGTTTATCCCTAACTTCGAGCACGAAGAAAAGGGCAAAAACCTGGACCAGAAGATGTAATTTAGGCATTATATCCTATGTATCAAAACGTTATCAACTTCATTAAAGGTTTGTACGAAAATCCGGAATTCGTCCCCTTGTCCGTGCCGAAGTTCATCGGCAATGAGAAGAAATATCTGGAGGAGTGCATTGACTCGACATTCGTGAGTTCCGTGGGGCCATTCGTAGACCGCTTTGAAGCAGACATGGCCGCATATACAGGCGCCAGACGGGCGGTGGTTTGTGTGAGCGGAACGAACGCGCTGCATATGGCCATGTTGTTGTGTGGTGTAGAGCGCGGCGATGAAGTCCTGACGCAGGCACTGACATTCATAGCTACCTGCAATGCCATCAGTTATCTTGGGGCCCACCCTGTTTTCATCGACGTAGACAAGACCACGATGGGGCTTTCTCCGGATGCGGTAAAGTCCTGGCTTTCCCGAAACGGCGAAATCAAGGATGGCCATTGCTATGACAAGCAGACAGGCCGGCGCGTCAAGGCCTGCGTCCCGATGCATACTTTTGGACATCCCGTTCGAATTGAGGAGCTGGCCGAAATCTGCGCAGAATGGCATATCGAATTGGTTGAGGATGCTGCCGAAAGCATTGGCAGCAAATATAAAGGCAGACATACAGGTCTCTTCGGCAAGGTGGGGGCCTTGAGTTTCAACGGCAACAAGACCATCACCACGGGCGGCGGCGGCATGCTGCTGTTTATGGACGAAAACTTGGGGGCACTTGCCAAACATCTTACTACCCAAGCCAAAGTACCGCATCGCTGGGAGTTCAAACACGACCATATCGGTTATAACTACCGTATGCCGAATATCAATGCTGCGCTTGGCTGTGCCCAGTTGGAGCATTTGGATCAGTATATTGCAGACAAAAGGAAAACGGCCTCAGAATACGCAGCCTTTTTCAAAAACGAGAAAGACATTTCATTCTTTGTTGAGCCTGAAAATTGCTTCTCGAACTATTGGCTCAATGCCGTAATATTGCCTGACCATGACAGGCAACTGGCATTTCTCCAGGAAACCAATGACAACGGCGTGATGACACGGCCGATTTGGGAACTGATGAATCGCTTGCCCATGTTTGAGCATTGCCAGCACGACAGTCTGGAGAATACGATCTGGTTTGCCGACAGAGTGGTTAATATACCGAGTTCTGTAAGATTAAATGATGAGAATTATGGACATTAACGAATTCATTGTAAATTTTGCCAATCAATTTGACGAGACGGACCCCGACGAAATCAAAGCTGATACCAAATTTCACGATTTGGCGGAGTGGAGTTCCCTCACCGGCATGGGCGTCATTGCAATGGCCAAGACCATTTACGGAAAGACCATCTCAGGCCGGGAAATCAGGGAGTGTATAACCGTTGAGGATTTGTTCAATCTCGTTGCCGGCAAATAAAGTCAAAGACAGGCGATATGGCATTTATAAAGGCAATCTCTTATTACCTCCCTGAGCGGATATTGACGAATGAGGAACTTGTAGCTGAGTTCCCCGAGTGGAGCGTTGAAAAAGTTGCCCAAAAAGTCGGTGTTGAGGCACGCCATCTGGCTGCTGATAATGAAACAGCAGGCGATTTGGCTGAAAAGGCCGCCAGGCGCCTGTTTGATGAAAATGGGATTTCGCCCAAGACCATTGATTTCGTTTTGCTCTGTACGCAAAGTCCCGACTATTTTTTACCCTCAACAGCGTGTCTCCTGCAGGACCGCCTGGGCATACCGACATCTGCGGGCGCCTTTGATTATAACCTTGGGTGCTCCGGATGCGTATATGGGATGGCTTTAGCCAAAGGCCTCATCACTGCAGGAATTGCGAAGAACGTTCTACTTTTAACGGCAGAGACTTACAACAAATACCTGCATCCAGCAGACAAGAGCAATCGCGCGATATTCGGCGATGGGGCTGCCGCCTGCTTGATATCCACTGAGGGCATGGCTGAAATCGGCAACTTTTCCCTCGGCACTGATGGGAGGGGCGCCGACAATCTCATTGTCAAGACGGGGGCATCTCGCCAGAAAGCCCCTACGGGACTCCATACAGAAGATGATGAAGGCCATGTCTGGCATGATGACTATCTCTACATGAACGGCGGCAATATCTTCAACTTTACGCTGGATACTGTTCCCTCCATGATAGTGGACATTCTTGAAAAGAACGCCCTGGCACTTGACCAGATTGACTACTTCGTTTTCCATCAAGCCAATAAATACATGCTTGATACGATTCGCAAGCTCTGCGTCCTTCCCAGGGACAAATTTTACGTAAACTTGTCCGGCACCGGAAATACCGTTTCCTCCACGGTACTTATTGGAATCAAGGATTGCCTGGACCGCCATGTCATCCAGCAAGGATACAAGGTAATGATATCCGGGTTTGGCGTAGGTTTAAGCTGGGGAGGTACAATTCTGAATTTTTAAAGAAAAATCATGTCAATATACGATATTCGAGAAGCTAAAATAACCGAGGGCATCGATATCCAGCAGTTTCTTGACAACTACTGGAAGAAAAACCATTCTCTTGCCGTCTCCAGAGAACTGTTGGATTTTCAGCATCTGAACAAAGAGGACGATCATTACAACTACGTCGTTGCCATGAATACCAAGACCGGAGAGATGGATGCCATCTTCGGTTTTATTCCCACTTATCAGTACGATCCGGCACTAAGAGCCGAAGGAGACTATTGGGCGGCTATCTGGAAAAAACGTGAGGATGTAGAAAATGAAGAATCCAACGAAATCGGGATGGATGTCTTTACAAGAATCTTTGACTATCCGAACTTTCATTCTTTCTCCGCGATAGGCATCAGTGCCATCGCGATGAGAATCTATAAGGCATTTCAATGCACGGTCGGCTACCTCAGCCAGTATTATATTTTGAACGACCGGATTCATGATTTCAAGATCGCAGGGAATGTCAAAGTCAATCATATCGGGCCAGCAGAGAGCTATACCCCGAGCCCGGATTGGAACGTTTCAGAAATAGATTCCTCTGAGCTGGAAAGCTTGCATGTCGAGCCGGTGTACAGGCCGTTCAAATCCATTGACTATTTGATCAACAGATATGCAAAGCACCCCATCTACCAATACAGATTCCTTGGCGTTTATGAAAAAGGGAATATTACGACGGTACTTGTGACAAGATGGATTGAAACCAACGGTGCCACTGTCATCCGCATTGTAGATGTGCTCGGTCAATTACAGGGTTCTCTTTTCGAATCTTTTCAGCACTATTTACATGAGACAGGAGCCGAGTATATCGATTTGATGAATTATGGCATCAGCGAAGACCTTTTCATGCAGATGGGGTTCAGGAAACTTGACTTGAATGGCAGTCTGATCATCCCCAATTATTTCGAGCCCTTTGAACAGTGTAACATAAAGATTGATATTGCCTGGAAAGCAGATTACGATCACTATGTCGCCTTCAAGGGCGATTCTGACCAGGACAGGCCTAATATATTGTAGGATATGAGCACCTATCGACTAACTGTGGTAATGTACCATTACGTACGTGATTTGCAAAATTCACGTTATCCTCAAATCAAAGGATGTGACATACGTTTGTTCAAGGAACAGATACAGTTCCTGAAGAAGCATTATCACATGGCAACGGTAGAAGAAGTTCTGGATGCCTATTATTCAAACAAGGCGCTCCCCGACCATTCCGTGCTTCTTACTTTTGATGACGCATACAAGGATCATTTCGAGTACGTTTTCCCGGTACTGGAACATGAACATATTCAAGGAGCTTTTTATCCTCCCGTCAAAGCCGTTACTGAGCATACGGTTCTTGACGTGAACAAGATTCATTTCATCCTTGCATCAACACCCCCCGCACGTTTTGACAATCTTCTCCATGAAGTGCGCCTGCTGCTTGACAAGTATCGCGACGAGTATCATCTGGATTCCTATGAGCATTACTTCAACAAACTTGCAACCTTCGACAGATTTGATTCAAAAGAAGTTCTGTTTTTCAAAAGATTGCTTCAGGTTGAATTGCCCGAGAAATTAAGGAATACGATTACCGATGAACTGTTCGTCAAGATTGTCGGAATTGATGAGAGTTCTTTCAGCCGTGAATTGTATATGAGTATCGATCAGATCAAATGCATGGTTGATTGCGGAATGCATATCGGCTCACACGGATATGACCATTACTGGCTGTCTTCATTGCCCAAAGAAAAACAGGAATTTGAAATTGCCAAGTCCATCGAGTTTATCGGAATGGTCGGTGGGGATCCGGAGAATTGGACTATCTGCTATCCTTATGGAGATTATAATCAGGATACAATTGATTTGCTGAAAGAACACGGTTGCAAAATGGGACTCTGTACCCGCGTGGATATTGCCACATTGGATCGCGATATGCAAGACAGTATCTTCAAACTTCCTCGCCTGGATGTAAACGATCTTCCGAAAGATGCCCATGCCAAACCGAATAAATGGTACGAAATAGGATGAATTCTCTGATTCTTGTTGGTGGTGGCGGACACTGCAAATCCGTGATAGAAGCGGCCGAGAGCGCCGGATACCATATTCTCGGCGTGCTGGACCTTCCTGAAAATGTTGGCAAGAGAATCCTCTCCGCCAAAGTCATCGGAACAGACGATGACATTCCTTATTATGTTGATAAGGCCTCATTTGTCGTTACCGTCGGCTTTATCACGGATCCGGATATCCGGATCAGGCTCTTCAATCGAATCAAGGAGTCCGGTGGCCAACTGGCGACGGTGATAGCATCAACGGCATATGTCTCCAAGTATGCCACGATTGGTGAAGGAACGGTGGTACTGCACCAGGCCTTTGTAAATGCAGATGCACAGATCGGCAAAAACGTGATTTTGAATACGGCCACCAACATTGAACACGATGCCGTGATCGGCGACCATTGCCATATCTCAACAGGGACCATGGTAAACGGTGCTTGCAAGATAGGTGACCGCTGCTTCATCGGCAGTCAGTCTGTACTTGCACATTGCATCTCAATAGGAGAGGATATCATCGTCAGTGGCGGGTCATTCGTCCGGAAGACCATCACAGAAAAAGGCATTTATTCCGGGAATCCCGCCGTTTTGAAAGTCAAGGCCTTATGAAGCATACCATCATCATTGCAGAAGCCGGTGTGAACCACAATGGTTCCCTTGAACTGGCCAAACAGCTGGTTGACAACGCCGTGTCTGCAGGAGCGGACTATATCAAGTTCCAAACTTTCAAAACAGCCAATCTCGTCACGAAAAGCGCAAGGCAGGCCGAATACCAGAAAAATAATGTCGGGAGCCCGGATGACAGTCAATACCAGATGCTCAAGAAACTTGAACTGTCCGCCAGGGATCATGAGATCTTGATTCAATATTGCCAGGATCGGAATATCAGGTTCTTCTCTACGGCATTTGATTTTGACAGCATCCATTATCTTCATTCCCTTCATTTGGGATTATGGAAGATTCCCTCTGGAGAAGTAACCAATCTCCCCTTCTTGAAACGGATCGCCGCCTTTAATGAAAAAACGATCCTTAGTACAGGCATGTGTGAGATGGAGGATGTACGGGCTGCCGTGGACATCTTATATAAAAATGGTTTGTCAAAAGACAATTTGATTCTGCTGCATTGCAACACAGAATATCCGACTCCCTTCGAAGATGTCAACCTCCTGGCGATGGATGCGCTTCGGAAAGAATTCGGCGTTGAAGTGGGGTATAGTGACCATACCAGAGGCATTGAAGTTCCGATTGCAGCAGTAGCCTTAGGAGCAGCAGTAATAGAAAAACACTTTACTCTTGACCGGAGCATGGCCGGTCCTGACCACAAGGCCAGTCTGGAACCTGACGAGTTGAAAGCGATGGTATACGCCATCCGCAACGTCGAGAAAGCCATTGCCGGTGACGGAACCAAGCACGTGAGCGAAAGTGAACGCAAGAATATCGCCATTGCCCGTAAAAGCATCGTGGCAGCTCGTGCCATAAAGAAAGGAGAGCGACTCTGCGAAGAAAACCTGACTGTCAAGCGACCTGGGACGGGGCTCTCCCCCATGCTTTGGGAAGATGTGATCGGGACCATGGCTGTCCGCGATTTCATGGAAGATGAATTGATTGAAGTATGAGAAAGATTTGCGTAGTAACGGGGACACGGGCAGAATATGGCTTGTTGCGTCGTCTGATGCGACTGATCCAGGAGTCGCAGGACACATGTCTACAAGTCATCGCCACCAATATGCACCTGAGCCCGAAATTCGGCAATACCTATCAGGAAATAGAAAAAGACGGTTTTTCCATTGACTATAAGATTCCCATCCTTGACGAGGATGGAAACGATGATACTGTCAGCACAGTCAAGTCCATGGCAAAAGCGCTGACTGGCTTTGCAGACGCTTTCCATGCCTTAAAGCCGGATATGATCGTGGTTTTGGGGGATCGTTACGAAATACTGGCTGCCGCCGAAGCCGCCTTGATTGAACGCATCCCCATTGCACATATCCACGGCGGAGAGCTTACAGAAGGCGCAATTGATGATGCTATCCGACACAGTATCACCAAGATGAGCCATCTGCATTTCACATCTACCGAGCAATACAGAAAACGTGTCATTCAGTTGGGAGAACAACCTGAAAGCGTTTTTTACGTCGGGGCACTTGGCGTGGAAAATATCAAGACTATGGAATTATTGGACAAGAAAGATATTGAGGAGCAAATCGGTTTCAGGATTGACAATGATACGATTCTTGTGACCTATCATCCCGTAACGCAGGGCAAGCTCACCGCCGCACAAGATATCAATGATTTCCTGGCCGCACTTGAAGAGCGAAAAGACCTGCGCATGATCTTCACGATGCCCAATAGCGATCCTGGCGGCAAGGCCATTGCAGATGCCATTGCTTCTTTCGTAAAGAATAATTCCGACAGGGCTAAGGCCTTCAAATCACTGGGTGTGCTTCGCTATCTTTCCGTGATGAAATATGTGGCCGCAGTAGCAGGAAATAGCTCAAGCGGCCTTTTGGAAGCCCCGTCATTCGGCATACCCTCCCTGGATATCGGAGACCGCCAGAACGGGCGTATCGCCGCTGAGAGTGTTTTTCATTGCAATTCAGATAAGACGTCCATCCTGAATGGGCTTGAACAAGTGCTGTCACAATCATTTCGAAAGAAGGCACAGACCGTTCACAATCCTTACGAAAAGAAGAATACAGCGAAGGACATATTTCAGATAATCAGCACTTTTCCGCTGGAGAACCTGAATCAGAAACATTTTTACGACTATTCATACTGATTTTGCCCATGGTTGATTTAAAATACATTATTTCACAGGAGAAGAGCCTTCTGGAAGCGCTTGGACAACTTAACGATATTGGAAAGGGACCATTGTGCCTCTTTGTGGTAGACCAGAACGGCAAAATGGTTGGAACCCTTACTGACGGTGATTCCCGCAGGGCACTCATAAAAGGATCTTCGGTCAATGACAGCGTTTCATCCGCGATGAACCGGAATTTCAACTGTCTGCATGAAGGAGTAGATGATGACGTCATCCATCTTCGCCAGCAACGGGATATGAAAATGAAACTGGTCCCTGTCCTGGACGGCAACGATCATATCGTAGAAATCATTGACCTTGAACGTTGCATCACGAAGCTGCCCATAGATGCCGTAATGATGGCCGGGGGAAAGGGAGAGAGGTTACGTCCGCTCACATTGACTACCCCGAAGCCTCTTCTACCCGTCGGAGGAAAAGCCATCATTGACTATAACGTAGAACGTCTTGCTTCGTATGGGGTAACCGACATCGCTGTCACGGTCAATTATCTGCACGAACAAATCGAAGAACACTTTTCAAAGGAAATCAAAGGAATCAAGGTAAAGTGTGTGCGAGAGCCACAGTTTCTGGGCACAATCGGTTCACTCAAGTTTGTGGAGAAATTTCATCATGATATCATCTTGTTGATGAACTCGGATTTATTTACCAACCTGAACTATGAGGATTTTTATTTGCATTTCGCACGTCATGACGCAGACATGTCCGTGGCGACAATCCCCTATTCGGTGAATATCCCTTACGGCATCTTTGATTTGGATGGAAGAGATATTCGGGGAATCAAGGAAAAACCCTCTTACAATTACTATGCAAACGCCGGTATCTATCTGTTGAAGAAAGAACTTGTAGATTATATCCCTGACGGGACTTTCTTCAATACAACAGATTTGATCGAAAAGATGATATCAATGGGGAAACGCGTCATCCGTTTTCCCATTACCGGATACTGGATTGATATCGGAAGAGCTGAAGATTATAAAAAAGCGCAAGAATTAGTTAATCATCTGCAATTTTAATTTATGTACAAAGGACAAAAAATTCTGGCCATCGTACCTGCAAGAGGCGGAAGCAAGGGACTGCCCGGGAAAAATATCCGTCCACTTCTTGGAAAACCGTTGATTGGCTGGTCTATCGAACAAGCCAAAGCCAGCCAATATATCGACCGTATCTTTATTTCAACTGATAGTCAGGAAATTGCAGATATGGCCAAACCTTATCTGGAAGGGCAGGACATCGAACTCCGACCGCCGGAGCTTGCTACGGATACAGCCCCTTCCAGCGCTTTCATTGCGTATACAATCAACAAACTGAAAAACGAAGGCGAATCCTTCGATTATATCATTCTTCTTGAGCCGACATCTCCGCTTCGCGACGTTTACGACATCGACCATTCCATCGAGATGCTTCTGGATCATCCTGTAGCGGAGAGTTTGCTGAGTGTCGTCCGGGCAGAAGACGCCAATCCGTCCTTTATGGTTACCATTTCCGACAACGGACTGATGAAGCCCTATCTGGCCGACACCGTAGGCGGAATGAGACGGCAGGATATCAATGACGTATATTACTTTGAAGGAACCGTCTACATCAGCAAATGCAGCACTTTTTTAGAAAAAAGAACTTTTCTTCACAAAAAAACACTATCTTACGTCGTTCCGAAATGGAAGAGTTTTGAGATAGACGACATGACTGATTTTATCATCATTGAAGCCTTGATGCGCGAAAAGATGAATGGTACTTTTAGCAAACATAATTAGTTTACAATATGAATTATAGTGAGAGACTGAATCATGTGATTCCAGGAGGCTGCCACACCTACAGCCGCGGGGACGATCAGTATCCCGAAAACGCCCCTCAGATTTTTGAGAGAGGCGAAGGTGCATACCTTTATACGCCCGAAGGCAAGAAACTGCTTGACTACGGAATGGCCCTCCGCGCTGTTACTTTGGGCTATGCAAACAAGAAAGTCAATGAGGCTGCCGTTGAAGGCATGATGAAGGGCAACAACCTCACCCGGGCGTCTGTCATCGAGTTGGAGGCTGCCGAAAAGCTGGCTGAGATCATTCCATCCGTGGACATGGTCAAGTTTGCGAAAAATGGATCCAATGTGACGACTGCTGCTACGAAAATTGCGCGCGCCTATACTGGCAGGAAATATATTGCCCGTTGCCTCGATCATCCGTTTTTCTCTTTTGATGACTGGTTCATCGGAGATACGCCTCTGACCCGTGGCATCCCCGAGGAATATCATTCTCTGACCATTAATTTCAAATATGACGACATTGCTTCTCTAAGAGCTTGTTTCGACAAGTATCCCGGTCAGATTGCCGGTGTCATCATGGAGGCAGCGACCGGTGCGCACCCTTCACCCGGCTATTTACAAGCTGTTCAGGATATGTGCCATAAAGAAGGCGCCTTGTTTATCATTGACGAGATGATTACCGGTTTCCGCTGGCATTTACAAGGAGCACAGACTTATTATGGTATCCAACCCGACTTGAGCACCTTCGGAAAAGGCATGGCTAACGGATTCTCCGTCGCCGCACTTGGCGGGAAGAGAGAATTTATGAAAGTAGGTGGCATCAAGGAATTGGGAATGGAACGCACTTTCCTGGTTTCGACCACTCACGGTGGAGAAATGTGTGCTTTGAATGCCTTCCTGGCAGCAGCCAAAATCTATCAGGAGCAGGATGTCATCGGACATTTATGGTCATATGGACAGAAACTGATTGATGGCATGAACGAAATCGCCAAAGAATTCGGCATCCAGGATTATTTCCAGGCGGTCGGCGTTCCTTGCTCTCCTAACTATATTACGAAGGACAAGACTGGGGCCGCATCCATGGCCTTCCGTACCCTTTATAGTCAGGAAATGATCAATAATGGCGTACTGATGCCATGGATCGCCATTTCTATGGCTCATGGCCAGGAGGAATTGGATATTACCTTGACTGCTGTGCGAAAAGCACTGAAGGTTTATGCTGCAGCTCTCGAAGAAGGCTATGAAAAATATCTGAAAGGCGCTGTCATCAAACCCGTGTTCAGGCGGTTTAATTAATGAAGCCATGCTCAGCGACAAAATAGTCATCGTTGTTGGAGGCGGCGGCCTGATTGGACGGGAGATTGTGAAGGATGCCCGGAAGAAACATGCCACTGTCATCAATTGCGATATCGTTTTTGACACGGATTGGGAAAAAGGAACTTATCATCTGGATGTTACTTCCACGTCGGCCATCGACAAGCTGATAGCCGACGTGGTAGAAAAATACGGCCGGATTGACGGTCTCGTGAACAGCGGTTATCCTCGGACAAAAGACTGGGGCGTCTTCTTCGAAGATATTCCCATGGATTCATGGCGAAAGAATGTCGAGTGGCAATTGAACAGTTGCTTTTACTTGTGCCAGAAGACACTGGAGGTCATGAAAAGACAACAGTCCGGCTCTATCGTGAACTTTGGTTCCATTTACGGGGTCGTTGGAAACGATTTTACCATTTACGAAGGATATGGCGGAACCTCTCCCGCTGCCTATCCGGCCATCAAAGGCGGGATTATCAATTTCTCACGCTATCTCGCTTCTTACTTCGGCAAGTATGGTATCCGCGTGAATGTCGTTTCACCGGGCGGAATCATTGACAAACAAAATCCTTCATTTATTGAACGATACAGCAACAAATCACCCCTCAAGCGTTTAGGCAGGCCTGAAGAGGTCGCTCCGGCTGTCAGTTTCCTTCTGTCTGACGAAGCTTCCTTCATCACGGGCCATAATCTGATGGTAGACGGTGGTTGGACAGCTATTTGATTCATCCATGAAGTATTTGATCATTGTTCCTGAATGTTGCAGTTTCCTTTCACCTGCAGCTACAGCACAGCTCATAGACAATGCGCTGCAATATGCCGAGCAGGGTCATGAGGTAACGGTGACCTACTGTGATGATTCCTCGCGGCACTATTGCTTCACTAATACCGATTGTTCCAAAGGTGTCTGCAAGATGTGCCGAAGCTATTTGCAGACTATCTTATCTTCCAGAGAGGTTCGCCGACACAAAGACATCCGTTGGATTGCATACAAGGATAACGGCCTGCCATTTCCCACCTTTGAATATGCATCGATGGAGGACATCAAGAAACTGAAATACAAGGGTGTATCCATCGGATATGCCGCATATTCAACTTTCTTGTCTTCCACTCGGAACCTCTATCCCAAAATCAATCCCGAATTCCGCGCTTATTTTGACAAGTTATTGGGAATTGCCTGCAAATATACGGACTTTACTTTAGGCATCATCGAGAACGACCGGCCTGATTTGATCTGCAGCATCAACAGCCGGTCCGTCTGTTCCCGGCCGTTATGGGATATCTCTCGAATGAAAGGAATTCAATACGATTGTTGGGAAGGAGCTTATAACAGAAGTAACCAATACTGCAAATTGTCGTTCGGTAACTCGACACCGCATGATCCCGAAACGAACAGACGCGTGATCGAGGAAAAATGGAACAAGTCCAGACTTCCTTTAGCGGACAGGATCAAGGTCGGCGAGGATTTTTTCCAGAAACGCCGCAATTCCATCCCGTCTGGCGATAAATTGTATGTCAAAGACCAGGTGCAGGGCCTGCTTCCGGAAGGATTCGACCCGGCCAAGCACAATATCCTCATCCTCAACAGTTCGGAAGATGAATACGCAGCTCTCTACGAAGAATACGTAGAAGGCATTCCGTTCCGGGTCCAGTATCCCGGTATCAAATACATCGCCGAATCTCTGTCTGATGATTCAAATTATCATCTCTACCTTAGGATCCATCCCAATCTCAAGGGCATTTCATACCTCTACCATACCAAACTCTATGAACTGGCGGAAAAGAATCCCAATCTGACCGTCATTCCGCCAGACTCACCGGTTAGTACTTATTCCCTGATCGATGCCTGCGAAAAAGTGATGGTCTTCGGATCCACGACCGGACCCGAAGCCACCTATTGGGGGAAGCCAGTCATTCTCATGTCGAATTGCGCCTATCCACTGATCAACGTCAGTTACACACCACGCACGCCCGAAGAGGTTATCGAGCTGGTCAAGACCCCGGATCTCCCGCCAAAGGACCGGCTGCAAGCCATCAAGTTCGGCTACTATTACCTCAACGACGAGAATGAAGGTTACAAGTACTTCCATCCGTACAGGGACCACAAGAAACTGCTGGGCCGCAGCTTTGACTACCACAAGCTGGAAGCCGGACCCCTGCGCAGCAAGTGGCTCATCCTTCTGCAGACCGCCGGGAAGTATTTCTACTACAAACACCTGGACTACCCGCAGGAAGAGGATCCTGCACTATATGAATAGCCCCATGAAATATCTGTTCTTCCTCCCGCATTATCCTTCCTTCTGCTGGTCAGGCATCTACGGCGTCATTCTCGACCAGGTCGAAGTCCTTGCCCGGGAAGGACATTCCGTCCGTCTGGTTTACTGCTCGGACTGCAGGACCCTGGGCGCCTGCTATCACAATCACACCCACCCGGAGCGGGTGTGCAAGCTCTGTAATTTCAATCGCAATTACCTGCTTTCCAAACTCTCCAAAAAGGTAGAAAAGATTCCGGTATCGGCCTGGTCATCTGCTGTCAACACGCCTCCCGCCATGAAGTACGACAGCATCGATGATATCCTGAAACTCCAGTACAAAGGCGTCCACATCGGCTATGCCGCCATGTCCACCTACATTTCCTACGGCGTGCGCAATCTCTATCCGCTGCTGGATGACCCGTTCCGCGCTTACCTGAATGCACTGCTGGATCGCTGCTGCCGCTATACGGATGTCGTGGAAGCAGCCATTGCCGATTACCAGCCGGATTCCGTCGGGCTTTTCAACGCCCGGCTGGTCGATGACCGGCCGGTAGTCGACATCTGCCGTCGGGAAGGCATCGACTTTACCTGCTACGAACACCGTTTTATACTGGGCAATCAACCACGCAAGACAAGTTACCACAATACGACGCCCCATAATGAAGCCGATGTTCGCAAGCGCATAGAAGAAATATGGAATGATCCTTCTGCCCCCATGGATGACAGGATCGCCTTGGGCAAGTCTTTTTTTGAAAACCGCCGCAACGCCATTGCGGCCGGCGACAAAGTATATACCGGAGACCAGAAGACAGGACTGCTGCCCGAAGGCTGGGACAAGTCGAAACACAACATCGTGATCTTCAACAGCTCCGAAGATGAGATGTCCTACGTTCTGGAAGACAACCAGGCCGGAGCCCTGTTCCCCACCCAGCTGGACGGATTCGATTACCTCTTCAAGAAATTCAAGGACCGGGACGACATCCATTTCTACATCCGAGTTCATCCCAACCTCAAGAATATCCCGTACCTGTACAGCACCCTCCTTCCGAAATACGGAGAAAAATACGACAATGTCACGGTGATTCCGGGAGACTCCCCCATCAGCACCTACTCCCTGATCGACGTCGCCGACAAGGTACTGGTTTTCGGCTCTACGGCCGGAGCGGAAGCCGCCTATGCCGGCAGGCCCACCATCCTCGTCGCAGGGTCCGTCTATACCGACCTGGGCATCTGCTATGTCCCCAGGACCGTGGAAGAATTGGAAGAACTGCTGCTGGACAAGGACCTGCCGGCCAAAGATGGCAGCGGCGCGCTCAAGATGGGCTATTACTACCTGCGCACCTACGATGGGGACTTCCAGTATTTCAAGGTGGAAAACAAGTATTACTCCATCCTGGGCAAGCCCTTGCGCATCCAACGCTTCGACATCGATGGGCACAAGGGCACCAAATGGCGGACCTGCTTCAACCAGACCCTCTGCAAGATCTTCTATGAGACGCTGCCGAAAATCGAGCTGCCCGTAAAGGAGGATGTCGCCAAATACGAGAAATACCTAAAATAGGTCTTTGCTGGCTTTCGAATACAGATGTACCGCCCGGATCCCCAAGGTGGGGAATTTTCGTAGCAGGAACTCGATCAGCCGGGCCTTGGGGTCGCGGCAGAAATAGGAATTGGACGTTCCGCCGGGAATCACTTCTTCCATGTGGGTCCTGATGCTGCGGATCACTGCCTTGGACGGACAGGTGGAATTCAGCACATAGTTGAAGGTGGGCACAAGGTATGCCTTTTTGAGGTAGACATAGTCCAGTTCCTCGCGATATCTTTCATACAAGCCCCGCTGCCTTATGACGGAAAGCAGGTTGTCGAAAAGGGAAACCTTCTGCTTGTACTTGGTGTCGTCGACAGTGGTGCAGATCGAATTATCCCGCACATAGTAGCGATAGTACGGTTCCTTGATATAGGAAATCCTGCCTGCATAGAGATAGACAAGCGGAACGAAGAAACTGTCCTCGTATTTCTCCGGCGTGAAATAAATCGCATGGTCCAACAGGAAGGAACGGCGGCAGAGCATCGTCCACATCGCCGTAACGTAACTGGTAAGGAGATACTTGCGCTTCTTTTCCGTCACTTCCCCGGCAGCATCGGCTGGATGTCCCAGACAGAGGACCTTGCCGTCCGGCAGGATCTTGGCAGCATCGCAGAGACACACGTCGCTGCCATCCTGAACGGCCCGGGCATACATTTTCTCGAACATTTCCGGGACGATCTCATCGTCGCTGTCGATGAAGATCACATATTCGCCTTTCGCGTGGGACAGGCCCGTGTTGCGGGCAATGCCGGCACGGGAGTTCTTTTCAAGGGACACCAGACGGATACGCTCGCCGCCCGGAGCCGCCATCATTTCCCGGACCACATCAACACTATGGTCCGTGCCGCGGTCATCCACCACGATGATTTCTATTTCCCGCATTGTCTGGGCCAGGATGGAATTGATGCAGGCACCGATGTATTTCTCCGCATTGTACAGCGGAATCACAGCTGAGATCTTAGGATTCATGGGATTTCTTGAAATTTTTTGCCAGGACACCATCAATGAGGTCGTTTGCTTCAGGAGACAGTTTCCAGAAATAAATGGCAGCCACGCCTGCCCCGCCCAGCACAAGCGTCTTGGCGACACAGTCCAGCAGGCTGGCAGCGAACTCAGGCAAGTCCAGATTCAGGATAAAAGGAGTAACGAGTGCCGACCAGACCATGTAAAGTGCAACCAGGACTGCGAACAGGCCCAGAACTTTCAAATGCCCGATAGAAAAAGACCGGACACCGATGACGAGACGGACAACTACCAGCATCACGGCCATATAGGTTACATAAGAGAACAATGTGGCTAATGCCGCACCATTCATTCCATAAAGAGGTATCAACTTATTATTCAAAAAAATGGCAGAAAAAGTAAGGAAGAATGCGAAAAACAGAGAAAGGTAATAATACTTCGAGTAGCTGATGACAGAGAGACCTATGATGCAGGTAATGTAGATCAATCTCGAAGCCCCCAAGATCAAAACGACAGTTTTTGCAGCAGCATAGTCCTCGCCATTGGGCATTATTCCATAGATAAAGTCCAGGTTGATCCAAATCAAGTAAAAAACAAAAGCGCTGACCAGCAACTGGTGCATGGACAGATTTTTACAAAGGGAGCTCACGCCAGGGATATCCCCTTCCTTCATATATCTGGAGATAATAGGCGCCGATATTGAACTAAGCGATCTGTATGGAACTTCTATCATGGCAACGATGTTGACAGCGATTGTATAGATGCCCGTAAAAGCCAGGCCCAGTTTGGCGGACACGAAAAAAGTGTTTACAAAAGGCGTGATGTAATCACTAAGGGCAGCCAGCACCAGAAAAGAAGTATAAAACAGAAAGTCCTTACGAATAGCTTTGGTGATATATTTGAAGTCCGGCTTGAGGTTGATTTTCTTCAACGAGAAGAAATACACCAGATTCACGAGCGTAGCGATGACATAGACGAGGCAGAACAGCACCACGAAACCGTCAAGCGACACCACCCGGAAAGCATAGAGCAGGTATACGGCCAGCGTAAGAAGCCGGACCAGTACTTCCCGGATGAAATTGGGAACGGCAATCCGCATCAGCAGGTTCGAGTTGGTCTCGAAAACCCGGATGTACAGGAAGCAGAACCCCATCGGGAACAGGAAGTAGTAATAATTGTTGAACAATGCAGATTTCTCGGCAAAGGATGCCGTGACAGAATCCTTCAACAACAGGAATACGATGCCATAGATCAAGAAGCCTATAAAAGGAATGATCAGCGTCCAAAAGAAAAAACCGTGGTCCTCGTCACTGTCTTCCTGTTTAAAATAGGGATAGAAACGCATTGATGACGACGATGTACCCAGCATCGCCAGCCCGGAGAACATGGTTGCAGCGTCTACCAGTACCCGGGCGAATCCCACCTCTTCCGTGGTGAGATATTTCGTCATCACGAAGAAGGTCGTAAAAAGCCCGATCGCTATCCCGATATAGTTAACGATCGTGCCCTTTATGCTCTGCCGGATGATGACGCCCATGACGGGGAGCTTAAGCGACGCCCTCCCTGATCAGGCCCTCAAAGTAAGCGATGGTACGCTGGAGTCCTTCCCGGAGCTGGACCGTCGGTTCCCAGCCGAGGAGTTCCCGGGCCTTGTCGATGACGGGCTTGCGCTGGGTAGGGTCGTCCGAAGGCAGCGGCTTGTAGATGAGCCGGGACTTGGCACCGGTCAGGTCGATGACCAGCTCGGCCAGCTGCTTGATGGTGAACTCGCCCGGATTGCCGAGATTCACGGGACCGGTCACCTCATCGGGCGTGGCCATCATGGCGATGAAGCCGCGGACCAGGTCGTCGCAATAGCAGAAACTGCGGGTCTGGCTTCCGTCGCCGTAGATGGTGATGTCTTCGTTCCGGAGGGCCTGCATGATGAAATTGGATACCACCCGGCCGTCATTGGGATGCATGTTGGGCCCGTAGGTGTTGAAGATGCGGACCACCTTGATCTTTACCTTGTTCTGGCGATGATAGTCGAAGAACAGCGTCTCGGCGCAACGTTTTCCCTCGTCGTAGCAGGACCGGATGCCGATCGGGTTGACATTGCCCCAGTAGCCCTCGGGCTGCGGATGCACCTTGGGATCGCCGTAAATCTCACTCGTGGAGGCCTGCAGCACCTTGGCCCCCGTCCTCTTGGCCAGTCCCAGCACATTGATCGCTCCCATGACCGAAGTCTGGATCGTCTTGATGGGATCGTACTGATAATGGATGGGAGAAGCCGGGCAGGCCAGGTTGTAGATCTCTTCGACCTCCAGGTCGATGGGCCTGGTGATATCGTGCCGGACCAGCTCAAAATAGGGATAGGACTGCAGATCTATGATGTTCCGCTTGCTGCCGGTAAAGAAGTTGTCCAGACAGAGAACCTCGTTGCCTTCCTCAAGCAGTTTCTTGCAAAGATGGGAGCCCAGAAAGCCAGCTCCGCCCGTGACCAGGATCTTTTTCATATTCCGATAATGGTGAAATTTCGTTGTAACTTACAAAGTTAACACTTTTCCTGCATAAATTGCTTTTTTGCGGGTGGTGATTCGAAAATAATGGCTTCCTTTGTCATGGCGGGGATGGTCCCCGTCCTTGACATACATTAAAAAGGAGGTTATATGAAAAGAATTGTGATGGCGGTGGTAATCTCCGCCATGATGTATGCGGCTGCTGCCGTGACGGCTACGTCCTGTACCTGGATGGATGAAGTGTGGGCGTCGTACGACAAGGGAAGCAACAAGTCGGACGAGCCCGAAATCCCGATGGACGAAGTGCTTTCGGTCGAAGATCTGCTGGACGGCGGCTTCGCCGGTGACACGGTCTGGGTCAAAGGCTTCATCGTAGGCGGCCTGCTCAGCGACGGAACGGTCGATTTCTCCTGCGATGAAGGAGTGCTGGGAACCGTCGTGGTGCTGGCCGACGACGTGGACTGCGACGAAGAAGACGACTGCATGGTCCTGCACCTGACCAAAAAGGCGCACAAGGAGGCGCTGGGCCTCGACCAGTCAGCCGTCAAATCCAAGATCTACCACCAGCAGATCTATGCGCAGGGAAAAGTCGCTACCCACAAAGGCTTCCCTTCCCTGACCAATCTGTGCAATTACAAGCTGGAGTGACGCCGCGCAACAGAAATGCGCAGGTATGAGATCACGCCCAGGACCAGCACCAGGACGGCGTGCAGCTCATGCTGGAGCGTAGCATAGAGAATGCCCGCTTCCCACGTTTTCCCGTAGATGCCGGATACGGCCAGGGCCATCAGGTAATGGTAGGCTCCGATGCCGCCCGGCACCGGGATGACGGAGGCGCAGTTGCCCACCACCGTGAAGAACAGCGCGTCTTTCATATCGAGCTCCGCCAGGTCGGGCATGGACTTCATGACACTGAAAGCCATGAGCAGGTACATGGTCCAGATGCCCAGCGTGAAGAGAAGGAAGGGACCTTTGTGCTGCATGTGGCCGAAACTGCTGAAACCCTGCCCCACAGAGGAAAGACCGCCGGCAATCTTCGCGCAGAGCCGGCTCTTCTCGCGGAAATGGTACACGGCCCAGAAAAAAAGCACGACGAGAACGACGACCATCACGAGCACCCACCAGAGTGAGAACTGGAAGCGGCTGGTCATGGGCCCCCAGACCTGCTCGGCGAAAAACGGACCGAACTTGTCCCGGTCCAGCACCAGCGAAAGGCCCAGCATCAGGAAAATCGCCACGATGTCCCACAGACGCTCCATCAGCACCGTACCGAACACATTGCCGAACGTGGACTTGCTACTCACATAGCCGCAACGGAGCACTTCGCCCGCGCCGGGAATGCCCAGGTTGGCGAGATTGCCCACGTTGTTGGCATCCCACGCTTCCAGCCAGGTGGTCTTCAGGCCCGTAGAACGCAAGAGCAGCCGCCAGCGGAACGCCCGGAAAACCAAGGCCCCGACCGAAGCCACAAAGAAAGGCACGAGCCAGACCCAGCGCGTCAGCTTGAGTCCTTCCCAGAATTCCTTCCAGTCAACGCTCCGCAGCGCGAGCCAGAGCAGCACGCCCGCCAGCGCCAGCGAAAAGACAAACTTCAGGACGGTTTTGACTTTCGCGTTCATTTAGACATTCTTCAGGAAATAGTCAACCAGAATATCCTTGCTCTCCCGCGTAATCAGGAATCCATTGTGGTCCGTTGGATGCTGGATGACTTCACATTCGGGATAGCGGTTCTTCCAACGCTGCTCGTTGGTGAAGAACTCCTCCTTCTCCATCTTTTTTACTTCCGGAGATTTCTCGATGCCCGTGTTGACGGCGCTTCCTTCCGTATAAATACTGGAGATGAAGGCGGTGACGCGACCGTTGTAGGTCTCCTCCGGCATCGTTGCCATCAGGTTGATGTCCAGATCCGTGCGGGCGTTGTTGCGCGCTTCGTTGTAGAAGGGGAAGAAGTACAGCGCGCGCATCTTCTGCTGTAGGGAGATGTCGCGGTCCAGCTCTCCGTCCAGGACAATGACGTGCGGCTTGTGCACCTTGTCGTTATACAGGCGCGCGGCCAGGGCGAGGCCCTGTTCGCCACCAGCACAGAAACCGGTGATCGCCACAACGTTACGTGTATCGACAACGTCCTTTACGAGCTTGACATATTCGTCTACCAAGCCGTTTATGTCTGTCAATCGGTCCTCCATGATGGTATGGTAGGACTCGATGGCGAAGATGGCGAATTTGTGCGACAGCCTTTCGGCCCATTCACCAAAGATGAAAGAGAAACTGGTAAAACCACTGATCACGATGATGACGGGCTTGTCCGGATCAGCCCCAGAATCGCCGAACCAGAAGGCATTGGGATGTTGCTCGGCAGCCATGACTTTGCGGATGGTCCGCAGCGTGTAGAAGTCATTGGCGGTCAAGTGGAAACCGGACATACCCATCTGGACGGTCAGTTGCATGACGTGCAGCGAGGTGATACCCAGGTCGTTGAAAAGATCCGCTTCGACATTGACGCTGGGCAGGCCGAGCATCGTGGCCGTGGCCTGCATGAGCAGTTCCTCATGGGGCGTCAGGGGCGTATCGTTGGTGATGACCGGGTCCAATGCCCGGTTGACGAGCGAGGCCTTGTCAATCTTGCCGTTGATGTTCAGCTTGAAGTCTTCGACCTGGTTCCAGAATGTCGGCACCATGTATTCCGGCAGCAACCGGGCGACATTTTGCTTGATCTGATTCAGGTTGTCAATGTCATCTGCGGTCCGGACGTAGGCCACGATGTATTTTTCCGTGCCGATCTCTTCCAGTCGCACGAAGGCCCGCAGGACACCCTCCTGCCGCTCGATCAGCGTGCAGATTTCACCCAGTTCAATCCGGTAGCCGTGCAGTTTGATCTGCGAATCCTTCCGGCCGATGTAGTTGAAACTGCCGTCTTCGTTGAGCGTCACCAGGTCGCCGCTGTGATAAAGCCGCGAGACGTCGATGCCATCGTGCTCCTTTTCATACGGATTCTCGAAGAACATCTGGGCGTTCAAGTCAGGACGGTTCCAGTAGCCGTTGGCCAGCTGCTCTCCACTGATAAGCAGTTCTCCTTCTTCGCCAGGCCGCACCAGTTTTCCGTCTGCATCGGCCACATAGCATACCACACCGGGGAACGGATAGCCTATGCTCTGCCATTCATTCACGCTGCGGACCTCCAGCCCGGTAACTGCGACACAGGATTCCGTGGGTCCGTATGCAATGACAAAACGGTAGGAATACTTGCCGACAATCATTCGGGTAAGGTTTTCAGGAACAGCTTCTGCACCGGTGGCCAAGGTGTCCATCGCAGGAAAATCGTAATCCAGGAAGACTGCCAGCAGCGAAGGCGGGAGCAAGGTGAAAGTAATTTTCTGCTCTCTGATAAGCTTCTGGAGAAGGGTGGCATCATGGCGCTGGTCATTCTGGGCAATGACCAAGGTGCCGCCATAGTAAAGCGAAGAGAAAATCTCCAGCACAGATACGTCAAAACTAATGCTGGCGAACTGAAGGATGACCGAGCTTTCGCTCACATGGAAAATATCCGGCCTGCATACCGCCTGCAAGAAACTGTAAAGCGCCTTGTAAGGCACAGAAACCCCCTTGGGCCGGCCTGTGGTGCCCGATGTGTAAATCATATAAGCTTCGGAGACGCCACTGTTGAGTTTCGGCAGTTCCTCCATCAGCGGACTGACCAGCAGTTCATCGAGGTTCTCCGATGTGATCAGTACGCTCAGTTCCGCATCCCGGCTGATGAAATCCCGGCGGTCCGCCGGCGTCTCCACGTCGATGGGGACATACGAGCAGCCGAGTTTCATGGCGGCCAGGATGCAGGGCACATAGTGCTCGTTCCGGTCCAGGGATATACCGATGCGGACAGGAACATCCTGCTTGAGCGGGTGCTTTTCGACCAGCCGTACCACGCCGGAAGCGATGTGGTTGGCCATTTCGTCCATTTGGGCATAGGTGACCTCCCGGTCAACCATGACATAGGCGACCTTGTCTTTATAGGTTTCGACGATCGACGCTAAGCGCCATGAAAGTTTCTCACGATACAGGTCCATGTTGCTTGGAAGTTTAGAATTTGAAACTTACATGACCCAGCAGCCATCTGCCTGCCTGCCGCATGGGCGCGACACTGGAACCGCCCTGCACATAGGTCGTGTTGGCAATGTTATAGACATTCAGGCCCAATTCCACTTTCCAGACAGCATAGCTGACACCCATGTCAAAAATTGCGCGGGCGGGAAGGTCGATATCGATTTCGGGCGCTCCAGGCAGGACGTAGATTGATTTTTGTTTCGACACAAAAAGGGCATGCGCGTTCACTTTCAATCCGGAAAGGATCTCATAGGTGGCGGCCAGGTTTGCCTGCAGATCCGGGACATTATAGAGGCTGTGACCGATGGTCAGATAGTTCTCGTAACCAAGCACTCGCTGCCAGGTCAGGTTTCCGTCGACCTTGAAGCGGGAAATGGCATAACCGGCCGCCACTTCCACGCCGGCATTGGTCAGACTACCGGCATTGGTGTTACCCAGTTCACTCTGTATGATGAAATTGTCGGCTTTGTTCACAAAGCCGTTCAGCTCCATCTTCAGTCCAGGTACAAGTTTGCCGTCACTGTAAAAGGACAGCTGCCATGAGTTCAGGTATTCGGGAGAAAGGTCGTCATCGCCGAAGTTGATGTCCAGGGTATTGTTGCGATAGAAATAGGGCGCGTCCACAAAGGCCTTGGAATAGCTCAGCTTGGCACTCCATTGGGGCCGGGAGTAGATCAGAGCGATACGGGGAGAAAGCACGTGCAGCTTCCTGCCCGTCGAGCGCTGCTTGAAGTCGTAACGCAGGCCGGCATTGAGCACCAGCCCGTAGCCGAAGGAATGTTTGACCTGCACATAGGCATCGGCACTGGTCTCGTTACCCGTTTTCAGGATTTTGAGATCGTTGAAGGATTTCAGGATCAAGTCGAAATCCTTACCCTCAAGATAAACGGCGTCATTCAGTCTGAAACGGTTGGCATGGCCGCCGACCATCACGACGCCGGACTGTTGCTTGCCAAACGCATAATTGTAACTGCCCTGAGCCGATATGCCATAGGTGTATTCATACCAATTAACGCTCTGGAATACGCCGTCATAAAGCGGGATGCTGACATCTTCCGCGCCATTGGGGTGCACTTCATTGATTCCCACGTCAGGAACGCTGTCCCCATCGATCTGGTAGCGCTGCTGGTTCTGCGAATCAAAGGTGGCAGAAAGCTGCCAGGAGAACCCTCCCTGGCTGTCGGAATAGCCAATCTCGGCGTGCTGCGAGGTGATGGCGTAGCCGGGGGCATTGCCGTTGAGCAGACGGTATCGGCCATAGTCATACGGCGTAAAGAAGTAACTCAGCGTCAATGGCGCCACCGTCTTGGAAAAACGGCGGTTGTAGAGAACATGCATCTTCTCCCAAGTCAGCGACAGACCCAGGTCGTAGGACGGAGCCTTGTTGTAACCGCCGATGATCATGTCTCCCGCTATCGGCATGACGGCATACGGCTGTTCCTCCGGGGTAGCGCCATAGTGCACCTTCTGGCCATCTGCCCGGTAGATGCTGGCCCAGCCCAGGATGTCGAGCGAAAGATAGTGTTTGCCGAAAAGCGCATCGCCCCGAAGCTGGCCGTAGTTGCCGGCACCCGCTTTGACCATGAATCCGTCCACGTCCGATCCGTCCTTGGTGATGATGTTGACCACACCTGTCAAGGCGACGCCGCCATACAGGGACGATGCTGGTCCACGGAGCACCTCTATCTGCTTCACCTTGTCAAGGCTGATCGAGAAATCGGGGCTGGCCGTGTTGGTGGAATAGCTGTTCAGGCGATGGCCGTCCAACATGATGAGAATCTTCTCCTGTCCGGACGAATAAATGCCGCGCATAGCTACGTTCATCTCCTCATTGCAGGCAATGTCGGTCATACCGGGCACATAGGCGATGAGGGCGTCTTTCAGGGTCCGGGCACCGATGCGCCGGAGCATGTCTTCCGTAATCAGCGTCACGGGCACAGGTGCCTCTTCGATGGACTCCGCCTGCTGGGAAGCAGTGGTAATCGTGGCAGCCTTGCCGGCCTTGAGCCTTTCCACCATTTCGGTAAAACGCGGCACGTCATTGTAAACCCTGTAGTAAGGATCGACAGCCAGAAGTTTCGCGACCCATGTTTCGGCCACTTCGGGCTTGTCCATGTTCAGGTTGCACAAGGCAAGCAGCCTGTACACACCGATCCGGTCCTCTCCGCTGAAGCTGCTCACCGAATTGCGCAAAAGCGAGTCGGCTTTCGCAAACAATCCGTACTCGTAGGCCTCCTGCGCCGACTCATACAGATGCGTATCATCCTGTGCCCTGACGGCGTACGAGAGGAAAAGAAGAACGAGGGCGAAAATATATCCTTTGATTCTCATTTTACGATCTTTACAGGAATGATAAACGTAAACGTGGATCCAACCATCGGTTCAGACTCCACAAGCAGCTGGCCGTTATGGTTCTTGGTAATGATATCATAGGTTATGCTCATTCCCAGTCCCGTCCCCTGGCCGGCCGGTTTGGTGGTAAAGAAAGTCTCAAATATCTTTTCCTTAACCTCGGGAGTCATGCCCATGCCGTTGTCATGGATGACAATCTGAAGTTCTCCCCCGCCCTCGCCGTCGGGAGTCAAGGAGACCTTCACGTCAATTTCCGGCTTATAGTCCTCTCCTTCCTGGTCTGCCCGCTCCTTGACCGTATAGCAGGCATTGTTCATGACATTGAGCACGGCCCGGCTGATATCCTGCGGGATGACCATGACTTTGGGCATATCCTCCTGTATCTCCTCCCGGATGGTGATATTGAAACTCTTGTCATTGGCGCGCATGGCGTGATAGCTGAGCCACACGTATTCATGGACCAGCTGTCCCACATCGGTGGGGAGCATCTCACCGGCCTTGCCGCGGCTCTGCTGCAAGATGCCGCGGATGATGCTGATGGCCCGCTCGCCATGTTCCTGAATCTTGGCCAGATTCTCCTTGAGGTCCTGTGAGATGTCTTCCATGTCGGCGGCGTCATCCTCATCCAGCTTGTCCGCGCAGTCCTGCAATATGTCCTTCAAGTCATCCAACAACTTGACGGACATCTTGCTGAAGTTGATCACAAAATTCAGCGGATTCTGGATTTCATGGGCAATGCCTGCACTGAGCAGCCCCAACGAGGCCATCTTGTCCTGCCTGTGCAACTGCTGCTGCAAGTCTTCCACCTTATGTTTCAGGCTTTCAATATCTTCTTCCATCATAACCGTTATCTTACGCCATGTTAATGACAAATTCAGTATACTCATCCTTCACGGAATCAACCGTAATCGTGCCGCCACAGTCATGCAGGATCTGCTGGCTGAGATAGAGCCCCACACCCGGCGCCTCGGCCGTGGGCTTGGTCGTGAAGAAAGGATCGAATATCTTGTCAATGATGCTCTTCTCGATTCCGATTCCGTTGTCATAGATCTTGATCAGTACATGGCCCGAATCAGGCTCCTGCAAGACCGTGACGCGGAGCACGGGCTCGTACCTGCCAACTTTGTCCGCCTTCTTCTTCAGCGCATAGATGCTGTTTGAAAGCATCGACATGATGGACTTGCTGATCTGATCCGCTACAACATTCCGCATGAGCGGCTTATCCGGCCTGATACAATCCACCTGGATTCCGAGCGCAGCGATATCGTCGGCATAGTAGTTCTTCAACTTGTCCACGCACTGCTGACACAAGAGGGAGACATCTGCGGAATCAAACTTCCGGGAACGCTCCTTCAGCAGTTCCTCCATGGCTTTCAGGGTACGTGTCGTGGAGATTCCGTGCTGCTCGATTTTTTCCAGGTTGGTCTTCATCATATCCATCAAGTCCATGGAATCCTCGTAGGTATCGGTCGTAATGCTCTCTTTTTCATCCTCGATGTTATCATGCAACTCTTTCGACAGCCCCAATGTAAGATGTGCGAAATTATTGATGTAGTTCATAGGGTTGAGAATACGGTCGATCAAGCCCTTGGTCAACTTACCGATGGCTGCTTCGCGCTCCTGCCGCAGCAGCTGGTCCTGGGCTTCGCGCAACGCGTCGAGTGTCTCCTCAAGTTTGACGGATTTCTCCTTGATCTCATCCCTTTGGGCCTCAATCTCATTTTTCTGTTTGACAACCTCTTCGGTACGCTTTTCAACAATCGCCTCCAGTCTTCGCTGTTCCTCGGCCATACGGCGCATGCGGTACTTGAAGAACTGGTAGACCAGGTATACGATGACAAGCAGGTAGAACAACAGGGAATACCAGCGGACGAACCACGGATACGGCCGCTTGAAATCATACGGACCGGTTTCACTCACCTGTCCATACGCGTCCTTCGAACGGACCGACACCTTATAGGAGCCGAAACTGAGGTTGGCGAAAAGGAACTCCTGCTGGTCACTCCATTTGGACCATGCGTTATCCTCCTGCAGCCGGTAACTGTAGAGCGTCTGTCCGATGGGGTCGGTCTTGTCGTTGGCAAAACTGAGGGAAAGGTCGCTGCCGTTCGTGCTGAACCGGCGGATATACAACTGCGGTGCAAACAAGCCGGTCATACGGCATTGGCCCAGATTGAAACGCACCAGTTCGTCGTTGTCGCCAATCCAGGCGAGACCGTTGTCAACCAGCATGGCTTTGACGCTGAAATCGGCGAACGGCTCGACCCACGCTTTCAGGTCCTCGGGCATACCCTCATAATAGAGACCCGAGCCATTGTCATGGCAGCGCCATACATTACCGGCATTGTCCTCATATTCAAATAGTTTGGACAAAGGACCCTCCTCCCGCTTTTCAAACGTCCGTCCTCCGGCCGCCATATAATAATAGTCACCCGCCAGGGTCATAGCCCAGACGCCCCCGTTTTCATCCTTCTTGAAGCGCGTGACATTGGGAATCTCATCGACCGTCACAGTCTCCTTGCCAGGACGGAAACGGGCTATGCGCTCGAGTTCTCCGACCAGATAGGAGCCGTCGTCCATGGCCAGAATGGAAAGGGCGAACGGGGTGGTCAACTGACGGGCGGCACCTTTGGCATATTCATAGACACCGTCCGAAGTGGCCACGTAAACAAATCCTTTGGAGCCCTGTGCCATCTGCCAGCAGGCGTGCCTGACACGATCGATCTGCGTGAACTGCTGCCCGTCGAGGCGATACAGGCCCTGGAACGTTCCCACCATCAGGTCCGGGCCACACATGGCTATGCATGAAATCTGGCCCCTGAGGCCTTCCTTTTCCGTAAAGTGGGTGTATATCTCAGAAAGTGAAATACTGAAAACACCGTTGTCCGTAGCGCCCCAGACCGTTCCCTTGCCGTCATGGGCCAGTTTCGTGATGCTGTTGGAGCAGAGTCCGTTGTCAACATTGATGCGCCAGACCTCCCGGTCCTGGGCATCGACTGCAATCACGCCCTCGGTTGCAGTGGCCAGAAGAGTCCGTTCGTCGGACAACTTGAGACGCTGGTATACTTCGATTTCATTCCACCTGTCCACCGCGCTCTCCCTGATACGCTCGCCGCCGGCAAGCACACTGGCATTGCTGCTGTTACGCTGTGCAAAGGAAACGCGGACCGAGTCTCCGTCGACAGATAAAACACGTCCCGTCACATTGATTCCCTCGAAAACGACGTTCCCTTCCTCATCCAATTGCAGGCCGACCACGCGGGAGATGTCAGGGGTGTGGACAATCCGCCATTCAACATTGTCATAGACAAGCAAACCTTCGAAATTCGCAAAGAAGGTATGTCCCTCACCGTCACAGATGACATCAAAATTCCGGTTGTGGGCATTGTACTTGCTCGCCGAATAGTTTCTGAAGAACGGAATGCCCATATAGGCATCCGCTCCACTCTGAGCGACTGCCTGTACCGCGAACAGCAGCACAGCAAGCATCAAACCGATACGAAACAGAAACCTTCTCATTTGAACGTCATATATGGTATGGATGCACCGACATAGCGCGTCCATTCCTGTTGGGTCAGATTACGGTTGATTTTGTCGTACAGCTGCGCAGCCATGTCGTCAGCCGAAGAATACAACAGGAGGACACTTCCTGCGGATGTTCCGATCCACACGGATTTCCCGTCCGCATCGCCGCATACGGCAAGTGTCCACCCGTCAAAAGTATAATCCACAGGCACCAGCCACTCTGCCGGAATCTCCTTGCCGTTTGCCACACGCTTGCCGGCATTTTCCGCCTCCAGCTCCTCGCGGAAAGACAATCCGCTCTCGAAAGGCATGTTGTCCAGATTCCAGATGTAGGCCGCCTTGTCATAGCCGCCCGTAACGACGACGGAACCGAGCATGTCCATGCTCATGCACCGGGCCTTGTGGGCGGACAGCACCTCCAGTACGCGGTTGTATGGGTTGACCGGATATACCGTGCCATCCTCCACGCCGAGCAACAGGCATTTGCTTGCCTTGTCATAATGTGCGGCCGTTACCACTTCCTTCACCAAAGGGGTCTTATCTGCCATACGGCCCGAAGCATCCATCTCGGCATAGGAGCCGTCCGCATAGAACAAGCAGATGGAACCTTCCCGTTCGACAATGGCAGACAGCGGTTTGTCAAGGCTCACTTGTCCCGTTATCTTTCCGTCGGCATACCAGCACAGGCTCCTGCGTCCTGCCACGAGCAAGCGGCCACCCACCGGGAAGAGTTTGAAATAATTATCCTCCGGCAACGGCACGACCTCATTTTTCCCATTGAAGTCCAGAAGGCACAAAGGCCCTTTCAGGGAAAGGGTATAGATTTTCCCGGCCAGCACCGTCACATCCCGGAAATCGTACGCCGGATCGAACAACAAAACCTTGGAAGTAATCCGCCTGGTTCCGTTGTTCACAGCCGCGGTAAGCCATTCCACCTCTCCGTAATTGGTCACGACCACACTTTGTCCGGGTGTACCGGGGATCTGCGAGATGGCGTTCACGGCGCCACCTTCGCGGACCTTATAGCGCGGAATACCGCCGGTGGCCTGTGCCAGGGATTTGAAAGTTTCAGAATAATACTGGTTTCCCCTATTGCTCTTGAGGAAATACCAGCTGGCGTAGGCAAGAATGTCGGCCACCTCCGTCTCGCCGGCTTCCCGGCGGACCTGGGAGCTCACCGCCAGGCCCTTGGCCTGGGTGCGCCGGTTCAACGTGTCTGCCACGTTTCTGGCATGCGTCGCCTCATCCCTTTGTTCCAGCGCGATCTCCTGTTGCCGCTCCGCGTTGGCACGTTCCCGCTCAGCCACGCCCGCCGCTTCATTCGCCTTGCGCTCAGCCTGACGGGCAGCACGGCTTTCCATCTCGGCACGCGCGGCATTCCGGGTAGCCAGGTTGGACTGTTCCTCGGCACGGTCACGCTGCTGGTCGGAAATCGCTTTCTGCTGATAGGCGATATCCTCCATCTGCTGGCTGACGCGCTTCACGATGGCGGCATCCTTCTCGGCAGCCACCAGCCGGTCCATCTCATCCTGCACGGCGGCCAACTCCCGCTTGGACTGCCGGCGGCCCATGTGATAGGCGGTGACAGCCACACCGGCGATGACGGCCAATGCGATCAGAGACGATACGATGATTGAACGGCGTTTCACTTTCTGCGGATTACTAATTGGGTAATATCATCACTCTGGGGTGCCCCATCAACAAACTCGATGACTTTGGCATTGATCGTGTCAACGATCTGCTTGCTGGAAGCGCCTTTCAGTTCAGCCAGCACAGCCGCCAGCCTGTCTTCTCCGAATTGGCCGTGATCCTTGTCCTCGGCTTCGGTCACGCCATCAGTGTACATCACGAGGGCATCGCCGTCGTTCAGCTGAAGCGTCTCTTTATTGTAAGGCATGCCTCCCATCGCGCCGAGCACCAGGTTGCAGGAGCACTTTAACATCTCGACGCTGCCGTCGGCATGAAGGATGAAAGGCGGATTATGTCCGGCATTGGTAAATTCGACCAGACCGGTCTGCAAGTCATAAATGCCATAGAAAACGGTCACGAACATGGAGTTCACGCTTTCATCGCAAAGCATGTCGTTGACTGTCTTCATGCACTCGTCCGGAGACTGGGCACGCGTGCCGATCGCCTTGATGAGCGTATGGCTGACCGCCATGAAGATGGAGGCCGGAACCCCTTTGCCGCTCACGTCGGCGATGGTAAAGCCGATCCGATGGTCATCGATCGGGAAGAAGTCATAGAAATCACCGCCCACATCCTTGGCGGCCAGCATGCTGGCATAGATATCCACTTTCCCGGCATCGGCCATTTTCAGATCGAAGTTCCGGGGCAGGATGCCTTGCTGGATCTCACGCGCGACAGACAGGTCGCTCTGGATATCCACCAGCGTGGCATGTTCCTTCTGAGCACTCCGGATATATTCAATCTGCTCCACGGCTTTGTCGATGGTAATCTGCAAGTCATCCAGGTCTATCGGTTTGGTGGCGAAATCAAAGGCCCCGTTGTTCATGGCATGGCGGATGTTGTCCATATCACCGTATGCACTGACCATGATGCACTTCAAGGACGGGTTACGCATCTCGTTGACTTTGGCCAGCAAAGTCAGTCCGTCCATTTCGGGCATGTTGATATCCGAAAGGATGATGGCAATATCCGGATTCTTCAATAAGATCTGCAGTGCCTCAAGTCCGTTATGGGCAAAGAAGAACTCATATTCGCCTTTTCTGATCTTTCTACGGAAATATTGCGTCAACAGCAACTCAAGATCGGTTTCATCGTCAACGCTGAGAATTTTAACGGCCATGGTTAAAATGAAAACTACTAGTCAGATATACTTATTATTAATAAAGAGCAAAACTACAGAAAAAATCAAAAAAATCAAAAACATACGACATTTCGAGCCCCAAGCGGGTCACAAAAAAAGCGAAGCGCCGGCCGAAGGCCGAGGGGTCTGGGGATATGCCCCAGTAGAAAAAGAGCCAGCCCTCGGGCTGGCTCGGTCACAAAAAAGAATAGCAGCTGTAGCTGCTATTCTTTTTTGTGACCCGCTTGGGGCTCGAACCCAAGACCCCAGCATTAAAAGTGCTGTGCTCTACCAACTGAGCTAGCGAGTCTTCCCTAAAAAGGGACTGCAAAGGTATGCAATAATTTATTAATTGCAAAAAAATCGGGCCGACTTTTCAGCCGGCCCGATCAAATTATGCTCCGAAATTATCGTACAGGATGCTCTCGGGCGCAACGCCGAGCGAATCCAGCAGATTCACGACGGACGAAACCATCATCGGCGGACCGCACATGAAGTACTTGATGTCCTCCGGCGCTTCGTGATCCTTGAGGTAAGTCTCGTTCATCACGTTGTGCACGAAGCCGGCCGTGTACTTCACGCCTGCGGCATCGGCAGCCGGGTCCGGACGGTCGAGCGCCAGATGGAAGTGGAAGTTGGGGAACTCCTTCTCGATCTCTGCAAAATCCTCAAGGTAGAATGCCTCGACGAGGGCGCGGGCACCGTAGAAGAAATGGACTTCCTTCTTGGTCTTGAGCGTCTTGAACAGATGCATGATATGGCTGCGGAGCGGAGCCATGCCGGCGCCGCCGCCCACGAAGATGTATTCCTGGCTGTCCGGATCGTCCTTCGGGAGCAGGAACTCGCCGTAAGGACCGCTGATCCACACCTTGTCGCCCGGCTTGCGGGAGAACACGAAAGTGGAAGCGATGCCCGGAGGCACCGGCAACATCTTGAACACGCCCTTCGGCTGGCTGCGGTCGAACGGCGGCGTAGCGATACGCACATTGAGCTTGATGACGTTCTTCTCGGCCGGGTACGAAGCCATCGAGTAGGCACGGATGGTCGGCACGGTATTCTTGTACTTGAGGTCGAAGAAACCGTATTTCTCCCAGTCGGCGCGGTAGATCGGATCCACGTCCATGTCGGCGAAATTGACGTCGTAGACCGGGATGTCGATCTGGATGTATTCACCGCTCTTGAACTCAATGTTCTCGCCTTCCGGCAACTTGACCGTGAACTCCTTGATGAAGGTAGCCACGTTCTTGTTGGAGATGACTTCGCATTCGAGCTTCTTGACGCTGAGCGCGGAATCGGGCACCTGGATCTTGAGGTTGTCCTTGACCTTCACCTGGCAGCCGAGGCGCCAGTTGTCGGCGATCTGTTTGCGGGTGAAGAAACCGGTCTCGGTGGGAAGGATGCTTCCGCCGCCCTCGAGGACCTGGCACTTGCACTGGCCGCAGTTGCCTTTGCCGCCGCAGGCCGAAGGGAGGAAGATCTTCTGCTCGGCGAGCGTGTTGAGGAGCGAGCCGCCCTGCGGGACGTCGAGCACCTTCTTGCCGCCGTTGATATCGATCTTGACCGTTCCGGACGGTGTAAGCTTGATCTTGATGAAGAGGAGCAGGGCCACCAGAACGAGGGTGACCACGACAATCACGAGGATTGCTGCAAGAATCGTATTACTCATATCCTATCCTCCTTCTTTACAGGGAAATACCCATGAACGTCATGAAAGCCATACCCATGAGGCCCACCACCATGAAGGTGATGCCGAGGCCCTTGAGCGGAGCCGGAACTTTCGAGTAAGCCAGTTTCTCGCGGATGGCCGCCAGGGCCACGATGGCCAGCCACCAGCCGATACCCGAACCGAGCGCGTAGGTGGCAGCCTCGCCTACATTTCCGAATTCACGCTGCTGCATGAAGAGCGAACCGCCCAGGATGGCGCAGTTCACGGCGATCAGCGGCAGGAAGATACCCAGCGAGGAATAGAGGCTCGGAAGGAACTTCTCGACCACCATCTCCACGATCTGCACGAAAGCGGCGATCAC